>Ga0082335_1000122_pt1 | contig 207290 bp, 171 predicted proteins | sample Subgrocontami58m_FD_72375 | JGI IMG/M metagenome (GOLD analysis project Ga0082335, IMG submission 72375) | Subsurface groundwater microbial communities from S. Glens Falls, New York, USA - GMW37 contaminated, 5.8 m (SPADES assembly) (version 2) ... | reverse complement strand
TCGAACACACGACGCGCTTCTGACAGCTATTGCCTCGGCGCTCGACGCCGTTACGCCGCAGGACAGTCAGGGCTTTTTTCGTCACTGCAACGTAGGCGTCAAATGTTAATATGCTCTAGGTCGAACGTGATCTTGAGCGTGTACCCGCCACGCTTGGCGCGTGGCGTTCCCTCCGGACGCGGCAGCCGCCGCAGGGTGAGCGGGACGTGCGCGATGCGCCCGCACAGGCTGCGCACGTAGTCCACGCCGCTGTTGATCTCCACGATGCTGTGCGCGCTGGAGGTGTCAATCTGCCAGATGCCGGCGCAACTGACGCGCGGCAGCATGACCATGAGGCTGCCGATGAAGCGGCAGTCGCGGCGTTCGAGCAGTTCGCACGGGCAGTCGCGCTCGACCAGCGAGCGTACGGCATCCGCGCAGTCGCAACTCATCTCCCCGCACCGGTCGCAGAGCAGCCGCGCGGCGCGGCGCCCGTCCCCTTTGCACTTCAGCACGCCCCCCTTGCCGTACAGTTTGCACGCCTGCGGGAAGAAGAGGCGCGGATTCTCGACCGGGAATAGGATGTCCAACTCCCTCGGCTGCGCGCCGTACAGTTCGCGAATGACGGGGTACGCGCGAAGGGAGTCCGCGTCGAACTTGAACCAGCCCAGTTCGACGGGAACCTGGATGCTGCGGTTGCCCCGCCGGAAGAGCCGCCGCTCCCCCAGGCGGATGCGTCCCAGCCGCGGCAGCCGCCGCTGTTGGGTGAGATGCTCAATGCGGTTGAGTCCCGGCTGCGTGCCAAGATGCTGCTGCATGACTGCGCCCTCCTGCATAAGAAGCCCCCTGTGAAACGCGACGCCGCGCGGCGCCGAGCGAACCTGACCAGCTACAACACGGCCTGTGCCCGAAACAAACAGCGAAAAGAGGCGTCTGCGCCATGCCCGCTTGTAGGGGCGTAGCATGCTACGCCCCTGCAACGCCTTGTGCGTCCTGTGCCGAAGCTCAGGCGCCCGCCCACATTGGGCTTGACAGAAGGTTGGTTTTTGTTAGGATAAGCGGCGAGTGCGGGGGCGACTGGCAGCACAACCGTGGGCACCCCCGTCCGTGCCGATTCCATTCGCCGGGGAATTCCTGCGCATGCGGCTAAAACACCCGGTGGTGCGATCATTGGGTTGCCTCCGTCCCGGCGGCCTCTCGCGCCTCTTGCCTCTTGACAGGAGCATAGCGTATATATTACCATTTGTCAAGGCGCTGACGGTAATATTTTTCCATCACGGCGACAATGGGACATAACCGGTTGAAACAGTGCGGCATACAGGCGCGGCTGACTGAACTCCGAAAACACCTCGGAGATGCGGGGGCATCCTTGGCCGAATTTGCTCGGCTGACGGGAATCGAGCGCCGGCTGCTGGCGCGCTATGAGAAAGACGTCGCCCCCTCGGCGGAGAACGCGGCGAAAATTGTGAAAACGACGCGCTGCTCCGCGGCGTGGCTGCTGAGCGGGGAGGGGCAGATGTTTCAGGAGGAAGGGACGCGGCCGCAGCGGGTGCCGGTGGTGGCCACCGCCAGCGGCGCGGGGGCGGCGCGCGTGGCCTTCACCGACCACGGGCGCGAGGAGCGCCGCATGACGCTCCCATCCGATGCGCACCTGGTGGAGGTGACGGGGGACAGCATGGTGCCGATCGCGGTCAGCGGCCAGTACGTCTGGGTCTCCAACGAGTCCCCCGCCAGCGGCGACCTGGCGCTCATCGAGCTGCCGGACGACGAGGTGCTGTTCAAGCGCGTCTACCTCGTCGGCAACATGCTCCAGTGCATCAGCGTCAACCAGGATCCGCGCTACCCGCCGATGATGATCCACCGCAAAGACGTGCGGCGGCTGCGAAAAGTCCTCGGGACGTGGTACGGATAGACGCATTCAACTTCCAACGTTCAACGCTCAACGTTCAACTTTCAACGTCCGAAGCGCTGCCCCGTTCGCGCATTTCGCACGCTTCGTAGTCCTTCTTCCCGCTCCCGCACGGTCCCAAAGCTCACCTCTTCTCCGAATCGTCCTTAAGCACAAGCCCGGTCAGCGCCCCCAGAATGCCATAAATGGCCGTGCCCGCAACGCAAAGAGTCAGATATTCGCCGCACAGGTCGGCAAGGCCGCGCAGCGCGCCAACTATCACGCCCCCCGGGATGCTCGCGGCCAGAATCATCGGCAATTCGCACAAGCAGAGGAAGCCGTTGTAGAGGATCGTCTTGTCATCATTCGCCGTCGTCATCCAATACGGGGCATAACCGAGGACGTAGGGCAACATGACAGCGACGTTGATCATTGCGCCGCCGACGGCGCAGGGCCCCCACCGCGGCCAACGCCTGTCGCGCAGTCGGCGCACGGCGAATGTGACGGCATACGCAACATAGAAGATGAGTGCCGGAAAGTAGAACGCCTCTATAAGGAATCTCCAGAGCTTCCGTTGGCTGGCGAAATATCGCTTGATCTGTTGGTCGCTTTTCGGGCCAATGATATACGGGTTTCCCGGAACATCGTTCATACCGTTGATCAGTTCCCACGTCTTGTAGCCGTCCATCTGCTCCGGGGGCGAATTCATTCTGCCGGCCGCGTCACTCAGAACAAGCACTTTCCGACGTTCGTCCAGAAATGCCTGCACCTGTTGAGCGGTTGGCTGCACCTTGGCGCGGTTCTCGTTCCACCACGCTGCGGTCGGCGTGGTGTCGCGGAGATGATCGTATCCGGTCAGCAATTCAAACAAGCGCAGATGAAAGGGGCGCGGCTGGCCGCTCGCGAGATACCACTGAACCAAGTGGTCCACGAAGCGGCGGGTGGCCTCGACTCGCGCCGCGTCAATCTCCTGAACCGTCGACTGGTATCGCACCCATCCATGGTGCTGCGCCCAGAAGAAATCAACGCGGTCCCCCTGTCGTCCGATTTCGCGCCCTGTCCCGCCGAGAATGCGGGCCCAATAGAAGGCGCCGTCAACCCTTCGCGGCGTCGAGCGAAACGCGAACAGACTCAGAAGCGCAATCGCCGCCACCGAGAGAACGATGCAGACAAGAAGCCTCTTTCGCATGCGCCAGATCCTTTCGGACGCGATGAAGACGAGCCCCGTCTAACGCGGCTTGCCGCCAGCCATTTGATGGTCCAGCCCGATTGGACGCATCGTAACTCGGCCGGTTCACAGTAAGAAGTCCAATTTGCCGCTATTTCGCGCCTTTCGCGTGTTTCGTGGTTCCACGTTGGGGCCGTCAAAGCATCAGGGCGCAGGCCTTTGTGGACCTGCGCCCTGTTCTCGTCCAAGAATGCTTGATATTCCAATCTGGAATATCAAATACCCAATCAGTTGCGCTACATCAGCGCGCCGTCACTTCGGCTGTCCCCCCTGCTCCTTCTGTTCCCGGAGCACGGCCTTGCGGCTGAGGCGGATCTTGCCCTGCTCGTCCACGGCGAGGACCTTGACGGTCACCTCGTCGCCGAGCTTGACGACGTCCTCGACCTTGGCGACGCGCCCCTCGCCCAACTCGCTGATGTGGCAGAGGCCGTCGCGGCCGGGGAGGATTTCGACGAACGCGCCGAATTCCTTGATGCCGGTGACGTGGCCCGTGTAGACCCGGCCGACCACGGCTTCGGCGGTGAGGCCGTCAACGATGTCACGCGCGCGCTGGGCGCCTTCGGCGTTCTGGCAGGAGATGTTGACCGTGCCGTCGTCCTTGATGTCAATGTCCGCGCCGGTCTCTTCCTGAATCTTCTTGATCACGCGGCCGCCGGGGCCGATGACGGCGCCGATCTTGTCCGGGTTGATCTTGAGCAGGAGGAGCCGCGGGGCGTAGCTGCTGATCTCGGCGCGCGGCGCTTCGAGCGCCTTACGCATGATCTCCAGGATGCGCAGGCGTCCTTCGCGCGCCTGGGCGAACGCTTCCATGAGGGTGGTCTCGTTGACCCCCTGCGATTTGAGGTCCATCTGGATGCCGGTGATACCGTTGCGCGTGCCGGCAATCTTGAGGTCCATGTCGCCGTAGTGGTCCTCGGAGCCGCAGATGTCGGTGAGGATGCGGACCTTGTCCCCTTCGGTGACGAGGCCCAGCGCGATGCCGGCGACCGGCTCGCGGATGGGAACGCCCGCGTCCATGAGGCAGAGGGTGCCGCCGCAAACGCTGGCCTGGCTGCTGGAGCCGTTGGATTCGAGGATTTCGGAGACGAGGCGGATGGTGTACGGGAACTTCTCGACGGGCGGCAGCACCTGACGCAGGGACATTTCCGCCAGGTTGCCGTGGCCGATCTCGCGGCGTCCGGGCCCGCGCGGCGCGCGCGCCTCGCCGACGCTGTACGACGGGAAGTTGTAGTCGAGCATGAACTTCTTGGTGCTCTCTCCATCGAGACCTTCCACGCGCTGCTCGTCGGAGCTGCTGCCCAGCGTGCAGGTGACGAGCGCCTGCGTCTCGCCGCGGGTGAACAGGGCCGAGCCGTGAACGCGCGGCAGGACGCCGACTTCGCAACTGATGGGGCGAATGTCGGTCAGGCCGCGGCCATCCTCGCGCTTGCCCTGCATGACAAGCATGCGGCAGGCCTTCTCCTCCAGCTTGCTGAACGCGGCGCGGACGTCGCCTTCCTTGGTCGCGCCGTCGGGCTTGACGAACTCGGCGATCATCGCCTTGCAGACGTCGTTCATGGCGTTCTGGCGGGTCATCTTGCCGCGCACCTGGTGGGCGACCATGAGGCGGTCGAAGAACTTGGCTTCGAGCGCGGGGACCAGCGGGTTCTCGACCGGCTTGGCCGGCGCGGGCTTGACGATGCCCAACTTCGACATCAGTTCTTTCTGCATCCGGCACAGTTCGGCAATGGGCCCCTGGCTGAAGATGATGGCCTGGAGCAGGTCATCCTCGGAGACTTCGGCGGCGGTCCCTTCGAGCATCGTGATGGCGTGCTCGGTGCCGCTGACGACGAGGTTGAAGTTGCTCGCCGCGCGCTCCTCGCGGGTCGGATTGAGGACGAACTCGCCATTGACGCGGCCGACGCGCACGGCGCCGGTCGGCCCCTGGAACGGGATCTTGGCGGCGATGGCCAGCGAGGCGGAGGCGCCTATCAAGCTGAGAATATCGGGATCGTTGACGCCGTCGGCGGAGAGGACCGTCGCGGTGATCACGACGTCGTCAATGTAGTTCTCGGGGAAAAGCGGGCGGATGGGGCGGTCCATGAGGCGGCTGGTGAGGATTTCCTTCTGGGTGGGACGGCCTTCGCGCTTGAAGAAACCGCCGGGGAACTTGCCGGCCGCGGGCATCATTTCGCGGTAGTCCACGCGCAGCGGGAAAAAGTCGCCGGGCATCTTGTTGTCGCCGCGGACGGAGGCGACCAGAACGATGGTCTCGCCATACTGAACGACCACGGCGCCATCGGCCTGCTTGGCGAGTTTGCCGGCCTCGATGGAGAGCGTGTTGCGACCGATACGTGTTTCAACGCGAGTAGCTTGCATTTCCATTCCTTCCTCTTTCTTGCCTGCCTGCTTGTTTCTTGCCTGCCTGCCCACTACGGAACGAGTGACCACGACCGGGAGTCATTGCGAGGAGCGCAGCGACGAAGCAATCTTTCTGCGTGTGAACGCCTGGACTTGTGCCAGGGCTTCCGCCGCGAAAAGATTGCTTCCCCTTCGCTTTGCTCAGGGTCGCAATGACGAGACCCCCGAATGACCAACACACTACTGCCGCCCTGCGACGGTTCGGGGGTGTGCGAAGGGATCGTTGGATGATGCGGTCGGACGACCGGAGAAAGCGCGGACGTTTCTCAGGGAGGCCTAGCGCCTCAGCCCCAGCCGTTCGATCACGGCCTGGTACCGCTCCTGGGATGTCGCCGCCAGGTGCTTGAGAAGTTGCGCTCTGTGTCCCACCATCATGAGCAGACCCCGACGCGAAGCATGGTCCTTCTTGTGGGCCTTGAGATGCTCGGTGAGGTGCTCAATGCGCGCCGTAACGAGGGCCACCTGGACCTCGGCGGAGCCGGTATCCTGCTCGTGCCTGCGGTACTGCGAAACCAGCGTCTGCTTTCTTTCTCCGTCCACCTTCATCCGCGACGAACCTTTCCCCAGCAATTCACGCCAAAACCACCAGACACGAACAGTTCATGTCCTTCTTGTATGTAACGTGGAATGATAGCATGTCGTGCCCTTGAATGCAAATGCAGAAACGGCAACGGATTCAACGTCCAACGCGGTGCGCACTGCGCACCTGATCCAACGTTCAACATCCAACGTTCAATGAACGACGGACAACGACCACCGAGAAGACGCCACGCGGGGAATTCTGTTGTTTCCGTTCGTTGCCGTCACTTGAATGTTGGACGTTGAACGTTGGATGTTGAAAGTTGAGTCCGTTCCCGCCGCTCCTTGACTCTCTCCCCACGCGCTGTTAGCATCGCCGTCGCCTCAAGAAGAGAATCAATTCATGGAGGCGAAAGGCACCATGTCTCCGTTGATTGGCATCTTGATTATCCTGACCGTCGTCCTCGGAATCATCGCTTTTACTGTCTGGAAAGTGCTCAGCGCCCCGGTCACGCCCCCTGCCGCGGCTGCCGAATCAAAGGCCTCACCGCTGTTTGAGACCACACCGCCCGAACAAGTCCGGCTCGATACTCCACCCGTTCGCACGGAGGAGCCTCCCGCACGGCCCGATAGTTCGTCCGAGAAGGTCCTGAAGGGGGTCAGCGTGGCCATCGTGCTTACTGCGCCAATGGGCATCGTGGCGCCGTTCGTGGCCCTGGCAGCCAAAAAGGCAATCTCCCGGCAGTTCAATCCCCTCAAGATGAGCGGTGGGGACGAGTGCCTCGGCCGCAACCGCGCCTCGCTCCGGCACAAGGATAGAGAGACGCCCACTGTCAAAGTCGCGGTGTCCGCGTCCGGCAAGATCGAGCTTGATGGACGGGAGACTTCATTTGCAGAGCTTGAGGAGCGGCTTGCCGATTTGAAGGCGAAAGGGGGAAAGGCGTGCTATTGGTGCGAGCCTGCCGCGCCCGAGCCTCCGCAAGCCGCGCAGGTCCTGGACTGTATCCTCAGGAGCCGAGTGCCCGTCACCTTCTCCGGCAACGGCTAGAGCGTCTTAAACAATAGTGTGGCCGTAGCATGCGTGTGCGCCAAGTTGATGCCGCTTCGTGTAGCAGAGTAATAGAACGCTGTTGGCCAGCAGGATATATTCAACCGTGCGGCCACACTATTACTGAAACCGCTCTAACAGATTCAACGTCCAATGCGGTGCGCACGGTGCACCTGATCCGACGTTCAACGTCCAACATTCAATGAACGACGGACAACGACCACCAAGAAGACGCCACGTGGGGAATTCTGTTGTTTCCGTTCGTTGCCGTCACTTGAATGTTGGACGTTGAACGTTGGATGTTGAAAGTTGAGTCCGTTAAAAGGAACAGGGGCTCGTCTTCCGGACCGAGCCCCCGCTTTGACCGGGGTCTCTGCGTTCAGGCGTGGCGGCGGCCACGCACGACCGAGGCCGGCTCGCCGTTCTCTCCACCTCCTTCGGTCCCTTCGGAACCGATCAGCGCTTCGAGTTCCTTCCATCCCAACTCCTCGCCTACATGCCGCAGCCCTTCGCGTTCGTCGTTGGCCTGACAGCTCACGCACAGGTCGGCGAACGGCAGAATGCGCAGGCGGGCCTCGGAGATGCGCTTCCCGCACCCTTCGCAACGCCCGTATGTGCCGCTGTCAATCCGCTCGATGGCGCGGTCTATCCGGTCCACAACGTCCGATTCCACGGAGCCGATCTGGCAGCTCAACTCGCGCGCCATGGCCGCGTCGGCCATGTCGGCCAGGTCGCTCGACACCTCTTCCGAACTTTCGACGGAAGCTTCAAAACCGGACAGCATGTTTTCGAGGAGCAGCCGCCGCCTCTCAAGGAGTTTGCCACGAAGGTAAGCCGCCCGCCGACTGAGACCCGTCGCTTTTCTGATCCTATCCATTGTAGCCTCCTTGTCCGGGTTTATCCTTTCCGGACTGATAATATACTACCATATATGTCGGGTATGTCTAGGGGTAAATCAGAAATACTTGTATATATATGAGTCACCATAACACGCGTGCCCTTAGTATCTTACGCAAGTATGGCCTGGGAATTTGGGACTTTTGTTGATTTTTCGTATTAGTCGACATATACCATGCGACCTACTTGGAACTGGGAATCCTTATTGAGAGGAACACTTCTGGGTCGCGGGGAGCGTGTGCAGCATGTGCGAGCGGGGTTCGTCGCGACGGTTGGAGGGTCGGGGGCCTCGATAGTCAGTCAGCAGGAACGTTCAATTGAGCGCTTTGGGAGAGGACCTTTTGCGTGCAGTTGACCCTCGGCGCGGGCGTGGCCCCCGGACGCTCAACATAGATCCCCCCTGCTCACCGACAAGGTCTGACCTGGTTGAGCGGCCACCAGACGACGGCGCCGATGCCGATGAGGTTGCGTTCGGGGAAGGGGCCCCAATAGCGGCTATCGAGGCTGTTGCGAGTGTTGTCACCCATGGCGAAGTAGCTGCCGGAAGGCACCCGGTACCCGTTGGGCGACCCGCCGGCGTTCGGCGTAAGGTAGTACAGATCGCGCTGAAGTCGAACGCGGCCGAAGTCGGCGCGCGCCCCTTCGGCTTCGAGCCATGCGCCGTTGCTCTCGGCCCCCGCGTGCGCATCCGGCGTCGCCGCAGGCATGTCGTAGGAGCAGAGCAGCCGCCCATCGGCCTTAAGTTCCAGGCGGTCGTCGGCGTTGGCGAAGCTAATGCGCACGGTCCGGCCCGGCTCGGCGATGAAGTCGCCCTCGGCCAGTACGTTCTTCCCGGCCATGAGATAAGCGATTCCCTTGCCGTTGCCAAAAGGGATGACGGCGCTGAACGTCTGCCCATCCTCCTCGATGCCAAGACGCAGGAGGCCGGGGGCGTCGAGTCGCGCCTCCACGCTCCAGCGCAGGTCGCCGACGGGGATGGGGTTCTCCCCGGCGCGCCACCGGTTGTACGGGGCAAAGTCTCTGATGGGCGCGGCGTAGCGCAGGCGGGCCGCGCCGGCGCCGGCGGGGAGCAGCGACAGCATCTTCCCCTCCTCCTTCAGGCCGCCGGTCTCAATCTTCCAAGGGGGGGAGAAACCCGCGACGGGGTCGCGGGCCGGCCAGGCGTTATCGTAGACGTGCTGCCAGACAGCCTCCTGCACTTCGGGGGGCTTGCGCTGGAGTTCGCCATTGATGTAGATGTCGCCATGCCTGATGACGAGGTCCTCCCCCGGCAGGCCGATGAGCCGCTTGATGAAGTTCTGCCGCTCATACGTCACCGGGCCGCCGCAGTCGGGGCATTCCGTGGGCAGAGGCTCGTCCTGCGGGACGCGGGTGATGTCGGCACAACGCCGGCAGTGGACGAGGACGAACGGGTATTTGAAGACGATGATTTCCCACCGCCGGACCGGGCGCGCGTGCGGGAGGAACTTGTTGACGATGACGCGGTTCCCCCCTTTCCAGAAGAGTCGCTCGGGCCAAGAGGGGAGGCAACTGCAATGGAGGCTCTGGACTTCCCGGGCGGAGAGGCCGTACCAGCAGTTGGGGCAGCGCACGTAGGGGTCGGTGGCAACGTCGGTTTCGGGAATGGGGCTGCCGTCCACCCTGTAGAGGTAGCCGCAGTTGGGGCAGGCGACGTCGCGGTGCTGGCCCAGCAGCGTGGGGGCCATGGAGCCGGTGGGAATCTTGAAGACCTCGAAGGCGAACTGCCGGATGATGAGGACGAGAGCGAGGGCGCTGAGGAGGCCCTCGATGCCATCCCGCCAGGGATGGCGTCGGCGGGGGCGGCGCGGAGGCGCGGAGGGGGTGGGGGCGCTCACTTGGCGGCCCTCATGGCCCATCCGCCCGCGCCGATGAGCCCGGCGTCGTTCCCCAGTTTGCTGAAGACGATCTCGACGTTTCGCAGCGCCAGCGGCAAGGTGCGGCGGCGGGCCTCGGCGCGAATCGGCTCCAGCAGCAACTCGCCGGCGGCGGTCATGCCGCCTGCGAAGATGACGCGCTCGACGTTGAGGATGTGCAGCATGTTCATCACGCCGATCCCCAGGAAGCGGCCGGTCTCCTCGATGAGTTCGCGGCAGGTGCGGTCGCCGTCCCCTGCGGCGCGAGAGATGTCGCGCGCGCTGACCGCCGCGCCGCGCGCCAGCAGCGGGGCCAGGCTGCTGGGACGGCCGGCGCCGACGGCTTCCTTGAACCGGCGCGCCAGCGCCGGGGCGGAGGCATACGCCTCCAGACAGCCGTGGTTGCCGCAGCCGCAGCGGACGCCGTCGGGGAAGAGGTTCATGTGGCCGAACTCTCCGGCGACGCCCCAGGCGCCCCGCCAGATGTCCCCGTTGAGGACGATCCCGCCCCCGATGCCGGTGCCCAGGGTGAACAGGACCAGGTCGCGCGTGTCGCCGCCGGAGCCGACCCAGTACTCGGCAAAGGCGGCCAGGTTCGCGTCGTTATCGAGAAAGACATTAATGTGCTTGCGTCCGATGCGTTCGCGCACCAATCCGGCCAGGTCCAGGCCCGCCAACTCGGGCATATTGGGGGACATGCTGACGACGCCGCTGCCGGGCTCAAAGATTCCAGGGGAGCCTAGGCCGACGGCCCCGATGCGTGGCCAGGTGAGTTTGGCGCGCTCGACCGCCTTCGACGCCGCCAGCGCAATGCGCGCCACCACCATATCCGGCCCGCGCGCGTATTGCGTGTCGATCTTGACGCGGCTGAGGATGCGCCCGTGGTCATCCACCACGCCGGCTTTGATGAAGGTGCCGCCCAGGTCCACGCCGACTGCGCGCTTGGTCATTGGCTTCCCCGCCTATTCAGGAAACGGCGTTCACCACGGAGAACCACGGAGTACCACGGAGAACAGCGCATAAGCTTAACGTCAACGACCTGAAACCACTGATAAACACCGATGAACACGGATAGGCAACAACAGAGAAGGTCGTTGCTATGAACTGATTCCTCAGTATCAGTGTCTATCCGTGTCCATCAGTGGTTCCTTCCGTCGCCGTTCTCTGTGGTTCTCCGTGGCCCTCCGTGGTGAATCTATCATGTTGTCCCCCGCGAGGCCAGCAGGCGCGCCAGCCTTTCCCGGAAGAGCCGCAGCGCCTGCGCGCGGTGGCTGATGCGGTGCTTCACCTCCGCGCCCAACTCGCCGAAGCTCTTGTCGAACCCGACCGGGACAAAGACCGGGTCGTACCCGAATCCGAAATTCCCCGCGGCGGCGAAGCTGATGCGCCCCTCCACGACCCCCTCCGTCTCCAGGAGGACGTGACGCGCGTCGGCGAAGGCGACATGGCAGCGGAATCGCGCGGTGCGGCTCTCCGGCGGGAGGTCCCCCAGCTCGCGCAGAATCCCCTGCACGCGCTCCGGGTCCGTCGCCTGGTCACCCAGGTAGCGGGCGGAGTAGACGCCGGGCCGCCCGCCGAGGGCGTCCACTTCCAAGCCGGAGTCGTCGGCGACCAGACCCAGCAGCGCCTCGTCGGGAATCTGCCGCGCCAGGCCGAGCGCCTTGGCGCGCGCGTTCTCGGTAAAGGTGTCCCCCTCTTCAGGCACCGGGTGGACGCCGCGAAATTCCCTGAGCGAGCGCACCCGCACAGGCAGCCCCCCCAGCAGTTCGGCCATCTCCGCGGCCTTGGCCTGGTTGAAGGAGCCTACGACGATGAATTGAGTGGATGGGTCAGGCAATGGTTCCTCTGCATTCGTGGCCTAACGGATTCAACGTTCAACACGGTGCGCACTGCGCACCTGATTCAACGTCCAACATTCAACACCCGCATGGAACGGCGCCTCATTCGGCTGGCGGGGCTTGTGCAAATACGCTCCTCGGTCGGAGATCCTTCGCTACGCTCAGGATGACGCGAACAGGCATTGTCTCAATTCCAATTCGTATCAGTGTCCATCCGTGTGCATCAGTGGTTTCATTTCTGTTTCTTGCCGTTGACCGCCTTGCTTTGCATCCGCATCAGTCCGCCGCATCCTTTGCGCGCCAGCGCCAGCAGGCGGGCGAGCTGCGCCTCGTCGAAGGGCTGCTTCTCCGCCGTACCCTGGACCTCGATGAACCGCCCGGCGCGGGTCATCACGACATTCATGTCCACCTCGGCGCGCGAGTCCTCGACGTACGGAAGGTCGAGGACCGGGACGCCATCCACGATGCCAACGCTGACGGCGGCGACCTGCTCGCGCAGCGGGTCGGCTGTTAGCAGGCCGTCGGCGCGGAGCTTCCGCACGGCCAGGGCGAGGGCCACCCATGCCCCCGTAACGGCGAGCGTGCGCGTGCCGCCGTCCGCCTGGAGCACGTCGCAGTCGAGCCAGAGCGTGCGTTCGCCGAGTTGCTTAAGGTCCACCGCCATGCGCAACGCGCGCCCGATGAGGCGGCGGATCTCGATGCTCCGCCCGTCCGGCTTGAACGTCTCGCGCGACTTGCGCTGCGGGGTGCTCGCCGGGAGCATGCCGTATTCCGCCGTCAGCCAGCCGCTCCCCTTGCCCTTGAGGAAATCGGGGACGCTCTCCTGGATCGAGGCGGAGCAGAGGACGCAGGTGTCCCCCGCGCGCATCAGCGCGGAGCCGGCGGCGAACTTGAGGCAACCGGTCTCGATAGTGACCGGGCGCAGGTCGCCAGGGCGGCGACCGTCGGAGCGGCGGGGCGTTTTCAAGGAAGCTCCTTTAGTTAAGTGTTCACCACGGAGCGCCACGGAGGACCACGGAGAACGAACGTCACTCAGGGAAACCACGGATGAACACTGATACGAAACGAAATAGAGAAGTTGACACATGAACTGCATCGCTTTGGCTGCGAGCGAACGCCGTCGCCCTTTCTCCGTATCAGTGTGTATCCGTGTGCATCCGTGGTTTGACTCTGTTGTTGTGTCGTCGCCGTTACCCCGAAATGCCGTCCTCCGTGGTTCTCCGTGGCCCTCCGTGGTGAAACCCGTCTCATTTCTTCATCAGCAGCGTTATCAGCGCGCGCTCGGTATGCAGGCGGTTCTCCGCCTGGTCGTACATCCCCGCCTGCGGGCCGTCCATCACCTCGTCGGCGATCTCCTCGCCGCGGTGCGCGGGGAGGCAGTGCAGGACGAGCGCGCCCGGCTTCGCGGATTTGAGCAGCGCGTTGTTGACCTGATACGGGAGGAACACCTTCTTGCGCGCCTCCTTCTCCGCCTCCTGCCCCATGCTGGCCCAGACGTCGGTGTAGACCACATCCGCGCCCTTGAGCAGCTTCTTCGCATCCGTGCCGACTTCCAGCCCGAACTTCTTGTTGTCCACGCAGCCTTCGAGCTTCTTCAGATAGGCGTCGTCGAAGCTGTACCCCGACGGGCTGGCGAGGGCGAACTTCATCCCCAGCCGCGCGCAGAGGAACCCCAGCGACCGCGCGACGTTGTTCCCGTCCCCGACGAAGGTCATCTTCAGTCCTTCCCACTTGCCGTAGCGCTCCTTGACGGTCCACAGGTCGGCCAGCGCCTGGCAGGGATGGGAGTAGTCGCTCAGGCCGTTGATCACCGGCACGCGGCTGTTCGCGGCCAGTTCCACGACGTGCTGGTGCTTGAACACGCGCGCCATGATGATGTCCACGTAGCGGCTCAGCACGCGGCCGAAGTCGCACATCGCCTCGCGCCCGCCGAGTTGCACTTCGTTCTGGCCCAGGAAGATCGAGCGCCCGCCGAGTTGCGTCATCGCCACCTCGAAGCTCACGCGCGTGCGCAGCGACGGCTTCTCGAAAAGCATCCCCAGCGTCTTGCCGTAGGCGATGGGGCCGAGCAGCCCGTCGGTCGCCAGCGTGCGCTTCTGGCGCTCAGTGGTCTCGAAAATCTCCAGCACGTCTTCCAGCGGCGTGGTCGCGATGCTCACGAAATGCTTGCTCTTCATGCGTGCCTCCTGGTCTGATGTGGCACAGGCGCCTCGCCTGTGGAAACCACAGCCGGGGGCGGCTGTGCCACACCGGCTTGTATCAACGCGCCCGCCATTACACCCCTTCCGGCGTTCTTTTTCAAGCGACGCACGGCGCGGGTGTGAACCGCCAAGCCCGGTGCGTTTGCGCACCTGTCGCCAAGAGCGCCAAGGACGGCGGGGGAGGGTAACGACGGCAACAACGATGGGGCTCACGCAAAGACGCAAGGGCGCAAAGAACGGCGAGTTGAAGTGGATACAACGACAAGGGACCGACAAGACAGATATGTGTACGGCGCGAGGATCCGTCGTCGCCGTTGCCCCAGCACTGTCTGTCTTTGCGGCTTTGCGTCTTTGCGTGAGACCCGTGGCCGTATCCCTGAACTACCGTTCTCGGCGACCTTGGCGTCTTGGCGGTGAAGTCCGTAGCCATGACCGTGGCCGCCAGGCCGCGAAGCGGCCGCCGGACCATAGCCCACGGCGAGCAACGCGAGTCGTGGGGAAACATGTCCCCCCGTGTGGAAGATAGCCCCCGAAAGGGGCGTCGGAACCGCGGCAGGGCATTCCGGCGCCCCCTTCGGGGGCTCATGCGTTGGGTGCGGCTCTCGTTCCCACGGTTCGCTTCGCTCACCGTGGGCTATTCTCCATCACCCCCTGCGGGGGTTCGTCTAAGGTCACAGATTGTGACCTTAGAGAGGAGTCTTCGATGCCATCCACCAACTCATGGCGCCCCCGGAACCGCCGAAGGACGCCATCGGGTTCCGGCCTGTGATGAAGGGGAAGAAGACATGACGGCTAGCGGAGGATAAGGCGTGCATCCGCGGAATAATCCAGAATAATGCCAAGAATAAACCAATTTACCTCAGTTGGATGTCCCGAGTTCATTCCACTCCAAGCATCTTCCGAAATTCGGACTCAATCTCCTCCGCTAGTGGCACAGCTTTCTCGTCGAAGTCACGCCCAGCTTGCTTCCAATAGGTCATATTCTTTTCCAGCAGCGCGGGCGACACTGAGTATCTGACGTCGTTTAGGTCCACCGGGCAAGTGGTGATATCGATATGGATGTCTCGCAGAAAGAGAGCCAGTTCTTCAATTTTTGTGCATATCTTCTTGGGGAAGTATATGCGCTCGTTCAAATAGAACCGGTAGAAGTCGTTGAAGGTTTCTTGAAGGGCCTTGATCTTCTCTCCGATTGCCGGCTCACCCGTAAGCTGAAATGGCTTAAGGACAGACCCCATTGCGCGCCGGGTTGCCATCAATTTTGCATGGAGCTCTCGAATGATCTCCGCACGCTTTACATGGAGACTGGAGAACTTGATCACGTACTCTTGCGACGCCCGCCCAAGTTCAGTCTTGACCGATTCCAACTCCCGTTGATACCGGAGTCTGTCCTGCTCAAGAATTCGGTGTGCCCATACCTTGCCGAGCCACGATGCCAAGCCGCAGATAATTGCGGCACCGCCTCCAATTCCCATGCCCACACTCAAGACAATCGTCACAACTTGTTCGACGCTCATGGCACATGCTCCTGCTAGCTTTGTGCGCCCGAATGATGGACGACAAACACGCATTGGATAGGCCGTACCCGCTGCATGACTGTTATCTTGTTACTCCTCCCCCATCCCCTTTTCCAGAATCGCCAGCGCTTCGTCCATGACCTCGCGGGTGATGTTCATGGCGGGGAGCATGCGGATGACGGTGTCGTGGGTGCAGTTGATGAGCAGGCCGGCGGCCAGGCAGCGCTCGACGAGTTTCGCACCGGGGTGCGCCAGTTCCATGCCGATCATCATCCCCTTGCCGCGCACGTCGCGGATGAAGTCGAACTTCGAGCGCAGCGCGTTCAGCCGCTGCTTCGTGTATTCCCCCATCTGCGCGGCGTTTTCGAGGAGGTTCTCCTCCTCGATGACGTGGAAGGTGGCGATGCCCGCCGCGCAGGCTAGCGGGTTGCCGCCGAAGGTGCTGGCGTGCGTGCCGGGGACCAGCTTGGCCGCGACTTCCGGTTTCGCCACGAGCGCGCCGATGGCAACGCCCCCGCCCAGCGCCTTGGCCAGCGTCATGATGTCGGGCACGACGCCGCTGTGCTGATAGCCGAACCACTTCCCGGTGCGGCCGCAGCCGGTCTGGACTTCGTCGAAGATGAGGATGAGGCCGCGCCGGTCGCACAGCGCGCGCAGTCCGCGCAGAAAGTCGTCGGAGGCGATGTTGACGCCCCCCTCCCCCTGGATCGGCTCGACCATGATGCCGCAGGTCTCGGCGTCCACGAGCTTCTCGACGGCGGCGAGGTCGTTCAGCGGGGCGTACGAGAAGCCGGGGACGATCGGCTCGAACCCGCGGTGATACTTCGGCTGCGCGGTGGCGCTGATGGCGGCCAGCGTGCGCCCGTGGAAGCTGTTGAAGAAGGTGACGAATTTGTGTTTGCCCGGCGGCGTGGCGAGCCGCGCGAGCTTGAGCGCCCCCTCGTTGGCCTCCGCGCCGCTGTTGCAGAAGAAGCTCTTCCCACCGAAGGAGCGCTGGCCGATAAGCTGCGCCAGTTCCGCCTGCGGCTCCATGTAGTAGTTGTTGGCGACGTGCAGCAGCTTGCCGGCCTGCTCACGGATGGCGGCGACGACGCGCGAGTGGCAATGCCCCAGCCCGTCCACCCCCCAGCCGGGGAACAGGTCCAGGTAGCGGCGCCCCTCCGCGTCCCACAGCCAACTCCCCTCCCCGCGCACGAAGACGATGGGCAGGCGGGTGTAGTTGGCGATGACGTACTGTTCGTAAAGCTTAATCGTCTCGCGACTGGTCATTTCTTTTCCTTCTTCTAACTGCTCTTCACCACGGAGGGCCACGGAGAGCCGCGGAGAACGGCAATTCAGGGCAACTGTAACGAAACGAAAACATTAGAAACCGCCGATGAACGCCGATGAACGCCGACAAGAAACCATGAACGAACAATTCCGAGGCAGTATATATAGAGGTTGTTTCACGACTCCGTTCTGAAACAGGTGATAGTCTTATCTTCCGTATCTGCGTCTATCCGCGTTCATCGGCGGTTCCGACGTCGTTGTTTCGTTGCCGTTACCCCGACGCGCCGTTCTCCGTGGCTCTCAGTGGCCCTCCGTGGTGAAAACGGCCGTTAGAACGCGCCCAGCAGCAGGCTCGCGAACGTGCCCACCGGCACCTGTTCGCGCATGCTGCGCACCGCCTCGCGCACGTCGTCCAGCACCTTCTTCGCCTGGTCGTACAGCTCGGTGTCGGTGGTCAGCTTGCCCAGGGTGCCCTCCCCATTGTCTATGCGCTGCGCGATATTCTTGACGTGGGTGATCGTCTCGCCGAAGTCCTTGGCAAGTTGCTCGTCGTTGGCGAGCTTCCCGATCAGCCCCTTGCCGTCCTTCATGGCGGTGGCGACCGACTCGATCTTGTCCAGCGAGCCGCGCAGCGAGGCCAGCGAGTCCTTGAAGTCCTTGTACATCTGCTCATCATTGAGCAGGGCGGGGAGCAGCCCCTTGCCGCTGTCGGCCTGTTCGCCGAGTTTCCGGATGGCGGCGAAGGCCGCCTTGGCCTCCGGAATGGCGGCGTCGAGGTTCTCGATGATGGAGTTGATGCGCTGGTCGTTGTCCGCGACCAGTTTGCTGATGCGTTCCGAGGTGCTCTTCAGGTCATCGGCGATGCTGACGACCTTGTTGTACATCTCGTCGGAGCCGATGAGCTTGCCGATGGTCCCCTTCTGCTGACTGATGTCCTCGCTGATCTTGTTGAGGTTGTCCAGGAGGTTGGAGAACTTCGGTCCGAAGTTGGAGCCCTTGAACATCTCCTGGAGCGAGCCGGCGGCCAGGTCAAGCTTCTTGAGCACCTCGGTAATTTCGACGGTGGGCGTGGTATTGACGATGGCCTCGCCGGGGGCGAGGTCGCCAGCGGCGGTGGTGCCGAGAGTGAGGTCAATGTAGCGGTTGCCCAGCAGGCCGCCCCAGGCGATGCTGGCGACGGTGTCCCTGTGGATGCGGACGTTGCTCTCGACGGACAGGACAAACCGGACGGCGGTGCTGGTAAGCTTGACCTGCTTGATCTCGCCGATCTTGACGCCCGCCATAGAGACCGTGTCGCCGGCTTTGATGTTGGCGGCGTGGGGGAACTCGACGGTGTAGAGTTTGGTGCGGTGCATCAGGGCGCCCAGGTTCTCCACCTTGAAGGTGATGATGCCCAGGATGGCCAGGCCGACCAGGAAGAAGAGCCCGACTTTGCTCTCGGTGTTGAGTTTCATTTCAGATTCTCCAGTCTCTATTCCGGGCAATGAATTCCTGCACCGATGGGTCCTCGCTGCGCCGGAACTCCTCGGGGGCGCCGATGGCGACGATTTTCCCGTCGTGGAACATGCCGATGCGGTCGGCCACGCGGAAGGCGGTGATCAGGTCGTGCGTGACAACGATGTTGGTGCACTTCACGTTCTTCTTGAGCCCCAGGATCAGCTCGTCCACGTTGCTGGAGAGCAGCGGGTCGAGTCCGACGGTGGGCTCGTCGAAGAGGATCATGTCGGGTCCGAGCGCCAGCGTGCGCGCCACGGCCACGCGCTTGCGCATGCCGCCGCTGAGCTCCTCCGGCAGCAGATGGTTGGTCTTGGACATTTCAACGAGGGCCAGTTTCTCGTTGACGATCCGCAGCACTTCCTCCTGGCTGATCTGATCGTGCTCCGTCAGCCCCAGGGCGACGTTTTCCTCGACGGTGAGGCTGTTGAGCAGCGCGCTGGACTGGAACACCATGCCGATGCGCCGCCGCAGCGCCAGCAGCTCGTCCGGCGGGAGCTCGTTCATCTTTTTCCCCAGGACGGTCACCTCGCCCGAGTCGGGGGTGAGCAGGCCGACCAGATGCTTGAGGAAGACGCTCTTGCCCGAGCCGGAGGGGCCGACGATGACGAAAGTGTGCCCCTTCTCCACGCTCAGGGTGAAGTCCCTCAGGACGTGGTTGGCCCCGAAGCTCTTGTTGAGCTTGTCGGCGATCACGTCGAATGAGTTGTTGGCGTTGTCGCTCACATCATGAACCTGGTCACAAAGTAGTCACAAATGATGATGGCGATGAAGCTGGTGACGACGCAGGTGGTGATGGCGCGCCCGACCCCTTCCGCGCCGCCGCGCGTGCTGAAGCCGCGGTGGCAGGCGACGATCGCGATGATGCCGCCGAAGAGGAAGGCCTTGAGAAGGCCCTCCATCACGTCCTTCATATCCATGGAGTCGAAGGCCCGCTGGAAATAGATGGTGTAGCTGATGGCGAAGTAGTGGTCGGCGATGAGCGCCCCGCCGAACATCCCCACGATGCCCGCGTAGATGGTGAGCAGCGGGAGCATGGTGACGCAGCCGATGAGGCGGGGGATGGCCAAGTAGCGGACGGGGCTGACCCCCAGGGTGTGCAACGCGTCAATCTCTTCATTGACCTGCATGGTGCCGATCTCGGCGGCGATGGCCGCGCCGATGCGCCCGGAGAGCAGCAGCGCGGTGATGACCGGGGCCATTTCCTTGACCATGCTGAGCGCGACGATCGGCGCGAGCGCCTCCTCGAAATCGAACTGGCGCAGGCTGTAGCCGCTGTGGAGCGCCAGAACCATTCCGATGAACAGCGCGAGGGCGCCGGCGATGAAAAGGGAGTCCGGCCCCACGCGCTTCATCTGGATGATCAGGCGATGCTTGCGATTCATGGCCTGCGGGAGTTCCCGCAGGCACTGGACCAGCAGGATGAGCATGGCCCCGGCTTCATTGCAGCCGTTGAGCACCTTCGTTCCCACGAACGCCAGGAAGGTATTGGGCAAGTTTATGTTCATTGCGCCGGCGTCTCCTGCGATGAGCGACCCAGGCCGATCCGAACGAAGTACAGCAAGTGAAGGCGGCGGCGCTCCGGAGTCCGTTCGTAGCCCACCAGCCCTTTGAGGATGCTCCACCGCGCCTCCGGCTTGTTGCCGGTCGCGTTGTGGAAATCGAACAGCGGCGTGACCTCAGCATAGCGAAGGTTCGGCCCAGTGTCCACCCGCACCACCCGCCAGAGGAACCGCCAGGAGCGGATATCCTGCTCCTTGTCGCGGCGATACTCAAAGATTCGGAAGAACGGGGCGAAGTGGCGCTCCCAGGGGACGTAGTTGCGCATCGGGAAGAGGCTGAGCGTCTCGAACTGGTTGAACTCCTTCTCGTTGCGCCACTTCATCAGCGGCCAACACTGCCAGGCGCCCGTGTCTGGGGTGTTGGGGCGGCTCTCCTTCTCGCGGAAGGCCAGCGGGATCAGGCGGATGGTGCACATCGTTTCCAATTCCTTGTCCTCCGACCGGAACCATCCCAGCGGCCAGAGGAAATCCCCGGAGCGCATCTTCCCGCGCTGCTCGTACGAGTAGATCGGCCGGAAGGTCTTCCCATGGACGTTCCCCCCCGTGCGGTGCCCCAGAAGCGGCCAGGGATACCACCAGGTGGATTGGTCCAGGTTGCGGTCCACGCGTTTCCCGAAGAAGGGCCAGAGGTAGGCCCACTCGTATCCCCTGGGCTCGTCAAGGTGCCCGATCAGCGGGAAGACCCACCAGCGCTTGATCTCCCCCTGCTCGATCCGCTTGTACTGGTATTGCCAGATCGGCCAGAGGACGAAGTTGTTGATCATCTTGTTCGGCTCGGGCCGGCGGTTCATGCCGTACAGGGGCCAGAACTTGTATCCGCGTCCGCCGTCGTTCCAGCGGACGTAGGCGAAGATGGGATAGATGAAGCTCCAGTGTTTCGCCTCGGCGTTCTTCTGATCGCTTCGCTGATAGATGTAGAGGGGCCACAGGACGATAATGACGCGGTCACGCTTCTGGAAGTGGTAGAGCGAGCCGGCCAGCGGGAAGAGGAACCAACTGGCCGGGTCTCCGCCGTGCGCGGACTTGTAGTACCACAGCGGCAGGAAGACGACGGTGTTCTGCGAGGTGCCATCCGGGAAGGTCTCGTGGTCTTTCAGATAGAGGGGAAAGAAGAAGGTCCGGTCCAGGTCCGGCCGGCTGGTGCCGAAGCCGAACGGCCAGAGCGCGTCGGTCTCGCCGACCTTCGTGAGCGGCTCATAGCCGTGGGAGTAGAGAGGCCGGAAATTGAAGTGGCTCCCCTTCGGGCCGCGTTCCCATTCGATGATGGGGCCGAGCGCTTCGAGACCGGCGGCGTTCTGCGACGGGTCGGACCAGGTGCGCAGCACAGGCCAGACGTCCACGTCGGGGTCGTACGGGCCAGTCTGGACACAGCCGGTCAGGAGAAGGAGCGCCGCCGCCAAGAGAAGCGAGGGGAGAAGACAGATTAATGGGCAATGGGCAATTCTCAACGGGCAATTGTCAACGGAACGGCGCGCGTCTCGCGCGGGCCGCCGGCGCTCGTTGTCCGTTGCGAATTGACCATTGATCATTGCCCATGGACCATTTCAAGGAATGATCTGCGTGCCGATTCCCTGGTCGGTGAAGATCTCAAGCAGCAGCGAGTGCTTGATGCGGCCGTCAATGATGTGCGTCTTGCGGACCCCGGCGCGCAGCGCGGTCACGCAAGCCTCCACCTTGGGCAGCATCCCTCCGTCAATCACGCCGCGCCGGACCAGGTCGTCTATGTGACTTTCCGTGAGCGTGCCGGCGAACGACTTCGGGTCCTTCGGTTCGGTCATGATGCCGGGGGTATCGGTGAGGAAGACCACCTTCTCGGCCTTGAGCGCGACGGCGACGTGCCCGGCGGCGATGTCGGCGTTGACGTTGAGCACCTCCCCCCGCTCGCCGAGGGCGAGGCTGGCAACGATCGGGACCTGCCCGGCCTGGATGGCGCGCGCAAAGGCGGCGACGTCTATGCCGGTGATGTCGCCAACGAATCCCAGGTCCACGTCCTCCACCTTGCCGTCGGGGGATTCGATCCGGGCGAGACGCCTGCGCCCCTTCAGGAGGCCGCGCGTCGGGTCGGCAAAGGGGACCGGCCGCCCGCCGAGCCCTTCGAGCCGCTTGCAGAGGCCGGCGTTGATGCGGTTGGCCAGCACGTCGCGGACGATCTCCAGCGTGGCCTGGTCGGTGACGCGGTGGCCGCGGATGAACTTCGGCTGGATGTTGCGTGCCTTCATTTCGCGGCTGATTTCCGGCCCGCCGCCGTGGACGAGGATGGGGTGGATGCCGACTGCTTCCAGGAAGACCACGTCGTCCAGGACGCAGTCGAGCGTGGCGGGGTCCTCCATGGCGGCGCCGCCGAATTTGACGACGAAGTTCTTGCCCCGGAAGGACTGGATGTACGGCAACGCCTCGATGAGCGCGGCGGCCTTGCGGATCGCCTCTTCCATTGTGTTCATGGCGCAGATTATAGGGGCGATTAAGAGGACAGTCAACTTGGGGGAATGACGAATGACGAAACCCGAATGACGAGTGAACGTCCCAATCACCCAGTTACCCAGTCTCCGAACACCGGGTGATCGGGAGACCAGGTGATTGGGTAATTGGGGCATTCGCCGTTTGTTTCGTCATTCGTCATTCGGGCTTCGTCATTGCCGGCACGCAGCCTTCACCCGAAGCTGCACACGCCGCGCCCGAAGGCGGTTAGCTTGAAACACTTGGACGCCACTGCTATCATGGTCGCTGTGCGCACAACTCGGTGCGCCCGCAAGGAGTCGCTGAAGTGAAACTGCATCGTCTGATCTCGGGCCGCCACGGAAACGGCGGCGTCTGCATTCTCGGTCCCACCTCCTCCGGCCGCATGATCCTGGAAAACTTCCGGGCGAACGGGCGCGAGGTCGCCTGCTTCGTCGACCCGCAGGGAAAATTCCGCGGGGACTCCTGGGCCGGCCTGCCGGTGGTGAAGCTGGAGGGTCAGGCGGAACTGCCGCGCCTGAAGCGCATGGGGATCCGCGAATTCGTGCTGGTCTCCGGCGCGACCGCCGCGCGCAAGCGGCTGTTCCAGGCCTGCCAGGAGGCGGGCCTGAAGCCGGTGGTGCTGGTTCACCCGACGGCGACGGTCTTGCAGGAGGCGGCGCTGGGGCGTGGTTGCGTCATCGGCGCGCGCGCGCTGCTGGGGGTGGGCGCGGCGCTGCTAGAAAACTGCCTGATCGGGATGGGAACGCTGATTGACCGCGACAGCCAGGTCGCCGCGCACGTGACGGTCGGCGCGGGGGCGAACGTCGGCGCGGATTGCCGCATCGAGGAGGGGGCGTACATCGGCGACGGGGTGGTGGTGCTTTCCGGGCGGCGCATCGGCGCGGGGGCGATCATCATCTCCGGCTCGGTCGTCACGCAGGACGTGCCCCCCGGCTGCGTCGCGGCGGGCGTGCCGGCCAGGTTCCTGCGCAGGCGAAACAAGTAGGGGCGGGATGACCGTATAGCGCGGGCATTCCACCCGCGACGCGGACTTGCCATTCGACGTTGCTCATGGCCCCGAGTTTGTCGAGGGGAGAGTCCGCGCTACATGCGCTGCGCAGACAAAACGTGTAGCGCGGGTTATCAAACCCGCGACATCATGCGTTCTTTCCGCTTACCAAACGACTCACCATTCCCCCACGACAATCCCCGTAGGGGCAAGGCACCGCCTTGCCCATCAGTCTCCACCACCGCCAGGGCAAGGCAATGCCTTGCCCCTACATGTTTACGGCAAGTGGAACCGCAGATAAACGCGGATACGGAAACGGCGACCCCTTCGGATATTCCCCACTGTGCGTTCAGCGCATGTCGTAGTTCGACGGCCCGAACTGCTTCTCTTCCCATGCGTGGAGCGCCAGGGAGGGCGAAACCCAATACGTCGTGCACTTGCCGCATTGGCACTTGACGTAATGGCATCCCCGTTTCTCAATCACCTCGGGTGACTGGCCGCAGGCGCATTTCGGGTGTTCCTTCTCTTCCATATCAGTTCCCTGTCTTCCACTGTGCCACACGCCGCAAAATAAAGGCCCGACTCCAACACAGAGTCAACTATGAAACACATCGTGCGCGTACCAGGTGCGCACTGCGCACCGAGCCGCGCACTTCTGCAAAATGCGCGAACGCGGTCAGTCTAGAGAGCGTTCCGTCGAGCTTGTCCACTCCTCCGTTTTCGCGTCTTTCGTGTATTTCGTGGTTAACATTCGTTGTCTGCCGCCGTCCCCTACTTCTTTTCCAGGACGATCTCGCCGTCAACGATGGTGTAGCGCAGTCCGGCAGGATCGAGGATGCCGTTGAGCGCGTCGGAGCATTTTTCGTCCCGGATATCCGGCTTGATGAAACGGCGGCAGATGGGGTTGGTGTTCTCGTAGGATTGCTTCCAGTTGTAGCGCAGCCCCGCTTGCCTCGCCACTTCGATGACGGCGTACTGGATGGAGATCTTCTCGGTGGGAGGGCCGGCGCGGTAGTCCGGATACGGCGCCTGCAGGGTGACTCGGACATTCAACGCGGCTTCGACGCTCTCCAGAGCCGCCGGGGCGGGCTTCCCCCCTGCCACCGCCCTCCTTGTCGCATCGGGAGGTTCGGGGGTGCGGGCGTCGGCGTCGCCGTGCCGATACGTCCATGGCGCAACGGGATTCTTTTCGGCCCAAAGGCCGCGCCTCGCCCCGCGCGCTTCTTCCTGGAGTTGCTGCAGCGTTTTGTCCCCTTTGGCGTATTGCTCATACCACCAGGCCAGGCCGTTCTTCACGAGTTCCTGGTTCAGGCTGCGTCCGTCGGGCAGGGAGACGTCCGCCACGGAGCGCTCGTACCGGTCCTTGGTGAAAACTTTGACGGTGACGGGCTTGTCGAGGCAGAGGCCGGCGGTGAACTCCCTCGCCCGCGGGCCGTAGTGCTGCGACAGCTCGGGGCAATCCACCCCGTCGAGCCGGACCTTCTCCTCCACCCCGCCGCGCGCCACGGTGATCGTGTCGCCGTCGTGGACCTTCACCACCGTTCCGCTAAACGTCTGCGGCCTCTTGGAAACGACGGAGGTGTATGCCAGGACCACGGCGAGGAGAAGCAGCGCTAAGAGACGCCAGCGGCGCACGGCATGTTCCTTTGGATAACGTCAACTACGAAACGCACGAAATGCGCGAAAGGGGCTGCTGCACAACAACGACACTATCCACCGATTTCACAGATTGACGCTGATTATCTTAACTGCCCTCCGCCTTGTCTCCGTGATCGGCGTCAACCGTTCGACGTTGCTCATCGTTCGACCCAGAGGCTCTCGACGGGCGGTCCTGAGCCTGTCGAAGGATCGGCGTAATCGGCGGATGCCGTCTCCTCGTCGTGTCTTGGGCCGTTCATTCCATCCCGATGCCGAACATGCGCTCCAGGTCGAAGCGCGAGTACGTCTTGAAGCTGATGAGCGTCTGCGTGCGCTCGATCCCCTTGAGCCGCACCAGGTGCCCGGTCACCAACTCGGCCAGCTCGTCGTTGGACTTGGCGCGGACCACCGCGACCAGGTCGAACTGGCCCGCGACGGAGTACACTTCGGCAACGCCCGGGAGGCGGTTGAGCGATTCGGCGGTCTCCTGAATCGCGTCGCGACGGCAGTTGATCAGGACGAATGCGGTCACCATGGCAAGGCCTCCTTGAAGCAGGTTTTCCCTAACCCTGAGCGAGTCCCGCAAAGCGGGGTGAGCCGAAACCCGTAGGGCGCATTTGTCGCCCGTTTTGCGGGAAATGCGGGCTGGCCGACCTCGCGGGGACATGATACCATACTTCCGGCGTGGAAGAATGGCGACGGCGGTTGGGGCGAAGCCGCAGTCCATTGTAGGGGCGCAGCATGCTGCGCCCGCCGTAGGGGCAGCCCCTACAACGAATGCCGAGACACATTGGTAGGAGGCCCATCATGAAGAAGACGATTGCCGCCGTGGTCCTGTTGTGCGGCGCGCTCGGACTGGCCGGGTGCGCCTCGCCGGAGGGGTATCGCGAAACACCGGCGACGACCGTCTCTCCCGACCCGAACGCCACGACAACGACGACCGCGCCGCCGGAAGATTCCTGGGCGGAGTGGGACAAGGAAGGGCCGCGCACCCTGCGCCGGAAGATCGGCAGCTATTTCCGGAACCGCTCGCTGGATTTCTGGGACATGTTCGACGTGAGCCTCGCCGGCGGCAAGTGGGCCAAGGTGGAAGTGGACTACCTCATCGGCTTCTACGGGTTCGGCGCGACGGAGGCGCAGCGTTGGCGGCTGGGGCAGCGCAGCGCGATCGCGAACGAGGAGACCACCATGATCTGCTCGCTCCCCTTCCCGGCCAGCCTGATCTTCTTCCCCACAATGCTCGGGGAGGAGAAGGGGGACAAGAGCGGGACGATCCTGACGATGGGCGGGATCAGCTACGAGTCGGAGAAGGCGATCTGGCCGGACCCGGTGGCGCGCGGCATCCCGCAGACGCAGACGCGCGTTCGGATGACCTTTCTGGAGCGCGATACGCAGTCGCACCGGTTCCGGGTGACGGGGAACAGCTTCGGCATCGGGGCCGAGGCGCACCTGCTCGTCGGCGCGCGCGCCAAGGTGTACCCGCTCCAGATCTTCGACTTCATCGCCGGCATCTTCGGCTGGGATTTGGTGGGTGATGACGTGAAGCCGTACGATCCCTGGAAACCGTGAACGGATTCAACGTCCAACATCCAACGTTCAACGTCCAACGTTCAAGTAACGGCAGCAACGAGGGTGCGGCATGGTCATTGACAAGGAAGTGATCATCAACGCCGGCCCGTTCATATTGCTCGCCATGTCGCTATTCTTCTGGTGCAGGGGCATAACCAAAGCGCACATCACTGACTATGTGGCAGGCGTTATCTTGTTTCTTCTCAGCCCGATGGCGATACCCCCAAGGCCGGCCTACGGATCCGATCCCGGCGTACTGATGGCCAGTTTCGGAGTTGCCACTTTGATCGCCAATCGCTGTGCCAAGGGAGAGCGCCCCTGGGCAAGGCAGGTTTTCGACGGTATTGCGATTCTAACGATTGTACTGGCGCTTCTTCTCGGCACAATCTGTTGACCGGTTCGCGCAAATTGGCCCGTCCCGGAGGGACGGCATGATAATAGGCAGGGGCTTCAGCCCCTGTATTGGGCCGGCCCCCCCCCTTTTCATGCGTCCCGTAGGGACGCAGTGAAAACGCCGCGCACCGGCTTCACCGCGTCCCGATGGGACGCGAACAGAAAGATTGGAGACACGTTTGGATACCGGCACTGAAGTGCCGGCCTATTATCACTGCGTCCCTCCGGGACGCAAACGACTTCATGATCCCGCTTGATGGGTACCCCCATCTGAAGTGGCGCACGCAACGCCGTCGTTGCCGTTCATTGAACGTTGGACGTTGGACGTTGGACGTCGGATCAGGTGCGCACTGCGCACCGCGTTGAACGTTGAATCCGTTGGCCGTCACCCCATTTTACTTCCGCCCCGCACCGCGTATAATGCAGCGAAACGCACGCCCCCTGGAGGAGCATGAGATGGCAGCAAGAAAGGCGGAGGTCCGCCGCAAGACGCGCGAGACGGAGATCACCCTCTCCCTGAAGGTGGACGGCGAGGGGCGCAGCGACATCGCCACCGGCGTCGGCTTCCTCGACCACATGCTCGACCTGCTGGCCCGCCACGGCCTGTTCGATCTGAAGATTCAGGCAACCGGCGACACGAAGGTGGACGCGCACCACACGGTGGAGGACGTCGGCATCTGCCTCGGGCAGGCGTTCAAGGAGGCGCTGGGGGAGCGCGCGGGCATCCGGCGCTTCGGCCAGATGTCCGTGCCGATGGAGGACTCGCTGGCCGAGGCGGTCCTCGACCTGAGCGGGCGCGGGATGCTGGTGTACCGCGTCAAGTTCCCGAGTGAGAAGACCGGCGATTTCGACGTCCAACTGGTGGAGGAGTTCCTCCGTGCGTTCGCGGCGAACGCCGGGATGAACCTGCACGTCAACGTCCCCTATGGCCGCAACAGCCACCACATCGCGGAGGCGATTTTCAAGGCGCTGGCCAAGGCGCTAGACGCCGCGACGCAGTTGGATCCGCGCGTTAAAGGCGTTCCTTCGACCAAAGGAATCCTTTAGCAGGACTATGGCCACCTCGTCACGCGGCTTTGGCTTGCCGAGAATGACGAATGACGAAGCACCAATGACGAAATAAACGTCCAAGTCGGGCTCCTGCATTTTCGCAGTCATTCGTCATTCGGGCTTCGTCATTTGCCCCGCTTCCCTGGCACAAGTTCGCGCGCGCAAGGGTAGCACTCACGGCCGCTCCACGGCCCCTGTAGGTAGAACAGACAATGCCTCGTCCCACCGTAGCCGAGATTGACCTTTCCGCCGTCGCCCACAACCTGCGCGCGCTGCGCACGCTGGCGGGGGAGAAGGTGGAGATCATCGGCATCGTCAAGGCGGACGGCTACGGCCACGGCGCGGTGCCGGTGAGCTGGGTGCTTTCCGCCGGCGGCGTCAAGCGCTTCGCGGTGGCGACGGTCGAAGAAGGGGCGATGCTTTACGACGCCCAGCTCCCCGGCAGCATCCTCATCCTCGGCGCGCAGGCTATCGTCGAGACCGACGCCATCTGCGATTTCGGCTTCGAGGCGGTGGTGGGCGACCTGGATTTCGCGGCAAAGCTGGACGAGGTCGCGCGCAAGCGCCGCCGGACGGTGGACGTGCACCTGAAGTTCGACACCGGAATGGGGCGGGTCGGCTTCCCGGTGGAGCAGGCGATGAAGGTGGTGCGCCGGATCGCCGAGTTGCCGGGGCTGACCGTCGCCGGCGTGATGACGCACTTCGCCAGCGCAGACGAGCGCGCGGGGGTGGAGTTCACGCGCGAGCAGATCCGCCTCTTCAACAGCCTGCGCCAGACGACGCAGGCGTTCAACTTCCGCATTCCGCTCTGGCACGCCTGCAACTCCGGCGGGCTGCTGCAATACCCGGAAGCGCGGTTCGACGCGGTGCGGCCGGGGATCGCCATGTACGGCAGCTACCCCTCGCCGGAGACGGCGCGGCCCGTGGAACTGCGCGAGGCGATGACCCTCAAGACGCGCCTGGCGCAGATGCGCGACGTGCCGGAGGGGGCGACGGTGAGCTACGGGCGCACCTGGACGGCGCAGCGCGCGTCGCGCATCGGCATACTGCCCATCGGCTACGCCGATGGCTGGAGCCGCGCCAATTCCAACCAGGGGCACGCGCTGGTGCGCGGGCGGCGCGTCCCGATCGTCGGGCGTGTCTGCATGGATATGACGATGGTGGACGTGACGGACATCCCCGATGCGTGCGCGAATGATGAGGCGGTGCTCCTCGGCGCGCAGGGGAAGGAGCGGATCACCGTCGAGGAAGTCGCCACACTGCTGGACACCGTCCCCCACGTCGTCGTCACCTCCCTCACCGGGCGGATACCGAGGATGTACAAGGGCGGGGAGCAGAAGAAGTAACGGCACGATTGAATGGGGACAGGATAAAGGGGATTACGGGGATACGGAAACGGCGATGGATCTAGGTAGGGCCAAGCCCCAAGTACTTTGGCGCGCGCCATCGAAGGCGTTTGATCGCTTCCATTTGCTCTGTCAGGCCCAGGATCGCGAAACGCTCCGGCAGAATAACTCTAAAGATCTCCAGGCTGCAAATCCCAACTTCGGTAAGGCATTTGAAGCATGCCCCTAACCATATCGCCTCCCGAACAAAGTGTTCCTGACTTACCTCGACGCGAGTTCCCGCTTCTTGTAGCGTGGTCGGGGCCAACAAGCCATTCACATTCGGATGAGCGCCGTTGTCAATCGTCCTGTCGTAGAGTCTCTGGGCCACTTTGCCGGTTGCGGGGGCTTCGCCGCTAAGAAGTTGGAACATAGCAGACGGTTGAAACTCCTTCTTCATCCGTTTTCGCCACTCATCGCTATCTTGACGCCGCAAGAACAGCTCCACTTTGTCAGGCTTCTTGCTCAAATAGAAAGCATATAGAGCATTTTCCAAACAGCCTCGCATCACCATCTGAGCCGGCGCAAGTTGACCGCTTATTACGAGGCGCGCCGCCGCCATGTAAGCGGTATAAGTACCATGGAAGAAAAAGATGGGAAACCACGGCTTGGGTTGGTTCAAGTTCTCACCGAGGGTTACGTAGAGGTCGCTGATCTTGCGAAGCACTCCGTATGGTTTGCTATTGTGGACAAACGTGTGTTTGCTGTTCTGGTGTGCATCGCTGACAAATCTTGAGAGGCTGTCTCCGCCCCAGCCAGGTGGATCTATGTCAGGCATCATTTTCGGTAAGGCTTGAGACATAAAGTGAATCAGTCCTTCATGTTCATGCGCCGCGTTCGTTACATTGTCGCGTCTCGCCCAAATCGAGCCGTTTCCGTCGTTCCCCCATCCCGCGTAATCCCCTTTATCCTGTCCCCATTCAACCGCGCCGTTTCTTCACTCTTTCGTCATCCCCAGCGCCTCGACGATCCCCAGGCGTAGGCGGTCGGCCAGTTCGGCGGCCCCCTCGTGCAGAGCCAATTCGGCCGCGCGCTGGCGCTCGGCATGCGCGCTGTGGCTCTTGGGGAGCCAGTCAAAATTCGCGCTGGTCAGCAGCCGCTCCGCCCCAAGGCCGATTACCAGCGCGCTCCCCCGCGCCTGATAGAAGCGCATCGTCATGTTCTCCATCGCGCGCTCGGCCACCTGCTTGGTCGAGAGGTGCGCCAGCAGCAGGATGTCCGTTTCCGCCCCGGCCCAGACGCGCTGCGTCTCCACCGACTGCCCCGCCAGATCATCGTACCCCCCCGGCGGGGCCGCGTTGAGCCGAGTCACGTTCAATTTGTCCTTGCGCAGGGCGGCGGCGATGAGCGTCTCCGCGTCGGCGGGCGTCACCGTCGCCCCCTCGGCGTCGGCGAAGACCACCATCTTCACGCGCAGCCGCTCCAGCGCCACGGTCGCGTCCTTCAGAAGCGCGGCCATCGGCAGCGGCTCGGCCGGCTGGTCCCGCAACAACGCGGGGGCGATGGCGTTCAACTGCGCGCGCAGGTTCAGCACGCCGTACACGGCGCCCGCGGCCCGCTGCAAATAGGCGGCCCCCTGGACGCGCTGCCCTTCGTTCGCGAAGCCCTGCCCCAACTCCCGGTCAACGCCGGACTGGCGGCGGAGTTGCTCCATCCGATCGAGCAGGCGGCGGCCCGCCGTCGCCCGCTCCAGCGCCGCCAGCGCCCAGTACGTGCCGCTCGGCCGGTCGAACCACCGGTCCACGACGTGCACCCCCTCCAGTTCGACATCGGCCCGCGAGCGGATGCGGTCGGTCGTCTCATTGCGGTCCTGAAGGGTGGCGGTCTTGCCGGAGGCGGATTCGGTGACGAGGCGGGCGGCGTTCTCGAACTCCGACTGGACGCGCACCCGGATGCTCTTGGCCAGTTCGGCGCGGGCGCGGTCCTCCGCCATCGCCAAGGTCTTGTAGTCGTTCCCGTTTCCCTGTTGGGCGCTGCCGACGCCGGTCAGGTAGAGTTCCGGCGGGTAGGAGGCGGAGACGCCGTCCCCGGCCCACTCGGGCCGGGGGCGACTCGCAACTTCTTCCGGCGCGGGGCTGCTCAGGCCGGGAATCTCCTGCGACCCGCCGTTGCCCGGATGACGGCCGTTCAATTCCTGGAGCGCCGCTTCGCTCTGCTTTTGCAGCCGGGCCTTTTCAGTCGCCTGCCGTTTCGCCGACGAGGAGCAGCCGGCGGCCAGCACTGCGGCCATCAGCAACGGCAGCAGCGCGCGCAGCAGGCACGGTGATCTCAGTCCCATCGCTGACCCTTACTGGGTGTGACCGCTAAGAGCAGGTGAAGTGGCGCGGGTTATCCGCCTTCGCCGAGGCTTCGGCGGACAAGTCCAACCCGCGATTATCGTGCGTTCCTTCCGCCTATACCTTTCCCGCGCCTTCGGCGCGGGACGCGGACTGGATAGTCCGCGCCACGTACGGCTCAGATGCGCAGCACCTACTTTCAGCAGCCGCACCCCTCTACATGGGTGGCTACTGGCGATATTTGTCAATGATCTGGTCGAGTTCCTTGTGCGCCGCGTCCGAGTCCTTGGTCAGGCGGTCCTTCTCTGCCGCGACGATTTCGTCGCGCAGGCGCTTGGCGATGGAATCGCCGCTGATGCTCACCAAGGCGTACATGTCCCCGGTGGCCGGGTTCGTCCAGATGTCGCGCGTCTCGGTGCCGGCGAGGGTCTCGGAACTGATATTCTTGGCGACATTCTCCGTCACCACGTCCAACGACCCCTGCTTCATCTCCTGGGAGAAGCAAGCCTTCTGATAGTCCTTGAAGACGCTGTTGGAAAGTGTGCTCATCTGGTTTGACAAGTCCTCGCGAGCGCGCTGGATCGCCGTCGTCCGGCGCAGCGAGACGCCCGGGTATTGCTTGCCTTCGGCGATTCCCACCCCGAAGAAAGTCTTCCCCTTCTCCTCCGGGAAGGCGGACACTCCCTTGGTCACCCAGAGCGGTTCCTGCATCGTGCCGGTCGCCGGCGTCTGGCTCATCTTGGGCTGGCTGGAGCAGCCAACGAGAATGACCCCTGCCAACATCGCCACTGCGAGCACGCATTGCTTGCGCATGACATTCCTCCTCAAAACCCCGCCATGCAGGCGAATGAAGACCCACGCGTCCCCTGCTGTGCTGATTAGACGCTCCCAACCAGGGATAGTTTGGCCGCTGAGGGGGCGGAAGTCAATGCAGATTCCAAGGCCAGTCGGCCCCGCGTCAATCTGCACTCCGCACTCCGCATTCCGCAATCCGTCGTTGCCCCGTTTCCCCACTTCTGCTAGAATTCTTTCCAAGAGCATCGGTTCTTCCGCCAAAGGGCAATCCAGCCATGTACGAACTGCTCATCGAGTCGGAATTCTCCGCCGCCCACCGCCTGCGCGAATATCACGGCGCGTGCGAGAACCTCCACGGCCACAACTGGCGCGTCGAGATGGCCGTCGGCGGGGAGGGCCTCGATAAGTTGGGGATGCTCATAGACTTCCGCGAACTCAAGCGCATCCTGAACGAGGCAATTGAGCGGTTCGACCACGTCTACCTGAACGAGCTGCCAGAGTTCGAGAAGCAGAACCCGACCACGGAGAACATGGCGCGGATTCTGTTTGAGGATTGCGCGCGGAGGCTGCCGCCGGGCGTGCGCGTGCGCAGCATCAGCGTCTGGGAATCCCCCCGCTGCGGCGCACGGTACAGCGGGTGACACGGCCTTTTCACCACAGAGAACACAGAGGACACGGAGAACAACAACTCCAGCCTTTTCAAACGACGGAAACGAGCGACAATTTTGGGATAGCGGCGTAGCTCTGCCATTATTCAATACGATGTCTCCTGTGTTTGTTCTCAGTGCCCTCTGTGTGCTCTGTAGTTCATCCTAATGGAAGCGGATAACATGAAACCGGTCCTGCAATTGGCGTTGGATTTTGTGGACTTGGAGCGCGCGCTGGGCGTCGCGCGCGAGGCGGTCGCCGGCGGCGTGGACTGGATCGAGGCGGGCACGCCGCTGATCAAGAGCGAAGGGCTCGACTCCGTGCGCCGCCTGCGCGCGGAGTTCCCCAAGGCGGTCATCGTCGCCGACTTGAAGACGATGGACGCCGGGCGCGCGGAGATCGAGATGTCCGCCAAGGCGGGGGCGAGCATCGCCCTGGTGCTCGGCGTCGCCGACGACGGCACGCTGAAGGAATGCTTCGAGGCCGGGCGCAATTACGGCATCCAGGTGGGGGTGGACTTGATCCGCGTGGCCGACCCGGTCGCGCGTGCCGCGCAAGTGCAGGAGTGGGGCGGGAACCTGGTGGTCGCACACACCGGGATTGACGAGCAGATGCGCGGGGAGGCACCCTTCGACCTGATCCGTCAGATTGCCGGAAAGCTCTCCATCCCGGTTGCCGCCGCAGGCGGCCTGAACAGCGAGACGGTCGTGGACGCCCTCAAGGCGGGCGCCTCGATCCTGATCGTCGGCGGGGCGATCACCAAGTCCGCCGACGCGCGCGCGGCCGCTGAGCAAATCTCCGGCGCGATCCGCACCGGCAAGCGCGTGGAGTCCGCCCTCTACAAGCGCGTCTCGGAGAAGGGCATCCGCGAGGCGCTGCTGAAGGTCTCGACCGCGAACATCTCCGACGCCGCGCACCGGATGCCCTGCATGGAGGGGATACGCCCCATCGCGCCGGGCCTCAAGCTCGTCGGCACCGCCGTCACCGCACGCACGCTGCCGGGCGACTGGTCCAAGCCGGTGCAGGCGATTGACGCCGCCCAGCCCGGCGACGTGATCGTGGTGGACGCCGGCGGGCGCGGCCCGGCCGTCTGGGGGGAGTTGGCCACCCACAGCGCGCTCCAACGTAAGTTGTGCGGCGTGGTGATTGACGGCGCGATCCGCGACACCTCCGAGATTCTCGCCCTCAAGTTCCCCGCCTTCGCGCGGCTGACGCTCTCCAACGCCGGGGAGCCGCGCGGGCACGGCGAGGTCAATTGCCCCGTTACGGTCGGCGGGTTGCGCGTCGAGCCGGGGGACTGGATCGTCGGCGACGACGACGGCGTGGTCGTCCTGCCCAAGGGGCGCGCGGTGGAAATCGCCAACTACGCCCTGGACTGCCTGGAGCGGGAGAACCGCATCCGCGGCGAAATCGAAAAGGGCGCCACGACGCTGGGCAAGGTCGCCGACCTGCTGCGGTGGGACAAGAAACAGCAATAGTGTACTATAATATCCCTTGTGGACTGGCCCTGAGGTCTTGACCGGCGGAGTTGCGCTGCACCATGAAGAGCAAACGCACGAGTGCCGCGGCGGTACGCGAAGCCGACGTGCAGTATGCGCTGCAATTCGGAATCGCCTCGCCAAAACAGAACCGGCGATCTCTCCGGCGCCTGATCGCGTTCGGCTGGTACGGAGGCAAGTACAGCCATCTGGACTGGCTTCTGCCGCTGCTGCCGGCCGCGCAACACTACTGCGAACCCTTCGGCGGGTCTGCCGCTGTCCTGATCAATCGAGACCCCTCCCCCGTGGAGACGTATAACGATGTTGACGGTGAAGTGGTCAACTTCTTCCGCGTCCTCCGCCAGCAGAAGGATGAACTTCTCTACCAAATCGGCATGACGCCGTTTTCGCGCGAGGAGTTTCTCCGCGCCATCGAGACGAATGGCAACGGCAAGCACCTCTCCGACGTGGAGCGCGCGCGCCGGTTCTTCATCAGGGCGCGGCAGGTGCGAACGGGGCTGGCGCAGACGGCCTCCATCGGGCGGTGGGCGAATTGCCTCAATACCAGCCGCGCAGGGATGGCGGGTGCCGTCTCGCGCTGGCTGGGCAGCGTGGCCGGGCTGGAGTATATCGCCACACGCTTCTTGCGTGTCCAAATCGAAAGCGACAAGGCGGTCAATGTCATCCGCCGCTACGACAGCGCCGAGACGCTTTTCTACTGCGATCCCCCGTATCCGCACGAATCGCGCGGCGACCGAAAGGCCTACTCTTACGAAATGTCCGACGCCGACCACGTTGAACTGAGCAAGACACTTCATGCGGCGAAGGGCAAGGTGGCCATCTCCGGCTACGACTGCGATCTCATGCGCGACTTATACCGCAACTGGAAGACACATCATGAACGTCCCAAGCAGGCGCTCTCCATCAAGAAAGAGCGCCAGGAACTTCTTTGGACCAACTACTGAGCCATGAAACGCGACAACGAGTTCATCACCAAGTGCCGCACGCTACTGGACAAGCGTTGGAAGGCGGTTTCCCAAGCGGCGCAGAAGGGGAAGACATCCGCCGAATTGCCGCCGGAAGCGAAACGCCTTCGGTCTCTCGTCCAGGACTGCTTGAAAAGCGCGAGCAAGTCGTACCACTATGTCCTCCCCACGCAGATTCTCAGCAAATGCGTCAATCCGAGATTGGATTGCCGTTCCCTTCAGGCTGCCTATGACGCGACGGGGGCTTTCGACGCGCGGACGGTCGCGCATCAGGTAGTCGTCCCGTTCGACCAAGCGAACCATCGGGTACTCGGAGGGTCGTCCGAACCCTATGTGAACAACCCGCTCCGTTGCCCCGCCATTGTTCCAAAATATCGGGCGCAGCAGAAGAATAAGGAGGACTGGGACAAGCTGGCGGCCGTGCTGGACGCGATTGAGAAAACGGGCTCCGCGAAATTTACTGCCCTGGTTCTCGATGAGGTCCTCTATGCCATTTACTCTCTCATGGCGGAAGCATGCGTCGTGTATCCCGTACCCAACCGTATCAGCTTGCGTGACACCATTCGCTTGGCCTCCGAGTTCACCGCTGTAAAATCCGGCGGGGAGCGGGTCGAAGTTGTCTGCGCAGCGCTGTTCCAAGCCGTCGCAGGGCAATTCAAGCTGTTTGAGGAAGTTCGCCGCAGGCCCATCAACGCGCCGGACGTGGCCTCCGGCATGGGCGCTGATATTGAGTGTTTGTCTCGCGGGCAGGTCGTGCTGCTGGTCGAGGTGAAGGATCGTTCGCTGACGCTGACCCAACTGGACGCGAAGCTCGATCGCGCCCGCGCGCAGCGTATTTCCGAGATTCTCTTCCTGGCGGAACAAGGGATTGAGAAGACGGACCGCAAACGGGCCGAGGCGCGGATCAATTCGGAATTTGCCAGCGGACAGAATGTCTATGTGTCGAACTTCATGGACTTCTCAGCCGGGATCCTGATTCTGCTGGGAGAAAAGGGGCGCGTTCGCTTCCTGACGTCCGTGGGCGAAGAACTCGACCGAACGAATGCCGCCATAGTCCATCGCCAGACATGGGCGAATCTTCTGCGCTCCGCTTAATGAGGCATTTGCGCTGTGGGCCCAAAGCCGGCATCTGTTGTAGGGGCGTAGCATGCTACGCCCCTACCGGTGGCCGCAACACAGATGCCTCTCCGTTTCTTACGCTTTTCAACCGCCGCCGAACTTGGTATTCTTAGTGGAAGCCGCTGGATTCCGCGCTGGTTCATCCAAGGATAGGAGAGAGAAGTGATCGTCATCGCCGAACGGATCAACGCAACGCGCAAGCGCATCGGCAAGGCCGTGGCCGACCGGGACGCCGCCTTCATCGCCAAGGAGGCGCGCGACCAGGCCGCCGCCGGCGCCACGCACATTGACTGCAATGCCGGCCGCAAGCCTGAACGGGAGATCGAAGACCTCAAGTGGATGATCGGCGTCGTGCAGGAGGCCGTGGACCTTCCGCTGTGCATTGACAGCCCGAACGCCGCCGCGATCACCGCCGGGCTCAAGCTGGTCAAGAAGCCCCCCATCATCAACTCGGTGACCGCCGAGACGGCGAAGATCGCCTCCGTGATGCCGCTGGCGCGCGACCATGAGTCGCTGCTGGTCGCCCTCTGCATGAGCGACGCCGGGATGCCCGCCTCCAAGGAGGACCGCCTGACGGCGCTGAAGATGATCCTTGAAGCCGCCGCCAAGTACAACATCGCCGAGGAGCGCCTGTACTTCGACCCGCTGATCGTCCCGGTCAGCACCAACGCCACCGAGGCGATCGCCGCGATGGAGACGGTCCGCTACGTCGCGACCCAGACCAAGGCGCATACCACCTGCGGGCTGAGCAACATCTCTTTCGGCCTGCCCAACCGCAACGTGCTGAACCGCACCTATCTGGCGATGCTCATGGCCGCCGGGCTCGACGGGGTGATTATGGACCCCACCGAGCCGCACATGATGGCCACCGTCCGGGCCGGACGCGCGCTCATGGGCCGCGACGAGTGGTGCATGGAGTACATCCAGGCGGGACGGGCGGAGAAATTGGACTGAGCAAGGAGCCGCCGCATGAAGTGCGAGAACTGCAACAACCAGGAAGCCACGGTCCACTACACCGAGATCGAGGGGACCGAAAAGCGGGAAATCCACCTCTGCGAGGAGTGCTATCGCCAGAAGGCCGCGCCGGTCCAGCAGGTGGCCGACCTGGGTGAGATGCTCAAGTCGCTCCTGCACGGCGCGATCAAGGAGCAGGGGGCCGCGGCCAAGGCGCTCTGCCCCACCTGCGGCATCAGCCTGGCCGAGTTCCGCGGCACGGGGCGCTTCGGTTGCCCGAACGATTACAAGGTCTTCCAGGACGCCATCACCCCGCTGCTGGAGAAGATTCAGCACGGCGTCCGCCACGTGGGGACCGTCCCCTCGCGCGCGGGAATCGAACTGGAGAAGGAGAACGAGCTGATCCGCCTGCGCCGCGAGTTGGAGCGGGCGGTCCAGCGCGAGGAGTACGAGGAGGCGGCCAAGATCCGCGATCGCATTCGCGAGCTGGCCGAGCGCGATGGCGAGTGACCTGCATGAACGCATCGGGCAGTGGATGTCCGGCGCCGGGCGCGACAGCGACGTGGTGATCAGCTCCCGCGTGCGCCTCGCCCGCAACGTCGCCGGGCACCGCTTCATGAGCCGCGCCAGCCTCGAGGAGCGCCGCGAACTCGCCGCCAAACTGCGCCAGGCCGTGCTCAGCGCCGCCATCGCCCCCTCGATGCGCTACGTGGACCTGGAGGCGCTGCCGGAGGTGGACCGCGCCATGCTGGCCGAGCGCCACCTCATGAGCCGCGAGCATGCCGAGGCGGAGGGGCCGCGCGGCCTTGCCTTCTCCGAAGAGGAGACCGTCTCGGTGATGGTCAATGAAGAGGACCATCTGCGCATGCAGGTGCTGCACGGCGGGCTGGACCTGGAGAACACCTGGACGGCGATGCAAGGGGTGGACCGCGCCATCGAGCGCGAGGTGCCGTACGCCTTCGACAGCCAGTTCGGCTACCTGACCGCCTGCCCGACCAACGTCGGCACCGGCCTGCGCGTCAGCGTGATGCTCCACCTGCCCGCGCTGGCCATGACGCGCGAATTGCAGCGCGTCTTCAACGCCGCCTCAAAGATTGACTTCATCGTGCGCGGACTGTACGGCGAGGGGACGCAGGGGCATGGCGATTTCTTTCAGATCAGCAACCAGAAGTCGCTGGGCAAATCGGAGCGCGAGATCATTGAAAGCCTGGAGAACGTCATTCCCCAGATCATCCGCTACGAGCGCCGCATCCGCGACGGCCTCATCGGGGAGCATCGCCGCCAGGTGGAGGACCGCGTCTGGCGCGCCCGGGGCATCCTGCTCAGCGCCCGGGTGATCAGTTCCGAGGAAGCGCTGCACCTGCTGAGCCAGTTGCGGCTGGGGATCAACATCGGCATTATCAAAGAGTACGACATTCCGCTGGTGCACCGGCTGTTCATGCTGTCGCGCCCGGCACACCTGCAGAAGCTGGAGGGCGCCGAACTGGACCCATTGGCGCGCGACGCCGCGCGCGCGGACTTCCTGCGCAAGAGCCTGGCCGCGCCGCGGGGGAATGCGTAGACGGGGGCCGCATGCGTTGTGTCACTCGTAGGGGCGTAGCATGCTACGCCCCTACAACGGCCTGTGCGTTCCGCACTACGTTCAATCCGTAGCGCGCTTCCGCTATAATGGATCTGTTCGTACCGAACCGTGTAGGGCGGGCTAGAGCCTTTGCCTACGTTCAATGAATTCGTCCGCACCGTCGTCTTATAGCAGTAGGAGAGAAAAATGTTCTACGACCGATTCACAGACCGGGCCCGCAAGGTGATGGCGTACGCGCGCCAGGAGGCCCAGCGTTTCAATCATGACTACATCGGCACCGAGCATATCCTGCTCGGGCTTATCAAGGAGGGCAGCGGCGTCGCCGCCAACGTCCTGCGAAATCTCGACGTGGACATCAAGAAGATCCGCCTCGAAGTGGAGAAGATGGTCCAGTCCAGTCCCGACGTCGCGACCAAGGGGCAGTTGCCCTTCACCCCGCGCGCCAAGAAGGTGATCGAGTTCTCGCTGGAGGAGGCCCGCGCGCTGGGGCACAACTACATCGGCACCGAGCATATCCTGCTCGGCCTGCTGCGCGAGAACGAAGGGGTGGCCGCCCACGTCCTGCTGAACCTGGGGGTGAAGCTCGAAGACGTGCGCGAGGAGGTGCTCAACCTGCTCGGCGCGGATGCCCAGGCGCAGTCGGGCCGCACCGGCGAGCCGGAGGCCCCCGGCACCGAGGCCCCCTCCGAGCCGCGCGGCAACGGCCCCCGCGTCAAGTCCAAGACCCCCGCGCTGGACAGCTTCGGGCGTGACCTGACCGTCCTGGCGCGCGAGCAGAAGCTCGACCCGGTGATCGGCCGCGTCAAGGAGATCGAGCGCCTGATGACCGTTCTCTCCCGCCGCACCAAGAACAACCCGGTGCTGCTGGGCGAGGCCGGGGTCGGCAAGACCGCCATCGTCGAGGGGCTCGCCCAGGCCATCGTCAACAACAACGTGCCGGAACTGCTGCGCGACCGCCGGATCGTTGTGCTCGACCTGGCCCTGATGGTCGCCGGCACGAAGTACCGCGGACAGTTCGAGGAGCGCATCAAGGCGGTGCTCAGCGAAGTCCGCCGCGCGCGCAACGTGATCCTCTTCATTGACGAGTTGCACACGCTGGTGGGCGCGGGCGGCGCGGAGGGGGCGATTGACGCCTCCAACGTCCTCAAACCCGCCCTCTCGCGCGGCGAGATCCAGTGTATCGGCGCCACCACGCTGGACGAGTACCGCAAGTACATCGAGAAGGACGCCGCGCTCGAACGCCGCTTCCAGACGATCATGGTCGAGCCCCCCACCAAGGCGGAGGCGGTCGAGATCCTCAAGGGGCTGCGCGACCGCTACGAGGCGCACCACCGCGTCCAGATCACCGACGGCGCCATCGAGAGCGCCGTGGAACTGGCCAGCCGCTACATCACCGGGCGCTTCCTGCCCGACAAGGCGATTGACGTGATTGACGAGGGCGGCGCGCGCGTGCGCCTGCGCTCCATGACCGCCCCGCCCGACGTCAAGGAACTGGAGAGCGAGATCGCCGCGCTGAACAAGGAGAAGGACGAGGCGGTCGCCATGCAGGACTTCGAGCGCGCCGCCAGCCTGCGCGACAAGGCGGAGAAGCTCAAGAAGAAGATGGAGCAGATCCAGAAGGAGTGGCGCGAGTCCGCCACGGAGACCGACGGCGTCGTGGATGAGGAGGTGGTCGCCGAGGTCGTCAGCAAGATGACGGGGGTGCCTCTGACACGCCTGGAGAGCCACGAAGCGGAGCGGCTGCTCAAGATGGAGGATGAGCTTCACAAGATGGTCGTCAGCCAGCAGGAGGCGATCCATGCCATCGCGCGCGCGGTGCGCCGCAGCCGCGCCGGCCTCAAGAACCCGAACCGCCCCGTCGGCTCCTTCATCTTCCTCGGCCCCACCGGCGTCGGCAAGACCCTGCTGGCGCGCGCCCTCGCCAAGTTCATGTTCGGCTCCGAGGAGGCGCTGGTCCAGGTGGACATGTCCGAGTACATGGAAAAGCACAACGTCTCGCGCCTCATCGGCGCGCCGCCGGGGTACGTCGGGTACGAAGAGGGAGGCCAGCTCACCGAGAAGATCCGCCGCCGCCCCTACAGCGTGGTGCTCCTGGACGAGATCGAGAAGGCGCACAGCGACGTCTTCAACATGCTCCTGCAGATCATGGAGGAGGGGCGCCTCACCGATTCCTTCGGCCGCAAGGTGGACTTCCGCAACACCGTGCTGGTGATGACCAGCAACCTCGGGGCCGAAACGATCAAGCAGCAGGCGGGGCTGGGCTTCCGCCGCGCCGACGCCGACCACTCCTACGAAACGATGAAGAAGCAGCTTATGGAGGAGGTGGAGAAGCACTTCCGGCCGGAGTTCCTCAACCGTCTGGACGACGTCATCGTCTTCCGCAGCCTCACCAAGGAGGATCTGCGCATCATCGTGGATTTCGAGTTCTCCAATGTGCTCAACCGCGCCTCCGGAAGGGGCATCTCGGTCGAACTCAGCGCCGAGGCGCGCGACTACCTGATCGAGAAGGGGTACAGCCCCGACTTCGGCGCGCGCCCGCTGCGCCGCGTGATCGAGCACGAGATCGAGGATCCGCTCAGCGAGGACATCCTGCGCGGCCTCTTCAAGTCCGGCTCGAAGATCGTCGTGCGCGTGAAGGAGAAGCACCTGTACTTCGACAGTGCCGAGGCCGCCCCCGCCCCTGAAGAGGCCTAGGCCGAGAAGAAATAGCGACGAGCCGCTGTCTCTCTGTAGGGGCAAGGCATGCCTTGCCCCTACAACCCCCGTGGTGCTCGCGCGCCAGACGGCCTTCTGGCGCAGGGCGCGTGGCGGCGGGCTCTAGCCCGCCCTATGTGCACGGGCTAAAGCCCGTGCCTACGCGGCAGTGCGGCGCGCTTAGCGTAAGTTTGGCAAACCCCCGCCGAAGCGGTACAATGCCTCAGAAGGTGACATTGCGTTTCTGAGGATGCCCGGATGGCCGAAAAGGCCGATCTCCCCAACGTCCCCGCTGAGCTCCTCCCGCAGGAGGTCGCCCCCGCGCCTCAGGCCCTCCCGCCGGTGGACAGCATTTCCTTCCTCCGCTGCGCGGGCTGCCGCCACGCCAAGGGGGTGGACGTCGCCGCCGGCACGCTGCTGTGCGACAAGCACAACATGCACATCAACGCCGAGCAGGATGAGATCCCGGACGACTGCGTGGAGCACGAGCCGATGGCGGGATAGCCGGCGAACCGTGTGGCGCGGGCTTCAGCCCGCGATCATCGTGCGTTCTTTCCATTTGCCAGACAGCCGCGGGCTGAAGCCCGCGCTACACGTTTATCGGACTACCCCATGCCCGACGCACCCGTGACGCCCCAACTCGAATTCCCCCTGGAATGGAACGGCAAGGTCATCGCCTGCGACACGCCGGAGATGCCCGGCCACATCCTCGGCGTCCTGAAGCGCCTCGACCTCTCCTGCCCCGTCTGCCGCGGCAACGCTTCCGCCAAGGGGCGCTACGTCACCTACAACCTCAACCTCCTCCTCATGGACCGCCCGACGATGGAGAAGCTCTTCTCCACACTCGCCGCCATACCGGGCGTCAAGATGGTACTGTGAGGGAATGACTCAAGAGCGCCTCAGTCAGCCAATTTCCTAGTCACCCAATCTCCCCGCTGTGCTCGCATGGGAGATTAGGCAACTGGGTGATTAGGTGATTGGGAAATTGGGTCATTAAGTCATTCCTTCGTCATTCGTGCTTCGTCATTCGTCATTCTCCCTTGCATCCCATGCCGCGAACCGCTAAATTTGCTACACTCGCGTCGGCGGGTTGAAGCCCGTCTTACACAGAAACCGTCGCGGGCTGAAGCCCGCCCTACACAGGCAGACACGAATGTTCCGCCCCGTTGACAAAAACTTCGACATGGTCGCCTCCGAGCATGAGATGCTCAAGTTCTGGGAGGAGAGCGACGCGTTCAACAAGCTCCGCGCGCAGAACGCCGGCAAGCCCAGGTGGTCCTTCCTCGACGGCCCCATCACCGCCAACAACCCGATGGGCGTTCACCACGCCTGGGGGCGCACGCTCAAGGACTGCTACCAGCGCTACCACGCTATGACCGGCCACGAACTGCGCTACCAGAACGGCTTCGACTGCCAGGGGCTCTGGGTCGAGGTCGAGGTGGAGAAGGAGTTCGGCTTCAAGGACAAGCGGCAGATCGAGGAGTTCGGGCTGGAGAAGTTCATCCTCGCCTGCAAGGCGCGGGTGAACAAGTACGCGCGCGTGCAGACGGCGCAGTCCGTCCGCCTCGGCTACTGGATGGACTGGGACCGGGAGGAGGACTGGCAGAAGGATCCCGGCGCGCGGCGCAGCTATTTCACGATGGCGGATGAGAACAATTACACCATCTGGTCCTTCCTGAAGAAGTGCCACGAGCGCGGGCTGATCTACAAGGGGCTGGACGCCATGCCCTGGTGCCCGCGCTGCGGGACGGGCATTTCCGAGCAGGAGCGCCGCGAGGGGTACAAGAAGATCACCGACACCGCCGTCTACATCAAGCTGCCGCTCCACGGGCGCGACAAGGAGTTCCTGCTGGTCTGGACGACGACCCCCTGGACGCTCGCGGCCAACGTCGCCTGCGCCGTCCATCCCGAACTGACCTACGTGAAGGCGCGGCAGGGCGAGGAGACGTTCTACGTCGTGCGCGAGCGCGCCCACGCGCTGAAGGAGCGCGGGCCGTACGAAGTCCTTCAGGAGTTCCCCGGGAGCCATTTGCTCGGCCTGACGTACGACGGGCCGTTCGACGACCTGCCCGTCCCGGCGCAGACCACAAAGGCGCACAAGATCATCCCCTGGACGCAGATCACCGCGACGGACGGCACGGGCATCGTGCATATCGCCCCCGGCTGCGGCAAGGAGGACTTCGACCTCTCCAAGGAACTCCGCCTGCCCGTGATCGCGCCGATCAATGACGCCGGTATCTATGTGGATGGCTTCGGCTTCCTCACCGGTCAGTACGCCGGGGGCGTCGCTGACCTCGTGCTCGAAGAGCTGCGCAAGCGCGGCGTCTACTACAAGAAGGAGAACTACGAGCACGACTACCCCCACTGCTGGCGCTGCTCGACCCAACTGCTCTTCCGCTCCGTGGATGAGTGGTACATCTCCATGTCCTGGCGCGAGGAGATCATGGAGAACGTCCAGAAGATCTGCTGGATCCCCGATTACGGCAAGGACCTGGAACTGGACTGGCTCGCCAATATGCACGACTGGATGATCAGCAAGAAGCGCTACTGGGGCCTCGCGCTGCCGATCTTCTCCTGCGAGTGCGGCTGGTTCGACGTAATCGGCGGCAAGGAGGAACTCAAGGCGCGCGCGGTGGAGGGGTGGCAGGAGTTCGACGGCCACAGCCCGCACCGCCCCTGGGTGGACGCCGTCAAGATCAAGTGCGGCAAGTGCGGCAAGCCGGTTGCGCGCATCCCCGACGTCGGCAACCCCTGGCTCGACGCCGGCATCGTCCCCTACTCCACCGTCCGCTACGGCAGCGACCGCGGCTACTGGAAGGATTGGATTCCCGCCGACCTCGTGCTGGAGTGCTTCCCCGGTCAGTTCCGCAACTGGTTCTACGCGCTGCTCTCGATGAGCACCATGATGGAGGACATTCCGCCCTTCAAGACGCTCCTGGGCCACGCCCTCGTCCGCGACGAGAACGGCGAGGAGATGCACAAGTCCAAGGGCAACGCCATCTGGTTCGACGAGGCCGCCGAGAAAATGGGCGTGGACGCCATGCGCTGGCTCTACTGCCGCCAGAACCCCGTCAACAACCTGAACTTCGGCTACACGCTGGCCGATCAGGTCAAGCGCAAGGTGTTCAACACCTGGTGGAACGTCTTCAGCTTCTTTGTCAGCTACGCGCGCACGGACGACTTCGATCCGAAGGCGCCGAAGGTCCCCTTCGCCGAACGGCAGGACCTCGATCGTTGGATTCTCAGCCGCTTGCAAGAGTTCCTGACCACCGCCAACAAGAGTCTGGCGGAGTTCGACGCCCCCTCCGTCACGCGCGCCGCCGAGGAGTTGATGGACGCGCTGAGCACCTGGTACGTGCGCCGCAGCCGCCGCCGCTTCTGGCGGCCCAAGGATGCCGCCGACCGGGACAAGCTGGCGGCGTATCAGACGCTGCACGAGGTGCTGATCGCGCTCGCGCAGGCGCTTGCGCCGATCGTGCCGTTCATCACGGAGTACTATTATCAGCGGCTCGTGCGGGATGTGGAAGACTGTAGGGGCAAGGCATGCCTTGCCCCTACGACAGATGCCGCGAGTGCGCGTGGGGTGTCCGCCCCCATCAGCGTCCACCTCTGCGCCTACCCGCAGCCGGACCCCGCGCTGCATGACGAGAAACTCAGCCGCGAGATGGATGCCGCGATGCAGGTGGTCAGCGCCGCGCTCTCACTGCGCGAGACGCGCCAACTGCGCGTCCGCCAGCCGCTGCGGGAGATGGTCGTGGTCCCCGCCGACGATTTCCAGAAGGGCGCGCTCAAACGCTTCGAGGCGCATATCCTTGACGAATTGAACATCAAGAAGCTCACCGTCGCCACGGATGCCGCCTCGCTCGTCCAGTATCAGATCAAGCCGAACCTCAAGCTGCTCGGGCCGAAGTACGGCAAGGAGGCGGGCCGCCTGCGCGAACTGTTGTCCAAGATGGATCCCGCTGCCGTCGCGCGCCAGGTCGAGAGCAAGGAGCCGGTGCGCCTCGAATCCGACGGCAAGACGTGGGAGCTGCTCCCGGAGGAAGTCCTCGTCGAGCGCAAGGCCTCCGACAAGCTGGTGGTCAGCGAGGAGAAGGGGCTGGTGGTGGCGCTGGACGTCACGCTCACCCCGGAACTGGAGCGCGAAGGGCTCGCGCGCGACATCGTCCGCCACATTCAGCAGATGCGCAAAGAGGCGGACTTCGACCTGCTCGACCGCATCGAGGTCTCCTACGAAACCGGGGATGACGTGCTGCGGCAGGTCTTCGTCGAACACGCCGACACCATCCGCGGCGAGACCCTCTGCGATAAACTCTTCCCCGGCCACTGCGAGACCTCCAAGGAGATCAAACTCTCCGGCCGCAGCCTCAAGCTGGCGGTGCAGAGACTGACTTAGGTGTTGTAGGGGCGTAGCATGCTACGCCCCTACACGCGGAGCAGGGGTTCATATGAGCGACAAAGAGAAGCCGGTTCATCGTCGCTCAATCCGCTTGCGCGCCCACGACTATTCCGCTCCGGCCATCTTCTTCATCACCATCTGCACCCATGTTGACGGCCCGTCGTTCGGGAATATCACGCATGACCAAATGACCCTTAATGAGTGTGGTCAGCTCGTCGAGTCTTGCTGGAAAGAAATCCCCTCCCATTTCCCCCATGTGGAACTCGACGAGTTCATCATCATGCCGAACCATGTGCATGGCATTCTCGTAGCACGTCCTGTCGCCAAAGATCGTAGGGGCGTAGCATGCTACGCCCCTACAAACTGCAACCGTCGGTTCCGCAGCCCCGGAACCGACTCCCTGGGCGCCATTATCAGGTCGTTCAAGTCGGCCGCCGCCCGACGAATCAACCAACTGCGCGGCAGTCCCGACGCGGCGGTCTGGCAACGCAATTACTACGAACATGTCATCCGAAACGACTACGATTTCCAGGACTGCCGCAACTACATCATCAACAATCCGCGGAAGTGGGCTGTTGACCACGAGAATCCTGACGCGGAGAAGGTACATCCGCGGTAGTTGTAGGGGCGTAGCATGCTACGCCCCTGCAGGCGTCACACCGCAATACACTCTCTCCCATTCCGCGTGACGATATATCACAATTGTGGTATTCTGATGCTTCGTTTATTGTCCGAAAACCAATATTTCAGGAATTCCGATGGCCAAGAAATCGAACGAATGGCGCGTGGAGGTGACGCTTCGGCGCGAGTTCTACGACCCGGAGGGGCATGCCGCGCTCGGCGACATCCGCGACTTGGGGATCGCATCCGTCAGCGACGTGCGCCTGGTGCATGTCTACCTCGTCACCGGCCCGCTCACCGCGAAGCAGATTGAGCGCGTGGCCGCACGTCTGCTGGCCGACCCGGTCAACCAGGTGTTCAGCATCGGCAAGCCGGTCCCCTCCCCGCTCAAGGGCCGCCATGCCGTGGTGCAGGTCTTCCGCAAGCCCGGCGTGATGGACCCCGTCGCCGCGAGCACGCTCAAGGGAATCGCCGACCTCGGCCTGCGCGCGAACAGCGTCCGCACCGGCCGCAAGTTCCTCCTCTACGGCAACCCGACGAAGGAGGAACTCGCCCTCATCAGCGACAAGGTGCTCCACAACGACGTGATTGAGGAGGCGTTCTTCGGGGACGCCGCCATCCCGCACGCACCCGCCGTCCCGGAGTACAAGTTCCAGCGCCGCGAGGTCTCGCTGCTGGGGGTGAGCGATCAGCGCCTGCTGGAGATCAGCAAGGCATTGACGCTCAGCCTGAACCTGGAGGAGATGCGCACGATCCAGCGCCATTTCGCCGACCAGGGGCGCAACCCCACCGACATCGAACTGGAGTGCATCGCCCAGACCTGGTCGGAGCACTGCGTCCACAAGACCCTGCGCGGAGTGATTGACTTCGATGGGCGTATCATTGACAACCTGCTCAAGAGCACCGTCTTCAAGGCGACCAGCGAGTTGAAGAAGCCCTGGTGTGTCTCGGTCTTCAAGGACAACGCCGGGATCATCCGGTTCGACGACGAGTTCAACGTCTGCTTCAAGGTGGAGACGCACAACCACCCCAGCGCCATCGAGCCGTACGGTGGCGCGGGGACGGGCATCGGCGGGGTGATCCGCGATCCGCTCGGCACCGGGCTGGGCGCGAAGCCGATCCTGAACACCGATGTCTTCTGCTTCGGGCCGCCCGACCTGCCCGCCTCCAAGGTGCCCCCCGGCGCGCTGCACCCCAAGCGCGTGATGAAGGGGGTGGTCTCCGGCGTGCGCGACTACGGCAACCGCATGGGCATCCCCACCGCCAACGGCGCGGTGTTCTTCGACGAGCGCTACGTCGGCAACCCGCTGGTCTATTGCGGCAACGTCGGCATCATCCCGCGCGACCGCTGCGAGAAGGCCGCCCATCCCGGCGACCTGATCCTCGTTGTCGGCGGGCGCACCGGGCGCGACGGCATCCACGGGGCGACTTTCTCCTCCATCGAACTGACCGAGGAGTCCGAGACGGTCTCCTCCGGCGCGGTGCAGATCGGTAACGCCATCGAGGAGAAGCGCGTCACCGATACCATCCTCCAGGCGCGCGACAAGCGCCTGTACAGTTGTATCACCGACTGCGGCGCGGGCGGCCTCTCCAGCGCGGTCGGGGAGATGGGGGAGCATCTCGGCGCGGACGTGCATCTGGAGAAAGTGCCGCTCAAGTACCAGGGGCTCAGCTACGCCGAAATCTGGATCAGCGAGGCGCAGGAGCGCATGGTGATCGCCGTGCCGCCGAAGAAACTCAAGGCGATTCTCAAGCTCTTCGCGGGCGAGAATGTCGAAGCGACCGTCATCGGCACGTTCCGCAAGGACCGACGGCTGCGCCTGTTCTATCGCGGCACGCTGGTGGGGGAACTGGCGATGGAGTTCCTCCACGAGGGGGTCCCACGCCTGACGCGCAAGGCGACCTGCCGCAAGCAGAAGTTCATCGAGCCGAAGCCGAAGCCGCGCAAAGACTACGGCCCGGCGCTGCGCGGCATCCTGGGAAGCTGGAACGTCTGCTCCAAGGAGTGGATCATCCGCCAGTACGACCACGAGGTGCAGGGGGCCAGCGTCCTCAAGCCGCTGGTCGGCGTCGCCAACGACGGCCCCGGCGACGCGGCGGTCATCGCCCCGGTGCTCGGCAGCAGGCGCGGCATCGCCGTCGCCAACGGCATTAACCCCAGGTATGGCGACATTGACCCCTACGCCATGGCCGCCTCGGCGATTGACGAGGCGGTGCGGCAGATCGTCTCCGTCGGCGGGCAGTTCGACCGCATCGCGCTGCTCGACAACTTCTGCTGGGGGAACACCGACAAGCCGGATCGGCTCGGCTCGCTCGTGCGCGCGGCGGAGGGCTGCTACGACCTCGCCAAGGCGTACGGCGCGCCCTTCATCAGCGGCAAGGACAGCCTCAACAACGAATTCCGCGTCGGCGATCAGACCATCGCCATCCCCCCCACGCTGCTCATCAGCGCCATCGGCCTCGTCGCCGACGTGCGCAAGTGCGTCAGCATGGACGCCAAGAAGGCGGGCAACATTCTCTACGCCGTCGGGATGACGTACGACGAGCTCGGCGGGTCGCACTACTACGCGCTGGAGAACGGGGTCGGCAACAAGGTCCCGATCGTGCGGCCGGAGTTGGGCAAGGCGGTCTTCACGGCGCTCTCCGGCGCGATCCGCAAGGGGCTGGCGCGCGCGTGCCACGACTGCTCCGAGGGGGGCATCGCCGTCGCCGCCGCGGAGATGGCCTTCGCCGGAGGGCTGGGGATGGACCTCTACACCCTCACCGTCCCGCGCCCGGAGGAGTTGCAGCGCGACGATGCGATCCTCTTCAGCGAGTCCAACAGCCGCTTCATGGTCGAGGTCGAGCCGGGCAAAGTGGCAAAGTTCGAAGCCGCCCTTACCGGCACTCCCTTCGCCCCCATCGGGCGGATCACAGGCGAGGACGTTCTTCGCGTCCGCGGCCTGCTCGGAGACGTGATCGTGTCAGAGAAACTTGCCGACCTGAAGGAAGCGTGGCAGAAGCCGCTGAGGTGGTAGACAGGATCGCGCTGCTTTGTTGGAAGCATCTTCGCGTTGTGTCGTTCGTCCCATAGGGACAGAATGAAGATAGCCCGCCAGTTCACTGGCGGGTAAAGGAGAGTACCCCCACCCCCACAACAATGTAGGGGAGGGGATGGGGGTGGGGGAGCCTTCCAGTTCCCGGCACTGAAGTGCCGCGCTATTATCTTGCCGTCCCTACGGGACGGCTCATAGGAACAGCTGATGTCAAAGCCGCCGCCCGGCCGCGAGCCGGTGAATGAGGGGTTGCCGGAGGAGTTGGAGCCGGAGGAACGGCGCGTCGCGCGGATGCGGCTGGTGGCCGCGCGGCGGCTGGCGGGGCTGACGGTGGCGCTCGATGGCGTTCACGATCCCCACAACATCAGCGCCGTTCTGCGCTCCTGCGAGGGGTTCGGACTCCAGGCGATCCACTGGGTCGAGCCGCGGGGCGGGACGAACCGCGCGATCAGCATGGGGTGCGAGAAGTGGCTCACGCTGAACCGCTACAAGAGCGCACTCGACTGCGCCACAACGCTGCACACGGCGGGCTTTGCGCTCTGGGCGGCGGTGCCGGACCGGTTCGCGCCGACGATCGAACAGGTGGACTTCTCGCGCCGGATCGCCCTAGTCTTCGGCGCGGAGCGCGACGGCCTTTCCGCCGAATTGCTCGGCGCCTGCGACGGACGCTACCAGATCCGCATGGTCGGTTTCTCCCAGAGCCTCAACGTCTCCGTCGCCGCCGCCATTTCCATCCAAGTCGCCGCCGGGGCGCGGCGCAGGCTTATCGGCCGCGATACCGACCTGACCGATGCCGAAGTTGAGGCCCTCGCTAACCAATGGATTGCGAAGGACTTGGAACGCAAGCGCCATGGCCGAATATCCTAAGTCCCCCGTCCCAACGCCCCCGCGAATTTTCCTTGACCACCTCGCCCATTCGGGATAAGCTGGAGTGTGTAAGAAGTCCTGAGGTGAATGATGCCGAACAGGCACTTGACCATACAGCCGCCTTACCCGCACACCTTCCCCACCCACGTCTCCATTCCGCACGGCTGCATTGTCGAGATGCCTATCGGCGCGCCTCGTTGGTGTCCGTCGTTTTCCGGGGGAAAGGAGTTCGTATGCACCAGACCGCGAAGCCTGTGGGGAAGTGCCATGGCTGTGGGCTGAATCTGGGCGACACGTGCGGGATCTTTGAGAGTCCGCACCTCATGTGGCAGAGGCACCCCGTGTGTCCGGGTTACATGAACGCCGAGCTGCTCGCGTCGTATCAGGAGTCGCTGATGCACAAGGATGAGAACGTGCGGAAAGAGAAGCGCAGACTGGTGGCCAAGATGCGCCATGCGTATGCGCATCATCTCGGCGACCGCCATGTGCTGATGGCGGCGCGACACTGAGAGTTTTGTCAGAGGAATTCAAGGGCCCGCGGACTCCGGTCCGCGGGCCCTTTCATTTTCCGCGTGACGGCAACGACGACGGCCGGACAAGATAACAAGATTGGCAAGATGTCAACGTTCCCCATCAACGAGGCATTTGCGCTTTGGGCGTGGAACCGCCATTTGTTGTAGGGGCGTAGCATGCTACGCCCCTACCTGTGGCCACAACGGAAGTGCCTCTTAACCTCATCTTGTGCTATCTTGTTATCTTGTCCCTCCGTTGTCGTTGTTGTCCGTTGGAGAACGCATGTTCAAGTTCATCCGCGAGCTGACGCAGTTTCTTTCCGCGCTGGCGAAAGACCCGCGCATCCCGGCGCGCGACAAAGCGCTGCTGGCCGGACTGTGCGCCTACCTGGCGACGCCGTTCGACCTGATCCCCGATTTCGTCCCGGTGCTCGGCTCGCTGGATGACGCCGTGGTGGCGCTGGTAGTGCTGGATTTCATCTTCAACGCCATTCCGGAAGAGATCGTCCTGGAGCACTTCAAATGGGACCCGCGCCACTACCACCAGATGCGCCGCCGCACGCGGCGCTTCGCCTGGCTGATCCCCCATTTTGTCCGCCGCCGCATCTGGAAATGCGTGGAGCAACAGAAGCCCAAGGGCTGAACGCGGCCGCTGGGAGTATGTGAAGTGGCGCGGGTTATCCAACCCGCGATTATTGTGCGTTCCTTCCACTTCCACGTCTCGCGGGCCGCTGGCCCGCGACGCGGACTGGATAGTCCGCGCCACTTATGGCTGCTCCGCGGGGCGCCTGCTTCCAGCGGCGCCACCCCGTTGCCGCCGGCGTCATTTGCGCCGTCAGGGCGCTTCCGGTATAATCGAGGGCGTCTTAGGGCAGCGTGTGATTGCGTCAGTACTTCGCGCGTGTCAATCCCTCCGCTGAAGCCGCAGTTCTTCACCCTGAAATGACGGGTAATTGCGTCGCCCGCCCTGAAAACTAACAGAAGCTTAACTACGATGGAGACGGAGTTGTCCCATGGCTAGAGAAGTGCCGCTCGAACGCGTCCGCAACATCGGAATCATGGCGCACATTGACGCCGGCAAGACCACTTGCACCGAGCGCATCCTGTTCTACACGGGGCGCACGCACCGCATCGGCGAGGTGCATGACGGCAAGGCCACCATGGATTGGATGGAGCAGGAGCGCGAGCGCGGCATCACCATCACCAGCGCCGCCACCACCTGCCACTGGAACGACCACCGCATCAACATCATTGACACACCGGGCCACGTGGACTTCACCGCCGAGGTAGAGCGCTCCCTCCGCGTGCTCGACGGCGCCATCGCGCTGTTCTGCGGCGTCGGCGGCGTCCAGCCCCAGACCGAGGCGGTCTGGCGTCAGGCGCAGAAGTACAACGTCCCGTGTATCGCCTTCGTCAACAAGCTCGACCGCCCCGGCGCGGACTTCCTCGCCGTGATCCAGGAGATGAAAGAGACCCTCGGCACCAACCCCGCCCCGATGATCCTCCCGATCGGCCAGGAGGATGGCTTCATCGGCATCGTGGACCTGTTCGAGCAGAAGGCGATCTACTACGACGACTCGGACAAGGGGATGACGTACCAGGAAGGACCGGTCCCAGAGGACATGAAGGAGGCGGTGGCGTACTGGCGCAAGTACGTCGTCGAGAAGGTCGGCGAGTTGGACGAGAAGATTCTGGAGCGCTACTGCTCGGGCGAGGAACTGTCCGTTGAGGAGCTTCGCGCCGCGGTACGCAAGGCCACCCTCGCGCGCAAGCTGGTGCCGGTCTTCGGCGGCGCGGCCTTCAAGAACAAGGGAATTCAGCGCCTGCTCGATGGCGTGACCTACTACCTGCCCAGCCCGGTGGACCTGCCCCCCGTCATCGGCCACTGCCTCGACGGCCAGGAGATCGAGCGCTATCCCAGGGACGACGGCCGCCTGGCCGCGCTGGCGTTCAAGATCGTCACCGACAAGCACATGGGCAAGCTGGTCTATTTCCGCGTCTACTCCGGCACCATGAAGTCCGGCACGTACGTGTACAACTCCACGCTGGACAAGCGGCAGCGCATCGGCCGCCTGATGCAGATGCACGCCCAGCACCAGGAGATGCGCGACGAGATTTACTGCGGCGACATCGGCGCGGCCGTTGGCCTCTCCGACACCCGCACCGGCGACACGATCTGCGACGAGAATCATGCCATCATCCTGGAGGCGATCGAGTTCCCCGCCCCGGTCATCAACGTCGCCATCGCCCCCGAATCGCGCGCCGACCAGGAGAGGCTCGGCAAGGGGCTCATGGCCATGGCCGAGGAAGACCCCACCTTCATCGTCAACCACGTCCCGGAGACCGGCGAAACGATCATCAACGGGATGGGGGAGCTGCACCTGGAAATCATCGTGGACCGCATCCGCCGGGAATTCGGCGTGAACGCCACCGTCGGCAAGCCGGAGGTCGCCTACCGCGAGACGATCACCCACGAGGTGGAGATCAACCATAAGCACGTCAAGCAGACCGGCGGCCGCGGCCAGTACGCGCACGTCGTGCTCAAGCTGGAGCCGCTCGGCCCCGGCGAGGGATTCGAGTTCGTGGACAAAATCCGCGGCGGCTCCATCCCGCTCAACTACATCCCCTCCATCGAGCGCGGCATTGTGGATGCCATGGCCAAAGGCCCCTACGCCGGCTTCCCGGTGGTGGACATCCGCGCGACGCTGCTGGACGGCTCATCGCACGAGGTGGACTCAAGCGACTTCGCCTTCCGCACTTGCGCCAGCGTGGCGTTCAAGCAGGGAATGCTCAAGGATTCGCCGCAACTGCTCGAGCCGGTGATGTCGGTGAACGTCGTCACCCCGCCGGACTTCGCCGGTCCCATCAACGGCGACCTCTGCTCGCGCCGCGGCCGCATCATGGGGATGGAGATCAAGGGGACCTACCAGGAAATCCATGCCATGGTGCCGCTGGGGCAGATGTTCGGCTACGCCACCGCCGTGCGCACCCTCAGCCAGGGGCGCGCCAGCTTCACCATGCACTTCGAGCAGTACGAAGCCGTCCCCTACTCGCTGGCCGAAGAGATCGTCAAGGAGCGACGCAAGCCGGTCGACGAGAAGAACGGATGATTTGCGATTGACGATGGGCGATTACTGATTTGCGATTTGCACGACCCGCCGCGACGGAAAAGGGGTCGGGCTACTTTTCGGCCGTTGGAAAAGTTGCCTGACCCCTTTTCTGGTCAGACCTTGCGAAGGCTTGTCTAGCCCTTCGCAAGGTTTGTAGTTTGAGCGGACAAGAAGCAGCCCGACCCCCTTTCTATGCCGTTATCCTGCAATCCTCCGTGGCCCTCCGTGGTGAAATCCCAGGTGCGCCGTGCGCACCGCGTTGCCGTTGGTGGCGTCCTTGGCGACAGGTGCGCTTGCGCGCCGGGCTTGGCGGTTCGCCAGCTCGGCCCTTTCTTTCTTGACAAACCGTTTCCTGCCACGATACACTGTTTCCTGCAATTCAACTTCCGCAGTTCCGCGTTCCTGGAGAGGCGGCCCATCGTGATGAACGAGCAGACCCTCGGAGCGAATATCCGCCAGCGCCGCGAAGGAGCGGGGATCACCGTGACCGAGCTGGCCCGCCGCGCCGGGCTGACCAAGAGCACGGTGTCGAAGATCGAAACCGGCAAGGCCTCTCCGCCGATCGGCACCATCCTGCGCATCGCTCAGGCGCTCGCCGCGCCGCTGGCGGAGCTGTTCTCCGAGCCGGAGGCCGCCCTCCCCTTCACGCTGACGCGCGCCGGGGAAGGCCACATCATCACCCGCGACGGCACCCGCTTCGGCTACTCCTACGAAGGGCTCGCGCTCGACATGAAGCGCAAGGCCGCCGAGCCATTCCTCCTGACCATTCGCCCCGGCGACCCGCAGGGGATGTTCAAGCACGGCGGGCAGGAGTTCATCTATATGCTCTCGGGGCAGATCGAGTTCTGCGTCGGGAAGCAGAAGATGCGGCTGGGGCGCGGGGACGCGCTCTATTTCGACCCCTCGCAGCCGCACAGCACGCGCATCATCGGTAAGAAACCGGCCCGGTTCCTTTGCGTGTTTGTCTTGGGGAATGGGGAACTGCGGACTGGAAGGGAAGGCGGACCCGCTCGCAAGAACAGGAGGAAGCCATGATCGGGATCGACCTGTCGGGGAAGGTGGCCATCGTCACCGGCGCCAGCCAGGGGCTGGGGGATACGACGGCGCGCCTGCTGCACCGCGCCGGCGCGTCGGTGGTGGTGAATTACGTGGAGATGGGGGTGAACCAGGCGAACGCGCAGCGCATCGTCGCGGAGCTCGGCGAACGCGCCGTGGCCATCGAGGCGGATGTCCGCGCGCCGGAGCGCGTGGAGGCGATGTTCGAGCAGGCGGCCCGCACGTTCGGCGGCGTGGACATCGTCGTGAACAACGCGGGGATTCTCCGGGACCGCTCGGTCAAGAAGATGTCCCCCGCGGAATGGCAGCAGGTCATTGACACGAACCTGACGGGGGTGTTCAACGTCTGCAAAGCCGCGTCCGACCGGCTGCGCGAAGGGGGGCGCATCGTGAATCTCGCCTCGATCTCCGGCGTGGTCGGCTTCTTCGGCCAGGCGAACTACGCCGCCGCCAAGGCGGGCGTGATCGCCCTGACGAAGGTGCTGAGCAAGGAACTCGCGCGCAAGCGGATCACCGTCAACGCCGTCGCCCCCGGCGTGGTGCTGACGGAGATGGGCAAGACGATTCCCGAGGAGGTGCGCACCGGCATGCTGGCGAACATCCCCCTGGGCCGCTTCGGCGAGCCGCAGGAGATATCCAACGCGATCCTCTTCCTGTGCAGCGACCTGAGCGCCTATATCACAGGCCAGACAGTTCACGTCAACGGCGGATGGATTGGGTAGGTAACGGCGCAGCCTCGTATACGTCATTGCGAGGCGTCCCGCCGCTATGCGGCGGGACAACGAAGCAATCTCTCGGAGGCGAGAACGCCAAGCAAACCATCGGACTCGTTGGCGCACGAGGCTCCGAAAGATTGCTTCGTCCTCTTCCCGCCCTTCGACACGGCTCAGGGCGGGAAGACTCCTCGCAATGACGCCAACGTCGCTTCGCTCGAAACGACACGACCCGCGCAAGACGGACGCGTTACTCGGAGAAGAGGAGATGGCCACCACAACCTGTCGTGAGAAACTGTGCAGCGCGGCCGACGCGGTCGGCAAAATCCGCGACGGGCAGACCGTGGCGTGCGGCGGGTTCATCGGCTCCGGCCACCCCGAGGCGCTGACCGCCGCCCTCGAGAAGCGCTTCCTGGCCACCGGCGCGCCCCGCGATCTGACCCTGCTGTACGCCGCGGGTCAGGGGGACGGGAAAGAGCGCGGCATGAACCACCTCGCGCACGAGGGGCTGCTGCGGCGTGTCATCGGCGGGCACTGGGGCCTCGCCCCCAAGCTCGGCAAGCTGGCCATCGAGAACAAGGTCGAGGCGTACAACTTCCCGCAGGGGGTCATCTGCCAGCTCTATCGCGACATCGCCGCGGGCCGGCCTGGCTGCATCACGCACGTGGGGCTGGGGACGTTCATTGATCCGATCCATGACGGCGGGCGGCTGAACTCGCGCACGACGGAGGCGTTGGTCGAGCGCGTGGAGATCGGCGGGAAGGTCTGGCTCTGGTACAAGGCGCTCCCCATCCATGTCGGCCTTATCCGCGCCACCGCCGCCGACCCGCGCGGCAACCTGGTCATGGAGGAGGAGACACTCATCGGCGACGTGCTGGCGATCGCGCAGGCCGCCCACAACAGCGGCGGCATCGTGCTGGCGCAAGTGAAGCGGCTGCTCGACAAGCCGGCCATGCCGCATCAGGTGCGCGTGCCGGGGATACTGGTCGACTACATCACGGTGGCGGAAGCGCACGAGCATGACCAGACCTTTGCGGAGCCGTTCAACGCGGCCTATATTTCGCCCGCGCCGCCGGGGGATTTCCATCCGGTCGAGCCGCTGCCGATGGACGAGCGGCGGCTCATCGCCGCGCGCGCGTGCGACGAATTGCCGGAGGGGGCCATCGCCAACCTCGGCATCGGGATGCCCGAAGGGATCGCCCGCATCGCCGGCGAGCGCGGCCTGCTGGGCCGGTTCACCCTGACGGTCGAGAGCGGCCCCATCGGCGGGATGCCCGCCGCCGGGCTGAGCTTCGGCGCCTCCACCCACCCGCAGGCGATTGTGGACCAGCCGGCGCAGTTCGACTTCTACGACGGGCGCGCGCTCGACTTCGCGGCGCTGGGGGCGGCGGAGATTGACCGCGACGGTAACGTCAACGTCTCGAAGTTTGGCCCGCGCGTCGCCGGCGTGGGAGGCTTCGTGAACATCACCCAGACCGCGCGGAAGCTGGTCTTCTGCGGCACGTTCACCGCCGGGGGGCTGGAGGTGGCGGTGGAGGGCGGGCGGCTGCGCATCGCCAAGGAGGGGAAGATCCGCAAGTTCGTCGAGCGCGTGGAGCATCTCTCCTTCAGCGCCGCGCGCTCGCGCGAGGTGGGGCAGGATGTGCTTTACATCACGGAGCGCTGCGTGTTCCGGCTCGTGAAGGAGGGGCTGCAACTGGTCGAGTTGGCGCCGGGGATTGACCTGGAGAGCCAGGTGGTCACGTTGATGGCCTTCCGTCCGATCATCAAAGAGCTGCGCCCGATGCCGTTGCATCTGCCGGGCGCGGGGAGGGACGCATGACTGAGCGCATCTGCATCGTCGCGGCGCGGCGCACCCCGCAGGGGAGGCTCCTGGGCGCGCTGGCGGAGCACAGCGCCGTCGCGCTGGCCGAGCACGCGGCACGTCCGCTGCTCGACGTGGTTCCGCCCGAAGAGGTGGGGTTGGTGGTGATCGGAAACGTCCTTTCGGCGGGCCAGGGGATGAACATGGCCCGGCAGGTGGCGCTGGGGGTGGGAATGCCCGTTCATGTCCCCGCGTACACCGTTAACATGATGTGCGGCTCCGGCATGCAGGCTGCCGCGCTCGCGGCGCAGGCGATTATGGCGGGGGAGGCCGACGTCGTTTTGGCCGGCGGCGCGGAGTCCATGAGCAACGCGCCGTATCTGCTGGAGCGCGCGCGCACGGGGTATCGCCTGGGCGACGGCAAGGTCGTGGACGACATCCTGCGCGACGGCCTGGTGGACAACCGGCTGGAGGAGCACATGGCGCTCAACGCCGAGCGGCTGGCCGGGGAGTGCAAGGTCACCCGCCAGGAGCAGGACGAATTCGCCCTGCGCAGCCATCGCCGATATTTCGAGGCGCTCGCCGCGGGCCGCTTCGCCGGCGAGATCGTTCCTTTGGGCAAAGTCGAGCGCGATGAGCACCCCCGCGCCGACACCTCGCTGGAAAAACTCACCTCGCTCAAGCCGATCTTCAGTGCGCAGGGGACCATCACCGCCGGGAACGCCTCGGGCATCAACGACGGCGCGGCCATGTTCATCCTCTGCCGCGAAGAGACCGCGCGGCGGCGCGGCTGGCAGCCCTTGTGCGCGCTGAGCGCCTGGGCCTCCGTCGGCTGCGACCCGCGCGCCATGGGGCTGGGGCCGGTGCATGCCAGCCGGAAGCTGTGCGAGCGCGCCGGCTGCAAGTTGGAGCAGTTCGATACCATCGAACTCAACGAGGCCTTCGCCGCCCAGTCGCTGGCCTGCCTTCGCCAGTGGCCGGCGGAGGCCGTCGCGCGCGTCAATCCCGACGGCGGCGCCATCGCCATGGGGCACCCGATCGGCGCGAGCGGCGCGCGGCTCATCGTCCACCTCGCCCACCGCATCCGCCGCGGCGAGACCCGGCGCGGCCTGGCCACGCTCTGCGTCGGCGGCGGAATGGGCATCGCTGTGGCGCTGGAAAGCTGCTAGAATCCTGCCAGGGGGATGAACGAAAAATCCTCGACTGGAAGGAGCCACGCCATGGTGTCCAATCGCAAGGTTGCGGGAACCCTCCACGCATGGACGCGCCCGACATTCTCCCTCCTTATCCCAACTTTCCTTGCAGCCGCGCTGCTGTTTGCCTGCTCCTCCCCCGCCGCGACCTTTCAGGACGTGACCGAGGAGGTCGGCTTGGCGGGAGGGCTGCCGAACTTGTCGGCCGCGTGGGGGGATTACGATAACGACGGCTGGCCGGACCTCATGACCGGAGGCGCGCTCTGGCGCAACGAGGGGGGCCGCAAATTTACGAGGGTCGAGGGCTTCCCGGCCAACGGCGCGGGGGGCCTCTGGGGAGACTTCGACAACGACGGCTTCCTGGATGTCTATTGTTGGGAGCAGGGGAAGCTTTTCCGCAACGTCGAAGGGAAGCGGTTCGAGGATGTTTCCGGCAAGCTCCCGCCGCGCCCCATGAAAGTGAGCCGCGGCGCGGCCTGGGGTGATCTGGATGGCGACGGGCGCCTGGATCTGTACGTGGGCGGATACGAGATATGGGAGCCCTCCGAAGATTTCCCGAGCGTGATGCTCCGGAACGAGCAGGGGAACTCCTTCACCGAAGCCTGGCGGACCCCCGGCAAGCTCTTCCGCACCCGCGGCGTGACGATGGCTGATTTCGACGAGGACGGCCTCCTGGACATCTACGCCTCCAACTACCGGCTTCAGCCCAATCAACTCTGGCACAACGACGGCGGCTGGAAATTCCACGACGTCGGCATCGAGCGCGGCGTGGCGGGAACCTGCGTCGAGGGCTGGTATGGTCACACCATCGGCTCCTGCTGGGGCGACCTGGACAACGACGGGCATTTCGATCTCTTCGTCGGCAACTTCAGCCATCCGGCCGCCTACCAGGATCGCCCGAAGTTCCTCAGGAACCTCGGCCCCGCGGGCGGCTGGCGCTTCGAGGACAAGAGCGCGGGTGCCGGCCTGCGCTGGCAGGAGTCCTACGCCTCCCCCGCGCTCGGCGATTTCGACAACGACGGCTTCCTTGACCTCTTCTTCACCACGGTCTATGCGGGCGACAAGAGCGTGCTCTACCACAACAACGGGGACTGGACTTTCAAGGAGGTCACCGCGGAGGCGGGCGTGGCGACGGCGACCACCTATCAGTCGGCCTGGGCGGATTTCGATAATGATGGGCGACTGGACCTGGTCTCCGGCGGCAGGCTCTTCCGGAACGTGGGGCCGGCGAACCATTGGCTGAAGGTCCGGCTCGAAGGGGCCGGCAAGGTCAACCGAAGCGCGATCGGCGCGCAGGTGCGCATCCGGCTGGGCGAGCGCATCCTCACGCGCCAGGTGGAGGGAGCGACCGGCGAGGGGAACCAGAACGACCTCACCCTGCACTTCGGGCTTGGAAGCAGGACGGAGGACGTGCCCGTGGAAGTGCGCTGGCCGGACGGCACCATTCAGACATTCCAGGCGCGGCCGGACTGCATGATCACCCTGCGCCCGCAGGGTCAGCCCGCGCCGTGGCCGGCCGCCACCGCTCCGGTCGCCCCCTGACACGATCCGCCCAAAATAGGGACACCTATTGTTGTATTGCCGCATTGCGCGGAAATGCTGGACAAGAACCGGTGGACGTGTATGATGTCGGCAGGAAGTCTGAAAGTATGTGAAGGTAAATAGGACTGTCCCTATTTATAACTAGAGGATTTCAACAAGAGAATCTTGACGCTGCTTGAGCGCAGCAGTACGATTCCCTCCGTGGGCCGGGGTACAACTGGCAAAGAGTAATCGGCCCATGATAATAAGGTCGGCGGGAAATAATGATTACCACCACCCTATATCACAAGATTCGGAAGAAGAACGGCGCTTTTGCAAGCTGGGCCGTTTGGGAGCCGCAAGGAGAAAACCCGAAATCGAGCATGGGGGCGCAAAAAGTATTCAATCTTGAAACCAACCCAACATTGCTGGCGTCACTCCGTACTGACATAGTGATGGTCGGTCTAAATTTCTCGAGAGACCTCAAAGACCCTTTGCCCTTTTCAAATTTCCATGACGAAACTCCCTACGCGAACGATTTCAAGATACGTTATGCATTTTTGAACACACCATACTATGGCGCCTACATGACGGATGTTCTCAAACACTTAGTCATTCCCGACGCCCAGAGTGTTCGTGATTACATCAAGGGCAATCCACGCGTACTGCAATATCACATCAAAGCCTTCGAGGAAGAACTCGAGGATATCGAATCTTACAGACCTATGGTGCTTGCTTTCGGCCGTGATGCATATGGAGCGCTCAATAGGTACCTAGACAAGAAGCGATATAGTATTCTGATCCCACTCACGCATTACAGTCATCAAGTGCGGAAGGAAAAGTACCGTGAGGCCGTCCACAGTCAAATCGCCGAGGCACTGAAGAAACAGGAATAGTAATGGGGGACAGCCACCGGGAAATGGGGGACAGGCACCTACCTTAGTGAGCGGTTAGGAAACCAGGGAAACCAGGGACAGTCACCTATTTATTCATGATATGCCGTTCCTTCACACCACGCCCAAGTGCGCGCACGGATGAACGGCCAACGGATAAGAGGAAGATTGCCGCGTCGTTCCGCGCGTTGCGGAGAACTCCCCTTCGACCGCTCGACTTTGCTCGCGGCGGTGAACGCCGTAGAACCGCAAGCTCAGGGCCGCCCGTCGAGAGCCTCCAAGTCGAGCGACGAGCAACGTCGAGCGGTCGAGGGAATAGTCCGCACCACATTGAGAAGCGCTGAAGGCGCGCGCCATATCAGCCCAGGGCAACGCCCTGGGAACCAGGATCACCAGAATACAATTGGCCCTGAAGGGGCGTCCCATGATTCACAACGCGGTCATGACCTGCCCTTTCAGGGCTCGGGGGAGGAATACGGCCCGTTACCCAGGGCGTTGCCCTGGGCTGGTATGTGCCGCCCTTTCAGGGCGGAACGGCCCCGCGCGTTCGCACCAGAGCGCGCCTTCGCAAAGCTAGAAGAAGTGCATGCGTTGTGCCGTGGAAAGCACACGTCGTTGTAGGGGCGTAGCATGCTACGCCCCTACGGAGGGGGCACAGCGCGTGGTGGCTCAGGTTAGAGAGCTACGCATCGATCCGCAGGCCTTCTATGCGTTCAGGACAAATAGGGACAGTGGGGCTGTCGAAAAAGTCCCCAGTGAGTGCCGCGCGCCGCCAGGCGCAGTCGGAAGTCTATGTGGCACAGGCGCCCCCGCCTGTGGCTTCCCAGCCGAGGGCGGCTGGGCTACACTTTTTCAACAGCCCCACAGTCACCTATTTCCAAAGGATGTCAACAAGATATCAATAACCGCGCCGCCGACCCCCATGAGATGAAGCCCCCTCCCCTCTCTCCCCTCCCTTATTGCGTCGCCGCATTGTGCGGAAACGCTGGACAACACCAACCGGATATGTATGATACTGGCGTGGAGTCTGAGAGGCGTGACGGGAAATAGGTGTCCCTGTTTATCCATAGGACAAAGGAGGAGCAGATATGGGTGACGCACCCCTGGAAGTTCCGGTCGGCCGGCGACCGGCGCCTGCCTCTATTCCCCACACCGAAGTGGGGTGGCGCCGCCGCGTCAATTCGCGTCTCGTCTATGGCGCCATGCGCAGGGCGATCAGGGACTGTAACGTCAAGGGCCCCATCCTGATGGCCCCTTGCAGTTACGGCTGGTACTTCCAGCGTTTCCGGCGGGACAACATCGAGGTGGTTGGGTTGGACATTTCGCCCAAGATGATCGAGCGTGCGCGCGCCGCCGTCACCCCGCCTATGCAAGTGATCGAGGGCAACATCCTGCAAATGGACTTTGCCGACGGCCAGTTTGAGTTCGTATTGACGAACAGATTTCTGATGCACTTCAAGACCGATTTCCGCGTCCGCGCGATGAAGGAGCTGACGCGTGTGACGCATAAATACCTGCTCATGCACTATGACGTCCCGTCGCAACACACGTTCCTGCGAAAGGTCAGGGGCTTCCAGAAGAAGGACTTCACGTCGGAGGAACTGCAGGGCTGGCGCATTAACAAACGCCAGAATCGTCGCCTTATCTATACTCCGGAGATGATGGCTGACGAAGGCGCCTCCGTGGGCCTTGTCGTCAAGAAGATCTACCACGTCTTCCCATTACTGGCCAGCCGCGTCTATTGCCTCTACGAGAAGAGGTCCGCCACGTAGAAAGAGAGATGCTGCGTCCGGCATCCACGCTGCGATGCAGGCGCACGTTGGGCGCACGGGATAGATAGGGACACATGTCGAGCCGGCTGGTGCTGCCGAAGGGCGGCCATACGGCGCAGTGCGCGCTGGCGGGCATGGCGTCCACTTGTTCATCCGTGTTCGCAGCCCACAGCCACACTGGGAATCTTATGCGGTTATCGTGCGAAGGCACTCATCGAGAGGACATTGAGCTACGGAATCTTGCCCATGAGGGCCGGGGATGCGGACGCTTTCGTCATGTCTGCCTCGATTTACTCAAACTTTGCAGACAACGCTACATTTGCACGCGCACGGTCTTGCCGCTCTGAAGTGAGGCTTGCATCGCCTCAAGGATTGCCACGGGCGCGAGCATGCGTTCCCGGCTGAACGAACTCTTCCTCTCCTCCACCAGGCGCTGGATCAACCGGGCAGCGGGTAGATAGATATTGCTGTCACGCACGTCCGCATGCGTCAGGGCCTTCTTCTCGGTGCAGGCCATCCAGTGGAACGCCGCTGATTCGGCAAGGCAGTTGATTGTGGCCCAGCGGTCACGGCTGTAGCGCACGACCGCCAGCGCGTTCGCCCCGCAGCGCTGCACGGTGACGCTCTCCGCTTCGGTCCCCATCAATTCCACCATCGCGTCCACCTGGTGGATGCCGTAGAAAAAGATGCCGCCCCAAGGACTCTCGATCTCCACCGGTCCCGTTGAATTCAGCGCCTGGAGCGCACCCTCTTTCTCCAGGTCCGCCTTGAACGCCTGGAACGCCGACTGGATCGGTATGGCGCTGAAGGTGGTCACCGGCACTTTCTTCGCTTCGGCCAGGTCGAGCAGTTGCTTCGCCTCCTTCACCGCATAAGTCATCGGCTTGTCCACGAAGGTCGGCACGCCGTTGCGGATGAAGAACTCCGCCGGCTCGAAGTGGAACTTGGGGTGGCGGTGGTCAATCATGACGACATCCACCTGGCCGAGCAGTTCGCGCCAGTCGCGCACGACCTTGGGGATAGAGCCTTTCTCAGCGGCGACTTTTGCGAATTCGTCGGTCTCTCCCCAGATCGCCACCACGCGCATCGGCACGACGTTCTCGACGTTGCAGATATTGCCGATGCAATAACTGTGGGAGTTCTCCGCGCCCACAACTCCCAGCCTGATCATCTTCATTCTTTTCACTGACTCAGGAAAGCTGAAGCAACCCCACGGCATTCAGTCCCATGATCTTGTGATACGCCTTCTCGCTGATTTTTCTGGCCTTCACGGCCTCGCGCATGAAACCGAGCAGTTCGCGCTTGTCGTTGCTGACAGTGCAGATGTCGAGCCCCATGAGCAGGCGGTCCTGAAATTCCTCGATGAACTTGTATCCCCACTTCGGGTCGCGGCTGACGGCGTTGTAACCGCTGCCGGCGGAGAGGTCGCCCCAGAGATTGTGATAGCGCCGCATCAGTTCCGATACGCGCCCGCCGGGAAGCACCGGTCCGGTGGGGTAGCCGCCCCGCTGCTCCAACGTCGGATTCGGCCCCACCTCAGCCCACCAAGTCTGGGAATGGGCGAGGAATTGCAGCCTGGGGTACGTTTGCAGCGCCTTCTCCAACTCGGGCAATCCGGCATTGCTGACCAAGCCGTAACTGTTGTCCGTCCGCACTCCCAGATGGAAGAGGAAGGGCAGGCCGACTTTTTCGCAATCGCTCAGGAGTTTCTGAACGCGCACCTCGCGCCACCACAGGGGGGCGGTCACCTCTCCGATGCCCTTTGCGCCGAGGGCTTTGTAGTATTCGAGGAGCGGGACAAAGTCATAGTTCAAGTTGTGCGCTTCGATCCGCGGATCCACGTTACAGAACTTGATGAATCGGTCCGGGTACTGCTCGCACGCCTCAAATGCCTCCTCCACGGACTGAGAGAAGAAGGGCTCCGGCGACACGATCGGCAGCGCCACCATCCGGTCAATCCCCTCCTTGTCCATGATGGCCACGAGTTCCGCCGCCGCGGTGCAGGGGTAAGGACAGGTGGGGCTCACGAACGTGCGCCGCGGGATGACGTGCTCGTGAATGTCAATGACGGGAGGTCGCTTCATCGTCGCTCATCCTTTCGGGCCAATGTGCGGGTTCTGGCGGCGGCACTCCCGTATCGTCAGGCAAGATACGCCTGTTCCACTTTCTTGAGCGCATCCAGAACCTGGCCCGCGACGGGGCGAGTGACGCGCTCGTTCCAGAACATCTGAAAGGTGTACTTGTCCGTGGCGCGGATGTTGGGGACGGGGTATTCGCGGGCCGGGTCCCCTTTGTACAGCGGCGCGGTCCAGGGGTAGGTCGTTCCCTCGAAGACGTTGCGGTTCCTGTACCAGTCGTGATCGGAGAATAGGTGAAGGTAACTGGAGTCGCACGGCACGCCTTCGGCGGCGAGCGCCTTGACGAACGTCTCCTTATTCGCGCTCAACTTCGCCAAGTCGAGTTGAACCAGGAGGAACCAGTAGACCCCTTCGCTGCGAGGCGGGGCATCCACGATACGCACCGACTTCAATTCACTGCGGCAGGCTTCGATGAGCCAGCGGGCCGAGCGCCGGCGTGCGGCGAGGATGCCGGGGAGCTTCTTGAGTTGCACCCGCCCGATGCAGGCGGACAGGTCGTTCAGATTCATATTGTGGGCCGCCAGGACATTCCCCGCCGTGCCGGTCAAGTTGAACGGCTTGCCGCGGTCCGCGCAGCGGCGAATCTGCCAGTACATCTCCTCGCTCTTCGTGAATACCAGCCCGCCCTGTCCGCCCGTTACGTGGTGCTTGCCGAACATGGTTGAGAACGCGCCGACGTCCCCCCATGTGCCGCAGTACTTGCCGTGGTACTTCGCGCCGTGCGTCTGCGCGCAGTCCTCGACAACGGGAATCCCTTTGGCTTTGGCCAGGTCGAGGATGGGCTCCATCTCGGCGGGAAGTCCGGCGATGTGAGCCACCACGATGGCCCCCGTTCGTTTCGTGATTCGCCGGGCCAACGACCTGGGGCTCATGTTGAACGATCCGGGTTCGGCGTCTGCCGGAATGGGAATGCAGCCGGCCAGCGGGATGGGCATGATCCCGCCCGGGTCGGAGACCGGGCCGCAGACGACTTCGGAGAACGCCTTGACTTTCAGCGCGCGCAGCGCCACATAGACGGCGCTCGACCCGGAGTTGACGCCGTCGGCGTAGCCGCCCCCCAGGAAATGGGCGAACTCCTTGCAGTAGTTCTCTTCCTCGGGGCCGTTGTACCCGATGGCCTCGCCCGAAGCGATGGACGCATCAAACAGCGCTATGACCGCGCGCTTCTCCTTCTCCGTAAAGAGTCGACGCGGCGGCCAGGGAGTCTTGCATGTCTTCGGTCCGCCATTGAGCGCCAATTGACCTGCTTCAGATCTACTCATCACATGCATCCTCAAATTGGGCCTGCGGGTGACTGACTTTCGCCCGTTCGGCGGCGGAGGGGTCTCTCTTGCGGTCTCGACCACACCCCGCCAATTGGCGCCCGCCACACGTCGATAGGCCATCATCTATCTGAAACCGTGCACCGGGGCAGTGCCTTCCGGTTGTCCGCAAATGCGGTGCGCACTTTATTGGTGATCCCCTTCTTCAGCCGCCCCTTGAGGCAGAACTCCACGACCGAGCCGTCAACTTCGTAGCCTCCTTCATCCAGGAGATTGTCATCCGGAATGTAAGCGATACCATCGCAATAGCCGATGAAGATCAGGTCCTTGCCGCTGAACACCTTCTCAATCTCTTGTTTGACTTCATAGCAGACCTCCCCGCACATCCAGCCGATGAACAGGTCCGGACTGAGCCGAACAATACCCGCATGGACTGGGATTGTACTGCCGGTGCTGTCATAGTGTTCCAGCACCCATCGCGCCGCGTTGCGGGCGGAGGTGTTGTTGTTCGGCGGCATGTCCAGCAGTCGCAGCCTCCCCAGAATGCCCCGGGACTCCTCGGGCGTAACCGTGGGCAGGGTCGGCGAATCGGCCACGCGTTGGAAGAACTCCTTCGGATACACTTCCGTCTCCAACTGGATGACAAACTGGCGGGCGGCCAAGTCCAGAGTGATGGGTCGCAGTTTCCCCGAGAAGAGCGCATTCCGAACGCTGAGCGCCATGGATTGCGCCATGGCGTCCACATCTTCATACGCGCAGTTCTTCCAGTCGTTGTTTGCGCCGGCCCAAACCATGGGATGGGCGGTGGCGCCGGCGCCTTGAAAGAACAGCGCCGTGCAACCGTAGAATTCGCTTTCGAGGAGATGGCACAGGCGGCCGGGGTACTCCGAGGACAACCCGAGCGTTGCGCCCATCGCCAGCGGGTGGCAGGCGAAATTGAGCAGCAACACGCGGCAGCTGCCGTCAGACCCGCTCAGTCTGAGGATGTTGAGGCGGCGGTCTTTCTTGCCGGAGAGGTTCGGGACGAGTTTCACCCGGCCGTCCACCATGGCGCGGCGGTTGATGCTCCAGTCCCCTTCCACCCAGCCGAATGCGGCCGTGCCGTCGGCCAGGTTGACAAATGCGCGGTCAATGCAGGACTTCGTCCGCTCCAGGAGAAAGGCCTCGTATTCCGGCGAGGCGCATCCCGGGTCATAGCCGCTGACGGCAGGGCCGGCGTGCGAATGCGTATAGGAGACGATCAGGTTCTGCCCCTCGATGCCGTAACGACTCTTGACATATTCTGCTATCGTTTCCCGCAGGGCGTAGTCGTGCATCAGGATGTCGTACGTCACGAGCAGTATGGACTGCCGGCCATCGTTGAGAAGGAGCGTCTTGACGTAGAGGTCATCATGGACACCGACGAATTGCTGTCCGTTCAGGGAGCTGACGCCGGCCATATATGTTTTCACGGCCGGCGTGATAATGTCACGGGCGTCGGCGAATTTCATGGCATCGTCTTCCTTTCTTCGGCAGGAGGGCAACGGGGCAGGCGCACTCCCACTCGGCCTCCGTACAGCCGGGTCGGGCGAGTTACTTTACGATGGCCACCTCGGCCCAGTCCTTGAGTGTCAGCTTGATTCGCCGGTCTCCGTTGACCGTGGTGACTTCATAGCGGCCTGCCGAGTCCATCTGTCGTCCGCTGATGTCGAATAGCAGCACCGTCGGCTCGCCCGGCTTGCTCCAAGGACGCTCCAGAGAGACCGCAGAGAGGATCTTTTCCTTGCCGACGATGAACCCTTCGCCAAGCTCGACCAGCGTGATGGGATACATCTCCCGAATGCACTGCAGGGCGCCACTGCCCGCTTCGGTCATCGGCGGCTCGGCCGGCCCGGAGTCGCCGTAGTAGAAGAGCATTCCGTGGCGCAGGTAGACGATCAATCCGCGCATGATCCAGCGTGGCAACTCCTCGCCGGCGGGGAGGTCGCCCGTGCCCAGCCCGATGGGCGTGTTCAGCACGGTCCACAGCAGGTATTCCGAAAGCGGCGGCTTTTCGCCCGGCCGGCACGCCGCAGCCGATTCCGCCACGGCGCCGCCCGTCTCGGTGAAGCGAAATGCCGGCAGGGACTGTTCCGCGCATGTGGTGGACTGACGGTTCGCGACGAAGATCTTGCCCTTCGAGAGGACGTGATTCATAACGTTCACCCGCGCCTGAACGCCGGCAAGACCGCAATCCTTGTACTGTCCATAGATGCGACCGGTGTGGAAATCCATCTCGGCGCTAATCCCGTCCCACGGGCCGCCGTAAGTGCGCCGGAATCCGTTCTGGCCGAGGGGGAACTCGTCGAGGTACACGCCGTCCATGCCCACTTCGTCAATGGCCAGGTCGATCTGTTGCATCAGGTAGTCATAACGTTTATTGCCGACCTCGGGGAAGACGCACACCGGCGGCTGCTCGATCGCCTTCATGCCACGGTGGTATGTGTGGATCATCAGCCGCCCCTCCGAATCGCGGACCCAACTGTCCTTCCAAGCCGGAAAGGAGTCCTCAATGAGTTGGCTGACGTCAGGCTCAAGCATAATGTCCAGGTCCGGCCCGCCTCTCTTGGTGCGGTCGGCAATCGGGATTCGATCGCTGTTCTTGATGTTCTCGCGGCGGAACGAGATCCAATCGGTCTCGATCTCTGCCAGGACACGCAGCTGCGGCGCCGCCTTGCGGACCGCCGGGAGGAACTGCCGCATGATCTGCTTCCACTCCTCCCAGGTCGGCACATAAGTCATCGCGCCGGGATCATGGTCCAGCCACGGCGCCACCCCCAGCAGCTTGATGCCGCGCCATTGCAGGTAGTCCGCCAGCCTGCGCATTTCGGCAGGGTCTTTCAAGACCCGGTTGACATAGAACTCCTGCTTCCCATAAAGGAGGTAAAACTTGATGTCGTCTCCCTCCGGGAGCAGAAAGGCCCATCCCCACGGCCCGTCAACGGTCACGTTGGCGTTCCAGTCGTTGCGGACCCGATTGATGAAGTCGAAGTACCCCTGCCCCTCGTTCATCACGTACACCGACCAGGAGAAGGTATAGCTCTTCCCCGCGTCCAGCGCAAAGCGCTGGATCTGGACGCCGGAATGGTTCTTCGACGCCCCCAGCGCGGCCCGGATGCGATGGCGCGAGACGTCGTCGTTCATCACCAGCGCGACGCTGTGTTGGGGTCCGCGCAGGAAGACGGTCGGGTTGGCGGGCACTTCCAGGCCGGGATTGTAACGCTCCAGAAAGTCCTTGTCCGCCGTGATCCCATGTCGCACTACAACGCCGGTGGGCTCTTTGCCGAGACTGGTCATCTCGTCCACAAAGTCCACCTTTCCGGCGCGCACCGTGATCGTGCGCCGAAGCCGATAGCCACTGCCCTGCGCCTCGACCGAGATCGTGTCGGCGGATAGCTGCTTGACCGTCGGCTTCCACCCGGCCTCCGCGCCGCTCTGAAACTCCACGGAAGGATATTGCGGCTGTTCGAGCTTGCGCGGAAGCCCGTTCCAGCCGATCTTGTTGTCCTTGCCGGGATAGCTGAAGCAGCTTTCCACCACGTACGAATCCGACCCTGCGTCAATCTGCACCGCGCCGGCCGCGCCCGTCTTGACGACCATCGCGCCCACGCGCAGCGTCGCCACAGGCATGACCGGCTCGAACTTCTCAATCGCGTCGGCGCTTTCAATGTCCCGGTGGAGGGGAAGGCCGGTCATGCCGACATGCGTCTTCACTTCCTCGAGAGTCAGGGCGCGCGCATAGATGCGGACATCATCCAGTTGCCCAATCATCCCGCCGTAGTCGACACCCGTGGAGTAACTCCGCGCGCCAAGGCACACCGGACCGTCGTTGGAGATGTCCGTGGCCTTCAGCACGTCGGCGCCGCTCCCTCCCGGCACGCCGTCCACGTAGATCCGCAAGGTGCCGCCCTCCATGTCCCGCACCGCCGCCAGATGATGCCACTGGTTGTCCTTCATGGCGGGGTGGGTGTAGCTGACCTCGCCCCCATTGTTGGTCTTGGCGTCGTAAACGGCAAACTTGATCGAGCCGTCCGGATACGGGCCGCGGATGGCCCACGGATAGGGCACGCTGCTCGTCGGCCATTTTTCCGTGAGCGATTGGTTGGCGCCCCCAGGACTCTTGAAGCGGAATTCAATGCTGTAGCTCCGGCCGGGCTTGCCGAGGACGTTGAGAAGGGGGCTCTTCGGAACCAGCACGCAACTGTTGCCGTCGAACTCCAGGGCATGGCCGCCTTCTCTGGTAACGTATTTCGCGCCGATGATCCTGCCGTCCAGCCCGTTGCCGCTCTTGTCCTTCGCGACCGCCCCCTGCCCCTCGTCGAAGTCGTAGCGCAAGATAGGGCCCGCGTCCTTTTCTATTGCCGACGGCGCGGAAGAGAAATGGTCAATGCCGCTCTTATAATGCCGCAGGATGGCCTCGCCATCTAACGCTTCGCTGTATATCGCCACCTCGCCAAGGTCGCCTTTGAAGTACGGCGTGCAGCCGGGACTGGTGCACAGGGTTCGCCCGATCCACAGAGCGCGATTCACGGCGGCCTCAGGGCCGTATGCGCAGGGCTCTTCCATGATCAGAGCGCCGTTCGCATAACCCTTGATGCTCGCGCCGTTCCAGGTGAACGCGAAATGCGCCCACCGATCCCGGACTGCATCTGTGGCGACACTGTTGTATTTCTTGCCATCGGATACATAGGCGAAGACCTTCTCGTCATTCCTTACGAACAGCATCAAGGGCATGTCCGTGACGTTGGCGCCCGTCGGTTCGATGGCCATGATCCCGGGAAACACGGCCTCTTTCGGGATTCGGTACCAGAACGCCACGGTGCCGCTCCTGGCGATGCTGCTGAGGCTCTTGCTCGGCGGGACGTTTACCCAGTTGTTCACTCCGTTGAAGCTCAGGGCATAGCGCTTGCCCTGCCTTACCCACTGCGCCCCGTAAATCGTCCCATTGTTGCCATTCCCGCTCCGGTCTTCGAGCACAGTGCCCGCGCCCTCCGTGAAGTCGTAGCGCGCGACGAGGGCCGGCTCCGCCTGCGCCAGGGCCATCGTCGAGATCAGGCACGCCGCGAATGCCGCGCGTAGCCATCCGCATGATTTGTGTGACACGGTTCTTCCTCCTTGACAAGTTCCCCTTTGTTTAACACAATACTCGCGCATCTTCAATACTCTGACATTGCGATTCTATTATCTTTTATTGCGGAACATGCGCCATGGAGAACCACCTCTTCTCCTCCCGGAACCTGTCCGTCCTGAGAAACGTGGAGAAGTGGCGGTTCGTCGCTTCCGGACTTCCACACAAGGCACCAGCGGTCCGCCATCGTGCGCACGACGCATGGGCACGGCGTCACTCTCACGCCCATCCACACCGTGAGGCACTTATCGTCCTCGGCGGCGCCGGGTATCAGGGTCTCTGCGGCCGCAGCTATTCCGCCCGGCCTGGAACGGTGTTCCTCTTCGACGCGATGGAGCCGCACGACCTTCGGTACCCGCCGACCCATGCGCCTGCTCACCACCTCTGGTTTCATTTCATGACCGGCAAGTGTGCCGTTAGCCTATTGCGCGTGGGAGAGGGTCGGAGCGGATACCGCTCGGTGTGGCACCGCTGGTACACGCTGACGGAACTGGGTCTATCGGCAGAGGACGTGGTATTTCCTGGGAACGCTTCTTCATCGCCGCCGGAGACGGTGCGCCGCCGGTGTGCGGCTGCCATCGCGTTGCTCATCACCAGCCTGGTGGAGAAGGGCTACGAGACGCCGCAGGCGCACCCGAAAGAGGATTTCCACTCCAGCATCATCGAGGCCATCGTGCAGCAAATCCATGAGAGCCACGGGCGCGGGTGCCACTTGGAGAGCCTGGCACATGTCGCCGGCTACAGCAAGTATCATTTCTTGCGTTTGTTCAAGGAGCACACGGGCATGTCGCTGCGAACGTGTGTGGACAATTCCCGGGTCCAGGCGTTCCGGAAGATGACCGCCGCCGGCACGTCCGGGAAAGTCATGGCCTCCCATCTCGGCTTCACCTTCCCATCCGCCCTGTGCCGCTGGCGCCGCCGACAAGGACTATGACTTTCGAATGGCGCGTGGCAGACGCCCGCCTTATTCGATGGGGATTGCGCCGCATTCAATGGATGTCTGTAAGGGCCCGCATCAGCCCGGCCTTCGCGCTTCCTCAATCAGGGCGACCAGATTTCTCAGCGGGACGTCGGGCTGCAACTGATTGCCCGGCTGAAGGATGTAGCCGCCGCCGCGCCCCATCTCCTGCTTCAAGCGCCGCACTTCTTCCTGCACCTCGCCGACGGAACCGTAGGGAAGGAGGCTTTGCGTGCGGATGCCGCCACAGAGCGCAAGATGGCGCCCGAATTCTCTCTTGAGTCTGAAAATATCCATTGCCTCCGGCTGGATCGGATCCAGGACCTCCAGCCCGATATCCACCAGGTCGCCGATGATCGGATAGATGTTGCCGCAGCTGTGATGGAGCACCGCCCGCCCCCGGCTTCTCGCAAACCCGTATATCTCCGCAAGGCGCGGCCTGAGAAACCTGCGCCAATGGGAGGGAGACATCACCATGGCCCGCTGTGTCCCATAGTCGTCGCTCAACGATACGGCGTCGAATGGGAACCGGGCGAACAGGATCCGCATCGTCTCCAGAATGTACTCCGTGAGCCGCCGGAGCAGTCCTTCGATGAATTCCGCATTCAGGGCCAGATCGAGAAGCGCGTTCTCCGTCCCGCGCATGTACGTGATTCGTTCCCAGAGGTCGCCGATCCAGACAAACGTATAGTGCGCCTTGTTCGCGTCACACCACGCACCGAGGTCCTCGTAACGGGAGGGCGCGGCGGGGTCCGGGAATCGGTAGGCGGCAAGGTCGGGTTCCGCAAGGCAAGGCAGGACGGGCGCGCCTCGATCAACCGTGTTTGCGGACCAGCCGACGCCGAATTCATCTCTGACGATCCCCCCGGACGCGCCCGGTGACGAGGTGGGCGGTTTGGCGGATTTCAGCGCCGTTCTTCGGAACGGGAGACCCAGTGCGTCGGCAAGCGACGTTGTGCCGTAATAACGTTCCAGGGCGGCGCGAACGGGCGGCGTGAAGGAAAAGTTGTATGGGACGCGCGCGGTCGCCTGATGCGCAATTGTTCTGCGCATCCAGTCGCGATCGTCGGACGCCTGCAACAGATCCGTTCGCATCATCCTCTGGCCTTCAATGCGGCCTCGGCCCGTTGAAACCCCCACGTCGCGTCAGTTCGTCATCTACTGTCGGCCCCATGGTGGACGCGTGAAAGTATATTAGGTTCCTTCCCGCGCCAGCCAGAGCACGATCAGTTTCGCGCCGAGGGCATTGGCAATATCTATGCCCATTTGTTTCACGAACAGATACTTCAGAGCTTTGCCGAACGATGCGCTAGTCCAGCTTTCCTTCGACCAGACCGACGGGCAAAGGCGCGGGCCGAGCGCAGGTGGTCGTCAGAGTGAGACTCCGGCCCTTGACGCCCGAGTCAAGAAACGACTGTATTACGTCAAGGACGTGAAAAGCCATTTCGCCGCTGGCCCGATGCGGGCGGCCGGCCTGAATCCCCTTGGCCATGTCGGCCACGCCGAGACCGCGGAACTGTGTCCCATAGGGGTGGGAGTGGGGCACCGACGTCCATTCCGTCTCGCCTGCGGAAAGGATCCGAACTTCACCGCCGAAGCTGTTCGGGTCCGGGACGGACAAACTGCCTTTCGTCCCATAGATCTCAATCCACGGGAGGGTTCTTCCGCCCCAGACATCAAAGCTGGTCGTGAATGTGCCGATGGCGCCGTTGGCGAATTCCATGATGCCGGCGATATGCGTAGGGGTCTCCACGTTGATGACCTGTCCGGCCCTCGGCTGACTTGTAACGAAACGCTGGGGGAAGGTGGTTCGCGTCATGGCCGTTACGCGACGAATGGGGCCGATCAGATTGACCAGCGCCGTGACATAGTACGGGCCCATATCGAACAATGGTCCGCCACCGGCCTGATAATAGAATTCCGGGTTCGGGTGCCATGTCTCCATGCCGTGGGACATCATGAACGCCGTAGCAGCTACCGGTTCGCCGATGCGCCCTTCGTCGATGAGCTTCCGGCAGGTCTGGCCGCCCGCGCCGAGGAACGTATCCGGGGCGCATCCAATGCGCAGCCTCTTCGCGGAGGCCAACTCGATCATCTTCCGGCCTTCGGAGCGTTTCACGGCAAGCGGCTTCTCACTGTAAACGGACTTGCCCGCTTTCAGGGCTGCAAGCGCGATTTTCCCGTGGACCTTGGGAATGGTCAGGTTCAGCACGATGGCAATGTCAGGATCGGCGAGAAGCTTCTTGACGGAACAGGCCCTGGGCACTGCGAACTCCGCCGCTCTTGCCTTCGCCGCCTTGGGATCAATGTCGGCGCAGGCGACAACCTCGACGTTGTCAAACACCTTGAGCATCTTGAGGTAAAGGCCGCTGATCATGCCGCAACCGATGAGGCCGATCTTGATTCTGGAGTCTGACACGAAGGTGCCCTTTCAGCAACGGAGGCGCGCGAATGATGCAAACCGTCGAATTGCGCCGATAGTTTCTTCACTTCAGCGGGGAGTCAAACCGGACGTCGTACATGTCCCCGGCTCCTTCGGGCACGCCGAATGAACCGCGCGACACGACTTGGGGTCGGCCATGCGTATCGCGCACCGACTGCACGACTCCGCGGCGGCCGATGCAGTGGACGCGGGTGGAACATGAGGAGGTGACGCGCAGCGTCGTCCGGTTCCCCTTGTCGCCGCACACCTCCACCTTGGCGAACGGGCTTTCGGCCCAGAAGGCGGCCCTCGGCGAAGCGACGATCTCCGCGAAGGCGCAGCGCTTCAGCGTGAAGTCATGCGGCTTCCCCCAAAGCACGACCTGAAAATCCGCCGCGCGGCCGGCTTCATCCCAGCCGGTGTGGAAGAGCTGCACCACCGCTGTCTTTCCCTGACGATACACGCCGCAGACGACGCGGTCGGCGCCGCGGATGCCGAACTCCATGGGCAGCGCGTTCACATGCTTCCGGATCAGCCGCCGGTAGGCCGGAAGGGCCGCGCCGAGCGATGCGTAGTCCGCCGCGTTGAAGAGAATCACGCGCCCCTTGCCTAGGCCGTTTTCAAGCACAAGCGGCGTCCCCTTCGCCGTGGATTCCAGAACCTCCGCGCCGAGCAGACGCTCGACCCGCAGCGCGGACAATTCCGGCCCGCCCTTCAGGGGGGACTCGCGGCGGGCAGGCCCGCGCAACTCCGCACCGACGAGGCGGCGGGTGGCGGCGTCCAGCCGCCACGAGATCGGACGCGTGGGGACGCAGGTCGCGTTCAGGTGCGCTGAGGCCAGCACCAGCGTGCCGCCGTTCCGCACGTATTTCTCCAGCCGCCGCAGATGCCCCGCCGTCATCAGGTTGAAGCCGGTATAGAAGGTCAGCGCGTACTTGTCCAGCGTCGGGAAATCCGCTTGGACCATGTCGAATTGTCCGAAGGGGGTGCCGGTGAACATCTTGAGCACCGAGCGCCGGTCGGCCTTGAACGGCACGGGGGGCGCGACGGCGTCAATCGCCCGCATGCAGGCGCGGCTGCCGTCGTCGGGCCACTTGCCCCATATCGGTTCGCTCCAGTTCGAACTGGTCTTCTCTCCGCTTCCGCCCGCGTGGTGCGTGTCGAGCAGTTCCGGGATGACGTCGTCGTGCAGCCAGATCGTCGAGTTGCAGTGGCCGAAAACGGCGGCGAAGCGCCGCTCCAGTTGGCCGGGGCGCGGGTGCAGGCGCGCGATGGCATAGAACTCGCGCAGTATCTCGCGGTTGCGACGGATAAACGGCTCGTCTATATACATGCGCGTGTTGGCGTTGGCGCCGAAGGCGGAATTCTCCAGATAGAACGCCTTGCCTCCCGCGATATAGCCTCCGTACAGGGCGCACTCCAGCCGGCGATTCTTCCGCGCGTCGTTCGGCCAGCCGAAATACCAGTCCGGCGCGAGGTGGTAACCGAAGTCGGTGGACGTATCGCGGCAGACGCCTCGCGCCGCGGCGGTCAGGAGGGTGAAGTTGGCCACCGGTTCGCAGAAGATGTACTGGAACCCACAGCCGCGAAGATACATCCCCAGGCAGGAGGGCTCGCCAATCGAGGTGCGCCCGTCCGCCGTCGCGACGCCCTGCAGGTGCCGGCGGTACGCGCGCGCCGCCTGTTCCACGTCGCGCGCCCGGCGGAACGGCGGCGTCTGCCACTGCTTCTGCACCATCAGGTACGGCTCGTGCGCCATGCGCCCCACGAAGGCGGGGTCCTGCGGCCTGTCGAAGCGCGAGTTCATCTCCACATGATCCTTCCCTCCGAAAGCGACCGTGTGGATGCAAGTGCTATAGACTCCCACGGCGGCGGTGATGAAGGCGACCCAGCGGTCCACCTCCGCGGCGTCGGCCAGTTCAAAGAAGTTCCTGCGATACTGGGGGCGGAAACAAAACCAGTTGCCCATGTCGCTCAGCAGCAGATTCTTGAGGACGATGGACATCTCGGCGCTGTTGTCGTGCCGGATATCGTCCCCTTGCAGCCCCACCAGGACGCGCTGAGTTTCGCCCGGAATGTCGGACACCAGCCGCACCGCCGCCGCGGTCACGCGCCTGCCCATGCGGAAGCCCACCGTCACATTGGCCCCCGGCTGAGAGGCGACGCAGCGGAAGCCAAAAAGGTTCTCCTCGCCGAGCAGCGCGACCGGCTTGCCAAGCTGCCTCCATCCCTGCGGCAGGCAGGCCCGCGTGTGGGCGATATCGGGGGTCTTCACCGCCACCAGGAACGGCTCCCCGACGCGCGCCAGCGCCGGGGCAGCGACGACGCTGAACGGCGCACCCGTGTCGAACGCCATCAACTCGGCCCGTTCCAGAACCAGCGTCTGTCCCGGCTCGGCGGTGGGGCGTTCGATCCGCAGCGCGTTCCTGCCCGCAACCAACGCCTCCTCGCGCACGCGGTAGTACATGGCTGGCCAGCCGCGGCAGACGTTCTCCACGAAGAGGTTGCCCTCGAACAGCGGCCGATCGTTGAGGAGGAGCCGGACGGGCGTGGCGAGCTTCCGCCAGTCGGTCAGGGCGGCGATCAGGCGCAGATAATACTCGCAGCGGCCGCGCCGGAGCGGCGGCGTCTGCAAGGCAAGCTCCACAGCGCCCTGCCCCAGCCATGCGCCGAGGCGGCGCTCCGGCAGGCCGAACGCCTTCGTGAAGCTGTGGTAGTGGTCCGGCGCGGCATAGGGACGGCGCGGCAGCGCCTTCATCTCGCCCGCGGACACCGTGGCGAGAATACGCATGTCATCGAACGCCCGGACCGCCGGATTCGTCGCACACTCCTTCGTTGCCATCGAGCTTCTCCATTCGCGAACGGCCTGACAGACCCGCCCGACACTCGGTGATGGGACGGTTGGCGCGGGAGTGGCCTCCCGTTCGCCCTATCGCCACACACCTCCACCTTTGCGAACAGGCTTGCGACCCGGAAGGCGGCTCTTGGCGAAACAACGAACTCCGCGAACGCTCGGGGCCTCAGGCGTGACGTAATGCGGCGTCCCCCAACGCTCGCCCCGCGTTCGCGCAGGCGGCGATGCAGCGGGACACCTGCTGTTCTGTCCAGTCAGGGTTGGGGCTGACAAAGACCGTCCGGCTCAGGATATCCGTAGTCCGCGGGCACATGTCAGTGCTGTAATTCATCCTCAAGCCTTGGTTCTTCGGATGGTTGAACGGGTTCATCTCCGGGTGATGGCCGACACGCTTCTGCAGGATCGGCTCCCAGTTGAAATAGACGTGCTTGCCCGTATCGATCGGGAGCCACCCGCTGACGCCTTCGGCTTTGGCGAAGGCCGCAGCCTTGGCGTTGTCGTCGAACTGGAAGCCGACGGCCACGCCACAGTCGCCCTTCAGGTCATTGGACGGTACGAATCGAATGCCCGGCTTGCCTTTCAGTTCCGCCATGATCCTCGCCTTGATGCACCGCAGGTCGGCAAGTATGCCTTCGAGCCTCTGCAACTGCATGCGCAGAATGGCGCCCTGAATCTCCGAGGGCCGGAATTGAAGTCCCAGAAACGGAGTAATAGAGAGCTTCTTGACATAGGGTCGGAAACACGCGCCGCTGTCGGAATAGACCAGGGCGCGCTCGTAGAGCGCGAGATCGTTGGTCACCAGGCCGCCGCCTTCCCCACAGGTCATGATCTTGAAATCGTTGAAGCTGAAGGCCCCCATATCGCCGATGCCGCCGGTGCGCCGCCCGTGGTAGCTGCCGCCGTCGCACTGGCAGGAGTCCTCGAACACCTTGATCTTGTGTTTGCGCGCCACGGCCATGATCCGGTCCATGTCGCACGGCATGCCGACCATGTGCACGGGGATGACGGCACGGACGTTCGGGCCGACCTTGCGCTCGAAATCCTCCGGGTCGAGCAGACACAATTCGTCCACCTCGGCGATGACGGGAATGGCGCCCGCCGCCAGCACCGCGCTGGCCGAGGCCATGAAGGTATACGCCGGGACAATCACCTCGTCGCCGGGCCCGATCCCCAGGGCGGCCAACCCGCAGAGCAGCGCCGCCGATCCTCCGCCGGAGAGGCACAGGGCATGCTTCACGCCAATCTTCTCGGCCCATTCGCGCTCGAAGCGCACCACCTCCTGCTGATGTCCGCCAGCCGGGTCGCCCACCATGAACAACTGCTTCGCTGCAATGACCTTTCCGACCTCCTCCAACTCTTCCTTACCCATGCGGTACATGACGGCTGCTTCCTTCCTCGGGGTTGTTCCCGTTGTAGGTTATGACTGAGTCCGGCACAGGCCGAAGCAAGTCAGGGTGCTGCAACCAAAGGACTCCACTGGAGTCCGCCTCCGTCGAGGGTTCTCAGCGATATCGCGCAGCGTCCTGGCATCAGCCATGGCCTGGGCGACCGTCGCGCACCGGCTGAGAGTCAGGCGCCGCCCTGAACGCTTTGACAGGTTCTTCTTCTTTTAACACAATACTCCAACGTCTTCAATAATCTGACATTGCGATTCCGTTATCTTCTATTGCGGAACATGCGTCATGGAGAAACACCTCTTCTCCGCCCGGAACCTGTCCATCCCGGAAAACATGTCCTATCGCATCACGCCTTTATTCCTTCCGCGTTCATGGCCGAAAACGGAAAAGTTTCGGAGACTGTTACGTTCCCTTCGCCAAATGAAGAGGCCGGCGCAGGAGATTCGCTCCTGCTCCGGCCTCTTGCGCGTCGATGCGCGCGGGGGAAATCGTGTTACGCTCCGCCTCACGGGCGGAACAGCGTCATTACTTGCCTCAGCCAAAGCCCGTGCCGGTCACCCCGAACTTGATGGTTCCCGCCGCCAGCCCCAGCGATTGCTCGATGGCCGACCCCACGTTGGCCCAGATCGCCTCGCCCTGATAGCCGACCGTCATGCCCGGACTGATGTAGACCGCGATGGGAACGGAATGCACGTTCCAATCCTCCCGCGTGGCGGCCCCCGTGTCGTAGAGGACCGGTGCGCCGGTGTCGTGATTGGCGTAGAAACCCTGAACCCTGGTTTGAGCGTCGTCGTTGTTCAGGACGACGGCGCTGACCTTCTGTGCGGCAAGCGCCTTGGAGGCAGCCGGCATCTCCTTCAGCGCGGTCGCGCTGAACGGGCAGTTGGTGTCAACGAACAACAGCATCAACCCGCCCTCGCCTATGTACTCACGGGGGGCTCTGGCCTGGCCTTGCAAGTCGGGCAGCTTGCTCGCCAGCAGCTTCGTGACATCCAGCTCTCTGGCCCCGAACTGGGGCACATTGCGGCCCGGGTCCCGCGCCTCGGCCACGAGCGCATTGCCCCACGACACGAGGTTCTCCTGCGGGTACTTCCCCTTGTAGCGGATATGGCCGAACTTGTCCGCCAGCACGAAGGTGGGATAGGCCGTCGCGCTGAGAGCTTTGGCCAGAGCGGACTGGCTGTCCCGGTAGACGGGGAAGGAGGGCGCTTTGGTCGCGTAATACGCGTCCACGGCAGCGGCGTCCGGGGTGTCCTCCACGCGGACGAACGCCAGGCCGGACACGGTGTTCGCCTTCTGCAGCGCGATCATGTTGTCGAGCCCCTCTTCGCTCAGCGCGCAGCCGATCATCCCGAACTCAATCAGGACGGGCTTGCCTTCGAGTCTCACCGCCTTGAGGAAGTCGGCCAGGGCAAGTTCCTTCGGCGACTTGGCTACGGGGTCAGAGGCGGGAGCGCAACCGCTGCCGACTCCGCCCGCGGCGTCCGCGGCAACGGGGGGCTTCTCCTTCTGGTCTGCGCGAGGCGCACAGCCGGACATGAACAGACCCCATCCCGCCGTCAGCGCCGCGAGCAGGGACAGCGCCATCGCAGTCTTTCGAGACAGTCGTCTTGTCAGCACAGAACCCATCGCCGTTTCCCTCACTGATAGAGAAATTCACTCGCGGCTAACAATTACGGTTCGTTCCGCGCTGACCGTACCGTAAAGACCCTGCGTCTCGTACGTCACGCGGATGGTGAAGGTTTCTTCTTTGTCCTTCAGTTCAAGCTGGGTGGGCACTAACCACGAGTACCCGCACGTACCGTCTCAGCCAAAGGGCATGACGCCTTCGGCGACCGGCTTGCCGTCGCCGCGACTGATGAGCACCTTCGGGTCAAGCGAGACAGAGGCATCGTCGAGTCGCCGAATCATGAGGTCCAGCTTTGGGTCGGTCAGCACGGCTTTGACCGACAACGTGTCGCCGGGTTTGAGCCGGAGTCCGCGCGCAGGCGATGCGAAGAGCACTTCGGGCTTGTTCGCAAAGTCCAGGACAAACGGCTTGCCTTTCCTGATCGCAATGGGGTACGCCGCCGCGCGCTCCATGTCGAGCGGCTTTCCGTCCGAATGGTAGTTGTTCGATATCTCAATTTCCAGTGCGCCATAATTGATGCCCAGTTCGCAGACGCGATAGTCGCCCACCGGCAGGGCGCACCGCCGCGTCTCTTTCAGCGCCCCCGCTTTGTCCACTTCCCCAACGGCCACCGCCGCGTTGGGGCCGTCCAACGAGCCTCTCATCAGCATTTTCGCCAGTTTACGCGGTCCGGGGCAAACCTCAATAAGCCCAAGCTCTCCGGTGTAAGGCCGGGCGGTCAATTCGTCGCCGGCGGGAGTAGCGGAGAACTTGAAAAGCACACCGTTGACGGAGTGAAACGCCTTAAGCCGGTCCGCGCCCCACCAGAATTCCCGGGCGCGCTCTCCGGCGCGCTTCAGATGCAGGGCTGCGGAGGGACGGTCCAACTGCCCTCCCACAACATAATCTTCCCCCAGAATGACATCGAAGGAGGCGCCATGCACGTCGAGCGTTCCCGTGTGCGCTTTCGTATTGACGAAGAAGAGGATGCCTTTCCCCTCCTTGTCCAGAGCGAGGCGCGGCATGAGTTGCGCGTTGAAGCCGCGCCCGCCATCCACCGCCACGGGAAGGCTGAGGGTGTTAAAGATGGCCTGCTGCGTGATCCAGTCCCATTTCAAGCGAACCTGTTCCGGCGCATCGGTGCAAAGGGTAATCGGCGCATCGTTGGAGAGGTCAAGGTCGCCGTTGAGATCCATGTAAAGCCGGTCATACCCCTTGCCGGCGCCGCCGGACTCGTCAATCACGAAGAGCCGGCGCGTGCCGGAGTCCGCCACGCCGAGCTCTTCCCCAAGCCGGACCGAACCGTAGATCGGCTTATCGGATTTGAACGCCGGATAGGCCTTGCCCTCTCGGTCCGTGGCCGCGTTCAGCCTGACAATCTGCCCCCGGGTAAAGCTGTCTGCGTCGTCCCCCAGCGTGAAGACGCTCACTTCCTTCAGCTTCGTCGAGGATTCCACGGCGTCGCCCGCGACGAGTTTCCAAACGATCAGCGACAGGATGCCTGCCGCGAGAGCCGCTGCAATCGGCCGTGCCGCGCTGCTCACAGTCCTCTGCGCCTCCAGGATGGGCCCGCCGCAGAAAGTCCGGGGAGACAGAAAGCCTTTCCCCGCATGCGGGACTTGAGGCCCGATGGCACTATTGTACACCGCGTGGGCGTCCCTGCAAGCCGGGATTCCGTTGAGCCAACTACATCGTTGCGACAAAAGCGACCAGTTCGTCCAGCGCCGCCTCCAGCGGGACGCCGGCGCGGTACAGGCAGGAACTCCCCGCAACGATGACATCAGCCCCCTGCCCGGCCATGCGGCGAATGTTGTCGAACGTCGTGTTGCCGTCCACTTCGATCAGAGCCGACGCGCCGCACCGCGCGAGCAGCGCCTTCACCTCCCCGATCTTCTCGATGGTCCCCGGAATCAGCTTCTGCCCCGCGAACCCCGGCTGCACGCACATCAGCAGCACCATCTCAATCTCCCGCGCCACCGGCTCCAGGACGGCCGCGGGCGTGTGCGGGTTGAGCGCCACCGCCGGACGCGCCCCGCGCGCGCGGATCGTCCGGACCAGTCCCGCCAGCGGCCGGTGCGATTCGGCATGCACGCTGATGAACGGCGCGCGCCCGGCCTCGGCCATCGCCGGGATGAACCGCTCCGGCTCGTCGAGCATGAGGTGGATGTCCAGCGTCAGGTCGGTCATCGCGCCAATCGCCCGGACCAGCGGCGGCCCCATCGTGATGTTCGGCACAAAATGGCCGTCCATGATGTCGAGGTGGACCATCTCCACGCCGCGCGAGGCAAACAGGTCCAGCTCCGCCTTCAACCGGCGGAAGTCGGAGCACATCAGCGACGGCGCGATCCGGATGCTCATGGCGTCACCATCACCTTCAAGCCCTCGTGTTTCTCCGCCGCGGCCAGCGCGTCGCGGATGCGGTCGAGCGGGAAGCGGTGCGTGATGCAGCGGCCCACGTTCACGACGCGCTTCTCGATCAGCGCCATCGCGGCAACGTGCTGGCGCGGCACGCTGCCATGCGAGCCAAGGACGAAGCACTCCTTGTAGTGGATGGCGTTCGAGGGGACGCTCAGGTTCCGCGCCCCCTTCCCCAAGCCGCCGAACAGGTTCACTCGCCCGCGCTTGGCGACCATCTCAATCGCCTGCTCGTGCGCCTCGACGGAGCCGCAGGTGGTCACGACGATGTCCGGCCCGCGCCCGCGCGTGATCTCCTTCACCGCGCCCAACACGTCCGCGTCCTCGGCACAGAGGTAGTGGTCCGCGCCGAACGGCCGCGCCAGTTCCAGCCGCGCCCGCGAGCGCTGGATGACGATGATCTCCGCCGCGCCCATGTGCCGGCCCAGCTCGATCATCATGCACCCGATCGGCCCGGCCCCGATGATGCACAAGGTCTCCCCCACGCGCGGCGAGCACATCTCCAGTCCGTTGATGGCGCAGGCCAGCGGCTCCGCCAGCGCCGCCTCTTCGTCGCTGACGCCGTCCGGCACGCGCGTCACCGGACCGAAGGAGACCACCATCGGCGCGAGCGTCATCTCTTCCGCGAACCCGCCGGGGAACTGGTAGCCGATGGCGTGGTTCTCCGGGCAGTTGTTGCCGAGTCCGTTCTGGCACCAGGAGCATCGGCCGCAGGGCACGTCCGCGCCCAGCGCAACGCGCTCGCCGATCCGGAACTGGTCCACACCAGAGCCAACCGCCGTCACCTCGGCGGCGATCTCGTGACCGATCACCGCGGGCGGGCGGACGCGGGGATTGCCATGATGAAAAATGCGCACGTCGCTGCCGCACACCGCGCAGACCTTCACGCGCAGCGCAATCTCGCCCGGACCCGGCGCGCGGGAGGGGATCTCCTTCACGCCGATCCGGTCAATGCCCTCAAGAATCGCCGCTTTCAACGCCCTTCTCCTTTGCACAGGACCATGATCTTCCGATACGGCTCGCGCCGCTCGATCATCATGCGGAACGCGTCCGCGAGTTTGTCCAGCGTAACGCGGTGCGAGATGAGGGACGCCAGGTCAATCTCTTTTCGCGCGACCATCCCATGCACGGCGGCCCACTCGTTCTCGCTGCCGACAAGGCTGGAGTTCCACGTCCCCAGCACGCGGAGTTGCTTGCGCAGGATGGAACTCACGCGTTCCCGCGGGACGGTCAGGTCGCCGCTGATGTTCCCCATCAACACCACCCGCCCGAGGGCGGGCGCGAGTTCCAGCGCCAGGTTGTAGGTTGCCAGCGCGCCGGCCGCCTCCAGGACGACGTGCGGTCCGTCGCCTCCGGCCATTCCGCGCGCCGTCGCGACCGTCTCGGCGACGCTCCCAGCGTCGGTCCGAACGGTCAGGTCGAACCCGAGGCCGCGCGCGGATTCCAGCGCGGCGTCCGCGGCGTCGCAGAGAATCACCTTCGCCGCGCCGCGCGCCCGCGCGATCTGCGCAACAATCAGGCCGATCGCGCCGGCCCCGATGATCGCCACCGATTCCCCTGCCCGAAACTCCGCGCGATTCAGTGCGTGCAGCCCCACGGCCGCGGGCTCGGTCATTGCGCCCTCCTCGCCCGTGACGTCGTCTGGGAGCGGGACGAGGTTCTCCGGCCGCGTCAGGACGAACTCCGCGAACCCCCCGTCCTCCCGCGAGCCGTGATACGAATAGGCGGCGCAGCATTCGTGGACGTTCCGCGCACACGCCGCGCACCGGCCGCACCAGAGCAGCGGATAGACGGCCACGCGCCGGCCGGCGAGGTCGCGCACCCCCTCCCCGCATTCCGCGACGCGCCCGGCAAACTCGTGCCCGAGAACGAGCGGCAGGCGCGGCACGGCGGCCGCGCGCACGCGCTGCACGTCGCTGTTGCAGATGCCGCAGGCCGCGACCTCGACCAGCACCCGGCCCGGCGCCGGTTGCGGACGAGGCCGCTCTTCAATGCGAATGTCGCCCGCTCCGTGCAGGACGGCGGCTTTCATGGTCAATCCTTTACCCATTCGCGCCAATAGGCCACGGACGCCTTGAGGTCCTCCACCACGCGGCAGTCGGTCGGGGCGCGCTCCCGCCAACTGCACTCAAATATCAACGTCACGTCCCGGGCGCCCCCCTTCTCCAACGCGGCCAGCACCTTCTCCGGGCGGATGATGCCAAGCCGGTTCTTCTCCGGCGTGAACGGCCAATGCCCGGACTTGTCCCCGCTCGACTGTTTGATGTGCACCACCGGGCTCACCGCCGCGAACTCCTCCAGCCAGGCGTACGGGTCGTGGTCGCGGGGGTCGGGCGAGGAGCCGTCGCCGTGGTCCACGTCCAGACAGAGTCGCATCGGGAGGGCAAGGCCGACGTTTACGCGCTCCAGCAGCTTGCGCGTTTCCACGATGGTATGGCCAAACTCGCGCGGGACGCTCATCGGCTCGAACAGCAGCCCATCAAGACCGGCGCGCCGCCCGGCCTCCGCGATGCGATGCCAGTTGCGGATGGCGCCCTCGGTCAGTTCCTCGCGCCGTTTCGGATCAAAGTAGTCGCGCATGGCGAGGATGCCGAAGTGGCACCCCATCGTCCGAGCCCCCATCCGCGCCCCCGTCTCGGCGAGCCGGATGAGGTACCGGACCCACTCCTCGCGTATCGCGGGATTGGGATGGCAGACGTGGTTCACGCGCGTAAACGCGCCGGTAAAGATCGAGTCCACGCTGAAGTTATACTGCCGTTGGACCTCGTTGATCTTCGCGACCTCGGCGTCAATTAACTCGTCAGGGTAAAACATGCTCAGGAGGTCGGCGACGAACTTCGCGTGCCGCAGGCCGAGTTCCTCGCCGACGATCCTGCCCCAGTCGTCCGCCTCCGGATAACGGTTTGTCGCGAAGCCGCAGTTGACTCCCAGCCGCGCGCGCACGGTTACACCTCCTCCACAATGATCCGCCGCCGGCGCAGGGCGCGGAGCATCACCTTCGGCGCAGATCGGTCCGTGAACACACGCGAGATTTTCTCCAGCCCGCAAAGCCAGGCCAGATCGCGCCGCCCGAACTTGGTATGGTCCGCCAGGACGTTGACCTCGTCGGCCGCTTCGATGAGCGCGCGTTCCGTCTCGACGACCAGCGCGTTCGTGTTGCTGATTCCGTCAGGGCTAATTCCTCCCACACCGATGAAGGCGCGACGGGCATGAACGGAGCGAAGCATGCTCACCGCATGCGGGCCGAGCAGGTTGCCGGAACGCGGATACACCCAACCACCCGTCATCAGCAGTTCAATTCCCGGACAGTTGCCGAGCGCCTGGGCCACCGGGACCGAATTGGTGATGACCTGCAACCGGCGGCCCGCGAGGAAAGGCACCATCTGGAAGGTCGTCGTGCCGCCGTCAATGAGGATCGTATCGCCATCTTCGAGGCAGGCGGCGGCCCGCTCCGCGATGCGGCGCTTCTCCGCGGCGTTCTTCAGTTCGCGTTCGCTGAAGGGATGCATGGCCAGCGGTCCGCCCACCAGCGCGGCGCCGCCGTGCGTTCGAACGACCCGGCCGGCTCGGTCGAGCGCCGCCAAGTCCCGCCGGATGGTGGCTTCGCTTGCGCCCAGTCGCGCCGAAAGGCCCGACGCTTCGGCATAGCCGGATTTTGCGATGATCTCGATGATTCTGTCCCAGCGCTGCGCTGCGAGCATCCGTCACTCCTGAGCGAACATGAGCGTTTTCGCTCATTATAGCGCAGGGTTGCCGTTGTGGCAAGTTGGAGCAGAGCGGAGGCGCGATCTGCGCTGTGGGCGGGAAACCGCCATCTGTTGTAGGGGCGTAGCGCTTGTCCGCCGAAGCCTTGGCGGAGGTGGATGCTACGCCCCTACCTGTGGCCACAACGCAGATGACTTGAACGGAGGAGGTTGCGTTTGATTCCTTCCCCGGAAGTGGCATAATGCCCGCAAGGCGCAACTGAGGCGACGGCAACAGGAGAAGACTGGCGGAAAGGGCGACGATGAAGGATACCCGCGACTACCTGCTGGAACAGTACCATACGCACCTTCAGCGCAAGCCCCCCCCGGCGGCGCACGTAACGCGGTCGTTCGAACGAACGCTCGGTCCGTGGCTGCCGGAGTCCCGCGAGGCCGCCATCCTGGATGTCGGCTGCGGCGAGGGAGCGCTCCTGGCGTTCCTGCGCGACAAGGGATACGCAAACCTGAGCGGATTCGACGTCTCCCCCGAAAATGTGCGGCTGTGCCAGGAAAGAGGTCTTGGCTTTGTCCGGCGTCATGACGCGCTGGACATCTCCACCTTCTCCTCCCCGTCGGACCGGTGGGACGTCATCTTCTGCATGGACCTTCTGGAGCACATTCCCAAGGAGCGCGCGGCGGACTTCCTGCTTGGCTTGCGTTCGCGGTTGAAGGAGAACGGGTGCGCCGTCTTGCAGACGATGAACATGGCGTACCTGTGCGCCAATTGCGTCCGGTACGGCGACCCGACTCATGAGACCGGGTACACGGAGGCAAGCCTCTTCAGTCTGCTCTCGGCGACCGGATTCTCACACATCGAAATCCGGCCCCATTGGTACGCCACGTCGCTCCTCGGAAAGGCGCGAGAGCTCTACGTGCGCGGAATGCATTGGTTGATCTACCTGGCAGAGGGAGGCATCGCGCCCCGGATCGCGAGCAAGAATCTGCTGGTCCGCGCGCGCTCAGAGGGATAGCGCGACAAGGACCGGCAAGGGGCGCGTCGGCCTATACTGTGGCAGAGAGGAGAGAGCGCCGCTGTTCCTCTTCTTCTTGGCGCGGTACATTGCGGCATCGGCGTTTGCCGCGAGTGCCTCGGCGTTCTTTCCGTCCGGCGGGTAGAGGCTGATGCCCAGGCTCGCCGCCGATCCGGGAATTCCGGAGGGGCTGGTCGGGTTCCAATAACTGCGGCAGTTTGTGCCATGGCTTTGCGCGCGCCCCTTGAAACCGGGGTTTGCGGAGTTCTCGCTGAATCCGCAGAGCCTGGGCGTTCCCTGGGCCAATGGAAATGTTCCCGCACCCCATGGTAATATCCGCGTCCAGTGGGAAGCCCGGAACGATCCATCGCTCCTCGTGCATTCCGAAATCCCGAAGGGCGCCGCGGCCCTCCTTCCTGATGGGCGGCGCCTGGGACCAGGCAGGCATGCGTTCGCCGCGGCATCCCTTTGCGGCTCAAACGACAGCATTTGACGGAGAGTGACCGTGCCTGCCCAGCCAAGACCGGAAGCCACCCTCGCCGCCTTTGGGGACCTCAGCACTGACCGCAGTCTGTACCACCCTCTGGACCGTGTGACCATTCGCGTCACCGGTCGCGCCAAGGGGGATGACCGCTGTTTCATCCGGGTTGAAGACGCCGCATTGACCCCGTATTTTGAGGCGGAAGTGCGCCTCCATAACAATGAGGGGTCCGCAACGTTCCCGGCGGCGGGGCAACTCGGGGTGCATTGGATCTACCTCCGTTTTCCCGACACGGAAGAGGTATCTGCGGCCACCGCATGCGTGCCGCCCGTCAGTGGTCCGAACGCCCAGGCGCCCCCTCCGCACCCCTCCGCTGTCCCTCTATACTATGCCTCGAATTTCGGGCGTCCTGACGTCGGCCCCAATCGCAAGACGTCCGGCGGTTCAAGAGGGCCGGATTGGCACGTACGGTACGCCAATTTCGTGCTGGACGCCGAGACGACGGTTCAGACCGGCGAGGAAGCGTATGACACCCTCTACGACATCACGAAGCGGCGGCTGAGCCTGAACCGGCGGGTGTTTCATTTCCCGAGCGGGTCTATGGCCTACTACTGCTCCGCCGACACCTGGGCGACCAGCGCCGCGTGGCTGCGAGATTGGATATACCATCTGCCCGCCGCGCGCTTCTGGGAGCGCGAACTGACAGGGGGACTCAAACAGTTCACCGAGGTGCAGCAGAGAGACGGCATACTCCCCGACATTATCCGGTATGACGGGACGACCTATCGGATGTCGGTCGAGTCCGACCTGGAGTACATTGCGGTCATGGGCGTGTGGGGCATCTGGCGCATCACGGGGGACGCGGAGTGGCTGGCCGCGCAGATGCCCATGCTGGAGAAGTCGCTGGCGTATATCCAGAGCGACCCCATCCGGTGGGACGCCGAGCGCCAACTCGTCACCCGCGGCCACACCTGCGACACGTGGGACTTCGAGATTGGCGGAGAGGAGCATTTCGTCGGCGGGCGGAAGGTCATCGCCACCTGCGACCAGAGCGGCTACTATCTGGCCTATGAGATGATGGCCGAGATGCTCGCTTCGCTCGGCGACGCCCGGAAATCTCAGGAGTATGCGGAGAAGGCGGAGTCTTACAGGGAGCGCGCGAATGCGCTTCTTTGGGACGGCGTCAAGTATCTCCACCACGTTCACCGGACGCCCATCAAGCATCCGGGTTTCGACGAATCGCAGCAGTTGGCCGCCGGCAACACCTGGGCGATGTCCCGTGGTTTGGCGACCCCGGAACAGGCCCAATCCATCATTGATGAGTACAAGCGCCGGCACGAGCGCACCGGCGACGCGTTCCCCTGGTGGTCGCTTCAGCCCGGCTATCCGGACGAGTTGAACTATTGGCCCGACATGCCCCACTGCGCACAGGGCGGATACGCCAATGGGGGATTGCTCCCCTACGTGGGGGCGGAACTCTGCCGCTCCTGCTTCAAGTTCGGGCGCGAGAGATATGGGCTGGAATTGCTGAAGCAATACACCGATCACCTGAAGGCGACGGAGAATCGCGTCTATGTCTGGTACTGGCCGAACGGCGAGCCGGGGATGCGCACGGCAAATGAGGTGCCGCGCGCCGGCTGGGGCATGGCGGAATGGCTTGCGGCCCTGTTGGAGGGTTTGGCCGGATTTACCGACGAAGCGCCTCGGATGGCTCGCGTCCGCCTCGCTCCACGCTGGGCCGTGACGGATTGCCGGGAAGCCTATGTCTCTGTCCGGTACGAGGTGAACGATTCCTATTTCGCCTATCGCATGAAGATTGACCGAGACCGCCACACCCTCGCCCTTCAATGCGCCGGGTCCGGCGAGAGCGCGCAGTTCCATCTCCTTCTGCCGCAGGGCTGGAAAGCCGTGCGAATCCTCGCGGACGGCGCGCCCATCCGGTTCAACCTTGCGGACATGGGACAAAGCCATTATGTCGACTTTACCGGGAAGATAGATTTCGCTAGCGTGATTGTGGCCGAGTGCGCTGAAACGCACCAGGGATGAGACGGCGGTACGGCGCATCGGCGTCATTTGATGGGACAACATCATGTCGCGAGAGCAGGAACTTGATCGTCTTCTGGGCCTGGTCGCCGAACAGATAGACCGCGATCATTGCCGCGCCGTGGATGCGCGCTACCGGCTCGCGCTGGCCGGCAAGCCGGTGGACCGAACGCCGCTGGTCGTGTCGGCCGGGTATCCGGGCAAGCTGAACCTGCCGCGCCCGTGGGACCAGTTCCAAACGTACGCTTACCGCGAAGCCTTCCATGACCCTGTGGCGATGCTTCAGAATGAGCTTCTGGGCTCCGTGGCGCCCGGCCTCCTTCTCAAGGATGACAGCCCCCTGATGATTCGCAACAACCACGGCACCATCCAGATGGCCAGCCTCCTCGGCGGCCGCTGGGAAGTGCCCGAGAACGACTTCCCATGGATCAAGCGGTTTGACTCGCAGGAACGCATCCGCGAAATCGCCGACTCGAAAGCGCCCATTGATTTGCGCGGGGGGATACTTCCCCCCTCGTTCCGGACGCTGGAGTTCTATGCGGAAAAGCTCCGGAAATATCCCGTCTGCCAGGAGGCGATTCAGATTGCCCTTCCAGATCTGCAGGGGCCGCTCGACACGGCCGAGCAACTATGGGGCAGCGATATCTACCTGGCGGTCAGCGAGGAGTCAGACCTCTTCAATCGGCTGCTGGCGCGGATCACCGATGCCATGCTCACGGTGGCGGCGGAGTTCAGAAAACACGCGACGGACCGCCTGGACCCGTTCGCCATCGCCCAGCACGAATACATGGTCCCGGGGCGCCTCCTCGTCCGAAACGACTCCGCCATCATGCTCTCCCCGGGGACCTATCGCGAGCTCGTCCTGCCCCATGACGCGCGATTGCTCCATGGCGTCGGCGGCGGGTCCATCCACTTCTGCGGCAACGGCCGCCAACTCGTCACGCCGATGCTGGAGATCCCGGACTTGCGCGGATTGGATATCACCCAGCCCGAGCTCAACAACATTCGGGAAATCTATCGTCAGTGCCGGGAACACCGTGTTGCAGTCACAGGGCTGACGACTCCCAGGGAAGATTTGGTCAGCGGCAAGGCCGCCGCGGACTATCCCACGGGCTGCGTGCTGGTGTACTTGACGAGCGACCTCGACGATGCGCGGGAAGTCCTTCGGGCTTATCATTCCGGCAAATGAGCGGGATCGTTGCACACTCCAGATCACGGATTTTGAGGAGGGAAGAACCCATGTCTGTGAAATCCATTGCGGCCCGTGCCCTCGAACAGGGCAAGGGAATCCTGCGTCTGGCCCCCGCCTGGGTGCCGCGTTCGTTTTGCGTGCCCGGCCGCCGGATCAAGCTGCATCCGGATGACTACTACGCGCTGGGGGGAAGCAGGGGCGGCATTGATGAGCGCTGGCTCTCCTCCACCACCCCCGCCGACAATGGCCCGGAGACAAGCCCGAATGAAGGACTCAGCGCCGTCGTCTTTCGGGACAAGGCGCGGACCGAGCAGGCGCTGCTGAGGGACGTGATTCAGGAGTTGAAGGGGGCGATCCTCGGCAAGCGCCTCTGGAAACAGCACCGGTGCTGGCCGATGTACTCCAAGTTCTTCGACAACAAGGGCGCGCTGCCCTTCCACATACATCACCGCGATGAGCATGCCAAGCTGGTGAATCAGATGGGCAAGCCGGAGGCGTACTACTTCCCGCCGCAGTTGAACAACTACGGCGCCGATTTCCCGTACACCTTTTTCGGTTTCGAGCCGGGGACGACACGCGAACAGGTCCGGGAGTGCCTCGCGCGTTTCACCAAGGGGGACAACCGGATCACCAGCCTCTCGCGGGCCTATCGCCTGCTCCCCGGCGCGGCTTGGGACGTCCCCGCGGGCGTCCTGCACGCACCCGGCAGCCTCTGCACCTACGAGCCGCAAAAAGCCTCCGACGTGTTCTCCATGTTCCAGTCGCTGACGGGCGACCAGATCGTGCCCGAATCGCTGCTTTGGAAGGACACGCCGAAGGACAAGATAGGGAACCTCGATTATCTGCTGGACATAATTGATTGGGAATTGAATACGGACCCGCATTTCGTGGCGAATCGTTTCATGCCGCCGAAACCCGTTCGCCCGATCGCCGACATGGAAGCGGAGGGGTGCGTGGACCTCTGGATCTGCTACAGGTCTTCCTCTTTCAGCGCCAAGCAACTGACGGTCCTGCCGGGGCGCACCGTCACCATCCGCGACAGCGCCGCCTACGGGCTGATCATGATGCAGGGGCATGGGAAGATGGGCGTCTGGGAGATCGAGACGCCCGCGCTCATCCGCTTCGGTCAGTTGACGAACGACGAGTTCTTCGTCAGTGAGAAGGCCGCGCGTGAAGGGGTCACCATCGTGAACTCCTCCGAGAGCGACCCGATTGTGATGTTGAAGCATTTCGGGCCGGGGAATCCGGATTTGTCCCGTCAGGAGGGAAGCAGATGATCAGCCCGTTAGTCACATGCGATCCGAGTCAACTTGATGCGAAGGAGATTTTCAGCCACTTGCCCCCCAATCGCGTCGGCGAGACCGACCGCCGCTACATGAACGAGGTCCTGGATGCCGGCTTCAGCAATACCAAGGACCCCGCGAACATCGTCCAGCGCTTCGAAAAGGCGCTGGCCGAGAAGTTCGGCGTGGGGTATGCCATCAGCATGAACTCCGGCTCCGGGACGATGCTGTCGGCATTGATCGCCGCAGGAGTCGGGCCGGGCGACGAGGTCATTGTCCCGACCCTGACCGCCGCGCCGACCGCCTTTGTCGCGGTCGAATGCGGGGCCGTGCCGGTCTTCGCCGACAGCGCTCCGAGGACCTTCTGCATGGATCCGAAGGACGTCGAGCGCAAGATCACCCCGTACACGAAAGCGCTCATCCCCGTCAGCATCTATGGCCTGTCGCCCGACTATGACGCCCTCCTGGCCCTGGCCAAGCGCCACAAGCTCACCGTGATCGAGGACAACGCGCAGTGCTTCCTCGGCATGTACAAAGGCCGGCTCGTGGGAACGATCGGCGATGCGGCCAGCCTCAGTTTCCAGGGCTCGAAGCACATGACCTCCGGCGCGGACGGCGGGGCGACCATCACCAATGACGAAGCGTACGCGCGCGAAATCCGGAAGATCAGCCACCAGGGTTTCCGCACGCTCACGGGGCGCGCGGGCGCGAGCGCCGTGCCGCGCGACGTCCGGCAGGACTGGGCTTTCGAGCGGCATGACCGGCTCGGCTACAACTTCCGCATCTCGGCGATGCAGGCGGCGCTCGGGCTGGCCCAACTGGAGCGCCTGGACTACCTCGTGGCGGCGCGCCGTTACATCGGCTGGCGCTTCGAGCAGGTGATTCGCGAGGAAAAATGCGCATGGCTCATCCCGCCCTATGTCCCGAAGGGATGCACTCATACCTACTGGACGTACGTGTGCAAGCTGGAGGAGAAGTTGGCCGGCGTGGAATGGCGGGAATTCCGGAAGACCTTCATTGAGAAGGGGGGCGAAGGCCTTTACTCCGCCTGGCGGCCGGTCCACCTGGAGCCGATTTTTCGCACCATGGCCTTCTTCGGCTCGCGCGAGCGCTCACCCAACTTTGACACGCGGTACAAGGGCAAGGTGAAGAGCTATCAGGAAGGGGATTGTCCGGTCCTCGAAGAGATGCAGCCGCGCCTGTGCCAGTTCAAGACCAGCATGCAGACGCTGGCCAGGGTGGAGACGCAGGCGGACGCACTCCGCGCGACGATCCGGCATTACGCGGGGAAAGCGTGTTGACCCGGCGCGCGAAACCCATGGAAGGAACTGTCGCGATGCCGTCCGTTCAGATCGGCGCAATGATGCCGAGCGGCGTCGCGTACCTCAAGCTGTTCAAGGCGCTCAGGCTGGGCGACGCGGTCCTAACCTTCCTTCCCGTCGATAGAGCCGAGGCTGAGCTACCCCTCGATGTGATGCGCTTCCCAGCGCCCAACTTCCCGAACCGCGGACGGCGGAGGCAGGATGTTTTCAGGAGAAGGACATGACGTGGATGCTGTTGGCGATCCTTGCCATGGGCGCCTTCGCCAATATCATGCGGTACGCGCAGAAGCGCGAAACGAGCATGGTCTGGGCCGGGACGGCCTGTTACCTGACCGCTGCGGCCGCGTGCGGCTGCGGCTGGGGCTTGAATCGAGAGGCGGCCCTGGGGTGGCGCGAGGTCCTGTTCGGCACGGGGAGCGGCGCGACGATCCTGATGGGATACTTTCTTTTCAGCGACTGCATCCGCCAGGCAGGCGTCGGCGTGGCCCAGGTCTTCGAGCGGCTTTCCATGCTCGTGGCGGCGGGGATCTCCATTCTGCTCTGGAAGAACGCGCCGACCCTGCCGCTGATGCTGGGCCTGCTCCTCGCCATCGTCTCCATTCCACTGGTCAGCCAGGGCTCGACCGTTGTTCAGGTTTCAGCCCCGCGCCGGAAGGTGGCGAAGCTTCTGATGCTGTTGGTGATCACTGGCGTCGGCAGCGCCATTCTCGAGGCGTATCGGAGGAGCACGCCCGAGAACACCATGCCGCTTTTTCTGTTCTGCCAGTACCTGGCGATTGCGCTCGGGTGTCTGTCTGTGGGGATATGGAAGAGGGGGCGGCCTTCGCGAAGAGACATTCTGTTCGGCATCGCCCTGGGCTTCGCCAACATCCTCTTCTATTATTCATGCCTCAGATCGCTCGCCCCCGGCCGGCCGGGCAGCGTGGTCTTTCCGACCATCGCCGTGGGGACGATCCTTGCGAGCACCGGAGGCGCCGCGATGCTCTGGGGTGAACGTTACCGGCGCCGGACGCTCATAGGGATGGGACTGGCGGTGATCGCCTTGGTCCTTATTAATGTGATGTGAAACCGCCCGGAACGTAATGCCTGCCGTGACGCGAGGTATATGCGCTTTCCATTCGAAACCGCTATCCGTTGTAGGGGCGTAGCGCTTGTCCGCCGAAGCCTTGGTGGAGGTGGATGCTACGCCCCTACCAGCAGCGATAGGGCAAGTCCCTCTGACGCCAACTTCCGTTCACGCAAGTTCTGGCGCAGCGTCGGCGGCCGGAGTATAATCCCCTTTGTGCGCGCGGCGCGCCGGGGCCAGACTCTCGGCGCGGTTGGCGCGAGAGTCATGGGCCGGTGGCTCGGGTCTGTTCCGTCGCCATCCCATGCTTCCTGACATGACAGGCACACTTGTTGGGGGCCGGTCGGATATGGATACGGCCATCGAGGCGCGGGCGGAATCGGCGAATTCCGGGGCGCATCTGCAAACGAACCGGGAGGGGGATTCCCTTGTTGTCATCCTGTCGGGCGACTGGAAGCTAAACGGTTCCCTTCCCACGATCCGGCTCGTCGAAAAGGAAATGGACTCTCCCCCGCAGCCCGCGCAGTTGCGGTTCGAGGCGCAGGCGGTCACCGACTGGGACAGCGGCCTGATTGTATTCCTGGTCCAGTTGATCGGCCTCTGCGGGCGGAAGAAGGTGGAGGTCCGGCAGGACGGGCTTCCACCGGGAGTCCGGCGGCTGCTGGCGCTGGCGTCCGCCGTCCCCGAAAAAAAAGAGGCGCGCCGGGCAGTGGAGCAAGAAGCGTTCCTGCCCAAGCTGGGCGAGGGCGCGACCGAGCGGTGGCGCGGGGCGCTCTCCACGCTCGAATTCCTCGGCGAACTGGCGACCAGTTTCCTGCGCCTGCTGACCGGCAAGGCGCGCTTCCGGTTCTCCGATTTTCTGCTCTACGTCGAGGAAGCCGGGGCGCAGGCCCTCCCCATCGTTTCTCTCATCAGCATACTCGTAGGTCTCATTCTGGCGTTCATCGGGGCGATCCAGCTCAAGATGTTCGGGGCGCAGATCTATGTGGCGAATCTCGTGGGGATCGCGATGGTCCGCGCGATGGGCGCGGTGATGGCTGGCGTCATCATGTCGGGCCGCACGGGCGCGTCCTATGCCGCGCAGATCGGCACGATGCAGGTCAACGAGGAAGTGGACGCCCTCAAGACCTCCGGCATCCCCCCGATGGATTTCCTGGTGCTGCCCCGCGTACTTGCGCTGGCGCTGATGATGCCGCTGCTGACGCTCTATTCCGACCTTCTGGGAATGGTGGGGGGGCTGATCGTCGCCGTCGTGGGGCTGAACCTGGGCCTGATGCAGTACTATCAGGCGACCATCAGCGCCATCAGCGTGACCACGGTGGCCATTGGCGTCTTTTCGGGATTCGTTTTCGGCGTACTGATCGCCCTCTCGGGATGCCTCCGGGGCATGCAGTGCGGTCGCAGCGCCTCCGCGGTGGGAGACGCAACGAGGTCGGCGGTCGTGTCGGGGATTGTCTGCATCGTGGTGGCGATGACGATCATCACGATCTCATGCAACATATTGGGAATCTGACGTTCCGGCGCTGGAAACGATATGAGGTGGGAGATGGCGGAGCCGCACATCATCGTGAAGGACCTGACCATGGCGTTCGGGAACCTCGTGCTCCAGCGAGACCTGAGTTTCACTGTGGGCCGGGGGGACGTCTTTGTCATTATGGGCGCGAGCGGGTGCGGAAAGACCACTCTGCTGAGACACATGATCGGCTTGCAGCGGCCGGCCAGGGGAACCGTCTATTACGGCGACGTGAGCCTGTGGGACGCCGGGCCGAGAGAGATGGGTCGGATCATGGAACGCTTCGGCATCCTCTACCAGAGCGGCGCGCTTTGGAGCACTCTGACGCTGGCGGAGAACATCAGCATTCTTCTGGAGGCGCACACGGACCTGGGCGCGGGCCAGATCCGGGAATTGGCCTCGCTCAAGCTCGCCCTGGTCGGGCTGGCGGGTTTCGAGGACTACTACCCCTCCGAGATCAGCGGCGGCATGAGGAAGCGCGCGAGCATCGCCCGCGCGATGGCGCTCGATCCGGAGATCCTCTTCTTCGACGAGCCGTCGGCGGGGCTCGACCCCATCAGCGCGCGCCTGCTCGACGACCTGATCCTCGAACTGCGCGAGAGCCTGGGGACGACGATTGTCGTGATCAGTCATGAACTGGCAAGCATCCTCGCCGTCGGCAATAATTCCATCTTCCTCGACGCGGAATCACGAACGGTGCTCGCGAGCGGCGATCCCAGGATACTCCGCGACACGTGCGAGAACCCCGCCGTTCGGCACTTTCTGACTCGCGGCGGGGAAGGGGAAACCGGGAGCCCGCTCCGGGAACACGGCCATGAAAGGACACGATCGTCATGAGCAAACCAGCCAGCAAGACGCTCATTGGAGCCTTTGTCCTTGGGGCCCTCGCCCTGGCTGTCGCCGCTGTCCTGGTCCTGGGATCCGGGAAGTTCTTCGGCCAGAAACTGAGGGCCGTCTGCTATTTCAGAGGCTCGGTGCAGGGACTGAACATCGGCGCTCCCGTGGCGTTCCGCGGCGTGCGCGTCGGGTCCGTAACGGACATTGACCTGATCTATCAAACCAAGGACCATTCGTTCAACCTCCCTGTCTTCATTGAAATTGACGCGGCCAAGATGAAGGTCGCCGGGCCCTTGCGGGAGGTCAAGGGCGGGGGTTTGCAGAAACTGATCGCCGACGGGCTCAGGGCGGAACTCCAGATGCAGAGCTTCGTGACGGGGCAGATGCAGGTGGGCCTCGACCTCCACCCTGAGACGCCCGCGCGCGCCGTCCATGGCGACACCGGGGTCGTGGAAATTCCCACGATCGCGACCGCGCTGGAAGAGCTGACTCGCAAGATTGACAACATACCGGTGGATGAGATCGTCAGCAGGTTGTTGTCCACCCTCTCCGGCATTGAGAAGATCGTGAATTCCCCGGAGATCCCCAAGACGCTCCATTCGGTCTCCCAGGCGGCCGAAGAAGCCAGGGCGGCGATCCAGAGCACCAACGGCCAATTGGCCACATTGTCCGCCAGCATGGATGCCGCCGTGAAGGACATGCAGAAGTTGGTCCAGAACCTGAACAGCCGCATTGACCCCATCGGTTCGAGCGTCCAGAAGATTCTCAATGGAATGGATGGCCTCCTCCAGAATGACGTGACGCCGCTGGTGCGCGATGTCAACAAGGTGACGCCGCAAATTATCAAGGACCTGGAAGTTCTGCGCGAGACGCTGGAGGAGACGCGGTCGGCTGTCCGCGCCGCCTCCGCCACGGCAGGTCCGGAATCGCCGCTGGTGCGGCAGATGACGGTCACGCTCCAGGAGCTGTCGGGCGCGGCGCGCGCGCTCCGCACGCTGGCCGATTACCTGGAACGACACCCCGAGGCCGTTCTCAAGGGAAAACCCGGCACTGGAGGACCATAGAGATGCGACAGCACGCGACGTTGAGGCTCACGCTCACAAGCGCCATGGCGCTGGCTCTGTTGTTGCCCGGTTGCGGGACGTCGCGCCCCGCAAAGTTTTACGTCCTGAGCGCGACCGGAGCAGGCGAGGCCGCCGCCTCGCAGGCGGCCGAGCGGTCTCCGGCGGTCACGTTGGGATTGGGCCCCATCGTGATCGCGGACTACCTCGACCGCCCACAGATCGTGACGCGCACGGGGCCGAATGAACTCGTCTTGGCCGAGTTCGACCGATGGGGAGGCTCTCTGCAGCAGAACATCGCCAGCGTGCTCGCGGAGAACCTGTCCGCTCTGCTCGCCGCGGATCATGTCGCGGTTGTGCCGTGGGACCGCGGCGGTCCTCTTGCGTGCAGACTGGCAGTTGATATCACCCGCTTCGACGCGACGCCGGGCCAGAGCGTCCGACTCCGGGTGCTATGGACGATAACCGGGCCCGAAGGAACGTCCGCGCGCGTGTGTCACGAGTCGAGCGTGACGGAGCCGGCAACGGAGCGCCGGTACGCCGCCATCGTCGGGGCCATGAGCCGGGCGCTCGGGACCCTCAGCCGTGAACAGGCGGAGAGCGTCCGGGCGGTCCTTGCCGGCGGCGGAAAGGGCGAGTCGCCGACCAAGCGCTGACGCTGATGGGACCCTGAACATGGAGGAGGGTGTGGATTCTCCCTGCGCGATGCGGCACGCATTGCTCGCGAAAGCCGTTCCGCTTTCCTATCTCGACCACGTATAATGCTCTCCGCTGCAATTCGCCGTCTCCAACGGAAACTGACGCGCCAGGGCGTACGCCCGGGAGAACCTGGCGATCGCGCACGAACGTGCCGGATGCGGCCCGCTGAAAAGGAGAGAAACATGAGCACGCTCGAATCATTTCGCCTCGTTGGGAAGGTGGCCGTCGTGACCGGCGGCGCGCGCGATCTGGGCTACGACATGGCCGACGCGCTCGCCGAGGCCGGCGCGCACCTGGTGATCACCTCGCGCGAACTCGACCACGCGGCGAAAGCGGCGGAGAAGCTCCACGCCGCCCATGGGGTCGAGGCGCTCCCGCTCGCGCTGGACCAGTGCGACCACGCTCAGATCGCCCTCTTCGCACGGAAGGCGCGCGACTGGAAGGGGCGCGTGGACGTCCTGGTCAACAACGCAGGGGGCGGCAAGTCCAAAGGCCCCACCAATTTCTTCGACCGCCAACCTGAGGACGTGATCGCCTTGATCCACCTGAACCTGATCGGCGTCCTGTTCTGCTGCCAGGAGTTCGGCCGCATCATGGCCGCGCAAGGGTCCGGGAAGATCATCAATATCGGCTCGATCGCCGGCATGGTCGGGCGCGATCGGCGAATGTACGACCAGACCGGCCTGGCGCAACAGGCGGTTGACTACGCCGCGGCCAAGGGGGGCGTCATCGCCATGACGCGCGATATCGCCGCCGTGCTCGCCCCCAAGGGGGTGTGCGTCAACACCATCTCCCCCGGCGGTTTCACCAGCCCCAGGCGCAATCACCCGGAGGCGTTCGTCAAGGCCTACAGCGAGCACACCGCGCTGGGCCGCATGGGGCGCGACGGCGTGGACCTCAAGGGCGCGGTGCTGTTCCTCGCCTCCTCCGCTTCCGATTATGTGACCGGCCAGAACCTCGTCGTGGACGGCGGCTTCTGTATGTGGAAGTGACCGGCGGGAGTCGGATACGGCCGGTCAATGGCAAGGCGCGCCGGCCGCAGCCTGGTCGATGAACCGGCGAAGACTGGAGCGCAGCGCCTGACCTGTGGCGGCTTCCTGTGCGAGAACGTTCGTCCTTTCGCCCGGGTCCCGCCGAAGGTTGAACAGTTCCTCGCGGCAGGTCCCAAGCCGGGGGTCGAGGTGCTCGATGAACTTCCACTCGTTCGTGCGCACGCAGCGGATGCGCCGCTCGTCACCCTCCAGCGCCTGCCAGCCGGCGGGCGGAGTCTCGGCGTACGCCTCGACGCGGAAGGCTTGACTCTCACCCAGAATCAGCGGCATCAGCGAGGCGCCGTCCGCGCGCATGGGGGACTCCAGCCCGAGCAGGTCGAGGATCGTCGGCATCAGGTCCACCTGCGAAACCTGCCGTGAAATGCGCGCGCCCGCGGGCAGCTTGCGCGGGTAGCGCAGGATCAGCGGCACGCAGATGGATTCATCGTAGAGCGTTCCCTTGAGGTTGCAGGAGGTGTGCCCCACGTGGCCGCGCTCCAATAACTCCTCGCCGTGGTCCGCGATGATGACGACCAGCGTATCCTCCAGAAGGCGCGCTTTCTCCAGCTTTCCGACGAGCAGGCCCACGAGGTCGTCAAAGACCCGCACCTCGCCGTCGTAAAGCGCGCGAATGCCGGGAGCGTCCTCCGGCGAGAACTCGATCGTCGCGTAACTGCGCTGATGAGCGGCGTCCCCTTTTCCGATCGCGTCCTCCTGCCCGACCTCCATGGCGCTCGTGACGTCCGGCGGGTGCAGGATCATCTTCTGCCGCACGACCTCGAGGCGCTGCCGAGTGGCGAGGGACGGGTGGAAATCCTTGTCAATGAACTCCTCGTAATACGCCTGCGGAGGGTTGTACGGAAGGTGGGTGGGGTAAGGTTCGGCGTAATAGAACCACTCCCGGCCGCGGTTCTCCTCCAGATAGGCAGGGAAGTCGTTCCGGTCACGGGTGAAGCCGAGGGGTGCCCAGCGCATGACGAGTTCCCCGTCAACGAGGCGCCCGGCCTCGGCCAGGGCGTGCAGGGGCGTGCGCTTGTTGTGCCAACCCCCCTTCTTCCAGGCGGCGAAATCCGCGGCGGTCATCAAGCCGTGCGTGAACGTGCTCTGCCCGGTCAGCATCGAAACGACGGGGGGAAAGGTGTGCGCCGAGACGGAGATGCAGTTCTCGAAGAGCACCCCTTCGCGCGCGAGTCGGTCGCAGTGGGGCGTCGTGTTCTTCCGGTACCCGTAGCAGCCCATGTGGTCGGGCCGCAGCGCGTCCTCCATGATGATCAGCACGTTCATGGTTCGCTCCTCAGGTAGTGTCTCACTTAGGCCGCCGCGTCATTGCGAGGAGCGCAGCGACGAAGCAATCTTTATGCAGGAAAAGCCTTGCCCATCCGCACGATTCTATCTTTCGAAAGATTGCTTCGCTTTGCTCGCAATGACGACGCGGCGGCCTAAGTGAGACACTGCTGTTCCTCATCCGCACCCGCACGTCACCGCCGGCAGGTCAAGCATCGTCTTCAGGCCGGGCGATACCTTGCGAATGACGGCGACGGCGTTCAGCACGATCGCACAGGTGGCGATGTCGCCGTTGACCCCGCCCTCGATCACCGAGCGGAGGTTCGGCGTGCCGGTGATTTCGACGGCGTCGAAGGATTTCGGTTCGCCCACGGCGGCGCGGAATTCGAGCGTAATGACTTCCCTCCTGCCGACATAGGCGCGGCCGGTCTGCTCGACGCCGCACGCCATGCCGGGCTTGATCGGCGTGTAGCCGCTGGTGATGAGCGACTTCGCGACGACGGGCCTGAGGCTCTCGGTCGTCCGGCCCAGCCGCCACCCCATCGCGCGCGCGATCATGTGCATGGATTCGGTCAGCCCGACGTGCCGCAGCGTGCCGGCTTCCTTCTTTGCCTGGAACTGCGCCAAGGTCAGCCCCGCGCCGATCTTCTGCTGGAACGGCACGCGCCGGATGGAGGCGTCCTGAATGCGCTGCACGCGCACCTTCTCCACCTTCTGGCAGACGCCGGTCAGCGCGGAGGGCAGGAAGTCCATGAGAAAGCCGGGATTCACGCCCGTTCCCACGCATGCCACCCCGTGCTTTCGGCAAACGGCGTCAATCCGGCGGCTGATGGCGGCGGAGGTGTCCCACGGAAAGGAAAGCTCTTCGCACGTGGACACAATGGGAAGCCCGGCGGCGGCGATCCCCGCAATCTGCGCCTCGATGCGCTTCAGGTCCGAAACCGTCGTCAGCACCGCCACGTCAGCCTTCCGGCCGCGCAAAGCGCTCTTCAAGTCCCTGGCGACCATGATGCCCAGCCGCTTGAGCCCGCAAAGCTCGCCCGCGTCCCTCCCGACTTTGTCCGGCGCGGGGTCCACGACGGCAACCAGCTTCAGGTTCGGGCGCTCCAACAGGTACCGCACCACCTTCTGCCCCAGGGGGCCCAGGCCGATCTGAACGATCTTAATCATTTCTTCCCTCGCTTTTTGGATGCCTTCTCCTCTGCGGACTCGCGCCAGACATTGCTTCTGACGTGACGGTACTTCTTCGCCTGCCCGATGATGTCCACGCCCACCGATTCGCTCCAGGCCGCAATGATCCGGTTGAAGAGCGGGCCGGGGGTCTGTTTCATCGGCATGTGGTTCACGCGCGAGCAGGGCAGCATGCAGTAGGAACTGGTCGTCCAGAACGCCTCGTCGGCGCTGTAGACATCGTAGAGAGTCAGATCGCGTTCCACGACGGGGATGTCCAGTTCGCGCGCCAGTTCGATGACCTGGCGGCGGCTGATTCCTTCAAGGATGTTGCGCGTCGTGGCGGTGTAGAGGACGCCCTGCGAGGCGATGAAGAAGTTGGCTCCCGTTCCCTCCGTCACAAAGCCGTCGGTGTCCAGCAGAAGGGAAAACGCCTCGGGGTCGCGCAACCCCGCCTCAACCTTGGCCATGAAGTAGTGCAGCCGGAAGCGTGTCTTGCCGCGCGGATCGGCCACGCCCGCCGGCACGTTGCGCTGGATCGGGACGAAGGCGGGCTTGCCCATTTCGTAGTACTTGCAGTACTCGTCGTACGGCAGGCGGTTGACGTACGCCATGACGGTGCGGCTCGTCCGCTTCCCTTTCATGATCGGGTGGGGGAACCCGACGCCGGGGGTGACCTGCGCGCAGACCCAGCAGTCGTCGTCCGCGGCGAACTGCCCGATGTTGGCCGCGATGACCTCCTCGATCACGCGGGCCATCTCCTTGCCGCTGATCAACGGCTGCAAGCCCGCGTAGCGCATGCCCCGCTCCAACCGGTCCATGTGGTCGTCCATGCGGTGCACTGTGTGCTTGAACGTGCGCACGGCCTCCATGAAGACCGCACTGTACATGAAGCCGATGTCGAAGATGGAAACCTTGGCCTCCTCTTCGGGCACGAGTTGTCCGTTCAGGTAGATCAACGATCTCACGGCTCTCTCCTTATCAATGAGCTACGGGATGCGCGGGGTCAATGGGCGCGGTCGCTCCGAGGCTGCTTCGCAATCCCGGCCGGCGGGTGGTCAACCAAGCCGATCATCTCCCGCGCAAAGAGGGTCCTTCGCGAGGCAAGCTGACCGAGGATGCGCTCGAACGTCTTGAAGCGGTCCGCCAGCCACATGCAGAGCGGATGGCACAGGATCGTCGCAATGCCGCCCTGATCATCGATGGCCGTGGCCTGCCGGAGCACGAGTTCCCCCCATTCTTCAATCGTGTAGCTCACCGCGCCGAAGTCGTCGGCGCCGTAGCCCGCGGCGTTGATTCGGTCCACATACTCGCGCGTGCGATGCGCGTGGTACAGGTGGTCGTGGTCGGGAATGACGTTCATGGGATGGCTGATGATACCTGCCGCGATGCGCTTCGGCCAGAGGGTGTCCTTCTCGACGGCGTCCGAGGTCACTTTCAGTCCGTGGCTCGCCATCAGTTCATAGGTGTTCGGATCAACCTTGTAGCTGTGTGCGCGCCATGAGAGGAGGCTGTAGTCCATCCTCTCCCGGACCACCTCGATGTTTCGCCGGATGTCCCAGTCCTGGTACCAGCGCGGGCCGTTCCACAGGCCGGTCTTCTCGCCGTAGGCGTCGAAGCACTCGCGCGGAGAGCGCGCGTTGAACATATGCCCGCCGACTTCCACCAGCGGATGACGCGCGACGGGGGCCAGGTCGTCCCACTCTTCCGTGAAGCAGCGGCCGGTGACGTAGAGCGTCGCCTTCATGCCGTACTTTTCCAGCAGGGCCACATAAGGTCGCGCGATCAGGACTTCGGTCAGCGCCGGATCGCCGATGTGCTTCTGGTCGTTGATCATCAGCGATGCATGATGCAGGTCGCCCGTCAGACAAATCATCGCTTGTATTCCTCACTCAATCCAAGCCATCGCACTCCACCGGCAATGCGCTAGTAGGGGTCATTGCGAGGAGCGCAGCGACGAAGCAATCTTCCTGCGTGCGGACGCCCTCACCGAGCCAAAAGCTTCCGCCGCGAAGAGATTGCTTCGCTTCGCTCGCAATGACCCCTGCATAACTAACTCATTACGCGCTTCGACAGTCCGCACAATACGCACGCGTTATGCATGGAGTGAGCTTAGGCGTCTAATCTACAGAAAGCGTAACACGTTCTTCAAATCCTGTCAAGCGACAGGAAGGTGTCATGGAACGTCTCAGACGTGCGTGAGTCATTGCGAGGGGTCCCGCCGCCATGCGACGGGACGACGAAGCAATCCCTTGGAGCCACACGAGCCAATGAGGCGTGGGGCTATGTTGGCGTCATTGCCTCCGAGAGATTGCTTCGTCCTCTTCCCGCAACAGCGGGAAGACTCCTCGCAATGACCCGCACCAGACGGAGCCGTTGCCTGACGTGATTGACTGCCCGCGCCCAAATTGCTACTGTGGTTAGCCGTATAAGCTTTCATGGAGAGAGCAGACCTTGTGATTACGATTCTGGAACTGGCCAGGCTCGCGGGCGTTTCCGACGCGACCGTCTCGATGGTCCTTACCGGCAAGGGGCGCGTCAGCCCCGCGCGTCGCAAGCAGATCCTCGAACTGGCGCGCAAGCATGGGTATCGCGCCAACCCCGCCGCGCGGGCGCTGGCCAAGGGGCGGACCAATCGCATCGGCCTGTGCATCGCGGGAACGATCACCAGTCACGCGATGATTGGGGAGTTCAGTTTTCACTCCCGCCTGGACCTGTTCGCCGAAGGGCTCCAGCGGGCGGGGTACGCCATCGAAATCATCCAGGCCAATCCCGCGCAAGCGCCGGAGGAACTGAGCAGGAATCTGCGCGAACACGCGGTGGACGGCCTGGTCTTCCTGAACTGGCCGCGGCAGCTTCTGGAGGGGCCCCTTTTCTCCCTGCGGGAACGCGGCCTGCCGGCCCTGGCATCCGGCACTGCGTTCGCCGACGCGGGGTTCACCTGGACCGACGTGGACGCGGAAGCGAGCGTGGAGGATGCCATGGCGCGCCTGGGCCGGGAGAAGCGATGGCGCATAGCGCTTATTGACGGCGTCATCGGCAACACGCCAGCCTGGCTCGGGACGTCGTTCCAGAGCGCCTTGAGCCGCCACCCGGAAATGCGCCCCGTGGATTCCCGTCCCATCCGCCCCGCGAACGTGGACTACGAGGGAGTTCGCGACGCCACGCTCGCCGTCCTGCAACGCCAGCCGGACATCCAGGGAATACTCCTGCCGGACAACTTCCTGGCGCAGGCCGTGCTGAATGCCTTGCAGTCGGAGGGACGCCGTCCGGGGAAGGACGTGCGCGTGATCGGTTACGGCGACACGATTTTTGCGGACCAGTGCCGCCCCAAGCTCTCCCACTACAGCCTGCGGCTGGAGGAACAGGTGCGCTTCGGCCTGGATGCCCTGCTGGAGCAAATCCAGGGCGGCGCGGAGTATCGTCCCCGCCACGCGAATCTGGCGCCGGAGTACATCGCGCGGGAAACTTGACGCCAAGGCCGGTTTCACAACTCACAATGTGGCGCGGACTAGCCAGTTCGCGCCAATGATTCCCGGGCAGGATAGCCCGCGCTACAGTTGTGAAACCGGTCCCGCCGCTTAGCCGCCCTTGCTCTCATGCGCTCACGCGAAGTCATGCCGGCCACAATCAGTTTCCTCATTCACTCGTTATCCGCCATGGTTCCAGTCCAGTTTGGTCGTTATCCTCTGTCTGACCACGGAAGTCTATCCCACGCGCGGGAGAGGAGGCGTCTGCGTTGTGGCCACAGGCAGGGGCGTAGAATCCACCTCCGCCAAGGCTTCGGCGGACAAGCGCTACGCCCCTACAACGAATGGCGGTTTCAAGCGGACAGCGCAAATGCCTCTGAGGATAAGCCGCTTGCGGTTCACTCGTGGGCGCTTGTCAGTTGTCGGGGAAATACTTTGCGGCCATCGCGCGGCAGAGTTCCACCAAACGCGCCTCGGCGTTGGCTTGCGCCTCGCGCGCGGCCCGGGTCTCCTCCTCGCCGGTGGTCAGTTTCCTGTCATACCCCGTCACGGCCTTGGCGAGCTTGTCGCGCTCCGCGCGCCAGCCGATGATCTTCGCCGCCTCGGCGTTCACGTTCCTCGTGCGCTGCACCTGCTCGACGTTGGTCACCGTGACGACGCCGGCTCCCTGGCAGTTCGGGCACGCGCGCAGGCGGTCGCCGAAACGGTCTCCGTTGGTGTGATTGCCAAAGTCGAGGGGCGCCCATCGGAGAAACCCCCTGCCGCCGCAGGCGGAGCATAGGACGGTGCGCGTCACGGTTGCGTTTTCGTAGTAATAGGGGTCTGCAATGATCTGTTGCGATTGGACGATGGCCGCGTCGAAGTCCTCCATCTGCTGCAAGGCGCGTTCGCGCTCGGCGGCGGTCCGGGCCTGCGCGGGCAGGAGTCGGTCGAGCGTCTCACCGGCGCGCCGGGATTCCTCCAGCGTCGCCTCGAACTTCGGCCAGCCCAGGATCATATCGGCCAGGTTCCGGTCGCCGCGGGCGAGGCTGAGCGCCAGCGAGACGTTTCCCCCCTTGAGCGCGGCGCCCCAAACGGTCCAGCGGAAGTCCGGGTCGTCGTTGCGCGTCTTCAGGTCCTCGATCCCCGCGATCGCGTAGGCGCGCTCGACGCCGAACACCTTCATCAGGATCGAGTCGGTGCTGTAACCGATGATATTTCCGGCAAGGACCGGGCCGGCCTTCAAGCGGATGACGTCATACGACGGGGTGGGCGGGGCCGCCACAGGTTCCTCGGCCCGCACCGGCGGGCACGTCCCAAGAGCAAACAACATGGCGAGATAGAGCAGGTTCTTCATGGTGCGGCCCTTTCCTTCAATCCGACTCGGCGGCTGATACCCGTCCGGTTGCCATATTGTTAGACGCCGGGACTTGCACGGTGTTTGACCGATGAGGGGGATAGGCGCGATGCGGAGGAGGAATCTGGTCAATGATCGGTGATGATTGAGGACTGCTGGAGAGGGAAGGGACATTAGAAGCTGTTTCAGAACGATCGTTCCCGACAAACCTCTCAGCCGAGGGCGGCTGAGCCACATGGTTTTCCTGCCAAATACGGAGGTCGGTGTGGCACAGGCGCCCTCGCCTGTGGGTTTTGAAACAGCTTCTAGTGACTACGGCACGGTGAGCTCTCTCTTACGCCTGATTCAGCGTTCTGCACTCTGCGTTCTGCATTCTGCATTCCGTGCTGGCCGCTTGCAGCGGCGGCAGGCCGACGCGCCCGCGCGCCTCCTGGCATTGGGGATCGCCGGCGGGAAAGTCGCGGCAGACGCGCGGCCGTGTGGCATGGATGGTGCATCGGCTGTCGGGCGCCAGGAAGACGCAGCGCTCGTGGAACGGGAGCGGATGGAGCTTGTACGCCCAGTCATCCTCGCGCAAATGGTCGGGCAGGCGGTACGCCTCGCGGCGGATGCGCGGCTCCAACTCGGCGTCCGCCTCGGAGACGAAGACGGGAAAGGTCCGGCAGCATGCGCCGCATCCGTCGCACTCCATCGCCATCCTCCAGCCGATCGTTGTGGCTCATCCCGCACGGGTGCTCCTTTAGACATCATAGCATGAAGGGGAAGGGCGTCACGCAGCAAACAAAGAAGGTAATATCAGCGCTTTGGCTGAATTTCTCACCGAGAGAGCTGAGAGGCGGTCTATATTCGACGTGACACCGTTGGTAGAACGGCAGTAGGCTCGGGCACCTCTTCGGGTCACGAAAGCCAATCCCCCGCCTCTCCCGCTTACGGCTGAGGTCATGGCGCTGCTGTCTCTGCGTTGGGGTCGGTGAGTCCGAACACGTCTATTGCCTTCTGCCGCTGTAGTTCAACCCGTTGGGCAAGCCGCTTGGGCAACCGCCTGACGGCATCAAGGCACATACACAACTCATGGAGAAAGAGCCATAGCACTGTGTGCAGCGAACTGATGTTGTAGGCTAATGTGGTAGGTACGCAGGGTTGTCGGAGGATTAGCCGAGACTTGCCTACGTCAAGAACATGCTTAAGCGATTCGGACGTCACTCCGAAGTGTGAGGCGTGTTCATTCAAGTATTCTCTGAGGTCCTGAAACTGTCCCCGAATGTCCTTGGCGATAGCGCCGGCAGTTGGCATCTTGCCCGTAAACACCCGCTGCGCCCGCTTAGGATCAAGTCTGAACCAGATTAACTTCTCATGGGCTTCGATGAGCGGGCGTAACAATGCCCCCGCCTCTTGCCCCAACCCGTCAAGGGTTAGGCTGAACATCCCCAAGGCGAGATTGCGCCCTTTCACACCAGTCAAGGCGCATACCCGCTCATAGACCCTGATGGCATCGCGTGACCCTTCCGCCTCGAAAATTCGAATGGATTCATCGATCAGATTGAACGTGCCACCGATAACGTCAGCCTGCGCCTTCCAGTCGGTGTCCAATAGCCGCAAGGATTCGTTACGAGTATCCCATAGGCCCATGGCAAGTCCCTCCGCAATCCATTACGGGGAAGCCCGACCCGCTATTCCACAGCTATCACCTCACGGCACTTCGGGTAGTTCGGGCAGCCATAGAAGTTCTTTCCTGCGTGCGGACCGCCCTTAGCTGTCCGCAGCACCATCGAAACGCCGCACTTCGGACAGATGGGAATGTTCTTGCTCGCACTGGTCATGGAACTTGCTGTCGGTTGCGAAGGTGCGGATGCTAGTGCAGCCGTGGGGGAAACGTGCGGCCTGCTCAACAGGGGCAAAACCTGAGCAGCGACAGCCTGCGGGTTGTAGTCTCGCTGGGCTTTGATATGGACGAGGGGGAGTCCAGCGGCTTGGAATACTCTGTCCACAAACTCGTCCCGTTCCTCACGGTCAGGCCGACTGTGACTGGCGTCGTCCAGTTCGACTCCTGCCAGCGGTTTCAGGCTTTTGGCATCGCAGAACAGGAAGTCAACGTGCTTGGATGCAATGCGATTGATGTAGGACATCTTGTCTTCGCCCTTGCCGACAAAGAAAATGTCGCCCAGCCTAACCTTTGGGCAGATGACGGCCTGCTCTTTCACGACCGATAACAGGACGTGCCGGAAGGACGCCTCAGCGGACGAAAGGAAGTCATCTCGTGTGCGGTATGGCAGGGTATCAGTTTCCGCTTCACCCTTGCCACTGAAGATACTGAGGAGCGCAAAGAGGCAGCCGGAGTTTTTGGAACGGTTGTCGGCCATAGGAGATGCCCTCTATCCTTCAAGAATGGTGCGAGGGAGGGGAGTCGAACCCCTACCCCTTTCGGGACTGGATCCTAAGTCCAGCGCGTATGCCAATTCCGCCACCCTCGCACTTGCCCCGCATGATACCGGAAACACGCGCTCTTTCCAATGCCTGCAACGTTTTCTCGCCCCCGCCGTCACATGACTGTCCGCCAAATAACAACATCCCGAGATAGAGGAATTGTCGGAGAAGATCCTTGACGGACCTTGCGGCGGGGTGTAGATTTGCTCTCGCTCTTGGCGGTGACCGAAATGGCGCATGGATTGGGCAACAGGACACGGTCGCTCCGACGCCCAATGTCCACCAATTCTTGGGATGCGACCAATTATGGGAGGGATGCCATGAGAAAGTTCATCTCATGCCTGTTGATCGGCTGCATTCTGCTGGGGGTTGGCTGCACAGGTCAGTTCAGGCTGACAAAGAAAGTTCACACGTGGCAGACACATTTCGAGGGCAAGTGGATGGATGAACTCGCTTTCTTAGGGTGCGTCATTCTGCCTGTCTACGGCCTGTCCATGCTTGGCGATGGCATTATCTTCAACTCGATTCAGTTCTGGGGTGGCGAGAACCCGATTGATGAAGCCCGCCTGGAAAAGGACGGCAAGACGGTTGATATGGCGCTCCAGCGCGACGGTTCAATATGCGTTTATGGCGGACAACAGACTCTCGTTCTCGAGCGCACGGACGCGGGCGTCATTGCAAAGGATGCTGACGGCAACGTGATGTACACCGCCATCAAGGGAGAGAGCGGCCAGATCAGCGTCTACGACGCTTCCGGCACGCCGATCAGGCGGTCGGGCATTTGAGATCCTGCGGCCGACGTGCGATGTGAGTATAGGAGGGAAGTGCGCTGCCAAGAACCTGATGGACTGGATTATGGCGAAAGCCGGCGCCGACACGACACATTGGAACCTGCCTTGGGGACGGTTTGTTCTGAAGTCTGGGGCTGCTATGATGTGCTGAGGAAGGTCCGGACGGGTTCCGGGCCGATCATGGCAAGGAGGAGCGCGCAATGTCGGAGCCGTCAGAGGAGATACTCATCAAAGAAGAGTTGATGCGCTACGGCGTGGCCGACGACGTAGCGACGGAAGCGAAACACGTGTTCTACACGGTGCGGCGTTACAAGAACCCGCGCATGTCCTACGTCGTCACGGACCGGTTCGGCCCGAACGAGAACAGCCCGCAGAAGCTCATCGCGGCCGCGGCGAATGTCACTGACTGCCTGCGCGTGCTGGAGGATCACGACTTCATCCGTTTCAACAACGGCAGATACTCGCTGACGGAGAAGGGGAAGAAGGTCAAGTAGCGGCCGGCACTCCTTCAGGAAGATATTCGGCCAGCCCGAAGGAACAGAAACGGATCAATGGGCAATGGGGAATGGTCAATAGGCAATTGCCAATGCTTCCGGGGCCCGGCTTGCGCGAAATAATAGGGGTGTCGACCATGCATGGCGTTGTCGTTCATTGACAAATCCCCATTGCCCGTCGCCCATTGACCATGCCTCAATGAATTGACAACTTCCCCCCTCCTCGGTTATCCTGCAGTTTCTCAATATCCCATGATGTGAGAGCGTATTCGGATACGACAGGAGCATCGTCATGAAACGAGCCATCGTTGCGATGGGCGGCGGCCCGACGCGCGTCATCAACCGGTCCCTTTTTGGCGTCGTGGATGAGGCGGCGAAGAGCGGCATCGAAGTCCTGGCCGCGCGCCACGGCATCGCCGGCGTGCTGAAGGAGCAGTTCATTCCGGTCACCCCCGGCACGGCGCCGGTAGCGACCCACAAGGACCTGCCCGGCGCCTCCATCGGCTCCACCCGCCACAAGCCGAACGCCGACGACTGCCGCAAGGCGTTCGAGATCTTCAAGAAGCAGCAGGCCAGCTACTTCTTCTACATCGGCGGCAACGATACCGCCGAGGCGACCAGCATCATCAATCGCGAGGCGAAGAACGCCGGGTACGAACTGCGGTGCTTCCACGTGCCCAAGACGATTGACAATGACCTGGTCGAGAACGATCACTGCCCCGGCTACGGCTCCGCCGCGCGCTACGTCGCCAACGCGCTCCTTGGGGACGACCTTGACGTGCGCAGCCTGCCGGGGATCAAGATGAACGTCATCATGGGTCGCAACGCGGGCTGGCTGGCCGCCGCCGCGTCGCTCTGCCGCGCGACCGAGGAAGATGGCCCGCAGTTGATCTACTTCCCCGAGCGCCCCAAGAGCCTCGCGGAGTTCCTGAGCGACGTCTTGGCCGTCTACTCCAAGTATGGCCGCGCCGAGGTGGCCGTGTCCGAGGGACTGTGCGGCCCGGACAAGAGCGATTTCATCAGCTCCAATTCCATCCGCGCGGAACTGTCGAAAGCCCCCTTCACCCCGGTCCTGCGGACGCTGGAAGCCCAAGCGGCTATTGAAGATGCGACCGGCGGCGCCAAGAAGGACCTGTTCGGCCATACGCAGCTTTCCGGCACCGGCACGCTGGCCGACGTGCTGGCCGCGGTGGTGAAGATCGCCACCTTCAAACAGTTCGGCAAGGCTGCGCGCTGCCGCGCGGATACCTTCGGCTACTTGCAGCGCTGCTACGCCGGGGACGTCTCCCCGGTGGACGCCAAGGAAGCCGAGATGGTCGGACGCAAGGCGGTCAAGTACGCCGTCCACAAGGATACCGATGGCTCCGTGGCCCTGCGAGCGGACCGCAATGGGAAGTATCGCGCCTTCACCGAGTTGGTCGCGCTGGAGGCGGTGGGCGGCAAGGTGCGCCATTTGCCCGACGAGTTCATCAACGAGAAGGGGAACGGCGTGACGCCGGCCTTCGTAGCCTACGCCCGCACACTGACCGGGCCGCTGGCGCGATAGCCGTACAAGCCGCGTCGTAGGGGCAAGGCATGCCTTGCCCCTACCAGCAAGGAACAGGTATGGCTAGAACCAGGACGGACCTGCCCACCGACGGAATGGTGGACCTGCACACGCACTCGCTGCTCTCCGACGGGGTCTTCTGCCCGGAGGAGCTGGTGCGCCGGTGCGAGGAGGCGGGCTACCGCATGCTGGTGGTGGCCGACCACGTCGGCCTGAGCACGGCGCGCGTGGTGATCCCGCAGATTGTCGAGCTGTGCAGAAGTCTCCGGGGGAAGATGTCGCTGAGAGTGCTGCCCGGTTGCGAGGTGACTCACGTGCGGCCGGAGTTGATTCGGCGCGCCGTCGGCCTGGCGCGGTCGCTGGGGGCGGCGGTGGTGGTAGGCCACGGCGAGACGATCGTCGAGCCGGTGCTCAGGGGCACCAACTGCGCCTTCATCGAGGCCGGGGTGGATGTGCTGGCGCACCCGGGGCTGCTCGAACTGGCGGACGCGCAGCTTGCGGCGGAGAAAGGCGTTTGCCTGGAGATTTCCGGCCGGAAGGGGCACAGCTTCACGAACGGCCGCGTCTTGGACATGAGCCGGCGCACCGGCGCTCGGCTGGTCTTCGGCAGCGACGGCCACGCGCCGGGGGACTACCCCACACGGCGCATGGCGGAGAGCATCGCCTTCGGCGCCGGGATGAAGCCGGACGAGGTGGATGCCATGTTCGCCAACGCCGAAGAACTCTTCCGCGCCCGCGCGCGCGGCGTGAGGCATTCTTCACCACGGAGGCACGGAGACACGGAGAACGAAGCGGCCGAAGGGAAATAGGTGAACGGCAACAACGCATCCACACGCGCAAGCTCCAAGCTGATAGACGCCGACCTGACCGAGGCGATCATCGGGGCGGCGATCGAAGTGCACAAGGCGCTCGGACCGGGACTGCTGGAGTCGGCCTATGAAGAGTGTCTATGCCGTGAACTCAGCCTGTGCGGGTTGAAATTCCGGCGGCAGGTGGAACTCCCCGTCGAGTACAAGGGAGTCAAACTTGATTGCGGCTACCGTGTTGATATTATCGTTAGCGAAAAAGTGATCGTTGAACTGAAGTCCGTTGAGCGTATCGAAAGAGTGCATGAAGCGCAATTGTTGACTTATATGCGCCTGAGCGGAAAGAAGATCGGGCTGCTGTTCAATTTCAACAGCGCCGTTTTGAGCAGAGACATGATTCGCAGGGTTCTGTGATTCTTCGTTGCCCCGGAACCGTCGTTCTCCGTGCCTCCGTGTCTCCGTGGTGAACATTTCTGTTAGTCGCGGAAAGGAATTGATGTGAAGGCTTCCGAACGCCACAAGCTGAAGCATGACAAGGCCGCCGAGACAATGGTCACCGGTCTGGAGTGGGCCCGGCATCATCAGTCCGTCATCATCGCCGTGTTCGTGGCGCTGGTCGTCATCATCGGCGGCGCGTACTGGCTCGCCTCCTCGCGCCGTCAGGCCGCCGAACAGGCCGCGCAGATGCTCGAAGAGGCGCAGCGCCTGGCCAACAGCGTTGTGAACGCCAAGGCGCAGGGCGGCCCGGGCGAGGTGGACACCGTCGTGCGCCAGTTCAACCAGATCGCCACCGACAATCCGAACATCGACGTGGCGGCCGAGGCGCTGCTTTCCGCCGGCCAGTTGCTGCTGCGCGCCGGTTCGGCGGAGCAGGCGTTGCGGTATCTGGAGCGCGCATTCGCCGCTTCCGAGCGCCTGCCGGGGCTTCGGGCCATGGCCACCCGCGGCATGGCCGAGGCGCTCGAAGGGATGGGCAAGCCCGACAAGGCTATCGAGCAGTACGTGCGGTTCACTACGATCCCCTTTGACCCCGAGGCGGTGCACGCCTACTGGGACATCGGGCGCTGCTATGAAGAGTTGAAAGACAGGGAGAAAGCTGAGGAGTCCTACCGCCGCGCGGTGCAGTATGGCGAGAAGACCGAATGGGCCAATCTGGCCGCGTTCCGTCTCTCCGAACTGGCCGGCGGCGCAGAGCTCCTGGGGCCGGTCACCGTCAAGACGGAGACGCCGGCGGGCAGCAGCCCGGCGACGCCACCCGTGACCGCGCCCGCACCCGCCGCGCCTGAGAAGCCGGCCGCCGAGGCCCCCGCTCAGGAGAATCCGGCCCCGCCCGCCGCACCGGCGGCCGCCCCGGAGACTCCGGAGCAGAAGCCCGCAGGCCAGGCACAGCCCTGAGTTCGCTTCTCAGACTGGCCTGAAGACCGATTCTCCAGACGCCTCCCCGGCGATCCCCTGTCTATCATTGCGGATTTCGGAATGCGGATTGCGGATTTGAGGAAACGGCTCGTTTCCGACGCATTCTGCAAGCCCCAATCCGCATTCCGAAATCCGCCATAGGATCTGGAATGTTCGTCCAACGAATACGAGTCCGCTTTCAGAAGATTGGCGAGCTGACGGTCATCTCGCACCTGGACCTGATGCGCGCCTTCGAACGCGCGCTGCGGCGCACCGGCCTGCCGCTGCGCATGACCGAGGGGTTCAACCCCCATCCGCGCCTTTCCTTCCCTGCCGCGCTGGGTCTGGGGATCGAGGGGGCTGAGGAGGTGATGGAATTCGACCTGTCCGACTGGGTGACTCCCAGCGAGGTGGAACGCCGCCTTCGCGAGCAGCTCCCGCCCGGGCTGAACCCGCTCTCGGTCAAGCTGGCCGACCCGCAGCAGATCGCGCGCGTGCAGGAGGTGGCGTACCGGGCCGAGCCGGTCGAAGCGCTGCGCGCCGACCCGCGCCTCGGGCCGGATGCCCTCGCGGCGTTGCGCGGGCGGCCGGAGCTTTCGGTGGAGCGCCACCGCAAGGGGCGCGACAAGTCGGTGGACATTCGCCCCTTTCTCATCTCCCTGGAGCGCGACGGCGAGAGCCTGGTGCTGCGCCTGAAGGCGGGACCTGAAGGAAGCGCCCACCCCGAGGAGGTGCTGGGGCTGTTGGGATTTGACGCCCGGGAGCGCCGCACGGGATTCCGGCTCGTGCGCACGCGCGTCCTGCTGGCAAATTGACGGCATGTAGCGTGGGTACATGACCCGCGTGAGTCTGAACCGTGTGGGTGCGGGCTTCAGCTCGCACGCCATTGCGCGGGCTAAAGCCCGCGCCCACACGCATGGCCCCTTGGGCCGAAAGGAAGAGCGATGGGCAAGACGATGCTGGTGAACGTATCAGAGGGAGAGGAGAGCCGCATTGCCATCCTCGACGATGGCAGCTTGGACAACTTCTTCGTCGAGCGCGCCGGCGAGAAGCAGATCGTCGGAAACATCTACAAGGCACGCGTCGTCGCCGTCGAGCAGAGCCTGCAGGCCGCGTTCGTCGAGTTCGGCGGCGACCGGCAGGGGTTCCTGCACCTGGGCGACGTGGCCCCCCAGTGGTTCCACGATCCCCACATGGCGCACCGCGCCGACAAGACGCACGTCCCCATGAGCGCCGTCCTGCGCAAGGGGCAGGAGATCCTCGTCCAGGTCACCAAGGAGGGGATCCGCAACAAGGCCCCCGCCGTCACCAGCTACCTGAGCATTCCGGGGCGCTACCTGGTGCTCATGCCGTACATGAAGCGCCACGGCATCTCCAAGAAGATCGCCGACGAGGAGGAGCGCGAGGCGCTGCACAAAGTCCTCAACGCCCTGGAGGCCCCCAAGGACATGGGGATCATCGTGCGCACCGCCGCCATGGGGCGCAACCGCAAGGACATCCACCGCGACATGAACTACCTGCTTCGCCTCTGGATGGGGATTCAGAAGCAGGCCAAGTCCGCCAAGGCCCCCGCCACGCTCTACACCGAAACCGACATGATCATCCGCATCGTGCGCGACGTGTTCAACACGGAGATGGAGCGCGTCCTGGTGGACAACGAGGCGGCGTACAACCGCATCATGGAATTCATGGCCGTCACCATGCCGGCCAGCCGCAAGGTGGTGGAGTTGCACAAGGAGCCGCAGTCGCTGTTCGCCCAGTATGCCGTCGAGGAGCAGATTGACCGCATCCACCTCAACCGCGTCCCCCTCGGCGGCGGCGGCTACATCGTCATCGAGCAGACCGAGGCGATGGTGGCCATCGACGTCAACAGCGGCCGCTTCAAGCAGGAATCGAACGCCGAGGAAACCGCCTACCAGATCAACTTGCAGGCGGCGACGCAGATCGGCCGGCAAGTCCGCCTGCGCGACCTGGGGGGGCTGATCCTGTGCGATTTCATTGACATGCGCGACGAGTCTCACAAGCGCGACGTGGAGCGCAAGCTCTGGGAGCAACTCAAGCAGGACCGCGCCCGCACCAAGATGCTGCGCATGTCCCGCTTCGGCATCATTGAGATGACGCGCCAGCGCGTCCGGCGCAACATCGAGCACAGCGACTACCAGACCTGCCCGGCCTGCAAGGGGCTCGGCCAGGTCCGCAACCCGGAGAGCCTGATGCTGGACACCCTGCGCCGCCTGCGCGGCCTGGCCATCCCCGGCAACTGCAAACGCATCGTCGCGCGCCTCAGCCAGCCGGTGATTATCCGCCTGGAGAACGAGCGCCGCCAGGAACTGGCCGACATCGAAAAGCAATGGGGCGGCCGCATCGTCTTCGAGCCGGTCCCGGAGCCGGTTGACAATGTGGACATTAAATGCTATAAACATTAGTCTATGTCATATGGGGAATAGTGTCGCCTGTTCGAAGGAACCCAAATGTACGCGATCATCGAGGATAGCGGCCGGCAGTTCAAGGTGGCCGAAGGGGAGCGGATTGATGTGGACCTGCGCGCGGCCAAGGCCGGCGATACCATCGAGTTCGGCAAGGTCCTGTTCGTCGCCGGCGACAGCCCCCGCGTCGGCGCCCCGTACGTGGCCGGCGCCAAGGTCGTCGGCTCCGTCGAGGAGCAGATCAAAGCGAAGAAGGTCATCTCCTACAAGTACCAGCGGCGCGAGCCGTATCACCGCAAGGTGGGGCACCGCCAGCAGTACCTGCGGGTGAAGATTACGCAGATAGCCGTTTCCTGAACAGTCAGAAGATCGTCGAGGAAGAACCATGGCACATAAAAAAGGCGGCGGCGGGTCGCGCAACGGGCGCGACAGCAATGCGCAGCGCCGCGGCGTGAAGAGGTTTGGCGGCCAGGTCGTCACCGCCGGTTCCATCATCATCCGGCAGTGCGGCTCGAAATTCATGCCCGGCCGCAATGTGGGGCAGGGGAAGGATTACACCCTGTTCGCCCTCGAAGCCGGGACGGTGCAGTTCGTCGGCCGCAAAGTGAACATCCTGCCCAGCGCCAACTGACGCTTCTGAAGTGATGAAAGCCGCGTCCTGTCTCAAGCGGGACGCGGCTTCTTTTTTGTGCGCCACGCAGACGGCATTCGCATTCAGGGCGTCGCAAGGGGGAGTCGTCGAACTGGTGGTTGGCAAATGGGGCGCAAGCGGGTATAATCACATGACCGCGGAGCGCGGCGCGCCTGTACGGTGCCCGAGTTGCCCACCCATACGGAGAGGTGGCTGAGCGGTTTAAAGCGGCGGCTTGCTAAGCCGTTGTAGGGGTCATACCCTACCTCGGGTTCGAATCCCGACCTCTCCGCCATATTTGCCGATCCCCTGGAATAGCCCTTATTTGACAAGGGTTATTCCATTTGCTATCCTCCTTTGTAACGGTTTGTGAAAGAATTTGTGAAAACTTTCCGACCCACTGGAGGATATCAGATGGCCCAAGAACACCTACCCACTCGATGCCAGACTCTTTCATGGGCGCGTTGGGGTTGAGACCCTTGGTGACGGCGTGGGTGATGAGGGCGGCGCGCTTTTCCTGGAGGAGTTCGATCTGCCGCCGCTTCTTCTCGATCAACCCGTCTATCCGCGCCATCTCCCGATCCAGGAACGCAGCAATGGCGCATTGCTCGCCGATTGGCGGGGTCGCAAGCGCGACGGTAGCGAGTCGGTCACGGCCAAGTTCGCGGAATGTTGACCCTTCACCCTGCGATTCCAACTCGGGCTTGGCGCTCCAAAGTTGGTAGTAGAAGAACCTCTCGTCGTCGCCGTTGCGGAAGACGAGGCACCGACAGCCCTGATTGGTACACATGGACACCCCTGCAATGGCGAGGTGTCCGATGGGGGCGCGAGTAGAGAGCACCAGGCTGCCGGCGGGCGCCATTGACGTTCCGCAACTCTCATAGCCTTCCTGCGTGATCATCCTGCGCGTGGATTCCAGCGTAGCACCGGCGAGCTGACCCAGATCATCCGGTGTGGCCCAGGGAATGTCACCGTCCCAATAGGCCGGTTCACCGCTCTTTGGGGTTGAACCGTTCAGGATCCTGAACGTCCGCTTGAGCGGCTTCAGCGTCCAGTGCGTCGGGATTTCCCCCAGCCACTCGACGCCAGACGGTTTGTATTGCGGATACCGCTTCCACCACATTCAAAGGCACCCTTAAAGAGTCAAAGTCGTTCGGTACGTGCCCGGCTCGCGCGAGGCATCATCCCACGTCAACTCCAAATCGAAAGGAGGGTAGCAGTCGCGACAAAGCATGAGTACGTACTTCACTTGAGAATGTGGGCCAATTACCTTTATCTCTTCCACACGTCTTGGAATGGCCTTATGTTCCATGATGGGCTTGCCGTCCAGCTTCGCACTCACGTTCGACGCTTCCGCCGCGCCAGTATTCTCAATGACCAACCTCTCCCCGTTGCCGCACTTCTCTAGCCGCGCCGCGAGAACCGCCTTGCGCTGCGTCGCTATCCGGTCGCGCTCACGGGTCTCTTCGAGCGCCAGCATTCTCTTTCCCAAGGCGTGCTCACGTCGGTGGACCCAGATGGCCACACCTACTGAGACAAGGAGCGAAATCAAGGCAATTGCCGTACTCATTCCGGCGAGCCTCCGTTCTTCGGCTTCTTACCTTTCCGCCGCTTCGCTGGCGACTTCAGCTTCTTCCGTTCCGTCTCCAACACATGGGCCGACGTGCGCAGGTCGTCCAGGTAGTGCGCATCGGCAGACGATTCAGCTTCCAGCCGTCGCCGTTCCGCAAAGGCGTCGTATTGCCCATTCGCCCAAGCGAGCGCGTCCTCGCGGCTGACCGAACCGGCGTCGGGCAGCACGGGCAATTCCGTGTCGCGCAGGAATTTGTCCAGAGACATTTCCCAGTCCCGCATCTTGATATCCTGCCGCCGCTGCGCCCGGAACTCGGCCTGATCAAGGAACATGACCACGATGCGGTTGAGCGTGTCTATCTCTTGCTTGTCCAGGTAATTCTTCGCCGTCGTAACGTCGCGCTTCAGGACGCGGCTGCCAGTCCAGGAGGTCAGGCCCATGTTGGGTTTGGCGGCATCGGCGCGGCGACGGATGATTTCTGCCGCCGTCATCCCGGCGGCCGCATAGTGCATCTTGTTCTGCATCATGGCGAAGAAGACCTGTGTTTCCTTCTGGTCCTCCACGTAGTCGGAGGCAAGCGCGAAGATTTCGCGGATACGCTGGTAAACGCGGGCCTCGCTGGCGCGAATTTCACGGATGCGCGCAAGCAACTCGTCAAAGTAGTCGGCCAGTCGGTTCCGCCCCTTCAAGCGTTCATCGTCCAGCGTAAAGCCCTTGACGAGATACTCGCGCAGGCGCTCGGTCGCCCATTGCCGGAACTGCACGCCGCGCGGCGACCGCACCCGGTAGCCGATGGCCAGGATCATGTCGAGGTTGTAGAACTTGACCCGGCGCTCCACCTGCCGGGGGCCTTCGCGCCGAACTATTAAGTGTTCCTTAATAGTTGCGTCCGCCTGTAACTCGCTGTCTGCCAGTATGTTGCGAATGTGGATGTTGACGTTCGGGACCGTGGTCTGAAAGAGTTCCGCCATCAAGATCTGCGTCAACCAGACAGATTCACCCTCCAGATGCACCTCTAGCCTCGCGTTCGCCCGATGGCGGATTCGAGGCTTTTTCATTCTGGAATGGAAGGAGCAGTACAATGCGCGTTGAAATCTTCAGACTCACCGGCGAGCCGATCAGCGTGGACGTGCGCGAGAACGGGACCGTCAAGGACGTTTTCTCCCACCCGGAGTCCGGTAAGGTGCTGGGCCGTGACGGGAGTCTCATGGAGGCGGCTGAGGAGATGTACGGCAGCATCGCCCAGTTGGGCACCCTGCGCGTGAACGGCGCCTCGGCGACGCTGGACACCCCCGTCCGCGCCGGCGCGACCATCCTCATCATCCCCAAGGTCGAGGGCGGCGCTCAGTAATGTTTCCGTAGTCGTTCAGGTTTGAGGGACCGGTGGGATCGCACATTCTGCCGGTCCCTCCTTATTTTGAAAGGATGTAGCTCATGAAACTCCCCGAGGTCACGATTGAGGCATGGCCGCAAATGGTCCTGCCACGTCAGGAGATACAACAGACGCTGCAGTACCTGGCGCATAAGACTCAGAAGCCCGTGACGTTCCGCTGGTACACCGAAAATGAAGGATACTCAGACCAGTCTGTCAGTGTTCAGGTCTTTGTCAAGGACGACCTAGTCGCAACGTACAATCCGCAGCGCGTCGTCATCAATGGTCAAACGCATCCGATCTCGTCAGAGCAGAGAGGCATGGCCTCGGCGCTCGTTCAGAACAACTGGAAGAAGATTCCTGACGAAGAAGGCCAACTCATCGGCTGCGTGGATCACAACCGGATCATTCTGCCGCTCGAAATCACCGCCGTGGACAACGATGCAGCGAAGGGGGTGCTGGCGTACGTTTTGGAGAAGGCGCTGGATCTGCTGGACTTCGACGTGACCGGCATTCTCAAGGAGAAGGAGGAGGAGTTTTGCCGTCACTTCATCTCCACGTTCCACACCAGCGCCACGACGCGCCTGGAATTGCGCAAGGAGGAGCTTGCAGAGAAGCAGCGCGGGGCTGACGAAGCTTATTACCGAATCGTGGACTTCGAACGGGAACGGAACGTGCTTGACGAAGAAATCTCGCTTCTCACCGAGTTGGCGGCGCGGGAGAACACGCCGCTGGCACGGTCACAGGCTAAGGCGCTGATGCAAATTCAAAGCGTTGGAACGTATTCTCGCGTCACAATGGACGCCGAGGGCACGCTCCTGGCGACGACGTCGGCCGTCACCATCGAGCATGACGGCTGGGAGTTCGAGATGGGACGATATGAAATCCAGATTCCCAGCAACGGCGACGTGCGGATCAAGGCATTGGATAGTCATCCCAATGCCGGCCATCCTCATCCGCACGTGGCGCACGATGGAAGACCCTGTCTGGGCAACATCTCCGGGGATTTGGCCAAGCTCGTCGGGAAGATGCGCTATGCGGAGGCGCTGCAACTGCTCCATAGCTTCCTCTCCTCGTACAACCCGGAGAATCCGTACGAGAAGATCGGCCATTTCGATCCCAGCGGACAGTACGCCGACGAGGAAGAGGACCCGTGCGAGGATTGTGACGAGAAATGCACGCCGTACTGCATCTTTTCGTGCGAGCACAACAACGATATGTATTCCTGCCAGGATTGCTGCGAGTACCGCAGCGCGTACTGCTACGAGGAGTGCGAGCATAACTCGGATCACGAGCGGTTCCATCCGTGCGACGACTGCGATTCCAAGGGTGGGGAGCACTGTTACCTGAAGTGTCGGTACAACAAAGAATGGCAGCTCCAGAACCCCTGCGACGACTGCGAGGAAGAGGAGTGTCTAAATCAGCGCTGCGACTACTTTGCCAGGAAGGAGAAACTCGGACATGTTCAAGTCAATGCGGAAGCCTGACGAGGCGCCGAAGATGGATGCAGAGAAACGGTCGGAGCCACAACTCAATGAGAAGCCACCTTGGCCGTCGGGGGTGCCCCTCAACACGTCCGACAAGCTCAGTTGTTTCCTCCCAGACGGGTTGAAGGTGGTTCTGACGCAGGAAGCGTTCGAGCAATTGTTCGGATACGCCTATGCGACGCGCAGCGAGATCAGTTGCCTGGGCATCGTGCGCCGGGAAGGGAACAGCTTCATCATCGAGCGGTTCCATCTTGTCAAACAGGAAGGCGGCAGCGCTCACACGGAAATGGAGCCTTCGGCTATCGCCGAAATGGTCGAACAACTCCTGGGGCAGGGCAAGACGGGCGAAGCCCGGTCCATCAAGTGCTGGGCGCACAGCCATCCGGGGATGGGAGTCTTCTGGTCCAAGACCGACGACAACACCTGCGTTTTACTGGCATCGGACTACCTGGTGAGTCTGGTGGTCAGCGACGACTATGCCATCCGGTGCCGGATCGACACCCGCCAGCCCATTCCATTCACAGTGGACCAGGTACCGGTCTTCTGCGAAGTCCGTACAGACCAGGCAAAGCTGGAGCAGTACGCTAGGGAAGTGGCCGAGAAGGTGACGGTGTCTTTCGGCCCCGCAGCCAATTCTGCTGATGCCGGTCGCCGTCCCAGCCTCTTCGATAATGACGAGTCTCTCTGGTCGGACTACTTCCGGCAGACCCACGGGTTTCTCGAGGACGACGAGACAGTTGAGTTGGAACCTGTCCGCGATGAGCCCCCGATACCTTTCTGAGGAGCAACGCCATGCCGCAAGACAGCAACCGTTTCCTCCGGCAATTGGACATCCTGCCGCCGGAGAAGCTTGCCTTTCCCATCACCGTCATCGGCGCCGGAGCCATCGGCTCCGCTGCGGTCGTTACCCTCGCCAAGATGGGCTGCTCGGACATCACTGTCTGGGATGACGACACCATCGAAGAGCATAATGTCAGCAATCAGATGTGCCTGGTGCAGGAAATCGGCTCACCGAAAACCTCGGCACTGCTGCTGCTGACTCAGCTACTCTCCGGCATTACCATCAAAACGAAACCGGAGCGTTACCGAGGTCAAGCCCTCGCCGGAGTGGTCATCGCCGCCACGGACAACATGGAGGCTCGGCAGGAGGTCTGGAAACGGGCGAAGATGAACCGGAGAGTCCCATTGCTGATCGACGCCCGGATGGGAGCGGAGTTTGCGCGCATCTACTCCATCCACCCAATGAACCCGGACGAAAGTGACTTCTACGAGGAGAACCTCTATTCCGCCGAAGAAGCCGAGCGCCTGCCTTGCTCCGCGCGCGCAATCATCTATTGTCCAACCGTCATCGGCGGCCTGATCCCACTGATCGTGAAGTCCCATGCGGTCGGGACAGTTATACCGAGGGAGGTATTGTTCGACCTGCCGAGCTTGACGCTAGTTCATGGTGCCAACACACATTTACAGGAGATTAAATCGCGCTGAACATCTTCCAGCAAGTCACCCCACCGGTGCATGCTTTTTTGGGGCAGCGGCCGGTGTCCCCGGCCGCTGCCATTCTCCAACAGGCTCGTTTTCCTCCCCTTTCCTACTCGCCGTTCCTCCCAACCTTGCCTCTTCTACAGCCGTTTCAAAATCCCGCTCTGATCAAAACGCCGCAATTCCTCCAGAACCAATGCTCAGAAGTGCCATTCCACCGCTGTTTCGAAAAGATTTCGAGAAAATCCAGACGGGGGCCTTGCAAACGGGGAGGGGTGCCGCTATAATTCAGACAATAAAGAGTGGGAGTGGGTGTTATTTTGTTGTGGGTATAGCTGACTGGTCAATACCGGTTAGCCACACATGTGATCGGGACGCAAATGTCAGCCAATATGGCCGCGACGAACACAGAGCAAGAGGGGACGGGAACGCAACGTGTCGCGGAATTCCTCTTGTCGAGAATCGCTCGCGGCGAGATCAGGCCGGGCGAAAAAGTTCCCTCTCGGTCCAGCTTGGCCCGGCGGTTCAGGGTATCACCTGCCACTGTCAGCGGTGCGATCGCCAGACTCTCCGAGCGGGGCATTATTCGGACTGTTCCCGGCAAAGGACTCTACCTGGCTGGATCTGCGCCTCGGCCGGATCGGACATTCCACATCGGCCTGGTCGGCTGGTTCGCGACTCACCTGGATTCCACGAACGTCCGGTCGAACATTTATTGGCAGGGGATATTCTTCGGTCTCATGGCGCAGGCCAGTCGCCGTAAAATGGCGGTGCTGATCGTTCCGGGCACGGAGAGAGAACCTCTGGACGTCGAGCAATTGCTGAAATACCGGGCGGACGTGCTGGTCAGCCACGGGATTCGCTTGGAGCAACACACGGTGCAACACCTCCGCCGTTGCGGCATGCCTCTGGTCCTGGGGAATCGGCAACTCGAAGAACATGGCGTGTCGTACGTGGACTACGATGACGAAGCGGGGCCCGCCGAAGCGGTCCGGATCTTCCATGAGCATGGCCATCGCCGGATAGCGGCCCTGCTTGCTACTACGTCCATACCCGAGGCGGCGGAACGATGCCGCGCTGCCTTCGCGAAGGCGTGCGCACAGTGGGGCGTTGAAGCCGGCGAATCGGATTTCGCGCTCATTGAGCGCCCCTCCCTGGTGAACGCTCCGCCCGACCGTGCGGCCATTGAGCGTCAGGTCTTGAGCTGGCTGGCACAGCCCGACCCGCCCACGGCTTTCTTCTGCTGGTCCCCGCCCTTTGCGGACGTGGTGGCGGCGGTTGGCGCGGGGCGCGGGTTGGAGGTGGGGAAAGGAATCAGCATCATTACGCGAACGACCAACGAGGATGACGCACGCTACAGCGCCTTTGTGGATCACCCCGATCTTCTGGCGGCGAAACTGCTGGAGGCCGCGCAGGCGGTGGCGGCGGACCCGCTGGCCGTCGTGCAGGAGACGGTTCCGTTCACGTTTGTCGATCGTGGCTCAATTGCGGCATTGTAGGGTTCGATGGCGGCACATTGGGTTCTTGGGAAGGAGGGCGTGCGATGAACACGGGAATGTCGCGATGGTTGTCGGCGTTCACGTTGATCGAGCTGCTCGTGGTGATAGCCATTATCGCCATTCTGGCGGCGATGCTGCTGCCGGCCCTGGCGGCGGCGCGGGAGAAGGCGAGGCGCGCCGCCTGCCTGAACAACCTCAGCCAGTTCAGCAGGGCGCTGGAGAGTTATTGCGGAGACTACGGACAGTACTTTCCCTGCTCCCCCTCCTGGGGCGCAGGGCCGTTCCGCGGCAATTACAGCAACTATACCGCAAATTCCTGGGACGAAGGGGTTTTCACGGCTCGCGTGGACGCGGGGCAGGAGACCGTTTTGACGGGAGATGTAAATTCCGCGATCGTCCGGGCCACGTCGCTGGACGGCTTGCCGCAGATCAGCCCGGCTCATTTCTGGCAGACCGTGTACGCGGGATTGAGTCCCAACGCAAACTTCCACACGGACCAGAACGGCAACATCCGGACCGCCGGACACCTCAACACCGGTCCCATCGGCCTCGGCTATCTGCTGCACTGCGGTTACATGCCCGACGCCCGGACGTTCTTCTGTCCCTCCGTGGGAGACAGCATGCTCGGCCCGAAGTTGGGCTGGGAGGTTAGCGGCCTACCCGCCTGGCGCGCCAAGTGCGCTTTGAACGCCACGGACCTGAAACGAATCGGCGGGTTCGACGCCAAGAGCGTTCTGCAGGGCAACTTCAGCCAATGGATGGCCCCGGACACTTCCTGGGGGCGCTCGTCCGGCTATGCCTGGGTCGTCATCCAGAGCCACTACAACTATCGCGGCGTCCCCTGCTTCACGCAGGGCAACAACACAGGTGTGGACGAAGGGGACGGCCCCTATAACGTGCCGACCGTGAACAATCGGCCGGTGATCGTCAAGTTTACCAAGCCGGCGCAACGGGCCTACCTGGGGGCGCCTGTGTTCAAGTCCCAGAAGCAACTGGGGAGCCGAGCGCTGGTGACGGACAGTTGGTCCCGGTGCTATCCTTACTATGAAAAACAGGCGAACCTGCTGGTGGCGGGCAACGGGGCTTACGGTCACCGGGACGGCTACAATGTCCTGTACGGCGACTGGAGCGCCCGCTGGTACGGGGACCCGCAGGAACGGATCACCTGGTGGCCGTACGTATCGGACGTCTACGGGCACGAAGGGGCCATGACCTTCCAGGGTCTTCAGGTCGCCAAGGTGGACCGTTGGTCTGCCGAGGAGACGCCGACTACCTGGAAGTATGATACGGACGCCCAGGGCGCGTGCGTGACGATCTGGAACCGTTTCGACAACGCCAATGGAATTGACGTGCAGTGACCACGTTTCTGAAAATTGAAGGAGAGATGGCATGAAGCACAGCCAGAATGTGTTCTGCATCGCGGCAGCCGTGGCGCTGCTCGTCGCATTGATGTCTCTTTCCGCACGCGCCGCGGAGGACAAGGAGGGCTTGGTCGCCGGCTACAATTTCGACGAAGGGACCGGGGCGGTCGCCAAAGACTCCAGCGGCAACGGACTGGACGCCACGATCAACGCCGCCAAGTATGTGAAGCACGACGCCGGTTTCGCCCTGGAGTTCGACGGCGACACCGCTTACGTCGTGGCCCCTCAGTCGCCCCTTCTGAACGCATGGGGCAAGCCCGGCAAGAGCTACTCCGTTGAGGCCTGGTTCAAGAGCAAGGGGAAGGAAGACCCCTCCCTGATCGAGAAGGAGTCCCCCGGCGACCACCCCTCATACCCCTTCGTGATTCGCGGGCCGGGTCCGAAAGGGTTGATGGTCTTTGCTGCCTTCGATGTGGATAGCGGCAAGAACCCCGCCACCGTGGCCAGCAATGTCGCCTGGGCCGACGACCAATGGCACCAGGTCGTAGGCGTTCGAGACTCGGCAGGGGAGAAGTTTCTTCTCTATGTGGACGGCAAAGTGCGGAATACGAAGTCCGACGACGTGGCCCAAATTGACGTATCGAACAGTGGCCCCGTAACGATCGGCTCCCGTTTTGCAGAAACCTGCACGACCGGCTTTCAGGGGCAGATAGACAACGTCTTCCTCTTCGACCGCGCCCTCTCCGCTGACGAGATCAAGGCGCGCTACGAGAAGATGGCGACGAAGTGATCGGTTCCCGCCGTGGACCGGAGCGCAGGCGCGCTCCGGTCCCGTGTCGGGCCCGCAGGGCGGGCCATCCTCGCTCATCACCGGAGACCCAAACGATGCGAATTACAGCAATGGCAATCATGGTAATCGTGACCCTGGGTGGCAGTTTGGCAGCGGCTGATGAAGGGCTGGTGCTTCATTATGCCTTTGACGAAGGCGCCGGCAACGTACTCCACGACAAGAGCGGAAGCGGCACAGACGGGGCCATCAAAGGGGCCGTCGTCTGGGACAAGAGCGGAGCGGGCCCAGCCCTTGTTCTAAACGGGCGGGACACCTACATTGATTGCGGAACGGCCTCGCCTTTCGGCACGAAAGACGCCGCCACAATGGAGTTCTGGTGCAAGCTGGAGAACCACCAGGGCGGCTTTCTCTCTCGCACCACCGGCGAGCAGTATCGTGACGAGCGGATTGTCTTCGCCTTCAACACATACTCCACCGACCTCAGATTGATGGTTGTTCTGGCCGACGGAAAGGCATTTGACGGCTCGACCGTGACGACGAAACCGCCGCTGAACGCGTGGACGCACATTACGCTGACATTTGACGGCGCGGCGGTGTCGGCCTACTACAACGGGAAGAAGGTTTACGGCTTCCGGCAGACCATTGCTCCGGACGCCAAGGGCGTGCCGCTGCGCATCGGCTACATCGAAGGTATGGGCACCCCCTTTATGAAAGGGTTGATCAACGAGGTTAGACTCTATAACCGGGCTCTGTCCGAGGAGGAACTCCAAGGTCACTTTGCGGCCCAGGCCGGCGCCAAGGGACTGAACTTGGCCGCGTTGTGCAAGATTGAAGCAACCGCCTTTCCGCTGCCGCGGCGGGGCCAGCTTCTCGTGGAAGTGGGAATTCAAGGGCCTTGCCCGGCGGACGCCGCGCTCGATGTCGCGTTGAAGCCTTCCGCTGCGGCTGCGCCGATCTGCAAGACAGTGGCAATGCGCCCCGGTGCGGACAAGCTGCGCGTCTACTTTGACATGACAGGATTCGCCGCTATCGCCGACGGCGAGGTTACCGCGACGATCAAGGACAAGGCAGGTTCCAGGATGGGGCAGCCAGCGGCCGACAAGTTCTCCTGGCCCGCGCAGAGCGGCCCCCAGCTTGACCGCTCAGGGGTAAAGGTCCTCAACAATCTTGTCTCGGAACTGTTGAGCAAGTCCTCCCTCCAACCTTTGCCCAGCCAAGAATTCAGTTTCACCAATCCCGCCGACGGTTGGGTCTTCATCTCAAGCACGGTGCAAGTCGAGGCCGAAGGACGGGCGTGCATTTCTCTCGATTCGGCGCAGAAAGAGGAAGCCGTCATCATCCACAGCGCTGGGGCCGCCTCCGTCCAGGAAGCCATGCGCTGGTTGCGCCAGGGGAAACACGTTCTCAAACTCTGGTGTGACGGGAAAGCGCAGGTCAAGTCGCTGGTCGTTCGGGCGATACCGGAGCTCATTTATTGCGAGTATCCGGACAATCCCCATATCAGTCCATACGGTCCGTACGACTGGAACTTTCTGCAGCATGATGTGCTTCCGAACGCAAACGTCCTGATCGTCCAGCCGGGGCTCCTGGAAAAAGACAAGACCCACGTTGAAGCATGGAAGAAGATGGGGAAGCGTTGGATCACCATCTGCGGGATCCCGCAGGCCGATGCCGACGTGGCCGCGACAACCGACCGCGCCTTCAAACAGTGGTCTGGGCAGGCCGGCTTTCAGCACCCCTTGGCCGACGGCGTGATTGTTGACGAGTTCATCGACGGATGGAACGAGCCGAAGTACGCGGCCTGGGCCGCCGTCGTGGAGAGGCTGTATGCGGACCCGAAGCTGCATGACAGAGTCCTCTATCCCTTCACCGCCGTTCAACCCTTGTACCGGGGCAAGACGAGCGCTGCCTTTGGCGACGCCGTCATCGGCCATGGCGGCAGGATCGTGGAGGAGATTTACATACCGGAACAGGCCACTCCGGTGTTGGCCGACAAGGCGTGTGACCAGCTACGCGACACCGTAATCGGTTGGGAGAAGGCGCGCCCGGGCGCCACCCGGAACCTGATCCTGGCGCTGGGCTACCTGTCCGCGTGGGAGAGCCTCAATATTGACCCGAGCGTGGACTTCAAGGTGTTCATGGACTTGCAGATGAACGCCATCGCAAACGACCCTGCCCTGCTCGGGCTGTACGGCCTGCTCTACTACAAGAGCAGCTATTGCGACGAAGAAACCGTGCGATGGGCCGGAAGACTGTACCGGCACTATGCCATTGAAGGAAAGCGCAACCTGCTCTCCGAAGAACTGGGCTTTGCCTACCTCCCCTCACACATCCAGAACCCGGACTTCGACGACGGGCTTGCAGGTTGGACTGTTGCGCCGGCCGAAGATGGGAGCGTCCGCGTCGGAAGTTTCAACGGATGGAGCTGGCTGGAAGGACGCTACCCCAAGACGATGAAGGGAAACAATGTCCTGTTGACCCGTCGCAGCGCCCAGAAGCCCAATATCGTTTCCCAAACGATAAAGAACCTGAAACCCGGCGTCCTCTATTCGCTCAAGATGTTCACGGCGGACTATCAGGACATGCTCAACGGGCGGTCGGTTAAGCAGAAACACGCCGTTTCTGTCCGCATCGAGGACGCAGAGCTGGCGCCCGGAAAGTCCTTTCAGGAGATCATCCCCAACTGCTATGCTCACGCGCTCGGCAAATTCAATTCGTCGAATCAGGCATGGTTGAATTATCACTGGCGCGTGTTCCGGGCTGCCAAGCCCACGGCGCGCCTGGTCATCTCCGACTGGGCGGACGCACAAGCCCCGGGCGGTCCTGTTGGACAGGAGTTGATGTGCAACTTCATCGAAGTGCAGCCGTACCTGCCGGACTGACTTGGGATGCCCGGGTGGAGTGACATGCAGCGCCGCAAAAATAACTTTGTGACCGAACTCTTGTGCCGGAAGTGCCGACTCACCGGCCGGAGTGAGACGGAATGTGATTTTGAGAACCCCCGTGAGGGCTGGGTGTTCTTTGGAGTCCAACCTGCTTTCGCCCAGGAGCCGGCCCCTCGCATTTCCATGGTACTGGCGAACGCTGGTCCGGTGATCCAGGGGCCGGAGGCGATGCGCTTTCTGCCAGCAGGGCCGCACCGGCTGACACTGAGCGCGGACACGGCGGGCGCCGTCACGCTCACCGTGCGCGTCGTGCCGGAATTGATCTTCACGCGGTTCGGCTATAATCCACAGATTGCCGCGTATGGCCCCTATGACGAGGCGTTTCTCTCGCAGCACGTTCTGCCCAACATCAATTGCATGATCGGAAAGGGCTATGACGAGGAGAAGCCCTTTCTAGAGCGCTGGAAGAAAGAAGGCAAGCGATGGATCGTGGAGAGCCAGATCCCTGGCATGTCGGACCCTCCGGAGACGGTCACCGCGGACCGCGCATATGAATCCTGGGCAGCCAATCCCGGTCTTCTCGACGCAATTTACGACGGCATAATCGCCGATGAGGTCGGCCCCAATCAACCTCTGCAGAAGCTCTCCGCCTGGACGGCGGCCATCCGTCGGCTGCATGAGACGGGCAGGCTCAAGGACAAGAGCCTCTACGCCTATTGCTACTACGTCCTGCCCTCGCAGGAAGAGGGCCGCCAGTTCGTCCGAGCGCTGATTGACTGCGGCGGCAGGATTGCCTGGGAGCGCTATCTCCTCGAACAGCCCACCGAGAAGAAGGCGCGCGAGTTTCTCGACAAAACGCTGAAGCAGGAATTTCTGGAATGGGAACGTGCCGTGCCCGGCTGCCGCGAGAGCATGATCTTCACGCTCGGTTGCCATACCCTGATGCCGGTCGAATCGCTGAACGTCCGCCCGGACGTGGACTGGAAGGTTTTCATGGACATGCAAATGCACCTGCTGGCCAACGATCCAGCCTTCACATGTATCTATGGTCTTCAGACGTACACCTGCGGGTATGCGGACGAGGAAAGCGTCCGCTGGGCATCGCGCCTCTTCCGGCACTATGCCATCGAAGGCCGCACCGACATGCTCTCGCCACGGTACGGCTACACGTACAACCTTGATTACATCCGAAACCCCGATTTTGACCAAGGCACTGACCATTGGCTCATTGAAGCCGCGGAGCCGGATTCCGTGAGCGTCAGGCACGTTCCCGGCTACGGACACTTGCAGGGCCGGTTCCTGACGCCCGATGTCGGCGACCATTGCCTTTGGACCCGCCGCAGTCGTGACAAGCGCAATGTCATCCGCCAGGAAATCCGGAACCTCGTCCCCGGCAGGCTTTATTCCTTCAAGCTAATCACCGCCGACTTCGGAGAGATTCGCGCGGGACGGTCCCGGCAACAGGAGCACGCCATCTCCGTCAGAATGGAGAACGTGGATCTGCTGCCTGAGAAGAGCCTGCTGGAGGTCCGTCCGAGTTTCTACACGTTCAAGATGGGCCCATTCAATGCGGAAAACCCGCTGTGGCTCAACTTTCGGCACCAGGTATTTCGCGCCTTAGAAACGAGCGCACGCCTTGCCCTTTCCGACTGGGAAAGCGACGGTGTGGCCGGCGGACAAGTCGGCCAGGAGTTGGTCTGGAATTTCATCGAGATTCAACCATACTTTCAGGATCAGACCGGGCATCGTGTTCAACTCGGGTGCATCAGTGGATAAAGACTTGTTTCGGAACCCTTCCGCTCAATATCGCTCCGTCCCGTTCTGGGCGTGGAACGGCGACCTGCAGGAGGACGAAACACGACGGCAGGTGCGGGAACTGGCCGATAAGGGCATCGGCGGAGGGTTCATCCACTCGCGAGCCGGACTTCGCACCCGGTACCTCGGACCGGAATGGTTCGCCAACTGCGAAGCCGCTATTGATGAAGCCTCCAAGGTTGGCATTCACTGCTGGCTCTATGATGAGGACCGCTGGCCCAGCGGTTCCTGCGGCGGAGCCACGGCCGCCCAGAATCCTGAATACCGCGCTCGGCAGCTCATCATGGAGCGCCGCAACGGTTCCGCCCCAAGCGTCATTCCGGCGACCGACAAGTCTCTCTACGCAGAAGCGGAATGTCTTGCGCGGTTTCGCGTGAGCCCCACCTCTTCGGGGACGCTCGCATTCACTCCGCTCGATACGGACGCAACGGCGCCGGACACGGTTGCGATCTACGCCGCCGTCTGCCCCCCGTGCCCATGGGAAAACGGAGGATACTATCCGGACTTGCTGCATCCGGGGGCGACCCAAGAGTTCATCCGGAATACGTATGAGGAGTATGCCAGGAGATTTCAGGGCCGCTTCGGCAAGGAAGTTCCCGGCATTTTTACGGATGAGCCGGAGCTGTGGCGATACCTGCCGTGGTCCGTGGTTCTGCGAGAGGCATTCCTGCGTCGCCGGGGGTACGACCTGATCCCCCGTCTCCCGGCACTCTACTTCTCCACGCAGGACGCCTCGGAGATTAGGCACGATTACTGGAAAACGATTTATGAGTTGTTCCGTGAGAACTACATGGGCCAACTCGGGGAATGGTGCCGCGCGCATGGCCTCTCGTTGACCGGACACCTGAATGGCGAAGACAGCCTGTGGTGGCAGATTCTCAGCAGCGGCGGCGCGATGGCCCACTACCTGACGATGCAGATTCCCGGCGTGGACATCCTGCGCGAGCGCATCACCGAGACGCTCACATGCAAGCAAACGGCCAGCATCTGCCGTCAGTTCGGCAAGCCGGTCATGCTATCGGAGACATACGGCGGCATCGGGTACGATCTTACTTTCGAAGGACAGAAATGGGTCGGCGACTGGCAGATGGCGCTGGGGGTCAATTTCATCTGCCAGCATCTGACGCACTACACCATCAAGGGGATGGGCAAGCGCGATTACCCACCGAGTTTCTCCTACCAGTCGCCGTGGTGGCGCCATTACCGCCACTTGGCGGACTACCAGGCGCGTCTGTGCTACGCCCTGCGCCAGGGAACGCCCATGTGCGACATCCTGCTTCTTCACCCGCTGACCGGCGCCTGGTGCCGCTTGGACCCTGTCGAGGGGCGAGAGAACCGCTTCGGACTCGGAGAAATGGAAGACCGGTTCGATGAGATTATGCGGGACCTTCTGAGCCTCCACCGTGATTTCGATCTCGGGGACGAACTGGTCATGGCGGAGCACGGCAGAGTGGTGGGCGACGAACTGCAGGTCGGCGTTGCGCGGTACAAGTTGGTCATTGTGCCCCCGACGTGCAATATCGAGTCGAGCACGCTGGACCTTCTGGAGCGATACGTCGCAGCGGGCGGCAAGCTGATGTGGCTTCGCGAGACCGGCGACCGGCTGGCGGGCCGCCCTGAAACAACGCCGCTGGTCAATGGACGGATGGATACCCGCGTCGAGTCGTTGCTTCGGCACGAACACGTCCACTGCCCCGCTGCGGCTCAACGAGACCTTGCAGATGCCCTGGATGCGCTGTTGCCTCGCCGCGTCTCGATCGTCAACAGCGACACCGACCAGGAGGCCGCGAACGTCTTCTGCCAGCAGCGTGCCGTGGAGGGTGGCTTTACTTTCTTCCTTGCCAACACAGATCGCGAAGCCCGGGTGCCTCTGTGCATTCGTGTCCCGGTGTCCGGAACATGGGAATTGTGGAACGCAGAGACGGGTGAGATCGCCGCGTTACCATACCATTCGACGGCGGCGGGATCGGAACTGAGTCTTGCGCTCGCTCCCGTCGGCTCGGTATTGCTTCGAATGGCGCTGCGGGAGCCGACGCAACGGTCCTCACCCCCGCCGAACCTCAAACGACGAGAGCGAGTCCTGAATCCTCGCGGACGATGGCGGTTCCGTCGCCTGGCCCCCAACAGTCTCGCGCTGGACCGCTGCTCGTACCGGATTGGCGAGGAACAATTCTCCGAGGAGATGTTTCTCGCCGAGGCACAGGAAGCGTGGCGGAAACGGTTTGGCCTGAGTCCGCTTCGAACGATCCACGGGGATGTCCAACTGTGGAAAAAGTTAGAGAATCCGGCCAACCTGCGGACACTGGCGCCGCTGTCTCTGCAGTATCGTTTGCGCGTGAAGAAACTGCCGCCGGGTTCTGTGGACCTTGTTCTTGAAGACCGCGACAAGTGCGATGTGTTTGTGAACGGTACCCCCGTGGAGGAGGCCGCCTCCGGTTGGTTCCTGGATAAGTCGTTTGAGAGAATTCCCATCAAAAAGTTTCTGAAACGCGGCGACAATGCCATAGAAGTTCGGACCGCTTTGACACCCATGCGCGTCGTGGAGGACGTTTACGTCGTTGGGGATTTTGGCGTTGATTCGGAGACATTCACCCTGACGCGGGAACCCCGGTTCCTTGCTCTGGGCGATTGGTGTCCTCAGGGCTATCCCTTCTATACCGATGGCATGATCTATCAGACGGCGTTCCGTCTTTCAGGTCGCCCTGCGGGACGCGTCTATGTCGAACTGCAGCAGTTTCAGGGGACCGTAGCGGCGATATGGGTCAATGACCGGAAAGCCGCCGGCATCGGCTGGCGGCCGTACCGCGCCGAGGTCACCCCCCACATAGTGCCGGGGCTGAACCGCTTGGGCATTGAGGTGGTTGGCTCCTCGCGCAACCTGATGGGACCGCGCCACACGCCGGAGAAGTACCCGGCCTATATTGATCCAACGCGATTTGCCGACACGACGCAAGCCGGCTATCACCGGACTCCAGCCGGGCTTCACAGAACTGTGAAACTGGTCCGCACACGCTTCGAGGGATTGCCGTGAAACAACTCGCCAGCAACTTGATTCTAATCTGCCGGGAGAGTAGCGACCTGGCCGCCGTGCTGCGTGCGAACGGAATCCGGTACGTGCGCTGTGACGATGCCTGCCGGGCTTTGGCGGAAGCGCCGCTCGGGGCAGGCCTCATGCTGTTGGCCGACGGATATCCTCAGCAACGGACGCCGCTGGACGCGGAACTACTGCGCTCCGCCAAGGCCCGGCGCGTCCGCTGTTACGTCGAATTTCCTCTCTGGCTTCCGGAAGGCGCTCCGTCCGAGACGCGCGTCGCAGGCGTGGAGCGGGCGGTCGTGGCATCCCATGCATTCGCTCCCGGCCTTGAACGCATGCGCATTCTGGAACTCCATCGCTGCCACTTCCTCCCGCTGCAAGCTCAGGAATCTCTGTTGGTGCTTGCGCGCCTTGCCGGCTACGATTCCGCTTGTTACGGCCTCCCACGCGAGCAATTCTCTTTGCTCTTTGAACATCCGGCCGGGGACCTCCTGGTCGCGGCAACGAGGCTCAGTCAGTTCGTCTCGGGCCGCTACATGCCGACGGACGCGTGGCAGGCGGTCTGGACCTGGATTCTGCGCTGGCTCGGCTGCCCGCAGGAGAATGGCGCCCTTGTCTGGCAGCCGACGGTCCGGCCTTCGTATGGACTCAACGAGCCGCTCCCGACTGACGCGGAGCGGCAGGCCTTCGAGCGCGGAGCAACGTGGTTTGGGCGCGCGCGGCTTTTTCCGCATCTGCGCCGGCCGGCGGAAGGACAGCGCCGGCTGGCGGCGGCGCCCCTGGGCTCAGATCCCGCACCGGATGCCGATTGGCCTTGCGGCGACGGAAGCCGGGGGATGATCGAAGGCGCCACGTCGGTCGTCCTGCCCGATGGGGCGCAGGACTGGCGTTACAGCGTGCGTGCCGACTGCATGGGTGAGGCGACGATGTGCCTCGCGTTGCACGCCGTTCTCTCCGGCGACGCTTCGGACTGCGCACGGGCGAAGAACCTCAACGACTTCATCTACCACGCGTCCGTCCTGTCCCAAGGTCCCCGCGCGGACCCCCGCAGCCCATCCTACGGACTCCTGGGGTGGAGCACGAACGGCGATTATCCGGGCTGTTACTATGGGGACGATAATGCGCGTTGCCTGATGGGGACGCTGGCCGCGGCCGCGCTCCTCGGGGAGCACCGTTGGGACGAGCCGATTCTCCGTTGCCTGCTGGCGAACCTACGCACGACCGGACCACTCGGGTTCCGCAACAACACGTTGACCGAAAGAGACCTTCAGGCCAACGGGTGGCATCACTACTGGACGACCGAACGGGTGAACTGCGCGCCGCACTATGAATCCTGGCTCTGGGCGATGTTCCTTTGGGCCTACCGGCACACAGGATACGCGCCGTTTCGCGACCGGGCGTACACGGCAATCCGCATGACGATGGCCGCCTACCCGGACGGCTGGCGCTGGACCAACGGCATTCAGCAGGAGCGTGCGCGCATGCTCCTGCCCCTGGCATGGCTCGTGCGCGTGGAGGACACACCGGAGCACCGGCAATGGCTGCGGTTCATGGCCGGGGAGCTTGTTAAATGCCAGGACGCATGCGGCGCCATTCGCGAAGAAATCGGCCCGTCCGGTCACGGCGCATATGCCCCGCCGGACTCCAACGACGACTACGGCCGCCATGAGGCGCCCCTCATTCAGCAGAACGGCGATCCGTTGTGCGACCTCGTGTACACGACCAACTTTGCCTTCGTGGGACTCCACGAGGCGGCCATTGCCACAGACGAGCCTATCTGCCGAGACGCTGAGGATCGTCTGGCACGCTTCCTGTGCCGCATCCAGATTCGCTCCGAGCGCCATCCTGAACTCGATGGCGGCTGGTTCCGCGCCTTCGACTTCCGCCGCTGGGAGTATTGGGGCAGCAACGCCGATTCCGGATGGGGCGCGTGGTGCATCGAGTCCGGCTGGACGCAGGCCTGGATTGCCTCCGTCCTGGCGCTGCGGACGCGGCATCAATCCCTTTGGGACCTGACGGCCCACAGTCCTATCTGCCAACATCTTCCGACGCTGCTCCCAGTCATGGGACTTAACCCGTGAAACTTCAGCGCTCGGCACGATAGCGGCAGGACGCCCAGTACCGCGAGCAGGCTATACTGTTTCCAGCCGAGGTTCTCGTGCGCCACAAGTGTTCTAGGAAGCCACCTCGATCATCCCACAGCAATCTCCGACAAACCTGAGACCGAGGTCATCGTCCTACAGCCGTTCCAAAAACATTCCGTTCCGGTGAGTAGTTCGCGACAGGTTCTGTCTCAGACGACGGGATATTGTGTGAAGGCTACTTCCTGTGGCAATGGTGTATTCCGCCGGAGGCCACCGCCGCATTTGTCTGGAAGATAGAAGATGTGCTCGACGTATACACCCAGTCGTACGATGAGGAGCGCGTCCTGGTATGCATGGATGGCGGCGCAGATATGTCGCTACGTCGCAACAGCGCGTTTTCCCGTGGAAGTATCTGTGGAATGGCTCATTGCTTGGGGCTATGTTCGTCTTTCTCCTGTCGTCATATCGTTGTGCGAAGGCAGTGCCTGCCCTCGCACGGTCTTCCCACTGTGCGGTTACAGTCCGCAAACATCTTGGAAGAACGCCTCTTGCACGTTTGTCGCATTCTGTCCGAGCAATTCGGGCTTCAGGCCGGGAACATACTTGCACGCCTCAACCAGCACTGGTGCGTATCGCCCATACACCGCGCCGGTGTGGTGAATATATGGTCCTTCCACGAGCTGGCGTTCCCATCGTGGCCACTCGTTGACCTTCATCCAGACATAAACATTCTGCGTACGCGGGCCTGGAATCGTGTGCCCCTCGCCGACGGCAAGCCGATACTCGCCCCCATCGCCATCGAACCGGGCTACCGTGATGTCTCCGTCGCGCAACTGCCAGTGACAGGAACCGGGCGGGATTCCGGGGAGTATCCAGTGAGAGCCAAGGGAGGCAGGTTCCCCCTCTTTCCGCAGACCGACAGGGAACCCGCAATGCCAGAGAAGAACCCCATTGTCGTCCTCGGGATGGCGAATAGTGAAATCGGCCAGGAAGGTTGGTTGCATGTCCAGGCTCGCGCGCTGGAGTATTACCTGGCTGATGGCGCCGTGGATGTCCGTTTCGCACGCCACAGGGTATCCGGCCTCCGAGACCTCCGCCAGAGCGAATTCCACCATCGCGCCGAGTTCCTCGCAGATGGACATGAAGGACTGCACAGCAAAGGCGGACAAGCCGTCCGCCGCCGCCAAAGCAAGCATCTCGTCACGCAGGGCGAGAACGTTGATCAGCGGCGTTTCGTCCCGGAAACCCACCAGCCGCACCTGTGAGGAAAGCTTCCGGATTTCCTTCCTGTAACGCGCCGCATGTTTCCGCGCGCGCGCTTTTGTGCTGCGGATGACTTGGACCATGTCCAGCGGCAGCACCTCGATGCCGAATCGTTCCAACAACTCGCTCTCATTGACGATGGTGGTCCAGAAAAAATCGATGCGCTGGCCAAGCTGGCCGATGCGGAGCTTGCGCATCCCCTTGACGACGGAGATCACGCGGATGAAGTTCATGACCCCCGCCTCCAACGGCCTGTCCCCGATGCGACAGTTCTCAATGTAGGTGAACGGAACGTGGAGTTTGTGCAGCACCTTGCTTGACGCGAGAAGCCCGCAGAGACTGTCTCGCAGCCGTGTGCCATCGGGCAGTGGGGCTTCGTCACGCGGGCCCCACAGCAGCACCGGCAGGCCCATGTTGCGGGCAATCAGGCCCGCGGCGTGCTCCGTCCCAAAGTTGCAGTGTGGCAGGAAGACGCCGTCCACCCCCTTCTCCTTGAGGCGCCGAACCGCCGGCTCCACGTCCTGAAGACCGCGAACGATGCCGTCCTTTACCGCCCCGCCAATGTCAACATAGTCGATCCCCCAACGCTTCAGCTCAGCCTCGAGCTTTGCCTTGTAGCGCAGGGCGTCTTCGTGGCTGAAGACGAACTTGCCGATGGGGCAAAGCCCCAGTTTCACCGCTTGTCTTGTCATTGTGTGGCTCCGCTCAGATGTTGGTAGTCTTGATAAACGAGATCATATGTTTCCGCATGGTCGGACCGAGGAACAAAGAGTCGTCCGGGCTTTCGGTGCGTCCGCGCTGCCTCCAGCAGGTCTGGAATCATTCCGGCGCCGTATCCGGCGGCAAGGGCCGTCCCCCAGAGGCTTGCCTGTGGCTGGTCGAGCCGCTCCAGGGGGCGTCCGACAACGTCCGCCATTACCTGTGCCCATGCATCGTTACGCGTTCCACCGCCGGTCAAGCACACGACGCCGCGCACGTCCAGTGTCTCGAACTGTTCCCGCATCAGGCAGGCGATCCCCTCCAGAACTGCGCGCGCCATCTCCGCTGCTCCGTGGCTGAGGGAGAGGCCGCTCAGGACGCCCCTGTCAGGACGGAAGCGCAATCCCCCGCCACCCGGCTTCACGGCCAGCGCCGCCGTGAAGAACTCTTGCCAACTGTGGCCGGGGAAAAAACTGTTTTTTGCCCACTCAATCACATCTCCGCCGGCGCCGCAGAGGAGCCGGTAGTGCAATCCCGACAGATACGGACCGACCAGCGCTTGAGGGTGCCGCTTGGTTGTTGCGCCAATGACCTGGTAGGTGACGAGCGCTGTGCCGAGGCCAAGCGCCGTGTCACCAAGCCCCGCCAGACCCGCGCCGAGAGCGGCTGCGGTCTGATCGTTTGCACCCGCGACCACCGGTACGGTGGGAATTTCCAGCGTGCGGGCAAGGGTGGAGTCCAGTTCGCCGACCACCTGGCCCACCTCGCAAATCGCCGGCAGGACTTCGCGTGGCACGCCCGCCACGGCCAAGGCTTCCGCCCACCAGTCTTGATGTTCGAGCGAATACAGTCCACTCATGGCCGCGAGGTTGCGGCTAACGGCAGCTCGATTGGTGAGGCGATAGAGGAGGTAACCGTCGGCAAAAAGAAGATGCGACACGCCACTCTGCAGCCGGTAGCGTTGCAGTTTGCAGAGGGCGAGTTGCGCGAACGGCGACGGCCAGCCGGTATGACGACTGAAATCCGCCAGTCCCCGTGCGCCCCCCTCCACATCGCCGGTGGCATCGAGCCAGGTCACGGCCGGCCCCGTCGGCCGCTTTGCGCCGTCGAGCAGGATATACGTTTGCGCCTGGCTGGAGACACTGACGGCACGGATAGAAGAACGGCCAACCTGGGCCAAGCACTCCCGGAATGACTGAATGAAGCAGTCCCACCAGAGCGCTGCATCCACCTGAACCTGCCCATTGGGCCGCCATTCAGGGGAAGAATCGCGCTGCGCGAAGGCAACCAGGTGTCCCCCAGGGTCGAAAATCCCGACCTTCAGGTGCGTTGTGCCGACGTCAACGCCGACGAGGAGCGAAGTCATACTTGCTTCATCCCGTGGTAGTACCGGATGAATTTGGCCGTCTCGTCAACCATCTTCTCGAACAATCGCTTGCCAAATTCCGCTGTGGCCACAGTCGGGTCGCCGTAGGAACCGGAGCGACTCGTCTGCACCGTCCAAGTGGAGACGAACGCCTGGTTGGAAGAATAAGGGGAGGTGAAGGTCAGCTTGTCATGCGCCACCGCCGCCTTCATGTCCACCAGTTCCGGCGCGAGGTGGAGCATGAGAGACGTCTCCATCTCGCAGGCGTGACAACTGCCACGGGGGCCGGCCTTGCTCTCGTTCTTGATCATCTCACTCAGGAAGGCATGGGGGAACAAGACACCGGGGCCGATGCCACAGACGTCGGCCGCTTCTCGCGCCACCACGCGTGCCAGGCCGTCGTAGTTGCCGTGCCCGCTGACGATGACAAGCTTCCGAAACCCCATCTCCGCGATGCAGGCGACCAAGTGCCGCAGCATCTCCGTAAGAAGCGGCTGGGGAATGATGAAGGTGCCCGGCCAAGCCTTAAGGGCCCGTTGCGAGTAGCCATATACCACCGTGTCCAAGAGTAAGGCAGCGGGCGTACCGTCTAGCCGGCGCACGGCCTCCGCGCAGACCCGCTCGACGATGAGCGAGTCGGTGTTCACTGGCAGGTGCGGGCCGTGCTCCTCCGTTTGGCCAAGCGGCAGCACAAGGGCTGTCCCGGCGTCGGCAGCGATTTGAATTTGCGGGGAACGCAGCTCGCTAAACCGCATTGTCATTGTATTCTCCCTGAATGATGAAGCCATACGTGCGGCCCGCTCCCGTTTGCACTCCGACAATGTGACTTCGACCGACAATCTGCTCGATATCTTCCGCATGTCCGTATGCGTTGAGCACGGGTGGAATTGATGGACATGACGGGATCACGCGCTCAGGAGCGCCATGCTCCGCATCCCTTCGAGCACCTCTTGGACGCGCCTCTTGGCGGCAAATTTGCACAGCGTCGAATAATCCGGCACTCGGCGCAACCCGAGGGGCTCGCGCAATTCCGACGAAGCCGAAAGCTGATCGCAAAAGTCCCCGTACGTAGCCTTCAAATAAGCCCGCAAAACAAAGCAGGCCATCAACTGCGGCTGGGTGAAATCCTTGCGCGATTTGATGCAGGCGTACTTGCTCAGATGCAGTTTGCCCAGTCGCAGCACCAACGTAGCTACAATAAGAAGAGTCGACCGCCGCCGCGCAGCGGACATTTCAAACAGCACGTTTTGTCTCAAGGATGTATCCATGAGCGGATTATATTAAACTCGAATGGATGGTTTCAACAGAACAAACCACTTCCATGATTGTGGAGAGATCAAACACGCATCAGCCGGCGCACTTCCGCAGAAAAGCCAGCCCGCGCCGGACAAATTCGTCGCCGTTCGGGCAGACATTGTGAAACATGCCGCGGCGGCAGGCAAAATCACCCAGGCTGGAGTTGTAGCTCTCCATGCTGATGCAGCCGTCGAACCGGACGTCCTTTAGGGCGTCAAAGAGGCTGCGCCATGGTACAAGGCCGCCTCCCGGCACGCCGCGATCACTCTCGCAGGCATGGATTCCCCACAGGCGGCTGGCGACGGTCCGGACCGCCGCGCCGTAGTCGCGCACCTCGGTGACCAGGTGATACGTGTCGAGCAGTGCGCCGATATTCGCGTGGTCGGCCAGACGGATCAACGTCATAAGCTGCTCGGGCGTGTTGACCATGTGGGTGCGGAAGTGACTCATGGGTTCCAGGACCAATTTGACGCCCAGCCGCGCGCCATAGTCGGCCAGCGCGTGAAGGTTCTCGGCCGCGCGCGCATACTCCTCCGGAGGGGGACGACGGCGCAGGACGCGGCCCGGATGTCCGTAGATGGCGCCGGCGTATGCCACGGCCCCAATCTCAGCGGCAAGCGACATCGCGCGGCGATGCCACTCCAATCCCTTTCGTTGCTCGCCCGGATCGTCTGCGGAGATGTCGCACTCCATCGGCCACGCGCCGCCGGGGCTCAAGACCAGCATCATGCCGGCGTCCTCGGCCGCCCGGCGCATCAGGGATGGCGTGAAGACAACGTCGTCGCCGTTGGATATCTCCAAGGCATCGAGTCCCAGCGCCTTTGCGCGGGGTATGATCCCTAGGCTGGCATCGGACCAGCGTTCCAGCCAGACGAAGGCATGCGCGCCATATTTCACAGCGGTATCCCCATTCGCTTCACCTTCCATCGCACAACTCGACATGAAGTCGGAAGTCACCTCGTCCACTGGTTACCCGCGGCTTTTTGACCGAAAGGAATCTATTGTCTTCCGCAGGGCATTCGCCTGCCCTTGCGCTTCGTCGAGAGTGCCGATGTTGTTCTTGAACTGCATGAGCTGACTTTGGACTTTCTCGGCCGTTGGGCAAAGACCCGGCGCCCATTCGGCCTTTCCTTCGTAGAAGGGGCACCGCACGGGGCATCCTTTTCCATAGAACGCTTGATTTGCCATGAACGGCTCGAGGTAGCTCACTGCCCATGCCGCATAGACGCCTTCGCCGCCGAGTTCGCAGAATCTCTTCTCAAATTCCTTCCATGATACGCCAATGGCCTCTTCACCTTCGTACCGGGCAGCGAAAGACCAGCAGGAATTGACGTACCCCTCAGGCGTCACCTGTGGCTTGAAATAGGAGCACCCCTTCATGGCTTCAAGGTACATCTTCGATATCCTCTGCCGCTTGGCCACATAGTCGTCCAGTCGCCCCAGTTGGGCCAGTCCGACTGCGGCGGCCACCTCGGGCATGCGGTAGTTCCATCCGAGGCTGACATGCCGCTTGAAGCTTGGACTCTTGAAGTCCGCATTGGGCTTGCGCGCCCGGCCGCTGTCGGCCGTGATCGTGACATACCCGATGCCGCAGTGTTTCCTTACAGCTTCGGCCAATGTTTCGTCATCGGTAATCACCATGCCGCCGTCGCCGGTGCTCATGTGCTTGGTGTTCTCAAAGCTGAAACTGGCCATGTGCCCCATCGTCCCGGCCAGCCGGCCCTTGTAGTAACCCAGAAAGCATTGCGCGCAATCCTCGATGACCGTCAGGTTGTGCTTCCTGGCCAGCGCCATGATCGGATCCATATCCACAGGAAGGCCGTACAAATGCACCGGGATGATGGCTTTTGTTCGAGGCGTTATCTTTCTCGCTGCATCGGACGGATCCATGTTGTATGTCTGCGGGTCAATATCGGCGAACACCGGCACCGCGTTTTGGTGAATGACTACGGCCGCATTGGAGATAACCGTTAGCGCCGGAACGATGACTTCGTCGCCGGGACCCACGCCCGCAGCGGCGAGACAACTGTGCATGGTCGAGGTTCCCGAGTTGAACGTGATGGCGTATCGCACGCCGAATTTCTTCGCGAAGGCCGTTTCGAACCGATAGTTCATGGTCCCCTGGGTTCCGCATCCGAGCCCGGAGTCGAGCACCTCCTTGACATAAAGGAGTTCTTCTTTCCCAAAACGCCAACTGTTGTTAGACATTCCTTTCTCCTTCCCACACGAAATCATGTGACCTTCGAGTAAACAACTTTGCCTCCGACCATCGTCATCCGGGCCGACAACTCCTTGTCAAGAATGGCGAGGTCCGCATCGTTTTTCGGCGCAATCAGACCTTTTCTCCTCTGCATGCCGATAAGCCGGGCCGGGTTCGTCGAGGCCATCTGGACGGCATGCGGCAACTCGACTCCCGGCACCCGGGCCATATTCGCCACGGCGCGGTTCAGCGCAATGATGCCTCCGGCAAGCCAGCCATTCTTGACCAGGCGATGCGCCCGCCCGTCGGCGGTGGTCACACGGCTTCCGTCCGGATAAGTGAACTGCCCCAACGGCATGCCCGTCCCCATGAAGGAATCGGTAGCCAAAACGATGCGCTCTTTGCCCTTCACGTGGACCAGCAGACGAACCAGGAGGTCCGGAACATGCACCCCGTCAACGATCACCGAAACCGTAAGGCGATCATCCAGAAGCACAATATCGGAGAAGCCCGGCGCCAGAACGCCGGGTTCAGCGAGGCTCCTGTCCCCCATCGCGTTGAAGATATGCGTAATGTGGCGCATGCCGGCTTTCACGGCCTGGTCCACCTGTTTTGCCCCGGCCAGGGAGTGAGAGCCTGCAACCGTGATTCCCTCCGACCGCAGCATCCTGATCAGCGGAATTGCGCCGGGCAGTTCAGGGGACAGCGTGACCATTCTCAAGAGACCCTCTGCGGTTTCAATGAACTTCCTGTCCCTTCTCGGCTCCGGTCTGAAGAGATTCCCTTCAACAGCTATGCCGGCGCTGGCCGGATTCAGGTAAGGTCCCTCCAGGTGCAGGCCGAGCAGTTGCGCGCCGTCAGAGCGAACTCGACAGGCGGCCACCACGTGCCGGATGCTCTGGAGCGTCTCCGGCGTGGAAACATCGGCGTGAAGCGTCGGCAGAAAGGAAGTCACGCCGAATCGAGGAAGATTCCTCGCAATATGAAGGAGCGCGTCCGCGCCCTCTCGGCAGTCCCGTCCCGCCAGGCCGCACAGGTGCGTGTCCATGAGGCCGGGAATGACTATGCCCCCCTCTGCGTTGATCCGCCGGGCCCCTGCCGGACAAGGCACCTCGCGCGCCTTCCCCACCGCGACAATTCTGGCCCCACGGACTAAGACACGGCCGTCTTTGATCCTTTCCAGGGGTGTCAGAACTTCTCCGCCTTCTATGACGGTGATTCCTTCGCGGCTGGTCATTCGCTTGCCCTTCGGATAGCCTCGTCGGCAATTTCCCTGATCTGCCGGGCTTTTGCTTCCCCCAGGACAGGCTGCGGCGGAGATCCCGCTTTGAGTATGGAAGCCAGTTTCCGGTGGGCCCGGTCAAGGCAGGATTCGGGATTTTTGCTCCAGGCTTCGTAGCCGATGAGATCGAAAATGCCGCTCCCCCTCCAGAGTTCGTCTCTCATGTGCCGCGCCGTGTGCTCTTCGGAAAGGAAGTTCCCCCCAATGCCGACTCGCTTGATCATATCCAGCGCGAGCGTGTCCTCGCTGACTTCGATTCCTTTCACCATGCGAGAGAGATAGTTCAGGGCTTCGTCCGTAAGGAGAGTTTGTTCGAGGCTCAGCCCCACGCCATTGCCAACCACCCCAATCGAGCCAAACATCGAAAACCCAAGCATTTCCCATCCGGCAGCCAGCGCGTATGCGGCCGTTGCGCCGGCCTGGAAGCCATACATATAGTCGGGAAGGTTTGAATCCGACAGGTTGACATTCCCGCACGCCGCGAGTCCATATCTCCGGGCCATCTGTGTGCCGGAGATCGCCAGCAACGCCTGTTCCGGCGCCCCGTATTGGATGACCCCGGTGCGAAGGTCCAGCGTGTGGGAAAGGTTTGAATAGATCACGGGCTGGTCCGGGTTGCACAGATAGATCATCACTAACCCCTGAAGGACTTCCGCATTCTGCAGGGCGGTCGTGCCTGCAAGAGTGACCGGCCCGCTCCCGCCGGCCGTCACCATCGGCCCGAGGTAGATCGGCAGAGCGTATTTCGCCAGTTTCAGCACAATCTCAAGAGTGTGCGGCGCATACTGGAGGGGGCTGATCGGCTCAGCAAAGTAGGTGAGGTTTTTCCTTCGGCGAAGTTCCGCCTCTCCCCCGGCAACGACTTTTGCCATCTCGATGACATAGTCCGCCGACGGGCTTGAATAGATCCAGGTCGAGACCGGCTTCTTGCTGTATGTATAGAGTAGCTGATAGGCGACGATATCGGCGGCTTGCTCGGGAACGTCGCTGGGAAGACAGTAGGCCGAGACTGTGCGGACCGACTCCAGTGCGTTGCCGACCACAATTCCTTTCAGCGCGTCCGAGATGCCGCCGCGGCGCTTGGTGTTCGTCATGTAGTCCACAATGTCCGGAGTGGTGTCCATGCACAGCTTCAATTTTCCGTCGCCGAACCGCACCGGCTCCCCCGAGTCCCCTGGGGTGACGGTGAAGTCCTTCGGCAGAGTTTGAATCGCCTTCTCGACAAGCTCCGCCGGTATTCTGACCACTTGCCGGTCGTGGTCTACTCGAGCGCCCCCGTTCTCAAAGAGCCCCAGCATCTCCTCGTTTGGGAATCTGACCCCGACCTCTTCGAGAATCGCCAAACTGGTCCGATGAATGGCTTCCACGTCGTCGGGGCTAAGTATCTCCAGCGTTCGATGTTGACGTCGCATTGCTGTATGTGCCTCCCGGAATTTACGTTCTCGCTTCATCCTCTGGCTGTCGAGAGTCTCCGCCAGCCGTCCAATGCCTTCTTCAGCTCTCATCTCCTCCCCGCTTAGCCCCGCCTGCGCAGGAAGAACTCGACCACGGGCACGACGGCATTAGGTTTTTTCGCTGGCAGTTCAAGGATTAGGTCGTTGCTGCCACACTCGAAACCGATCCCATCGTTCGGAGTTCCCTTCAGGTCACGCAACATCTTTATCTCGGAGGCATCGTTCAGCAACTGGGCATATTCCACTTTGTCTGCCATGCCCTCCATGCGCACATACTTGAAGGGCCAACTGAGGAAGTGCAGGTAAAGCCGCTCACCCCGGGGATTGTAGGTGTAGCAGCACCCCGCCGGGGGCTTGAACGCTTCCGGCGCGCGAGTGCAGCCATAGATTGAACGATGGTGCCGCTTCATCCATTGGCCGATGCCGGCAAGCCGGTCCAAAGCGCGCTCATCGAATTCGCCACGGCCGGTGGGACCGACGTTGAGCAGAAGGTTTCCGTCTTTGCTGACGGCGTCTATGAGCATTTTCACGAGTTGCTCCACGCTCTTCCAACTCTCCTCGTCCCGGTGGTATCCCCAGGAGCCGCTGAGGGTGTGGCATCCTTCCCAGACGACCCGCTTCCCATCGACCTGGACGGCGGAGGTGGGAACAAGCTGCTCAGGGGTGAAATAGTCCTGCGGCAAGTCAAGACGGTCATTAATGAGAATGTTCGGTTGCAGCTGACGGACCATCCGGACCAGCTCTTCGCTTCGCCAGACTCCCCTGCCCTTGCCGGGGAAACCGTCCGCCGCCTGTACTGAAAAATCGTAGAACAGGATGTCAATCCTTCCGAACCGGGTTAGTAGTTCGCGGGTTTGCGCATGTACGTACTCGACGTATTTCTGGAGGTTCCGGTCCTTGTCACGGGCCACATAGTCCGGGTCCTTGCACAGCGGGTGGCAGGCATCCACCGTATAATCCGGATGATGCCAATCGAGGAGAGAATAATAGAGGCCGATTCGCATATCTTCGGCCCGAAACGCCTCCACGATCGGCCTTAGCAGGTCCTTCTGAGCCGGCGTATTGGGCGCCTTGTAGTCGGTCAGTGCGGTATCCCATAGGCAGAACCCCTCGTGGTGCTTTGTTGTCACGACAACGTATTTCATCCCTGCGCCGGTCGCCGCGGCCGCCCAAAGCTTGGGGTCGAAAAGGTCCGGATCGAAGCGCTTGAAGTACTTCTCGTACTCTTCATTGGAAATGCGTTCGTACTTCCTGACCCATTCGTGTCGAGCCGGCAGGGCATATAATCCCCAATGGATGAAAAGGCCGAAACGATCATGAACGAACCAGTCTGTACGCCGGTGCGCCGGTTCCGCGTTCGAGGTCATACTCGGGAATCTCCTCTCACCTGAAATTTCTGAGCGGAGCCGACGTCGCCTTGTTGTGCGCCTTGCGGCCGGCCTCCGTGACTACAACCGGTTCAAGCATGCTCTCGTACGGCAGAGGCGGCTTGCGACTCCGAACCATTTTCCCAATCGCGGTCATGACACCCAGCCCACCTTCCGTCTGCACAAATGCATCCATGTCATCGAGGTAAATCGGCTTGAAAGCGCTGCTGGCGCTGGCGTGAAAGGCCTGTCGCTCGCCGCTCCCGTGCGAGTTCACGACCAGTGCGTATGACTTTCGGTCTATTCGCGGCTTCGCGTACGTCAGGAACATGACCTCAAGAGGCCACGCCCCCATGCTCCGAACGCTCTCGGCGCGGCCGCCGAACTCGTCTCCAAAGAGGAACAGCGCCAGTTGGACCCCATCGGCCACCTCTGCGGGATTCGGGCCATGTCCGTGCACAATGCCGCGTTCGAGCGGATCGAGTTCGGCGAAGCGCCGCTTGAACCACTCGGCATGAGGCAACAGGCGCATGTGCGAACAGGAGAGCAGCGGCGCGCGGTTTCTGCGGGCCAGCCGGATCAGCGCCCTGGCATCTTTGACGGTACGGGCGAGAGGCCGGTCAATGAAGGTGGGCATTCCCTTCCGGAGACCAGGCGCAGCCAATCGCACATGATCCCCGCCGTCCCCGGCTTCGTTCGCGATGAAAACCACATCCACGTCGTCCGAGGCTTCGTCCAGAGTCCGGCAGACTTCCGGACGGCCGCCGAACGCGCGGGCCACGTCCTCCGCGGCCTTACGGTTTTTGTCAAAAACCTTCACGAGTTTGAACCCGGTTGCGCGTTTGTGCCTCAAAGTCACGGTGCTGTAAAAGGTGAAGTGGTGGTACGCAGCCGGGGCCAGGGCGGCAAAGACGTCCGGCTCTATCTCGTCAAAGATGGCGCCATACCAGAGGGCGCGCTTGTCGCAGCGAATCATTCCAACGCGAATGTCCTCTTTCTTGCCGTGCATGTGTGGCTTACCTTTCATCGGAAGGCGGTCAAGACCCGTGCGCATCAGCGCACGGCTTCCAGACTCACGCGTTTGCCTTTGTTATGCGCCAGGCGCGCCGCCTCGATAATTTCCATAGGTTCCAGCATGGACGCATACTCAATCGGCGGCTTCCGGGTCTGCGCCATGCGCTTGGCCATCTTGACGATGCGAACCCCGCCATACGGAAAATCATAGTCTCCTACTGGCGGGGCGTGCAGCGTCCCTTCCGCGCCATAGGCCGTGGGCAGGAAAATGGCGCAATGGCTATAGGTGGAGGAATAGGTCTTGCGCCCCGGAACCTTCCCCATGGCGTTAAAGAGGATGACTTCCGTTCCGCCCTCCGCCCCGGGGTAGTGCAGCCGGAGAACGTCATACAGAGTCGACCCCATGCTCTCCACCCATTCACAGCCGTATCCCATGATGTTCTGCGCGGCGCTGATCCCATGAAATATGCCCGCAAGGCTCGGCGTGCAACCGGGAATATCCACACGCGAGATGGGCGCGATGTTGGCCAGACTCTTTCCGAACATCTCCAGATGGGGTGAATATCTAAGCAGGGAGGCGCACATCACGGCCGTATGGTGTCTGTCGGCCAATTCAATCATTTTGCGCGCGTCGCGGAGTCTGTAGGCAAACGGCTTATCAACGAAATGAGGAACGCCTTTCTTGAGTCCCGGCGTGGCGTAGCGCAGGTGGTCCTTGCCCTCCAAGTCGCAGTCGGCAATATAGACCAAGTCCACGTCGTCGGAAACTTCCTCGAACGAGTCGCACACCTTGGGTCTGTTATTAAATGCCTCCGAAAGAGCCTTCGCCGAAAATCGTTCGGCCTGGGGGTGCAGCCGGCCTTGGAACACGCGGGTGATCCGCATTCCCGAAACGGGTGGAAAGCGCAGCCGGCTCGGCTCGCCGCGGCGGTAGAAATAGTAGTGGCAGCCCCGATGGTTCTTTCTCATCAGAACCGGATCGGGTTTCTCAAAAAGGTGGGCATACCAGAACGCGTGCGTGTCGCACCGGATGATGCCGACGCGGATGGGGTCCGATCTGGAAACCACGTTGAACTCTCCTTCTGAAATGTTCAGTAGCTGCAATCACAACCGGGTGGAGCGTCGTTACTCTGCCACTCGGGTTTGATCGTTTCGGCTATTTCACGAGTTGCGTCTCGGCCCGGCTATAGATCTTGTCAAGCTCCTTCTGTTTATCAGACGGCAGATGGTAAGGCTCAAAGGTCTTGATTCGTTCGAGGGCCTCCTCTTTGGCCCGGTCCTTCAGCAACTTGCGATGAACCAGCCAGGCTCTCAGCTTTTCGCGCACAATCCGGTCCGAGGAGGGAACGATGTTCCGGAACCTTTGGACGGTATTGGGGTGAGAGATGAACGTGTCATTGCCGAGACTCACATCCCGGCACTCTTCATAGAGCCCTTCCATGTCGATGATGTCCGGGTGAGGGTTGAAGGACTCGATCGTCTCGCGGATGTAGCGGACCATCTCGAAGTCCATGACGAACTGGGTGCCGCTGAATACGTCGTCCACGCAGAGTACTCCGGCATAGTCGAACGTGCGCGCGCCCTGCAGCGCGCCGAGCAGCCCGTGCGCCATCTTCTCCATCGCCGCCACTTCGTCCATGGCGGGAGAACTGGTCTCCAGCGCGACGGACGGGGGGGCATAAAGGCCCGATTCATGGCCCGTGAGCGCGGGCAGCAGGCGCGAGTTGAGGTATCTGAAAACGTGCGCCCGTGGCGACCCGAACGCCCAACAGGCGTTTCTCAGGTCCACGGGGTGCCCCCCTCCGATGCCAACCGGCACGTTCACTTCGGGATCGAAGAGGTTGAAGAGCATGTGGACGGCCAATGTTTCCGCGAGCACCATCATCGCGCAGCCCGGCACGGTGATCGGCTTGGTGATGCCGACCATGGAGTAGTCGAGACAGCCAAACCTGATGTCTCGGTTTTTCTTCCAGTCGTCGTAGAAACTGAGAAAGATGTCCACGTCCTTTGGGTCTATCGTCATCGTCGTGGGCACGGTCAGGGACACGTCGAATGTCTTGCCCATGACGCGGTGCATCTCATAGAGGTAGCGCGTCTGCTCCGGCTGCTGGTAGTCGAAGGGCTCGATATTCCGGCTCATTTCCCAGCAAATCTTGAAGCAGGCGATGGCGCGCATGAGCGGCGGCAAGTCCTGGGGCATGACGGGATAGTAGCCGCCGACGCCGAATGAGTTGACCAGCTTGATCATGTCCCGCAGGTCCTGGCACGTGCCGGGTCGAATTTCCTCCGTCGCCACGTCGAGGACCATCATCGAATACCCGGCGGTGCGCACGGTCCACTCCTCCGGCTTGCGCACGGCGCTCGGACCGCCCGGCCCCGGCGGCGCGGCGCGCTGGATAAAGGCGTCGAGATAGCGCCGCGTCAGGGAAGGCTCAAAATGGACCCGCTCGCCGTCTATGCGAATACCTGCCTTGCCTCTGAGACGGGAGAGAAACCCCTGGTGGGGCACGCGAAAACCGACTTCATGCAGGAGCCGGATTCCGTTGTCGCATAGCCGTTGCATCATTTCGCGCGTGAGGTCAATGCCATACGTCGGATACGCATACTGCATTCTTTATTCCTTTCGCCTTCAGTGAGCTTTTCGGCCGCCAATCAAGTTGAACTTGTTCTCCGTCAGCACGCGCATGACCCTATCGAGGTCTATGTCGTAGGGCCTCGTCTCCAATCCCCGAAAACGATTAGGCCTCATCAACTGCCGCTCCTTTCCTCTTTGCGCCCGTGGCATTCCCGGCATTCATCTCCGACGACAGAACGTGCGCAACGGCCTCCCCGAGGAGTTCGTTGCCGAAATCCACCATGTGGACGCCATCCGGGCAGATGCAGCGCTCCTTGCCGGCTTTCATCACGACGGCGCATAGGTCGTTGACCTCGGCCCCTTGCTCTTTCGCGGCCTGCACTGCAACGGCATTGTACCGGCGCACATCTTCTTCTCGACGCACATACGCCACCAATCGCTCTTCGATAATCGGCGTCGTCGTGGCCCAGATGATCCGCGCCTTCGTCTCATTCTTCAGGCGTTGCAGGATTCGCCGGACGTTTGCAGCATACGCCTCGATGTCCACCCAATGATGGCCGTCCTTCTCCAGGACAATGTCATGGAGCCCGCAGTTGAGGTGTATGACGTCTGCCGGTCGGTTGATGGCCCAATCATCCAGGCGGGAGAGAACAAACGTAGTGGTGCCGTTGGAGGTTGCGGCCGTGGTGCCGGGCTGCAATTTCGGCCTCCATACCTCAAACGCGCCGGCCAATATCCTCTCCACAACGGGTTGATAGCCCCCGCAGATGGAATCGCCGAGGAGTATCACCTTTCTCATATCCTGCTCCTTCTCCTACTTGAGTCCAGTCGCTGTTCCCCATTGCGCGCATAGACGAATTCCGGATAGTTCTTGTGGAGCCACTCGCGAGTGGCCTCCACGGTTTCGTCATTCCACCCGATGTAGGGCGGGCGGCAGCGCTGCGAACCCAGAAGACACCCGGAAGCGACCCCCAACCCCTTGTCACCCACCGGATCGCTCATGCCCTCGCCGCGACCCTGAATGAAAGCGTCCATCTCAATATAGAACCGCGAAATGTGCCGCTGCATTTTGACGGCGTCCGGCCAATGCCCCGTTCGCGCCTTGTCATACATGTTCAAGATGTACGCGGGGTTTGTCTCAACCAGAGAGCTGTAGCATCCGCGCGCGCCGATCATCATTCCCGACACGAGAAGGTGTTCCACGACGAAATACGACAGGTTGGGCGTCAACCGGATGGCCTCTTGCAGCTCGCCGAAGTTGCTGTCGGCGCCGCTGAACTTGACCCCGATCAAATTGGGCGCTGCCTCCAGCACCCTCAGGTAATCCACGCCCCTGAGGAACCGCTTGGACCGGTGCGTGTTATAGTGAACGAGGGGCAGGTCGGGACAAGCCCTGTACAGATCCTTGAAAAACTGCAGCACTTCCCGGTCGGTCAGTTCCATCCAGTAGGGGATGACCACCTGGGCCGCGCCGACAGCTTTCGTGCCGGCGGCGTATTCCAGACACTTCACGGCTTTTCCCGTCGCGTCGGCGCCGCAGCCGATTTGAAGCGGCATCTTTGCCTTGCCGCAGAGATCGACCATGATGTCCACCATGCGCCTGAATTCGCCGAACTCCAGCGCGTAGAACTCTCCGGTGCTTCCGGTGGTGTAGATGCCGTGGATCTTCTCGGCGAGCATCCGTTCAATGTTCTTCGCATAGGTTTCTTCATCGAAACGATACGCTTCATCCCAGGCCAGCGTCATCCCGGCCCAGATCCCGTGCAACGTGTCGGCGGTCAACCTGCTCATCTGCGTGGTCCCTCCTTGAAATTGAAAAGCCTCTCCGCGTTCTGGAACAGGATTTGGCATTTTTCCCTATGGCTGATCTCCGCGAAATCAATGCGCGCCCGCTGCATGGGCGCGAAGTAGCACGATGAGTCCGTGCCGAAGAGGATGCGTTCGCTGCCAATCTCTTTCACCGCCCGCTCGATTAGCCCGGGGATAATGCTGCTCGCGCTCGATGTGTCCACGAACATGTTTCCGTGTTTGGAGCGCTGAATGGCTCGGACCTGGTGGCCGGGATCGGCGTCCCAGCCGCAACCGAGATGGCCGAGGATAAGTCGAACCTCGGGAAACGCATTGGCCCATTTCACGAAGTCTTCGGGCATGCTGTTTTTCTCACCGCTGTGAGTAAGGACGATCGCGCGGCGCTCAGCCGCGAATTCGAAGATCGCCTTTCCCTGTTTCTTGATTGGATAAACATGCTCCTCGGGGTGAATCTTGATGCCGACACACTTGGGATGAGACAACAACTCGGCAACCTGCGCCCGGTTGTCGGCGTTGCGCGGATCGAGCACCGCCCAGAAGAGCAAGCCTTGCGCCGACGATACGGCCCGCGCCGCTTCGCGGTTCCCCCCCATGACGTCCCCCTTCCCCCGAGGCAGCAAGGCTCGAAAGGACGAAACCATGGTCCACCGGATATGCGCAAGCCTGGCCCGCTTGGCAATCACTAACGCGGTTGCACTACAGAGTCGGTCCGTCAGGGCGTTCCACCCCCGGCAGTTACCGACGTGCGCGTGGACGTCTGTCGCCCATAGGTCGAAGATTCGTTTGGGTGACGCCATGTTCGCGGTTCTCCAGAGATTCTTAACGCGTCAGTAAGTGCATTCCAGGTCAAATTGTTTTCCCTTAAGCCGTTCACAGACTACCCACTGGCTATCGCCGCTCTTGACGATCCTTCCCCGTGCAGAACATTGGATGGAGCCATCTTTCGTCTCCTTCGGGATCGGCCCCAATCTCACGCTGAGGTCATCACATTCCCTCTTCAGGCTCATCGAGAAAGCTATCCTTCTTTTTTCTGCGCGGAGCCTGTAAGAGACGGTATTGTGTGTAATCGTATTTCCCTTGATGAGCGAAACGGGGTAATCACCCACCTCCATTCCCCATCCTGCCGGCATCCTGGGCATGACCCTCAGCTTGTCGGAATTGTCGTCCACGCCAATCATGATACGCAGGATTTTCAAGTTTTCAGCATCGTTTGTGAGGTTGCCGATGTCCCCGCTGCCGCGAACATTGCCCTTGCGATCCAAGTAAAAATTCTGCGGCGTGACGTATCGCCATTTCTTCCCGAATTCCGGGTTGTCACATCCGAGAGCAATGGTCTCTATCGCTTGTTTGGAGATGTCCATTTCATCCAGGAGCAGGGCCGCCTGAGTGAAGAGCCCATGTCCGAATTGAATGCTCGTGTGATAGGCATTGTTATCCCACTCGAACTCCTCCGGGATCGGCGCCATCCCCCATGCATTGCCCACGAATAGATGCGGGACTCGATGAGCCTCCAGCCACTTCCGACTCAGGTCGTATATGACCCAAAAGGTGTTCCGGCAGAGACGCAGTTCGTTGGCCAGCATGTCCGCCACCGGATCATAGGTTCTCGTGTCGGGCGCGAGGAATAGCGGGGCGAGTTCGAACAGAACGTGTTGAAAGTGGATCACTTTGTAAAAATCATAGCGCATGAAATCCTGCGCTTGCCCATCTGCGAACCTGGCGTGTATCCACGTCTTTCGGTCGTCGGACGTCAGATGCGTCAGGACATTGCGCCAGATCGTCCCTTCAAGTTCTCGCAGGAGGCGCGCATTCAGGTTCCTCGTCTCCAACAGGGGCGCGGCGAGCCGCAGGGCATCGCAGGCCAGCGTGTTTGAATAGATGTCATACGAACCGCGGACCTTGTCCGAGGCTTCGGAGATGGCGAACAGCAGATGGTGAAACCTGGAGTTGTTCGATGCGTAATCAAAATAGGCCAGCGCCGGCTTACATCCCTCGTTCCAGACCTTCTCGCGCCAGGGTGGATCGTCAAAGTATTTGCAGGCCGTGAGGAGGCCCAGCAAGACCAAGGCTTGGCCGTCCGTCTCGTACTTTCCGTAACCGGAACCATCCCGATACATGCACCGATTCCATCTTGGGGGGTCGTTCAGGAAATGTTTTGTGAACCAGAGGCAGGCCTTCTTCACCCGCACCACACGCAAGTGGGCAAGCTCTCGGATGGCCTGGCCAGTATCCCTTATCCAGTTCACTCCATGATGGGTTCCTTTCCCGGTTAGTTTGCCTTCTATAAACAGCGGCGCACCGGCCTTCGACGTGTGGAAGAAACCGTCGTCCTCAATCTTCTCCACCATGTCCTTGACGGTCGCTTCATAGACCTTCGTCAGGATGGGGCCATGATTGGTTTTTCCCGAACGGAAACGAAGCTTCGGGATGGATGCCACGTACATTACCGCAGTCTCCTTCGTTCAGCCGAAGAATCCGATGAGCAGAAAACCGGCAACCATCACGCAAGCTGCAGCCAGGCGAATGGCCGGAGACTTTTCCCGGAAAAAGATCGTCCCGAACATTACGCCAATCACGATGCTGAACTGCCTGAGCGTGAGCACGTACGCGGCGCGCTCGGCCAGTTGATACGCCCACAGAATCAGCCAATACGCGCCGAAACACAGGAGAGATCCGAGCACGGGGCGCGCCCAGCCCACCGCGATCGTGTCATCGTTCGGCTTTCCGCACAGCGTCAGAGTCGCCGCATACGCGATGGTGGCCACAAAGAAGAAGATGTAGCCGTACAGGGCAGCGTATGCCGGACTATTATGAGCAGCCTCGGCGGCGTACTTGTCCACCACCGTGTACCCAACGGTGCAGAGCGCTGTCAGCAAGCACCAGAAGGTCGAACGGTTCAGATAATGCTTTGCGCCAAGCTGGCGAAACGACTGAAAAGGAACCAGCAGGATGGCTGCTGTAACCAGAGTCATGCCGCACCATCCGCCGAGCGTGGGGGACCTTCCTCGAAGCACATCGGCCAAGCCCACGATGATGACCGGCAGGGCGCGAGCCACGGGATAGACGGCCGTGAACTCGCCCAAATCGTATGCCCTTGCCAGGCTGAAGTAATATATGCCGCAAATTGCCCCCGAAGCCAGTGCGCACCACCACGCCCGGGTCGGGAGCGTCGTCTGCGCCAGAACGATAGCCGCCGGTATGATGCCCAGGGCCACCAGGACACACAACATGCGGAAAAAGAACGTGTGCGCATTGCGGCCGGCGTGCGCCAGCAGATTCCAGCCGGCGTGAAAGATACAGGATATGAGGATCAGCAGTATGGCGAAACCGCTCAGTGTTCACCCGCCTCCGGTTCAGTAGGATAAAATTTCCCTGGGATTATCAGTCAACATCGTGGCAATCTGGCTGTCCGAAATCCCCCGCGCTTTCAACTTCGGCACAAAGCTGCGCAAAACATAGTCATACCCTCGGCCTCCATACGCGTGATAGAACGATCGCCGGCACAAGTCCGAGGACAGCAGGAGCCGGCTAACATACCCCTTCTCGATCAAGACGCACAGGCGCTTGATTCTCTCCGGCTCCGGACTGAAGTCCTTCCATCCGATGGTGTCGAAACCCAAGTAGCACCCGGCATCAAGAAGGGGCAGAAAGTAGTCGAGGTCTTGGGCAATATCCTCATGCCAAACAATGTCGGCATGACTCACGATGACCCGCTCAGGCGAGACGCCTTCCTCTTGAAGAAGCGCCAACTGCTTGGGCGCGGGCCTGTCGAGGGAAGAGTGGAGGGTGATCGCCAGGCCTGTCGCAAGGTGCGTGCGTGCCGCGGCCCTCAACACGTGCTCCTCGGCGGGGGTCACATGAGCTTGGTGTGAGCCAAGTTCCCCGATAATCCCCGGACGGATTCCTGTGTTGCCAATCCCGTCCGTAACTTCCCGGACCATCCGAGCGGCGAGGTCGGCGGTGCTCGATTCCACTATGTATTTCGGGTAGAGTCGTTCCGAATAATATCCGGTGGTCGTTATGATGTGAACATCCGTGGCTTCGGATACTCTCTTCAAGGCAAGGGGATCCCGTCCGATGTCCTCCGGCGTGACGTCCACGAGCGTGCTGCCGCCGGCTTGCTTGAACGCGATCACTTCAGAGATGCACAGGTCAATGTTGTCGAGCCGGTTGTCCTCCTTGCCGGATTGGATGCTAATATCGCATACGATGTGTTCGTGGGGCATCGTGACGCCCATCTGGTCGGGCGCTATCGCGCCCTGGACAGTCATGATTCTCTTCAAAGGTCATAACTCCCATGCCATGGGTCACATATCCAGTCTAGAGTGCCTCGGCTATACCGCCAAGTAAACCCCGGCAAAGCGTGTTACAGAGTCTGGGCACTTGGCCTCCATTGAGGTTTCAGGTGAGCGCGGGTGTCTGCGAATGCCGGCTGAGCGCTGCTGATGTCAGTGTCCGCCGGACGTTGACTTGCCGCAACGCGGACAGATGTACGGCTCCGGCTTCTGGTCCGGAAGAACGTCAAGGCCCAAAGTGCGCACGGGAATCTTCTGTCCGCACGACCTGCACACCGTGACCTCTACCATTGTGTAGGTCCCTGTCGCGGGATTCTTGTACTTGTCGTCCTTTTTGCCCAAATCGCGCCATGCGCCTATCGTCTTAGGCATCACTTCAAGGGTCTTCTCGTCAATCAGTTCCATCGGACGTTCCAGGACGTAGGACGGCGGCTTGGGACCACCGATCTGCACCTGAGACTTGACAAGCCACGAGACCGCGGCAGCAATGACGATCAGCAATACGGCGCCCCAAATAAACTTCATTTTGCCTTCCACTCTTTATCCCTTTCCATGACAATGTACGGCTACCTGACGGTCGCCATTGGCGTCAGAACTCGAATCACAGGTGATGCGGCGCCCATGAATGCGCAGGGCGCTCCGGCCATCTTCAACCGAAGCGCCCTGGACTATCGAACGGGAAGCACAAACCCGCACGTCGAACTACTTGTCAACTCCCGCGGCTGCGTCGAAGATGTGCCATACGTCCACGCTGCTTTGCGGCACGGAAGAGCTGGCGGTCGCACCGCTGCCCGGAATTGGGTCCCATGTGAGAATGACATTATTTGCGATGGAGCAACCTGCAACGGTCAACCGGTCGCCCATGCCCGCATTCTCGCTCTGCCAGTCCAGTAAGACGCTTGCCGCGTCGGGCCACCACATGATCCGCTGCTGGGGGTCGCCGTACCACTTGGCGCTCCAGTCGCCGTAAAGCACGTTGTACCCGTCACGGTGAGCATAGAAACCCATGCCGGTAGGTACAGCGTTCACTTCGATGTTTTTTCTCTTCGAGAAGGAGTCGCTGACCAAGGCGCGTCCGCCAAGCAGCTTTTGGGTCTTGAACGTCGGCGAGCCGGCATCCACCTGCACGGGCGCCTTTGTGTATCCGAGGTAAACCGACTTTGCAGCCCTCGCAGCAGGCGCAGTAGATGCATCGCCCATGCCCGCCATTGATATCACCGTCGGCACGTTCCGGTAGTTGTAGTCGCTCTGCGCCACACAGTACGGCCCCTGGGTATAGCCTGGGTTGGATAGAACATCATACGGTGAGTTGTAAACTCCCCAGGCTAATGCGGCGTTCGCTGCCCCCAGGCGTTGCTCGTAAAAAGCCTTCCAGTTTCCGTGGGAGAGTGACGTGGCGTCAGACCCTCCGAGTAACTGGAGGTCTGCTACGGACTTCACCGCGAGCCCGCGGTACCCTTCCCATGGCACGCGGTCGGAAGGCATGTTGCCACCGGTACTCGGACAGTACAAGACTCTCGCATCACCCACATAGTTGCCGCCCACGAGATATCCCAAGCCGACTGGCGCGCTGTTGAAATGGCCGTTGGCGCGTTGCGCCTGGCCAGTGTCGTAGGGGTAGTCGGCCGTGCTAGCCGTTCCGGCGTAAATCGTGCGGAAAAGAGTGCCCGGCCACTTATACCAGTAATAGTTGTCAGCGGCAAGCCCGCGAAACGGGCCCTGCCTGACGTCCTCGGAAAGCTTTGTGTCCCGGACAATTCCCGCGTCGCGTCCGCAGTACATCTCGTCGTTTACGTAGGTGGCTGTCCACCGGCCTCCGGAACCTTGGCCGGACCAAGAGGGGAAGTACTGGCTGTAGTCGCTGCAGTAACTCTCAAGTCCCCTCGCCATCTGAGTGAGATTGTTCAGGCACGCGGTGCGCCGCGCCTTCTCGCGGGCCGCGGCCAAAGCCGGCAAAAGCATTCCGGCCAGAATAGCAATGATGGCTATCACTACGAGCAACTCGATCAGCGTGAAGCCGTCCAAAAGGGATCGCATCATCCCTTCTCCAACGGCTCTCAGTTTTCGCAACATGACTTTGTCTCCTCTCAAAACCCTGAAATCACTACTCCAGACGCCGCGCTCCGTACCCATCGCCTCCTTTCTCATGGAATTCAGAGGTCCTGGTCGCCTTCCCTCTTCACAAGTTCCTTGCCGGTAAATCATACCATGCAGACAAGATTATACACCGACAGTTGCATTTGTCAAGCAAATCATTCACAGAAAACAATGCCTCGCTTTTGAGGAGGACTTTCGGCAAAACCTTGCGAAACTTTGCATCCTTCGACCCTGATGCCTCAGGACTGCCGGGCAAGCTGCGCAACATTGAGCCCTTCTTCGCCTGACGCCGCGGCAATATCCAGCGCGTACGCGCCGCCTTACAGTGAAACGCAGCCGCCGTCGTGGCGATACGTTCCGCACTTCTTACGTCGAAGCTTCGAGCGCCGCGAGCGCTTCGCGGTCTACAAACCCGTTACGCCAGAAGGCGCTCCAGAGGGCGATGTACGGGTGCGAAAGAGGCAACTTCTCCAAATCTGCAACGGCTCGTTTGACGTCGTACTCGACCTTGTGAAAAACGACCCGGCCATTGTCCCAAACGGCATAGGAGCAGCGCCCGTCTCTGTGCTCTGGCTGGCCTACGCTGCCGACGTCCACGAGATGGCGACGGCCGAGCGCGCGAAGGTAGGGGATGTGTACATGTCCGACAAACAGATATTCGAAGGTCCCCGGTCCCATGCGCGACTCGATCAGTTCGTCGGTGGCTTCGGGCATGATGAGGGGGCCGGGCACAGGCAAGTCGTGCCGCAAAAGGACTCGCCGGCCGTCAAGCGTCAAGGATATCTCCTCAGGCAGGGAGGCGAGATAGTCAATCTGGTCGTCCCGAAGTTGGTCCGCCGTCCATTGCTTCCATCGCTCGCCGTCGGTGCGGCATGGTTGCCGGTCGGCGCCCTGCCGGCAGAAGCGCGCCAGTTCCGCATCGTGGTTTCCGCGAACAACTGGAATGCTCCTGGACCGAAGGAGATCAATGCACGCAACCGGCTCGGGACCGAAGAGGACGATGTCGCCTAAACAGTACACCGCGTCCATCGCCTCCGCCGAGTCGAGCACGGCGGAAAGAGCGGGGTAGTTCGCATGAACGTCTGCCAGGATGAGCGCCTTCATGTGAGGCCTTTCCTGCAAGGAGACCGACTCCCGCACAAAGCCAATCCCGGCTACAGGCCGTCCATGTCCATCGGCAGGCTCATCAGGTAATAAGCCTGCAGCCAGGCGGCGGGGCACACCGAAACAATGTCATTGGTCGTCCAGCCGTACTCCGGCGGCACTTGCCGACCGTCGAAGTCTATCAGGTGCGTCATATCGCCGGGCGAGACGAAGTGGTCCAGGATTCTGTGGATCGTGGCGCTTCTGCCTCTGCCGGGCCGGATTCGCAGAGCAAGGGCATCCAGGTGAGCGGTGATCGTCGAGGAAGCGCCTTTTGCATTCGATATCCAAAGCCCCCACTTCCAGTTGTCCGACGGGAGGGGCCTGTCCAGAAAATGCGGTTCAATCTGGTTCTCGTCGGTGACGCCGACATGCGCATAGTCATATTCCAGGCCGTCTTTCTTGCTGAGACGACTCTCGGCGATCGCGCAGCACATTTCAACGGCCTGCGCAGCCTCTTCGCGAATGATGTCGTTCTTCCAGCAGAAGTAAAGCCCCTGGCCCAGCAAGTTGCAGCTATTCGAGTGCCCGCTGAAGCCAAGCTTGGGATCAGCCAGCCATCTGCGCAGAGAGGGCAGCAGTCTCCGGTGCAGAAGGTCAAGATACTTCGCATTGCCGCTGATTTGGTAGGACATTGCGCAGAGAGGGAAGTAGAGGCCGAGGCTATGGCGGCCGACGGTCACCGGCATGCCGTCGCTCCTATCCATCGGGTCCGTGCAGACCCAGATGTAGCCGTGGAAGAGATAGGAAAAATCTCTGCGGATGAAGTACTCCGTCCAGCGGACAATGGCCGATTCGATCTCAGGAATCAGACCGGAGTTCGGACAGGCTCTTCGGAACGTCCAAAGTCCGAAGAGCGCGTGCTCATATTGATCGTTCGAAGTGTTCTTGCTAAGCGATGCCTTGCTCAGGCCGCCAAACGGTTTGGGGAGAAATCCGTCCTCGCTCTTGTCCCCCTCGCGCGACACAGCCAGAATGGCCCGCGCGCTGCGCTCGGCGTCAGCCAGCGTCTTCGAGTCGCCCCCGGCGGCCAGGTGCTTGAGTACCTTGGCGCCGATGTAGCGGCCCGTCGCCATGAGGCAGTCCTCGTAGCTCAGACAGCCGGACGGATCATGCGCCCAGTTCTCCCATATGTCAAAGGACTTGAGATCCTCGTCTCTCCAGGGGCGCAGTTCGTCGGCCTTGATGCCGGAAAGAACCAGACCGTCCTTGTCACGGATGGAGTCCAGGTACTCCTCAAATGTCTTCGCACGCTCCGCCAAGCTCGGTTTCATGCCCTCCTCTTTCCTCCTATTATCGTCGCCGGGATATATTTGTCAGGTAAATTGCGTCAAAGAGGACCGGCCCTTTCTGCTTGAATGCCTTCAACTGCAGCCGGCCGCTGCGGAGAGACTCCACCCCCGCGATGTTGAATTGGAACTCGCTTGTGGGCGCGTACGGCCTCCCATTCAGCCGGAAGCCTGTGGATCTCTTTCGCATAACGAAATCCAAAGTGACCGGCTCCGACTGGCTCGCGAGGGGCGCCAGAAAATCCTTGGCGACGCCGAATCCTATGCCCGCAAGCTCCGCTTTTCCCGATATGACAAGCGTCAACTCGAACTCCGATGGAAACGCATCGGGGCTTGTTATCCACGTCCATTCCGGATCGCGCCCCGGCTCGCACCGCAGTGCCGTGCCCTCCTGCTTCCAGACGCCCGAACCCACTTCCCACCACAGCCCCTTCTTGAAACCCCAATGCCGGAGGTTGGTGATGTCGCCAGTCAATTCTGGCATTGTGTGTCTCCCCTCACGTGTCAAATCTCAAACGAACTGAAAAGCATAGAGCTTGACTCCGCGTCCGATAAACCGAAGACGAATCACCCGTGCCCTCAGGGCGGCGATATCCCCTTTCCCGTTCCATGTGGCCTTTTTCCGCACGTCGTTTCCCCACAGCCGGTCCGTTTCCTTCCGGGTGAAGCCGGGAATCGGCCTGCCGGTTGCGTCCAGTATCTCGACTTGGAGGCAGCCGCCAGCGCTTGCATCCATGTTGAGCGTCAACGTCCGGCCACTGAAGCGGAGGGGTAGTGTCGTCAGGCTCCCCCCAGTCCAGCGCGCGTCCTGGGAAACGAAGCCATCCAGGCGGACGCGCGCCCTGCCAATTCCGCCCGCTGCCGCGGGATAAGTGCGGATATCATGCAGATAATTTACTCCAACATAGTACATGTTCAATTCGTCGCCGTTCCGGACGACGCCGGTCGCCATGTGAACCATGTGGGAGTCAAACGCACCCGCCGGCCCGAGTCCGAGGAACGGATCGCGCCAACGGGCGTAGTGTGCACCGTCGCGGCTCGTGGCCAGATGAATGTCCGATACCTCCGGCCTGGGATGGTAGTACACAGGAAACATAAAGTAGCTATCCGCAGCAAAGGGGTACTTGATGGCGGAGGAATTGTATATCTCGTAGCGCTTCCACGCTGGTCTCAAGTCCTCCGGAGCGGGCTCAAGAATGTTCTTTGGGGGTGGGAAGCGGCAAAAATCGCGGCTGACGGACTGTCCCACGGCGCGGTAGAAATCCCCCAGCCGCCGGAACGTCCGCCCGTTCCTATAATACATCGTCTCGTCCCAGCGGACGAAAGCGACGTACTTCCGGATTCGATCGTCCCAGTAGCAGACGTTCGTCGTATCCGTATACCACGGCAGGACCGGCTTCTCGTGGAACCGCCAGTGGATTCCGTCCGCTGAACAGGCGCCGTAGATGCTGCGATAGGCCGCGTAGGTGGGAATGTCGGTATCAAGGTGCGTGTGCGGCATTTTCGGCCCCGTCCCCGTGATCATCTTGTATCTCTGGCCTCTCGGCGCCGTCGGGTCTCGAAAGACGGTTCCCCCATACGGGCCGACCATAACGATGTTGTTCTTCTTGCTGCCGGCAAACGCGAAGATTCCGAGGTCCGGCTTCTCCCAATGAACCCCGTCTCTTGACGTGGCATAGCAGAGCATGTACGACGAGTCCGAAAGATAGTCGAGCAAGGTCTTCTTGTCCAGCGTCCTCATCTCGGCAGGAGTCAACGCGCTCTTTCGGCCCGGTTGCGCGGAGCTCGAAGAACCCGGAACGACCACGCTGTACCAGAGCTTGTATTCGCCGCCATCCTGCAGGACGGTGGCGCCGCTGTCGCCCATGATGCCCGCGGTCTCCCAGGGACGGTCGGGAACAACCACGGGCTCCTCGGACCGAACAGCGGGATTCATCCTCAAATCAAAGCCTCTCCTCTCCGCGATGAGCGCATCGTCAAAGAGCAGGTGCTTCCGGCTGCCCACGTTCACTGCTTGCACTCTCTTCATTGCGAGAATCCGCCTTTCCATTTGGCCTGGTGGCGAGTCATGTGCTGGTGGCCGCTTCAGTCCTCCAGATACGGCTGCAGTTCGAGGTAGTTGTAGATGATCTCCTGCCCGATCGGGCCGCCGGGTTCCTTTTCGCTCGCCCAGTCGGAGACGGTGAGCTTCGCTGTCGAGCCTTTGGCCCGAAATACTTTCAGGTGAAAGTTGAACCATGCAGGGTTCTTCTCAGTGTTATACCCCAGCCCGCTATGGTAAACCTGCTGTACGGGAGTTTGGAAGCTCTTCAGGTCCAGCAGTTCAACGTTGTCTATCTGTACCGCCACAGCGAGGTCCTTTCCCACGGAGAGATCCTGATAGTTGGCGCTGATCATCTTGAGCGAATACAAACGGCCGGGCTTCAGGTTCCTCACTTCCTGCGAGAACCGGTTCGGTCCTTTGTCGCTCCGCCGGGTCCACAGGAAGTGGTTGCCGTTGTCGGGCGGCAAGACTCCGCCGTACCATCTGCCCTGCAGCAAGCCATAGCCATCCCAATATTTCGCTGCAATGCTGCCTGCCTCAGCCGGAGCGAGGGTCCACCCTTGGCTGCCTTCGTCAAAGTCAGGGTTCTGTAGATGAGTCAGCACGTAGGGGGTGTCGGAGAGCATGTTCGTTTTGCCCTCGATGCAATAGTGACGGAACAGCCGCATGCCCCAATGGACCAGTTCCTCATCTGCAAGGCTGGACTGATACAATTCGATGCCATACAGGCCGAAGAAGTCTGGGTCATTGGCCAGGAGGTTGAACTGCATGTCCATATAGACCTTGAAGTCGGCGCCAGGGTTCACGTCGATGGTTTCAGGCACAGAGGACATCCAGTGGCCGAAGGTGACAATCATGTTCTTCTCGCAACCTGGGACGTCGGCCTGCCATTGCTGCGTCGCGGATTTCAGTTCCTTCCAGACGAGTTGCCTGGCCTGGTATTCCGTCGCTGGTTCGGGCAGATACCTCTCCCAGGCAAATCCCATGTGGCAGTCCTTGATGGTCTGTATCAGTCCACCGGCGCCGAAGATGCTTCCGCAATAGGGATAGAGGACTTTGGACGGGAAATCCTTATGCAGTCTCCGGATCGCTTCATTCCAGGCCGCATGCTCCTCAGCGGTTCCGCCATGGAACTCGTCAACGTGGGTGCCGTCCGCCAGCTTCTCAACGTAACCATACGAATGCGCCCACCAATCGTACGCCTTATCCGCCGTCAGCGGAGCGCCGGGCTCGGACACGATAATTCGCCACGAGTCAAGCCATCTCTTCCCCAGAGCTTTCCACTGTTCCATGTTCGGGCGCGTGCTGGCCACGGCAATGCCTTGCAGCGCATTGACGTGATCGCGGACGTATTTTTCCAAGAACGCCCAGTCATACGGACCGTACTGGGAAATCTTGGCGGTGGCGGGGAACCGGCCGTAGATCAGCTCCGGGACCGAGCGGACGATGAGTTTCGCCAGCACGGCCTTTCCCTCGCGGCGAATGGTCAGCTTGTGCTTGCCCACCATGAGAAGCCGCATGGTCTCTTGAGTCCGCTTCCCATCACCCTCGTGCCGAAGGATGGCCGAGGCATCGGCGGTCGTGTCAATGGCAATGCTGATCTTCCCCGTTGACTCCGGTGCGACGGTGGAGGAGATGAAAATCCAGCCGCCGCCGAGGTTGGCGTCGCGCGGATTCGTAAATTCATACTGGTCGTTGGCGGGGGCATCCACGTTCAGCAACTCCGTTACAAGGCAGTTCAGAGGACGCACTCCCGGCGGCTGATTCGGCCACGACGGCGTTTTCGGCCATGTGAACTTCTCCATGCATGGAGCGCCAATTCCTTTCTCGGCCGCATCCACGAGCTTCGCCCGCATCTCGTACTCCCCGGCCGCAAGCTCCAACGCGGTAAACGAGGTGGTCGCCTCGCCGCCGGCCGTCAAGTCTTGTAGCAGGCGACTCTGCAACGGTTTTGCGTCGGATGGGGCGCCGAACTTCTGGAGTTGGACCTCGATCCTGGCGTTCGGGGGCATCTCAGGAAACCCGCTCAAATCAACGACCGCGTCCACGCGGCGGTCGAAATAGAGGGCGCATGCCTTGGCTTGAAGCTTGTAGCTGGCCGGCACGGCGCTTTTCTTCAGGAACTGCGCGATCTCACCGTCGGTTACGGCGGGCGCGTTGCGCGCTTCAGCTTGAACTTCCTGATCCGAAAGAGCGCGGTTGAAAACCTTCACTTCGGACAGGATCCCCCGAAAACCATATCCCCCGATTGCGAAATTGCCGCTGTTGTCCACCTGATGCAGTTTCGTCGGGATGGTCGTCTTTTGGACCACGCCGTCCAGATACAGCTTCATCGCGTTTCCGTCAAAGCTTGCTGCCAGGTGGGACCACTGGGAACGGCTCATCCCGGTGCTGCAAAAATCCCTCTCCCAACCGGTGGCATACCAAAGGGCATACGGCGCGTTCACATGTTCGCACAGGCCGAACGTATGGGGTTGCCTTCCGACGATAAGCGCGTGATCGTCCTGCGCAATGTCGGTCAAATAAACCCAGGCCGTGAGGGTCACTTGCTGGGTGAAGTTGAAGTCCGGTCGCGATCCGAAGGAGATGTAGTCGCCTTTTTTGAAGTACATGGCCGTGCCGGCGGCGCCCTTGATCAATCTGACGCCATGTGTTGTGCCATCATTCCCTCTTCCGCTCATGTCCCGGAGGACAGCTTCCGCCCCCGCGCCGAACGTGTAATGGCCCACCAGCCCTTCTTGGGCTGCCCGAGCCGCCGAGCCAAGAACCAGTATCAACGCGCATGCCATCATCATTCTCTTCACGATCTAGTCCTCCAAGAAGGGTTCCACTTCAATGTAGTTGTAAATGATCTCTTGTCCGACGGCACCGCCAGGATCTTTGTCGCTGAGCCAGTCCGAGATGGTGAGTCTGGCGGTGGGGCCGACGGCACGGAAGACCTCCAGGTAGTAGTTGAACCATGCCGGCTTCGTATCCGGAAAGTACCCCAGCCCGCTTTGATATCGTTGCTTGACGAGGGACTGAAAACTCTTCCCAGGAATCCGTTCGGCACCATCCACCTTCAGGGTCGCGGCGTGCTTCTGTCCGGCCGACATATCCGGATAATTGGCGGTCAGCATCTTGACGGAATAGAGCCGGCCCTGCTGCAGGTTTGCGATCTCTTGGGAACAGAGGTTGGGTTTGAGAGGACTTCGCTTCGTCCAGAGGAACCGGTTTCCATTATCGGGGGGCATCGCATAGAAAAAGTGCCTGCCTTGGAGCATCCCCAAGCCATCTGCGCCTTTGACGCCCATGCTCCCCTCTTCGGCGGGCGACAGCGTCCAACCGTTGGTCCCTTCGTCAAAATCGGGGTTTCGGATGTGGGTGAGCACGTAGGGAGTGTCGGACAGCATGCTCGTCTTGCCTTCAATGCAGTAATGTCGCATGAGCTTGGACGCCCAGCGGACCAATTCCTCATCGGCAAGGCTCGCCGTGTATTCCATGACCCCATAAAGGCCGAAAAAGTCCGGGTCGTTGGCGGCCAAGTTGAACATCATGTCCATATAGACCTTGAAATCCACGGCTGGATTTGTATTGGAGGTTTCGGGCGGGGAGGACATCCAATGGCCGAAATTGAGCATCACGTGTTTCTCAATCCCCGGAACCGCCACTTGCCATTCGCGCATGGGCTTTCGCAGGTGCTGGTCCAGTATCCGGCGCGCGGCGAACTCATTGGGCGCTTCCGGAAGATAGACCTCCCAGGCAAACGCGTAGCCGGCGTCCATGATCGCGCGCGCGAACGTATCCGCCTCGGTGGTCCCATACATAGGGGAACAGTAAGGGTAGAACACCTTGTCCGGAAATTCCTTGTGCAGCCTGCGGACTGCCTCGGTCCACGCCGCCCATGCCACGACGCTCCCGCCGTGCAACTCATCGCCCAGGAGTCCATCCACAGCCGGCGCCTCAAGCCCCGGCTTCATTCCCAGTCCGTTCGCCCAATACTGGTACGCGTAATCCGCCGTCAAAGTATTGGCTTTCTCCAGCACCGTCGTGCCGCCGGGGATTCCGGTTTCATCGAGCCATCGCTTCCCGCGCGCTTTCCATTGGTCATGGGCCGTGCGTATCTCCTCTGAAGCCATGTTGGTGCCACCATCTATCATGTTCAAGTTGGCGAGGATATGTTTCTCAAGGAAGCTCCAGTCATAGGGTCCGTACTGGGCGATGCTCGGGGTGTTCGAAAAGCGGGCATAGCCAAGCTCAGGGATGGCGCGGACGATGAGCCTCTTCAGCGCCGGGCGCCCCTCGCGCCGGATTCTCAACTTATGTTCCCCCGCGGAGAGCAGACGCATCGCCTCTTGAGGGGCGCTCGTCCCCGCTTCGCAGACAAGTACGGAATTCTCCCACGGGTCCGAATCGAGAGCCACCCGAAGTTTGTCCGCCGCGGCCAACTCGGCTGCGCAAGAAAAGAAGACCCAATGCTTCCGCGGATTTCTGAACATGTACTCGTCGGCGGAGGGAGTCTCTACGTTCAAGAGTTCGGTGACGAGGTTATTGAGGACCTTCATCTCTGGAGTCTGGCCCGGCCAGGAGGGGCGCATGGGCCAGGTGAACTGCGCGACGGCGGGCGGCCCAATCGGTTTGCCCTCCCGCGTCAACGCTTTGACCTCAAGCCGATGCTCGCCCGGCGCAATCTCCAGCTTCTCCAGCCTGACGGTCAATTCACCAGCAGTTGCGAGCAGAGGACGCTCCACCTTCTGTAGCGCGGCCCCCTGGCCTGCTTCTGCCACCAAGGCGATTTCGGCTCTGGCCCCCTCGGGAAGTTCCCCCAATCCCTCATACCGCACGGTCACGTCCACGCGCTTGTCGAAGTAATATGGATCAGCGATGACGGAAATCTTGCCCGTGAGGGCCTCTTTCCTGGCCGTCTGGACAAGGGCCTCCGCGACTTCCTCTTCCGTGAGGCCGGGCTTCCGCCCGAAGACGGCTTCAACCTCCTGATCCGAGAGCGCTCGGTCATAGACCCTTACATCGGCAATGAGTCCCTTGAAGTAGCTGGCCCCATCTCCGCCCATGCGAAAGACACCGGCGTTGCTGACTTGGCCGAATGGCGATTCCGACGAGCGTCCCAGTTTGTCGTTGACGTACAGCCTGAGCGTCTTGCCGTCGAACACGCCGGCCAGATGGTTCCACTTCCGCCGTTCCATGAGCGAACTGCAGTAGAACTTTCCTTCTCCTACGGCCCACCAGACGGCGTGCGCCGTCATGGTGTGCTGAAACAACCCGAACGAATTGACCTGCCTGCCGACAATCAAGGCATGGTCCTTCGGAACGTCCTCCGGATAAACCCACGCGCTCAGCGTCACGGCGTTCGCAAAGTTCAGGCCGGGCGCGGCCCCGAAGTCCACATAATCATCCAATCCGTCAAACCGCAATGCAGAGCCGCTTTTTCCTCGAATCCATGCGGCGCCGTGGATGTTCCCATTGTTGCCATGGCCGATCCTGTCGTGGAGGACGCCGCCGGATGCCTCGTCGAAACTGTAAAGGGCAACAAGCTCTCGTTCTGCTGATGACGCCGGCGCGGCCTTGCCCGGTTCGCCCTGGCCGGCTGCAATACACGTTGCGGTGATCAGAATGAAGATGCCGACAATGGAGATTCCTATCCGCTGCACCGTGACCTCTTTCCTTTCATCAGCTTGCCCGCGGGACCCATTTCCGGTTTCCAACAGATCATCTCACCGCGCAGCCACCCTGTGCGTGCCGGACCTGGGCGTCCCGCAGCCAATCGTCGAAATTCGAAGGACTAGGGATTCATCCTCGCGGATTTGGGCGCGGGATGAAATCAGGCAGATGGCGCGCACACTTTCAGCGGATTTCGCGCCGACTCTCGATTCGCATCTCGTCCACCTGCGGATATGCGCTGACCGACACTGACTCGGACCCACCGGATGAATGTCACGAAATTGTGCGTCGCCCAATGGGCCACATAGACAGCGCCGTCGGGAAGGCGGTGCACATCCGGCTTTCCAAACGCGAACAGACTCTCATCAAAGAGCCCGCACTCTTCCTGTTCTGATGATCCGATCTGGGCGCGGCCGCGCGCATCCCAGATGCACAGATGGCCATCTTGCGGCCAGGTCTTTCCGCCATCCTCGGAGATCGTTCCATAGACGCCGGGGTTCCTGGCGTCACGCCTATTGTATGCGGCGAACGCACGGCCGTCACCCAAGTCCACCACGCTTCCCATCTGGCCGACAATCCCCGTGTCAAAAGGTTCCGCCCAAGATTTTCCATCATCCTCCGAGTACGTCCCGCGGATGGGCAAGTCCTCGCCTGTCTCGTAGTCTTTGACCCAGTACATCACGAGAATGCGGCCGTCGCACATCCGGGAGAACATCCCATTCCAGTACAGCAGTCGGTGCTTCGGATCCATCGCGGCCACGCTGTACTCCGGCCATGTCAGGCCGCCGTCCGCCGAAAAGAGAGCCAAAGAGCGTTGACGCGGCGGAGCGGGATCTTCGTAGGCCTTCCATGTCTCAACGGGGAGCAGCAGGCGCCCGTCAGACAGCGGGACCACTCGGCCGGAGGCATTGCCTATTAGCCCGTCAGGAAGCGGCACCACCTGCGGTGGCGACCAGGTGTGTCCCATATCGGCGGAGCGGAACAGGAGTGTATCGCAGGGAACACCCCCTAAGGTCTTTGGGTTGTAAACAATCGGTCTTTCCGGAACTGAGCGGTCCCACCGATAGCCGCTGAGAATCAGCGTCCCGTTCGCAAGCAAGGACGGGTAGCCGTAGCCGTAGCTATAAGTGCGCTCATCCTTTGACGGGTCCCAGAGAAGGCCTTCCTCCTGCCAAGTACTGCCGCCGTCCAGGGAGCGGGTCAGCGCATATCGGGCGTCCACCGCTTCGCCGGCGCTGGCTTTGCGATAGCAGCAGAGGAACTCCCGCTCGGACAATTGCACCAGGCCCGGAAAGACGGCCTGCTCGGCTTTCAATTGGGGCACAGGATTCTTCGAGATGATTCCGCTTTCGACAATCTTGACCATTCGCATTCCTCGCCATAAGAGTCCTCAGAGAGAAACCTGCCTTGCGGCGCTCTGAGCCATTTTCGCGCGTTTTGCCGCGGAGCACCCTCGCCACGACAAGACGTAGTGTACCGTCTGCAAGCGCATTTGTCAAGCAAATAGCGTGACGGTTTTCCATCCCGCGAGAAGACAGGCGGGATGTACGGTTGAGGAGATCAGGTTATGCGTGCCCAAGTAGTGCGACAGCGTCGGACAAATCGAGAAACAGGCGGAACATGTGGGTTTCTCTCGTTCGCGAAACATACGCGATTCGGGCAATGCGCGGGCAGGTTCTTATGAGACGCCCCTCGTAATTGTCAAACAGTCTACAGCCGTACGTTCTTCTCGGCATGCACGCGCATGAGGGTTGCCGCCGCGGCCGCGTCACCCCGATCAATCGCTTCGAATATCTCCTGATGCTCGAATTGCGTCCGCTTCATAAGGGCGTGCTGTTCCGCACGAGTCAACTTCAAGTCATAGATGTCCAGCCCCTGGTCAAGAAATGTGCTGATGACTTCGCCTGTAGCGGCGAGAAGAGCGTTGTGCGATATGTCCAGAATGCAGAGGTGAAAGCGCGTGTCCTCGGCGCAGAATTTGGCAAAACCGTTTTTTATGGCGCTTTGCTCCTTCGCAAGAATGTTCGAGAGCGCCTCAAGGTCTCTTCCTGTCCGATGCACAGCCGCCAGTGCAACGGCGCCCGTCTCAATCACAACGCGGAACTCGCCTAGTTCCCGGAATTGGATTTTTGTTTGGACCAGGCTCGGAATCATTTCCGTCAGCAGTTCCCGGGGACGCGCGCGAGTAAGCCGCGCGCCGGTCTTCGTCCTCGATTGCACCATTCCGATGGCCCGGAGCCTGCCCATTCCTTCGCGCACGGACCCTCTCGATATCCTCAGGGACTGTGCGATTTCCATTTCTGTGGGCAGCAAATCGCCCGGATGCAAGTCATGCTGTTTGACGTAGCCGTGGATAAATTTGACGACCTTGTCAGCAGCCTGAACTTTCTTCTGTTCCCTCATGTCTGACCTCACGGACTATTGTCTTTGCCTGCGCGTGTCCTTGACAATAGCCTGACAGTGTTGTAGGGTTACGCGGCCGATATATCGGACAAATAGTCTATCCGTTTCGGTGCCATGATAGTCTCGGAGATAACACCATGTCAAGGAGTTGGCCACATGATTGCACTGCGCTGGCGTGGAATCAATGACGTGGCCATAGACATGGTGGAAATTGGGTCGCGTGTCGCGCGGACCGGTGGCCCGTCGGGAGCTGCATTGTAAAGCGGGAGAACGCGGCGGACGTCCAGCGTATAGGTAACCCGTTGGCAGATGACCGCCGGGGCGGCCGGATCAGGGAAAGGAACACATGAACGGCAAAGAGCGTTGCATCGCCGCGATCTGCGGCGAGCCGGTGGACAGGACGCCGGTGTTTCCGCTGCTGATGTTCTTTGCGCAAGAGCGATTCGGCATCACGTATCGCGAGTTCGCCACGAACGGCCGCGCGCTGGCGGAGGCGCAGTTGAGCATGCGGGAAAGGTTCCCTCTGGATGCAATCACGGTTTGTTCAGACGCCTTCCGAATCGCCGCCGACCTAGGGGCGGAGATGGTCTATCCGGAGGACAAGCCACCGTTCGCAACGCGCCCGCTCGTCCAGACCAGGGCGGACTTGAAGAAACTCGGCCGACTCGATCCCCTTCGCAGGGGCTCGCGCATGGCCGACCGTGTGCTGGGCACCCAGACGATGGCCAGGGCGGCTGGAGAGGAGTGCCTGGTGCTCGGCTGGGTGGACATGCCGTTCGCCGAGGCATGCTCCCTCTGCGGAGTGACCGGCTTCATGATGATGCTCGCAGATGACCCGGCGTTGGCGCATGAGGTGCTTGAGTTCCTGGCGGGCAACGTCATCGCCTTCAGCCTGGCGCAGCTCACGGCGGGTGCGGCGATGATCGGGGCGGGGGATGCGGCGGCCTCGCTTGTATCGCCGGCCCAGTACCGCGAGTTCGCATTGCCGTACGAGCGGCAGGTCGTCGAGGCCGTTCACGGAGCCGGCGGGCTGGTGAAACTTCACATCTGCGGCAGCACGAGCCACCTGCTCAACGACATGATTCAATCCGGCGCGGACCTGTTCAATGTGGATCATCTCGTGAGCTTCGACCTGGCGTGCGAGGCGTATGGCCGCGCGGAGCGGTGCTTCAAGGGCAACCTGAACCCCGTGGCCCACATGCTGCAGGCGACGCCGCAGGAATGCGCGGCGCGGTGCCGTGAGCGGCTGAAGAAAGCGCGCGGCCTGCGGTTCATGCTGAGTCCAGGCTGCGAGGTCCCGGCCGCGACGAGCGATGAGGTGTTCCGGGCATTTTGCGAGGCGCCGGGAGGCGTGTCATGAAGCCAGTGTCGTCACGAGGGCAAGGCGCGGTCCCGGCGTTGAAGACCGCCGACGGCGCGCGGATTTCCGGCATCGGGCTGGGCACCTTCGGGTCGGACGCCGTGGATGCGGCCGCGGTAGCGGAAGCGGTCCGCTACGCGATCGGCATCGGCTACCGCCATATCGACTGCGCGGCCGTGTACGGCAACGAGCAGGAGATCGGCACAACGCTCGCGAACGTGGTTGCGGGCACGGCGGGGTATCCCGCGGTGAAGCGCGAGGCGCTTTGGATCACGTCCAAACTCTGGAACGACCAGCACGCCCCCAGGAACGTCGCCTCCGCCTTCGAGAAATCCCTCAAGGACCTCGGCCTCGACTATCTGGACCTCTACCTGGTGCATTGGCCCTTCCCCAATTTCCATCCCCCCAAGTGCGATGTGAGTTCCCGCAGCCCCAACGCGCGTCTGTACATCCACGAGAACTTCATGGCCACCTGGCGCGAGTTGGAGAAACTGGTCGAGCGCGGCTTGGTGAGGCACATCGGCACGTCGAACATGACGATCCCCAAGCTGGATCTCGTCCTGCGCGACGCCTCGATCAGGCCCGTATGTAATGAGATGGAACTGCATCCGCATTTCCAGCAGCCCGAGTTCTTCTCCTACGTCGTTTCCAAAGGCCTGGTTCCCATCGGATATTCGCCGCTCGGCTCACCCGGCCGCCCCGAACGCGACCGAACCGCGGAGGATACCGTAGACATGGAAGACCCGGTTATCGTTGAGATCGCCAAAAAGCACGGCGTCCACCCCGCCGCCATCTGCCTGAAATGGGCCGTGAAACGCGGCCAGATTCCCATTCCCTTCTCCGTCAACCCGCGGAACATTGCGGCCAACCTGCAGGCCGTCTCCACCGATCCCTTGACCGACGCGGACCTAGCGGCTATTGCAGGGATCGACCGGAATTGCCGGCTGATCAAGGGGCAGGTGTTCCTGTGGAACGGCGCGAGAGGCTGGGAAGACCTTTGGGACTTGAATGGAATTATAGCCAAGTAGGAGGTTTATCATGCAAGGCACGATGAAAGGGGCGATACTGCCCGGCGACAGCACGGTGAAGTTCAAGGAGTACGCGATACCCACGCCCGGCCACGGACAGGCGTTGGTGCGCACCAAGAGTTCCACTATTTGCGGTTCCGACATCCGCGCCATCTACCGCGAGCACCTGGGAAAAGGTCCGGAAGGATACCAGGGCGTCATCGCGGGGCACGAGCCTTGTGGCCAGATTGTTGAAGCCGGTCCGGGCCTGAAGCGTTTCAAGGTGCGCGACCGCGTCATCGTGTACCACATTTCCGGCTGCGGCGTCTGCCACGATTGCCGGATGGGGTACATGATTTCCTGTTCCAGTCCGCACCGCGCCGCCTACGGCTGGCAGCGCGACGGCGGCATGGCGCCGTATATGCTCTGCGACGAGAAGGACCTGGTGCTCCTGCCCGATGCGCTGACATACACCGACGGCGCGCAGGTCGCCTGCGGCTTCGGGACTGTCTATGAGGCGCTGGAGAAGATCGGCATTTCCGGGAACGACGCGGCGCTCGTGGTCGGGCTCGGGCCTGTAGGTCTCGCGACCCTCATGCTCACCAGGGCGATGGGGGCGAACCTGCTCGTCGGCGTCGAAGTGCAGAAGGAGCGCATCGCGCTGGCCAAAAAGCTCGGCTTGGCTCAGCATGTCGTGGAGCCTGGCCCGGACGCGCTTGCAAAGCTCAGGGAACTCAGCGGCGGCCGCGGTTTCGAGAAAGCCATTGACTGCTCCGCGCACCCCGACGGCCGCACCCTGGCCATCCGTGCGACGCGGCAGTGGGGCAAAATCGCGATGGTGGGCGAGGGTGGCACAGTCTCATTCAACCCCAGCCCGGACATCATCCACGACCAGAAGACCATCTACGGCTCCTGGGTCACCTCGATCTGGCGCATGGAAGAGCTGGTCGAGCGCCTGGTGCGCTGGGGCCTGCACCCCGAGGAGCTGGTCACCCACCGCTTCCCCCTGGACAAGGCTGACGAGGCGTACCGCCTCATGGCCTCCGGCGCCTGCGGCAAGGTGGCCGTCGTCTTCGATGAGGAGTTGAAGTGAGGGGGGGGGGCAGACGTGTGCCCTGCGATACTATTGGTCTTTACATAAGTAACATCATTGAACGAACACCACGTTGCCCCCATGGGCGCGACGCTGGAGGGACGTCAGAGAACACCCCCATAGGCAGATCGTTGAGGCGTTTGGGAGAAAGCGCTCATGGCAACCTCAGGAAAACGTTGGCCCGGTTTCAGCCGTAAGGCCGAAATCGAGTGGGTCCGCAAACAGCGCAAGACGATGCTTGCGGAGCTTCTTCGGTGGGAGAAGGAACGCTTGGGCCGTCGCATTGCCGCGACGCGAAGGCTCTTCCCGCAGAGCGTGTTTATCGGCGACATCCATTGCCATACCCCCTTCAGTGATGGTGTAAGCACCGTGGTCGAAAATAAGGCCGTGGCCGACGCAGTAGGGCTTGATTTCTTGTTCGTCACCGATCACAGGACCATTCGGCACCGGCGGCACTGCGACGGCCGTGCTGGCGTCCACTGGGGTCAGGAGCCGCCCTCGTGCGGGCGTGAAATAGGCGTCCTGATGCCGCGGCGTCTCTTTGTCCCGCGACACGATTCTCTGGCTGCGGACTTCGCGCGGGCTCGCCTTGTTGCGCCGTTCGCCTGGATTCCCCACCCGGCCGGCTACGGCAAGAGCACTCGTTATCCGGCAGAGATGGCGAAGCAACTATGGACACTCGGCGATCGGTTCGCAATGGAGATACTGAACGGATGCCAAAAGCTGTGTTCCGCCTATGACGGCATATGCCAGAGCGCGTTGGCGCTCCTGGATGAACTACTCTGCGCCGGACGGCAGGTGACTGTGCTTGGCGCCAGCGACGCGCACATTTGCTGGTCTATCGGCACGGCATGGACAGGGGTGTATGCGACAACATCCGGCAGTCTGGACGTTATCGAGGCGCTGAATCGCGGACATTCGTTCGCATCGGAGGCGCCTATACTGTGGCTAGCGTCCGGAAGCGCCGTGATGGGAGACGTCGTCAGAAAGCGACCGGGATCGAAGACAAGCCTGCGCTTCTCCGCGGCAGACTCGCTGGGTCTGCGTTCTGTCCGGCTTGTGAGCCAAGGTCGGACGGCGCATGAGGTTCAGGTAGACGGCGCACCATGCATGTCCGGAGAAGTGATTCGAACAGCCCGCAAGATGCCCACGTATTTTCGGCTGGAGGGCATTGCCTTAGACGGGCGTCGCGCAATCTCATCGCCTCTTTTCATAGTGCCGCGATAGCGGCTTCTACTGTGATCGCATACATGAAGCGTTCAGTCGAGGAAACGGGCCCCCTTCGTTCTTTGCTCCATGGCGTTTCAGAAACTCGAGGACAAGACACCGAAAATCCTTCGGAAATTGAACCGCAGCGACATGTGCGTTCCAGGCTACAACAACAGGATGCCCGCCATGGTGGTTCTAGGAGCCTGTCCAAGAATTGTCACTTGACACGTATGATAAAATGCGCGCGTCCATGAGTGGTGCGCGGTACGCCGCGCACTCTGGTTGGCAGCGGTGGCGGTGGGAGTTTCGGCCGTGCCCCCAAAATAGATCGAAGCTTAAGCTACGCAGCCACGTATGCGGAAGTAGTCGTAACGTAGTGCAGTGCCCAGAAGTTGCGGAGTCGCGTGTACAGGACAGAGCAGCCCCCGCTACCAGCCGCCTTTTCCGCGAGCAGTTACATTCACCATCGCCACAATCCCTGCCTTAATCGCCAGCGGCAGGTTTGACCATGCTTTGACAACGGAGGCCAAGTCGGGTAGTTCTTGGGCGAGAAACGACAAGCAACTCGACAGGCACTCTGGGGAGTTTGCGGAACCCCATGTATTTGCGGCCTCATGCCGTGATTGCTTGCCGGTCTCGAAAACCGGTAGAGGTGCAAGCCCCTCGGGGGTTCGAACTCCGCTTCTGACACGAACATGCGGTCGCCGTCGCGTTACCCCAAGTGAGCCCGTCCACATTTGGTGCGTACTTGGCACGCCGCGACTTCCCGCCACAGCGCAAGGCTTCCGCTACCTACTGTTTTTTGCGCCAGTAATCGCCGTTACCATCGCCAGAATGCCCACCCTAATCGTATTTGGCAACCTCGGCCATGCTCTTATAAGTTCGTCCATGTCAGGCTGTGTTTCGGACGAAGACGGTAAAGAACCCGGTAAAGCTGCGGAATCGCTCAATACTGGATTGACGTCGCACTGGATCCTAAGTCCAGCATATACGCCGGCTCCACCACTCCGCGTTTGGTCTCATCGATATTCAGGACGTATTCGGTACGCCGCGGTGTCCCTCCAAACAATCTCACCTACCGCTCGGTCACGCCTCGAACCACTTCCAAAGGCTAGAACCGGTTTCATAACTGCCTCAAGGTGATGATGAGGCAAGCGACATGAAAGAATCCACTATAGATAGTCAGGCTGCGGTCCCAACGAACGACCAAACGGCGAAAGTTGTTGAGCCAGGGGAACGTGCGCTCGACTTTCCAGCGGCGTAGGTATCGTCGCAGTTTTCGTCCATCCTGCGTTTTCCTCTTGCGGTTGCTTCGGTTCGGGCAGATCAGTTCGATGCCGCGCCGTTTGAGTCGCTTGCGCAGCGGATCGGAGTCGTAGGCTTTGTCGGCAATGATCCGCAAGGGCTTCTTTCGAGGCCTTCCGCGTCGGCGCGGCACGGCGATCTGCTCCATCGTGGTCTCCAGCAGCGTCACTTCCGCCGGACTGGCCGAATCCAGGTAGTTTCCTAAACCGCAGGTCGCAGGTTCACATTCTGCTTTCTGCTGCCATCCTCCCCTATGGATCTGGCTTCAAGCCGCAAACTCGGCGATGGGTGCCCCCGCAAAATCAATATTCAGTAAGGCACAAATCTGCCGCCCCGGCCAACTGCAAGCCCCTGTGTCATGGAGGGCACGGAGGCATTGTCCCTGCCTCCATTTTTCACCCGGCGAGGAATTCCAAGACAGCACGGAAATCGGTCAAGCGGGCTTGCAATTTCACCAGATGATGGTTATTATATCACCATGATCCAGCGGAACATCCAAGAGCGCATCCAAACGGCTCTCGCAGACACGCCTGTCGTACTGCTCAACGGAGCGCGCCAGACCGGCAAGACCACGCTGGCACAGAGCCTCGCTGCCGGCCTCGGCGCGGAGTATTTCACGCTGGATGACGCGACGACTTTGGGGCTGGCCTGCGGTGACCCCGCAGGCTTTATCCAGAATCTGTCTGGCCCGGTGGTTCTCGATGAAATTCAGAAGGCACCGGAACTCTTCCCAGCCATCAAACTGTCCGTGGATCGAAACCGGGTGCCTGGCCGGTTTCTGCTGACGGGATCGGCCAACATCCTTTCGTTGCCACGGTTGTCCGAGTCACTGGCGGGGCGTATGGAGGTGGTGCCGCTGTTTCCATTCTCCGCCGGTGAACTTGCCGGGATGCGAGAGACATTTGTCGAACGCCTGTTTTCAAACAAACCAAGCAAGGTGAAACTAAAGGGCGCAGAGATGCCGCTGGCCGAGAGGGTCGTCTGCGGCGGGTACCCGGAGGCGGTCCAACGCAAGGATGCAGCGCGACGCGCTGCGTGGTTTGCCTCCTACGTTTCAACCTTGCTCCAGCGAGATGTCCGCGATCTGGCGCGGGTGGACGCGCTCCACACCTTGCCTAACCTGCTCAAGCTGCTGGCGACCCGCAGCGCTGGACTCCTGAACCTGGCCGACGTCAGCAGGGATGCGGGGTTGCCGCACACGACCGTGACGCGTTATCTAGTCTTATTGGAAGCGTTGTTTCTTGTCCATCGATTGCCCGCATGGTCCGCTAACCTGGGGAAGCGCCTTGTGAAGGCCGCCAAACTGCATGTCGGCGATGCCGGATTGGCCTGCCACTTGATTGGAGCGGATGCTGCCCGGCTTAAGCAGGATCCAGCGCTGCTCGGCCGGATAGTGGAGAGCTACATCGCGGGTGAGTTGCGCAAGCAGATATCGTGGACCGATCCCCAGGTTTCACTGTTTCACTTCCGCACGGCGGCAGGAGTGGAAGTAGACCTGCTGTTGGAGAAACCTGATGGGACGGTGGCGGGGGTGGAAGTTAAGATCAAGGCATCCGTGACCCCTGATGATTTCGCGGGACTATTGAGGCTCCGCGACCAACTGGGCACGCGATTCCACGTCGGCGTTCTTCTCTATGGGGGAGAGCAGGCTCTGCCGTTCGGCGATCGCCTCTGGGCATTGCCATTGGAAACACTCTGGTTAAGCTGAGAACGGCGCCCCGGACAATTCCTGTGCCTCACGGATATTCCATCTAACGTCAGCATATTACTCGAAAGATAGGTAATTTGTCCCATGGGGCTCGGCCGCTTGTGAAAGATTTGTGAAAACTCCGGGGCGAATTCCGATTATCGTGGATGACATAGAATGACATAGGATGACGATGAGTGAAGATCGAACTTCCTGACGTGAAACGTCTTACGGCATATCTGCCTGTATGACATGAAGTTATAAAGAACGCTGTCCTCGAATCCCGACCTCTCCGCCATGTTTTTCGACCCAGATGACCCTTATTTGACAAGGGTTATTCCGTCGGTTGTCCTTCCGTGCAGCGGCTTGTGAAAGAACGGGTTGAAACTCTCCGACCCGCCGGAGGATATATGCCCCCGAAGCACCTACCCAAAGGGCGCAGCCCCTCATAGAGATGGGACATATCCGCGATGCCGGGGCGAGCGACTTCTGATTCCTTCTTGCCCACTATTTCTCGCCTTCTGCACGCGTCTCAAGACCCCGCTTCCTTCAATATGTGGCGGTGTCTATGGGATCAACGATCAGAACCGTCGTTCTGCGGTTGTTTCGAAAAGATTCCGTTCTGGTGACCAGCCCCCATCCGATGTGCCAATCATAATGTTAGAGTTGGTCAATCAACTGTTATCATGCTGCCGGCGCGACCTCTCTCATGACTCCAACGCCAGGACCTCGTAGTCCTCGATCAACGGAAGGCGGAGGGTGACTCTTCCCTTTGCGGCGGTGAACCGCAGAGCCTTCTTCGCACGCAGCGCCCTGACGCGCCGGATTCCCTTCGCGCGCACGGTCAATTCCACGTCGTGCAAGGGGATGACCTTCTCCATCGGACGCTTCATGTCGGCGGAAGCGTTGACAAGGTGAACCAGGATTCTTCCCTTCTGCGCGCGCACCTCCACCGCAAGGCTGCCGGGGGCGTCGGTTTCCACCTGCAACCCGGCGGCGCCCGAAGCGAGTTGGATCGCCGAACGGGCCAGGTTCTTGTGGTCGGAAAGGTGGTAGAGGTTGAAGCTTCCAAAGAGGGGAGCGGCCACGTAGACCACGCGCCCCTTGCCGCGCTTGCTCCACAGCATGACGGGCCAGTCCGAGACCCCCCTGGGCTGCTGGTAGGCCAGCCCGATGGGATTGTTGAAGTAGATGAGCGCCTTGGCGTCCTTCGCAGGTTTGACCTTCAACCCGTTGACGGACCGCGCCATGAGGTAGCCATCCGGGAACCCGGGCAGGTCATCGCCCCTGACGGTCATGTAGTCTTCGATGCGCGAGGGAGCAAAGACGCCCTCCACCTTCTCGACTCCTAGGAATCGAAGCCACTCCGAACGCTTGGCCGCGTCCCCCCACTGGTCATAGGCGCCCGCTTCGAAGGTCGCAACGAGCCCCCCGCCGGCCCTGACGAACTTCTGTATCGCGGCGATCTGCTCGTCGGAAAGGCACGCCGCGTTCGGCAGCACGAGCGTCTTGACCCCTTTGAGCTTGGCCAGGACAAGATGGTTGTCCCACAGGGCGCGCACCGGGACGTGCACAAAGTTGAGCGCATCGAAGCATCCGTGATGTTCGTTGTCCAGCAGCTTGGCGGAGGCGTCGCGGCAGGCGGTCAGATCGGCGCGCGTCGGCTTCTGAGCGCTCTCGATGATGAGGTTCATTTCCTTCCCGCTGCCGACCTCACGCGCGAGCGCCTTGTGCCGGCTCAGGTAGTAGTAAAGCGTCCGATTGGAGAGCAGCACCGCCGTCTCCGCTGCGGATCGGGTCGCGGTATAGTATTCTTCATTCTCTTCCAGGAACTTCCCGACGGATACGGCGTCGAACGCCTCCTCGGCCCGCGAGTTCATCGCTTCCATGAAGATGGCGAACCACGTGTTGGCGCCTCCGGCGACCGACTGGATCAGGGCGTTGTTCATCTCAGCGGGAGGAAGCGGGTTGTAGTGCCATGTGGAGAGCGCATGGTGAGTGAAGACCACGGCTGGCTTCTCGCCCGCGCTGAGGAAGCGCGCAAGGTTGAGCGAGTCAAAGGGCGATTTGTACGATGTGGAGCAGTGGTAAAACTCCTCTGAATCTGTAAAGGTCTGGAATTTCTCCATTCGGGCGGGATCGCGGGCCGTGTCCATTGAGGAGGCATCGAAGCCGCCGCCGTTGAGGAAGATGACCGCTTCGGGGTTGACCGACAGAGCCGCGGCCTGCGCTCCCTGCATGAAGTTGGCCCAGGACTGGGCGCGGAACGGAAGAAACTTCTTCCAAAGCGGGTCCGACCAATCGCCGAAGGAGGGCATTCGTTTCCTGCCGGACTCCTTCGCGAAGAGCCGGCGGCAACTCTCGCAGTAGCAGCAGTCCGGAAAGACCAGCGGACCGTCCAGGAAGCAGCCGTCCACCCCCGTGCGCATGACTTCGCGGATCAACTCGAACGCCCAGTCGCGCCAGGGGCTGTTGGCGCACAGCGTGGTCCCGCCGCCGTAGAGAGGATGCGTGCGCCCGTACGGCGTCCCGTCCTCCAGCAACTGCTCCCACCCCGGATGGCGCGCCGCGAAGTCGTAGGAGTACCAATGCATGTTGACATACGGCACAAGATATATGCCGTACTTCCTGGCGTGCGGCAGGTATTCCCGAAGCATGTCAAAGTTGCCGAGTGTCGGCAACTTCTCGAACTTCGGCGTGTTGAACAGTGTCTGGTAGGCAAGTCCCGGCGCGCAGCCCGGCGTGGCCATGACCCACTCGCAGTTGATGTGCCAGCGTTCATGCGACTCGCGAGCGAGCTGGTCGAGGTCGGATTTCATGAACGGCGTGAAATCGCCGATATAGTCACGCCGCATCATGCGCACGGGACGCTGCCACCATTTTAACGTGTCACCCATAGTCTGTTTTCCTTGCCGCATCGGCGTAAGCTTCCCCCAAGAGTGAAAGTGCCATTGGGATCAGAGATCGTCATCAATTATCGTGTAGCAGGACCTCGGCTACACGAACCACGAGATGAGTTCCGTAAGCGTACCCCGTGGCATTGAAGGAGAAGACGCCCGAGTCCGTATTCTGGGAAAAGGCGAGATTCTCGCCATTGTCCAGCCAACGAAGCGATTGGATTCTCCTGGCAAGGCCGTTGAAGGCGCGCGGCTCATTGTGGGCGCAGGAGTTGGTGAAGGCGGGCAGGTTGTGGACGAACAGGAAGATTCGACCCTCCGCCTCCAGCGCGAAATCGGCCCCTTTTCCTTGCACACCACAGGGCTTCCCGGTGCGGAGGGCCTTTTCATGCATGTGGACCCATTCGCCCATCCGGAGCAGGAAGGCGGCCTCAAAGTCCGGGATCTTCCCTTCGGCTGTCGCTCCGACGTTAAGAATGTAGTTGGCGCCCACTTTTCTGCAAGCGCAGAGGTTCTCAATGACAGCCCCCATGGAGAGATAGTTGAAATCGTTTCTGGCGATTCCCCAATGCCGATTCAAGGTCTGGCACATTTCGGCGGAGAGGTATTTGGACATGCCGGTGCGATCCATAGGCTTGGCGCGCGACTGCTCAAAGGTTACCGCGTCAATCTCCGGGTGACCGAGGTGTCCGAGGGCATTGATGCCCGTATTGTTGATGATAATGGCGTCGGGCTGGTGCTGCCGGATCATCCCGTAGAGACGGGCTTCTTTCCAGTCCGCATCAGGTTTGTCCCAGTTGCCATCGAACCAGAAACCGCCAATTTCGCCGTAGCGGGTGCAGAGGATCTCAATGGAGTCATGGAGATAATCCAGATAGCCGTTGAAGTCGCTCTGGTACGCCGGATGATTCCAGTCCAAGGTGGTGTGGTAGAGGAACGGCATGATCCCTTCCAGCCGACAGCCGTCAACAAACTCCCCGACGAGGTCGCGTCCTGCGGCGCTGTGGGGGGCGTCGTGATCGCTGAGTCCGCGCGTATCGTAAAGGGAGAACCCCTCGTGATGGCGCGCGGTGAGAACGATGTAGCGCATTCCGACGCGCCGTGCAAGGCGGGCGATCTCACGCGCATTGAAGTCGGAGGCCGTAAACCGCTCGCGAAGTTTCGCGTATTCGGACACGGGAAGCCTGTGCAGAACTGCTTGCGCCCATTCCCCCTCGCCCAGAAGCGAGTACAGACCCCAGTGAATGAACATGCCGTAGGCGAGCTTCTCAAAGTTGGTCACGCGTGGGAGGGGTTCAACTGCATTCATGGTGTACTTGTTTTTCCTTTCCAGTAGCATACTCCGGGACAAGATCAACGCGCCTCACTCTGCGAAAACTGCGGCAGCCACTTGCGGTTGGCCAGGAGCAGTTCGTTCATCATCTTTTCCATGAGGCGGAAATCGCGAATGGTCCCGCACATCGGGTCGTTAAGCATGACTTGCAGGACGAGCTTGCGGTCGCCGGTGAGGGCGGCTTCGACGGTCATCTCCTGATTCATGGCATGGCGCTGAATCTGGGTGAGAATCGTCGGCGGCACCTTGCCTACGGGCAGACCGTAGACGTGGTCGCGCGTGATCAGGCCCATCGTCTCGACGATGATGTCCTTCGGAATGCCCGGCACTTGGCCAACATTAGGGATGTTGACGATATCCTTCCACTCGATCAGCCCCGCCAGAGCGGCAATGACCTTTGAAGTGGATTCCTGCGAGACCTTCGCCTCCATTTTCTTCTTGCCGTTGGTGATCTCCGCCACATTCTTCTTCCATGCCGGCGTATAGCCGTTGCGCCGGTCTTCGATGGTGGTGAGTTTGACACCCATCACCGCGCCCTTGTGCATCTTTTCGGTGCAGAAGTACGGGAAGAACTCCACGAGGTGGCGGTCGCCCGCGGCGGGCAGTGCGTCGTAGACTTTGAACAACTCGATCTTCACCTGGTTGGAGCCGATGAGTGTCTGGTCGAGGGCGGTGCCGGGGCCTTTGCCGCCGGAGAGCATCTTGCCTTCAACCAGCGCCTTGCGCAGGACGGGGAAGGCGTCCTGGCCGTTGTGGCGCAACGTGATAATCCACGGCAGGTGATTGACGCCGACACTGACGCAGTCGAACCCCTTGCGCCAGTCCTTGCAGCCCAGGAGTTTTGCCAGCATGTACAGGGTGCCGTAGAGCTCATGGCACAGGCCGATACAACGGATGTCCGTTTCGCGCCAGACGCAGCGCGTGAGGGTTGACAGGGGGTTGGCGATGTTGAGCATCCAGGCGTTCGGACAGTGACGCTCCATCGCCTTGGCCAGGTTGACCACTACGGGGATGTTGCGCAGCGCGCGGGAGATACCGCCGGGCCCGACGGTGTCGCCCACGGGTTGCCAGATGCCGTACTTGTACGGGATTCTCAAGTCGTGCCCCATGGCATTGTACCCGCCCGTGGTAATCGTCACAATAACGTAGTCCGCCCCGCGCAGAGCCGTGGGCAGGTTGGTGGTGGCGCTGAGTCTGAACTGTCCCGTCTTCCTGAGCTGCGCCAGGATGGCCTTGCAGCACGTGTGCAGGTCGCTGAGATGTTTCGGGTTGATGTCCTCCAGAACGATGTCGCTGCCTTCCAGTCCTTCGGTACAGATGATGTCGCGGAATAGCGTGGGCGTCCAGCAATACGAGCCGCCGCCGATGATTGTGATCTTCATTCACGCTCCTTTGCCTTGGAATAGGAACGACACTCCCGCACGCAAGGTTAGCGCGCCTCTTGGAGCGGCGTCACCGCCGCCTTGACCATCGCCTCGCCGGCGCCCGCGGGCACCGCCTGGAGGGGAAATGACTCACTGAACAGAAACGGAGACATCGCCATAACTGCCTAACCGCCCGCGGCAAGAACCACAACATCCGCCGCTTACAGTCCACAACCCAGGAAGCGCAGGAGGTTGTCGGCGAATATCTTCTGTTGGTCCTCTTCAGTAACGCCGAGGCGGTCGAATATCTCCCGGTCCCCGCGCCAGAGGTTCTCGGGGGACGGGCGTGTGGGGATCATCCGGTCCGAGCCGTATATCATCTGGCCCGCGCCGACGTTCTCCAGGCATTTGGCCAAGACGTCCGGGCGATAGGATGGCGGCGTGCCAGGGGTCAGATCAACGAAGGCTTGGTCAAGTTCAGGGCGCATCTGTTTGAACTTCTGGGCCACGGCAATGCACTCATCCGTCCACGGCCAACCGACGTGAGCCATGGCGAAGCGGATCTTCGGGAAGTCCCACAGGACCTCCATGTTCCCGGGGCGGCAGTTATTCGCGTTGCTCCCCGGAAGCCACAGGATCCCGACGTGCATCAGGATGGGGATTCCCAGTTCGCCGCAGAGGCCATAGAGGTCTCGCGCGCGCTCGTCAGCCGGGTGAAAATTGGCCGGGAGCATTTTGAGCCCGACAATCCCGCATTCGCGAACAGCCCATTCCAGAACCTTGGGGGCTTCTTCGTACGTTGGATCAATGTGCGCGAACGCATAGATCCGGTCGGGCAGTCTTGCCTTGAGTTCCGCAAGTTCCTCCACATACCGGCGCACCGCACTGCCTTCCCCTGTTGTCAGACGTGAGATGAGCAAAAGACCCTCAAGGCTCCCCCGTTCGATGAACGCTTCGATATCGGCGACGCTTGCCTTGCCGCTAAGATGTACGTGGCCGTCTATTACGCGCATCGTGTCTTACCTTCCTGCAAAGGAAACCGCTTCAGCTCAGTATCTTGACTGGTCCATAGAGACCACTGGGTAAATTGTCCTTTTCAAACTGCACGCAGATCTTGTGGTATGGCCCTACTATGTTGTCGGGCCATTGATCCAGAATCTTGGTCGTGGCGTACTGATTGGATATGGTATTTGCCACTATGACCCGCAGGTCATTTCTCCCTTCCTTCAGAAGGTCCCTTACCCCAAACGCGAACGGCCGCCATGACCTCTTGCCAAGATTCCTGCCATTCAGGACGACCTCGCACCCGTAGAGGACTTCCCCTAAGTCAAGGACACGGGCATCCGCAGCCTGAGCGGCGCTACAAGCGAAGCTTGCCCGGTATTCGACTTCTCCGGAGAACTCTTCCCCAAGCTTCCCTCGCCAGTCGCCGAGTTTAGTAGAGATCACCTGTTCATTCACCTTCTCCACTTCAAAGTCGTGCTGACCGATACGGCAGGACTTCACCCTGCGACAAGTCCAGCCCTTGCCCAGCAGGATGACGTTCTTACCCGCTTCCGCTCGCGCGGCTTTCACCTGAATGTTTTCGGCAGTGAAGAGCACAAGACAGGATCCGGCAAAGGGAAGATGGAAGCCCAAACGACACTTCCCGGTGGAATACGCGGCGCCGCGTACGCTGTAGCAGTCCCCTGTCTCCGGGTCTAAGCGATATGCCGGCAATGATTCATTGAACGCGGCGACACAGGTTGCCGCCCCTTGCCCTTCGTTGGTGACGAGATATAGACTTCCGTTAGAGAAGCTGCGCTTACAGACTCTTATCGCAGCATTTCTCGGTCTTATCTGGACCAGAGGCTTAATACAGCTGACAAGCTCCCGGAAGCTGGCCACCATACTACCTCTAGGCCTCCTGGAACCAGTGACATTGTCCACCCAGAGAACCTTGCCGCCGTTTGAGGCAAATTCAAGCAGCTTCTCCTTAGCCTTCCTGCTCATCCACTTGGACCGAGAGACACAAACGGTGTGGTATCTCATGGGCCCGACCTCAAGCCGACCGTTCGCCACTTTGGTACTTGCCCTATCCAGAACGTCATCATCCACCAAGTCAAAGTCACACTGGTTTTCGAGCAGCGCCCTCACCAAATCGTCATGGGAGTTGACGACTTTTTGCACATCTGGGCCGCCAGCCCAGATGTCCCGGATGGGATAATAGACTGCCGTTTCAACCACGGGCTTTCCAAGGCTCAGGAGATAGCTGAGTCGCGCGGCATAGGCATGGAATCCATCCATGTGTTGCCACATCGGGTTCATCCGCCCCATAAAAGGCCGGAGACTGCCCATAAAGTGATCCCTCGTTGACAGCATATACTCGCCAATCGCGAGTAGATTCACTCCTCGCACGTATTGGAAGTTCAGAATCCATTTCATTTCCTCCGGGGTCAGGCTCGCGCCGTAGGCAGCGAAGGACTCTGTGATAGCCCATCTTTTCCCTTCCTGATGAGCGACACTGGAGGCGTGTTTGGGAAAATGGTGGTTGGCATTGACGGGGTGGCGTGACACGGATTTTCCCCAGGCCACTTGGATCGTTTTCGCCCGCCCGGGGAAAATCTGTCGCCATACCGTGTCAACGCCGGGGATGTCGAATTTCCGGTGCATCCGAAGGGGATGGCCATACCCGAACAGCCGCGGCCCCAAAGTGCCCTTGTCGCCGTCGCCGGCCAAATGGCCGGCGAAGAGCAAATGATTCTTTCGGCACCAGCGTTGTATCTGGCCAAAGAAGGCGTCTGCAAACCGTCGGCTCCACCAGTCGTAGAAGTCTATGCGGCACCGCATCCCTTTCGTTCGGTCCGCATCCAGAATCTCCGGCAGGTGCTTTCTTATGTCGTAGCCGTATTCCCTCTCAAAATCGGCGGCAAGTCCGTCGGTCCACGGTGGATTCGCCACCTTGGGCTCGTCGGCAAATACCAGTGGGATCACGCCGCCGAAATACCTGCCCATGCAGCGTTTGTACTTCTCGTGGGTCATTCGGATGAAGTCCTGGGTGGACCGGGGGTTTAGCAAGTCAGGATAGGGAGGCGTCGCCACGTTGGCCGATTGGGCGCGCGCGGCACGGAATATTTCGAGGTGGATATTCCCCTGGCTGATCTTGACTCTTGTTCCAGGCTTCAGTTGCCGGGTAATCTTCCTGCCATCGTAGAGAAAAGCCGAGAGGCAGCTTTCTGGAATCTTCACCACGTCTCCGGGCTTGGGAGTGATATTCTGACGCTCAATCCATTGTTGCGCCAGCGCGGGGTTTTCTTTCACGATACGACCACACACGCTGCCTGAGGGCCAGCCACCTTCGTCATACAGCCAGACCTTCATATGAAGCTCACGCGCCCTTTCCACCATAGCCCTGTGCAACGTCATGAAGCCGCGGGTGAGGTAATCGGGTTCAAGAGCGGTTGGCATGAAGTTCGGCCTGAAATCCTTTGGCTCGTGCAACGGCCACACCCCCCCCACCTTATGGGCCTTCATGTCCTTGAGCTGCCGGGACAGGACTTCCCTCGTCAAACGGGCGTTCCAAACCCACATGTACACGGGCCAGCAGAATGGGTCCGGATTCTCAAATTCGGTCGCCCGAAACTCTCGCAAAGCCGCCTTGCTGAAACTTACCACGTCGCTTACCTCCTGAAAACGGTTTCAAAACTGGTTTTCTACGGTTGGTTGGACTAGATGCGCCGGTACTCGACCTTCAGAATTCTCGCAAGCGCTTTCAGTTGACCGGTCCAGTCGCCATAGGCCATAGCAAGATGATGAGCAGCGCCGGTCGCGCCGAAGTCATCGAGAAATTCCGCAATCGGCCTACGCAGTTTAAGGAAGAAATTGGGGGCACCCAGAGGCACCGATGGTCTCTCCATGACGTTGCAGATTGTTACGACCATCCGCCAGTGACCGTCTCGAGTACAACAGATCCCTAAGAATGTGACCTCGCCTGCGGGCATTTGCAACTCCAGGCAGGCGCCTCGGCCGTGACAGCCATCCCACCACGGGTGCCTGCTCAATCTCACGGATGCCGGTGTTCTTTCGAACAGGGCAAGGTTCATTGACCCGCTGTGTCCCATCATGAAGCAATCGTTGTCAAAATCGTTGGCCCATATCTCAGTGAATACGCCTTGGCCTGATGAGAAACTGTTCATAATCATGCCCGACAAGGCGGTGGGGACATCTCCCTCGCATGAACAGAAAATGCCCTCCTGCATCAACAGAGAATTCCCGAGGCATGGCACAACCCCTATCTCCGGTTGTTGCCACATGGATTGGCAGTAGACAGTTGCCGCGCTGAGCGCTTCCTCCTTGGCAATGCGTTTCATTGCCAAGGCCAACCGCGCGGAGCGACTGAATTCCTCCCCCTTGAAATCATCATGCAGGCTGTACTTGCAGCGCAGCGTATTCTCGAGCGCTTTGGTTTCGTCCGCACCTACGTCTTTAAAGGCTGTGAGTACGCTGGAATCGTGGACACATACAGTGCCTGCGCCAAAGGTGGTGTACAAGAGCGCCGGGTCGTAGCCAAAATCAATCATTCCTGGATATAGGTGTCCAAAGATTCCGATTCGCGATCCCCAGATTGCCTTTTGGGCACGCAGGGCCTCAAAGATGCTCGCAAAAGATGCCTTCACTTTCTCGCTGGTGTAATGCCCGGAAATCAGGAAATAGGGCATATTTTCTCGTTCCAGCAGATTCGTGATGCCGGGTACGCCGGTCACACCGTGCTCCATCATCCATTTGTTGAAGTCCAAGTCGTCAGGGAGTGTTGAAGACGGTTGTGTATTCCATACCACGATGGGGCGGGGGAACCGCTTCAGATCCAGCACGATGTCATCCGGTGTGGAGTAGGTCACCGTTGTTAAGATCAACACATCCACGTCTGCGGCCTGAAAAAGACGACGCGCTTCCTGGGATCGGCTTGGCAAGTCAATCAACTGCCCCGTTTCACACAGTGTGCCAAATTGGGAGAGGTATTCCCCGTAATGTTTGGCCCATTTCAGGGCAGTTTTCTCATGCTCAGGAAAGAACCGCCAGTATGAGCCATGAGCAAGCGGAAGATATCCAATTCTGACTTCCTTGGCCTTCTTGTCAGCAGCTGTCATATGCTATTTCCTCTTTCGCGGGTTATTGGAAAAAAGTCCGTCCGCCGTCCGCCAAGCGACTTATCATCTCAAGACATTTCCATAGATGGCCCGTTCGCAGCGGCATGGCTACAGGACAAATTGTTCGATTTTCAACAACTCGGCTGCTTTCTTTAGTTGTGCAGTCCAATCCCCGTAGCTGAGAATCACATGATGGGTCACACCCCTGCGACACAGCGACTCCAGATATTCCTTTACAGGCTGGTCCACCCTGACCATGAACTGCTGGCCAAAATACGGTCGGCAGGCCGTTTCAATCGCTTCGCCGCCTGTGACCAGCATTCTCCAACCTTCCGCGTCGTCAATCAGACTGGCCAGCGTCACTCGTCCCGGCTTGCCCATAAATCGAAAAGACGCGCCGCTTCCTTTGAATCCCCATTTTTCGCCGGTAGGAGCAATGCAGACGTCCGCGCAGCATCGGGCTAGCCGAGGACTTCCCGCCCCGTGGTGGACCAACAGCACGGCGTTTTCCCTGGTGTCATACATTCCCCACTCAACAAAGCAGGGCACATCGCCGGTGAGCAAGTGGACCAGGCACATGCAGACCAGATTGCCAATATCGCCCTCGCATGTCACCATGACACCCTTGTCAATCAGACGGGTAGCGGCATAGCACGGCGTTGTACCGGTTTCCACATGGATGAGGTGCTGGCACAAATGGGAAAGGCCGGCCAACCCATATTTCGCGGCCATTTGTTCCATGGCCAGTCCCAGGCGGCAGGCATTCTTGATATCGTTTTCGCCCGGTCCCTCACATCGGTATTTGCTCATCATACCTCCGGCCATGGCGTTGACTTCATGGTCCTTTACCTCGCGCCAGATGGCCAGGAGTTCCGCCATCTCAAGATAGATCACGCTAGGGCCGAACACGGATTTCAATTTGGTTTTGTCGAGTTCCAAGTCGTACATGCCCTGAAAGGTATGGCCGATGATACCTATATTGAGGGACCTCAGTTTCCGCACGGCGAGGACCGTCTTCGCGTAGTCGGCCACCTTTCGTGGAAGCGATGGGTCGTCGAGAGCGGCGACCATGATTTCAAAACGCTTTCCCATCTTGCTGAAGCACCCGGTCAACTGCACGATGCCCACCACCCCAAAAGAATGGTGAATGGCGTCCTGATAGTCCATGTCCAAGGGCACATGATCATGGGGTTGAGTCAGAAGGAGCAAGATGGGCACATCCGGCAGATGGGCCACGGCTTGAACGGGCATGTAATCGGGAAAGTACGTGCCTTCGCAGATGACCAGCAGGTCAATCTCTTCCTTCCTGAATCTCTTTCCCGCTGCTTCCGTTTTCTCGGTAGTGTCGGCCAGCCCGGACCATACGACCTCCACTTCCGCCTTCAGCGCATCCGCCAGCTGTTGCATCTCTTTTTCAACGATCTTGTCCAAGCCGGGATACATCCGCCAGTATTCGAAATAGCCGCCCGTCAGCAAGCCGATTCTAGCTCGTCCGTCCATCGTCCGCCTCCTCGCTTTTCACGTTTTCTCAGAAACCATATTCCCATCGTTATGATGCCGGAAACCGTCGCACATAGTCAGGGCGTTCTCAGCCGGAGACTTGTTCCATCGTTTCAAAAGGCCGCGGCGACGTCATGGATCATACGTATCCTGGCATCGTCCGTACCGGCGGCGAGGTCGGCTAGAAGTATGTAACCCCGGACGAGCTTCTTGCAGAGTTCCGTCACCTCCCTCTTCAGCGCCTTCGGGGCCAAACTCTTCACCCTCTCGGGGTGCAGGAAGACCGTCGGCCCGAGATCGGGGAAGAGTTTATGGACCCTGTCAAGGTTCGTCTCCTCACCCATGTCCAAGTAGTCCAGCCTCTGAATCCCGGAAAGCGCGTCGAGATACCGGTCAGCGTTCCAGTTGCACGTGTGAACCCCGTATATATCAAAGCGCTCACTGAAACGATGCTCGAATTCGAGCAGGTGTTCTCTATACGGCTTCTCCGAAAGCATACTCAGCAGACAATCGGCGTTCACGTAATGCGTGGGTGTTCTGGCTGACGGATCCTGCCATCGACGAAAACGATGGACCACCCTCGTGGTCGTTTCCCATACGACCTCACAGGCGTGGCGAAAGAGCTCGGGCTTCTCGGCCAAATCAATAAACATCTCCTCTCCGCGGAGGTAGAAAACATTGTTGACTAAGCCCTCGAAGCCCAACTCGCCGGTTCGCCTGGCGGAAGGATCCGGCCAGTCATCGAGAAGGGAACGAAGAACGGGGCTATCCTCCACATTCGGGACTGACAGCGCAGCAGATTGCTCATCAGACAGATTCATCACATCAGGGTGGGGATGCCCGCTGGCATCGTCAAAGCTCACATGCCCCCCGAGGATAGCCAACATGAGGCCGTCGCCGTAGCGTCGCTCCATGGCCCAAGAGTTCTTATAGTCGTCTCCACAGAAGAAATCCGGCAGGTCGCCGAAACGTTCCCCTAGGATACATTCCATCCGAGCCAGGGTGTCGCAGTGAACGGCGGCATCCACGTGGAACTCTTTACCAAAGGTCATGCCATACTCCGCCTCCCACCACGAGGGCATGAACCCGGTGGCGACAATGATGTTGTGCCGCAGAGAGTCCCTGGACACCACGCGCCAGTTCAACCCGTTCATGTTGTATGGCTGGATCGTGTAGCCGGCGGCCTTGGTCATTCCCGGATTCCCGTGCCGCCCTTCCGTGGTCACGCGCGTTCTTCCACCACAACGATTGGACCGGCCTAATTCACTGTTTGCCATGGACGGCCTCATCTTCGCGTTCGTGCAGCAACGTGTTCCCATGATTTTGTCTCAAGGGCCGCAGCCTTCTGCTGAACATAGTACTTATATGCATCGAGAGATACTTCGGGCGGAACCTTGTGATCTACCGTCGGGATGTATCCGCCTCGCTCTACCAAAGGAGCAATCTTGGTGAGTTCCTGGTCAATGGCATCCTTTCCACGGGAAAGGGCCGTTTTGTCGATACCACCGATTATTCGGAGCCACGGGTACCTTCGACAAAGCGTGACAAGGTCGTCTCTCCCCTTACGGCATACGATCTCCAGAGGCATCCAAAGGTTGACTCCGGCCTGGTGCAACACGGGTATCATCTCATCCGGAAAGCCGTCGGAATCCACTCCGACGACGTCAATCCCTTCGGAGTTGATATAAGAGACGACCTTTTCGTATTGCGGAAGAAGGAACTTCTCCAGCATTGCGGGTGAAAGCATCGGCCCGTGGTTATAGGCCATGTCCTCATCAAACTGGACGTATTCAGGCTCATAATGTTTCAAGACCAGTTTGCATTGAGCCAGGTAATAATCCCCGAAATGGTCCAGCATCTCCCCGGCCATTTCGGGGTCCTCATGGAAGATCATACAGGTCTTCTCAAAGCCCATCAGGTTGCGAAGCGCCCAGAAGAACCCCGGCACCGCAAGCATCGCGGCAAAATCCCTGTCCTCCCGTGGCAGAGATGCTGGGGAGCCTGCTGATATCCGATGCCAACCGGGGAAAATTGTTTTTCGGATTCTTTCCCAGTCGCTTCGGCACTTCACCGGCCAGTCAAGTTCATTGAAGATTCCCTCGTTGGATTTCAGGCATTTTCGGACCAGACCATGAGACCAACGAATTGTCTTGGTCTCCTCGTCTTGGGCAATGACCTCCGTGGTGGGCGATGGCTCCGGCAAGTCGCTGATAGTGACGTTGTAAGCGACGTCGTGAGCGTCCAATCCGAAATAGCGGGTCAGTTCCCCACTGTGCCGCGTGTATCTCCTGTCTCCACCCTTGGGCGGCCTGATCGGAATATCGCCCGGAAGGCCCTCCTTCTGCCATCGAACAAGGGCCTCCTCCCAGTATCCGATTTCCACGTTTGGCACTCGGTCCACTTGTTCGAAATGCAATACGGCTCTGAACCTTTCCCGCTCCGTCATGCAAATTTCTCCTCTTCGATTATGATGATCATCCTCGCCCAATGCGGGGCGTCCCGGAATAGTCAGCGACCCCCAGTGAGCAAGACGGCTGCCACTCTCGCCCGGAACCATGTTGGGGAAATGGCGGCAATTCAAGCCGTGTCGCATGTCGGTCAGGCACGCGGCGCTCGCTCGTCTGGTCGTCAGGCCTTCATTTCTTGGGGATATCCACGTCCTGCGTAACGACAACGTCATCGAACCAGACCGGCCCGGTGTAGCTCAGCACGCAGAGCCGGATCTGAAAGAACGCCGTCCCGGCCGGGAAGTTAAAGGATGCGTTGAACGGTTTGGCGCCTTCCACAGGAGCGAATGTGTCGCCAAACGACTGCCATTCCGGAATCTTGCTGCATCCTCCGATGTAGGTGAAGTTGTTGCCCAGCCCTATGTCAATCGGTTTCTGCTCTGCGTCGTACCAAGCAATGCTAATGTGGGGCGTCTGCTTGATGTCCACGGCGCCATCGCGCACGTATCCCGAGAACTTCAAAGGTTTGCCGGGGTCCAAGGGGGTCAGTTGCGAATAGATCCCGCCGTTCTTGCTCTCCGCGTTCGCGCCAATCTTCAGACATTGCTTGCCTTTCGATTCCGGTCGCGTCTCGGGCACAAGTTCCAGGATGGCGTTATCGCCGATGTACTTCGTCCACCCCATAGGCAATTTCCCTCGCGACGCGGCCCCGGCTGCGCCAATTTCGAAGTCACCGTTGACTAGAAGATTCTCAGGGCCGGTATCATCCGCGATGCCGACGCCGGCCAGCCCCAGAAGGACAACCAGCACAGCCACGCCACCTGCCAACGTCCTTCGATTCTTCATCTCACCACTCTCCCCAAAATTAGGCGAAGCGTCTGTTTCGCCAACCGACAAAGCTGGCGACCGGCGGCCCATCAAAGAAGGGCCGCTTACTTGCGGTCAACAGTAATCTCCCGACAATAGATGCCGTGGTCGTAGAACCTGCGTTGCTTCGGATCCCATTTTCGTCTGTCATAGAGGATCATCACGCGATTTTTGTCAACCGGCAAGAGCCAGGGATAGCCCTGGCTCTTGGCCGCGGCGGGCAGGATTCCAACAAGCAAATCCCAGTTCCGGCCCGCCCCGTCGAGACTGAACCCGACCGTCATGCCGGGGCGGCCCCATGCCGCGGCCAGGACTCCGTTCGGCATCAATGTCATACTGGGGGCGACACCCGGGAAGTTCATCGGCATGATGTCGCTCCAGGTTCTACCGCCGTCCTCCGAGAGAGCGTACCAGAGGAGCATATTGCTGCCGTGGCGCATGAGTGCGAATATCTTCCGTTCCGTTGTGCACGCCATGCCGGTTTCGTTCAGTCCTTCGGAATAGAGTTGGCCTGCGTCAAATGGCCTGCCGGGCCGGACCTTTCCGATGGTTCCGGCACAGTGCCAGGTCGCGCCTTCATCCTCAGACCGAAAGAAGAGCGAGGAGTCGAGTACTTCCTCTTTAGCTTCCGGCGCCGTGCCGTCATTGCGCCGGGGCGCCACGTAGGAACTGCGTTGGGTCTCGCGCGTCATATTCCCTGCCATCTTGGCATATGCGGACAACCCGAGCGCCCCGTCGGGAAGCCGCAAAACAGTACCGAAAAGGTAGGCGCCGATGAGCGCCCCATGTTTGGCCGTTACCGAATGGTAGAATTCCGGAACATCCGGCTCGAAAAAGTAGTCCGGATCCTCATGAGACCGCGGAACATATTTCCAGTCGATAGCGCCCTCTAAACGGAAGCGCGCCAACTTCACGCCCGTGAAGGTCTCGCCGGAGTCCCGCGTTTCGTTGTAGAAGGCTGCGTATTCATCTTTCTCTGTCCTCCAAACATACTGATCGAACCACAGCGCCCTTCCTTGACCGATGGCGCCCTCACAACTCACGCGATGGAGGGGGCGCCCCGTTCGTTGCCAAGTCTGACCGTTGTCCTTGGATATGTGCGTGCCACAGGGGGAGAAATAAGCGTCGCCGCCCACGTGGTAACACACGAGAATGTTCCCATTTTCGAACCGTACCCCTTGCGGAGCAACGGTGCCCTCGGTGGTGATGAGTCGTTCCTCAGTGAGCGTATACTCGGCCCGCATTCCACATATCCCCGTTCAGTTGCCGTCCGGTTTCTTGAAATCCATCTTCGTAATGGCGCAGAACCCATCGAAGCGAGCTTCTTCTGAATTGGGCGTGAAGACTATTTCCACGTTCCATACCGGATTGGCGCTTGGATTGCCTGGATCCGGCTGCAAGAGCATTCGTTTCGTTTGTCTTTCTCCGGCACGCTTGAACTCGCTCTCAAGCCATACCATCTTGCCGCCGGCATCTTCGTTCATTACACGAAGCATCAACTTTCCGTCCTGGCCGGTCAGGCCAAAATCGAACAGGTAGCAGCTCTTGCGGTCTAGGCGGACTGTGCCGGCGAAGACCCCCTGTTTGAGGCCGTTCTCCGCGCCCTTCGAGAGCTTCCACGACACGGCGGGGTTGGTCTTGAAGCTGAGACCTTTCGCGGTAACGAAGTTCGTCATCAGTTGATAGAGGTCCCGATCATAGTAACCATAGCTACCCACGATCCCCGTGAAATACGCCGGTTCGGAGGTATAGGGCGCCAGCGCCGGCCTGAACTCCGAAGGAATTGCTTTTCCGTCGAGCTGCTTCACGAGGCCGTGACGGTTGACCTCGAAAAGAGCGGTGGTGACGGCGTTTGCCAGTTCGTAGTTTATGGTCCAGCGGTCGTCCCCTTCCCATTGCGTGGACAGAATATAGTCAAGAGTACATCTCGTGCCAAGGAACCATTCAGGATGGTTCTTGAAAAGGGCCAGCAAGTCCTGTCGCGTTCTCCAGAGCCGGAACGCGCGCGAGGACAGCTCGGGCCAGTTCTTGTCCTCCGCAAACTCGAAAACCTCCTTCTTCACCTGGAGCGCCTCGAAGAGCGTCTTGCTATACTCAAAGAACGCTCCGACCATTTCGAGCCGCTGACGCGCCTTTGGGTTGTCGGCCGCTTTCTTCGCCTCCTCGAGGCATGCGGCTGTGTACTGATAGTCCTCGGCGGTACACCGCGCGAACTGCTTGTCGGGGCGCCTATATTCTTCGTACGACCAGGTTGTGCTTACTCCATCCGCCACCAGATCCTTGTCGCGCACCGAGGCCCAACGTTTGTAGAAACGAGCCATCGGCTCGCCTGCGCGGCCAAACGCCGCCGTGCAGTAGCGGCTCAGCGCCGCGTCCATGTCGAGGTCGGGATTCCACAGCAGGTGGGAATACAGGTACATCTTCGGCCCGTCGAACGCCCACATCGGATACGCCATCACCCAGTAACACTTCACGTTTGCGTCGCGGAAGAACTGAATGTTTCTCTGCAAGATGCGGAACGGGAAATTCGGGAACCAATAGTTCTCGCCGGGAAGATACTCATAGGTGGCGATATTCCTGGCATGGCTCTTCCATCGAAGAAGACCTGTCCCGTTGCCGACCTCCTTGGAGGCGGTCGCAAAAACGATCACATTATCCGGCAGAACGAGGCGCTCCGGCGGATAGGTCACATCCCCGTAGGCCAGTACGGTCACTACATGCGGGGGATAGTATTCCTTGACATTTTCCGCGACGGCGGCGACAAAGTGATAGTAGGAGTCCGGAAAGCCCAACGCCTGGCATTGCGGACACTGGCACTGCACTTTGTTCCCATCGTTCACCCCAAGGGAGAAGTATAACCCGCCGTTCCGAAAATGCTCCACGGCCTTGCGCGTGGCGATCTCGATCGTTTTCGGATTCGTATAGCAGGGGTGCCAGGTGATACTCCCTTCGGGAGGGATGTACGGCTTGCCGTCCTTGATGGGAAATATCTCCGGATATTTCTCCTTCGATTCCTTCACCGGAAAGGTCTGGATCATCGTATGGTTCGTCATAGCCAGGATTTGGAGACGAAGGCTCTTGATGCAATCGTCGGTTCGGAAGAAATCCCTGTGATCCTGAGTGATCCCCTCGTTGGGCACCCGCGCGTACTCCGGGGTAACATTGTCGTCCAGCCCGGATTGAAAGCGGCTGACAAAGACAGGGGAGACGGTCTCCGTCACGATCTTGAGCCGGAGTTCGTCCTGTTCAGGCACGCAGATACCCAACTCGCCCGGGAAGGCCCAGACGACATTCAGGTACTTCTCCAGGAAATCAACGATGCCGAAGCCGGTTGCAAGCGCGGTTTCTCCGGTGATGCATATGGTGTCCATTTCGCCCGCACGGATCTCGCAGGCGTTCAACTGCCCCAATTCCAACCCCTTATCCCAACGCATGTCCTGCCAGTCCACAGCCTTCGACTTGATGACAAACCGGACGGTTTTCCCGCCGGCTTCGAGGCGGTCTCTCTTCAATGCGCGCAGCAAATACTTGGCCAGCAGATCCTTGAGGGCCGGCCCCGCATTGCCCATCTTGCCTTCCGTCTCAATGGCGATGTTCGTGTCCCGCTGGAGAACGATCTCCTGAGCGCACACCGTCCCTGTCGCCAGCAAGCAGACGGCCAGCAGGGGCACAAGGAGCCTGTCTTTCATGGATTTTCCTTCTCCGCGCAATGCCGGAAACAATGTGACTACCAGATTCTCACAAGTTCCACGTCATCAAGATATGTCTCCCACCCTGCTTCTTGCCAAAACGAGTCAAACTGAATCATGTAATCAGTGGCTGTCGGCACGGTGAAGATGCGGGACACCCGGCGCCACTTGCCGTTTGTGGGTTGAACGTCGTATTTCGTTTCTCGATAGCGAGAGGGGTTGCTTTTGTCAGCAAAGAGCAAATAGCAGTCAACCGTATAGGGGCGATTAACCGTCTTGACCCAAAAGGAATAGCGATAGCACCCCGGCTCCAGCCGAACCGGATCTGACTGGATACCCCCATACAGACCTTCATGAATGCCAAGAGCCTTGCTTCCGGCTCGTCCGGATCCTTCTTTCCAGGTATATTTGAAGGGCGCATCCTTGATGCCGCCATATTCCCGATAGGTCTTCCAGCCGGGAATCTTCGGAGGGGTCCCGTCTTCCCCTTCCTCAAATCCTGGATTTGCAAGACGGTTCTGGGGAACCTCGCCTTTGAGGACCTTGATCTGAGAACCGATCATGCTCTCCATCCGGGGATGCCGCTCCAATTGCTTCTGCCAGAAGGCAACTGTCCTCTCCTTGCCGCTTTCCAGAACGCCTCGTTCCGTAATGTTTTGAATAGCATTGAACGCGGCGGTTTCATAGGAAAGAGCGATATTCATACGCAGGCTTTCCTCATTCTCTGTCCAATGGTCCTGCGGCTTGCTGTGATAGTATTTCCCGAGCAGCCAGCCGGTCCGATCCTGAGATATGGTCTCTTCCCACATTTTGCGGACTTGGGCGGTCAGGTCCTGCTTATCAGCAATCGTGTCAACAACCTCTTCCGGGGAGCACATGGCCAGCCATTGAGTCGAGTCAAGCTCCTTTGAGAGCAGATGCTGCTCCAGACTGAGCCGCAGCCACTTGTAGAAGGTGGCATACATCTCGAAACGCTTGCGCTGCTCTTCCGTCATTTCAGAGGAGTTGGCCTCGGCAATATAGGCATCAAGGGCGGCCATGTCCTCTCGCCGGACATTTCTCAATTGAAGAAGATTCCGAGCGTAAAGAAAACCGTCCCCATGTTCTTCTTCGGGCGCTCGCCTATGAATTTCCTCCCACTTGTCAAAATACTTTCTCATAGCAGGCGCCGCGTGCTTGCCGAAAGTAAGCGTGACGTACTCGTCCACCAGCGTATCAACGTCCTGATCGGCCTTCCAGGTCAGTTTGCTGATCACATAGCAACTGATTGAAACTCCGCTTGCCCAGGCGCTATAGGAAGGATCGGACGTATAATATCCCACCCCGCCCAATGATTTCAGCCACTTTATCTCATCGGCAAGCGCATGAGGATAATTGCGCAGAATAATGAACTGGTACTGAGCGACATATTTCCACAGGGCAAGATGCTTGACGCCCGCCTTCTCCCAGCCCCCCTCCGTAATAGTCCTTAATTTCCCGGTCTGGGTAACAATGATCCGTGGGTGCACCTTGATCTCACTGGGGGCGCCTCCTACATAGGACCCGTAACCGAAAACTCCTATGTACGCATTCGGATTCTTCTCAAGAACCTTCTCGATCACGGCATTGTAAAACCTGTAGTACCGGTCCGTCAGGTGAGGATTGTCACTGGCGTCAGCAAACGCGTCTTTCGAGTCTTGCGCCCGACATGCGGCGCACATGCACACATTGCCTGCTCCATCGGGTGGTGAGAGGCTCACACATCGCGTATAGGGGTTTCTCTCCAATGTGTCCAACACATGCTTAACGGCGATATCAACCACTTTCGGATTGGACGTGCATGGCATCCAATTGCCGCCTTCTTTTCCCGGAGGCGGGATGTAGCGTTTGCCCCCCACTAACGGATAAATATCAGGCTGATCTCCGTATTTTTGGGGTGAGTAGATACTGCCGATAGCGTGGTTGAATTCCATGCGGCTGCTCCCTGCAAGAAGCCGCCGCTCAAGGACATTATCTATGATCACTAAACGCATCAGTTCAAAATCGGGGCTTTCCTGAACATCAATGCCGTCAGGCATCTTCCAGCCCGGACTATCGGGGACCACCTCGCCTAGTTCGCCGGGGCCTACCCAGTGGACGTCCATAAACCTGGTCAGGAAATAATAGACCGGGTAATCAGGGACAAGGTCGTCATGAGAGGCGAGAACACAGACTCTGCGCCCCTCGATCTCCACCGGGTACTTGATGACAAACGCATCGAGGGGCTTGCCTTCGAGCCTGGCGGCGATCTCCTGTGGGGCGCGCTTCGCGTCGGTCACGAGAAAGAGGTGCTTTGCATCCGCCTTGTCCCATGGCGCGACTTCGACCTTCGTTCCCAGGACCTTCGACATATAGAAGGCCAGTTCACCGGCGGCGTGCACACCCGTGTTTTCTCCCTGGCCCCCCGCCGCCCCTTTCCAGGAGACCACCCATTCCGGCTTTCCGCTCTGCGCGTGAACGGAGGTCGCAATGAGCAGCGCGACACAGGAACAAAGCCATTTTCTCAAGTTTGTATCCGCCTCCTTGCCTGCGGTGTCGAATGTATTGGAGTTTTGGGATTCCATCGAAAAGCGGGCGTCTGGCTTAATGCTCTGAGCCAGACGCCCTCCGTCGAGCCATCCAAGCGCTGCTTACTGCGCATCTACGTCGTACCCGGCCGCCACGTCGAAAATATGCCAAACCGCGGTGCTGGAGTCCAAAGCATAACCGCCTGTGCCGTCTGGCTTGGTCCAGTCACCTATGCCATTGCCCTGAAGCGAAACGGCATAGCAATCGTCCGCGGGCCAACTGCCGGGAAGAACGCCGGTAGTCGCCTTTTGGGTCCACCACGTGATCCGCTGCTGCGGGTCGCCGTACCACTTGGCGCTCCAGTCGCCGTAGAGGACGTTGTAGCCGTCGCGGTGCGCGTAACTGCCTTTGCCCGGCCACGGTGGCTGTTTTAGAGCGGTTCCGCTGACGTAGTTATGGGATTGGGAGAAGGTATCTGTGACCAACGCTCTCCCGGCGCATTGCTTCTGGGTCTTGAATGTCGGCTCACCCGCGGTGACGAACTGATACGGCTTAATATACCTGACCCGCAGTTTATTGCCGAGGCCGGGGAGATCCGACCAAGCTATCCCGCCGCTCAGGTAGTAAAAGCTCGGCACGCTGCGATAGTTGTAGTGCCCTTGGACGACGAGGTATCCGATGGCGCCCACGTTCTGGCCTACCCTGAACGTATTCTGCTTTGTCCAGTTTCCGTGAGACAACGCGGCTGCGTCAAAGCCACCGCACTTCTTGACAGCGGACAGGTTGGCAGCCGCCTGAATACCACCGTCAGCCTCGGGGTAGTCCGATGTGCTGTCAGCGGGCATGTTGTCGCCCGCCGATGGGCAGAAGAAAGTTCTGACATCGCCGCAGTAGTTCCCCTGCACCAAATATCCCAGGCCCACGGGCGCCATGTTCACGTGACCTGCCGCGCGCGGCAGGACTTCGGTCGCGCTTCCACGGGGTTGGAGGTCGGGCGAACCGGTGTAAATCGTCCGATAGAAGTGCATCGCGCAACCCCGATCGTTGTGCACTTCGGTCGTTGCATCAAGTACGGGGTCTCTGATTACCCCGCCGACTCTGACGGACTCGCTTGTGCCGTCGGCCGCTCGGCCGCCGGTGATGCCGGGGTCTTGAGCCACCCAGACGACCGGGTTCGACGACCCGTTATTCCATTCATAAGTTGTGTCGCCGCCTGCCGCCGGCCAGGAAGGATAGTAGCCATTGTAGTCGCTACTGTAGCTCTCCAAGCCCCGACTCGTCTGACTCAAGTTGTTGAGGCAGGCGGTTCGCCGCGCCTTCTCCCTGGCCGCCGCCAGCGCGGGAAGCAGCATTCCGGCTAGAATGGCTATGATCGCGATAACGACAAGCAACTCTATGAGCGTGAACGCGCTCACCATCCTTCGCATGATGCCTTCGCCAATGTTCCTGAATCTTCTACACATCTCGGTTCCTCCCGAAATCCTGTGCTGCCGAGAACTCACAGAACGATGGAGCGACAGTATCTTCCATCCTGCGTCGCATTCTCTCTGCATGACCTCCTTTCTGCAAACTCATGTCTCCTTTTGCGGCTCTCCCCATCAGAGCGAAGACGGCACTTGCCGAAGTCACGCTCTTGGCGGGGCCGTGCTTTCACCCACGAGAAGATGGCATTCCAGCACGCGCCTCTCGAAAGATTTAAGCTTCCCTTCGCTTGCCGCAAGCAACAACTCTATTGCCGCCTGGCCCTGAGCATGAGTGGGGACAGCAACCACAGTTAGACTCGGCCTCGTTACGGCTTCCCCAACAAGATTCTGAAATCCAACTATGCTGAGGTCTTCCGGAACGCGCAGTTGCAGTTCATCCGCTGCGCGCAACGTTGCCTTGGCAATCGCCTCATTCTCAGCGAGAAGAGCCGTTGGGGGAGTCCTCTGCGTGAGAAACGCCCGGACCGGCGCAATCGCTGCGCTCTCATCCTCCGTGCTTATGTGCAGCAAGTCGGCGGGAGACCATTCCAGCCCGGCGCAACGCATTGCGCTCGCATACCCTTCGTAGGCCATCAACTCCGGATGTTGCGGGCCAGGTATTCGGCCCACAAACCCTATCCGCCGGTGTCCGAGGTCAATGAGATATTGTGTCCCGGCGCGACCACCTCCGACTTTATTGACCATAATGCTATGGTGATTTGGCAGGCCCTCGTGACTGTAAACAATATAGTTTTGGACGACGAACGGCACTTTGTGTTCCTCCAGCCAGCACAGCAGCCACGGATCCACGACATTTAATAGGATGCAGCCCTGCTCCGCAGGAGGGTACCTATCGCTGAAGATAGATGCGCACTCCTTCTCGTCAGTAGGCCGCCTCACAAAACGCATCTTGATGTCACAGTCTTCAAGCGCTGCGGTGTATCCTCGCAGATAGGACGTCCTTACGAACAATGGCACGGTTCCGTGAAGTCGCTCGACGACATTCACGCACTTCAGGACCCGAGGATTGCTGCCACCGACGGTGGCCGCGTTGCTTCGAAGCACAAAAGTGCCTCGGCGCACCATTCGGCAGACGAGGCCTTCCTTTTCGAGAATCTCCAGAGCATCGCGGACAACGCGCACCCCCACCCCGTGCGTTTTCGCAAGCTGACGATAGGATGGAAGTGGGGCGGGTTGTCTATGCGCCCCCTCGGCAATTAAATGCTTCATGGTCTTAGCGAAACGGACGGCCGCTGGGGCTTCACGAACCGCATAATCTAACGCCATAGGCTTGGTTAATCCTTCCAGTAATTCACTGTGCCATTTAAGACACAATGACTTATAGCACCTACAGGCAATCTTGTCAAGGGAATTCGCACAGGAGTCTCATGGGATTTCCATTGAGTGTGACGGGCACCGATGCTCTTGTTCTCAATGCGGAGATACTCATTCTGGAGTGTGAGGTCGCGGCAAAGCAGTCGCGCTGTTGTAGCAATGACCGGCAGGCTGCCTCCTAGGGGCACCTTGGTGCGAAAGGTGATAAGGATAGCATAATCACCTTTCTTGCATCAGGCTGCGCCACGGGTGAGCATGAAGACGGCGCGCGTTGCCTATGATGATGCCGTGCCAGCTTCACTCGCATGACAGCTGTTCATCTTGTTCTTCCTGCTTCCGGATGTCATCTTGGCGTGGCATCCGGCAGACCGCCGTCCACGGGGATCGTGGCTCCCGTCGTGGGGGTCTGCCGGGTAAGGAAGAAGAGCACGGCGTTGGCAACATGCTCCCCGGTCACGGCGGCCTTCAGCAGGTTGCGGCTGCGATAGTAGGCGTGCAGCTCCTCTTCGTTCAGCCCCCGCGCTTTCATGCGGTCCGCGCCGATTTCCTCCCACAGTCCCGACCTGTAGCTCCCCTCGGAGAAGACCGCATCCGGCGCGACCATGTTGACGCGAATGTCATTCGCCGCAAATTCGAGGCTGGCGATGCGCCCCAACTGGTGGCAGGCCGCTTTGGTTGCGCTGTACGCCCCGAACCCCGCGCTGGGGGATGGGACGTTCTTGGTGGACATGATGACGATGTCACCGCCGCGCCCCTGCTCGATGAGGAACCGCCCCCCTTCGGCAAGGACCAGCAGCGTCCCCTCGATGTTCACGCGCTCCAGCCTGCGGAACGCCTCCAGGTCCATGTCCACCAGTTTCGAGACCAGGGCGATGCCGGCGTTGTGCACCACGGCGTTTACGGCCCCCCAAGCCTGAGCCACTGTTCGGAATCCGTCTCGCACCGAGTCCCGGTTCGTGACGTCCAGTGCCACGCCCATGATGCGGCCCGGCGCGGTGCCCTCCAGGTCGCGGACAAAACCGTTCAGCTTCTCGCCCGGCAGGTCGCTGGCGGCTACTCGGAATCCATGGGCCAGCAAGACCTTGCAGACGCCGTACCCAATCGCGCCCGCTGCGCCGGTGACGAGGGCAACCTTGTCCTGAAGCGGCCCGTCCTTCTTCTCTATGTTACTCACGGTAATCAGCCCTTAATTGCGTTCAGCATGAATCGGGCATTGCCTGCGGGGTCTTTCCCGTCGAACACGGCACTGCCCGTAACGATGAGGTCCGCGCCCATGCGCGCGACCTGGCCGATGTTGTCGCGCGTGATCCCGCCATCCACGCCGATCAGGATGGGACGGTTCAGGCGGCCGGCCAGTTCCTTGACCTGGCCGATCCGACGCTGCGTGGAGGCGAAAAACTTCTGCCCGCCCCAGCCGGGGTTGATGGCGAGAAGAAAGACCATCTCTGCTTCCTCCAGAAGCGGCTCAATCGCTTCGACCGGCGTCCCCGGGTTCAGCGCGATGCCGCGCACGATCCCCGCCTGCGGATCGTTGGCGTTGGCCAGTTTTCCCAGCGTCTGGAGGACGCGATGAATGTGACGGCTCGATTCGACGTGGACGGTCACCATGTCCGCGCCGGCGGCGACGTAGTCCGCCAGCTTCTCCGGCGGGTTCTCGATCATAAGGTGCACGTCTTTCAACAACGAAGTCTTCATCGCCTTGATCAGCGGCGGGCCGAAAGTCATCGGTGGGACGAAACAGCCGTCCATCACGTCCAGGTGCAGAAGCTGCGCGCCGGACTGTTCAAGCACGCGCAGTTCGTTCCCCAGCGACATGAGGTCCGCCGTGAGCATTCCCACGCTGATGGTGGGGACCATCGCCCGCAGTCGGGCCAGCACGGTTGGCGTCGCCATCTCTTACTTGCGCTCCTTCCTCATCTGCGCCTTCAACGTGTTGTACATTTCCAGCGCCTTGGCCGGCTTCAGGTTCTTGTGGACGACCGCGTTGACCGCCTGGATCATGGCGACCGGG
>Ga0082335_1000119_pt1 | contig 207819 bp, 204 predicted proteins | sample Subgrocontami58m_FD_72375 | JGI IMG/M metagenome (GOLD analysis project Ga0082335, IMG submission 72375) | Subsurface groundwater microbial communities from S. Glens Falls, New York, USA - GMW37 contaminated, 5.8 m (SPADES assembly) (version 2) ... | reverse complement strand
CCGATTAAAAAGCTTGCTCAATGTTCATCATGGAATGAATCCCCGAAGACGTTACCGAATGATCACAAAAATTTTTGCCGGTCGATAACGTTTCTAGCCCCACCAAATTGTCTATTAAACCTATATCTTCAACAACCCCTCCAACTTTTTGCCGTCCTTCACCGGCCCAATCAGCGCAAGATTTAATCCTTCATTCTTAAAAATATCTTTTGCGACACTCAAAATATCCTCCGGCGTAACGGCACGCACTTTCTTGAGCACGTCCTCCGGCGTTTCAATAGGTTCATGCACCACTTCCTGTCCGCCGTAGTACATCGCCAACGCATCAGACGTCTCAAGCCCCAACACCGTTCTTCCCGAAAGGTGATCTTTTGCCCGCGCGAGCTCGGCTTCCGTCACGCGCAACGTGGCGAGCGTCTTTAGTTCTTTAAGAATCGCGGTGACGACAATCTCAAGTTTTGAATGTTCAACGCCCGCCGACACCGTCAAGCATCCGTGGTCGGTTAAAAGCTCGGCATCCGCTTTCACGTAATACGCGGCACCGAGTTCCTCGCGCACGCGCTGAAACAACCGCGAGCTCATTCCCCCGCCCAAAATATCAGAGAGCACATCCAGCGCGAATCGCCGCTTATCAAACATAGAGAACGCGCGGCAACCGATGACAAGGTGCGATTGGTCGGATTCCTTGAACTTCACAAATGTTGCCGGCTTTGTTTGGGCTTCCTTCACCGCGAGCTTCCCTTCTTTTTTCCCCTCCGGCATATCACGGAACGCATGTTCAAGTTTCTTCACAATCGTTTTTTCGTCAAACGCGCCCGCGACAATAATGGAAGTTGCACCCGCCAAGTAATGTTTGCCGCGGTACTTCAAAAAATGGTCGCGTGTCATCGCGCGAATCACTTCTTTCCGCCCACCCACGTCCCACCCCGCCGGCTGGTCGCCGTACATCAGTTGTGTGAAAAGTTCCTGCACGCGTCGTTGCGGCATATCTTCGTACATGTTGAGCTCCTCAATCACCACGCCTTTTTCTTTTTCAATTTCCTTCGGGTCAAACACCGGGTTGATATACATGTCGGAGAGCACATCAATCAGCGTATCCAGCTCGTGCATTTGCGCCTTCGCGTAATACCCGGTCCATTCCTGCGAGGTAAAGGCGTTATACTCCGCGCCAATGCCGTCAAGCTCACCGGCAATATCCATCGCCGTAGGACGCTTTTTCGTGCCCTTAAAACACATATGCTCCAAGAAATGCGAGAGGCCGTTGATGTCCCTGGTCTCGTACTTTGAACCTGCCTCAACCAACACCAACACCGTCACGGCTAAGGCGCCTTTTTGCGGAACCGTAACGATGCGCAAACCGTTTGATAATGTTTTTCGGGAATATGGTTTCATACAATAATGGCCGTCATTGCGAACGATCCGACAACAGGAGGATCGTGCGGCAATCTTACCATGTTATTGAAAGATTGCTTCGTCAGCCGATGCTCATCGGCTTCCTCGCAATGACGAAGGTTAAAGGTTATGTTGTTAATTTTTCCGCTAAATAACTTTTTAGTTCCGCGATAGCAATCCGTTCCTGCTTCATCGTGTCCCTGTCCCGCACCGTCACCGCCTTATCATTCAGCGTATCAAAATCCACCGTCACGCAATATGGCGTGCCGATTTCATCTTGCCGACGATAGCGCTTGCCGATGGATTGCGTTTCGTCGTAGTCAGTGACAAACTGCGCGCGAAGCGTATCGTACACTTCGCTCGCAACACCGGAAAGCTCTTCTTTTTTAGAAAGCGGAAGTACTGCCACTTTATACGGCGCAAGCCATTTCGGAAATTTCATCACTACCCTCATTTCTTCTTCGCTACTCTCCTTTCCGCGTAAGTCTGCGTCCAGTCCGCGTAAGTCCGCGACCTTCTCCTCGTGATACGCCTCAAGCATCGCTACCAATACCGAACGATCCACTCCCCACGTCGGCTCAATCACGTGCGGCAAATACTTCTCCCCTGTTTCCGGGTCGTTGTAACGCAAGTCTTCGCCGCTTTTCTCCATATGATTTTTCAGGTCAAAATCCGTGCGATACGCCAAACCGTAGAGCTCTTTGCGTCCGAACGGATACTCGTATTCAATATCCACGGTGCGTTTGGAATAATGCGCTCGCTCGCCATCCGGAATCTCCGCGAAATGCAACTTGTTTTCCGCGATACCGAGATGCGCGCACCACTGCTTCATTTCCAAAAGCCACGTCTCAAAATGCGCGGTCCATTCGGCATCGGTCTTCGGCGGCTTGATGAAGTATTCAATTTCCATCTGTTCAAACTCCCGCGTGCGGAAAATGAAATTGCCCGGCGTGATTTCGTTGCGAAACGCCTTGCCCATTTGCGCAATACCAAACGGCAAGCGTTTACGCGAGGTACCCGCGGCGAGCGCGAAATTCACAAACATCCCTTGCGCGGTTTCGGGACGGAAATACGCAACATGCGCGCTGTCCTCCGCCGGACCCAAAAATGTCTTAAGCATCATATTGAATTGCCGCGGTGGAGTAAGCTCACTGGCGCAGTTCGGACACTTGGTTGTATTCACCGGCAGCTGATCCGCGCGATACCGTTCATGACATTTTTTGCACTCCACGAGCGGGTCGGTGAAGTTGGCAAGGTGTCCCGAGGCCTCCCACACTTTCGGATTCATAATAAGCGCGGTGTCCACGCCAACAACGTCTTTCCGTTGCCGCACAAACCGCATCCACCACGCCGCCTTCACATTCATTTTGAGCTCAATTCCCAATGGACCGTAATCCCACGAATTCGCAAGACCGCCATAAATCTCCGAACCGGGAAAAATAAAACCCCTGCGTTTGCACAACGAGATCAGCTTCTCCATCAAACCCGTGGCGTTATTTTTGTTCATCGACATAAATAAAGCTTGTAATTTCCAATCCCAAATTTCTAATTTCTAATAAATGTCAAAAGTGAAATGCCCAATACTAAAAATGCCCTTCCTTAATTTGATATTTAGTAATTGGTAATTTGAAATTATTGTATAACAATTCCTCCCTGACTGCCAATAGTGGGATCATCCGGCAACGACGTGGTAATCGCTCCATCGGTTGCCCGGATATCACTCCCCGTAAACATATCACTCCCCTCAATCACCGTCTCGCCGATGAGCGACATGTACATACGCGCGATGTTCGGGCTTGGTGTCGCCTCGATTTGGAAGATCGCCTCAAGCGGCGCGTCGGTAATGCCCTTGGTTGCGGGAATGCGGTCAATGGTCCACACCACCTCATGCGTATTGTTGTCATAATTTAACCGTTCGGGCGAAACACCCTTCACCACACCGGTCATACGGACATTGTCGCCCAAACGCGCGCGCACCGTGGCGCTTGCGACATCGGTAGAAAAGTTTTTAATCAGCCAATGCACGGTGTAGTTAGTCGAGGCGTTCACCCGCGGCGGAATCGGCCCCATGTTCAAAATGCCGGCGTCCGCGTCCCGAAAAAATACCTTTGCGTCAACCATGAGCGCCCCCTTCACTTTGGTTTCAAGATGCACGAGCCCTGACACGCGCCGCGACTCTGTGCCTTTCGGTATTCCCTCGGCGTCCATGCGCACGTCCGCCTTCAAAAGAAAATTCCGGTCGCTAAGCCGCCGCACGGGATAGCTAGAAAGCGTCCGCACGGTGAATGTCAGTATGCCGGAACTGTGCGGCGAAATAACGGCGAGGTCAGGGAGAGTCGCCGCGCTCCAGACTACCGCGTTGCCGGCAGGATTCATCACCGCGTTTGTGGCGCGAAGTGACGAGAGGTCAAACATCTCGCCGCGAAGATCCGCTTTCACCGTCGCGTTCTGCAACGGCTGGTTGGAGGTATTTTCATATTCCACCGCGTAGACTAGCGTTTCATTTGGTCCGGCAATGTATGAGGGACTGTCGTTCACGCTCAGCGTCAAGTTCAGCGGCGACTCGGCAACGGTCACGCGCGCGGTTTTTGTTCCGATAATATAGCGCTCACCTAAAAATTCCGCTTCAAGTTTCACTTGAAATTCAAAACTCGCCGAAGCCTGGCCCAGAAGATTCCCACGCACGGTAAGTTTTGTTTCAGAACCGTTGTGCAAATCGCCAAGCTGCCAAGTGTTCTGCCCGAGGTCGGGCGCGAGCGATGATTTTTTAAATTCAAAACCGGCGGGATACTGAATGGTGAGTTTCAAGTTGCGCAGATCAATGCCGGCGACGTTCTTTACCGGCACATCAAACCCGAACTCCTCTCCGCCCACCGCCGACTCCGGCGCCACAAGGTCCAGCGCAACGCCGGAGGCGTCCGCCACCACGTCAAACTCGCTCGTTTCCTCAAACCGCGAACCCACGCTTTCAGGCGAATAGCTCACGCGCGCGATAAAGTGTTCCACTGACTGTTCACCCCCCAGCACGATAATGTTAAATTCTTCCTGTACCACGCTCCCCGCGCCGATCAGCCCCAAACTTTTTGTGTCGGTTGTTTTCTCCGGTCTGCTTCCTGCAAATGCCGCGCCGGGCGGAAGCTCAAGCGAAAGTTTTGCATCACGCAATGCTCCGCTCGCGCTGTTCCCTACCGAAATTTTCACGGAAAAAGGAACGCCGGTAAGTACGCGGTCAGGTTTTGTGATATCAATCGTAACGGCGCTGACGCTGTTGCCGGAAAAATAATACCACCCAAGCCCCGCGGCCGCGACGACAATGAAAATGGTAAATACAAGAAAAACCTTAGACATAACGATAATTCAGCATAGACGAACGGTCTCGCTCGGCGCAAGCCTGCCTGCCGGTAGGCAGGCCTGACCTGCCGGTAGGCAGGCGTCGCAAAAAAATGCAAGCGCCCGGAATGAAAATTGCGTCGGGTGTTCATGCGCGCACACGCTGCACTCCGCGTACCGCGGGTCAAAACCCAAAATGCCGAGCATTGTTGAGGTATAAGCGGTAAACGGCGGCGTGGGAGGACTCCCGAACATTTCCGAAAGCATATTCCACATCTCGGGGTCCGGATCGCCGCGAAACCCGCTTTCTTTAAACACATGAGCAAGCCGCAGACCGACGGCAAGCGCCTCGGGTGAAGCCCGCCACCCAAGGGACCGATGATGGAGCAGCGCGTCACCGATTTGGTAGCCCGTGGATCCGCCCGTGCTCCGCTCAATGAGCCGCACCTTAATAACATTCAGCGGCTCCAAGTGCGTGGCGAGCTTTGAGGTAATTTTACGGATACTCGTGGCTTTCGCGACAACGCTCCCCAGCGCCTCCGTGTACAAAAAAACGCGGGCGTCCTGCTCCCCGCTTTCTTCTTTATCAATCACTATCGCATCGGTAATGCATTCAGCCATGAGCGTCATTGCGAGGACTCCGACCGCGGTCGGAGGACGAAGCAATCTTACATTACTATTCTACCAAAAATAGAGAAGTCCCGCACGAGGCAAATGCCTCGCGCGGGACTGTGCTAGAGTTTGACGGACTCAACCTTCAAAAGCTTCTCGCTTGTCGCCGGCCGAAGCGTCGCCGTGCTTCCGGTCGCGCCCTGGAGGAACGCGATACTTCCCTCTTCCGCGGATTTCACGACATCCCAGGTTGCGAGATCAATCGTGAACCATTTATCTTCCGGCGCCGGACCACCGAACCATCTCCCATTCTCCGCGGAAAGTGGGTACTGCTTCTCCAGAAGCCGCGCGAACCGGAAACGGAGCGCGGTGCCGACATACGCGAGCTCGCGCACTTCGCCGCGATACCGCCGAGGATGCAGTCCGCCGAGCGCGGGAAGTACAAGTACCTCCAATTGCCCGCCAAGGAATCGCTGCAGCGCCACATCCGTTAGGTCGCAGGTCTTCGGGTTGTATGGCATGGTTATGCTCCCCACAAGAGCGCGAAGCCGTTCCACCAGATCTTGTCGGCGATGCGGCCAACGTGCGCAGCGAAGACGCGTTCGTCAAGGCCGAGGCAGTCAAAGCCCTCGCGCACGATCATGCCGATGCGCCCATGTCCTCCGACACGCGCGTACAAGACCGGCGACATCCACAGCTCCATGAACCGCTCCGCACACGCGAGGTAATCACGCGATGCGACCTCCGCGTTGTAGTCGTTGATACCGAACGGGTCAGCGGTGCTGTAGGCCTTGAACACGATGTCACCGAGCTCGCCATACTGATCACGGAACCACTGCTCGGGCTGCCACTCTGTAGGCCGCTTCATGCGTTCCACGAAGCCCACCACGCGAAGTACGAGCGCGCCAAACGCTCCCCACCCCGCAACCGCCTTCGCGATCCGTTGCCGTTCGGTGTATTGCATCACAGAAGCTCCTGATTATGCTAAACATTAGGACTACAAAGATAATATAATAAAAAAAATAAACCCGCAATAAGCGAGCTAAATGAGAGCGAGCCGCAAGCGCATCAGCACTTGCGGCCCGAACGAACACGTCTACGCAGCGACACCGATGGACTGGAGAATCCCTCGCAGGATCTCCCGATGACCTTCGAGGATCTCCCCGCGCTGCAGCATCTCCAGGACCTGATCCGGCTGGAACACTTCGATCGTCTCACCTTCGTCGCCGCGCGCCTTCGGCTCCACCTCGAGGCAGTCGGCGCGGAAGAAGTAACGAGTGTGATTCTTCCAGGGCTTCTGATCGTTGACGACCGGCTCGGTCTTCACGAGCACGAGGTCGTTCTCGAACACCCGCAACTCGTCGCCGCCGACCTCCTCCAAGAACTCGCGGCGGGCACACTGCTTGGGAGTCTCCCTCCCCTCGCCTGCGCCACCAGGAATCTTCCAGTAGTGCGGCAAAGGCTTGCTGAGCTCCATGACGAGCGGGATGCCCCACTTCGTCACAAGCACCACGAACCCCGCAATGCCGTTTGTCTGCGCCATCGTACACCTCCACGACTCGGAACTGCTTGAATCTGCATCGGGCCCAACCCGACGTCACTGCCATAAAGTATACACGATAATTTGAAAAAGTCAACCCCGTTAGAAGCAGGCCGCCCCAAGGTGGCCGTAGCAACTCGGCCGCTACCGAGGGCGGCTTCTAACGGGGTCAAGCCCCCTCGGGCAGAAATAAGACGTAAGAGATAAGAAGTAAGAAAAACGTAGCAAAACTAGTCCGTAACGCACCCTCATACTTCCTACTTCTTACGTCCTACTTCTTAACCACTTCCGCCCGGTTGACAGCCACCGCGACTAGGGATACCGTTATAGATAGGTTTTTCCTAAGTTCAATATACGCATGAGCAGCGTCCTCATCATTGAAGATAGCCCGAGCGACCTCAAATACTATGAGCCGCTCTTTCGTGCCACGACCACGCCGCCACTTGCGGTGAGTTTGCTGTTTGTGGCGCCGGACAATGACTACTCGGAAAAGAAGCTAAAGGAAGTGGCGGAGCTGCTTTACGAAGACGTTGCGTCAAAAATCAAACACTACGCGGTGTGTACGAAAGAAACAGTCCGTGAATTTTTGACGAACTCGCCATACGACTTTTACATTCTGGACTCGCTCGGCGGATTCGCCGAGGAGCTGGTCAAAGGAAACGACGTGTTCAAAGGGCATCTGTGTTTCCTAAGCAGCACCACGCCGTTCCGGGAATCCATGGAACGCAAAGGCTACCGCGCATATAAAAAAGAAGATATCGGCAACTTGATCAAAGATTGTTTCTTGAGCAGGGATTAACTCCGCGCACAATCAAAAATCCCTCCCGCTTAGCGAGAGGGATTTTTGATTTAAGTGCCCGGGAGAGGAGTTGAACGTCGGTCGCCGTGGGCGACCTCCCTAAAACCCAGCGGTTTTAGTATTTCCGCCACGGGAAAACTCCCGTTTTCCCGACCCCTTTCCCGTTCAAATCCCGGGCACAAATATAATAGAGCCGGCAACTCCGGCTCTATTATATTTGTGCCCGGGAGAGGATTCGAACCTCCATAGCCTTGCGGCCGCTGCCACCTCAAGGCAGTGCGTCTAGCCAGTTTCGCCACCCGGGCCTGCACCTATAACTTCTTCCCAATGATAGCAAGGGCTTTCTCAATTTTCAACCACGCGTGCGTATTAGAGAGATTGCCACAGTCGATTGCAATCGGCTTCGCAATGACGGCAAGGCGATCAAAATCAAAGGTGTGAAACGTCTACATTATCATCACTCCACCCTCTTAGCATCGGATACGCAACGCAGCCGCCCGTAAGCGATTCCGGTGTTGCGAGAAACCGTCGCGCAGCCTGCCTGCCGGCAGGCAGGGCCGAGCGGGCACGGTTCCCGCCAACCTTTGAATAAAAATTAGGGGTGGGAGAGCGAGGCCGAGCGCGAGCGCAATTTCCTCGCAGGGGAAATTGATAGCGTGTTTTGAGTAATGCCGGAATCGCTTGCGGTGAGATTGCCGCGGTCGCCACAAGGTGACCTCGCAATGACAGCAAAAACCAAAACCGGCTCATCGCCGGTTTTGAATTCTCCTACTTTTTTCTCCTACTTCTTATTTCTTATGTCTTACTTCCTCCCCGCCCTACTCTCCCGTCCCCACCTTCTGCCGCGTTTCTTTCTTGGACAAATTCCTGATGTAATAAAGCTTGGAACGGCTCACCTTTTTCGGCGAAGAAATGATATCCACTTTGGCGATGCGAGGCGAATGGATCGGATACACCTTTTCAACACCTACTCCCGCGACTGTTCCGCGGACAGTAAATGTGGCGCCGGCTTGACTCCCGTGCTTCCGCGCCAACACCAGTCCATTAAAAGAACTTTCGCGCTCTTTATCGCCTTCTTTCACCCGCTCCCAGACGCGCACCGTGGCGCCGGACTTGATTTGTTTAAGTGTTGCTTCGTCCATATGTTACAGATAGCGTATCAAAAGGTCGGGAAATTAGCAAGAGACCGCCCCAACATTGCTTTTACGAAGAGCGCTCTTCCTACTTCCTACTTCCTACTTCTGTTAAAGTAGTACATATGCACATCGCCATTGACACACGCGTGCTGGGCTACGGTGGGCGCTCTGGTGTTGAAGAATACGCGGAGCACATCATCGGCGGAATTATGACGCGCGCCAACACTGACCATCTGACATTGTTTCACAACGGAACACGCATCAAACCCCTTCCGCATGAATGGAGCGAGCGCCCCAACACAACCGTCACAAACTGGCACGTCCCCAACAAACTGCTGGATTTAAGCTTCGGAGCATTCCGCTTTCCACGCATTGCGAACGCGGACGTCGTCTTCAGCCCCCACTTCAACATCATTGAGACAGGCGCCACTCCGCACGTGATGACCTTTCACGACCTTTCCTTCATTCACCACGCCGATTTTTTCCCGCTCCGCAAACGTGCATGGCACGCGCTCCAGCACCCGCTCACGTACGCCAAACGCGCAGCGCATCTCATCGCCGTGTCCGAATTCACCAAAAACGACCTCGTCGCAACCGCAAAAATCCCGCCGGAAAAAATTTCCGTAATATATTCCGGTATTGATAAACAATTTATGCCACTCGATGCCGGAAATAACCGCCTTACCGAATGGAAAAAAATGCGCGACATCACGTTCCCCTATCTCCTCTACCTCGGCACACTGGAGCCGCGAAAAAACATCGCGGGAATAATCCGGGCGTTTAATATATTAAAAACATCGCCGCGTTTCCGCGACATCCGTCTCATCCTCGCCGGCGCGCCGGGCTGGCTGTACGGTGGCATCATCCGCGAACTGCGGCAGTCGCAATACCGCGCGCACATCCGCCTGTGGGGTCCGGTCAAAGCCGGGGAACGCGTATTGCTCTATAATGGAAGTGAGGCATTCGTGTACCCTTCTTTTTTTGAAGGATTCGGGTTGCCGCCATTAGAGGCACAGGCGTGCGGCATTCCAACGGTTGTTGCCGACCGCACGGCATTGCCGGAAATACTTGGGGGTGGCGCGCTATATATAAATCCGTGGCGCACCGGCGACCTTGCCGACGCAATTGCCGAAGTCCTGACAAACGTCGCAACGCGCCAAACGCTGCGCGACAAGGGATTGGAAAACGCAAAACGCTTTTCTTGGGAGCGCGCCGCCGATGAAACCATGCGCCTACTCAAAAACCATGCCAATAGAACCGAGATATAAAAAACTTGCCGACATTATAAAGCCGGAGCCGAAAGCAACCTACGGCAGCATGACGGCTCCCGCACCCGCAACACGCGTCCGCCGCCATTCGCGCGTCAGAATATTTACAATGATAACGCTCGCGGCAGTACTCGTTGCCGGCGCGGGATACCTCACCATCGTCGCCGAATTACGGAATGAATTTTTGTCGGCGAAAAAAGACATCGCCGCGAATATGCGCGAGGTCAGCGTCGCCCTCAAAAGTTTTGACATGAAAAAAGCGAATGAATCACTCGCGGCGATCACGCGGCAAATTGACACAGTCAAATCCCAAGCGCAAAGCGTGGGGATTTTCCAGCTGTTCACGCTCGGCGGAAAACTTTTTCCGGTACTCAATGCCGTTCCGGGCGCCTTGGATGACTTTGTCGCGTTCTCCGGCGCGGCGCTGGGTGTCAGCGAAGAACTGGGGGCGCTGCAGTCCGGCGCGTTCCAAATGATGTTCGGCGGACGGGGCCATGAGTTAGTCACTCGCCTGGACGCGCTTGACCAAAAAATTTCCACAATGATCGCGCTTGCCAACCGTCTGCAGGCGTCAGCAACGACGGTGCACGTCAGCTTCCCCAGCGACTACCTGGCGCTCATGACCGAGCTCTACCGCAACCAAACCCTGCTGCAGGGCGTACACGAACTGCTCGGCACCGCCACACCAACGCATCTCGCCATACTCTTCCAAAACCCTTCTGAAATGCGGCCAACGGGCGGATTTATCGGAAGCTATGCCGTCGTGACCGTCCAAGACGGCAGCGTCACGAACATTGACGTCCGCGACATCTACGACCCCGACGGCCAACTGAATGAGGCCGTCTTGCCGCCCCGTCCGCTCCAGGCCATCACCGGCCGGTGGGGGGCGCGCGACGCAAACTGGTTCTTTGACTTCCCCACCTCCGCGGCGAAGGTCATCAGCTTCCTTGAAAAATCAAAAATCTACAGCGAACGCGGCACGACCTTTGCCGGCGCCGTGGCGCTGAACGTCCACCTCATTGAAGACATGTTAAAGGTTGTGGGGCCGATTGAGCTCGCAGGATATCAGAAAACCATCACTGCGGAAAATTTCCTCGCTGCAGTGCAAACAGAGGTGGAATCCGGCGCCGATAAAACCGCGGGAACGCCCAAACGCATCTTGAGCGTGCTTACTCCGATGCTGTTTGAAAAACTGGGCAGTGCGACCGCCGAGCAAAAACGTGCCCTGGCACAGACGCTCGGGGAAAGAGTGAAGCACAAAGACCTCATGGCATATGCCGCGGACCGCACGCTTGAAGCATATATCCAGAACGCGAAGCTTGGCGGCGAACTCTATACCCCCGAAGCCCGCAGCACCGAGGACTACCTCGCGGTTGTTGACACAAACATCGCCGGCGGAAAATCCGATGCATTTATGAACGAATCCGTGGCGCTGGACAGCCGCATTGACGTTGAGGGGCGCATCATCAATCACCTCACCGTCACGCGCGCGCACACCGGAGCCGGTCAAACCGAATGGTGGTACCGCGCTCCGAACAAAAACTTCATCCAAGTACTCACCCCGTTTGAGAGCCGCCTCACCGCATTTTCGGGACACGACGGAAAAATCCCCGACGCGCCACTCGTGCGCCCCAGCTATCTCCGCGACGCCGACGTGCAAGCAATTGAACAATCGGCGGAGTGGCTCCCCGAATTCAAAGCCCAACAATACATGCAATTCGGCAAAACTACCTTCGCGGCATGGATGACCGTCAGCCGCGGCGAGAAAAAAACGCTGGTCGCGGACTACGAGCTCGCCCGCCAGCTCATCCTCGCGCCGGACGTTGGGTACCGCTTTGTGTTTGAGCGCCAGTCCGGAACCAACACGCGGTTCAGCTACCGCGTTGAAGCGCCTCCGGGATTTATCTGGAAAGAGAATGGGTCAACGACGTACACATTTGAAACCGATACTCCCGAATCCCGCATTGTACTAGATTTGACGCTCGAGAAATTATAGCAATTTCGTATCGTGTCTTCTAGCTTGCTCTCTTCCAATAAATATTGTATGATGAGCGCAGCTCACCACTAGTCGTGAAATCACAAGGAGGATACCGTGAGACGCCAAAACGAATGGCGCGACAAGTACATCGCCGAGTACATCGCGCGCGCGAATAAGACGAAGCTGCTCACGGCCGAGGAAGAGCGTGAACTCGCAACGCGCGTGAAGCAAGGCGACATGGCGGCGCAGGAGCAATTCGTCGAGGCAAACCTACGGCTTGTTGGCTCCGTCGCCAAGAACTACGTGAACCGCGGCATCCCTCTCTGGGATCTGATCCAAGAAGGGAATAGCGGCCTATTGAAGGCGATCGAGGGGTTTGATCCCGCCCGCGGATTCCGATTCTCAACGTACGCGATTTGGCGGATCAAGCAGAGAATCCGCCGGGTAATCGCAGATCAGTCGCGTCTCGTGCGCGTTCCTTGCTTTATGCAGGAACTTGCCGCTAGGTTGAAGAACATACCCAACGAAAAAGAACGGCGGAGTGAAATCAACGCGCTACCCAAGGAGACGAGAGACGGGCTTACCGCATACATCCACGGCCCGAACAAGAAATCCGTCGCGGACATCAATGCCGTTTCCGAATTTGCGGCTGCAACCGAGGACCCTGAAACGCCGGACCACCGGAACGAAATCGCAGCGCTGCTTCCGGCACTGAGCGACCGGGAACGTGCGTTGATCAAGCTGCGCTATGGGCTTCCGCTTGACACAACAGAACGGAAGTTCACAAAACTGCCAGGCGAACTCAAAGACGGCGCGCTCACGCTGGCAGACGTGGGAAAACAGCTCGGCGTAACACGCGAACGCATCCGCCAAATCGAGAAAAAGGCGCTGGAGAAAATGCGTAAGTACGCGCCGCGGAAGCTCAAGAAGAAGTAGCTCCGCAATTCGACAACACGACTGCACTGTGGCCTCCGGGTCACGGTGCAGTTTCAATTTTGTGCGCGTTGGAGGGATCGGGCTAATTGCCGTCCCGCAATGCGGGACAGTTTTGTATTTTGTGCGCGGTAGAAGGATCGGACTTCTGGCCTCGTCGATGTCAACGACGCGCTCTACCACTGAGCTAACCGCGCATATGTATCAATCGCTCACAGAAATATCTACTAATATGCATCAACTTTCTCTTTATTGCAACACTGCCATATCTTACCATACAAACACCCTTATAATGCGCGAATGTCGGACTACCGGCTGTTCTCTGATCAAAGTGAGCATACTTAAAATTTTTTAGTGACAATCCAAGTTCTTTTGCCCAAAATGATATCATTTTTTTAGAATTCTGGTCTGCTCTTAGATAAAGTTCGCAACGAATCTTTCCCGTATCTATGTTGTAATTCTTTTTCAAAATATGCAAAAAGGTTTTGAGAATTAGCGGGTCCGAATTACCCATACCGGTTTCATCCGCGCTCTTATTTCCTTCACCAAGATAAAGCATCGCTAATGCGAGCTCGAGCAAATTCCTATCGGAAAAATTTAACTTACCAAGAACGTCCTCCCCTTCTTTTACCGCTATTGCCAACCTCTTGCCCTTCTCGGCATTGTGCCATCTCACAGCTTTTTCCCTTGCATGCACGAGTCCCATTTTCCATTGTTGGTGTAATTTCTTCTTTTGCTGGGAGGTTAACAAAACATCGCTGAACCAAATGCTCAACGTTGATCGAGGTATACCAAGACGCGATTCCACATCTCGTAGTGACAACCCGCGCCTCCTTAATTTTATCGCCAAAGATTTCTTAGCGGACCACTTTGATACCATGTATACATCATAGCATCAAAGGTACAAGATTGGTGGGCGACGAAGGGATCGGACCTTTGACCTGTCCGATGACCATCGGACCGCTCTATTCAGCTACATGCGCTTGCACCTTGCATTATCAATAATGCGGTGCGCGTAGAAGGGATCGAACCTTCGACCTCGTCATTATCAGTGACGCGCTCTACCACTGAGCTATACGCGCTTACAAGACAAAGAAAGAGTTCTCCGTGGAATGCGCCTATATCCCCGGGATCTTCAACTCCTTCATTTTGTCCAGATTAAATTTAACAACCTCCGGCGTTTTTATCAAGTTCGGGTTCAATGCTTGCCCCAACTCGCGCACAAGAAATTGCAAGGTGAAAATCACATAGAGCAACAACGCGATCGCGCCGACGCTGCCGAGCACTCCATAAAACCATTCTTTTCTCCAATATGGCATACGTTTATTTTGTGAATACGCGGCCGAATACCGTCGCGTTATAGTCACTCACCTTATCTTTTAAAAACTCAAACGACGTCCACGCAAGAATATACCGACTGGATTCGGCGGCGGCAAGAAACGCGACGATATCCGCATACGCCCCCTTCATTTGAAAAGAAAACTCAATCGCGCCCGGCTCCCCGCCCAAGGCAACCGTCTCTGCTCCAAACGCGGCGGCAAGCCGCACATTATACTTTTTTGCGATGAGCTCAAATTCTTTCGGAAAGCTGATCAGCTGGTCGCGTGATGGCAAAATGTTTCCAAGTACGCTAGAGTAGATGCGAGCCTGTTCCGCGTCCGCGCGGAGCGATGCAAGTGCTTGCACGGTCTCGGTGCGCGACGCAATTGTCTGTCGCAATCCCGCGATTGCATCAACGCGCCGCGCCATGTCAGCACGCAATACCACCGTAAGCACAATGCACGTGAGAATTCCCGCCACAGGAATCCCGACATCAATCAATACCGCCCGTTTTTGAGACGCTTCCATTGTTTTCATTATAACATGACCGATTCCTACTATTATAATGCGATCGCGCTCGCCTACGACGGCGATTATGTGAAAATCGCGCGCGCAAAAAAAGGACGCGCCTCCTGGCTTGACGCATGGAACGCGCACAAGGAGTTGCACAACATCAATCCGGAGCAAGCGTGGGGTGAGCTTCAGAAACACAGCATCACTGTCTACATGCGCGAATCAAGCGAGTTCCCTGCACTGCTCAACGAAATCCATCACACGCCGTTTGCGCTGTACATAAAAGGCGCGCTGCCAAAGCAGCACGCGCTGGCAATCGTCGGTACGCGTAAAGCAACCGCGTCAGGGAGAGCAACCGCCGAGCAGTTTGCGGAGAGCTTGGCCGGCGCCGGCTGGTGCATCACAAGCGGCCTGGCGCTGGGAATTGATGGGGCCGCGCACACCGGCGCGCTTAAGGCAAAAGGCGCTACGGTTGCTGTGCTTGCCTGCGGATTGGACACAGTATATCCCTCGGAACACACGGCGCTCGCCAAGCGCATTGTGGCCGAAGGCGGAGCGCTAGTAAGCGAATATCCCATTCAGTCTCCCTCCTACCCCGCCCGATTTTTGGAACGCAACCGCATTGTGAGCGGCCTCTCGCTTGGCGCCCTTATCATTGAGGCGCCGGAACGCTCCGGCTCAATCGCCACCGCGACATTCGCGCTGGAACAAAACCGCGATGTCTTTGTTATTCCCGGACCCATCGGACACCCGAATTTTTCCGGATCGCACGCGCTGATTAAAGCCGGGGCGGCACTGGTCACCACCGCCCTCGACATCCGCGCCGCGTACGGCGAAAACATCGCAGAACCACAAAAAAACGACGCAATAATAAACGAACTTCCGCCCGAGGAACGGCAAGTATACGAAGCACTCGCGGCAATCGGCGGACGCGCCAATGTTGACAAACTTTCAGAAACCGCTAATCTTCCCTCGTATGTCGTGAGCCGAGCCGCCACATTCATGCAGTTGAAAGGTATAATCAAAGAATGTGACGGGCAATATGAAATAAGCGGCTAGGGTTTAGCGTTGAGGGTTAAGTTGCAAAAAAACATGTACGCACAGTCCTTCAAACAATTAAGCGTGTGGCAAAGATCAATTGAATTAACAAAAGCAACGTACATGGCAACCTCGTCACTACCGAAAGAAGAAATCTATGGCTTAACAAGCCAGATGCGCCGCGCCGCAGTTTCTATTCCATCAAACATCGCGGAGGGTTATAAACGCCGGAATTTAGGAGAATACGTGCAGTTTCTAAGTATTGCTGATGCCTCTGCCGCAGAGCTTGAAACACAAATTTTACTTTCAAAAGAACTGTATCCAAACATAAGCTTTGCAAAAGCAGAAGCGCTACTTCTTGAGGTCCAAAAAATGCTGACTGTCATGATCCGAAAACTCAACGCCAAACGCTAACCGCTAAACGCTCTTATGAAATTAGTTATTGTTGAAAGTCCGACAAAAGCAAAAACGATAGGAAAATTTCTCGGCAGCGACTACGTCGTGGAATCTTCCTATGGCCACATTCGTGATCTTCCGCGGAGCAAGCTTGGCATTGATGTTGAGAAAAATTATACGCCGCAATACGTGGTTCCGTTAAAATCACGCGCGACGCTCAAAAAACTCAAACTGGCGGCGGCGAAAAGCGACGAAATTGTACTCGCGACCGATGAAGACCGTGAAGGAGAAGCGATTGCGTGGCACCTTGCCCAAGCGCTGGGTATCGAAAGCTCAACGCCGGAAACCGGCGGCGCGGTCGGAGATCCGGGAAAAACGCCGAACGCTAAGCACCGGCCGACCGATGTCCAGCGCATCGTGTTCCACGAAATCACAAAATCGGCAATCGAAGCCGCGCTCACACATCCGCGCGCGCTGGACATGAACCTCGTGAACGCCCAGCAGGCACGCAGAGTCCTTGATCGGTTAGTGGGCTACAAACTTTCGCCGTTTTTGTGGAAAAAAGTAGCGAAAGGGCTTTCCGCCGGACGCGTCCAGTCCGTTGCGGTGCGTTTGATTATGGAACGCGAGATGGAAATTCGCGCCTTCAAGCCTGAAGAGTATTGGTCTATTGTCGCGCGCCTCTTGGCAAAAGACGCACCGTTCATTGCCGCGCTTGCCGCAATCGGCGATACGCCGATGGAAAAATTTAGTATTCCGGACGAAACAACCGCGAAGGCCATCGCAGCCGACCTCTCCGCGGCATCCTTTACTATCGGCTCAATCACCAAAAAAACACTCAAGAAAAATCCGCCGCCGCCCTTCACCACCAGCACCCTGCAGCAGGAAGCATCAAAGCGGCTCGGTTATTCCTCCAAAAAAACCATGCTTTTGGCGCAGCGTTTGTACGAAAACGGCTTCATCACCTACATGCGCACGGACTCGCTGAATCTTTCAAAAGAATCGCTTGATGCCGCAAAACTTTATCTCGCGGAAACATTCGGACCTGCCTACGCCGCCGACGCCCCGCGCGTATTCAAAACAAAATCCCGCCTCGCCCAAGAAGCGCACGAAGCCATCCGCCCCACAAAACCAGGCGAAACTCCGGACACGATCGCCACAGCCGAATTGGGCGAGAAAAAACTCTACACGCTTATCTGGCAGCGCTTTTTAGCATCGCAAATGCCGCAGGCAACCTTTGACGCGACGGGAATAGAAATTACCGCCACAACCCCCAAGGGCGCAAAGGCGAAGCAATATACGCTCAAAGCCAACGGCACGACACGCCTGTTTGACGGCTACCTCAAGGTTTGGCCGCAAAAGTTTAAAGAAAATGAACTTCCGGTCATCCAAAAAGATTCGGCGCTCGCGCTCCAGGGCATTGATCCCGAACAGCACTTCACCGAACCGCCTCCGCGCTTCAACGAAGCAAGTTTAATCAAAACGCTGGAAGAAAATGGCATCGGCCGTCCGTCCACCTACGCCCCGATTATTTCCGTCATCCAGCTCCGCAACTACGTCAAGAAAGAAGAGGGAAAGTTTTTCCCGACGGAAATCGGCGAACTCGTCAATAAAGTACTCACCGAAAACTTCCCCGAGGTGGTGGACATCGGCTTCACGGCAAAAATGGAGGGGTCGCTGGACAGCGTCGCCGAAGGAAACGAAAAGTGGCAGGACCTCATCGGCAGCTTCTATGTGCCGTTCGCGAAAAATCTGGAAACGAAATATGAGGAGGTGAAAAAAACCATCGCCGATGAACCGACAAACGAAGTGTGCGAAAAATGCGGCAAACCGATGGTGATTAAATTCGGCCGGTTCGGAAGGTTCATGGCGTGCTCCGGATTCCCGGAATGCAAAACGACCAAGCAGTTGCCGAAGGACGCCCCGAAAACCATCGGTATGAAATGCCCGGACTGCCTTGCCTCCCCCGAACGCAAAGACGCGCCCGGCGAAATCGTTGAACGGAAAGTATCCCGCGGCAGAGCGCGAGGAAAAATATTCTGGGGCTGTGCGAAGTACCCTGCGTGCAAATACGCGAGCTGGACCGATCCTCGAAATCCGGAGGCCGTGAAATCGGAAGGTGCGACCGAGGAGAAAAAACAAGAAGAGGAACAGGAGGAGGCGTAACGCCGTCACAAGCTGAAACTCCTCAACAGCGCACCGTTAGCGCGTGGAAGCGCAAGAACCTACGTTCGGAGCATTTGTACTGACGTGGCAAGTTGTATTCGCAGGACACGGTCCGATCATAGTAAACTGCGGAACATTACCCGACGCAGCCGGCTGCACACAGATCAACGCATTACCCGAACACGAAGCGACGCCCACGGAGGGATAATAAGTTGAGCAGTCATAAGATTGATTCGACGGCAACATCTGTGATGACTGTTGCGTAGGCGTCTGGTCTGTCGACTGGGTTGCGGGAGCAGTTGGCTGCGTTGGCGCCAGCGCGGATGGTGGAGGTACTCGGTCATCCATAGCGGCTCTGCCATTCGCCGGAGTTGCCGATGACTTTGTGGAAACAACGCCATTGACACCAGTCAATGTAATAATACTGCCCGCAATACGAATCTTTTCTATCCAAAGAGCAATAATGCCTTCAGCCTCCGCAGAAAAACCGGAAACATCAGCGTAGGTACGCCACTCGTTATGTGAGTCTGCGGAATACCCATCATGGGCAGCTGCACGAAACTTCTCGAGCGCCTTTTCAAGCGCTTCTTTTTCTTGCGCAACATTTGATTTGCCTTGTTCCTGTGCGGCAAGAACGCTCGCCAACGCACCCTTCGCGGCCTGTAGCATGCTCGCGGCAGCCTCACTGGCATTGCTGCTCGTCCAAATCGAACCCTCTCCTTCTGCCTTTGGATTAAGCGCCGCTATCAATTGGCGAAGTTTCGCCTTCAGATTAAAGATTGCATCTTCTTCGTCCCTTTTTAACATTCCCAAGGTCGTGTTGTATTCAGCAAGATCTCTATTCACTGCCGGTGGTTGCATATAATCTCCATACTGATTAGCACCTTGCTTACCATTCACCCACGGGATCTGCGCGACCAATTGCCCGCTTGCAGTGTATAACATTATTATCATGGTTCCGTTGAATGCAATCTGCACTCCCTCGGGCACCTTCATGCTGATTGCGCAGTTTAACACTATATCCTCCGCAGTTTTCAAGAAGCCCTCGCCACGCGGTAGAGCTGTGCTGTTTTTACACGAAGAAGCCGGGAATCGCAGAGTGAACAGCTTCCCGTCAACGGAGAACGTTGCTTTTGCCGGCACGTTTTTCCACAATATACCATTCAGCCGGAAAACAACGCTGTATGTCTTGCCTGAGCCCGCCGATGTGCTGGAAAATGCCGCGGAAAGTTGCGGCGCGCCACCTACCTGGGGCGACGTCGCATATTGCCACTTTGTCAAATTGGAAATTTTTGCTGCCACTTTAGACCCGGCCAATGCGGCGTTGGAATTGCCTTTACTGATCGCGCTAATTGCACCTTGCAAATCCTTTAAGCAATTTAGTTCAGCATCCTTAAGCTTCTTAACAGAACCGGCGTCATACCCGTCTTTAATACCAGCTAATAATCTCGCCGCTGCTTTCTTGCATTCGTTCAACTTTGTAATAGCATCCTTTGCCGTAGGGCCGGCCTGATCCAGCAAGGCGCCGACCGCTTCAAGCTCGGCGGGATTTTTCGTGATGTCATAAGGAAGTGCTCCCGACGGCGCAGATGCCGGCAAAGACGTCGGCGACACTCCTCTTGCGGCAGCCGCTGCCTTTCTTCTTGCCGCTGCTGCGGCCTCAAAAGCTGCGCGGTTGAGGGCCGCCATCTTCGCTCTCAATTGATTAACCGCATCTTGCGCTTTCGCAAGCTCTGATGCCAGCGCAACCACCCGTGCTGCGTCGTTTTGTTGACTTTTGACGCCTTCAGCGCCTTGTAGATACGTTTTTTCTTGAAGGGCCTTGTACTCCGCTTGTAGCGCAGCTAGATGTTTTTCTGCATTGTCTAAATCAGTTTTTAAATCCGTATCCGCCATCGCCAACATCGGTGAAATTAATAATGCCACAGCGGCTGCGCCTAAAATAACTTTTCTAAATTTAGTTGATACGGTCATAATATATTAGATAATTAATAATGATTGATACCTTGAACTATACCAAATAAACTCTCTCTGCGCAAAGTTATCCACATCATATCCTTTTGCAATAAAAAAATTAATTCTCCGCCGCTTTGAACGAAGCGTACAATTCCTGATATTTTTGCAGGGTGTCGGGTAATTGAGCGTATATTTTTTCGGCGAGCGCTTCGTTATAGGTATGCGCTGTTTCGTTGCGCATGTCTGTTATCGCGAGCCACGCATCATCATACGTGATAAGCTGTTGCGAATATGCCGCGCGAATACAGTCTTTCGGCGAATTGCACATAAGACCCTTCTGCTCGCCAAGATACGTTTTTATTGTTTTCCACGCAAGGTCAAATGTAAACTCAAACCGCTGAATTGCGGAGTCGCGGACAACATCATTCTTAGGCAAAGCCAACACATCCCTCAAACGCCCAATTGCATGTTCGAATTGCTGGAGTTGCGCAGTAAATTTATTCATGCGTGATGAATTCAATTTGTTGTTTGGCAATATGACGAAATGCGGGCGTTGCGGCGCGCATATCCACAATGTCAATGTTGTAGAGCATCGGAAGCGCTGTAATCTCGTCTCGGATTTTTGCCATAATGACCGGTGGAATCGTCACTAATCCCTCAATGCCAACATCAATATCCGACCATGCGCTTGAATTTCCCATAACACGCGATCCGAAAAAATAAACCTTGTAATCATCGCAAGCAAGATATTTCCATACGATCTCGCCAATCTCTCGTTGTAGTCTCTCTAAAGAATAATGCTCAAGTTTCATATTCTAAATCATAACAAAAACGCCGAAGAATGCAAATAACGGATTGGTCAGAAACATTGCCACTACCGCGCGAAAATACCAAGCAACGAACCGAGAAATGACTTTTGCGGGGCGGCAGAGGACGGTTTCGTGGCCGGAGCGGGCGAGGTGGGCGGTTGCTGGGTCGTCGGGGGCTGTTGGGTAGATGGGGGCTGCTGATTAGTCGGCGGTTGCTGTTGATTCTGTGCCGGAGGATTTTGTTGCTGATTGTTCTGTTGTTGCTGTCCGCCCGGAGCTCCCGCTCCTCCGCCTTGAGATGGGATAGGAGGAGGCACGCCAATGTAATCCTCGGTTTCTCCACTCGGGAACTGCCCAATGGCGGGATTGCCGTTGCGGAGAAGGGTTTCAGTCACAGTGAAGCGTACCCAAAAGGCGGGGTTAGACCAGGCGGCGGGAAGCGGTCGGCCGTCGGGGCCGGTGCGCGGCTGGAAGAGCGAAACATCTTGTATGGCATTGGGAAGCGTTTGCACGGGCTGGTTGCGGACAATCCATTCATCGCCAGGGGCGCCGTTGGGATTGATATCCCAACGATTATTCGCGTTCCAATCTTCCCAGGCGTTGACAAAGACCGTTGGGGCGACTGCGGGGCCGGTGCGGACGCGAAGGACAAACTGCGGGTTTGATTGCATCATGCCGTCTTCGTCGTCTACTCCTACCGCGTCATCGCGATTCGTGGGTTGGCCGTCAACTTCGCCGTCAATCAGATTCCCCAACCATACGCGGTTGCTTAATTGATGCTGTGGTGCGCGCTGGGCGCGCAGTGTGGGGAAACCGGGAGTCGGCGCGTCGCCGAAGTCATAGGTTGCTTTGCCGTTCGTGGAGGGGGGTTTAGCGGTGGTTGTGGGGATATTCACCGTCACGCCTTTACCGGAGGCGGGTGCAGTGAACTGCGCCGATGGTTTTGTTGCGTCCTTCACCGTCACTTCAATTTTCTGCGTGGCGAGGTTGAAGCGGATGGTGTCGCCGGTTAGGAGCGCGACGGGTTTCCCGGGAGTTGCTCTTGCGGCGTTGAGCGCGGCGGCAGCGATGGTAACCACGCGAGTAGCGGAAATGCCCGAGGGACCCGCAACGCCGATTACGCCTGACCCACCTTGTGCTCCGCCTCCCGCACCTCCTCCTCGTGGTGCCGAACAATAAGTCGCTAAATCAGGAATCGGACTACAATTTGTCGAACCGGAAGCGGGGTGGATATAGCAAGACCACACAATGCCCGATGATCTGCCCGACGCAGTGTCCCATCGTGCCACATAATTGAAATAGTCTCTCCCATATACAGGGTCGCCGGGCCCGGGACCAAAACACACGCCCTGACCGATGCTCATAGTAGAATTCGGAATTGAATTTGAACAACTATATCCCCCACTGGACGCGGCGCTACGTTCCCGGGCATTACTTGGATTATCGTAGTAAGCATTGCGGCTTTCGCGGGTAAACCGCGACCACGGCGCAGGTCGTGATTGACCGGCTAACTGGGAAGCATCGACATCGGTCTGATAAAGTGAGCCTTGTCCTCCAAGATCTCCCGCCGTTAAGCTTGAGCACACAGTCGATGCGTCAAAGGGAATTTGCGCGCTTGCAGAAGCGGGCGACGGAGCTCCGCCGTCGGATGGCTGCTTGCATTGCTTAGACGCCTCTGCTTTCTTTTTTTCTTCGCAACGCGCTTTGGCGGCTTTTACGGTGTCAGCAATAATTCTTACTGCGGCACTCATGTCTCCACCGGACACTGCTTTCCAAACGTCATCGCCCAAGAAACTCCTTATGTGCGCAGACTCTTGCGCAAATTCACCCTTTAACCATCTCGCCCGCGCCTCTCCTATATATATCTTCCAATTTCTCGCAAGACTGCTCTGTATTGCTTCCTTTATGCCGGGGTTATCAAGACTATACCCCGGACCGGAACTATGATAATCGGTGATAATGTTAATAATTCCTTCCTTTGTTTTTTGCCAGCTCGGATCATTCTGTACCTCATAGTTCACGGTGATGCTTCCCCAGTCCGCAAGGCGATTCTGTATTTTACCCGCAAACGAATATAACCGCAGCAATGAATCCGCGGCGGTTGCTAGGGCGTTCCTATTCAATACTCCTCCGCACGAAGCCGCCGCCAACTGTGGCTGGACCACGGCCTGAAACTGCTTCCATGCACTGAGCATTGAGTTGAGGTGCAGCTCAATCCGCTCTTTGTCCTGCGCTACCGCGTTATCAATGACCTCTTTTTCGGTAATTTTGTCGTATTCTTTTATTCCCCAATCCGCAATATCATAAAATATCCATCCGGCGATGCTGTACGGACCCGCAAAGAACTCATTTGCGAAGTCAAACGAATAACCGAACAGCTTGCTCACAATCGGCCACGACTCCACGGGTCCCGCCTCCAGCAGCAGCTCGTCAAGCATCGCGGCGCGGCGCGGAACGACCCACTCCACTTCTATTTCATTAAGCAACGCGCTGTCAACCGTAACACCGCTCTCAACCGCTTTTGCTTCAAGAGCTTCAATATCAAACTCTACTTTTTGAACCTCCTTGAGTGCCACGTCAGCTTCCTGTTTCAGTCGCGCGTGCTCTGCCGCAATTAACGCCTTGCCTTCTTCCGGTGTTCCCGCACCAAATGCCGCCGCTTCCTGTAACGCCGGCTTCGTATCAAAGCTTAATCGTTCGGCGAGAGCATCAGCGCGCACTCCTTGCGCGGCTTTCAGTTCCTCTAGAGCTTTTTCAAGTTCGCTGGTAAAACGGGAGGTTTCCGCCGCAGTCTGCGCCGCACCAGCGCAGGCGACTTGTGCGCTTTTTGCCTTACTCAAGGCAAAAGTTGCATTATTAACTTTAATCGATGCCTCTAACACTGCCCGGTTAGCCCTAACCACTTCCGCTTCCGCCACTTCAAGTTCAGGCGGCATGGGAATAATTTTCTTTCTCATAAAGTCTACATATTGCTGTCTGGTATATGCAGAATACTCGGCGGAAATTTTAAGCGTCTTAATTATTTCGGCGTCTTTTGCAATGGCGGCAAGCTGTTCAGCTTTAGCCACGGCCACAGTTCTATTCGCGGCATCCAACGTGCTTTGAGCCGTAGCAAAGGCCTCTTTTGCCTTTGCCGCCTCAATTAAAGAACATTGCGACGGACACAGAGGCGCTGCTGAACACTTACTCGGAGTAGGGAGACTTTGAAGAGTTTCATCAATCTCTCCTAACCCAGCAAGTAGGTCATCGAGGGCCGGGTTGTGAGCAGATCTGATCATTGACATCCGCTCTTCTATTTCAGCGACAAGAAACTTCTCGTTCTCGCATATGACATCTTCTGCTTCCTGTAATTTATATAAGTACTCCGGATTCTTTTTGAGCGTCTGATATACTGAGTTGTTGCGCAAATCATGGAGAGCTTTCAGCGCCGCTTCACGCGCCGCTTCACGCGCGGGTCCCGAAGGCAAAAGTTCAAGCTTCGCTATCACCGCATCAACATCTTGTGCTTGTTTAAAAAAAGCGGCGACTGGTGAGTCGGCGAACACAATTCCGGGAATCGTTATTATGATACCGACGTACAACAACAATCCCACTTTCGATAAAGCTACAGAGGGCAAGCCCGCGAATACTTTTTTAGAATACAAAGTCACTGACATACCTTTAGTATAGCAAATAGGGCGCGCGCATACACGTCAAAAAACCGCGCGTCGCTTTTACGCAAACGAAATTGTTTACCTCTTAATCGCCTTCAATAGTAACCCAAGGAAGGAGTTGGGTTGTAGCCCGGACGACGGGCCCGTTGCCGGTTTTGCAGTCCCTGGCGGAGTGGTGCCGGGTTGCGGGTTAGTCTGTGGTTGCTGCTGTTGGTTAGTCTGCGGCGGCGGTTGCTGATTGTTCTGCGCCGGAGGATTTTGCTGGTTATTAGGCTGATTGTTGTTTTGCTGATTCTGCTGCCCGCCTTGTTGCTGTCCCACCGGTGGCTGGCTTCCGCCTGTGGAAGGTACCGGTGCGCGGCCGATGTACCAATCCTCAATCTCTCCGGCATTCCCCACCTTGTCTTTGGGCGGAGCGCCCACACTCCCCTCTGCGGGACCGGCAACGGGTACATCGGTCAAGTAGAACCGGAGCCAGCTGTTTTGCGGGAGGCGGCCGAGGGAAAGGATGCCGGTGGTCACCACACGGTTCGCAATAAGCCGGCGCACGGTTGTTTTGCCGCCGAATTGATCAAGCGTGAGGTAGGCGCGCGGAACCGCTGTGGTGATGACTATGGAGGCGACGCCCTGCGCGTCAATGCGCAATCCGTCATCGCCGTCGCGGTCGGTGACATTGGCTTCGGCTTCGCCGTTCACGGTTTGGCCGAGTTTGAGATTTTGATTCACCGGAACATAAGGGCCGTTGTCTTTAACGAGCGTGAGTGTGGCGTTGGGGTCGCCGTCGCCGCGGTCGGGAAGGGTTGTAGTTTGAGTTTTAGTGGTTATGCCGGGGACGGGAGGTTTGGCCGGAGCGGCCGGGATATTCACCGTCACGCCTTTGCTGGCCGGTGGAGCAGCAATACAGCCCACCGATAAGATGCAGATCTTATTCGTTTGCGCGTTATACGTCAACGGAGCCTTCTGACCCGTCGGAAGCGTCACGGTCACTAATTTACCGGGAGTCTTGGCATCAGCAACGTTTTGGGCAGTGATAATAACCGGACGAGTAGCGGAAATGCCCGAGGGACCCGCAACGCCGATTACGCCTGACCCACCTTGTGCTCCGCCTCCCGCACCTCCTCCTCGTAGTGCCGAACAATAAGTCGCTAAATCAGGGATCGGACTACAATTTGTCGAACCGGAAGCGGGGTGGATATAGCAAGACCACACAATGCCCGATGATCTGCCCGACGCAGTGTCCCATCGTGCCACATAATTGAAATAGTCTCTCCCATATACAGGGTCGCCGGGCCCGGGACCAAAACACACGCCCTGACCGATGCTCATAGTAGAATTCGGAATTGAATTTGAACAACTATATCCCCCACTGGACGCGGCGCTACGTTCCCGGGCATTACTTGGATTATCGTAGTAAGCATTGCGGCTTTCGCGGGTAAACCGCGACCACGGCGCAGGTCGTGATTGACCGGCTAACTGGGAAGCATCGACATCGGTCTGATAAAGTGAGCCTTGTCCTCCAAGATCTCCCGCCGTTAAGCTTGAGCACACAGTCGATGCGTCAAAGGGAATTTGCGCGCTTGCAGAAGCGGGCGACGGAGCTCCGCCGTCGGATGGCTGCTTGCATTGCTTAGACGCCTCTGCTTTCTTTTTTTCTTCACATCGCGCCTTTCCTACCGCCCTAGCATCATTGCGAACTCTTTTTAATACATCCTGATCGCCTCGCCATACTACATCATATATATCCGTGCTAATGTTTTGTACAATGTATTTAACAAAAGTCGGTTGAATCTTTCCAGCTTCCGGTTTGACGGTAATAATATGATTTTCGAGACCAGAATTGGGGTCAAGATACGTACCGCCAAGCCATATAGGCCGCTCGACTTTGGAAACATAATAATTCCATTTTTCCGCCAAAGCCGCTCTTCTGGCATATTCCGCACCAACACCCTTGCCGGCATTATCATTAATGAATTTCTCGTCGCGTTTCCACGCTTGTGCCGCAGGGGTCTTACCATCATTTAGTTCTTCGCTTATCAGGAGGTTCGCAACTTCCCCGAGGAGCTGCTGTGCTTTACCTCTAATAGTAAACAAAAAATTGAACGAATCTTTGATATCAATGCCCGGTAATCCGCAGTACATCATCTCCGACTCCGTTTGGAGCGCTTTGAGATAATTCTTCCACGTGTTTGACATCACCATGGAAAGCTGTAAAAGTCGATTTTGGTCAATACTTATCTCATTGTCGAAAACATCCTTATTAATTGTGCTTATAATTTCTGTAGCTTCCCACTGCGCAAGTTCTGTGAAAGCGAAGACGAAGACGTTCGCGGGGGTAATAAGAGATTTTGCTATTCCTTTAATAAGACCGCCCACCACCGACGGTAATGACGCCACCTCTTGAGCTTCAATCAACGATCCGAGCTCTGCTATCTCCGGCGCGGTGAGGGCTCCTTCTACAAAAGCAGCGGGAACATCGGTAAACGCAACCTCTCCACCACTCAGCGCCGCCTCTTCTATGGCTCGGGCTTTGTCTAAATTAAAATTAGCAAACCGCATTTCCTCGCGAGCTTCCTCAATTCCAAAAAATTTGACGCCTCCCTTGCCGCGCAGTCCTTCATAGGCAATTTTGAAGAATTTCTTACGCGCTACTTTTGCCGCCGCTTCCGCGGCCGCAATCTCCTCGCTCACCGCCGACGCGGCCCGCTTAGCCGCATCACAAATGGCACAGTTGAGATCCTCGAGCGCGGCTTTAACCTGCGGCGAATCCAGTCCCTTATCAATGCTGTCAATTTCACGCGTTATGGCGATGAAGGCATCCTGGTATGCATTGGGATCGGCAGAATATGTCAGCGGATCCTTTCCCGCAAGATCGGCGAGTTGTTGCTCTAATTGAACTCGCCCCTGCCTTAACTCATCATAAATAGCTCGTACATCCGTCGGGTTGTAAATTGCCTTGTTGAGTATATTAGAATGAGCCTTTAAATCGGCTAGGAGTTCTTCGGAGGTCGCGCCATTGAGCTCGGCCGCGCTATATGTCTGCTTAAACGGCGGATCGACACACTTCGTTGATGGTACCGGTGGTTTTTTGCAGCTGGCATTCGCCGCCTGCATACCCGCGACAAATGACTCTTGAGCGGCCTTTTCCGCGTTAGCTACCTGTTTTAAAAATTGCTCGTACTCCGCGCCCAACGCCCGTTGAATTTCCTCGTCCGCTTTAAGGTTCGCCGCGACGCTCTTAGCCTCCGCCGCCCACTTCGCATCGTCCGCCTGTATCTGTTTCAATATCCTCAATCCATTCGCTCCACATCTTTCACAAAACTGACCGCCTTCCAATTTAGCGGATTCCATTATCTTCTTAAGTTCAGTGAGTACGTTCTTTCTCCGCTGTTCAAGTAATACCATTTCCCCCCTCAACCTTTGCATCTCAGCCGCCGTCACAGTCAAATCAAACGTCTCAATATGCCTAACATAGTTTGCGGCGGCAGTTTTAAAATATTTCGCTCTCATGCGTACGAATGCGTCGTCTAAAGATTCGTACGCCTTTGCAAGGTCGGCAATCTTTGCCGTGCACTCCTGCTCCAGTTGCGTAATCTGGATACTCAAATCAACCATTTCGCTCTGCACCTTTGTAAGCTGGTCCCAAAGAGACGCTTCTTCCGTCGCGGGTAAGCCCTCTGCGTTCAACTTCTGCTCCACTATATCATGCGTGCGTTGAAGTTGGGCAACTCTTGCGCGCAATCCCGCAATCATTGTTTGATCGTCGGCAAACGCAACGGGCTGAAACATTACCGACCCCAACAAACCACACACCACGACGCCAATTACTATAAATATTCTGGTACGCATAATAAATTTGTCTTTTTTCCGATTTTTTTATCTTACTCCTCAAGATATCGGTTTATAGAAATGGACTTACGGACGCTGCCGCTTTCCTCGATGAAAAAACGGACCTCAACCTTCCGTTGATCAATACGCTCCGTTTTTACATCAATCAACCCGGACTCTTTACTAATACCAAGAGCCGGAAGTCCCTCGCGTTCTATTTTTTTAAGCACCACCACAGCATCGCCAAACTTGGAACACTCTACTATCACCTTATCGCCCAATTTAACAACCCGCACCTCGCGTTCGCCTTCTGTCGCAGGAATTTTAATAATCTCATTTAAACCAATAATTCTTCGCGGACCTTCCCCTCCCTTCTTTTTCTGTGACACCTCGGAACGGGTCGGGGAACCCTCCGCGTTTATCCCCATAAGCGATTGAATAATAGTCGCTTTTTTGAGCCAAAGTCGCGCTTCGGTGAGCAGCCGCTGCTTTTCGCGGATCTCCGCCTCACGCCCCTGAAATTCGTGCCGCATCTCTCCGCTTTCGGGCAATCCGTTGCTTCTCATCGCGCTATCCGTTTCGCTCAACGCCGCCTCAACTTCCTCCAGATTCTTCACGCCGACACTCTGCGCCGCCTCTGCCGCGCGGCTCAGCGCATCCAGACGCGCCCCATTCAACGCCGCGGCTTCCGCAACGGTTGGCTTTCGCTTCTCGGTCGCCAACTTCAGCAGTTTTCCCCACTCCTTAAGCTCACGTTTTGCGGCGGAGAGTTCCTCCCGGAATTCGCCGCGATTCCCAAGATTGGCATCTTTGCTCTCATCGGCACGCTCCTTCAGCTGCTGAACCTCACCATCAACCGTCTGTATGCCCTCAAGAATTTCGTCCTCAATACTCCCCGGGGTTTTCGGTTCTTTTTTCTCCGGCTCTTCGTTCAGCAGATCTGCTGCCAAGTCTTCTATGCCCATATCTATAATACTATCACATCTATAATACTATCACACCGTAAAGTCCGGCGGGGCGCCGGCACGCCGTACCGCTACGTATCTCCTCACAAACTCTGCTGTATGTAACCGAGAAATTCTTCAACTTGCGCAAGTTTGTTTTTCAACACATCATAGACAACAGCGAAGCTGACTTCGCCATATTCGTGCGCGAGCGCATTCCGAAACCCAACAATCTTCACAAATTCGTGAACAAATGATCCTGACAAAATGCCTTCCTCGCCTAAAATTTCTATGCCCTCACGCATCGTCGTCGGTTTCCGAAAATTTTTGTACGCGACTATCGCCTCCGATAAATCAATAACGGCTTGAGCAATAACATACAACTCTCGTTCAATAGCTGATTTCAACGTATCATCCGCGTCAACGCGTTCGCGGGGCATGTCTTGATACTTTTTAATTCGCGAAAGTCGCCCGCGGATGTAGCTAATTTTATTTTCTATAGTTTCAAAACCGCTCATTTAAGATTTTGTGAGGTGATATTTTTTAAGGAGGTGACGAAAATCAAAATACTCATTCAAAATTTGCGGCTCCACGATGATCCGGAAAGGTTCCCGCTCAAACAAAAGCTTTCCCTCGGAGATAATATGGTACTTCAGCTCTGGCAGATGCACATCATTTAATATATGCAGGTCAATATCGTCGGTGTGAAGCGCTTTCATAACATCCGCAATTAAACGCAGGCGAAGCTCGCCGCGCCGTAACTGGTCTTCGTCGTTCACATACACCGCAAAGTCATAATCACTTAATGGTCCGGCGGTTTTTGTGGCGCGCGAACCAAAAAGATACACCAAACCAATTTCGGGGTGCGCGGAGAAAATACGATGCAGCTTTTCTTGTATCATGATGGTATCAAGCATCATATACCAAAAGCATAACAAAAGCCACCAGAGAACGCCAACCAATGGAGACGCCGAATGCGTTACCTCCCAAACATCTTCAAGACCGAACCGAAGAACGAATATGCTGGCGCGCGAGAGGACGGACCCAATGGCGGTTTTGCGTCGCCGCCTGTAGCCGGCGCGGTGCCGGGTTGCGGGTTAGTCTGTGGTTGCTGCTGTTGGTTAGTCTGCGGCGGTTGTTGCTGATTTTGCGCCGGAGGATTTTGCTGCGGTGCTCCGGGCACGCCTGCCGGAGAGGCGGGAACTGATTGGTTTGCGGAACCGCCTGCAGCGCCACCGGATACCGCCGGCATTATACCGTTCGCGACAAAGTAAGGCAAGGCGTCACATGCGCCATAACGCTTGTCGTTGCGCAACTGGGCCTGCAACGTCGCTTTGTTATTGTTGAGACATGTTTGGTCGCTATTGCATCGGGCTTTTATAGCGTCAACGATTGACTGAATATTCGCGGGGCACTCGGAGGGAACAGCGGAAGAAGCGCCTGCCGGAGAGGCGGGAACGACGCCGCCCTGCGCGGGGGCCGACTGCGTTATTACGGAGTCAAATGTTACGAAAAACATAAGACGGAGCGGGATCGCCGTGGCAGTACTGATACACACCGAATGAGGATAGGCGACATCATATTTTTTCACGCTCGGACCGGCGCGGAAAAGGTTGATGATTTGCGCGACTAAACCCTGCGCGCTCGTCACGCGCACGGGCTTTACTCCGTCAACATTCACGGAATCCGGCACATACACGCATATGCCGTCTGCGGACTTTTCAACCATCACCGGAACCGATTCACGAGTTACACGCTCGGTGGCAACCCCCCGCTGGGCGTCACCGACGTTTGGCGCGCGGAGCGCAGCGGCAACAAGCGACTGCGACAACACAAGATCAAGAGCGACTGAACTGTTTGCGGGAACCTGCGCGTATAACCCTGCCGGCAGAAACTGCGCCGCCAGGACAACGGCTACTACGAGAAATTTTCTTAGATTGCTCATACCAATTATTCTACCACCAACATACCGAATAATAAACTGTGCAATACTACCTGTTCAAAAACCTATATAACACCACGTTTAAAAGCACTTGACAAATACCGTATGCTTTGCTATAATAGATCCAGAACCTGACGGATTTCGGAAACACCTTAAGAGGAGAACGTCATGAAGAAGAGCACCAGGAATGGCATGATCGCGGGGTTGGTGATCGCAGCCGTGGTCATCGCGTTCTGCGCGTTGCAGGTCGCGATGTTCGGAAAGGCGATCACCAATCCGAACATGTACGACGCCGCATTCAAGGGCGCGACGCAGATGATGGTCGCGCCGAAGTAGATACGGCAACGAAGCGCGAAGGCCACCGGTACGGATGTACTGTGTGGCCTTTGACTTTTATACGCACACCGGCCTACCGAAGCTGGGCCTTGAGTTGAGCAACACGCTCATCCGCCAATTGCTTGAGAATCGCCATTGCGATAACTTGCATATCCTTCTCCAACTGGGTTTGGGGGGCTTCATTACTTACGACTTTCGTAGTCGCATCCAAACCATTGCTGATACGATCGGTCTCTTGAGCAATCGCGTAAGCAACCGTACCCTTTTTTGCCCCAGCCAACGCCGCGCTCAATGTGCTCATAAGATCTGTAATATCTTTACCGGTCTTATACGTGTTCCCGCATGCCGTAACTGCCGTTTGAAACTCAACATCTTTCTCGGAAAAATCTTGCAACCTCTTCATAATCACATCAATATTATCAGCTACGTTGTAAAGTTTCTTGATATATGGAACGGAGGATTTGTTAGCATCGAAAAGTTCTTCGATGTCATTTAAGAAGAACACTGGCGCGACGCTCCCCACCAGTCCGGGGAAAATATCTGCCATTTCAACGCTTGTTTTAGTTTTAGAAATTGCTCCCGTGATAACATCATGGAGCCCTTGATCATCAGATCCCCACTTTTCATTGAATTCTTTAGCCATGTCATATGAAAACGCAACAATAACAGCGCCTATGCCGGCGGCTTCATACTTGAGAACAGGGAGGGAATTTTTTAGAGAAAAATTAGCCTCGCTCAATAATGAATCTCTATAAATAATCGGATCGAGTTTTTTATAAATAACATCAAAAACTTTCTTAGAAACATTGTTTCTGAAACTGTAATCGCGGATATCCGGACCGCTTAATGGGCTCCAATAGCGGGCAAAGTCAGCGCGATTAAAATTTATTTTACCCAGCTGATGAATGATGTCTCCGCCCACCTCCAACTGTTCTTTTATGTGGGTTTCCATGGCGCCAGCATTTACATATTTTGTAGCACGAATTTCCGCTATTTTCGTCGCGGTCTCTTCCTCTATCTTCCCGCGCACAAATAATTTTACGATACCGCCAATCGTATCTGGAAAAGCGTCAAACTGCTTTTGCAAATTCTCCAACGCCGCGTTCTTAATAGATTTTTTCACCGCGTCCCAAAGTTCCGCCAAGCTCGCTTTCGCGCCTGCTTTGCCGGAAAGGCACTTATTCAGCAACTCTTTAACATTCTTCAAATCGGCCGCGCTTCCGCATTGCGCATCGCCCTGACCCCAATCAGTCCAATCACTCGGCGCAACGTTACAGACTTGGTTCGCCATTTCGGGAGTAGCGGTTAGGGGGCACTCTCCCTCGGTAAGCATTCGCGGCAGACCCATGCACCACGCTACCGTTATCTTGCCAACAACGGCATTATTAACGGTAAAGACGTTGTCGTAATGAGTGACCTCGGGCCACACGGATGGTTTGCAAATCCACCTCCCAACCGCGCCTCCGTTTATCGGTGGTTCCCATTCACCCTGATCACAACAATATCCTCCGGTCGCCTCACAACTAAGCCCGGCTGGCGCTGCCCCTCCGGCCCGCCCGGGGTATCTTGCCGGATCAGTGACGAGAGCACCCGCCTCAGTGGTATACTGGACTTCAATTGCCCCACGAAAGCCAGGCTGGTCGTTTTCCGATGACCCAGGAGTAACGCCGCAAATATTTCTACCCTCGGGAACAAGAGCGAATTTGGTGAGGTTTTTCTTGCATTGCTTCGCCGGCTGCGGCTTTTTCGGACAATTATCGGCTAACGCCGGACTCGCCGGCAAAGGTTCACCGCCTCCGATTTTTGCAATTCCTTTATTTGCCGCCACTTGCGCCATATCCACCCATGTCGGCACCTTCACGTTCGAACCCAGCGAATCTGTGAGCGCCTGCAACGCCTTGAGAGCTGGTGGTATGGAGTTAAGCAGTCCCGTAACGTCGGGATGCATTGTCGTGAAGCTACCGTTGACAGCCGCGATGTTCTCAACAATCTTGATCACTCCGTCGTTGTATCGCGCATCCATGTCGCTCAACAACTTCACTAGTCCGTCCTTATATTTTGCCAGCGTTGTTGCAATCACTTCATTCAACTTATCTTTTGCTCCATCTTTAGAGAGTACGGATGTGGCATCAATATATTGCGATACTTTTTCCATCACTTCAGCCACAATCGCGCTTGGCGGTTTCTTGCAGTCAAGCGCCCATGTTTCCAGGGCGTCCTGAACTACATATGAAATAACCATTATTGCTTGACGAACGCGGACGGCGGGGGGGTATGGTTCGTCTGATCCCACATAAGCGTTACCGTAGCCAAGTTTAAAAATTCCCGTCGCTACATCGTTCGGATTTTTCAGGTCGTAGTACAGACGTCCCTTTTTATGCCGATAAAGAACGGGGGGGGTAAATTGGGAGGGATCGTCACCGTACTTGCCCTGATCTTCTTTAAACACTTGCCCAACGCCGTTTTTCGCGTTATCAATAACACTCGCCGGCCAGTTATGATACTGCATCGCGCTTTTTTCGGCATCTTTAATGATTCCATCGGTAAAACCGTTTAAAATTCTCACGACCTCCGAAACATTAAACTCTTTAATTTTGCGGACCATGGCGCACTTATCAACGACATTGCATGCCAACGCCGGCTCTTTGACATTTGAATATGCAAATATCTCCGCCCGTTGAATCATCCGAAGGGTTTCCAGCTCATCACGCCCAGCCATCAATTCCGCTAACGCCCTAATGATTGCTGCATCATTGGGATTTTTTTGGAGTTGTGATTTGAGCTGTTCTTCCCGTGCTGTAACCGCCTTATTTATTGTCGGGTCAAATTGGTTCGCTAGTTGAACAATCTTCTTATCCATTTCACTAATACCGATTTGTTCTGCGCGGCGAATCGTATCTCTCGGATCGCTGATAATATTTAGCGGAGCTCCAGGGGCTTTTGGCGCGGGCGGCAACAGACGAGCGTAAAGAGCGTACTGCTGCACGGGCGCCAGCAAGTCAAGCATAATGTTGTATTCCCTCAAACCGACAAATTCAATAAGAGAAATCAAAAACTTACCGTTGACCATCCTTCCCAACACCAGCATATCGTTTATGATACCGCCCGCGGCATCAAGCGCATCACCCGCCGCCCGCCCATCTTGCGCATTGCCCGCGGCAACTGCGGCATTCAGCGCGGCATCTAAGTTGGGGATGCGCTGTTCGCGCATTATCCGCGAAATATCCGGAATGGCGATAGCAGTCGTGGGAATAACAAAACTGCTACGGAGCACTTGCTCCATGTTCCGAAATGTACTTAAAAAACCCGCGGCTTTGCGTTGAAAATCTTGCCAATTCGCCTGTTGCGGTCCGGCGGCATACGCCGGCGTGGCTATAACCTTGGTTAACAAATCTTGAGGAGTCCGCGGCGCGGCAAACGTAAGACCTCCTGGCCACTCCATCAATGGAATAGCCGCCGCCATGTCTTGGGGTAGATTATGGGTGAATCCTCGCATAACCGCCGTGAGACCAAGCGATATAACCTGTTTTGTCGCTTCTATTGGAGTTACATCATTTGCGGACACCAACTCGCTCGAAACCTGCGCAACCTGACTGGCAGTTTCCGCGGAGTGACTCACGAGACCGGAAAGAGAACTAATAAGTATGTCTACAGCAGAACCTATCACCGGAGCAACTTCAGCTTCAGAAAGTTGCGCGCCGGTTCCCGCGGCCGCCGCGCCACTCCCCCTCCGCGGCGCGGTAAATGCCGCGTTCTTACCGACCAGCTGCAGCAATGCCTTCAGCATCTGCGCGGGAGTATTTTTAGAGGGTGCGGGCTGCGCGGACACCATAGGCGGTTTCGGCGCTTGCGCAAACGCCGCAATTGGCGCGAGTTGCGCAAGAAGAAAACTTGCCAAAATCGTTGCAGTTGTAAGACGGTTACGTATTTGCATTGATATGTTTAATCATATCACACGGCCAACCATAACATCACACTGTGAAGTCAGTGTCGGGGCTTTCATTGCGCGCATCGGGTTCCTGTGGCGCAGATACGACGAGCTTTTCCAAAATCCCGCGCAAATCGTCGGGAGAATAAAATTCAATTTCAATTTTTCCGGAGGCGCCTTTGCGCTCCAACCGCACCTTGGTACCGAAAAACAGTTCCAATTGTTGCTGATACGCCTGCGTTTCCGGGTCAGTTTCAACCTGTGACCCGTGACCTGTGACTTGTGACTTTCCGCCCAGCCGGCCGATACGATTTTTTAATTCGCGCACACTCAAGTTGTTGCGGATAATATCTTCAAACAGCGTCTGCTGCTGCATCGGTTCGGCGATGGCAAGCAATAATCTGCCCTGACTCTCCGAAAGCACCCCTTGAGAAATCGCTTCCTGAATGTTTGACGGAAGCCCGAGGAGACGCACGGTGTTCGCCACCACTTCCCTGCTCTTCCCGAGACGCGCCGCAACTTCGCGCTGGGTAAGGCCAAACTGATCTTGGAGTTTTGCGTATGCGCGCGCGGTTTCAATGGCGTTCAAATTCGCGCGCTGCAAGTTTTCCACGATTGCCAACTCCAGCTTTTCACGTTCCTCCGGCACGCGGCGGACAACAACGGGCACGCGCGGGAGCCCCACCATTTTTGATGCCAAGAGGCGCCGTTCGCCCGCAATGAGCTGATACTCCACTTCAGTCCCGTGTTCCGTTACGTGTTCAATTTTTGAAACCACGAGCGGCTGAAGAATGCCGAACTCGGCGATGGACGCGGCAAGCTCCCGAAGCTGGGCCTCGTCAAACACTTTGCGCGGCTGGTATGGATTCGGCTTGATTTTTTCAACTTCAATGTGAAAAATCGGCCCGATGATTTTCTCCGAACCAAAATCCACATCAACATCAGCCGCGGGCGAAAATGCCACCACCGGTTCATCGGATTGTTGGTGTTGCGGCGGTATTAACGATTCAAGTCCTCGTCCGAGCATTTTTGATAAAAATTACTTTCTCCACATAAGACGCAAAAAATCTTGAAGAGAAATTTGTGCCTGCTGAAGAATGGATAGCAATGTCTTTTTAGGTAAATCCTTATTGTGCATTGGCACCGTTACTTTTCTTTTTTTATCAACGAGATGCGCGAGGTGTACATGACTTCCCCGTTGCCGCATTATTTGAAAACCAAGTCGTAAAAGAATCGGGATCAATTTTGCCGCGCGCATGACGGGCAACTTGCTCATACGGAGGCGTGGCTGGAGATTTTGCTTTTGGGCTTGCGATATATTCTTAATTCAGCCAACCCCTCACTCAATAAACACTCACAATGAAGTTCAATTGCTTCCTGAACCATTTTTTTTGCTTCAATGAGCGTTGTTCCGAACGTCACCACTCCTTTGAGCTTTGGGACTAAAACCGTATACCCCTTTTCCGGTGTATTGGGATAAAAGACGCAATCAAAATTCCCAAACTTTGTAATAATGTTCACGATTTTCCTTTTTGTCATAATTTATATTATATGACGTTAAGAGTAAAAACTCAAGAGCACCTCGCAACGACAAATACGGGGAGTTTCGTAATTTAGAGCTCTAGGACATAGACGCAAAAGAGCATCGTCGAAGTTGTAGCACGGGGCATGTACTTCTACTGCGGCGCAGTTATGCAGACCGACGCATTTCCAATCACCTCCCCGCTCCAAACCACTCCTCCGCACGCGGCAGATCCCCCGCCGGAGGTACCTTGGATACGATTATCTATGACGGGATATTGATTGGCGGGGCGATCCGAAAGCCGACGACGGAGCACCGTCATCATGCCACCGACAACGCCCGAGGGGCTGTCCGCAGTACAACGCAACGTCAGTATTTGCGGATCCGCCTCATCAGGACCATCGGGATAAAAGTCCGCCGGGGCCGCGGCAAGGAAGCAAGTTGTGGTATTCTGCTGCACCGGGACAAGCGGCGACTTCGTCGTAACCGTTTTTTCAAGCGGTTTTTCAAGAGGTTTTTCTACCGGTTTTTCGGGCGGCATTTTTCTCCGCGGCGTTGGCGTTTCAATCACGGGCGGTTTCTTTTTGCAGTCCAGCATGCACGCGGCAATGGTGTTATACGGCCCCTGCAATGCTTGTTTATTGTCGCGCGCTTCGTTTGCTTCATCTTTGGAAAGCACCTTGCACGCACCGGTGTCAACAAAACACCATACTGCGAGCGTTTCTTCGGGCGCATTAGTTGGCGCGTAATCCTCGGTTTCGCCCATCGCAAATGGCGCGACAGTTGTGCCGTCATAATTCCGCAGTTGATTGCCGGTGAGCGTGATACGCATCCACCCGTCAGTTTCCTTGTTCCATGCAACCGCGGCGCCATCAATCCCCTTCGCTGCAAACTCCAGTGACTGCCCGCGCGGAACGGTAACAGATTGATTCTGGACCACCCATTCAGTGGGCTCCCACGCGCCGTTATTATTTCGATCAATCAAAATATTCACATATGCTTTGCGGCGGCTGCGGCCGAGCAATGCGTCAAGCCACCGCATGTACCACGGACGCGGCGTTGAAGGTAACGGATCAGCAGTCACACGGAATTTGATGGGGCTTGATGATATTAAACCATCATCGCCCGCATCGCGGTCGGAAACAAGCGCATCAACCTCCGCGTTAACGGAAGTTCCGAGCCAAATCTTCCCCGTATCTTGGTGCCGCGCGCCGTTATTTGCAAGAAGCGATGGAAACCCCGGGTCGGAGGCATCACCAAAATCATATCGCTGCGGCTCGGCGGCATACGCATACGCGGCAAGCATCGCGGCTGATAATGCAAAAATAGAAATGATTTTTTTCATGGTTATAGCACGGAGCATGCTTTAATTATACTCGAAAATAACTTTTGGGCGACCTTCTTCTAAAACCGAGCTTGACTCAACCGGCACGCTCGCCGTGGCTGGCTCCGGAATTGTGGCGAGAGTTGCGACCGGAGATGAAACCGGCGCATCGTTTCGCACAAGACGCACGGGCACACGCACTTCCTGACGGAATCGCTCAATGGCCTGCGCGGATTCCTGCGCCACAATTTCCCGCGCTAACCGTTCATACGCCCGGGCGCCGATGGACTCCGGCGCATACAACGCAATGGGCTTCCCAAAACTCGGCGCTTCGGCAAGCGCCACGGCACGCGGAATCTCCACGCCGTACACGTGTCCCGCGAACTTCCGCCGCACTTCCTTTGAAACCTCACGCGACAAATGTTCCCGCGCGTCATACATGGTAATCAAGGCGCCCGCAATTTTGAGATTACGGCCAAGATTTTTGTTGATGAGGTCCACGGTTTCCAAGAGTTGTCCCAATCCTTCAAGGCCGTAATACTCGCACTGCACGGGGATAAGCACTTCGTCCGCCGCCACAAGTCCATTCACCGTGAGCAAGCTCACGCTCGGCGGAAGGTCAATCAAGATGTACTGATAGAGATATCGGAAGGGATCAAGCAAGCGATGAAGGTAGCGCTCGCGCTCCGGCTTTTGCAGCAGCTCAACTGTGACCCCCGCAAGATCGGGATGCGCGGGAATGAAATCAAGTTTCGGCACCAAAGAGGCCTGCACGAGTTTTATCGGCGGCATTTTGCCGAGCAACCCGTCATACACCGTACCGGCTGCGCTTTTTTTATCAAATCCCAACGCCGAGCTCGCGTTGGACTGCGGGTCAAAATCAATGAGTAGCGTCTTCTTACCCAGCAACGCCAAATATGCGGCCAAATTTACTGCCGTGGTCGTTTTTCCAACACCGCCTTTGTTATTACAAATAGCGATAACACGAGCCATGGTGAAAAGAATCTAGAATCTAGAATCTAGAATTATATTATTAATCGCCATAGACATAATAGAATAACCGATAAATTCGTAGTGTTACCGCACAGAGCACGTGTCTTTACTCTGACACAATTTTATGGCAGTATCAACACAAAGGAAAAGCTCGGGTGGCGAAACCCCAGTACCAAAGCGAAGCTTGATACGGGGCACAGTGGCAGACCTGCCCCGTCACCAAATTTGCCGCCGTGGTGAAATGGCAGACACTCACGCCTCAAGAGCGTGCGAGGGAAACCTCATGTCGGTTCGACTCCGACCGGCGGCACAAGGAGAGTAGTACGGCAAATTTTGGTGCGGGGCGCATGCGCCTCAAGAGCCTGCCGGCAGGCAGGCGCGCGGGGAAACCCGCGGGAGTTTCCTGTCCGCCGTAGCTCACAAGCGAAAGCGGAGACTCTCCCCCGAGCACAAATAAAAATACCCCCGAGTTATCTCGAGGATATTTTTATTACTAATAAACATAAGCGACGCTTTATCTGCTTCGCGCCTTGTCAATTTCATCCTGTGTTCTTTGCGAAACACTTCCGGTGTTTATTACGTCATTCGTTGCCATAGTCGTCAGCCGCCCCTTTTCTTGCTCTGAGACGATGTCAACGAGCTGATCATATATGCTCCTAAAAAAACCGGGGTCAGTTAACAATCGCGCGCTTTTCAACCCCAGGCCGTAAAGTTCGAGCAGGGCTTTTGAATAATTATATGCATTCGCGCCCTGGCGCAGCTTATCGAGCAATGCTTCTTTTGCTTTCCGGTTCGCCGCAGGATCACCAAGTCCATAAACGATATTCGCGGCGCGAGTCCCGATATCTTTCGCAAGATTATCAAACGCATTAGCTTGTGCATTTAAATTAACAAGAAGCACCGCGAGTCCGCGCACTTTGACTTGCAATTTAGCTCCGCCTCCGTCTTTGGGAACCTGAAACGCGGCAAAAAGGGCCGCAGTCACTTTACCAACATCACACCTATCCTCCGGAGCTAAAGAAAAGGACATAAGCGCAACATCCTTATCTGCGGGCGTCATATCGGAATCGTATATATTTTGTCTGAGCTTGTCGTACAGTGCGTTCAACTCTTTGCACAATTCATCTTTCACCTTCACCTCGCCGGTAGCAATTTTAGAGAGCGTAAACGGTCCATTAGCAGAAATCGGCGGCCAAAATTCACCTTTGTAAATTTCAAGAGAAGGAGCGGGGACTTCAGAGTTCTTCCCCTTTATGAGGGCATCTAGTTCCTTTATTATTTCAGCTTTAACTTCCACAGGACCGGGTCTTGTTTTTTCCCCGCCTGCCGGCGGCGCACCGATGCCGGTGCCATTCGCCTTCCCGTTATCGCCCGGACTAGTGGGCGATTTTATGCCGGATGTAGCCGCATTCACCCCCGCGCAAAGATTCTTTGTCGCGGAGTTCAATGTTTTCACTGTCGTGGCTTTTCCGCAAAATGTTATCGCAAGATTTGCAAGCTGCGCGTCAGTAGCCTTTTTTCTCACTGCCGAACAAATCGCGACGGCATCACTCCGGAGCGTCAAAGGAATCCCGAGCATGCGCTTTGCATTGTGACAAAACACATTCCTTGCGTAGTTTGCGAGCGCCACGGTCGCAGGCGCCTTACCGCCGATACTTGCAGCTTCGGTGCTGCCGGTGGAGGGAACCTGCGATACACCATTTTTCATTTTATGTATTTTTTCCTGAATCGCGATTTTTATTTTAGCTGCAGTATCTCCCCTTACTTCCTGCAACGCAACAAGAATTTGTTCAAGCAGGCCCTGTGTTTTACTGTTGTCTTTTTCATTAGCTGCAATCCCCGCTTGATTCAGTAGTTTTCTGATTTGTGCGATATAGTCACCAGTCATACCTTGGTTGTCCTTCGAAATTTGATCCAGAATAATGTTGTTGTTCATATTCCCGGTCCACCCAGCTATTTCTGAAACGACGTCATCCCACGTAGTACCGCCAGTTACGCTGCCGCCATTCTTGCTGCCGTTATCCGACGGCGATGACGGGCTGTTCGCGTTACCGACGCCCATGGAAATGCTACTGGTGTTGCCAGACGTTTTGGGTTTGAGAAAGGCTTTTAGTTCGGCAATAAGACCGTCCCAGTTGAAATCACCAAATTCGTTGTCGGGCATAGCTATATCATTACCAAGATCTTCCTTTAGCCTTTTTTTATCTGCGGCGCTCGGAACACCATTGCCAAGTCTGTCTTGTAATGATTTTTTCGCTGCGGCCATTGTATTATTATCTTTTTCATTCAGTAACAAAGAATCCAAAGCCTGCTGAGCCGCACCTTTTTGCAAATTTTCTTGCTTATCCCCCGCATCAACACCTGCGCTTATCAAGTTTTTCACATTATTGAGTATGAGACGCATGGCAGTGTCGTCTTTGGGTAAAAGACTGATTAAAAAGGATACTTTGTAGTAGATGCGACCCAAAGGACTGGCGTTAAAGTTGTAAGCAAAGGCGGTAAAGCCAACGGTTTGCGCTAAAATCCCTCCCATCAAAAGCCCGATTGATAATTTGGTTAGTAAGTTTTTAGTCATAGTAATAGTTTACTGTTGGCGATTATTTTTATTATAGCAAAGGACAACGCCGCTCACTGCGCTACTCAAGAGGTACCGCCTCCTCATCCATCGGCGCGGCCACGTCGGCAGCGCCTTCATCTGATGATGCCGCCGGTGCAAGCGGCAACGGTTTAACATAAAGTTTGATAATCACGTCAGCAATTTTATACTGCATCACCCGCACGGCATCGCGAATCTCGCGCGCAAGCCGCGGCAGTAATTTTTCTTCCGCCGGAGCGCCACCTTCTGCTGTTGTTAACCCTTCAACGGACGGCTCCCCGGAAAACACCGGCGCCTCACCCTCTGCTGTTCCACCTTCGGAGAACAGCGACTGCTCGCCTGCGGCTTCCGGTCCTCCGGTTATGGCCGCCTCTTCCGCCGGGGCCGCGGTTTGCTCCTCGCCGAACGCGAACTGATCGGTTGGGATCTCCGGCGCGACCTGTTCCCCGGCCGGCGCGCTCTCGGTCGTCAGATTGTCTTCAAAACCAAATGAAGTCATGTCGCCTCCGGTCTCCGGAGTAGCTTCTGCGGGCTGCTCCGCTCCTCCGGTAAAACCGAAAAATTCGGAAACCTGATCAAAAATAGTAGGTTGTTCTTCGGGCGCGGAAAATTCTCCTCCGGAAATTTCATTGCCGAACGTCAAGTCTCCGCTTGAAAAAGAAAACTCATCCGCCGCGGAAGTCCCGCTGCCTGCGACCTCGCCGCCAGTTGTTTGATCATTATTGAAAAACCCGAACTCATCCGTAGCTCCGCCGGTTGATCCGTCTCCGCCCGAAATAACCAATTCTTCCGCGCTCGGCACCTCAACGATTTGTTCCTCGGGAATCACCCGATTCACAATGTCTTTGCGGGCAAAAACAAGCCGTGTTCCCGGCTCAACATCGCGGCACGAAATTGTGCCGACCAACGACCCCAAAAATCCCGCGGAGCAGTCAAGCGCGACAAAATCTGCTCCATCAAGCCGGAAAATTTTAAATTGATTTTTGATGCTGCCGGCAACCGTTACCACTAATCGCCCGGCGTCAACGGTGATGCGCAGCTCCCTTCCTTCGCCTAATGCGATGCTGTATGAGATGCGCCCGCCATCAGGTTCGCCGGAAGGAATCGTCGTGCGGATAAGCGCGGGAAGCTCGGCTGTTTGCGCGACAACCGGCATCGCAATGCCCGCGGCGAGCAGCGCAATCGCGGAACCGAATGTAACGAAAAGTTTTTTATATGTTGCCATAATCGGGAGCTATGTATTATTTGCGATGCCCATCACGTCGGTTGATATGACCGGGAGATTGTTAATGGTGGAGGTGACCTTGAGCAACACGCGCATGCGGGCACCCAGCGTATTCAATACCGATGTCGGAATGGTAAACGTAACGACTTGCGACGCGCCCACCGGTTCCGAAAACTCAAGTTGCTTGGCGCCGTTTGCAAGCGAAACAAACGTAAGCGAAGCAACGAGCGGCGTTTCATCGACGTCAACAATGTTTTGAATCGGCACAGTCACCGTAACATTCTCGTCGGTGCGTACATAGTCAATGGCCACCGGAGCGCTTGCGTCGGCGACAAACACGTCAGGACCCGCCGCTGCTTCGGTTGGAACAACTTCGCCGCCGGCACTCTCTCCGGTTGCCGGAACTGCTTCAGTTGCGGAAAGCAGCTCTTCCGGCGCGGGTTGCGCTTCTTCGGTTTGCAGCGCGAGTCCGCCCAAGTCCGATCCGTTTACCGCCACTTCAGGAGAAATCAAAAAATCCTGGCTAAACTGCGCAAAAAGATTTTCCTCGGCAAGATTCTGACCGATTTCCCCAAAAACCGAAGGCTCACCGAATGAAAATTCACTAGGAGTCGTTATTTCGGTTGGTATCACCTCTTCGATAGGCTTCACCTCTTCAGTAGGCGGCGTTAATCCAGCAGGCGGGACCTCTTCGGGAGGCGTCGTTACTTCCAAAGATGGCTCCGTTACCTGCATTTCCGGAGCCGCGACCAGTTCCTCGGGAGGAAGAGCGGTTTCAGTCGGCGGTTGTTCCGCCGGAGTTTCAACCGGCGGCAATGCTAATCCTCCGCCGGTCCCTTCAAAAAATGTCGGGGTTGATTCAGGGTGATAGGTGATCGAAACAACAAACGCGCGCGGGTCGGCATCGGCATATTGATTAAGCGTCACACTGAAGTCAGTACCGGAAAACTCATCAAGCACATTATTGTCGGGACCAAGTATCGCGCCGCGGACATCATAAACTGCTCCGCCGGAGAGACTAAACTGCAACGCGCCATCCTCGGCAGTAATGCGCAGTCGCGGCGTACCCGGAAGCTGCGTAAAATCAAGCGGCAATGCTTCGGCGGTACCATCTGCGCTTTTTACCGCAAGCGACGCAAGCAGTTGAAAATTCTGATACTGATAAATCGCTTGCGCCGCGGGATACTGCTGTTTTGGCAATAATCCGAGTCGGTTTGCGGACGACGCGAATAATCCCGTTGACGGAGCAGTGCCTCCGCTTTTCGGTTGCATGGGTTCATTTCCGGCTTCAACGCCTCCCGCGCTCCCCGTCACATCCGGCGGAACCGCTTCAAGGGATTGATCGCCTCCTTCAGTCGCGGGTACCGGAGTTTCTTCCGGCGGAATGCTTCCTTGCGCTGACAAATCCGTAGGAATTTCTGCGACAATCGTAGGTTGCGTGACCGGCGCAACAGTTTTTGGCGCTGTCGTCGGAATCGGCGCAGACGGCAGCGTAACAGCAAAATTTACCGCGTTGCTATAGGGTCCTTCGGTGTTATACGCCAATGATACGGGATAAGTTGTATTAGTAACCTTTACTTCTCTGCATGCTCCTCCGCTGCATTGCGTAACCGATGACGGCACATAAAACACCGCCGAACTGCCGTTCCACAAAATGCCCGTGTAGGTGCTCCCACCGAATTTCACTACGATACCCCCCGATTTTCCCGTTCCCCTGATAGTGAACTGCGTCCCCACCGGTCCGGAGTTTGGTGACAAACTTGAAACAACCGGGGCTTGTGTTGACGTGGTTGTCAGCGGAGCAGAAACGATCGGCGAAGTGAGAGATTTTATGGTGAATTGCGCATGCGCGGCGTTAAAAAATAACAACGCCGCAGCTAGCATGAACGCGCCAAAAATCAAAAACTTACGATGTATATGAAAAGCGCCGTAGGTGGACATGATTATTTTCATTATAGCACATACCACATCGTCAAAAACCACAAAAATAGCGCCTATTGACAAAAACCTACTTTCATGTATAATATAGTTGTTCCTTTTTAAGGAGGACGAGATGAAGTGCCTGGTCATCATCCACAAGGACCGGATGCCCTCGCGTGGGGCAAGCGTCATGACGGAGTGCGGGGAAACTCTCATCTTCGACGACGCTCGCGAGGGCGACAGGTCGGAGACGGACTGCCCGCACTGCAAGGAAGGCGTCAGGCAGGAGCAGAAGGACACGAAGCGCCACGGAGTGGCGATTCCCCACGAAGACTGCGAGGTCTTCGTGTACGAGCGCTAGGCGACACACGAGGTCGGTTCCGCAATGCGGGGCCGACCTCAAACCACTTTTAATGCAGTGTTGCCCCCGGCAACACCTCGCGGTCCGGCGCCAAAAGCACCGGGCCTTTTTCGTCGTCAGTCGCGAGAATCATTCCTTGGCTTTCTAAACCCATGATTGTTCTTGGTTCAAGGTTTGCAACAAACACAGCGACGCGGCCAACGAGCGTTGCCGGGTCATACGCTTTCCCGATACCCGCAATTATTTGCCGCGGCACTGAAACGCCCGCCGCATCCTTATCTCCTAAATCCACCGCGAGCTTCAGCAATTTCTCCGACCCTTCCACGCGTTCGGCGGATAACATCTTCCCGACGCGCAAATCTACTTTTTTGAAATCTTCAAATGAAATACTCATTACCAATAATTATATAAATGAAACACCCTCGGCCGCAATATGCAGTCGAGGGCGTAGAGAACTTAAAACGAAAGGCTATTTGCCGAGAAGTGCGGCAGCGGCGAGGAGCGCCTCACGGTGCACCTCCTGGATACGCTTCAGTCCGGCGTGCTCATCGGGAACGACAAGCAACTCGCCGAATCCGAGCACCTCCACATTCACGGCGTCCAACCCGGAGGACGATGTCGCGCTCATCACCGTGTCATAAAGCACGCGGTACTCCTCCTCGGTATGTTCAAAGACGGGAATAGCATGGAACACGTGGCAGCGCTCCGCGATGCCAAGCTCGGCAGTAAGGGCGCGAAAATCCTCCACATGCCGCGCGCTGTCATCGACGAGAATGAAATGACAACCAAGGTTATCGCGGTGTCTGCCCATGAACCACGCATAACTTCCGCGCTTGGACTGCGTGCCTACGCAGAGCATTTCGAGCGGCTGAATCTCGTGCCGAAGAACGAACTGCTGCGCCCGCACCGAGAGGAAGTCGCCGCGCGCGGTCGCGATGTAGATGTGGCAACCGAGTTTCTTGCACTCCTCGACCGCCGGCATCCATGGCCCGGGACGGATCGGCTGGAATGCGAGCCGCGCTTCGAACCGCAGGTACTTCAGCACGGCGTCGTAACCCCCACCATGCATCCGAAACACCGCATCGCTATCGATGGCGCCAAGCACGGCGTCAAAGTCGAAGATGCAGACAACCTCCTTGCCCGCCCGCCGCAACTCGTGGATGAGCGCGATGCACTCGGCAACCATCGCGTGAGCTTGCTGAACCGTTTCGGGCGTACTCTTCACCGCAAACCTCCATTCATCAAATTCGATACTCTCTTCAAATTACCATAGAGCGTTGCCGCAATACCAACGAGCGCAACATGCCGCAAAATAACAAACGGACTCGCGAGGTAAAAATAAAACATGTTGTGTCCAAAAAAGAACCACGGCAAGATTGAAAAGAATACCGCGATGTTAGCAAGCTCAAGTCCGTAAAATTGCCAATTTTTCACAGATGGGAGCAACACAAAGAACGGCAACAGCCATAACACATACTGCGGCGAGAAAATTTTATTCGTGATAAGAAAAAGCAACGTTGCCGTAAAACAGAGCCACAGCATCGGCGCCTTACGGAAACGCACCATCACCCATGTGTACGCGCCGGCAAAAAGCACGAGCGAAATCGCGTTGATTGCGGGAACTCCGACCGCAGCGTCGGAGAAGAAAAACCTTAAAATCGTCCAAATAGAATCCGGATTAGAATTGCGCACACTATTCAGCGTGAAAAAATATGACCACCCGTCGAAATTGGCAAACATGAACGGGAGATTAACCGCGAGCGCCGTCGCGCCAAAAATTGCGACGAGCTTCACGCGCTCTTTCCACGTCACAGCGGCAAGCAATAATGGAATGAAATAGAGCACGGGGTAAAACTTCGCGGCAAACCCAAGCGCGAGAAAAAACGCCGCCAATCCAAGCCTCTGCTTCCGCAAGGTCTGCGTCTGGTCCGCGTCAGTCCGCGGCGACTCACCGTAGTGAGGCGCGATGACGTAAAACGCAGCCACCGAAAAGAATACAGCCATCAAATCCCAGTTATATGTTGCGAAGAAAAACATTGACGGTGCGAAAATCCAATACCGCCAAAGCCGTCCTCGTTCTTGTTCCGGTGTCATCCTATATAATAGGTACGTCGCCGCGACCGCGAACCCCAAAAGCACAAACGCGTTCGTCGCATAATATCCCGCGCGGCTCCCTCCGATGCGCGCCGCGCCTTCAATAAACAAACCCGTAAGCACCGGGTACTCAATCGGCTTACTGATATATACAAACCCCGGTGCTGCTGCGCGCTCATAAAATCCCAAGACGTCGCTGTAAACTACGTTAATTGACGCGCCAAAAAAACCGAGCGAATGAAACAGCGCCCCGGCAAGCACAACACCAAGCAGTGCCAAGAGAACAACGCGCGGTGAATGCAGCAACATAAATCCGGCTATTTTTTCGCAACGCCTTTCCTATCCACAAACCAGCGATCATTTTTATCAAACCACCACGCATCGGGGTGCAGCGCGAAGAGTGCTTTCCCCAGCATTTTTCCCGGCTTCGTTTTTAACCGTTTGTAAGCGATATCGGCCCACGCGCGAGCTTTGATGTTTCCCTTCGCTTCCTCTTCCCGTAATGTCGCCGTCCATTCAAGCTGGTCCGCATCCTTCACTAATTTCGCTTCAAGCGTCTGCTTTGCTTCAGCCTCGGCGTAAAGCGTGCGGAGTTCGCCACCGAACGGAACCGCTTTTGCAATATCATCCATTGCGCGCGACTCCGCCAACCGTCCGTATTTCTGATGCACGTAATTTAAATCCGATGTTCTGCCTTCGCCTAAATCATGCACCAGGCACATCAGCACCACTTTTGAGACATCCGCCTTCGGCTCCAGACGCGCGAGCATCCAACCGATGTAGGCGCAACGGAGCAAGTGTTCCGCGACCGACTGCGCCCCGGTACCCAAAAACCACAACCCGGACCGAGGAGTCCTGCTTAAGATTCCGACTTCGTAAACAAACTTCGCGATTGCGGGAAAATCATTCTTCTTCATATGGAAAAGTATAGCAGAACGGCAGTCGCCAGTGGCGACTGCCGTTATTCGATCTCTTACAGTGCGCGGAGCAGAAAGTCCGCCTTCACGAGCAGTGAGCCAAGAAACCCGCGGCCAATGTTGCCCGCGCCAAACACAAGAGCATTCATGTGCACTTTCCTTTCGTAACAAAAAGTAGGAGCTATAAATTGAAACTCCCGAAGCGCTGAAAACTTTTCTAAATCCCAGAAGCGGATAAAAAATGCCTCATTCCCATCAACCCCAAACCGCAAATTTTTCATCAAGCTTCAACGTCGGATATAAATCACCCGGGTACAGCGCAACAAGCGCAATGCCGTGCTGCCGACAAATCTTTTGTTTGAGCGCCGCGTCGCGATCATAGCGCGCGCTGTCATTTGCAAGTCCGAAGTATTCTACAAATTGTCCGTTCGCCAATACCCAGTCAGCTTTATATTTCCCCACAGGATACGCCGCATCCCGCTCATGTTTGATACCCTTATGGGAAAGCCAGTTGTCAATAATCGCCTCGGAAACGGAATCACATAAATGACCGTCTGCCGCCACCGTCATAGCGCGCTTGTACATACGATGGTCGTGGGAACGGTTTGGCTTCAAACCCGCGGCTACGACGGCATTATTCCAAGAACCGAAGGCATATATGCACGGACTTGATAATTTCGACACTTCGCGTTTTGACGGAATGCGCCCCAATGCCTTACTCGCTACAGTTATCGCCCTAATGAGATCTTGAGGGTTATGCCGCTCCCGTGCTTTTTTGGAACAAACACGAGAACAATACAAATTTTCTCCCTTGAACTTCTGCAAACAGATCCTACAAATGCTGAAGCCGCACCCTCGCTTGGGGAACTTTTGATTATTGACCGTGGCCGCGCAAGAGGAAGAACAATAATTGTGCGGCAGTATGTCCCTCAAGCATCGTTCAAACTTTTTACCACAATTTTCACACGCCAATGTCTTTCGCCGATAACGCCCCGTAGCGGCACACGCCGCGGAACAATAAAAATTGTGGCCGAGTTTTTTATTCTCGTTTATCCGCCCTACAGATCTATCAAGTCCCTTATTACAAGAAGCACACTCAACTACCGGCATGTATATATTATACATCGCCGCGGTGTTGGAAGTCGAACAGGTTTTTGTCGGAACGCCGAGAATCGGACTCGGGCCTCACCCTCCCGAAGGGTGAATACTACCATTATACTACGTTCCGCAACTACCGCTCTTAATATACGGCAAATGTGCGTCGTTGGCAAATGAAATATCCGTATATTCGCGCTTGATTTGTATATTCGCGAAGTCTATTACACAAAATACTTCTTCTTAATCTCCGCGTCTATCCTCTCCTGCGCATTTGCCGCGCTCTTTTTTGCTTTGGCGGCGATAGCGTCAAGTTCTTTCTCAGAAAGCTCACCCAGTTCGCGCACACGCTTCTCCAACACCGCTGTCTCATTCAGCTCCGGGTGTTCCAACGCCTCCTCAAGCAACGCCGCCAAAACTTTCCCGATCTTCGGTCCAGCCGGAATATTCAAAATCCGCATGACATCATCGCCTTTCAGCACCAGCATTTTGGGATGAATCGGGTCTTTTTGCACTTTCTCAATCATCGCCTTTAAGTAGCGCAAACGATACGGCTGAGCCTTCGGCACACCGCTCCCGATGCGGTCGGCTTCGCGGACAAGTATAAGGGCGTCTACATTTTCGGCTCCGACTCTCCGAATGATGCGGCGCACGCCCGCGAGCGTGACGGATTCCGGATCGTACACAAACATATGCTCTCTGATAAGCAGGGCAACCTTCTCAATCAGCTGACGCGGAAAGTGCAGCCGGTCAAGTATGGCGATAGCCATACGCTCCCCCACCACTTGATGTCCGTAGAAGGTGCAGTTCTCTCCTTCGCCATGCTTTGTCGCCGGCTTCCCCACGTCATGCAACAACGCGGTGATGCGCAAATCCAACGGAAAATTTTTCTCAACTGCGTATTTCAGCGAGCGCAGATTGTGTTCGTACACGCTATATATATGATGCTTGTTCTGGCCCACACCCACGCCGTCTTGCAGTTCCGGCAACACATAGCGCAAAAGGCCGAACACGCGCATATCCTCCACACCCTGCACGGCATTGTCCGTCATAAGCATTTTGACGAGTTCATCGCGCACGCGCTCCTTTGAAATCATTTCCAAAAGCCCCGCATGCTTTGTGATTGCCGCCGCGGTTTCTTTTTCAATTACAAAACCAAGCTGCGCCGCAAACCGCACCGCGCGCATCAGCCGCAGAGCATCTTCGGTGAAGCGATCATCGGGATTCCCGACCGTGCGAATGATTTTTTTTGCAAGATCGTCTTGGCCGCCAAATGGATCAATGAGTCGTCCTTCGACAAGCCTGCCTACCGGACAGGCAGGCTCAGGAACTAATAATTTATTGCCTGAGCGAGCAACGCGAGTCGAAGGCTTACCTTGAGAAAAGCTAATCGCGATTGCATTTATTGTGAAATCCCTCCGTGACAAATCTTCCTCCACCGTTTTCGCAAACTTTATTTCATCCGGATGCCGCTTGTCGGTATATTTTCCTTCCAGCCGGAAGGTGGTCACTTCAACGATTTTTAATTTCGGGTCTTCGGAATCAGTTTTGATGCCGACGGTACCAAAATTATTTTCGTACACCGTGGCGGGCTTCTCTGCCGTCCCGCTTCCAAACGTGGCAAAAATCTTTTGTATTTCTTCCGGCTTCGCGTCCGTCGTGACATCCCAATCCTTTGGTTCCCGCCGAAGGCCCGGCCTCGACTCGTCTCGGCGAGGCGGGCGAGGCTCGCCCTCCTTGGGCGGCACGGCCCCAATCAAAATATCCCGCACGCACCCACCCACAAGATAGGCCTTGTAGCCGGCTTTTTGAAGCACGTCACCGATTGCAATTATTTCTTTTGGGATGTCCATGAGTTTGCTGTGCATTTATTGTACCAAGCCTTGGCGAAGTCGGGACCCACCCTCCCGTTCGCGCGCAAGCCCGCTCGCAGAGGAGGAGAGGGATGCGAGCGGGACTCCCTTAACTACGCAGATAGAATTAGTTGCAATCTTTCATTAAGAAAAGAATCAAATGTATCATCAAAATCTTTTCTCTTTTCAATTAACTCAATAATATCTTTATCACCTAGAGGCATAACAATACATCTATGTCTTAAGTAAATTTCTTTTGATTTTTTAATGTCAGATTCAGTAACATCATCTCTCTGTATAAGAAAAATAAAGTCTCTCCCGTCAGTAATCGTATAAGCAAGACTTTGATTAAATTCTTTATTGCCAACATCAGTCGCTCCGTAATTTTTTGCTTCAATTACAATGAGACCTGCTTTGATTTATTGGTTATTCAATATCTTGAAAAAGGCTGTTGTAGATGCATTTAAAAAATTAAGATCATATCTATACACTTCTCCATGAGAAACAGTTTCTATTTTCCCTCTTAATAAGTTCTCTCCATATATCGCCTTAAATATCTTTAGAAGAATCAGGCTATACGCGCGTGATAGTTTATTACCAGAAGAAAGGTTTTTAATCTCTTCAATATAACTCTGCCATGGAATTTTTTGCTTACGAGGTCTTCTCTTTGAATCAAATTTATGAGGGTTTGTAGCGTAGTCTTTTACTAATTGTGGTCGTTCTTTTGCAATAATTCTTGCTGCCAAGTGTACTGATTCATATTTACCCTCAAGATCCTTTTCTAAATCCTTGATTTTAACCTTAGGCTCTTTTCCAAGGGTGTTTACTATTCTTTTTCTGGAAAGTTCTTCATCTTGTAAAACATACTTAAGAAATCCTTTGTAGAATTCACTGGTTGATAAAATAGGCATTCTTCTTGATATATGTCTCGGCACTAACAGACGGTATTCACCGTTTCTAAAATAGGGTAAATCTAATTTTATAGCAGGCACCCATTTTTTTGTTTTGAAATCATATCCATTGGGAAGACTAACCGACATCGTTTTAAGATTAAAAGTGTTTACCTGCTCTTTTGTATATTCAATCAAATTAAAAAGGGCAAAATTCCCAACTAAATCCGATAATAAATCAGGTCCAATACCCTCAATTTGAATGGAGGTTTTTGCTAGTGTTTCTATACCAAACTCTAAAATATCAGCATTATCAAAAATAGCTTTTTTAATAAGTACAGCTCTTTCGGTGTGCGTACCTTTTCCTTTAACACCCTCCTTGCAATAACCGAAGCCAATTGCATGAACTTCTGGGAAGTTTAACTTATCAAGTAAATCGTTTTCTGAAATCTTTTTGGATCTATAATCGGCTAAAAGTTTATTGAAATAATCAAAAATAAATGCTTGTACCTCATGCCACTCTGGATCTCTCGACTCATACATTAAATACAAATCAAGATATACACGCACATCTCCTTTTGAATTTGGGAAAACAAAGTCTAATTCAAATGGCTTGTATTTTTTACATATATCATCAAGTGTTGTTTTATCATCTTTTGCCATAAATTATCTTTTACTTGAATTTTCTACGATTTCTATTTCCTCCGGGGTAAGGTCATAGAGCTTATAAACTAATTCATCAATTTTATGTTCAAGATTTTTAGTATCCACATCTTTGTTTTCTTTTTTAAGAGTTAAAATTTTATCAACGAGAGACTCAATGCTTATTCTAACCAAATTATCATTTTTAGCCTCCATAATTGGAAGTTTTTCAACATATTGAGTAAAGTATCTTACGGTTTTTTCACCCATTGTGTTTGCAATGAATTTATAATAATAAAAAATTAATCTTGAGTTTAAAATACCCAGTATGTATTTAGAATCAGTGTCTATTGAATACGTTGTATTATCTTGATATGTTCCAGCGGGACACAAAGCAAACGCACTTTCTTGAGATATATCTGGATAAACAATCCTTTCTTTTTCAAAATCATTATAAATCCCCATCTGAGGCTGTTGAAGTTCATACCAAGGATGAGACTTTATTGTTGCTCTAGCCTCTAAATCTTTTTTATGTTTTATTAAATGACTCTTTATTAAGGGAAAATCATCAAGATTAAAACCTCGTAACGCAAAAATTAAAAACTTATTTTTAAAAATAATTTTATATGAACTAATTTCTCTTCCGTGTAATATTGGCTTCATAACTTTATTATACGATTGACTTGTCTTAATGGTATTGTTGTAAAAATCAGCATCAACTTCAAATACATTCTTTAAACCACTCACTATACCTCTAGATATTTTAAATCCCCAATCTTTAAGTATTTTCCCAGATATTTCAATTTTTGTTTTTAAATCAATCTCTGTCTTATCACCAATAAACCAACCATCCGAAGTTGTAAAAGCAACTTTTATTGACTCATTTTTAACCTGAGTATCGAAATCTTTTTTATTGTTCTTAATAGAGATAGCTGTGGTTTCTTTTTTATTTTCACTATTTTCTATTAATAATATATTAGTGTCAACTGTTGCTGAATCAAAAACCTGCCCACCAAGATCAATAAGGATTTTTGGGTTTTTTGAAATAAAATATTCTCGCAGACTCGTACCGTACCCCGCTCTCATCCACTTATTAGATGTTATAAAAGTAAGTAGCCCATGTTCCCTTAATAGCTTTATTCCTTTTTCATAAAATAAGCAATAAATGTCACCCTTTCTTTCAAAAGTTTCATAATTTTGATCTTTATAAAGATCAGCGTATTTTTTAGACGAACCTTCTTCTATAGCTTTTTGTAATTGCACATAAGGAGGATTGCCAATTGTAATATCGAAACCTCCTTTTTCTTCAAATACTTCTGCAAAATGCATTCTCCATAGGAAAAATGGTTTAATCTTTGATTTTCTAAGTTCTTTAAGTTTTTCAATTTCTAAACTTTTACCCTGTTCTTCTAGTGTTGATTCTATAAGTTGCCAGTTCAAATCCTCAATTTGCTTTCGCAAATCCTGCTTTCTTTCCTTGTTTGATTCTGAGAATAATAATTTGTGCTTTGCCTTTATCGTTTCCCATATCTTTTTTGATTCAGCCGTGGTCGTAAATAAATCGTTTTGTTCAGTAGAATCCTCTTTTATTTTTTTATTTTGTTTTAAATAATCTCTCAAGCGCGTTTCTAATTCAATGACTTCTTGGGGTTTATCATTATGAATTCCTTTTTGTATCCAATTCGGATTCTTCATATAAAACTGCAAAAGTTCTGTTTGAAGTTTTGTGATATGTTGGTTTTTCGGGTCAAGAATTTCAGCATTTATTATCGGTGATTGAAGAATTTTTTCATCAAACAGTTTTATCCCCTCATATTCCTCAAGCAAGGAGTTCCCCTGCATAATCTTGTAATCGAGGTTTGGCAAAGTCGGTGGAGAATTTTCAAGATCATCAGCGTTATATTCAACGATAAGAGCGAGCCAGAATCTAAGTTTAGCTATTTCAACTGCCCCCGGGTCAATATCTACAGCATAAATACAATTTTCCAATGTTTCCTTTTTAATATCATAGAGGGTTAATTCTTTGCCTTGATTATTTTTTGTATGTAAAAAGTTAGTGTTTAGATAATAACGAATCGATGAAATCTCGTTTAACATTCCCATTGGGAAAGCACCAGAGCCAACAGCTGGGTCAACAATCTTTATATTACGAAGTGAAAAATCTACTTTTTCAGATATTTCTTTTAATTCAGGTAATCTCTTTACCATCTCTATTTTCTTTTCGTCTTCTACAACCAAAGATAAATCTGTATCTTTCACCTCAAATAATTTTCTAATTCTTTCCTCTGGAGCAGTATTTTCAGAAACAAGATGTTGGATTAAGCTTTCTCGGCACATATAATGCACAATTTCACGCGGAGTATAAAAAGCTCCCTTATCTTTTCTATCTTTAACATCAAGTAGCTTTTCAAAAATCTTTCCGAGCATTTCTGGGTCAATAGATATTTCTTGATCTGACGGCGTATTTTCATCAACTGTAAAATTATATTGGTCAAAGAAGTCCAAAAGCTTGCCCGTTGTTTTATTAGGAATATCAATATTGGTTTTTTTGCAGTCATAGACACTTTCAAAAAGTCCTCCATTTAAAAACGGAATGCGACAATTGAATAATTCAAAATAGTCCTTATCTCGTTTTTCTGCTAGTGCTTCATAAAACAATGGTTCAAGATAATCGTTGTAGTAATTTTTATTTGCTTTAGCACAAGTGCTAAAGAGAAATCTTAAAAATGTTTGGTTTCCAGTACCCCAATTTTCATTTGGTCGCACTCCGAGCCACCCTTTCTTTTGAACAAAGTATAAAAAAACTATTTGCCCCATTAACTTTTTTACAAAGTCTGCCGTATTTGTAATCTCTGCGTCAATAACTACTTCTTTAAATACTTCATTATTATCAAAATCTTCCAGTAAGTCTCCGAATAGATCACGATATTTTTTGAAGAATTCCTTAGTGACTTTTTCAACAGAAAATACCTCTTTCAATTCTTGAAAGTTTGTAAAATCAAAAGGTGCTACTTGTTGGAAAAAAGTCGTGTTTGTTTGTTCTTTTGATACAAAGTAAGTAAACCTGCGGAAAGTGCTGTAATTTACCTTTACACCAACATAATCAGCATAAATTAGGCTGATACGAAAATCTCCCTTGCTGTCATAATATATAAAAATACCCGCCCGAGATTTTAGAAAACTTTTTAATATTTTTTTACTTATATCATATTGTGCCTTACGGCTTGCCCGCTCGTTTAGATGAGTCAGTGAACGCGCGCAAATAACTACAACACTTGTATTGTCCTCGAGTTCAAAATCACCTAACTGGCTAAAATCTGCAAACTGCTTATCGCTAAATGTCGGGAGTAGATTTTGTTTTATTCTAAAAAAATCGTGAGAACGCTGAAAAGTCTCCGCTAGAAGCGACGGAGAGAAATTATCAATGAGAGTTTTAAATTTATCTTCATTCATTTAATATCATTTTGCCAAATTCCTATTTTCAATCGCAATAACAACTTCTTGTGTGTTTAATTTCGTAGCTGACTTGATTTTATCCAAATAATCAAGTCCAAGATTATTTTTTAGTTCATTTAATGTTTCTGATATCACTTTTGAATTATCTCTTGAGTTTTCAGTGGTAGGCATATCTGCTAAACGGCGAAGTGTAAAGGTACTCAAAGTCTGATAATCAGTAAGATCATCAAGTAGTGTACGGACAAATGGAGCAAAATCTTGAATATCCTCATCAAATGTTTCAATATTTTGCAAAAGGGTATTCAAGTTATTAAATGACTTAGTTTCAATCGCCATTTGTGATGAGTGTTGAGTTCTCTGTTCAATAATTTTTGCACTTTCGTAATTTTCCCAAAAAAGAGCACTCCGCGGAACAGACTTTTCGTCCGGAGTAGATTTTATTCTCTCTATAACTTCTTCTATGTTTAAATCTCGTGCTTCTTTTTCTTCGTTAATCATTCCCCGTACAAAAAGGGGTCTGCCTTTGCGAATAAAAACAAGTAAATCATTTTCATTATATTGTTTAGCAACTTTAATTCGTGCAGGTAATTTTTTTATTTTTTCAATAACTTCAGGATATTTCACCTCTATATCGTAGTAGAGGCGGCGAATAGTAGTAATAAAGCTTTCAGCTTCCGCCGCCTCTGGGTTTTGTTGTAATTTAGTAAAAAGCCCAGCCGGTGATGGTTTTTCTTCTGGACTAAATATTTTTGAATCTTCGCCAAGAGTACTGTGAATCATAAACATTTTATTTTCGGCAATCTCTCTATTTTTTACATATTCAGAACCTCGTATTGTTGGGAAGAAGTTGTAAATATAAAGATTTTCAAAAACCTTTTGTCCAATACGATTTATACGACCAACACGCTGAATAACTCTCGTTGGATTCCATGGGATATCGTAATTTATAACCGCACCACTTCTGCTCAAGTTAAAACCCTCTGAAATCTTATCTGTACCGACCAAGATAGAAAAATTATCCTCTTGCTTTTTTTGACTTGCGTCAAAATTTTTAAGTACCTCATCAATACGCCCCATTGAGGTACTGCCATATACAGATAAAACTTTGCCTTTAAACTTTTTGTCTAAAGTCTCAAAAATATGTTTTGCGGTATCAGCATATTCAGTAAAAATAACTATTTTTCGTTCTGGCTCTTTTGAATTTTCCTTCGTGTTTAATATTTCCTCAATATGATCGGATAGAGCCTTAATCTTAGGGTCGTTATCTATTAACTTTAATTCGGCTAATTCTGTCCGTATTCTTTCAAACAATTCCTTATCTTTTTGTAAGTCATTTAAGAATTTATCCTTTTCTTTAAAATTATCAATCTCATATTTCTTTGACTTTTTATCATTAACTAAATCTTCAACAGAATTCGCCATTTTCTCCATACATTCTGCAACTTCATCGTCATCTCCGTCTGAAATAGTTTCAATCAAGTCTCTATTCAAAGTAAATTTTCCATTCGTTTTTTCTATGAAATCTAACGCCTTTGATGTTATTGTGTGGAAATTATTTATACTCTGAGCAAATGCGTTAAATGAACTTTCAAAACGCTTGATGAGTAATCTACGCATAAAGTGAAAAAGGTTTGTTTGCGACAATAATTCTAGGTTTTCTTCTTCTCCTTTTACTGATTCACCCCCAACTACACCTTTTTCATAAACAGATGGACGATACATAGCACCTGTAAAAAGCCCGTTTTCACCAAAATATTCAGTAATAACCCGATCATAAAAATCTGACTGCTCTTTAGTAAGCTCAAAGTAAGCTTCTTTTGGATCTGCAACTTTTGACAAGTCTTTTACCTCTTTTGAATATTCGGGGTCATTTTTTAGGTCAATTCGGTTACGACGAATTACAACAGGTTCAATTATTTGACGAATTCTATTTGAAATATATTTTATACGACCATTCACTTTTTCAGGTTCAACTGTTGTACTTTGAAAAAGAGTGGCATAATCGGAAATCGCCTTCTCTTTTTTGTTTTTATCTGTTGAGTTACAATTTTTGTTTATATCACTAAGTTTTTTAAATAGATTTTTATAATCTCTAAATTCTACAGAAAGGTTTGGCGCAATAGTTAGCTGAGATTTCCCCGGAACAACAAACAATTTCAATAATGAAAAAATATCTGCGGGGGAATTATTAAATGGGGTTGCTGTTAATAGAATTACTTTACGATTTTTACAAATCATACTTAGTAATTCGTATGCCTCTGTGTCCTGATTGCGGAAACGATGAGCTTCATCAACAACAATAACTTCAATGTCATTTCTTTCTTGTACAAAACTTAATGCTTGGCGTAAAGTAGCAAGACCGCACGATCTAACGTCCCAATTATATAATTCAAAATCTTCAAGATATTTTTTCCAGCCTGAAGTTTTATTATCATCACCAACTATTCCGGGAGGGCAAATAACAAGACCTCTTTTCCCCAACTGCTTTGCAACCATTCCTGTTATAACGCTTTTACCTAACCCAACAACATCAGCAATAATAACTCCGCCAATTTCCTCAATCATTCCTAGTGCTTGTGCGGTAGCGTCTAATTGATATTTATATGTCGTATATCCCTTTCTTTCCAATAATTCTTTAATCGAGCTAGAAACTTCCACTTGTGATTGAGCATCAAGATAATGTTGGAGTATCGCTACATAAGCTTCAAAAGGTGTCGGTTCAGCAATAAGCGTTTCTTTTTTGAGTAAATTGATTAACTCTTGCTTGTATTGTTCTTTTTCAGTTATTAATATTGAATTTGCCCAAAGCTCATCAAAATATTTATCGGCATCTTCCGTTCCAAAATCACCCAACTCAACATTGAATTCGTGTTGATTTGAAAGACCCGCGCGAGTTAGATTGCTACTTCCAGTTATAAAAACAGAATTCCTAATCGTCGCTAAGTTATCTTTAATTTTGAAAATATATAACTTTGCGTGATTCGGTTCTAGTGTTTTGCGAATTTGTACTTGGTTATTATTGATCAAATTGATAAAACACATTATTTGTTTTTCAAAATCTTTATTATCAAATTCATCTGTATTTAAGGAACTTTTCACGGAACTAAAATAATTTTTGATTTTCTCTCTGCTGGTCAAATTATTACTATTTTCTGAATATTCAAAAAGTCCATGAACGCCTTTATCAGCATTAAGACCCACTAATACATTTATTTTAATGTCTGGACGATCTTTAATACTTTCATACAATTCAGCTATTCCAGAAAAATAGAAGAAGCCAACAAGAAATTTCAATTCCTTGCTGTTTTCAATCAACTCAACGAGTCGCTTTTTTAAATCTTTCCCTTTTTCATTTGTTATAAAATTAGTCATATATTTATTTCAAAAGTTCACTACTGGAAATTCCCAAAGCATTAGCGATCTTTTCCAAAGTCGCCCTCCTTCGCATAAAGCTACGGATGGGCAAGAAAGAGTGGGGTTCAATGGTTTTTTTAATCTTACCGCCAAGTTGTTGGCACAGCTAGTGTAGAATTGATTATTTTCTTTGCTGTTCAAAATGTATGTGTAGTTCATAGATTTGACGAGGGGGGGTTATTTCAACTTTTTAACAGATTTTTTCTTTGGCAAAAAATTGTTTTTGGAAACAACGTGGCGACCAAGTTCTTTCTCCAGTTGTTCCTTGGCAATGCCGGCAATTCTCCCGCCTCGTTTGGCGTCTTGCGCGAGTTTTGGAACCCCTTCTGAATGTTCGGTTTTGTGAATTTCCGTGGTTGAGCGTTCACCAAGCATGGTAAAAATAAGTTCAAAATCGTCCATATGGTCGCGCAGGTTCTCTCGTTTTAATCCTTTTATTTTCTTGTATTCGCTCGGTGTGATGCCAAAAGTGGCCTTGGAAATTTCTGCCGTCAAAATTTCGTAATCTTTTTGCTCTTGCGCACCTCGTTTTTGCCATTCATCCGTTAATTCTTCGCGGATAGCAATACCGCGCATCCTTTTTTCAATCCAATCTTCTGGATACCCTTTGAGCTTGTACAGTATTCTTGTCCGCTTAGTTGCCAGTTCCGGATTTTCTATCTCCTGTATGCGCTCATAGCCAACTTTTGCCAGCCAACGCTTAAAAGGCTCGGCTTTGTGGGACGGGATTGACTGAATGATGCGGAAAATGCCTTCCGTATCAGCACAATCGGTCTCGCGCATTTTCCCATCCGGCGCTTCCAATTTCAACTGTCTACAAATTGTAGATAGTTCAAATTCTCCTTCATTTTTCACTCTCGCCTTCATTGCTGTCCAATAAACACTGGGGCGATCACTATCCGTAAGCACTTCTATCACATCCACAACCGAAAACCACCACTCATTTTGAAAAAGTGTTTTTCTAATTTTTTTACCTTTGAATAAAGCGATTTTTGTTGTTTCCATACTTTTATAGATTTGTTAAGTGATAAGCATAATCACGGACATGTTGCGGAACTGTTTGCCTGAATCCGTTGCATGCGTTAAATTCTTCAAAAGAAAGGGATGGTGTTGTGTATAGCTTCCCCCACAGTTCTCCATTTGGTGCGTCTATGATTTCACGAATTTCTTTGTCGGTCGTGTATGCCTTGAAAAGATTTTTAACAGGTGCATAGTGCGCTTGATCCACGGGGTTCACTTCCATAAACTTTTCCCATTCTGATTCCAAAAGGTCGTCTTTCATTTCAAAAGTTTCTTTGTCGCCAACGCTCAAAGCCGTCGCAAGGTCTACTTGCGACAATTTTTTCTTTAAACATATTCTTTTTAATCTTACCGCCAAGTTGTTGGCACAGCTAGTGTAGAATTGATTATTTTCTTTGCTGTTCAAAATGTATGTGTAGTTCATAGATTTGGCGTGAAGTGTTTATTTTTCGTTGTCCAAAGCTAACCTAAGCGAAAACAACGCCTCTGATTTAAGCTTTGCCTTTGCCCATGCTTTTTGCTTCTCGGTAAGTAATAATTCACCCTGACCTGCGAGAATGTTGTTGTCGTCAAACTTTTCCATCACGTCAATACACTTTTTCAAAAAATCAGCATACGAAACACCCATGCGATCCTCAACAATTTTCTTATTGACCGACCAGTCGTGAGAAAGGAAAAACTGAACATCAAAAATGTCGCGGTTCGTTTTACCGATCCGTTCGTACATAGCGCAAAGTTTGTGAGCGGCCATATCCTCTTTGACCATTACCTGCATAGAGATACCGAGAAATGATTCCACTGCATATTTTGAGCCGAACTCCCGGCGATTGATTTCCACCTTAACGTTTTGAGCATTAATGTCTTTATCGTCGTAGGAAAGAACGTAAAGGAGGTTAAATCTTTTTTTTCTTACCTGTTTTAATGTGCCGTAATTTTCAATAATTGCTTTGACGCGATCAAAGACATAATCCTCTTTTTCGGTATCAAGCAAATCAAAATCCAAATCTACCGAAAAGCGATCCAGACCGTAAAAGAAGGTGGCGGCTGTTCCGCCTTTGAATCCCAAAATTGGACTGATGGTCGCATCAGTATAGATATCCTTAAGGATTTTTATGAGAATATTTTTATGTTTTGAAGTATCGAGAGCCATAGTTCGATAAACTCACTATAAATATGATTGTTTTCTAATTGATAACCTTTCCGCCAGAGGCGGATCCGCCCCCCTCCTGCGCCGAGGCTTCGGCGGGCAGGTCGGCGGAAAATGCTTCGTGGTACATTTTCACCATCTTGGCCATACGTTTATTGCCACCGTAAATAGGTAGAATATCGTATACTTTTTCCCAATTCAAAGCCGACAGATTATCAAAATGATAATCCTTGTTGAGATAGATAACGTCCAAAAACGCTCTCTCGGGCGAAGCGATGCTATAATTTTCTCGCGACTCTATGCCAACTTGATTGGTGAGAATGGTATCCTTTATTTTTTTATAAGAATATTTCTGTCCATCACACTCAATTTCTTTTGTGGTATACGATGCTACAAAAATCTGACCATACAACTGGAAAGTAACTCCAGCGGCGCCTAACGCCGTCTCCATACTGACATATGAAGGGGTATATATTTTTGTAGCAAGCTCGTATTTATCGTAGTTCTTGTCTTTGGAGTAAATACCCCTGCGTATAGCATTAATTTTACCGGCCTTAACATAACGATGAATCTTCTTCTTAACGAAATTCACATCAGATTCTCCCCAAAGCAAAATGAGGTCTTTAAAAGTAAAGACGGTTTTCTTTGATCTCATTAAGTCCAAAATGTAGTCTTTTGCCATAGTTTGACCCTGCTCACTACAGGTAAATTGATGGTTTGTGCCATATTGGTACCCAAATATGGGTACCTTTGGTTTAAATTATATGCTATGTCCAAAATAAGCACAAGTGCCGAAAAATCCCTGCCTGCCGGCCCGCTTCGCCGGTGCTACAGCGAGGCGAGCAGGCAGGCGTCCGTCCGAAAGTTTTGGGGGCGAAGCCCCATCCAGAGGCAGGCAAAAAGGGAGGGGGTTGGGGGGTAGGAATCCTTCGACGGGCTCAGGACAAGTTTTTTGCCAGCCTGCTTCCTTGGCCTGGTTTAGTTCAGCGGTTTTTGATAAAATAGGTTGTGTTTTAGTGCAGTACTCTTGAATTAGTCCGAACGCATTTTTGCCCAAAAAATTCAGAGCGGCTTCGCTGCAAGATTTAACAATTTCCAATTTTTCTTTGGCAGCATTTAATTACTCGGGACAATACCAACCCGTTCAGGATTATCAAAAATAACATTCTCACAAAATTCAACAAATTTTTTCTTAATTTCAGTCGTCTCTGGACCACTCGAAGGAAAAGGCGGACAAGAATCCATAAATGGTTTCTCAATCCATTTCTGTCCGCCTCTTACAAAATTTTCCCGCAATCCTGCCGACCCCAAATCCCACCTATGTCTTTTAACCGGATTCTCTAACTTGTTAGCTTCCGCATATATTTCATTTATGTATCGACTATATGCGTCTATGAGTTTCTTTTCAGAATACATTTCTCCAAATTCGCGAGTGCTGTCTTCTACTTGTTTTTCAGAAAGTTTAGAAAAGAAGCCTGCTCTCCTTGCCAAATCCATCACCCCGGCGTGTTTCTTGAATAGGGCAAAAATTTCATTTTTGTGTTCCGCTAAAAATCCTTTGGCAATCAATATCCGATCTCTTTTCCGAATTAGTCCGATATCAAAAATTTTCGATAGTATTTTGAAAATAAAACTTAAAGTAAAATTGATTATGGCGCCGACCACAAAAATACCGATTAACAAACCCCATATACCAAAAAACAAAAATCCAAAAATACCAACGACCAACATTAAGCCCCAGGGAAAAGCATCATAATCCCAACTTTTCTTTAGGATAATTAAAGAAATAACTATCGCGATTATGAATATCCAAAGTCCAGTTTCCATAAAAAATAAATTAAGCTAATGCGGGATATGAACCATTACATTTTGTATCTAAGCACCCACTGCAAATCTGATGGAAAATTCCGGTTTCTACGGTTTTCTCATCGCAGAACTTTTTCTCCATTTCGTTTAATGGCTTTTGGCAAAATTCACATTTTTCAAATATGAAACCGGATTTTGATTCATATATCATATGATTAAAAATTTTTCTTCCCCCAAAATTAAAATGTGGCTCGAGCCGATTGTTTTTCCGGGCTCTTTGGCGGTTTTGAAATCTTGCGGCGAAGCCGCTCTGAATTTTCTTGGCAAAAATGCGTTCGGACTAATTCAAAAATACTATACCATAATAAAACTAGACTTTTTCAAAACCGCTCTGTTCTGTGTTGGTGTGTCTTTACAGTTTGGCTTGAACTCATTTTATCAAAAACTGCTGATATTAGCGAACGCCTTCGCGCCTCGCCAAAGGCGTGGCTGCACCTCAAGCAAAATTTTCTTTTCCTTTAAGATTAAAAAGTCTGGCGCGCGCAAAAAAAATGTAAAGAAAAATTTTGCTTTCGCCGTTCTGCTCTAAACGAGCAGGCGGAGGCATGCTGACGATTTTGCTCGGGCGTGGCGGGAAGAAAAAGTGGTGTGGGGAAAAGAAGGAGGGACGCTAACATTGCCAAACAAAATTGTGACGGCGAGGTCGCGTTTGACGCGAACAGGCGTGACTCCACGTAAAAAACCGCCTGTCCGGATGGATCAGGTGGTGATAGTCTCTCGTATCGGAAAGTCAGTTTCACTTTGCCAGACGGTTGGCTGCGATGAGGTCTCGATACCAGTAGCCGCTCTGCTTTATGATGCGGCGCTGCGTAGAATGGTCTACATGTACCAACCCGAAGCGTTGGTGGTAACCTTCGGCCCACTCGAAGTTGTCCATCAACGCCCAGTGATAATAGCCACGCACGTCAGCGCCATCCTTAATCGCACGCGCCACCTGATTGAGATAGCGGCGGACGAAACTGATCCGCCTCTCATCATTCACGACGCCGGACTTGTCCGGTCTGTCGTCGTACGAGCAGCCGTTCTCGGTGATATAGATGGGGCGTTGGTAGTCACGCCAGATGCGCATGATCACATCATAGATTGCTTGTGGATAGACCTCCCAGCCGTAATCAGTGCGTTCGGCGTCCTCGACATGAACGATGCGACAACCCAAATTTTTGTCTTGGGGGTTATTGGCAATCACTGAGCGTGAGTAGAGGTTGATGCCAATAAAATCCAAGGGCGACTTCGCTATCTCCATATCGCCGGGCTGCACTGCCAGATGCGCCAGATCTGTCCCATCCACATGGGCCTCGGGATAGCGACCGTTCTGAACGGTCTCCAAGAACCAGAGGTTGCTGAAACGAAAGAATCGCTCTGCAGCAAGTCTGTCCTCCTCGCCCTCGCTCGCTGGGCAGACTCCATTCATACTAAACGCGGTGCCTATCTCCTGAACTTGGCCGGTAGCACGCATGGCGCGAGCAGCCAGCCCCTGCGCTAAGTTCACGATATGGCTCGCCCGCATCGCGATTGAGGCATCGCGGATGCCGGGTGCGTGAGTGCCCAACAGGTAGCCGGCGCTGACGAAGACCTCTGGTTCATTGAATATGCACCACCGCTTCACCCGGTCGCCAAGGTGTTCGACTATGGCGGCAGCGTAATCGGCGAAATACTGGGCGGTATCTCGCTCTGCCCAGCCACCTTTGTCCTGCAATGCCTGCGGCAGGTCCCAGTGGTAGAGCGTGGGGAACGGCGTGATGCCGTTAGCCAGCAACTCGTCGACGAGTCGACGGTAGAAGTCGAGGCCATTGTGGTTCAGGGATCCGTTACCAGTGGGAAAAATGCGGGGCCAGGAGATGCTGAAGCGATAGCTTCTTATCCCCAACTCCTTCATGATTCTCACGTCCTCCCTATAGCGATGGTAGTGATCGCAGGCAACGTCGCCGGTGTCACTATTCCTGATATGGCCCGGCACGTGGCAGAAGCGGTCCCAGACGGATTCGCCCTTGCCATCCTGGTTCCAGGCACCCTCAATCTGGTACGCTGCCGTAGCACATCCCCATACAAACCCATTGGGGAAATCTACGCGGTACCGTTGGCAATTTTGCTTGACCATGTTAGCACCCCTCTTTCTTGTGAAAGATCAACGTTCTGATTGTATGTTATCAACCGGGTAAAAAATAGTCAAGAAAAATTGAGCGGCGCGCTCCGTTTTGCGGGGCACAAATTCCGTCGGCATTGAAAGCGAAGGCGGTGGGCGAAGGCGTTCGCCAATATCAGTAGTTTTTGATAAAATAGGTTCGAGCCAAACTGTAAAGACACACCAAAACAGAACAGAGCGGCTTTTTCAAAACCGTTAAGTTCTGTATTGGTGCCCTCGGGAGGACGCTGCGCCCCGTCTGACGGGGCTGCGCTATCGAACTCGCCGCTTCGCGGCTCTTTGAAACCCAGCGGTTTCAATACTTCCGCATTGAGGAACCTGCCTACCGGACAGGCAGGCTCCCGCCTTCGCGTGGCCATAGCCCGCTACGGCGAGGCGACGGCCCGTTCCCCATCGCCCCTCCCGTTCAATTCCCCATCGGGCGCAAAAGCTGCGCTTTTGTGCCCTCGGGAGGAATCGAACCTCCATATCCAGCTTCGAAGGCTGGCGTTCTATCCGTTGGACTACGAGGGCGTTTGTACCATTATAGTAGCCGTTTTCTAGTATTTTCTCAAGCAAAATCGTTTTGCTTGCGCGCGCTGAAAAAAATTGTTACAATCGCAGTAGTTGTAACACACGTCTTGTTGGAGGACTTCTCATGCGCATACTCACCTTGTTGCTCTTCGGAGCTCTGCTCTCCGGCTGCGTGATCCTTCCGAAGGACCGGGCGCTCGCGAAGAGCATCCTGGATACGCGCGGCGCCATGGGCGAAGCCGCGGGCGCGGAGCATGCCTTGACCGCCGTCTTTGACGGAAAGGAGACGACGACTCCGGCGGCGAAGACCGAGCTGGAAAACGGAGCGAAGGAACTCCGCTACGCCAACGCCCTCTTCTACCTCAAGGCCATTCCTCTCCTTGCCGCGGGAGATGCGCAAGCAAAGAACGCGGCCGAGGCGCTCCAAGAGGCCAAGAAGCACGCAGCATCCGCGAACGACCACCTGGAAAAAGCCGAAGCGGCACTGAAGGATCAGGTGAAGTGAACACTCCAAGAACGCCCCGCCCCTTGCGAATTTTCGCGGGGGCGTTGCAATTTGTACTGTGAATGTTGTAGAATGTGAGCAAGTAAGAGCCTGCCCGTCCGTAGCCCCGCTATGCGGGGAGAAGGAGGGCCCCTATAGCTTAATGGTAAACCCCGCATTGCGGGGCTCTGAAGCAGTGAACATGCAGTACTTCGCCTACATCATAAAAAGCGAGCGGGATAACAAAAATTATATTGGTTCAACTTCCGATGTAAAGAAAAGGCTGACGTGGCATAACGCAGGAAAAAACACTTCTACAAAATGTCGAACGCCATTCCGACTGATATATCAGAAAGAATTTGGCGATAAATCGGAAGCGCTTGCGTATGAGATGTGGTTGAAAAAACAAAAAGGTGGATTGAGGGTTAAAGAACTCATTGCACAATTTCAAAAAAATTAGATCAAGCCCCTATAGCTTAATGGTAAAGCAGCTGCCTCTTAAGCAGTTGACCATGGTCCGATTCCATGTGGGGGCACAAAAAATAGAAACGTCCTGTTCTCACGTTTTTATTTTTTGTGCCCCATGGAATCGGACGGGAAAGGGGTCGGTCCGATGTACTTCGGACCGTGGCGGAGCACACAAACCGCTGGGTTTGTGAGCGCAGCGGCCGAAGGCCGGTGGATTTTAAATAGTGAATCCAAAGAGGTGCCCGAAGGCCGGCGAGCAGTCCGATAGCGCAGCCCCGTCAGACGGGGCGCAGCCCCGTCAGACGGGGCGCAGCGTCCATGTGGGCGCAAATAAAATGTTAAGCATCACCACTCCGCTCGCGAACATCAAAGGGCTGCCCAGTCGGTTCTTATTGAAATTCCAAAAACTCACCATTAAAACGGTGCGGGATTTGCTTTGGCATTTTCCCACACGGTACGAAGACTTTTCAACAACCGTAAAAATCGCGGACCTTGAAACCAACCAAACCGCAACCATCCAGGGGTTCATCCGCAAGGTCGCCTTGCGGCGCACGTTCCGGAAACGCATGGTGGTGGTAGAAGCCACCATCGCGGATGAGACGGGCGCCATCACCGCTATCTGGTTCAATCAGCCATTCATCGCAAAGAACCTCCGCATCGGGCATCTCGCCAACTTCGCGGGCAAAGTGTCCTCGGGCGACGATGGGCTCTTCCTTTCAAACCCTTCCTACGAGTTGGTGACGGGCGCCGTTGGCGAAACACGGCACACGGCCGGCTTAATTCCCACATATCCCGAAACAAAAGGACTGACCTCCAAAGGCATCCGCTATCTGATGCGCGTGATTCTGGGAAATGTCGCGCCGATTGAAGATTTTATTCCGCCGGAAATCCTTGAAAAAAACCGTCTGCCGGAAGTGAACACCGCGCTCCACGCCATCCATTCTCCGAAGACACTGGAAGAAGCCGCCGCGGGAAAAAAGCGTTTTGCGTTTGAAGACTTGTTTCTTTTACAAATCAACAACATCAAGGCGCGCCTGGAGCTCGCAAAAGAAAAGGCGCCGTCGCTCCCCGTCGGCGAGGAAGACCTGCACGCGATTATCGCGAAGCTCCCCTTCCAGCTCACGCCGTCACAGCACCAAAGCCTGCACGAAATAATTGAAGACATCGGCAAAACCCGTCCGATGAACCGCCTACTCCAGGGGGACGTGGGCTCAGGCAAAACCGTCATCGCCGCGATCGCGGCAATCATCGCGGCAAAAAACGGCTACCAGGCGGCGTTTATGGCACCGACCGAAGTGCTCGCGCGCCAGCACTATAAAACACTCACGACGATCTTTGGCCACCTCCGCATCCCTATCGGTATTTTAACAAGCTCGGAATCGAAAATCTTTTTTGAAGAAGGGCTCGCCGCGGATGTAAAAAAGGGTGATGTCCAAAAACGCATTGAATCCGGGGAAATAAAAATCGTCATCGGCACGCACGCAATCATTTCTCCCTACGGGAGATCTCCCGAAGGGAGACAAAAAGGAGTCCGATTCAAAAATCTCGGACTCGCGATCGTGGACGAGCAGCACCGGTTCGGCGTTTCGCAGCGCGCGGCGCTGCTCGCCCAAAAACAGAAGGTGCTGGTGCCGCATTTCCTTTCCATGAGCGCGACGCCGATCCCCCGCACCCTCACCCTCACTATCTTCGGCGACCTTGACCTTTCGCTCATCACCGAACTTCCGGTGGGGAGAAAACCGATTATCACGAAGGTGGTCGCACCGGAAAACCGCGCAAAAGCGTACGCGTTCGTCCGTGGCGAAATAAAAAAAGGGCGGCAAGCGTTCGTCATCTGCCCGCGCATCGAAAAAGCGGAGCACGTAGAAGGCGAAGCGCTCACGACACTCGGCGTTGCCTGGAGCGAAGTGAAGGCAGTGAAAGAAGAATACGAAAAACTCTCGCAAAAAATATTTCCGGATCTGAAAGTCGGCATGCTCCACGGCAAGCTTAAAGCCGCCGAAAAAGCAAAAATTATGGCGGACTTTTCCGAAAAAAATCTTGATATTCTCGTTTCCACCTCAGTTGTGGAAGTCGGAGTAGACATCCCAAACGCCACCATCATGCTCATCGAAGGCGCAGAGCGGTTCGGCCTTTCACAGCTCTACCAATTCCGCGGCAGAGTGGGCCGTGGCGAACATCAGTCATTCTGTCTGCTTTTCACCGATTCATCGTCGGAATCAGCGGCACGCAGGTTGCAGTCCCTTCTTGAAGCGAAAAATGGTTTTGAGCTGGCGGAGAAAGACCTTGCCATCCGCGGCCCGGGAGAATTCTTGGGCGAAAGCCAAACCGGACTCCCCGACTTGGCAATGCAGGCGCTCAACAACATGGAGCTCGTGAAGCTCGCGCGCGCGGCAGCGGCAATGGTCATCAAAAAAGATCAGACACTGAAAAGCCATCCCGCGCTCAAAGAAAAATTCGCCTCGTTCCGAAAACAAATACACCTCGAGTAGTATTTGTCATTCCGGGCCTGCCTGTCCGGTAGGCAGGCTTAACCCGGAATCCAGTTCTCTTTTCTGGATTCCCGCGTTCCCTCCTTCGCCAGAGGCTTCGGAAGGGCACAGCGCGGGAATGACAAACATGGCTAGTACCACAAGTACCCGTCAACCGACAACGCGCCGGAACCGTACGTTGCAAGCGCGAGTGATGCCCCCATGAGCACAAGGTCAAGCTCATAGCCGCCGACAAATCCCTGCCCCCGCTTTATTTTCCAAACCGTTGCAACCAACATTTGGCCGGCAAAAAGCGCGGCGAACGGTTGCGCGAAAAACCCGATAAAAATGGCGATGCCGCCCACGGCTTCAACAACCGCGACAAGCGTCCCCCAAAATACGCCGGGCCGGAATCCCATGGCGCCGAAACTCTCCGCGGTCTGGCGCAGATTTTTTACTTTCGGAATACCGTGTACCAGAAGCACCGTCGCAACGATAAACCGCAGAAGCAACAACGACCATTCCTGATAACCTCCGAAATTGTATAGAAGCTCCGCAAACATATAAAAGTCTACTTATCACTAATCAATATAAGTATAGCACGCGCGCCAAGCTCACACGCCCGTTGCCCACGTTTTCAATGCCTCATAATCCACCTCACCACAAATTGATTTCCCGGTTTTGATATTGACGTAAAACGGCACGCCTTCACACGAATCTTTATCGTACTGCTCCATGATTTTCCGGTTCTCTTTGTTGTGCCACACTTCATAACGTTCCACCGTCACGCCCAGTTCTTTTTCCAACCGCTCCAGAAGCGGCTGCATGCGAATGCAATGTTCACATTCGGTGCCATAAAATTCAAGGATGTTTGAGGAAAGTTCAGCCATACCATGAATTATATCGTAATATTTACAACCGTGCATATTTCCTATACACTGTAGGCATTGGTCCTATCGTCTAGCCTGGTCAGGACATCGGGTTTTCATCCCGGAAACATGGGTTCGAATCCCATTGGGATCACTACATCAGGAAGCATTTGTACTCGTGGACTATTTATAGTAAAATAAGTCCATGGGTACAAACTCCACAAGCCTCCTCAAGGGGCACGCCGTAGAGTTGCGTCAACACGGAAAAAGTTACGGCGAAATAAAAAAGCTCTTAAATATCAAGTCTAAAGGAACTCTCAGTTATTGGTTCAGAAACCTCGAACTTTCCCAGGCCGCGAAAAAGTTATTGCGCGAAAACAACCTCGTAGCACATCAACGCGGACTTTTTGCTTTCAACAAAAGAAGGACTAATACAATTCTCGCCGAAAATAAAAAGCTCTTCGCTGAAGCCGCCCAAAGTATTCCGAAAATTTCTCAACGGGAACTCGCTTTAATTGGCGCAGCATTATATTGGGGTGAAGGTACCACGCGAGAAAGGCGAGCGAATCATTCCATTTCATTTACCAACTCAGATCATCGGATGATACAGGTCTTCATGCGCTACTTGCGGGAGGTGTTGCTCATACCCGAAGAAAGAGTTTTTGTCGCAATACATATTCACCCGAACATCAGCGAAAGTGAAGCGAGGATATTTTGGTCTAAGGCAACAAAACTTCCGCCTGCGCGATTTGCCATCTATCGCGCAATTAGCAGCGCGGGCAACTTTAAACGTCCGAAAAACTTTCTTCCGTACGGGACAATGAACGTCAGAGTTCACAGCCGCCAGCTTTTCCATAAAATGAAAGGATATATACAAGGCATTATTAGCCAGCTCACTTAATCATGCGCATCCTCTCCATCGAAACCAGCTGCGACGACACTTCCATCGCTATTGTTGAGGCAACCGGCAAGGCATCAAAAACCGCGGCGCCGCGTTTTGTTGTACGCGCGAATATCATCTCCTCACAAACCGCCACGCACCGCCACTGGGGCGGCGTTGTTCCCAATCTTGCAAAGCGTGAACATATAAAAAATCTTCCGAAGATTTACAAAACCCTAACCGCTGAACGCTCAACGCTATCCCCTGACCTCATCGCCGTCACCGTCGGTCCCGGACTTGAACCCTCACTCTGGGCCGGCATTGAATTTGCGAAAATCCTCGCAACGAAATTAAAAATTCCGCTCGTCGGCGCGAATCACCTTGAAGGACACCTGTACAGTTTTCTCTTGCCGCCGCTTACGCCTGTCATTCTGAGTGGAACGAAGAATCCCACGAGATCCCTGCCTGCCGGCAGGCAGGCTTCGGGGCACAACCCTCAGGATGACATACGCACACCAATAACGTTTCCCGCAGTTGCCCTGCTGGTCAGCGGCGGTCACACCATGCTCCTGCATATGAAGGATCTATTGCATTGGAAACTGCTCGGCGAGACGCGCGACGATGCCGTTGGCGAAGCGTTTGATAAGGTGGCACGCATGATGAATCTCCCCTATCCCGGCGGACCGGAAATTGAAAAATTGGCGAAAAAAGGAAATTCGAAAGCAATCGCATTTCCGCGCCCGATGATGCGCGAAGACAATTATGATTTCAGTTTTTCGGGATTAAAAACCGCGGTATTATATTACTTGCGCAACCACGCCGTATCGTCATCGCGAGGAGGCACGACGAAGCAATCTGACGCGGAGCGTCATCCTGAGCCCGCAGGCGAAGGATCTCATGGAATTGCTTCAGCCGATGGCCATCGGCTTCGCAATGACAGCGCTAATATATCGGCCTCCTTCCAAGCGGCCGCCATTGATGTCCTCGTGACCAAAACCATCCGCGCGGTGCGGGAGTTCGGTGCGCAATCAGTGATTCTTTGCGGAGGTGTTGCCGCGAACACCGCACTCCGTGAAACACTCGCGCGCGCGGCAGGAATCGCCGGCGCAACATTCGTCGCTCCGGCAAAGGAATACAACACCGACAACGCCGCGATGATTGCCGCCGCGGCATACATCAATACATTCCGGAAAAAGAAAACTCGTCCTGAGCTTGCCGAAGGATACCCAATGGAAGCGAACGGAAATCTGGGGATGTAAATATACAGAGCCGGTCACCATGAGCGACCGGCTCTTGCGTCTACCGCGAACGCTTCTTATCGCACTTCCCGACGCCGACGACTTTCCATCCGCGGCGAATCGCGACATCCTTATACTGCCCGAGTTCGGGATAGATATTGGAGAGGTAGGCGAAGAACTTGAGTGTTGCGCGATCTTTGTCCGCCCCATCCAAAGAATACTGCGCGCGAACCGCCGCCACCCAAAGCAGGCGCGCGCGTTTGTTCATCACACCAAGCACAACTTCACCTTTCCGCACGCGCTGTTTCGGCGCAAGCGCACCAAGGAGTAGCTCCATCGTATGCAACTCAACGCGACGCATAAATCCTTCCGGGCTCATGTGTTCCTCCGTACATCAGACCGCATTGCTACATTTCAGTATACGCCAATCACGCAAAAAGAAAGGGGCGGCTGTTTCCAGCGCGCCCCTCTTCATGCTTCGTCCCATTTCCACGCGCTAACACGCCCGGAAACAGGAAGCCGGCGCATCGGGCGTTCCCCGATGTCCGGCATAGTCAGGCTACTCCTCCTTCTCGTTTCTCCATCCCCACCACATGATGGCAAGGAGCCCCGTCTTCACCGCGAGAAAGCCGCAGAAAACGAGGGCAAGCGCAAACACATTCGACAGGTCGGCCGTGCCAACGAGTGCGTACATGCGCACCTCCAAAAAAGAATACGATTGAATCTGTAACCCTCACGCCATTATAGCAGAAGTACCTGCGAAAAGTCAAGTGGCGATCGATTGCCCTCTTGCCACACTCTAGATACTCAATACTAAATACTAAATACTTCCCCCAATGTATGGCAGACCCTATGTTTTACGGCCGCGGAGGCATCATGCACGCCCGGCAAACGATGGATGAAGTATGTCTCGCACGACGCAACCGTCCGCTTGGCAATGTCCAACTCCGCGAGGTTGTCGTCCACATAAATGATGCGCGGATAAAGCGCCACGGCTTCCTCAATATGCACATATTTCGCGCCCTCGCGGTTGGTGAAAAAAAGATCGTCAAAATAGTCGGTGATGCGCGCGCCGCCAAGCTTATACCGTTGCCACGCCGGGTCGCCATGTGAGAGAAGGCAAAGCGATATCCCCCGCGCGACTGCCGACTCAAGAAACGACACGACGTCCGGGTACAGATACGCGCGAAGATCGGTGAAGGTATGAAAAAACTTTTCTTGCGCCTCGGCGGCAGGAAAATCCGGAATATGCTTTTGCATCGCCGCAATATGCGCTCCTACAGAGTACAATCCGCCGCGCGATGCGGCGTATGTTTCCGCCCACAATACATCCGAAACGCCAAATTGGCGGAAAAAATTCCGCATATCCGCGTACCACTGATGCGAATCAAACAACGTTTTATCAAAATCAAGAAAACAAATCGTTGAGCTCATAACTTGAGTATAGTATATACTAAAATAAGAAACGCCAACACAAGAAAGGAGTGGCCCGTGCCGAACGATGACGCAATCGGCAAGCGCGTGAGCTGGTGCGCGAACGAAATCCAAAAGATCCTAGAGCTTAACGTCACCCAGGACCCGGCGCGAGTACATGACGAGATGCTCCGCGCGCGCGAACTCCGACGCGAAATCGAATCCTACGGATTCCCGGTACAAACGAGCATCAGCTTCGATCCTCGTTTCCCGGAAACACCGCAAGTGACAGTTACGGTATTGAAGGTGAACGACAACCTCTCGCCGGAGGACCAGGCGCTCTACGACGCATGGTTCCGGAGAGTGAACGACATCGCGACATAGCCCGCACACGTGTGGGGGCTATGTTCATATAAAAACAGTGAAGCCCGTTCCGACACTTGTCGAAACGGGCTTTACGCACGAACCTCCTTCATCTCGACAAGGCCTCCACTGACTCATCGAGATATCCTCGTGGCAGACCTGACAGCGCGCGGAATCCCGCTCCAGGACGCGCTTACGCATGCGCTTACACTTCTGACAAGTGAGGAACTGGCGCCGCGTTTCCCGCATCCGCCACATATGCCCCCCACATCCGCAGCGCATAAGCGGATACTGAATCCCCCAGAACTTTACTTTTCTAGGGGTACAGCTACGCCTGTCGAGGAACATCTTCCATTCCCCGACATGGTCGTAGCAGACGTCCCATTCATGGTGCTTGTACACCATTGCGACCTCCGCCAAACGGGGAACAGAAAAATGCGCCCATTCCATCACTCTGCAAGAATTATACATCATATAAATCATTTTGTCAATAGTGGCATTTGCACCTTTCTATGCTTTAATAACTTGCATATGAGTCAAGAATTACCGCCGCAGTACGATGCGAAATCCGTTGAAGCACGCATCTATAAAGAATGGATGGATCGCGGATTTTTTGCGCCCTCTAAACGCTCTACCCTAAACCCTAAACGCTCATACACCATCCTCCTCCCCCCTCCGAACATCACCGGCAATCTCCACATGGGCCATGCGTTGAACGCCACAATTTCCGACATTCTCATCCGCTACCATCGCATGAAAGGATTCGCCACCGCGTGGCTTCCGGGCATTGACCACGCCGGCATTGCCGCGCAAAACGTGGTGGAGAAAAACTTACGCAAAGAAAATATCAACCGTTTTGATTTGGGCCGCGAAAAATTCGTGGAGAAAGTTTGGGAGTGGAAAGAAAAGTACGGCAACATCATTCTGGACCAGCTGAAACGCATCGGCGCCTCGTGCGACTGGAGCCGCACGCGCTTCACCATGGACCCCGCGTACAGCGAGGAAGTTACAAAAGCATTTGTCCACTACTACGAGAAAGGCCTCATCTACCGCGGCAAGCGCGTAGTAAATTGGTGCCCGCGCTGCCAGACGTCGTTATCAGATTTGGAAATTGAATACAAAGAAGAAGACGCGACGCTCTACTATATTCAATACGGTTCGTTTGTACTTGCAACGGTGCGTCCGGAAACAAAATTCGGCGATACCGCCATTGCCGTCCATCCAAAAGACCCGAGGTACAAAAAATATATTGGTAAAGAGTTGGAAATTGAGTCGCTGGATACGACCGGCGCGCTTGATGCGCCCCGTAAAACAAAAACAAAGATCGTTGTGGTTGCGGATGACGCCGTTGACCCGAAATTCGGCACCGGCACCATCAAAGTCACTCCGGCGCATGACATGACCGACTATGACATCTCGCTCCGCCACAATCTCCCAATGATCCAAATCATTGACGAACGCGGCCGCATGAATGAACGCGCCGGGAAATATGCCGGAATGAAGGTCGCTGAAGCGCGCAAAAAAGTTGTTGAGGACTTGAGAGCCGTAGGATTGCTCACCAAAGAAGAGCCGTATCACCACAGCGTCGCCGTCTGCTATCGCTGCACAACGCCGCTGGAACCGCTTCCCTCCAACCAATGGTTCCTGAACATGGCCGAGCTTGCGAAAAAAACCGCACAGGCCATAAAGTCAAAAAAGACGCGGATCATTCCGAAAAACTTTGAGAAGTCATTTTTCGCCTGGCTCAAAAACATTAAAGATTGGTGCATCTCGCGGCAGATTTGGTGGGGGCATCGGCTACCTGTTTGGTTCTGCGCCAATTCACATGACGGAATTGAGCAAAAAATTAAAGAACTTCTTCCGAGATCAAATCAAAATTTGGGGGAGCCTCCACATAAAAATATAAGTTTTGTTGTTTCTTTAGAAAAACCAGAAAGATGCAGATTTTGCCTTAATTGCAAAATGGATCAATCAACGGACGTTCTCGACACCTGGTTCTCCTCCGCGCTCTGGCCGTTCGCGGGCTTAAATGACGCCGACAAAAAACAGTTCTATCCCTCCAACGTGCTTATCACTGCGCGCGACATCATCAACCTCTGGGTCGGCCGTATGATTTTTTCGGGAATTGAATTTATGAGCAAAACGCCATTCCCCGACGTGTTAATCCACGGCACAATTCTTACAAAAGACGGTAAGCGCATGTCAAAAAGTTTGGGCACCGGCATTGATCCCCTCCAATACATTGACCAATACGGCGCGGACGCCATGCGCTTCGGCATCATCTGGCAGACGATGGGCAACCAGGACATCCGCTGGGATGAAGCCGCCATCATGGCCGGCCGGAAATTTGCAAATAAAATTTGGAACGCCGCCCGGTTCGTCTTTGGACGAATAGGTAATGCTTCGACAAGCCTGCCTACCGGACAGGCAGGCTCAGCAAATAACTATTCCCTGAGCAGAGCAGCAGCGAAGTCGAAGGGCTACCTTGACACGCTGAAACCTAAAACGGGAGCAGACAAACAAGTGCTCAAAAAACTAACCGCGACGAAAAAGATGCTTGAAAAGCAAATCGCCTCCTATGAGCTCGGTCCCGCGCTCCACACACTCTACGATTTCTTCTGGCACGATTTCTGCGACGTCTACCTTGAAGCCTCAAAAACACAGCCGGACGAAAACACGAACGCGCTACTCCTGAACATCCTTACCGCATCACTCAAAATGCTTCATCCATTCATGCCGCACATAACGGAAGAAATTTTCCAAAAACTGCCGACATCTGAAGGAAAATGGTTGATTGTTGAGGAGTGGTAGGGGGAAGACGTAAGACATAAGAAGTAAGATATAGGATGCAAACCGATAAGCTTCCTCTTATTTCTTACTTCCTACGTCTTATTTCTATCCGAGTGTATACTGTAAGTAATGTCTTTTGCATTCAATCTCATCGTCGGCCTCATCCCAAGCTTTGTTTGGTTGATGTTTTTCCTCCGTGAAGATGAGGCGTACCCGGAGCCGAAGCGGCTGCTCTTCTACGTCTTCCTCTCCGGAGCGGCAACGACGTTGTTTGTGTTCGGCCCGCAGTTCTTCCTCGCGCAAGTCCTGGGGTCCGTAGGAATTGAGACTATGAGCGTACTCGGGCTGTTCCTTCTTGCCGGCATTGAAGAGCTATTCAAATTCATCGCGGTCTACATCACTGTTGCGTGGCGCAAAGATTTTGACGAGCCGCTGGACGCCATGATTTACATGATCGTGGCATCGCTCGGATTTGCGGCAATGGAAAACATCGCCTCCGCCTTCCAATGGACCAGCGTCTTTTTGCCACAGGCCTTGGGCCCGGTGGAAATTACCTCGCTTCGCTTTATCGGCGCCACGCTCCTGCACAGTTTAAGCTCCGCGCTCGTCGGCTATTATTGGGGAATGGCGATGGTTGCCCGCTCCGCAAAAACTTCCATGCCCGCGATGAACCCCTCAACCGGAGAAAATCGTCCCAAAACGCCCGGAACCGCGATGATTATTCTGGAAGGTATCGGCGTTGCCACATTATTGCACGCGGCATTTAACTATCTTATACTAAGGTATAGACCGGAAACGATGATTGCCACACTGTTTCTCGTCGCCATCGCCTTCTTTGTCCTCAACGATTTTGAAAAATTAAAGCGCATTGAAGCACTATGACGTTGGACAATGAACAGGAAAATGACGTAGAGGTTGAACTCGCGAAGGCGAGCACAACCCTCTCCCGTCAAAAAGTTGAGGAAGAAATCGGCAATTTTGTGGAAGAAGCCGAGGGGCAATTAACCGTGGACGTGTATCAGACGCCAACGGAGATTGTCATCCAGTCCACCATCGCGGGCGTTGACCCGGAAGAATTGGATATTGCCATCACCGCGGAGTCCGTCACTATTAGGGGCAAACGCGAAAAAATGGAAGAGGTCGCGGACGAAGATTATTTCTTCCAGGAGTGCTATTGGGGACGCTTTGCCCGCCAAATCATCTTGCCGCAGGAAATTGACGCGGATCGTGCGGGGGCATCAATGAAAAACGGTGTCTTGACCATTCGCCTGCCGAAGCTGAACCGCGAGAAAACGAAAAAACTGAAAGTGAAGTTTGATTAGTGAGTAAGACAGAACGCGTATGCGCCCCAACGCAACAACGCAAAGGACCTCCTCTAGGGCACACCGGTAGGCGCGCCGCAGAGGGGGTCTTTTATGCTTTGGCGTCTCGCCGAAGCGGATTCCCGCTCATTGACAAATCGTGAGGTGACCCATGGCTGCCATCACGGACGACTTGAAGGGCGTAAGATACGCCCTCGTCGGCACCGGGGGCGGCTACAAGGTCGCCTTCAGTGTCGGAGTACTCATCGCGCTCCACGGTGCAGGCATCGTGTTTGACTACATTCTCGGAACTTCGGGAACGGCGGTCGCGTTCGCCGAATACATCGCATCACGGATGCGATCCGGCGGCCTCGTGAAGACCTTCCGGGAGGTTGAGAAGATCGGCCCGAAAGCGCTCTTCAACAAACCGCACATGATCCGGGACATCCTACTGGACTTGCTGGAGGATAACCATCCGGTCTGGCGGAACATCGTAAAGACCGCGTGGCGATTCGCCGAAGCGGTCGTAAACGGCATCATGCGCAACGGACCCCCGCCCTCCATCGACGGCATCCGTAGCCTGGTGAACCGTACCGACGCCGAGGCGCTGGTTGCCTCACCGGTGGAGTTTGACATCGCCGTGCACCACCGCGCGAGGAAAGGCAGGCCGGACTACCACAAGCTCATCTCCAACCACGACGCGGGCTTCAAGAAAAACCCGAAGGCGATCCTGGAAGAAATCATCGGTTCGGCGAGCTTCCTGCCGTTCATCAGGAATCGGAAACGGTTTGACGGCCTCTGCTTCGGCAACGGCCTGAAGGTGGCGCTGCGCAAGGCCGACATCGTCTTTGTGCTAGTGAACGACCAGCCGAACGCCGATGAGCGCATGGGGTTCTTCCCGGACTTCATGAAGGCGTTCTCAACGGAGTACGACAATGACTTCTTCGCCGAAGTCGTAAAGGTCTATGCGAAGAATCCCGACGTAACCGTCTGGACCGGCGGCTCCACGGTGCCCTACATCCGGAAAATTGGGCTCATGGCGAAATTCGGGAAGCGGTACGGCATGAGCAAGCGCTGCATCATCTTCATCACACCAAAGATGCTCATGGGGGCACTCACCACGATTGACTTCAACGCCGGCGACATCACCACTGCCATGGAACACGGTCGTCAGTGCGGCGGAGAGGCAATCGCGGAGCTGAAGAAAGTCCTCGCACAACTCGCAACGAACGACGCGGCCGCCTAGGGCGACCGCGTTTCTTTTTATGAAATCGCGATGCACAACTCAAATGTCTACTAACTGACGGTCGTCACTTAGTAGACATTTTTGCTTTTTATAAAAACAAGAGCGGCGGCACAGTCCGAAGACCATACCGCCGCGTACTGATTTTCCCCCCTACTGACCGCCGATGGTCCGCATGAGCGGAGCCGAGGCAATCGCCACCGCCTCAATCTTCGCCCCCGGATCGTACACATCGACAGCCCGGATCCCGAGCCGAACGATGCCGTATCCCCCGACGAGCACCATCGCCATGACGACCACGCCGGCCGCCATGGCCCCGACGCACTGGATCTTTTCCTTCATCGCGATCTCCTTTGGTCCGCCGAAGCATACATGCGAAGGCGACCTTTGGTCCGCCGAAGCATACATGCGAAGGCGACCTTTGGTCCGCCGAAGCATACATGCGAAGGCGACCTTTGGTCCACCGAAACAAACCTACGTCCACCTGAACGATCTGCGAAGGCGACCTTCGCTAGGGCGCGCAGCGCCGCTGATCGCCGCACGGATCCGGCCGTTCCAGTTTCTTCGTCTCCCCATCCTGCTGTGGGTCGTACGGACGAAGCGCCGACGAGCCCATCCACGCAACGAAAGGCATACCGCCGATTTCGAAGTAGACGAGTGTCTCCGTCGCTTCCATAGAGTGCTGGATGCGCCGTTCGCTCAAAGCCTGACAGACACATCCCACAGGAACGACCAAATGACCCCCCCGGCATTTCGGCGCAACAATCTCACCCGAGAGGAGCACGTCCTCTGTCAACACGCAGAGCTCCCTCGGCGGCAACTTCCCTGCCATAGCTTCCTCCTTCGTTGAACCAAGTGAAACTTATCAAAATATAGCAAAAGTCCGCAAAAAAGTCAACTATTGACTTTTTGGTAGATAGGGTATATAATATAGCAAAACTAAGGAATCTCCCCAACGGGAGATTTTTGCTAAGAAAAGCTATATAAAACCTATGATTTTCACTGCTATCCAATGGTTGCTGCCGCAAACCGCACAAACACTGCGCAAATACCTCGCGCCACTCACAAAGCGCTTTGCCGCCGGTGGTTTGACGCTTGCATTCATGCTTCCGCTCATTCCGACAGGTACTATTCCCCAGCTTGCCCTGCCGACTCCGGGAGTTGAGGAGCTTGTTGCCAATTCAACGCTCCACGAAACGCTATTTGCGCTAGGCAAAAAGAAAACAATAGTCGCCGTCATCACGGCCTATTCTTCAACGCCGGACCAAACCGACGACTCGCCGTTTATCACCGCATCCGGTTATCACGTGACCGACGGCGTCATCGCCGCGAACTTCCTGCCCATGCACACGCGCGTCATGATTCCGAAACTCTTTGGCGACAAAATCTTCGTGGTGAAAGACCGCATGCATCCCCGCTTCTCCAACCGCGTGGACATCTGGTTCCCGGACCGCGCGTCCGCAAAAAACTTCGGTCTCCGCAAAGCGGAGATCGTCGTGTTGTAAAAATCAAAACCCCCTCCGATATCGAGGGGGTTTTGATTGGTGATGCATAATCACGCTTTTGAAAGATGCAGCTTTCCCAATGCCGCCTTATAGAAACGAGTACGCGAACGGAACTCTTCTGGACGGGTTCTACGAAGATAACTGCCGGCCGTATCGGCATAGACCAAAAGAATCAGTTCCGGATAGATACGCCGCAAGACGCGAGGTGACACTCCTAAAGTGTTTTGTAGTTCTTGGAGCGTTTGCGTCACGATGCGATGCCCCACGCCGTGGTGCGTCACAATATCCGCAACAAACGCGATCTCCTTCGGCGTCAAATCAAAACGCTTCAAGATAGTTTGCGCCTTCACTCCGCCAAGTTTTTCGTGACCGGGGCACATCGTGTTGCCGTCGCGATAAACAATGGTTTCTTTTTTTGCGATGTCACGCAGTAAGGCCGCGAGGTATAACAAATCCCTCCGCCGCCGGCGATCAATTTTTTGGTTAAGATGCTTCCGAACTCCCGCGCCGGCATCACGCACTATTCTTTTCACATAATTCGCAACAGAACACAGATGATTAAGAACGGGCTCGTGGTTGTGCCAATCGCTATGTTCAATAACGGTGCTGAGTTCATCAAACTCCGGCACCGCATCCGCGAGCTTGCCTCGTTTAATGTTCTTTACGGTCAACAGGGTGATGGCAATCTTGCGCTTTTTGTTCATGGCAAAAGACAGGTTCTATGATCTCAATACGTTTTGCTTCCACGCCATTGGATATCCAGAATATCAAAACCGGTATTTATATGCCTAAAAATAATACGCACGTTGCCTTTGCGTATGCGGAATTCCCGATCGCGGCCTTGTAACTTTTTCACATCAAGACCACTAATATTGCCACGTTGGACACGCTCAAGAATAGAAAGCACTTGTTCACGCTGCTGCGGTGAAAGTTTATGAATAAACTTCTTTATCCTATCCATTCTTAGTTTTGAGCGCCGAAAGAAAACGCTCAGCCGACACCCCGCGCGGAAAGAGTTCTTTGAAATCAGCAACGGATTCCCATGTTCCCTCATCACCCCATGCGTCAACAGGAGAAATCTTAAACAACGGCTTTGAGCGGCGCACGATCGTGAACACCCTTCCTTTCTTCACTTGAGAAACATACTTTTCCGTATGCTCGCGCAATTCCTTAAGGCCTATAATTGATGTTTTCATAATTATAAGTTTATCTATACATTATCTTTCTGTCAATAACAAGAAACAGTCAGATTCGTGCCCGGGGTGGGAATCTCACTGCTCGCCCCGCACTGCGGGGCTGCGCTCGCGAACCCATCGGTTTCAATACTTCCGCCGCGGTCCGATGTACTTCGGACCGACCCCTTTCCCGGTTCGCCTCCCGCACAAATTAAAAACTCTCTCGAAGGAGAGTTCTTAATTTGTGCCCGGGGTGGGAGTCGAACCCACATGCCTTGCGGCGAGAGATCTTAAGTCTCTTGCGTATATCCAGTTTCGCCACCCGGGCAATTATGTTCCCGCCTTCGCTCCGCCGAAGCTCATAAGAGCGTAGGCGAGCTTCGCTAAAGCTTCGGCGAGGCGCTAAATTTTCCAGCCGTTCGCCTTACTCACGGGGAAAATTTGCGGAGGCCTGGGCGAGAATCGAACTCGCGCATAGGAGTTTTGCAGACTCCTGCCTTACCACTTGGCTACCAGGCCACGCTGCGCTTTTATCTTACTGATTTCCGTCGTTTTTTTCAACTTCCACCAAATCCTTCTCAATCTTAATAAAATCCTTCTCAAGTACGGCGGCTTTTTCCAAACCGTGGTCAATTTCAAACCGGATCTCCGGCATCGGGCGGATGTTCATTTTATAATTCAACAGATGCTGAAAATGCCCACGCATTTTGATAAGTTTTTTCAAAATGTCTTCCTCCCCGCCGGAGGGAAGGATACTCACCTTCACTTTCGCGTGATTCAAATCGCCCGACACTTCAACGGTCGTGACGGTTAAGACCTTCCCGGGAAACTCCAGCTCGCGCAAGAAAAAATTGCTCAATTCGTCGCGGATAAGTTCTCCGATGCGTTCTTTGCGGTGGTACTTCATAGATAAATTCTAAATCCCAATATCTAAACTCTAAACAATACTTAAATCCAAATGTTCAAAATAAAAAACGTTTTTGAATTTAACTTTTTGATCATTTGAATTTGTTTAGGATTTAGGATTTGGTGATTAGGATTTACTCGTCATCGCATGATAAGCTTATCCCCTACCTTCACCTCAATCTCACAATCAAAAAGTAATCCGCATTCTTTCCCTACTTCAACAACAGGAGCGTCAACGCGCTGCTGCTGCAGGTTAATGATTTTTCCCTTGCCGAGCAGCGCCTCGCCGCGCACCACCTCCAACTCCGCATTGTTTTTAATTTCTCCTTCGGTGACTTTCCCGCCAATAATCTGCCCCTTCCCTTTGCGGCCGAAGACCGCGAGTATTTCGAGAACGCCCGCCGCTTTGAGCCGAGCGGTTATCTTCAAACGCTCCTCAATTGCCTTCACGAGATCATAAACAATTTCCGATTGCACAATATCAATGCGTTGCGCCCGCGCAAGTTCTTCCGCGGCCTTTGTCGCGTGCGTCCGAAAACCGATGATGATGGCGTGATGGCCAATAGCGTCCTTCACATCACCGTCTGTGATGTCGCCGACGGATTCGCTGATCACGCTGACGCGAAGTTCGGGCGGGTGCGGCAAACTTTTCATAATACCGGAGAGTGCCTCGAGCGAGCCGGAAACATCGGCTTTCAGAATAAGATTCAGCGCCGCCTCGTTTTCTTCAAGTCTTTTTTGTATTTGCCGTTCAGGCGCTTTCACTACCGCCTTCACAAGCGCTTCAAGCGTTTTCGCCGAGCGAAATTCCGATCCGACCGGAGGAAGCGCTTCAAACCCCAAAACGCGCGCTGGAGCAGATGGCGTGAGTTCGCTAACACGCTCGCCTAAGAAATTTTCAAGTATTTTAATTTTCCCGCTTGCCTCGCCCGCCTCCGCGTGGCCGGAGCCCGCTTCGGCGAGGCGAAGGCCCGCTTGAATCATGTCGCCAACCTTCAGCGTTCCGTCTTTCAAAATCACCGTCGCGACAATTCCTTTTTTGCCGTCGCGTTTTGCCTCCAGCACATAGCCGGTCGCAATTGCCGCCGGATCATACACAAGCTCCTCAAAATCCGCCGCGAGAAGCAAGAGGTCAAGCAGCTCATTCACGCCCTTACCGGTTTTTGCGGAAATGGCTTGCCACGATGTATTGCCACCGGACCCCTCAAGAAAAACCTGCGCCTGCATCAATTCATTCTTCGCTTTCTGTTCATCGGCGCCGGTTTGGTCAATTTTGTTGATGGCAACCACAAACGGCGTTTCGGTTTCCTGCAACATCTTGATGGCTTCTTTTGTTTGCTGCTGCACGCCATCGGTTGCGGCAACAACAAGAATGGCGAGGTCAGCGATGTGCGCGCCACGACGCCGCATCTTGGAAAACGCCTCGTGTCCCGGCGTATCGATAAACGTCATCCTCCTTCCTTCGGAAGGCGCTGACTGACGCGGACTGGACGCTGACTCACGCTGACGGGGGTCTTCCGCGTTGGTCTGCGTACCGTCTGCGTTGGTCTGCGAGTGCACCACTTCGTATGCACCAACAGATTGCGTAATGCCGCCCACCTCGCGGGAGGCGACGTTTGCTTTGCGGATATAGTCAAGAAGCGTGGTTTTTCCATGATCCACGTGTCCAACAACAACAATAACCGGTGGGCGCTTCATATCGCTTAATGCTATACTTTTTCGCCTCAAATGTCAAAGTTATTTGCTTATAAATCCCATTTTTAGTACGCTGTATAGATAAAATAGGAAGATGCTGGTGAGGTGGCCGAGTGGGTTCAATACGCTAACAGCGCATTGAACGGCTGCACAATACATTGAAAACTTTGCGGAGGCGTGGCCGAGTGGCTTAAGGCAGCATCCTGCTAAGATGTTAACCGGGAAACCGGTTCGAAGGTTCGAATCCTTCCGCCTCCGCAAAGTTTTTAAATGCAGCCTGGGTTTTCGGCAAGAGTGCCGAAAACAAGGCGACAGGTTGCTAACCTGCTATACGGGTTTAAATCCGTATCAAGGGCTGCAGCTCCCGAAGAGGGAGCGAAGGTCTCGAGTTATAGCAATAACGAGAGGCGAATCTTCCCTGTTTGTCTAAGAGCTTAGCGATTGGATACAAACAGCAATCCCGCATCTGCGGGGCCTCCCTCACCGCCGATATTAAAAATTAAACATTCCTCATCATGAACAAAGAAATGCCGAGTGGATCGGGGGAACAGTTGCCGCAGGATGCGGGTGTCGCGAATTGGGACATACAGTACTTGCACGCACAACAAGAAAGGTTAGAAGCGCTTACTGAACAGCTGGCCAAAATGCATGACGCGAAGGAACGGGGCGAGCTTGCTGCGCAGATTGAACAATTACGGTCAACCATCGAACAAAAGAAAGGGGTTATCGAGCACAGGCTTGGATCGGAGGAATAGCGCAAACCAATGACTCCCCATCTCCTCTCGCTCATCGCGCTCACCGTCCTTCTCAGCACGACGAGCAAACTCCTTCATCGCTACGTACTAAAAGAAACGGATCCGTATGCGTATGCGCTTTTGACACAGGGCGTTGCCGCGCTCTTTTTTCTTCCACTCGCGCTAAAAAACTTCGCTCTACCAAGCGGCATACCGGCATGGTCCGCGCTACTCTTATCATCACTTATTTGGACGGCAACGTCCGTGGCGAAAAATATCGCTTACAAAGGCACTGAGGTGTCACTTAAGGAACCACTTGACCAGTCAAAGCTCATTATCGCGCTTCTTCTTGGTGTTGTCGTACTCGGCGAAACGCCATCCCCGCTCCGCATCCTCGGCACCTTCATTATCTTTCTTGGCGTGAGCATGCTGCTTTTCCATCCGGAGAAAAAGCTCTGGCGTCTCACCGACCCCGGTGTTCGGTGGACGCTTGGCGCCGCATTCTTAGGCACTACGAATGCCGTTATTGACAAGTTTGCGCTTCGCTATTTTTCTCCCGAAGTGTATGGGTTGCTCGTCTATGTCGTCCCGCTTATTTTCCTGCTTTGCTTTTTGCCAAAACGCAAAGCGCACGTAGCTCATCTTATGCGCCGCCACCCATGGGGAGCGCTCGCCGGCGTCACGCTTGCAACGGCAGCGTATTACACCGTTCTAAAGGTTTATGCCGTCGCCGACTTCACGCTCACCTATCCGCTACTGCAGTTTGGCACGCTCCTCACGGTACTAAGCGGAATCATCATCTTCAAAGAACGAGAACATCTTGCGCAAAAACTGATTGCCACCGCCATCATCGTTACCGGCGCGGTACTCGTGCGATTTTAAACACAACTGTTGTTGCGACACCATGCGCCGCTTGGTATACTAACCTTAGCGTTTCTGCTTGGAAGGAGACAAACGATGGCGAACGAACAGATTCTGACCTGGTATGGACGGAACGAAAGTTGGACGAAGGAGCTGCGGGAGCTCATCGCCAAAAAGGATCCGTCCGGCTTCGTGACCATGCGACTCGGGACAAAGTGGGCTGACCGACTGAATCCGGGCACCCGCATCGCACTCTCGATCAGCGACAACCCGCAGCAACCGAACGTCATCGGTCATGCGCGCGTGCGCACCGCGAAGAAGGGCGTCATCCGTATGCTGGACACGGTGGAGCTCACGAACAACATCGGCGCGAACACGCGGGAGGGCGTCCTCGCGGCCATGCAAGAAGTCTACCAAGACCCTGCGATCAACATGGATTCCACGATCACCGTCCTCGATCTCGTGCCCGAGTAATCCGACAATCGATGCGCCGTGCAGCATACTGCATGGCGCATCCTTCGTTAAATTAAAAACTTCTCTACGCTCTACTACGTTTAATACATATGCAACCAGCAAAAAAACTCCGCATTGCCGTCCTCATGGGTGGACCTTCCGCCGAGCATGAGGTGTCCTTGAAAAGCGGGGCAATGGTCTTAAAAAACCTTGACCCGAAAAAATATGTTGCAACGCCACTTGTCATCGGAAAAGACGGAAAATGGCCCGTTGCGCCCGAGACGCTCAAAGCGAATTACGACCTCGCATTCATCGCCATGCATGGCGAATACGGCGAAGACGGCACGATTCAGGCGTTGCTTGAATCGCTGGGCATTCCGTTCACCGGCTCGGACGCAAAAGCCAGCCGCCTTGGCATGAATAAAATTGCCGCGGCGCGCGCATTCAAAAAAGCCGGCCTGAACATCCCGTCGACCGTCAATCCGGCAAAAATTAAAGCGTTTCCTATCGTTATCAAACCCGCAGACCGCGGTTCCAGCGTCGGCGTGAGTATTGTAAAAACCGCAGCCGAGCTTCCGGCAGCAATTGCAAAAGCAAAACAATGCTCACCAAACATCGTCGCGCAGCAATTTATTTCCGGCCGCGAGTTCACGTGCGGGGTATTGGAAATCAAACGTAAACCAATATCGCTTCCGCCAACGGAAATTATATTGAAAGGCAGTGTCTTTTTTGATTTTGATGCGAAATACACGCCAAACGCCTCGAGAGAAATCACGCCGCCGAAGAATCTCTCGTCACAAAACGTAAAGGCAATCCAGCAAGCGGCGCTCAAGGCACACAAGGCCATTGGCGCCCGCGGCGTTTCCCGCACCGACATGATAATGGATAAAACGGGAACGCTCTACGTGCTGGAAATCAACACCATCCCCGGCATGACGGAAACCAGCTTGGTACCGCAGGAAGCGCGCGCCTTTGGTCTCTCCCCCGCCGAGCTTTTAGACAGCATCGTAGAAGCGGCAATGAGGTAGTAAGGCCGTTCGATTCCTCGCGCACAAATGCAAAATCCCCCGAGAGGGGAATTTTGCATTTGTGCGCCCATGAGGAATCGAACCTCAATCTCATCCTTCGCAGGGATGCGATCTATCCGTTGAACTATGGGCGCAGTTACTATGCACTATGTAGTTAAAACTTCAGCCATCGCAACACTTCGTCAATCAATGATTCATCGTACTCAAACTCATCCAAGTGGTTGTGCAGCAACGCGCGGACTTGCTCTATTTTTCCTCGCGGAACGGGAATCTTGATATACGGCGAAAAGCGGTGCCTGGAACGTAACAACATATTACCCCATTCGGAACCCGCTTGTCCACTCTCCTGCATCGCAAACCCTAGGAGCTCATTCATAGGAATGAACCTGAATTGATTGGGCTTAATACCGCTGGTGGCGATGGTGATAGTGACGACTCCCGGCCTTGCAACGCCCCAATAGATAAACATGCCGGCGGCGATGATTAAAAACGCCGCGAACAGATAGTTCTGCTGCCAGAACGCAATCGCGACAAAAATAACAGCGGCAATAACGACAAGGTAATACCAACTGACGTCTTTTTGGTGATACTCAAACTCGTGCGCTTGCCAGGTAATTTCTTCCATAGATTCATTATACGCTATCATCATTGACTGCGCGCGTCGCATCGCCTATGCTGAATACCAGCATTCGGACATCGCAAAGAATTGTCTTTGCGTTAATTGGACAAAGGAGCATGGCATGTTCGCGGCAACGAAAATTCGCTTCTGGCTTACCACTACGGCAGCGGCGCAACTCGCCGAAAAAAAAGGCGAGGGATACAACGTGCAGTGGGAGAACGGCGCGCCGTACATCAACGTGAATTCCGCCGGAGTCCACGGGGTCAGCCAGGAGAACATCGAGAAGATCTCTATGAGCGCGGAGATCGCAGACGGTGGGCTGCTTCGGGGGATGTACATAACGGAAGAGGAAGACGTACTGATGTTCGTCGACACGCTTCCAGACGGATCACAATCCATCGAAATCACGGGCCACGATCTCCCCGAGATGCTGTCATTCTACACCAGCATCCGCGCCGGAGCGCATCAGCCAGATGACAACTGGGAGCTCTCGCGCGAAGAGCGGCTGGGCTCGACCGCGACCATCGCTCTCAACGACCTCATGAGAATCTTCCTCGAGACGCTCGAGGAAAATGGCTGTGAGGTGCGAATCAAGAAGGACGCGAACGAGCAACCGAAGGAAGCTGTGGCTGCCCCTGTCGCAACAACCGAGGACGTCGCGCCGTCCGAGGAAATGGCAAAGGGGCCGAGGGCGGAACCGGCCGAGACGAAGCCGCCGGATCATCCGCGCAGCGCCTGAGACGGAGGGCTCTAATCGCTCCGTCGGAGCGGAGAAGTTCGTATACATACGCCGGCTCCGCGGTGCGGGGCTGGCGTATCACATATAAGGAGACAACAATGATCGCGCTGAAAATCTGGCTCCGGCACGATGCCGACCTCAATCAGCTCGGGTGGATGAGGTCATATGTTCAGCGATCGCGCTGTGGACGCCCTTTCATCCACATCACGCACCCGCACTGCTCCCCACTTGTCCACGAACTCCCAAAGGAACTGGTGCGCGAGGTGGAGTTGCACGACTACAGCATTGACGAACAGGCAATCGCCAATGGCGCGCGCACGCACAAGAACGTTCTGCTCTACGCGCTCTCCGCAGAGGCGGAGTGGTTGGATGGACGCATGCACCTCATCCAACACATCGTCGCTCGCGGCCCGAACATCCGCGACGTGATGGAGATCTACTTCGTTGCCTTACAGGCGAAAGAAGCCACGACGCATTAGGCGCCAGCCCCGCAATGTGGGGCTGGCGCGATTCGTTTTTGTTAGCTATAATAGATGTTAGTTCGTCACGCAACAATGAAAGGAGTGTGACATGAATCCCCTGATACGACTCCTCATCGACCTGCTCGGACTCACGGAGGAGCAGATCGCCAAGCTCAAGGCCGAACAGCCGATCGAGGTCGCGGTGGGCCAGCTGTTCATGAGCAACGATCCTGGCGTCATCCGAGTCAATTCGCGCGACCTCTGCAGAATGTGCCTCCATCTTCCCCGTCCGGTCATGCATGCGCTGATGGGCGCATGCACCGAGGTCTACCAGATGATGGACAAGGTCACGCAACCAGGCGCAGCAAAGGCTGAACTCGACCGGGCCATCGGTGATGCCGCAGGAGAGGGCATGGGCACCGCGCGACCCAGTCCGCCAGTAAAAAGTGCTCCGCCAAGCGTCCGTCCGTGGACACCAGACGACAAGATTCCCAACTAAGGTGGTTGGCAAGCACACGATACCGCCAGTTTCCGAAAGGAGCTGGCGGTATATCATTTCTGCCTGCCAAAAACGGAACCTTTGTGTTATACTCTATATGGTAACCACTATGAGAAACGATAAAGCGCTTGCCATAAAATTACGGCAAGAAAATAAGAGCTATAACGAGATCAGCAAAAAACTGGGCGTCCCAAAGAGCACGCTGTCAGATTGGTTTACGAACGATAATGATTCAGAAAGAATCAAGCGCAAACTTGCGGGTAAGGAAAACCCTAATGTTGTCGCCAGAATCAAAAAATTTGTTGAGAGAAACAGAAAAAGATGGCAACAATGGAGGGAGGACGCGCGCATCGAAGCACGGCGAACATTTGCCAAAGTTTGCGATGATCCATTATGTATTGCAGGGCTGATGTTGTATTGGGCGGAAGGCGACAATCAAGAGAAAACGCCTTTCCGTTTCACCAATACCAATCCTGCAATGATCGCCCTATACGCAAAGTTTTTGAGAAAAATCCTGAAAATTCCGAACAAAAGCATTCGCCCAACCGCAATCCTCTATCCGGATTTAAACGAAAAAGAATGCGTGAATTTTTGGAGTAAAGCCGCAGGCATTCCTGTGACGCAATTCTACAAAACGCAATTTATAAAAGGCAGACATCCAAAACGCAGGCTATCGCACGGAATTTGCACAATGATGTGCGGCAATGGACAGGTAAAAGAAAAAGTCCGAGTATGGATTGATTTATTAAGCAAAACCCTATAAGATAATAATCATTGCGGGTATAGTATAATGGTAATACGCGAGCTTGCCAAGTTCGAGCTACGGGTCCGATTCCCGTTACCCGCTCACTAACCAAAAATCCTCCCGTTCAGGGGGGATTTTTGGTCTACGTGTCATAGAATCTTCGCGGGCCAACTTGCACTGTTACATCCGGTGGCACGATTGCCTTTGGATCTTTAACCACCTCATCATTCACGCGCACGCCGCCCTGCTCCACCAATCGCCGCGCATCGCTTTTGCTCACTGCAATTTCTGCAAGGATCAAACTCTCCACGATGGTTTTATTGCCTGCTTTTTTAATCTTCGGCCGGTCTTCCGGTTTTTCTTTTTTGGAAAACACGCGCACGAACTCTTCGGCTGCCTTCTTGCCCTCCCCTTTTCCGTGGTACATATCCACGATAATTTCCCCCAACGCCAATTTTGCTTCGCGTGGGTCTTTCGTCGTTCGTTCTGTATCCGTACACAGCGCATAGTACGAATCAATCAGCTCATCGGGTACGGACATGATTTTCCCGAACATCACATTTGCACTTTCCGTCAAACCGATGTAATTGTCCTTGCTCTTACTCATCTTCAAAGCGCCGTCCAAACCGACAAGCAAAGGCAAAGTCATAATATCTTGCTCCGCCATAGCATAGTGGCGTTGGACCCTGCGCCCTATGAGCAGATTAAATTTCTGGTCTGTGCCGCCGATTTCCACATCGGCTTTCACGCGGACCGAATCATAACCCTGAAGAACGGGGTACAAAAGTTCCATGACTGAAATATCATTATCCTCCTCCATTCTTTTTTTGAAGTCGGCGCGATGCAGCATTTGTTGAACAGTTGCAGCCCGCGCCGCCTCTAATACCGCCGACAAACCTTCACGGGAAAACCATTCACTATTATATCGAATTTCGGCTTCCTTGATGTCTATAATTGTTCCCGCCTGAGCAAGATACTCACGCATGTGTTCCTGCACTTGCTCAGACGTTAGCGGCTTTCTCTCCTCCGATCGCCCCGTCGGATCTCCGATGCGCGCGGTGTAATCACCGATGATCAATACGGCCTTATGACCGAGATCTTGAAATTGGCGAAGTTTGCGCAAAGGCACACCATGACCCAAATGCAAATCCGGTGACGTGGGATCAATGCCGAATTTCACCCGCAACTGTTTCCCCGACATAAGCGCCGCTTCCAAATGCTCGCGCACAATCGCCTCTTCCACCCCACGCGAGAGTAGTTGCGCGATTGCCGCTTTGTCAGTCACCATTTTCGTCATGCTTTCATTCTATAGAGCTACACTGAAAATGAAAATAGATGCCCACCTCGGGATACTTTTTCCAATTACGGTTATAACGACTATAGTCGTTATAACCGTAATTGGTTGGCGCATGCCGCACGCGAGAGATCCTTCAGCCCCGCCCAGCGGGGCTTCAGGATGACGTTCCGCAAGAATGCGGGACGTCACTTCTTCCCGTTGCTTTTCAGCACCTCATCTATCAACCCATATTCCTTCGCCTCCACCGGCGTCAGATGGAAATCGCGGTCCGTGTCTTTTTCAATTTTTGCAAACGGCTGGCCTGTATGCTTCGCGAGAATCTCGTTGAGCTTCTCTCTGATGCGCAGAATGTGCTTTGCTGTAATTTCAATCTCCACTGCCTGACCTTCCGCGCCGCCCATCACCTGGTGCAGCATAATCTCCGCGTTCGGCAACGCGATGCGCTTTCCTTTTTTGCCGGCGCCCAGAAGCACCGCGCCCATGGACGCCGCCATCCCCACGCAAATTGTTGAAACATCCGGCTTCACATACTGCATCGTGTCATAAATCGCGAGTCCGGCCGATACTGACCCGCCCGGACTGTTGATGTAGAGCTGAATATCTTTTTTCGGATCTTCGTGCTCCAAAAACAACAGCTGGGCGATGACGGTGTTCGCGACTCCGTCGTTAATGGGCCCGCCCAAAAAAATGATGCGTTCCTTTAAGAGGCGCGAATAAATATCATACGCGCGTTCGCCCATCGGGGACTTTTCAATAACCGTAGGAATAAGGTACTCGTTGGACTCGTCAGATTCGTTTTTCATATAAGATTTATTTTACCGACTCAAGAAATTGGAAGACCTTTTTATTTAGCAGTACTCCATAAACATAGTCGTAAAACTTGCCGGTTTCAAGCTGCCGGCTCTCGTACTGATGGAGCTTGGACTCTTCTTCGATCTCTTCCTTCACCGGCTCCAGATGCTCACCTTTGGCGATTGCATGCACCACAAGGTTTCCGGCAACGCGCGATTCCGCGGCTTTGCGCAAATCGCTACGGACATCCTCGGGTTTCTTTCCGCTGCTTTGAAGTGTCGGCGCAAGCTCCTCTAGCATTCCGGCAAGCGTCCGCTCCACAAACACCTCCGGCAAATCCACAACGGTTTTTGCCACGATTCCTTGAAGTATCGCGACGCGCCGCTTCTCGGCTTCCTTTTCTTCTTTTTCGTTGCGCAACCCTTCGCCGATGCTTTTCTTCAAGTCCGCGATTGTTGCGAAATTGCCCATAGTTTTTGCGAATGCATCGTTCGCCTCCGGAAGCGACACCTCAAACACGCCGTCCACGGTCACGGAAAAATCCAGCTTCTTGCCCTGCACATCTTTATTCCAATACGCATCGGGCGCAGTCAGTGAAAAGTTCAGCTTCTCTCCTTCTTTGTGTCCGCCGATTTGCTCTTCAAACCCCGGAATAAATTTCCCTTCGCCGAGCGTAAACTGGTCATGTGCCGGCGCTGCGTCAGCCGTAATCGGTTTCCCGTCAAAGGACACCGTGTAGGCGATTGCAACGCTGTCCCCTTTCGCCGCGGCGCGGGTCACGCGGATCTGCGGCGCGCGCGACTTCCGGAGCCATTCAAACGATTGTTCAATTTCATCAACCTCAACAACGATGTCTTTTTTCGCCACCATCACTTTTTTCGCTATAGATTTATAGTCACCGAGTGTTACCTCGGGAAAAACGGTAAGCTCCGCTTTATACGAAAGTTTGCCGCTGTCTTCAAGCAACTTATCGCCTGCGGTAATCTCCACCTTCGGCGTATCAATAAGCGTCCACTCGTGCTCCTCACTGACGTCGTGCATCGAGTGACGGACGGTTTCCTGTAGTGCCGCCTCAAACACCTTGTCTTTATCAATTCCGGCGTCCACCATTTGCTTTGGCGCCGCGCCCGGACGAAAACCTTTCACCTGCACACCGGCCGCCGCGCGGCCATATTCACGCTCCCAATAGGGCTTAAATACGTCGCTTCCGAGCGTCACTTCAAGCGCGATCCGCGAACCGGGCAATTTCTTAAATGAGGATTTAATCATTTGCTATATACTAACAATATTTATATAAAAGTTCAACCCCGCATGCAATTTACTTGCAAAGCGGGGTGAAGAGCGGCTCCAACTTGTCGTATTCCTCCGGCGTGATGGCGCCGGCATCCCGAAGAAAGCGCAGGCTGCGGATGTAGCGCGCATCCTGCCTGTCCACGTACCGCAGATGCACAACGCAGTCCGGGCTCGTAGTCCGAGTGAGGTAGCATCGCGTCCAGCACACCCACTCGGCGAACCCTTCGTAGTAGTCTTTCGCGCCATACTCGGTGAGGATCCCGTTCCGCGGGAACTGCCCCGAGCGGTCGCCGTACGCGTCGCGGCTGATGGCTTCCCAGTCAGCGCGCATGTATGCGGGAATCGCGAAGAACAGCGCGTGGCCCGACTCATGCCACACCACCGGGTTATCGCAATCCGCGGGATGAACGCAGATGATGCGCGTCCACCAGTGGCAGTGCGCGGACTCCTCCCAACGTCCCAGGTCATCCTTCGAGAAACCCGGACAGCCATCGGTAAGGTGAATAGCGAAGAGCTCCCGCCGCTCCGTCATCGGCTCATCACGCACTGCACGAAACACGTCGGCGCGCTGTTCCGGAGACCCGCCGTCGATGAACGCCCCACTTGCGAGACGCGCGGCACTGATGCGCGGTCCGGTGCATCCCGCAGCAACAAACACGACGCACACCAAGGCGGCGCCGCGCAATCTCAACGCATTGTTCACGGTAACCTCCTTGAGTCATGCCGACAATCACTACACCCCAGCGTACGCCGGTTAATAGGAAAGTCAATAAATCTTCCGTGCTACCGATAAACGACTCGCCCCCGCATCGGTGAAGATGCGGGGGCAAACGCGTCACTTCAGAGGAGCGCCGTTCACGCGCAGCGTGAACAGCGGCTCAAGCTCCTCGTACTGGCTTTCCGAGATGGCGCCCCACTCACGCAAAAGCTGGAGATGCGCGAGGTAACGCGGATCGAAGACGTCGATCACTCTCACATCAACGAAGAGCGCCGACACGGGGATGTGGTGGCAGTAGCACATCGCCCATCGTACCCACTCGGCGAAGTCCTCCTTCGGACTCGTCGCGCCGTACCATGTGAGGATGCCGTCGCGGGGAAAGTTGCCGTCAGTATGTCCGTACGCATCAATGCTCACCACGGTCCATCGCACCCGGTCGTCCGTAGAACGCGCCATGAACAACGCATGGCCACATTCGTGAAAGACGTTCGGAGTCCGCGCATACGCGGGACGAATACAGATGTCACGGGTCGGCTCGCAGTGCCCCGCCTCGTGCGGATTCCCTTCCTCGTCGGGCGGCTTGTAGTTCGGGCAGTCGTTCGTGACATGAATGGAGCGTACGGCGAGTTGGACCGGCTCCTCCATGAGATGCACCGCATCACGCACGCGCCGGCGCTGCTCGTACGAACCGCCGTAGAAGCGGCTGTCGTCGAGAGTCCCGGGGCGCGGTGGGGTTGCCGTACATCCGAACGGCACCACAAACAAGGCGAGGAGTGCCGCAACGCACGCGGCGCGCTTCAGCAACATTCCGAACATGTGGAGACCTCCCAAAGAAGGTTGCGAACTTTGCTATATACCAATATACTCTTACGCCCGTTAAAAAAACACAGCGTGAATGACAAGAAGGTACCCGAGGGATACCTTCTTCGTGCTGACTGGCCACTACTCCGCAAACAGCGGCTTCAGGCGGTTGAACTCCTCTTCGGTGAGCACGCCATGCTCACGGAAGAACTGCAGGATGCGGAGGTACACCGGGTCGCTCCGGTCAACGGAAGCGATAACCGCCCCGCCATACCCCGAGCCGTGTCCGTGCAGGTAGCACGTGAGCCACGCCACCCATTCAGCGTAATTCTCGTCTGCGTTCGTGCCGCCATAGGACGTGATCATGCCGTGTGTGGGATAAGCACCTGGGACGGTGATGCTGATCCCTTCCCCATGGAAAAGGCGCGCGCCAACGAACCCCTCCCACTGCTCTTGCGCCTCGTGATGCAGCGCCTGGAAATGCGAGTGTGCGGGTTCATGCCAGATAACCGCGCGCGTCACGCATCCCTCGCGGACGCAGATCGGCCCGCCCTGGTGGTGAAACCCGACGATGAACCGCGACGTGAATCCGCGACAGCTGTCCGTGATGCGGATTTCGTCGGCGGCATCCCGCACCGCCGGCGGAAGTTCAGCAAATGCCACGCGCGCGAACGCGCGTTCCTCCGCGGTTCCTCCGGAGATGGTGTCGCCAAACGCCGCCTTGGTGCGCGGCGGATGACTGGTGCAGGAGACAGATACCGCGGCAAGCAATGCTGCGACAACAACCAAGCGACGAGTTGTCTGACACATGGCAAACCTCCTCAAATGAATGATGACTATTCTCTAGTGTATGCCGGCTAAAGTTGAAGTCAACAATAAAGCAAATCACCCTCCCGCCGGTTGAGGCAGTGAGGGTGAAGAGCGGTGCAAGCTTGTCGTATTCCTCAGGCGTAATGGCGCCAAAGTCGCGAAGAAGCTTCAGGTGCCGGATGTAACGCTCATCCGACTTGTCAATCTTCTTGAGGTTGACCTTGGTGAGCCCCGTCGGAGTGCGGTACTGATACCACATCACGAATGCCACCCACTCGGCGAAGTCCTCGTGGGCATTGGTCGCGCCGTACGAGGTAAGGACTCCGTCACGGGGGAAATTGCCATCCTTGTTCCCGTAGACGCCATTGCTGACAGCCGCCCACTTGCTGTTTTCCTCCCACGACCGGGACATGAGCAACGCGTGTCCCGACTCATGCCACACGACGCTGTCATAGACATAGATGGTGTGAATGCAGACATCCCGCGTCCAGTGGCAATGCGCGGACTCCCGCCACTCCCCCCACTCATCCTTCGGCTTATACACGGGGCACGTGTCATTGATAGTGACCGAACGCACGGCATCCCTGGGGTTTTCCTCCAGCAACGCCAACGCGTTGCGGATGTCCTCCCGGTCTCCACTCGTTCCCCCGGAGACAGGGGTGTCGTCGAGCGCCGAGACATTACACGACGACGTAACATCGTTGGCCGGCGAAACGACGACCAGGAAGAGCGCCGCAACAAACGCGGCGTACCGGAACATCTTGGACATTGCCGTCCCTCCTGAAAAGAAGTTTTACACTCTACTTATAAGTATACCAATGAACGGGACAAATACCGGGAACGCCACATCGTCAGATTAAGAACTCTTCGATGCTTTCTCGTGAAGAAACTTCTTAATGCCTTTAATAAAATCCTCAAGATATGGGCGCAGAATAAAGTGCCTTTTCTGGCTCTTCTGGGACAATAAGATGCCCTTGGTTGTATCTATGCCGACTCTTTTAAATTCTAGGATAGACGGGGGGTCATAATATACAAATACCCCAGTTTCTGAATTACCCGATCCCTTTATTTTGTAATTGTGGCAAAGTCCATTGCGATACCAGTCGTATATATTCGGATATTTCACTAACAACTCTTGATAGCCCATATATTCGCCCAAGAATAGATCGAAACATTTTTGATTTTTAAACCTTTCCTTATTTGTGCTTGAATCTTTATAACTCATTATTTCCCTGCCAATAACTTCCGAATAACAGAATAATCCTAGCGCAGTTAAATAATTACCCTGCACTTGATCGTTTTTCGCATACAAGGAATGCACCAGCTCTTCAATCATAAAACCATACGGTTTTTCAAGCGTAAAAAAACGTTTGTATTTCTCATGAAATCCCGCCAAACTATTATCGGTATTTTCCATGCTGAATATTCTTATTTAAATGCCGAGACGGCGGTGGCTACGGCGGCGACAATAGTGGCGATAGTCAATACGACATTAAGCCAAAGCAACTTGTTTGATAACCGATCCGAACTCTGTCCTATTTTCTCTATCGACCCACGAAATTCATCGACGGATTTTTTAATTTCGCCCGCACCCGATTGAATGTCGGCCGCTGATTTTACCATAATCGCAGCCGTGTATTGCTCGCCGTCTAGCGTATTATGATCTTTACGCTGAGCAAATTCTTCTAATAGTTGCTCTTTGGTTTTTTGATTTACGTCAGGAATCATAAATTCATTTATCAATCATTTCATCAACTTTGCGCTTCGCTTTTTGCGGGCGGGGCAACTGCCAGATATTTTTGGTACATCCCGAACAAAAACTCTAAACGCTTCAATTCATTTTCAAATGAACGGACGCCGTATGCCTTATCAACTGCGCGATCAAGGGCTGCGTGCGCATCCAACAGGACCTTCGGCATTGTTTCGGGATTATACAAGTCGGCAAGCGTCGCGTTTGGGAATTGTTTGCGCGCGTCCAACACGGCCTGCGCTTTTTCTTCAATATCTTCTACAATTTGCTCGCTCGGATTTTCCGGCCACGGAAAGTTGTTATAGACGATGTCTTTTGAGTAGCGATAGCGGGATTCCAGCCGGCCGCAAACTTGCCGCATCCAGGCCATATGCATCTCACTTTCAAGAATGCCGAAGTGGTAGAGGGTGGCACTGGGCAACGCAAGGCAAGAGTCGCTAACTATAGTCTCTTTCGAGAAAAACCCCATTGGCACATACCGCCTATTTTCCGAAGAAACACGCGGTATCAACACATAATCAGTTTTTGGCTGAGTGCGTTGCGCAAATAGTCCCGGCGTCTGCGCCATCGCTCGAGTTGAAGCCGCGGCGCTCATTGAGCGCATAAGTTTTACCGCATCAATCCGCCGCATAATCGTAGATAACGCGGCGAGCTCTTGCGGTTGCGCGTCAACAAGCCAGAGACAATATCTTTTTTCGTTATGCAAAAACTCCTGCGCTCCCATATAAAGACGCACGAACTTTTCTGCCACAGGATGCTCGCGTAATAATATTTCCCTCTCTGATTCGTCAAGAATGAGAAACCCTCCGTCGCGCGGCATATTACCAAATGACATTTCGGGAACTGCACACAGTGGTTTTTGTCGATTACGAACGATTATATTTTCTGACGCGGGAATAAGGTATGGATTTATCTCCGAAATTTCAATTTCATGCGGTTCTCCAGAAATGTCCTCATAATCAAATAACCTTGCCCGTAACGGCTTCGATTGCGCGAAACCAATAATTACGCAATAAACCGCCGCTTTTCCGGGCGCCTCATTTGCCCACTTAAATGTTTTGTGCGCAAAGAAAATATGAATGCCTAACGTGTGCAGCGCTTCCCATAAAATGCCTACCTGCTCACCTTGCGATATGGAATTCGTTGACACAAACGCGCAATGAATTGACGTTCCTTGTATATATTGCGCCGCCCTCATATACCATGCAGTAACATAATCAAGAAAACCAACGTCTCTTAACCGACCAAAGACAGAGTGCATATCCGCTTTTTGCATTGCGTCCATCACTCGCGATCCGATAAACGGCGGATTGCCGAGAATATACGACAATTTTCCTTTCGGGACTATTGTTTCCCAGTCTAATTGCAATGCATTGCCGCAAACGATATGCGGTTGTTCAGTGATCGGAAGTTTCGCAAACGGTTGCCCAAAGTAGTCCCCAAGCTCAATGTTCGCCATATGGTCTACCAACCACAACGAAAGGCGGGCGATTTCTGCCGGAAACGGCAAAATTTCTATACCATACATTCTATCAACGGAAAGTTTTGAAAGACGGGCGACGTCAAACGGCAACTGCGACTGACCGGCTTCAACTTCTTTTTTATACAAGCGCTTCAAAATCTCCAATTCTAACCGACGCAATTCACGATATGCGACGACAAGAAAGTTGCCGCAACCGCATGCCGGGTCGAGTAACGCGATATTGCCAATTTTCTGCCACAGCGACTGCAGTTTTGCATGATTCGTTCCTGCTTGCTCCAGTTCATTCTTTAATTCGTCTAAAAACAATCCGCTGATTACTTTCGAAATATTTTTCTCTGACGTATAATGCGCGCCCAGATCGTGCCGGGCGTCGTCGTCCATGACTGATTGAAACATTGAACCGAAAATACCAGGGGAAACCCCAGACCAGTCAAACTCGGTACACGAAATAAGCGTTCTTCTGATTTCGCTTGTTCCAAAAAGTGCCGGAAGTGGCTCAACGAACAAGCCGCCGTTCACATACTGCAAACTTGCCAAATCTTCATCAGTCGTCGTTTGGCGGCGTTCAACGGGCGTATTGAGCGTCTGGAATATTAAACTCAAGTGTGCGCCAACATCCGAGCCGTCTTCCTTCGTCATGTATTCCAAATACGTCCGGAACGCATCTTTATTAAAAATGCCGGTGTCATCAGCGAAGAAACAAAAAACTAACCGAGTGAGTAATTTATCAATCGCCTCTTTAGGGTACAGCGAGACGATAAGGGCTTCGTACAATCTTGCGATCGCCCTGACAGCCTTCGCGTTCACCGGATTTTCATCTCGATATTGGCGGACCTCATAACCGGCAACAAAGGCAAATAAACGAATGTGTTTTGCTAAATCTTTAAGATCAAAATCTGTTTGTACAACGCCGCCCTCACCCTCTAAGTCATACAGACGCATACGTTTATAGTCCGTAACCGCAACAAAGCGTGGCCGTTGCTCTTCGGTGAGTCCGGCAAAATAATCTGTCGCCTGCGCGAACGCCGCGTCTAAATCCTGCCCGGCTGACTTATGCTCCGCCAAAAAGGTGCCAGGCCAGAATAGATCGATAAATCCCCGTCCTCCGCCCAACAGCTCAACTTTTTTCTGATACAACGCAACCGATCTTCGACGAATACCGAAAATGTTAAAAAAATCATCCCAAAAAGTTTGGTATTCTCCTGTTTCGCGCGTTTCCCCTGCCCATTCGCGCGAAAACAATAGCGCCCGATTTCTAATTTCATTCCAGCTAAGCATAGTTACAGTTTAGCGTATTGATTAGATTATCTCCCTATTCAGGATGTTTTTCAAGAAAACAAAAACACCACCGAGTTGCGGTGGTGTTTTTGTTGGCTCTCACTGAAATTAGACCCTTTATTTAGCCGAAGCTGACAAAAACTTTTCTAATTTCTTCACCGGATAGTTAGCTTCTGCCGCATCTTTATATATATCTTTTTGAATAGTTGCCGACAACGTAGCAAACAACGACTCGCTCCCTCCTCCCCTACCTTGAGGAATAGCAACAATACCACCATGCTCCCGATGATTTAGGAGTTTTGCAAAACCGGATATCTCTTCATTGTGGGATAAAAAATTGCTCTGAAAAGGTTGGATCATGAGACCGTCAACCATTCCGCCGCTGCTTAAATAAAAAGATATTTCTTTGGCAACTTTGGCCAACCTATCAGCGGCTGGAAATGGTTTCTTGGTCCAAAACAAAGAGTCCGACTCTTCTTCATAAAAAATCTTCCATCCAGCGGTTTTTGCCTCTGAATATAAATTCTCTATAAAAGAGCTGTAATTATTTTTTTTCATAACGTCTTTTATACTTTATCTCTTCTATTCTATCATTTATCATAGCATACTCCGGAGCCGACGTAATGTATGCCGTAGCTATTTTCTTCTTATTTCCGGGGTGCTTTACTAGAATTATTTCCCAATAAACAAGCTCTCGTCCCCTGCTCGTCGTATCTTCATCGATAATATGATAATACTTTTTACATTGGGCGATAACCTTTCCGGACGCAATGTCTTTCCGAAAATATTTCGTTATGCAATGAGGGTGAAGTAGCGCGTACTGAATCTGCTCTCGCCCATCCAATCCACGTATGGCCTCATGACGATCGCAATGCCTATTGTAACTATCCTTCAAAAATATGATATTGCCATCCTGGAAGGTCATGAATATATAACCTTCTAAAATCTCGTGCATAAGTATTCAGTAAATTGTAGCAAAACGCTCCACCTATGTCAAAATGACCCTCCAAAGCGCCAACCCTCCTTTTTCGTCGGCATGTTGAAGCGAGGCTTGAAATGCGCGAAACGGAAAACCGCGAAGTCGGAACAATGGCGCTGCGTGAATCCCGAAGCCACCGCAAAGCGGGGCGGAGGTTGAGTTCGCCTTGTTCCGGTCACTTCCGCGGTTTGTAGTGAGTTGCATTTCTCTAAGCGAAAACCGCTGGCAAGAAAGGAGGGTTGGCGACAAGAGATTGCTTCGGTATCCACCCTCGCAATGACGAGGATCCTAAAGAAACAGCGGAGCAAGTACAAGTGAGAGCGTCGCGAGTAGCTTGATAAGCACATGCAGTGACGGACCCGCGGTGTCCTTGAACGGGTCGCCAACGGTGTCGCCGGTCACTGCCGCCTTATGCGCGTCAGATCCTTTGCCGCCGTAATTTCCTTCCTCAATCCATTTCTTCGCGTTGTCCCACGCGCCACCGGCGTTATTCAATGTCGTTGCAAGCAAGATGCCAGCAATGGTCGCGACCATCAAAAATCCGGCTTCGGCCTCTGCCCCCAAAAGCAGGCCAACAACAATCGGCATCACAATCACCAGCACGCCAGGGACGACCATTTCTTTTAACGCGCCGCGTGTCGTGATATCAATCGCAGTTGAATAGTCCGGCTTTTCCGTACCCTGCATAATGCCCGGGTGTTCGCGGAACTGCCGGCGCACTTCATTGATGATGTAATACGCGGCTTTGCCGACGGCTTTGATGTTCAAGGCCGAGAATAAGAATACCAGCATCGCGCCGAGCATCGCGCCGACGAATACTTTGACCTTCGCAAGGTCAACAACTCCCAAGTGCACTTCGGTAAGATATGCCGAAAAGAGCAAAAATGCGGCAAGCGCGGCAGACCCGATGGCATAACCCTTTGTTAATGCCTTCGTGGTGTTGCCGGCAGTGTCCAACTTGTCCATGACTTTGCGGAAGTCGCCGGATTCACCGGAAAGTTCCACGATACCCGCGCCGTTGTCGGTGATGGGACCGAAGGTGTCCATCGCCAAAATATATGCGGCGGTCGCGAGCATGCCCATGGTCGCGGATGCCGTGCCGTACAGTCCGCCGCCGGGAATGCCCGAATGCTCACCCAACCAATACGCGCCAAGCAACGCGGAAACAATGGCGATGACCGTTGCTCCGGTTGATTCCAAACCAACGGAGAAACCCATGATGACGTTCGTGCCGGAACCGGTCTTTGACGCATCGGCAATGGAAGAAACGGGCCGAAAACGCGACTCGGTGTAGTACTGCGTAATGTAGACAAATGCCAAGCTGGTTAAGATTCCCACCATGCCGGCGCCGAAAAACCACAAGTACGACGCGCCCAAGAGCATTTTCGCCGTAAAGTAGAACGCGACCGTCGCGATTGCGAGCGTCACATAATAGCCGCGGTTTAATGCCGCCATCGGACTCTCATTTTCTTTCGCCTTCACACAAAATATGCCGACAATTGTCGCAATCAAACCGAACGCGCGCAGCACCAGCGGAAAAATAACTCCACCGACGCCGAAGTACGGGAAGAGCGCCGCGCCGAGAATCATCGCGCCGATGTTTTCCGCCGCCGTTGACTCAAACAAGTCCGCTCCGCGTCCCGCGCAGTCGCCCACGTTGTCACCGACGAGGTCCGCGATGACGGCCGGATTCCGCGGATCGTCTTCCGGAATACCCGCTTCCACTTTGCCCACCAAGTCCGCGCCCACGTCGGCGGCTTTCGTATAAATGCCTCCGCCAAGCTGGGCGAACAGCGCGACAAGCGACGCGCCAAAGCCGTAACCCACAAGCAAGGCCGGGATCTTCACGATTTCATAACCCAAATATTTATACACCAGAAACAATCCGGAGATGCCGAGCAACGACAAACTCACCACAATCAAGCCGGTGATTGCCCCGCCCTTAAACGCCACCTGCAGAGCGGCGTTAAAACCATTTTTTGACGCAGCAGCCGAGCGGACATTCGCGGTTGTGGACATCGCCATGCCCACAATGCCGGCAACACCCGAAGAAACCGCGCCGAGCGCGAATGCAATCACGGTCTGCCAACCCGCGGTAACGTCGCCGTTCACCGCGTAAATAGCAAAAAGTCCGAGTCCCAGCGCGACGGAAATCCACAGAATAGTTTTATATTGCCGTTTAACGAACGCGTTTGACCCTTCTTTGATCGCAGACGAAATCTCCTGCATCTTCTCCGATCCGGTCGGCTGGCGTTTGATCCACGCAATAAGATACGCGACAAAGATTAACGATAATACGGAAATGCCGATTGGCAGGTACTCAATCATGGTTTGTAATTAATATTAATAATACTTATTCTGCCTTTTTCTCTTCTGTCTTCGCGGGAACAGCTTCCCCCGAAACGCCCTCCGCGACGCCCCCGACGAGCGCCTCATCCGGTTTCGCTTCCGAACGCACGTCAATCTTCCACCCCGTCAGCTTTGCCGCGAGCCGCACATTTTGTCCGCCTTTGCCGATGGCCAAACTCAATTGGTCGTCAGACACATACACGCGCGCTTCATGACGATCATTCACTTCCGCGCGCTGCGCTTTTGCCGGCGAGAGCGCGTTGCCGACAAACGTTGCCGGGTCCTCGGACCACTCAATGATGTCCAATTTCTCCTGTCCCAATTCATTGGAAAGCGCCATCACACGCGTGCCGCGCTGGCCGACGCACGAGCCCACCGGGTCAACGCCCTGGGCTTTGGAAGCAACCGCAACTTTTGTGCGGCTCCCCGGCTCGCGGGCAATGCCTTTGATTTCCACGCTGCCGTCGGCGACTTCCGGAACTTCAATCGCGAACAGTTTGCTGATAAACTTCGGATGCGCGCGCGAAAGAATAATGCCCGGCAAACGCGCGTCGTCCTGCACCGCCAACACATAAAAGCGCAGCCGCTCGCCGATGCGGTAATGCTCGTACGGAATCATCTCGGCCTGGAACATAACTCCGGTTGTGCGGCCCAAATCCACATACACATTGCCGTGCTCCATGCGCTGCACAATGCCGCTCACAATCTCGCCTTCGCGGTTTTGGAACTCCTTTAAAATTGAATCGCGCTCCGCTTCCCGCAAACGCTGCAAAATAACCTGCTTCGCGGTTTGCGCGGCAATGCGGCCGAAGTCCTCGTGCGGTTCAAGCGGAAACAGCATTTCCTCGCCGAGCTGGATGTCGTTGTTTATTTTTTTCGCCTCGTCAATCAAAATGTGCCGGTCGGAATTGTAGCGCGGAAGCTTCTCAATAGGGTTTCCGTTCTCATCCAACGCAGGTTCCTCGACTGGCGCGGGTTCGGCGGGCTTTTCGGCTTTTTTCTCTTTCTTTTCGCCCGCCCCGCCTTGCGGGGCTTCAGCAAGCTCGTGCGCTTCGTCATACTTTGTCGTATCAACCGTGGTTTCGTCCGCCACAATTTTCACCTGCCAAAATTTCAGGGCACCGCTCTTGAAATCCAATTTCGCGCGAACAACTTCCCCGCGCTTCTCATATTCCTTTTTATATGCGGCGGCAATAGACGATTCAATCGCCTCAATAACACGGGTGGCATCAATGCCTTTTTCCGTCGCAACCTGCTCAACCGCCCGGGCTAAATTTTTTAGATCAATCATACATGTAGTAATCACCAATATCGCGAATTGTTCGGCTTAATAATGCGAATGGGGAGTGTTGTAATTTGTAAAAAGGGGCGCTCACGCGACCCTCAATAGATTCAAGGTAGCATATCGGGTTCTTTTTCGTCAATATAGCGGACATAAAACGAGATCGGGGTTCACGCGCGTGCGTGAACCCCGTCGTTCGCAGCTACCCGTCCTTCAAATCCGTCGCCACCGCAGAAAGAGCTTCCGCGCACTGTTTGACGACAGCATCCAAATCCTTGCAGTACGCCGGATGGAAGACCATGCTCTCAAGCGCAGACTTGGGCACCCGAATCTTCACCGAGAAGTACGCACTCGGATCAACGCCGTAGAGCAACCCCCAAATCCGCGAGGCACCGCCCCGGAGACGCCGACAATCATCCGCCGAGATACAGATGACCGTCATCTCCTCCTCCACCTGATCCGAATCTGGAACGAAGCCTCCCCGAGGCGTCCGCTTCTTCATCGCCATCTGACGTACCTCCAACACGAACCGTAATCTGTGCTTATGGTATCAACAAATAACTTAATAATCAATACCGCGCCGAAGTAAAATCAAAGGCGCAAAACCTGCCCTGCCTACCGGACAGGCAGGCTGCCGGTAGGCAGGCGCCTACATTATCATCACTCTACCCCCTCAAAGAATAGCGGACGCTAAAGGCGCGGTTTTCATTTTGGGCAGCACATTGAAGCGATGCGTGAAATTCACGAGTAAAGAAATCGCGAAGTCGGAACAATGGCGCTGTGTGAATCCCGAACCCCGCAGTGCGGGGGAAGGTTGAGTTCGCCTTGTTCCGCTCACTTCGCGGTTTTTTGCGAGTAGAATTTCCGCGAGCGGAAATCGCTGCCCAAAATGAAAACCGCGCCGAACGCTCAGCTACTCCACAAACTCCATAATCAAATCCGAAAGTTTCGATTCCTTCTCCAGCATCGCAGTGCCATGCCCCGCGTGTTCATAAATATGCAAACGCTTTTCCACATCCTTCGGTATTGCCGAAAAAATCTTCTGCGTCTCCTCGCCGTTACCGTTATCATCGCGCGATGTCACAAAAAACACGCGCGCACCCGGTTTTAATGCCTCTGCGGACGGTAAGGTCATAATGCCTCGGTAATTCACGCCCGCCGAAAGCAATATCGCGGTCGTGAAATCCGGATGGTCCGCGATGTATTTCAACGCCAAGTTGGCACCGATGGAGGCGCCCACGAGCACAACCTTATCCACCGCCACGCCTTTCGCCAGCAAGTATTTCACTGCCGCATCCGCATCCAAAATGCTTTTCTGATGTTCCTCATCGGTATATTTTGTGTAGCCGTTCGGACCGCCTTCAGATTCGCCGTGGCCACGCAAATCAATCGCGAGCGCGAGATATCCATCACTGGCAAACCGCCGCGCCAACTCATCCCATGACTCCTTAGCCGCTGGCATCATGTGCAAAAAAACCACGCCGCCCTTGGATTCCGGAACATCATAAAACGTCCCGGCGATATCAATGCCGTCCAGCGTTTTAATCGTCACTGCGACCGGCATGATGTCCATTTGATAGATGACGCCCTTAGCGGAGTTCGTATGTCACGCTCACATTCACGGTCACTTCTTCGCTCCCCGGCTCAATCGGCGCGGGAACAGGCGCACCCGCACCTTTTGCCATCATTGCTTCCGCGCCGTAAAAGCGCGGATACACGCCTCCGGAATTTTCAGAAAATGTCACCACTCGTCCGAGCCGCACACTGTTTTGCTTCGCCATAGTCATCGCTTTATCGCGCGCTTTAAGGAACGCTTCCTGCCGCGCAAGATTCTGGAACACGTCCGGATCCTCCACGGAAAAACTGATGCCATTAATCTGATTGATACCGAGCGACGGCAAATAGCCGACAATCACTTTTGCTTTCTCAAAATCGCGCAATTTCACGGAAACGGTTTGCATCAGCGTGTACCCGGAAATAAACGTTGTCTTTTTCTTTGTATCGTATTCATACCGCGGCGAAAGATTATAACCCGATGTCTGAATGTCTTTCGCTTCAACGCCTTGCGACTTCACATAATCAAGCGATGCGGCCATTTTTGTATTGTTATCCGACTGCACGGCCTCCGCAGTTTTTCCTTCAGAGACAACCGAGAACGAAACAGTTGCGATGTCCGGCGTCACTTTTGACTTCCCTTCGGCATTCACCACAATGGTGCGCGTAATCGGAAGCGACGCGAAATAGCGGCTCGCGTTCCAGGCGCAAAACGCGCTGTACGCAATGACAAGAATCAACACGACGTTCAATAAATTCCAAAAAAGCGTTTTTGCTTGAGTCATGGGCCACATATGATTTAATAACTTGTCGCTAGAGCGACTATTTGTTTCATTTCCTCCGGCTTCAAACTTGCTCCGCCTACAAGCGCTCCGCTTATTTCTTTTTCCCGGAGAAACCCGGCGGCATTTTCTTTGTTCACCGACCCGCCATAGAGTACCGGCACTGTCGCGGTGATACCGAGCCGCTGAAGCTCCTCTCCTATATATAGTACCATTCGTACTGCATTTTCCGAAGTATCTGCGACGGCATTGTTATTTGTGCTGATGGCCCAGATGGGCTCGTAGGCGACCGCAAAAGCGTTGAGGGTTAAGGGTTTGGGGTTTAGGGTCAGCAACGACAAGCCCACGCGGAGTTCGCGGGCGACAACTTCCTCCGCTTTTCCCGCGTCATGCTCCTCGCGCGACTCGCCGACACAAAGCACCGGAATAATCCCCGCCTCAACCGCTGTCTTCATTTTTTGCGCGATCATTTCGTCGGTTTCGCCAAGTTTCCGCCGGTCGGAATGACCGACAATAACATACCGCACACCAAGTGATGCGAGGTCAGCCAAAACATCCTGCGCCCCAAGCTCCGCGTTTTTCAACACGCCGCGCACGGCGTGAAGATACGTGGGTGGCGGCGCAATCACGAGCCCCTCAATATCCGTCGCGCGCGCCAACGCAACCGCTTCTTCAACGGTTGCGGGATGCATTTTCCAATTGGCAATGATAAGCTTCATACTTTACGAACCTGCCTGCCGGCCCGCTTCGCCAAAGCTACAGCGAGGCGAGCAGGCAGGTGTACGAATTCATTACGAATATACGAATGGCAACGACACTACCATTGTAACATGCGGTAGACGGATGCCATTATCGCGAATCTGACAACTACTGAATAAAGGTCATTGCGAAAGCTGATGTCCATCGGCTCGCGGCAATCTATCTTGGCGTAACGATGGCGCTATGACCAATTTTGAGCCAGCATGTTGAAGCGAGGCCATAAATTCCCGAAGCGAAAAACCGCGAAGTCGGAACAATGGCGCTGTATGAATCCCGCAGTCCGCCTAAGACGGGCGAAGGTTGAGTTCGCCTTGTTCCGGTAACCTGCCTACCGGCAGGCAGGCTTCCGCGGTTTGTAGTGAGGAGAATTTATCCGAGCGGAAACCCGCTGGGGAAAAATGGGCATAGCGCCGCCCCACTCCCACGCTTGTTCCGCTGGATCCCCGCTGGAGTTTATCCGCCTTTGGCGGGCGGGGATGACAAATTACTTCTTATTTCTTACGTCTTACTTCTTTCCAGCCGCCATCCTGTTCTCGTAGTACCACTGCAGCACATCTTTCGCGATCGGAATCGTGTTCAAGCTCCCCTCTTTGGCGTCTTCAATAAGCACGAGCATGGCAATCTCCGGGTCCTCTGCCGGCGCGTAGCCGACGAAAAACGCGTTTACTTTCGTGTTGTTTTGGATCTGGGCGCTGCCGGTTTTTCCCGCGACGCTCAACGGCAACGACGACAGGAGATGCGCCGTGCCATAATCTTTTTGTACGGCGGCATTCATTCCCTGCTGCACTTCGTGAATTTCGCTTACAAAGTCGGAAAAATCCCGTATGTCATGGGGGTGCGCCACCTCCACCGCCTCGCCCTTTGCATTCCGGATTTCCTCCATCAGGTACGGCTGTTTTTGATGTCCGCCCGCGCCGATGGCGCCGATAAAGGAAATAAGCCGCAAAGGAGTCACCATCATGTCGCCCTGGCCGATGCTCACGTTATAAGTGTCTCCGATTCTCCACGGCCGGCCGGTGCGGCGCTCGTGTTCCGCGGGACCATAAAAAATTCCGGATGCTTCTCCGGGCAAATCAACGCCGGTGCGGTCCGCAAAACCGAAGTTGCGCCAGTACGACTCAATGCGCGCCACTCCCAACCCCTTCTTGTCGCCGAAGCCGCCGCCGAGCACATAGAAATAAATATTACTGGAACGCGCCAGGGCCGAATACAAATTCACCCAGCCGTGCGCTTTCCAGTCCAAAAACTTGCTCGGATGCGCGGGGTCATATGGATTTGCAAGCTCCAAAACGCCGGATGAAAATACCGACGAGGTCGGGTCAACCACTCCCTCGTGGAGTCCCGCTAAGGCCATCATCGGCTTGATGGTGGAACCAGGGCTATACACGCCGGAAACGGCGCGATTGAACAGCGGATGCGCCACGTCGCGGAGTAAGCGGCTTTTTTCAGAGTTCTTTCCCGAAAGCGTAAACAGGTTGTCATCGTAACTCGGCAAATTCACGAGCGATAAAATTTCTCCCGTCTTCGGATTCAAGATAATGCCCGAGCCCGCGCTGCGCCCGAGTTCACGCAACCCTTGCCGCATGCGATCATAAAAGTATTGCTGCAGCTCCGCGTCAATGGTGGTGTGCAGCGTATCGCCGGGCGCGGGCTCCACACTCACGCGCTTCTCCAAAACATTACCATGCACGTCGCGCATCACGCGCTCGTAGCCGTCGTTGCCGCGGAGCAGCGCGTCATAAAACGCCTCAAGCCCGTCTTTGCCTTGAATGGCGCGGCCGACGTCGCCGATGCCGGTGTAACCCAAGAGATGCGCGAAGGCCGATCCGTAGAGATAATTTCGGCGATAATCGTTTGCGATTTCCACCGCCGGATCATTTAAGCCTTTCAAGGCGATCGCGGTTTCAACCGACACGCCCTGTTCCAGTAGCAACTGCAACTGCCGCTCCAGATCCACGCCGGCGACGATGTCTCCGATATCACCCTGAAGTTCATCGGAGGGCAAGATTTCACGCAGACGCTCAATGAACGTGAGTCTAGCCTCCGGATCTTTTTTCAAAAATTCGGGAACATTCAGAAACACGCTGAAGATCGGCTCATTACGCACGAGCGGTGTGCCGGACCGATCCACAATGACGCCGCGCTGCGCCGGCAGCACCGTCTCTTTACTCACGTTTCCCGCCGCGCGCGCAACATAAAAATCTCCACGCACAATATTGAGATACCCGACACGGGCAAACATGGCCGTAACCGCAAAAAATGAGACGATGACCGCGCCGACAAAAACTGAATGATGTAGCGGCAACTCCAAAGACTCCGGAGCTCGAGCAAGTCCGTCAAACATCGCTTCTTCAAAATGCAAATCATCGTCTGTCATAGGATGTAAACAATGTCAGCGTAAACGATAAAACAGCTGCTATAAAAAGTTCCGTGAGTAACGCGCCGCGAACGGAAAACATCGCCCGGTTCGTCAATGCGTAAAATCCGGCAACTCCCGCGGCAGAGAGCACCGGATTCAACAACGCCGGATGTAGCGGCGCGAAGCGCCGACCGAGGAAAATAAGGAGCGCAGTGAGCAGTAGCGCAAGCGATGCCCATTCAAACACCAGGGCAGTTTTCAGCATAACCACGCCCGCGATCACCAAAAACACAAACGCGCTTCGCGGTACGGTCATAAGCAGCGCCGGAAGTCCTGCCATAAAAAAATTCGTATTTGAACCGAACATAGTAAGCACGCGCGACGACTGCGCGCCGATAAATACAAGGAACAACACCGAGAAAATAATTGTGCGAAGCGAAGATGTGGAGCGCATGGGTTAACGCATAACAAACACCGTCGACAAGTCGTGCAAACTATACGGTAGCACAAGCGACGCCTCCACGAATGCGGCGCCCGGATTTTCCCGCACCTCGGAAACGCTCCCGACAACAAGGCCATAGGGCAAATCGCGGCTTGTTGCGTACACCGGATCACCGACCACAATGGGTTTGACCCTGGCGATAAGCGTCACAACAGGGCTCGCTCCGCCGCGCAAAAGTCCATTCACCGCCGAGGAACCGATACGCACGGGAATGTCATGCGTGGGGTCAAACACCGTCCGGACTTCGCTCCAATCGTTACCAACGCGAACAACCTGGCCCAAAAAGATTCCTTTAGCGGCAAGCACGGCAGCGCCTTCACGGATGCCCATAGAGGCGCCGCCGACAATCGTCACTACGGATTTATCGTTCAGCGGGTAAAGCGCGTACACTTTCGCGGCAATAAGGGGCGCATCATGACGGGGAAAGTCATTCTTCCGTGCCAGAAGTTCCGCGCGCAAGCTTTGGTTTTCAAGGTGCGTGTCGCTCAACTCCTTTGCAATATCAAGCCGCAAAAACGCGCCCTTCACGAAAAGAAACGGCAGAGCGAAGGCGCTTTTGACTTGTCCAACAAGCGAATTGGTCGCCCGCGCAAAAACACCTCCATAAAAAATGGCTCCGAGCAAAAATACGGTCACACACACGATAATAAGATAGCGCATCCTCGTTTATTCGCATTATTTGCCTCCATTCGCATTACCTGCCTGCCGGCAGGCAGGTTCGTGATTACTACAATGTAATCTCCCGCGGCGTAAACGGATTGTGCAGTATCGCAATATATTTATCAAAATTTTCCACGGCAATTCCGGTGCCGCGCGCGACGCACGTCAAAGGATCTTCCACGATCGTCGCCGCAACCTGCAAATCCTTACTGATATATTGGTCAATGCCGCGCAGCAAACTGCCACCGCCGCAAAGATAAATACCGCGCCGCAGAATATCTCCCGCAAGCTCCGGAGGAGTCACCTCAATCACTTCCTTAATGGACTCGGTGATGGTTTTGAGCGACTTACCGATTGCCGCGCGCGCCTGCGCGTCGCGCACCACGACCTCGTTCGGTAATCCCGTCGCCAAATCCCTTCCCCGCACCGTCATTTCCATTTTCTGCTCCAAGGGAATCGCGGAACCGATGGTGACTTTCAGCTCCTCCGCCGTCGGGTCGCCGATCGCAAGCCGGAATTCATCGCGCACAAAACGGATAAGGTCTTCGTTCAGCCGGTCGCCCGCGATTTTCAGACTTTTCGCGATAACCGTTCCGCCCATGGAAATAACCGCGATTTCCGTCGTGCCTCCCCCGATGTCCACGATCAGGTTCGCGGTCGGTTCGTCCACCGGCAATCGGGCGCCCAAGGCAGCCGCAATGGATTCCTCAATAATAAATGCTTTGTGTATTCCCGCGCCTACCACCGCGTCTTCAACGGATTTCCGCTCCACTTCGGTCAAATTACTGGGAGCCCCAACCACCGCGCGGCGATAATGCCACAACTTTCCGGTACCGACCGTACGCATAAAATGCCGGAGCATTTCCTGTGTTGTTTCAAAATCCGAGATGACACCGTTCGTAAGCGGCCGCACCACGTTCACATGACTCGGCGTGCGCCCCACCATTTTCCGCGCCTCCTCGCCCGAGGCAACCACAACACCCGTCTTGCTGTTTATAGCAACCACTGACGGCTCGTTGACCACAATGCCACGTCCGGCAACGTAAATCAGCGTGTTCGCCGTACCGAGGTCAATGCCGATATTTTTTGTGAAATAATCTAAGAACTTCATATATTACTTAAACATCACCAACAGTTTTGTTGCGGAAATAAGTTTTACCTTACCGCTCGCCCGCTCCTTCACCTCCACCTTCTTCGCCGCGACGGTTTTTGCGCTAACAAGGACACGAAGCGGCGCGCCGATTAAATCCGCGTCCGCAAATTTTTCGCCGGCGGAAACAGCGCGGTCGTCAAACAGCACTTCAACGCCACGCTTCATCAAATCCGCATACAGTTTTTTCGCCGCCGCCCGCTCTTTCGCGCCGTCACCCAAAAGCACGAGATGCACGTCAAACGGAGCGATGGATTTTGGCCAGATGATTCCGCGGTCATCGTGGCTCACCTCAACAACCGTCGCGACAATGCGGGATGGACCGATGCCATACGAACCCATAATCACGGGTTTTGACGCGCCATCCTTGTCTAAAAACTTCACACCGAAGGCATCTGCGTAACGCGTGCCAAGCCGGAACACGTTCGCAACCTCAATCGCGTTGCCGCTCATAATTTTTCCGGAACATTTCGGGCACTTCCCGTCCGGAGCAACCATCGCAGGATTCGCGATTTCTTTATTCTGCGCGTAGTGACACTTTTCACAATAATAGACGGTGTCCTCGCCCGAAGAAGCAAGCACCTGGAACTCATGCGTATATTCGTTGGTGAAGGCACCGCCCGCGGCTTCGGCAATCACATACTGAAGGCCGATGCGCTTCATAATTTTTTCATACGCTTTGATGACCGTCGCGTAGTAGGCATCCAAGCCCGCTTTGTCGGCATGGAAACTGTAGAGGTCTTTCATCATAAACTCTCGTCCGCGGAGCAAACCGTTCTTCGCGCGCGGCTCCGAACGGAACTTCGTCTGAATCTGGTACACCGCCTTGGGCAGATCTTTATATGACTGGATAAAATGCTGCGCGATTGCGGTGATGACCTCCTCGTGCGTCCAACCCAAACCGAACTCTTCGCCGGCTTGCGTCTTCAATTTATATATGACGTCCACATCCCAACGCTTGGATTTCTCCCAATACTCTTTCGCAACCAGCGCGTTCATCAGCAGCTCCTCCGCGCCGATGGCGTTCATTTCTTCGCGGACAATGTTCACCACCTTTTGCAGCACACGGAATCCCAGCGGCAAGAACGTAAACACGCCCGCCGACATTTTTCGGATAAATCCCCCGCGAAGTAAATACTTCGCGTTCACCGCTTCCTCATCCTTCGGGAAGGCCTTTGTAGTTTTTGAAAAAAGTTGAGAGAAAAGCATGGCCCGCATGTCATTGCGAGAGCCCCGCCCTGCGGGGCTGTGGCAATCTTACATTACTCAAAAGCTCACTACGATTGTAACAACATCAAAAAGAAAAGCAAATGGAAATGCCAGACCCCTCGGGAATCTGGCATTCGTTTCGGTTGCGACGACTTAAAGAAAGAACGGGAGGAAGAGGAGTCGGGCGAAGACAGACAACGTTGCTCCAAGTATGAAGATGTCCCCAACGCTAAACGCCAACACCCTTCTTCCAACGTTGCAGACGAAGATATCCGACAAGAACACAAACTTAGCGCTCTGCGTAATCGGGCAGTAGGTGGCGCCATCCCCACATGCCTCCGAAGATTCAACAAGTCCGACCGGCATCCGTCCGCTGTTTGCCCACATACAGAGACGGTTACAACTACCTCCAATGCCGCATACGATCATAGGAGCAAGAAGGATGAGGTATGTACCGTAGTCGCCGTGCGCCGTCTGATGAGCGCCGTCACCCCAACGCAGCCAAGCGAGCGTCTGCAAAAGCGCAGCGACTATTGCCGACTGGCTAGCGACAGTCGCCCAACGACGCACGCTCATACCCTGATCCATGACTTACCTCCTGTACTGCAAAACTTCTTAATGCTGAGAAAATGGTAGCAAGAAAGCACTCATCCGTCAACGCGCGCTAAACCCCAGCCCGCGTTTGTACTACCGCCTGCTTGGACTTCTCCATCAACACTGCGCGTAATTTCGCAGCGGTTTCGGCGCCAACGCCGTCAATGTGCGCCATTCTACCGGAAAACAACCCCGCAGTTTCCAAATGCACGTCGTAGAGTCCGAAAATACGGTCAAACACGTCCTGATCAACGTAAATGTTTTGGATCTTATTATACGCGAGCGATATCTCTACGCGACTGATAAAACCTTTACGGATAATAATCTCGTCGTCTTTTAAATCGTAAAAATAATTTCTGAAATAACACACTTCGCGGATAATGGAGTAGATGGTCATGATCACGGCAAAGACCGCGGCAAAGAAAAAGACGCCCGCCATCGCGTTGAACTCCGACGTGCCATTTTTGATAAAAAACTTAAGCCCGAGAGCAAACGCGCCGAAAAACGCTACGAGAAACAGGTACGTAATGCTCCCGCCAAGAACTTTTTTCACCACCTTGCGTTTTTCCAACGGAAACTCCGCGCACGTTGTTCCAGAAATACATGAGGTTTGTCGTAAAAACATAAGATTTAAAATAATCGTACCACGTCCCGCGCCGTCACCGTTAAAATCAACGCAAGCAAAATAATGAATCCGGTCGCGTTCGCGATCATTTCAAACCGCGGGGAAAGCCGCGAACCTTTGATTTTCTCAAATACCAAGAAGAGCAGCCGGCCGCCGTCCAAGGCCGGAAACGGCATAATATTCAGCACTGCGAGGTTCAATGAAATCGCGCCGATGAGCTGCAGCAGAAACGCGAGTCCCAACAAACCGGTTTGCTGCGCCACGGAAAAAATGCCGACGGGCCCCACAAATCCTTCAAGCAGCTTTCCCTGCGTAAAGAGCGACACGAGGATGCTCCATAGCCCCACAACCACCGACGCCATCATAATTGCCGACTGCACAAACCCTTCGCGGAGCGCGGCAAAGAACGGCAATGGCGCCGCGCCTGCTTCAGCAATAACAACGCCCAGCACTCCCCCGCCCGCATTTGCCGCGCGAGGAGTTGCGCTGACCGCAATGTGTTTACCCCCGCGCACAATGTTCACGGTAATTGCTTCACCAACATGCGCGCGGACATAGCCGGTGAAGGCGCTCCCCTCAATGAAGCCGGTAATAAAATCTCCCGCGAGAAGCCCCGCCTCGGTTGCGGCAGAACCGGGCAGCACGCGGTCAATCAGCAACCCCCGCGGCGTACCGATGAAAAGTACCGTGGAAACAATGAGCCATCCGAGCACCACATTCATCGCAACTCCGGCCGCAATCACCACTAACCGCTTCCACGCCGGCTGCGCAATAAAACTCCGCTCGTCATTCATATCCGCCATTCCGGCAGTTTCGCCGTGCAGACGCACAAACCCGCCGAGCGGCAGGAGATTGACGCTATACATGGTCTCGCCGCGCGTTTTCCCGAAGAGGCGCGGCGGAAACCCGATGCCGAACTCATCCACGCGCACGCCAAACGCCTTCGCGCAAATAAAATGCCCGAACTCGTGAGCGAGGATGAGCAAAGCGATGCCGAGGATAGTTAAAAAAATAATCATTCGTTGATCTCCTTCACCTTCGCCGCCAAATGCTCTTCAACACTCTTATTCGCCTTGTCCACCGCTTCCTGCGCTTTTTTCCTCAACGCGAACTTTTCATTTTCTGAAATTGCTTTTTCTTTTTCGGCGCGTTCTATTTTTTTCATCGCCTCATCGCGGCTGCCGCGGATACTGATACGATGCTCTTCGCACACTTTTTTCGCGAGCTTTTCTATTTCCGCGCGGCGTTCACCGGTCATCGCGGGCAGCGTGACGCGGACGATTGTCCCCTGCACCGCGACGGAGAGTCCAAGATTCGCGGCTTCAATACCTTTCGCAATAGCCGCGAGCGAATTCTGATCCCACGCGCTGATGAGCAAATCGCGCGGCGGAGCAACGGTGATAGAGCCGAGCTGCTTAATCGTCATCCGCGCGTCCATATAATCCACCGCAACATCTTCAATCATTTTTGGCGACGGACGATTGGTGCGCAGCCCCGAAAGTTCACTCTTTAAATTCTCCCCGATACGTTTTAACTTTTCCTCAAAATCTTTGATGTCCATAATATTTTTATCATATAGAAAAAATACCCCAAGCGCAATTTTGTTATGCTTATATACAGCACACGAACAAGATTTCTATCGGAGGTTACCTTGTGGAACCGAAGTTGGAAGTGGAACCCGTTTGACACGAAGCACCTGTGGACAGACAAACTACGCAAAGGCATCGCGGACGTTCAGCCGCACGTGCCGGACGTAGACATCCAGTGGATGGTGAAGGCGATACTCTGCCACTTCGCGGTGGGTGTCATACTCGGATGGATCATCACGGCATTGCTCACCAAGCGCCCCGCACCGCCCGCGCATCCCAAGAAAGAGTTTCTGCTGCAGAGGTCCTACTTCTGGCTTCGCGTGAAACTCTACAATATCTTCCCCTGGGGCTTGAATGGGTACGCCGCATGCATGGCGCTGCTCTGCGGAGTCGCGAGCTGGGCGCCGGACATTGATCACGTTTCCATTCCATTCGGACACCCAAGCGGCCGCATCGCTCACCCGCTATTCCTCGCATTCGGCGTAGTCGTCGCTCCGTACTCGTACGCATGGATCCGGAAATTGAAATCGTTCAACGCCGACGACGAAGAGCTGAAGCCCTACATCTTCTGGCTCATCATCTCCATCGCGTTCATCGCGCATGTCGTGGAAGACTTCACGCTTTCGTGGTGGTAGTCATCCAGAGCCCGGTCTGTTCAACAGCCGGGCTCTTCACTTTTTAAAATCAAAAGGCTTTAAACTAAAAAGTGCCGAAGGCGCTACATTATCATCACTTCACCTCCTCCTTAATACGACACAGGAAGCGTGGGCGTGCTTTCGAGCGAGCATGTTGGAGCGATACTATGCACAACCGAGATATTCCACCGCGCTGTTCTTTTTCGTCACCTAAGCGCAGCCGAGTAAGAAAACAACGAACGGAGGGAAGAATTTTTAGTTTAAATTGTGGGGACAGAAAATCCTGAGGCCCCGCGGTGCGGGGCCGAAGGAGGAATGCGGGGACCCCACAATTTATCTAAAAATTCAACCGGAGTGAATTGGCTTTCTCGAGGCGGAGCGGGTGAGAAAAAGAACAGCGCGGTGGAATAAAAACCGTGAACGAGAAGGTGCGTTCACGCATCCAACAGCGTCTCCAACTGCAACTTCCTATTCGTATTAAAATCCTGCATCTTCGCCCACCTCTCCGTCAGCCGTCCCATCAGTCGCACATGCTTCACTGGATCCTTATGACACTCCAGCAGCAAGTGCCGCACGAAATGCGCGAGCAGTTGCTCGGCGCGCGGAAGCTCCTCGGCTTCCAGCACATCCGCAATAATAACTTTCCGCTCCGCGGCCGTACCGGCAATAAATTTCTTGGCGAACTGCGCCGCTTTTTTCTCGGTATCAGAAAGCTCTTCGTCCTCCGCGCCGCCTACATATATTTTTTGGAACCGCGAAACAAGCGGCGCCACAAGCGCCCTCGGGTCAAGCGCACTCATCAACATCAGCCCGTGCTCCGGCGGCTCCTCCGCGGTTTTCAACAACGCATGCTGCGCCTCGGCGGTTAACGCATCCGCGCCGTTCACAAAAAGCGTTTTCCGCGGCGCGCGCAACGGTTTTTGCCACAAAAAGTTAATGGCATCCCGCACGCTGTCAACGCTGATCTTGCCGGCATCGTCCGGACAAAGCTCCCGGCTATCAATATATGGGGAGGTACACACGGTCTTCCCGCACTCAAGCAGCGCGACAATCTCCCGCCCGACGCGAGCCATGGCCGATGGCGACTCTCCCCAAAAGAGATACGCATGGCCTAAACGCCCTTCGGCAACTAACGATTTAAAATCTTTTATTAAGGAGTGTGCGCTTGTAGACATCGAGGTGGTTCAAAATAAGTCCGGCGCCTTTAGCAACGCAGAACAAGGGCTCGTCCGCGATATACGTCTCCACTCCCGTCATGCGCTTAAAGAAATCATCTATCCCCCGCAAATGTCCGCCGCCACCCGAAACGATGATGCCCTGTTCCATAATGTCGGCCACGAGTTCCGGCGGGGTGCTGTTGAACACATTTTGTACTGTCGTCGCGATTTCAATAAGCAAAGGATTCAAGCTTTCGGCAATTTCGTTGGAGTTCAGCACGATGTCGCGCGGCAATCCGTACACCAGGTCGCGGCCGCGGATCTGGTATTCCAATTTTTCTTTTGACGGAAGCGCCGCGCCGATCTGGATTTTCACCGCCTCCGCGGTCTGCTCGCCGATGGAAAGCGAATACTTGCGCTTCACATAATCAATGATCGCCTGGTCAAATTTGTTGCCGGCAACCCGCAAGCTCGCCCACGACACAATGCCGCCGAGCGAAATGACCGCGACCTCGGAGGTGCCGCCGCCGATATTGATGATCATATTGCCGGAGTGATGGTTGATGGTGATACCGGCACCGAGCGCCGCCAAAATCGGTTCTTTCACGATATACACTTCTTTTGCTCCGGCCTCGCGCCCGGCATTGATGACGGCGCGCCGCTCAACCGAAGAAACGCCCGCGGGAACGGAAATCACGACTTCCGGCTTTACGATATTAAATGAGCCGCATGCTTTCGCGATGAAGTACTTGAGCATCGCCCGCGTAATATAGTAGTCGGCAATAACGCCGTCTTTCATCGGACGGTATGCCACAATGTCGTCCGGCGTGCGGCCGATCATGTCTTTGGCTTCGCGGCCGACCGCCAAAACCGTGTTGTCGGGTACGCTCATCGCAACAATAGTCGGTTCGTTGATAACAAACCCTTTACCCGGCACAAACACAATCGTGTTCACCGTGCCGAGATCTATTCCTATCTTTCTCGTAAACATATCAGTGCTTCTATCGTAGCTAATCTTGTAAAAAAGTCCAACTCTTAAAAAATTTCTAAATCCTAAGCACCAAATCCTAAACAATATCACAACTCAAAGCACAAAATTCAAAACTTTGGATTTTGATATTTGAATTTGTTTAGAGTTTAGATATTGGGATTTCGGATTTATTAGGCACTCATTCAAACTCAAGATTGTCTAACGATATCGGCTCCGAGTTGCCGCAAGCGTTTCTCAATTGCCTCATAGCCGCGGTCAATTTCTTCAATGCCGGAAATGACGGACTCACCCGTGGCGGTCAATGCCGCGATGATGTGCGCAATACCGCTCCGCAAATCGCGCACCGTAACATTTGCCCCGTGCAATGGCGTCGGTCCGTTAATCACCGCGCTGTGATTAAAACCTTTGCCATTAAACCGGCACGTCAGTTCACCGAGACATTTTGCAAACACGGTGATGTCCGCGCCCATAGCATTTAAATCCGCAGTATAGCCGAAGCGGTCGTCGTAGACAGTTTCGTGAATAATTGAGGCTCCATTCGCCTGCGTCAAAAGCACCGCGAACGGCTGCTGCCAGTCGGTCATAAATCCCGGGTGCGGGTCTGTTTCAATCTCGGTGGCCTTGAGTTCTCCGGATCGCCAAAAACGGATACCGCCGTCTTTCACTTCATACTCTCCTCCGATACGCCGCAGCGTGCTTAAAAATGTGCTCATGTGATCCTGCACCGCTCCGCGCACAAACACATCGCCGTCGGTCGCAACCGCAAGGCACGCGAATGACACCGCTTCATTCCGGTCGGGAATCACAGCGTGGGTCACGCCGTGGAGTTTTTTGACGCCATCAATATGAAACGCGCGGTTGGCGCCGAGTTCAATGATGGCGCCCATTTTTTGCAGCATCTTCACCAGCTCCTTCACCTCCGGCTCGCGCGCGGCATTATAAATGCTCGTCCTTCCCTCGGCCAGCACCGCCGCTAATATAATGTTCTCCGTCGCGCCAACGGACGGATACCGCAACCGGATTTTTGTTCCGTGCAAACCGTTTTTTGCCGTGGCAACATAACGTTCATCCGCAACTTCAATCGTTGCACCCATCGCACGCAGCGCCTCAAGGTGAATGTCCACCGGCCGCGCGCCTATTTTATCTCCACCCAAAAACGGAATCTCGGCCTCCCCCACGCGCGCCAAGAGGGGCCCTAACGCCAAGATGGGTATACGATTTTTTCTGGAAAGCGAACCGACGCGGGAATTTTTAATCTCCGACGTTTTGATACGGAGGGTTTTTCCATCGCGCACAATCTCGCTCCCGATCATGCGACAAAGCTCTTCAGTAATCTCAACCTCCCCGATTTCGGGAACATTGGAAAACACGCACTCCTCGTCCGTCAAAAGCGACGCAATGAGCATTTTGCTCGCCGCATTTTTTGCGCCGGAAAGCGCAATTTCTCCTTTTAGTTTTTTTCCTCCGCGGATGATGAAACGCATATCGCCATCATCGTACACCCGAACATTGAAAAATAAAAGCAGTTGCTTGTCGCAGTCGCTGTGCCGCTCTATAATGAAACAAGTTTCGAGGCCGCGCTTACAAAAGGAGGCGCCATGAGAACGTACGTTGTGGTTGCGGTGCTGGCATGCGCATTGGCGATTGCCGCGAGCAACGCACTTGCTGAAAACCCTGATCCGAAGCCCAGCCGCGACTACCCACTCTACGAAGCTCCGGAGTACAATAACGCGAGCTGTATCTACGTCACGTTTTACGTGCTCGGCGCTTCGCGATACTCATTCAGTATGTCGGTGGATATCAACACCATTGACGTGCAGCTGCGCACCGACGGTGGCGATTACACCTCGCTCTTCTGCCGTGGAATCACAGAGGCCGGTGGCTCGTGTACTTCCGCGACCATTCTCGTGCCGGTGAAGGAGGACGTGGAAACGTGGAGGGCGGAGGTGAAGCGCTGGAAGGAATTGCGCAAGAAATACCTTGACTCGCTCCCCAAGCCCCGCCGCATTCTGCCAAAGAAACGCTAGACGCCCCAGCCCCGTATCGAGCTCTGCTCGGTACGGGGGTTGTCTTTTAATAAAACGTCGTAAATGCTAGGTTTTTTTGCATGCTATTGACAAACCATAGTAATGTATGCTAGTATATCCAATAGAACTCGTGAGGGCACGGTGCCATCACGAAGTAAGAACCAATGAGTGGAGTGTTGCGATGATGACGAAACTCGAGGCGATCTGTGATTTCCTGTGGGTGCTCCAGGCGTTCCTGCGCGGCAAGGTGCTGCGCCAGAAGGCCTACCGCCCGAACACGAACGGCTTCCGCCTCCCGGTGTCATGCACCGTCGAGCGCATGCTGATGCTCACACGGTGGTGGGGCTACCGGCCGATGACGCTGGAGGAGGTTCAGATGCTGATGCGCGTGCTGGAGAATCGCTCGCCGAGCGCGCGGTTCGTCCCGTACATCAGCTTCAACGGCAGCGAATGGGCTTGCCGTGACTGGCTGGGCGATGGCAGCGGCCTGGATCCCCGCTGGCATACCAACTCCATCACATTCGTAAAGTGAAAACGCATGAGAGGGAGCAGTCGCCTGGGCGACTGCTCCCCTCCTCAATTAAGTTCCTAACGCTGTTAGTGGCTTTGAGAGGAAAAAGAAGAGTTGTCATTCCCGCCCGCCGAAGGCGGATAAACTCCGGTTTCGGAATTGTTTTTTTTACGCGACAACTACATACTGAAGTCAGCGTTAGGTTAGAACCCATCTCAAAAAGAGGTGCGCACATGGGGAAGCAGAAGGTCCCATTCCTCGTTCCGCCCGGCCCCGCGAGAGACATGATTCTCGCCGGGACGAAGACCGCTACGATTCGCGTCGGTGACCGTATGTGTTCCGTGGGTGACGAGCTGGTGCTCTACTGTCACATCGTGCCGTGGGTGGTCATGGCGGATGTCGTGAGTGTCCGCCGCTGCAAGCTCGATGAGGTGACTGCGCAGGAATTTGCGGACGCCGGGCACGACGGCCCTACGTCTGTGTCCGCGGCCAAGCAGTTCATCGCACATCTGAAGCCGTACTACCCGGAGATTTGCCCAGACTTCATCGTCACCGTCATCCGCTTCACGAACGTCCGTGGAGCACTCGTGGACGAATACAAAGCGACCGCAGAGAAAAAGTTCTGCTCAGAATGTGGGCCGCGCGGTCACGACCAAAAAACACAGGGCTTTCCCGTGGTCGTACGCAATAAAAAGGTCTTCTGCAAAACATGCGGCGCCTACGTCCGCCCGCTTTATTCCTAGCCCACGCACAAAATCCCAGCCCCGTACCGAGCTCTGCTTGGTATGGGGTCTGTCTTTTAATAAAACCCTTGTAAATGCTGGGTTTTCATGCTATTGACAAACTTACACGATGTATGCTAATATATACACAGAACAGCGCAGGCTCTTGGGATGCACAGCGTATCTCGAGCGATTCCCTGCGCAAGAAACAACAAGGAGGCTATCATGAAGCGTTCTCGCATTCTCTGCTTCTCGGAAAAGGACGGGGTGGGAATCGAGGAGACCGACTCTGGGGAGCTCATCATGTTCGCGGTGGACATGAGGAGACCTCTCTGCTGGAGCTGCGGGGGGTTCGCAGAGAAAAAGTTGCGCCGCTGTTCGCAGTGCGAACACGAAGCGATCATCAACCTCTAGATCGCACCATCTAACGACGCAAGGGGAAGCACCGTGCTTCCCCTCCTCAATTAAGTCCCTAAACTTGTTTGGTGGCTTTGAGAGGAAAAGGCCGCTTGCTCATCTCAAAAAGTTCGGTTATAGTACAAAATATCATGACTGTTGTAACAGAAAAAAGGTTGCTCCGAGAAATGAGCATATTGAAACGCGACGTCGCGGCGCTCAAAACCGTGATTTTGGCGCAGACAAAAGATCCCGAGGGTGAATACCGTAAAGGTTTTGTCAAAGCAGTACTGAAAGCCGCGAAAACAAAACCGCGTTATACGTACGACCCGAAAACCTTCTTGAAGTTGGTTTCGTAGCACACCGATTTTCCACGAATGTATACGCTTCTTTTGAGAGATAGTTTTGTCGCATCAGCAAAACGGCTTAATATAAAGACGAAGGTGCGGCTAAACACCAAACTGCACGCGTTCGCAAGCAATCCTTTTTACTCAACGCTTCACACGAAGCCGCTGCATGGAAAGTTAGATGGCCTTCATTCATTCCGCATCGGGCGCGACTATAGAGTAGTGTTCCAATTTCTGCAGAATAAAACCATTGCGCTCGTTGACATTGCGCGCAGGGATAAGGTTTATCAATAAGTCACGTCTCTTGCTTTTTTCTTTTAGCTTTGCTATAGTGTAAATAACGTTACTGACTCCTCGTATTTTCCCTTTGTTAATGGATTATTTCCTTACTCTCTGATTCGCTACGTAGAGGTAATAGAACCTCTTGCGATTTCTGTTGCTTAAAAATAGATGCTGCTAAATCGGGCGGGTGGTGAAATGGCAGACACGTAGGCTTCAGGAGCCTATGGCCGCAAGGCCGTGAGGGTTCGACTCCCTCCTCGCCCACAACAGTAAAAACATTACAAATTAATTCGCATTATTCGCCCCGCCTTCGCCCCGCTCGGCGGGGCTACGGCGGGCAAGGATTACTTCAAAATGATCAAAAACCCAAACACAACTAAGCGTCAGCAGCCTAAGTTCCCGGGCATTGTCCGGGCGCACGATTTTCGCACCCACCGCGCGGCGGCATCAAAAACAATTTCCGTAGCCGGCGAAGAAGATGTGTTGCGCATCGCGCCGTTAGGCGGCCTGGAAGAAATCGGCCGCAATTCCATGTTCTTTGAGTACAAAAACGAAATCGTCATCATTGACATGGGCATTCAATTTCCGGAAGAAGAAACCCCGGGCATTGACTATATTTTGCCGAACGTCTCCTATCTTGAAAAAAAGAAGCAAAACATCAAAGCCGTCATCATCACGCACGGCCACTACGACCACATCGGCGCCATCCCCTATTTGATGGATAAGCTCGGCAACCCGCCGATTTACACCACTGCCTTGACGAAAGAACTCATCGCGAAGCGCCAAGAGGAGTTTCCGAACGCGCCACGGCTCCGCTTTGTCGTCGTGAAAGGCGAAGACAAAACCGTCATCTCGCGCTACTTCTCCGCGGAATTTTTCGGCGTGGATCACACCATTCCGGATACCACCGGCGTGTTGTTAAAAACTCCGGCGGGAAACATCGCGAACTGCGCGGACTTCCGCATTAATTACGACGCAGCAGGCGGACCGTTAAGCTTGAATGAATTTGAGCGCATCGGAAAGCTCGGCGTGGATGTGTTGATGCTGGACAGCACCAACGCGGACGAAGAAGGCCGCTCTGTTTCCGAGCGCGAAGTGGAAAAGAATATTGAAAAGCTGTTCAAGAGCACATCGGGCCGCATCGTCCTCGCCACATTTTCCTCAATGCTTACCCGCATTGCGGAAATCTTGAAGATTGCGGAAAAAGTCGGCCGCCACGTGGCGATCAGCGGCTTCTCCATGAAGGCCAACATTCAGATTGCGCAAAACCTCGGCTACATCAAAGTGAAAAAAGGGCTTATCATTCCGCTTGAGGAAATACATAAGCACAAAGACGACAAAATCCTCGTGCTCTCTACCGGAGCGCAGGGCGAGTCCAACGCCTCGCTCATGAAAATCGTGACAGGCGAAAACCGCTTCGTGCGCATCAAGCCCGGCGACATGGTCATCTTCTCCTCATCGGTCATTCCGGGAAATGAACGGAGCGTGCAAACACTGAAAGACAACCTCTCGCGGCAGGGCGCGAAAGTGTTCACGTCAAAAATTATGGACATCCACTCCTCGGGTCACGCGCCGCAGGAAGAGTTGAAAGATGTGATCCGCCTCATGAAGCCAAAGTACCTCATGCCTATCCACGGCTACTATTATATGCGCTCGGTTTCGGCGGAATTGGGCCAAAGCGTGGGGCTCAAAAAAGAGCAGACGATTGTCGTTGATAACGGCGAAGTGCTGGAGCTCGGCAAAAAAGGACTGCGCGTTTCGGGAGAGCGCGTGGACACCTACTATGTCATGGTAGACGGTCTCGGCGTCGGCGACGTGGAAGAAGTGGTACTCCGCGACCGGAAAATCCTGTCGCAGGAAGGCATGGTCGTCATCATCATGACGATGGCGAAAGAAGGCAACCGGATGGTAAAAAATCCGGACATCATTTCTCGCGGCTTCATCTACCTCAAAGAAAATCAGACTATGCTTGAAGAAATCCGGAAACGCTTGCGCAACATCACCAGCCACATCCCCTCCGACCACGCCATTGACCCGGAATACTTGAAAGGTATGATCCGCGACCAGATCGGCCAATACCTCTACACCAAGACCAAGCGCCGCCCGATGGTGCTGCCGGTGATTATTGAGATATAATCTCAATATAAATCCTAAATCCCAATATCTAAGCTCTAAACAATTTCAAAGCACAAAATTCAAAGCGTTCTGTTTTTGAACATTTGGATTTTGAGATTGTTTAGGATTTAGTGCTTAGAAATTAGAATTTCTCACACATGGTCAAACCTATATTAATTTCAGGTATCCAACCAAGCGGTAAACTGCATTTAGGTAATTACTTAGGTGCTTTAAAAAACTTCGTTGAGTTGCAGCACTCGGGGAAATACGATTGCATCTTTTTCATCGCCGACCTACACTCGCTCACGGAAACGTATGATCCCGAAACAAAGCCGGGCCAAATTCTTGACCTTGCGGCGAGCTATCTTGCCCTGGGTCTTGATCCGAAAAAATCAACGATCTTTGTGCAGTCCCAAGTTCCGCAGACAACCGAGCTTGCGTGGATCCTCGGAACGCTCACGCCGTTCGGCGAACTCCGCCGGATGACGCAGTTCAAAGACAAAGCCGAGTCGCAGGCCTGCCTGTCCGGTAGGCAGGAAGAAAATGTGAACGTCGGCCTCTTCACCTATCCCGTGCTTATGGCGGCGGATATTTTGCTTTATCATCCCCAATTCGTTCCCGTGGGCGAAGACCAACTGCAACACTTAGAACTCACGCGCACGCTTGCACGGAAGTTCAACAGCCGTTATGGAGAAACATTTCTTGAGCCGAAGCCGCTCATGACTGCAGTGCCGCGCTTGATGAGCATCGCCGACCCGATGAAAAAAATGTCTAAGTCGCAACCGGACGGCTGCCTTTTTATTGACGATGAACCTGCGGCGATTGAGGCAAAACTGAAACGCGCGGTGACGGATTCCGGAAACGAGGTAAAATATGACGAAAAACAAAAACCCGGCATTTCAAATCTTCTGCGCATCATGAGCGCGCTTTCCGGAAAACCGATTCCGGAACTTGAAAAAGCATTTGCCGGAGAAAATTACAGCGAGTTCAAACACGCGCTTGCGGACCTTGTCGCCGACCACTTTGCCGCGTACCGCAAGAAGTATGCCGCGCTCATCAAAAATCCGGCGCCGGTAAAACGCACGCTTGCCTCGGGCCAAAAGAAAGCCGCAAAACTCGCGACCGCCAAGATTGCGGAAGTTAAAAAGAAAATCGGGCTCGTTTTTTAATGCGCCTTTGTCTGTTTTCCGTCTGTCATTCCAGCGAAAGCTGGAATCCAGAAACCGCTTGCAAATGCCAGCCGCATAGTCTATTATAGAAGCAGCTCATGTAAGTACCTACCGGTTCTCTTTTCCGAAGGAGGCGACCATGAGTCGCTACATTCTCGTGGCGCTGCTGTGCGCCGTGGCATGTTTCATGATGGCCCCGACCCCGACGTTCGCCGACGACAACGCCGCGAAAACGCCGTACGTCCCGCCGCCGAACCCAGTGACCGATCTCTACCAGTCGATGACGCCCAACGGGACGTCTCCCGACATGACCAAGGAGGAGCTCGCGGCGCTCGCGGAGAAGTGCGTCGCGGGTAAGCCGGAGGAGTCATCCCGCGTCATGGACGACGGCACCCACCTGTACTGGACATACACCTGGAACGCGAAGGAGCGCGAGGACGAGTGTCACGTCACGCTCACAGTGACGCTCGCGAAAGACAAGGACGAGGTGTACAAGGTGCGCGGCGTCATGTACACGGCCCAGAAGGGCGAAGCGAAACCCGCCGCGCCCGCGAAGGACGATGATCCGAAGATGAACGAGCCCGAGAACCCGTGCCACCAGGCCTTCGCCGAGGTCAAGATCGGCATGACCGCGGACGAGCTGGAGACGCTCTACCAGAAGTACGGCTTGGAGAGCAAACAGCATCCGATCATGGCGCACACCGAGAAGAAGCCAGACCGACAGGGTGGTGCGCGTTGGGAAACGCACTGGCAGGAGTGCGGCGAACTCAGACCGTTCCCTGGTGATCCTCCCACCTGGATGGCAGATCTCGAGGTTCGTCTCCAGGACGAAAAAGTCGTACGTGCCACCTACAAGCCGATGCAGGTGCGCGTGGAGGAGAAGCGGTAGCAACGCCGCCGCGAACGCAAACGACAGCCCGGGAGGTTCTATACCTCCCGGGCCGTTCACTTTTTTATAGCAACAACGCCTTGTAAAAAGCCTTGTGCGGTGCTAAAGTAGAGCCAGCTCGTGACAATGAATTTCGATACTTCTTTTTCGAAGGAGGCGCGGAATGCGCAAGTACCGATGGACACTGGTTCTCCTCGCAGTCGGCAGCATGGCAGCATCCATGCTCTGGCTTGAGAAATCAACACCGAAGCTGCATCGCTCCGCGATGGCTCCCCCTGTCGCAGTTCCGGCGGGGCTCATTGACGGGGAGCTCCCGACATCGGATTTGCCCACGCCCATGGTTGTGCCGACACTCCCGTCACCAGTCAACGCAAAGACAAAGACGAACGGTGAACCCGAAACCGGCGAAGGAGAGAGGGTCCAACGAAACTTCGAGCAACCGAACGGCCAGTGTCCGGACTGCCCTCAACGCACACGACTCGACGAAGCGTATGCAAAGATGAGAAAAGGCATGCTTGAGAGTGAAATGACCGCCGCGCTCAAAGCATATGATATCACATGGGATCCCGTGGTGGAAGATAACTACTCGTACTTTGGTAAGATGACGCGCCGAGCGGCATGGAAGTCCAAGTACGCGATCGACGACGGCCACGGACAAGTGGTTTGGACTATGCAACTCCAGATCTACTTCGCGGATGGACAACTCTACAGCGCGGACCGCCTCGATGAATGCACGAGGATGACAAGGTGGGACTCACTCTGGAGTCCGTGGGACACCGTGAAAAAGTAGCAACTCGCACACGACAGCCCGAAGGATTCGACCTTCGGGCTGTTCACATTAAGCTTCGCCTCAAAAACAAATTACGGTTATAACGACTATAGTCGTTATAACCGTAATTTGAACTACATCGCTTGAGACAGATTTACGCTGCCTTGCGGAGTTTCGCGACAATCTCCTTCCGCACATTACCGGGGATTTCCTGCGTACGATCTCTATTATAGTGCTGGCCGAACTCGGGATCGGTGAACCGCACATGGGAAACTTCCACGGTGTGGTTATAGCGCGGACGCGCATGCCAGTGGACATGCGGATCGGGAATCGCCGCGCGAAAAAAGTCATTCATCATGCACGTCCAGTTGAACATGGTGGCGTCAAACGCTTTCTTTGCCGCCGCTTCAAACTTTTTTACGACGCTTCCGAAATCCGCGAGCTCCTCCGCGGTTACATCCGACAAACTCGCCGCGTGGCGCTTTAAGACCACCATACTCCGCCCAACATATGATTGCTCCGGCGCCAACAGCACCATCCAAAACGGCGTTTCAAAAATCAGATTCTCGTCTTTCGCGGAAAACTCACAAAATTTGCAAGTTGTGTTTGCCATAATTTTATTTAATGAAAGATTGCTTCGGAGTACCTCGCAATGACCTCACTGGCGACGACGCTACCTCTTCCGGATTCCAAGCCAGACTTCTTTTTCTTCGACTTTAGTTGAAATCTCGGCATCAAACTTTTCACTCCTCTTAAATTCAACCTCCGACAAGCTGGTTTCGTTTTTGAAATCCTTGAGGCGCGCTTCAATAACGGCTTTGAGCGCCGCGGGAAGTTCCGCCAAAAGAATCGCGCGCTCACCCGGTTTATAGTCCGCAGTCTGCCGCAACTCCTGCACCATGCGCGTAAGCTCGCGGAATAATCCTTCGTTCCGCAATTCCGGCGTGATTGTTGTGTCCAACTCTACGTCCCCTTCTATATTCTTATCAACAACAATTTCTTTGACATTCACCTCATCGCGCAAAATGGCGAACAATTCGTCGGTGTTCTTACTTCTTACTTCATACTTCTTAATTCTTAGCGTAGCCAGTGGTTGCCTCACCTTAATCCCCGCTTCCGCCCGTTTTGCCAAACCGATACTCGCGAAGCGACGCACTTCCTCCATCGCGGCAACAAGCGCGTCATCGGAAAGCTTCGCGTCCGCGACGGGCCAATCCGCAAGATGGACGGAGCTGTGCTTTATTGCTTTATTACTTTCTTGATTTGTTGACGAGTAAAGCGCCTCCGCGAAAAACGGCGTAAACGGCGCAATAAGCTTGGAAAGTGTGCCAAGCACTTCACGGAGCGTGGCGGAGGCAGCTTCATGATCGCCTTTTTCCGGATGCTGAAATCTCCGACGAGAACGCCGGATGTACCACCGCGAAAGGTCGTCAACAAACAGTTCAACCGCCCGCGCCGCCTCATTCATCTCGTAGGCATCAAGTTTTTCGGTTACGAGCGCAATCAATGTTTGTAACTTCGCCAAAATCCAGCGATCCAACACATGAACAGATAACAATTGACCTTTGACAATTGACTTAGCGCCATACGTATCCAAAAACACAAACGAATTGTACAAAATCGCAAAAAATCGCCTATAGGTTTTCAACAAATCCTGCTCGTCATACCGCTTCGGTTCACCCGCGGGATTCACGGTATAAAAATACCAGCGCACGACATCCGCTCCGTATTTCTGGATCATCGCCATCGGTTCCACAACATTGCCCTTGGACTTGGACATCTTCAACCCGTTTTTATCCAACACATGGCCCAGTGAAACCACATTTTTATATGGCGCGCCGCGGCCAAGAAGCACCGACACGGCAAGGAGCGTGTAAAACCAGCCGCGCGTCTGGTCAATTCCTTCGGTGATGTAATCGGCCGGGAAAAGTTCTCCGTTATCAACTTCCTTTTTATGTTCAAACGGATAATGCCACTGCGCGTACGGCATAGCGCCGGAATCAAACCACACGTCGGCAACTTCCTTCACCCGCGACATGCGCGATTTGCACTTCGCGCAACGCAAATGAAGTTCGTCCACATACGGCCGGTGCACATCAAGATTCCCCGCCGCGTCGTACGGATAGTTATGCAACTTCAGCGGACGGTAATCGCCGGGTTGAATGTAGTCAAGCGCTAAAACTTCCTCATCAGAGAGCCCGTTCAGCTTTCCTTCAAGCACCCACAACGGATCACCATGGCTCACGATAACGATGCGCTTGCCGGCATACTTCGCGTTCAGCTCCCGCAAAAACGCGAGCATGCGCACTTGTACCTCGTGGAGATTTTCGCCGCCTTCGGGCGTTTGCGTAAACTCCAACACCGATCTCCCTCCAAAAATCGCCCGATATTCCTCAACGCTTTTGCCGTTATAAACCCCGGTGTTCAGTTCACCAAGCCGCTCGTCAAAAATAACCGGCTTTTTGCCAAGTGTCTTCAAAAGCACTTCTACTGTTTGCTTCGTGCGGTGGTAGGGCGATGCGACAATAAGATCAATCTTTTCTTTTTTTAATGCTTTCGCGGCGCGCTCCACATCCGCAACGCCGCGCTTCGTAAGGGACGATTTCTTTTTTGCTTCCGCGCCCGACGCAATCCACCCCTCCACGTTATGCGTCGCCTCGCCGTGGCGCACGGCGAAAAATGTATTCTTATTAAACGCGAACTCGTCCAAATCGGCAAAGGAAGATACCACGCGCGTCGCATCGCATTTCTCACACTCCCAGATCGGCAACGGCGTTCCCCAATACCGCTCGCGCGAAATCGCCCAGTCTTTCACTTCGCGCAGCCATTCGCCGAAACGGCCCTCTTTCAAATGCGCCGGCACCCAATTAATCTCTTTATTCGCCGCCAAGAGCTTTGCTCGCATCTTGCTCATCTCAATAAACCACGAGGTGCGCGCGAAGTAGATTAAAGGACTTGAACAGCGCCAGCAAAACGGGTAGTCGTGCTCCACGCTCCCCTCGATGTACATAAGTCCGCGCGACGTCAAATCCGCCGCGATATCTTTATCCGCCGACTTGATGAATCTTCCACTGCCCGGAAGGTTGCCCAGCACCATGCCGCGCTCGTCAATGGTACGCGGGATTTCATCAGTTTTTAATTCCCATGTTTCGGAAATAAGGCGGTAATCCTCTTCACCAAATGCCGGAGCGATGTGCACTAATCCCGTTCCTTCGCCGGTTTGCACGAAATCGGCAGAAAGAACCTTATAAAACCTTGATGGTGCTTTCTGCCGTCCTGAGCTTGACTCAGGACCCACCGGATACAACGGTTCATAACTCAACCCCACCAACTTTTTTCCCAAAAGTTTTTCCGTTGCTTCCGGTACAACGCCGTTCACGGTCGGCGGCGCGCTATACGACCACAAATATTCATCGCCAACTTTATATTTCGTATAAGAAAGTTTCGGATTCACCGCCACCGCAACATTTGACGGCAGCGTCCACGGCGTCGTAGTCCAAACCAGTAAAAATTCTTTATTCGCTGAGCTTGTCGAAGCGCTACCTTTATTTCTGATTTTAAATTTGACGTACACCGACGGATCCTTCATCAGCTTATACGCCTGCGCAAGCTCATGGCTGGAAAGCGGCGTCTGGCACCGCGGGCACCACGGCACAACTTTGTATAACTTCTTGAGCAATCCCTTCTTCGCAATCTGCGCCATCACCCACCAAAGCGATTCCACAAAATCATTCGCATAGGTGACGTACGGATGTTCGGAATCAATCCAAAAACCGATACGGTCGCTGAACCGCTCCCATTCATTTTTATATTTCCAGATTGACTCCTTCGCTCGCGCGTTAAATGCGGCGATGCCGAATATTTCAATCTCTTGTTTATTCTTCAGCCCGAGCGCCTTTTCCACCTCAATCTCCACCGGAAGTCCGTGCGTATCCCACCCCGCGCGCCGCGGAACATAAAACCCACGCATGGTTTTGTAGCGCAGAATAATGTCTTTGAACGTCCGCGTTTCCGCGTGCCCGATGTGCGGCAAACCGTTCGCCGTCGGCGGTCCTTCAAAAAACACGAAGTGTTTTTTACCCTGAGCTTGTCGAAGGGCAACCGATCGCTCAAAAACCGCTCCGTCTTTCCAGAGTTTCAATATTTGCTCCTCAAGTTCAGGCAAATTCAATTCCTTCCGTCCGCGTAACATACCCTGTGCTACAACTTCGATTTAAGTTTGTAATTCATATTAAACGAAACTGATAAAATCGACGCCGAATCAGTCTTTGATATCTCCCACAATGCACTTCGCGATCGAAGTTGTAGCACGGGGCATATCATCTATCGTACATAAAAAACTGCGATTTTTCAAGAAAACGCCGAACATTCGCGTTATTACCGAGCCTGATTCGCGTTGTTCGCGATTACTCCCTACATTGTCTCCGGCGCGCTCACGCCCAACACGCGCAACACATTCTCCAGCACCATGCGCGCGCCTTGAACCAATTCCAACCGTTCCTCAACCACCGCGCCGCTTTGATCAATCACGCGCTCCTTTTCGTAAAAGTCATGAAACGCGCGCGCAAGCTCGCTGGCGTAGCGCGTCAAGCGATGCACTTCATAGTCCGTCGCAGTCTGCGCAATGACATCCGGAAACTCCGCCATTGTTTTAAGGAGTTTCAGCTCGCTTTCTTCCTTGAGTGTTTGCGTGCTTATTTTTTTGCCTTCTTGATTTTTTGCTTTCTCGATAACGCTCCCCGCCCGCACGTACGCGTACTGCACGTAGTACACCGGATTTTTCACCGAGCGCTCCTTCGCAAGATCAAGGTCAAAATCCATGTGGCTGCCGGCGGAGTTCATCAAAAAGAAAAATCGCGCGGCGTCCGTCCCCACTTCTTCCAACAGTTCGTCCATGGTCACAAACTCGCCCTTGCGCTTGGACATGCGCACTTCTTTGCCACCCGACACCAGCCGCACCAGCTGCGTAATGATAATCTTCAATCGTTCCGGCGCAATTCCCAGCGCCGCAACACCTTTTTTCATCTGCTCCGCATAACCGTGATGGTCCGCGCCCCAAATGTCTATCGCCACGTCAAACTTCCGTTTCAAAAACTTGTCGTAATGATACGCAAGGTCGGAAAGAAAGTATGTCGGAGCGTTGTCGGATTTTACCAACACCTTATCGCCAAGCCACACCGCACCCTCTTTCCGTTCCACGAGTCCTTTGTGCTCCAAAAACGCGAGTGTCTTTGCGAGCTCATCTTTCGCATGAATACTTTTCTCTTCGGAAAAGAACGTGTCGTGTGTAATGCCGGCATGCTTGAGCGACGCCTTGATGGATTTCAAAAGCATCGCAACCGCTTGCGCTCCGGTTTTGCCCTTCAATTCCTTGATATACTCGCCTTTGTAATATTCCTCTTTTTCCGGAAGCTTCCCTTCGGCCGCCTGGATACTCTCACCCAAAAGCCGCACCTGATTGCCCGCGTCGTTCACGTAATACTCGCGTGTCACTTTGTGACCTGCCGCTTCCAACACATTTGCCAGCACATCGCCCAAAAATCCTCCGCGGCCGTTTGCCATTGTGAGAGGGCCGGTCGGATTCGCAGAAACAAATTCAACGTTTATCTTTAAACCCTGAGCTTGCTCGCCTCGCTGAAGCTCCGGCGAAGCGGGTCGAAGGGCTACCGCTCCATACTTCGCCTTTTGTTTTAAAACCATCCGGAGTTCCTCGCGAAGCACTTGTGGCGCGAGCGTAAAATTTATAAACCCCGGCGCGGCCGCCTCCACCCGGGCAAAAAACTTGCCCTTATCTTTCTCCGCCAGTTCTTTCGCCAAGCTTTCGGCAACCGCCATCGGTTTACCCCGAGCAACGTCGAGGGGAGCATTCTTCGCCAACCGAAAAGCCGCGTTTGACGAATAATCGCCGAACTTCGCGTCCGCGGTTTTTTCCAGCGGCCATTCGCCGGGCACAAGGTCTTGAAGATATACTCGAAGCTCTGCAATCATAGCCTTTTTTATTTTGCGATAACTTTCCTCACACCAAACTGATTGAATCGCTCCACGACGCCCTCAACCAGTTCTCTTTTTAACCGTCGGTGCATCGGAATCGTTGTGACAAACTTCCCGTCTACGGTTTTAACTTTGAAATGCTTGCTTGATTTGACAACAAAACCGCACTTTAGAGCGGCCGTAACCAAAGTATCCGATGAACAATCAGCGGCTTTAATTTCTAGCGGCTTCACGGGAAATGCGCAGCATTTTTATTTGTTGATCCACTCGACGAGGAGCAGGAAAGACGTCAAGGTCATAGGCAACCTTAACCGGTGGCAGGTAGGTCGGCATGTAGGATGAGAATTTCACCGGAATATCCAGATATGTCCTCACGCAGTCATTGATCATTTCCACGAGCTCGGCAAGCGTATCGCCTTGCGTGTAACATCCGCGAAATGTCGTTATTTCAGCCGCAAACCCATAATCCCTGGATCGAATAACACGCACGGTGATTTGCGCGGGAAATTTTGCCCGAAACTCCTTGATTTTTTTAATTTCGCCAAGGGTAAGTTTCTTCATGCTTGTGATTATATAATACCCAAACCGACGCGTTTTTGCAAATAAAAAAGAAGGAGCGGTCGCCTAGGCGACCGCTCCCGAATCTACGCTAGCCAGAATGCACTCCGGCGTTCCGCTCGAAGGAGATGCAGTTGTCGAGAAGTACCTCCTTGGTCCACAACTGCTTCACCCCCTTCCCAACGCGCAAGCCACCGATGCACAGCCACCCGAGCGAAACGCGGTTGAGCCATACCGCGTACCTGCCGCGATCCCCTCCCGTGACACTGGCGCGTCGCAAGAAGAGAGAGAACCCATGCTTGCCCAACGCGTTGAGCGAGATCGCCCCCCTCACCCTGGCGTCGTCGAGATCGATGTAGTCGCCGGTGAAGTTCCCGAGCTCGATGGAGACATTTCCCTGAATCACCGACCCGTTGAGGTCGAGACTCACCGGAACATCGAAGCCCTTGAACTCGATGGACTTGATCGTACGGCCGGAAAGATCCACCTTCTTTTCGCTATTGGCCACCGCCTCCTTGATCATGCGACGCACGTCGTCGCTTGTGAGGACCGCCAACTTGGGGCTAGTCTGGGTCTGCATTGGAACCTCCTCAACTTCCTCAATAGGAATCAGCAAACTAACCATATTATAGCGAAGTCAATCTAAAAACGCAACCCTCAAAATAGTAATAGGGCTGCCAACGCGCGCGCGTTGGCAGCCCTATTAATCTACGCCTGTACCAGTACCAGTGCCGGCACCGGCTCGCAAGCCCGAAGGTCGGCGAGGTTGCAGTCGTACTTCTCCTCGAAGTACGCGATGTCGGCAGCAATGAACTCGCCGCCCTCGGCATCGTAACGCAGGACGGGTTCGAGGACGCACGGGAAGAGCCACGGATTCCAGCTCCGCACGCGCTCTTTCCTCCCATGCCGCAACTCCATCCGATCCGCGCCCTTCACCATCCGCCGCATGGATTTGTTGGTGAGGAAGTCGATAGGCAGGACGTGGCAACTGACCGGCCTATCCAGCACTTCGTCCACGTCGGGATCCAAAGCGTTGAAGCTGAACCAGTACGTGAGCAGCACGCGCAGGTTGTCCTGAAGCAACGAACTACGCACGCCGACATCCTTCGCCTGCTTGATACGATCCCAGAACCACCGGCTGTAGAACCCGTGGTCAAAGATCGCCACGTTGAGACACTTGACGTCCTTCCCTCGCGCCACCCCACCGAGCAGCAGAATCTCCTCGATCGCGGGACTGAAGTACTCGTCGGAGATCGCCGGAGCAACGACGCGGAACGGTGCCACGCCAATCACCGGCAACTTCCCGACAGGCAGTTTGCGCAACGCCTCGGCGCCCGACATGACGAAACGGACAATCCGCATCGCCACAGCGAGCGCAACATTGTTCGTCATGTATCACCTCCCCTTCACTACTAAAACTATAGAAAGTATACGCCTTTAACCGTAAACGTCAAACTCCAACACTATGGCGTACGAGCGATGGTCGTCGCATCAAGCGCCCGCACAAATTGATCAAAATTGTTTGTCACCTCGTTGCCGTGCAACGTATATATATCATTGTTGGATTGATACACACCCGGGTACGTTGACCGCACCGCTTTAAACCCCGCCTCGCGGATAACCGAAAGAATCACGTCGTTGTAGTGCCCGAAAGGATACGCAAAAAACTTTACCGGCGCTCCAAGGTGTTCTTCCAAAACTTTTTTGCCGCCGATAATTTCATCGCGCAATCGCGCGGTGTCGGCGCTGATGGAAATAAGGTACGGGTGCGACTTTGTGTGCGCGCCAATGGTCATCCCCGCCTTCGCCATTTCTTTTACTTGCTGCCATGTCACAAAATGTCTCTTGCCGATGGCGTTAGTATAGATGAAAAACGTCCCCGTAAAACCGAGGCGTTGAAGGATGGGAAAAGCGTAGCGATATTGATTCGCCCAACCGTCATCAAACGTGAGAATCACGGGCTTTTCCGGAAGAGGCGCACCGGTTGCAAAATGATCAACCAACACGTCAAAAGAAATAACGTGATACGCGTTATTGTTTAAATATTGCAGTTGGCGGACAAATTCCTCCGGCGCGACGTTGTAGGCGCGCATCATCTTCGTCTGCGCCGCGTATGGCGGACGGATACTGTGATACACAAGGATCGGAACTTTCACCGCGTCGTTCCCTTGCGGCGGGAGCATAGTTGCCGGCCACCAGATATGAGACGCGGTTTCTTCGATCGAAGCCAAAAAGCGATTCGCAAACGCGTCCTCGCGCGAAAGCATTGACGGAACATAATACGCGGCAACGCCAAACCCAAGCGCGCCCGCACCAACCAACATCAGTAAAATTTTTTTCATGTGTCACCTTGATTATTACAAATAATAAAAAGGGGCGCATCTCCCCCTCCCGTTCGATTCCTTCCACAAATAATAAAATCCGCATGCGCGGATTTTATTATTTGTGGAAGTGGTGGGAATTGAACCCACGTGCAAGGCGGCTGCAATACATTTTCTACATGCGTAGACTTCTTGCGAAGACAAATGCTTCTGTGGTTTAGTGCCGTTTACTGAAGCGCCTACACGACACGGTCCCTCAATATAACACCGGCGATGTGCCTAGAGGACGTCAGCACGCCGATGGCATAAGCGTAAAATTACGCGTATGCTAACGCAACATTTCTGTTAGCAGTTATAGATTTGCTTATGATTTACGAGTTAAGCAACTCGGCACGCAATGTATTGAAGTGATGCGTTGCCGAAGCCGATCACTCCCAATTTACTCTTTCAATGTACGCCCTATCTCGCGTTGCGTCTCCCGTTTTTTGATTGCCTCGCGCTTATCGGGCCCGCGTTTGCCGCGCCCGAGGCCGAGCTCAATCTTTACGAGATTGCCTTTAGTATAAGCACGGAGGGGTAGCAATGTCAATCCCCGCTCTTTCATTTTGCCGATGAGCTCGCGGATTTCCGATGCCTTCAAAAGCAGTCGCCGCGGCCGCGATGACTCATACTCTTTCGGCGTATTTCCCGGCTGATACGGCGAAACATCGGCGTTCAAGAGCCAAATCTCGTTTCCGCGCACAATGCCAAAAGCCCCGCCAAGATTCATCCTGCCGGCTTTCACCGCTTTAACCTCATAACCCTTGAGTTCAATCCCCGCTTCGTATGTTTCAAGGATCGTGTAGTTAAACCGCGCTTTGCGATGTTCGGATAATGTCGCCATGGCACCAATGTAACACGCTACGACGACTTCTCAAAATAATTGATTGACGCGCCGCTTAGCTTTTGCTATTATTTTCAGCAGTATCCGGCGGCCTCACGCATCTTGGCGATGCGCGACCGTCGGAAATAGGCGCTACTACTTAAAGGAGGTAGCACATGTCCAATAAGCTGTTTGGGGTGATCCTCGCCGTGGCGGCGTTGATCATCGTCCCGATGTTCGTCGTTTCGTGCCGTACGGTGAATCCGCCCTCAAGCACGACTGTCCCGATGAATCGCTTTGGGATGACGGTTCTCGAAGACGCGGTGATCGTCCACACGATCGTCGACGGCCTGGAGGAACCGACATACCTCCTCGGCGAACCCACGAGTCTCGTCAAGTTCGAGCTCCGCAACGATGGCTGGCAGCATACCTCGGTGCGGCTCAACGGAGGTGAAGGCCTCCATAAGAACTACAGTTCGGCTGTGGTACTCGTGCCGACTGCCGACGATCTCAAGGAGTGGCAGGCGTGGTTCACAAAGGCCGTCGCTGACGCCAAGAAGAAGACGAAGCAGGTGCCAAATCGCGAGTACCCCACCCGCGTCCTCCCGCCGAAGTAGAGAATCGCACCGCGGCCGTCCCGATGTTCATCATCAGGACGGCCGCAACTCATTTATATACACCGCCTCACCACCGCTCACAATTTCACTGCCGTTGCGCCGTCGAATATCACCGTGGTAAACTATCTACTATAATATCCGGTCGGATATTATAGTAGATAGTTTGTTTTTAGACCACTGAAAATAAGCTTGAATAAAAAAACCATGAGGGGAGACTTCACATTACTCATTCTCAAAACCCTCCAAGTCGGCAAGGCGACGATGGATGAAGTTATTGACGAACTCACCTATCGCCACCCAACGAACATTTACAAACGCTTTCGGGGAATGTCGCGTGAATCGCTGATACCGGAGCACAAGCCGATCTTCGAAAATCGCATTGCGCAAATCGAGGAACGACAACGGATAAGTAAGCTGATTTCCAAGCTAAAATCTGAAGGTCTTATCGCAAAAGAAAACAAAACACTCTCACTCACCCAGACAGGAGGCCGAAAGTTGCAAAAGCTCGAAGAACGCCCGGCGACCATCGGTCGCATGCAAAGTGAAGCATCCCAAGAATTCAGAATAATCATTTTTGATATACCCGAACGCCAAAGCGGAAAACGCCAATGGCTGCGCGCGGTACTCAAAACGCTCGGTGTAACAATGTTGCAAGAAAGCGTCTGGGCGGGAAAAGTAGCACTACCGGAAGAATTTTTCACCTCGCTGCGCCGTTTGGGATTATTGGGGTATGTTGAAATATTCTCAGTAACAAAAACGGGGACGCTGAAACAAATGAGTCGTTAGAAGCATAGCGAATCTTCAACTATCTACTATAATATCCGGTCGGATATTATAGTAGATAGTTGTTTTTGATGGCGTTAGAAATGCATCTAGCGGTGACGCTTTAGCGATAGCGCTTGTGTTGCCGAGATCGCAGACGCTTGCGTAAATGAAAATTCCTGCTATGCTTTGTAGCAGCACCGGCGGCTTCGGATATCACGTTGATACCCGACTGTCGGAAGTAGGACTGCGTTATTTGGAGGAAGCAGCATGACCAGGAAGATGTTCAACGTGTCGATCATCGCATTCGCGATGATCGCAACCATGGCACTCGTCGGTGCATATCCGACGACCGTCGCCGCGGAGGACGAGAAGAAGCCTGTGGCTGAGGCGCCACTCAGCCCGGAGACCAACAGCCCCGTCCGCGTCACGTACTCCATTGTCGATGGCGACCCCTGCGTCACAATCGAGGTGATCAACGGCGGAGCGACGCAGCTAATGATCGTCTTCGGGGAATGGAAGCAGACGGTGAGCTTCCGGCTGCGCACCGACAAGGAGCCGTTTGCGGAAAAGGGGGCGACATGGGCGAAGTTCTTCGGAAATCCCCACAAGTTGTGCAGTAACGCATTCGCATCGGCAGTCATCGTCTGCCCGGACGAGGAGTGTTTGAAGGCGTGGACGGACTGGTACCCGAAGGCGTGCCAGGAGGCGTGGGACCGCGCGCACCCCAAGCTGGAACCCACGCGCATCTTCCCCGATGGTCCGCGCAAGCCGAAGTAGAGGTTCGCACGAAGTCGCATCGCGGCCGCTGTTCAAAAGGACAGCGGCCGCGTACATTTTTGTCACCCAACGAAAGAAGGTTGGCAAGGCGCCAAAAACCGAAAACGTAAGGGTCGCCATTGTTGCGCAGCAAACCGTCGCGCAGGCCGAGCGGGCATGGATCCCGCCAACCTTTGAATAAAAATTATGGGTGGGAGAGCGAGGCCGAGCGCGAGCGCAATTTCCTCGCCGGGGAAATTGACAGCGTGTTTGTCGCGCAATAAGGGCGGCCCGAACAAACATTTGACTATTTTAAAAGCCTCTGCTAACCTGATGTATATTCAATATACACGCACCAACAATCAAATAACGGCACCGGAACTCCGCGTAGTCGGCGCTGAAGGCGAAAATCTCGGCGTCATGAAGAAAGAGGACGCGTTGAAACTCGCCAATGATCAAGGGCTGGACCTTATTGAAGTCGCGCCGCTTGCAAAGCCGCCGGTCGCGCGCATCATGAGCTTTGACAAGTTCCGCTACGAGGAGTCCAAGCGCATCAAAAAGCAGCGCGCGATGCAAAAAACCGACGGTATGCGCAGAGTGCAGGTTGGCGTAAAGACCGCGACAAACGACCTGAATATTAAGGCGAAAAAGGTCAACGAATTCCTGACAGAGAACGGCAAAGTGGAAATTATGCTCGTGGTCCGCGGCAGAGAAAAATCGCACAAGGACTTCGCGCTCGCCAAACTCAAACACTTCTTAACCCTCATTGACCCGAAACACAAAGTTGTTGCTCCTCCGAAGTTCATCATGCGCGGCATCGTAGTGCATATCATGAAGGTCACCTAAACACTAAATCCGCTTCCCATTCGCATTATTACCGAGCCCAATTCGCATCATTCGCGATTACTCCAATGAAAAAGAGCGTTTCAAAAAGAATAAAAGTGACGAAATCCGGAAAGCTGGTCCGCCGCGTGATGGCGCAGGATCACTTTAAGGCAAAGTATCCGGGTTCGCGCACGCGCAAAAAGCGGCAGACATCTTTCCTCACGGGGAAATTCGCAAAAATTTTCATGCGATATTTAAAAACAAAAGCGTCAACACTCTAACATATGGCAAGAGTCAAGGGTGGCGTCCGCGCCCACAAACAGCGCGAAAAAGTGCTCCGCTATACCAAAGGGTTCCGGTGGGGCAGAAAGTCAAAGAAAAAAGCGGCGCAAGAAGCGCTTGTGCACGCATGGGACCATGCCTTCCATGGACGCAAAGAACGCAAACGCAATTTCCGCGCGCTTTGGCAGGTGAAGATGTCCATTGCCTCCACTGCGGACGGCATAAGTTATAGCCGGCTCATCGGAGCGCTCAAAAAGGCAAAGATTGCGCTCAACCGCAAAATGCTTGCCCATCTCGCGGAACACGAGCCGGCAGCATGGAAAGCAGTGATGGCGAAGGTTAAGTAAGATATAAGACGTAGGACATAAGAAGTAAGAGACGCATTATTCGAACAACAAAAATCCCCCCGCAATGCGGGGGGATTTTTGATTTGCGTAGCACCGTTCCTACTTCCTACTTCTTACGTCTTACTTCTTCCTTCCTCTCCTTCCATAATAATCGCCGGCGCAGGCGGTTGAGGCGCATGGCGCTTTGTTGAGTTAGTGCTCTCACCTAAAACAAACCGATGCGCCCGCCGCAAAATCTCCATAGTGTCTTTGTGTTTGGTGAGCACCTTCTGCGCCTCGCCGAACGTAAACCAGCCGAACCCCTCATGCTCCTCCGCGCTGATAGTGATACGCGCCTGCGTTGTTTCGGCAAGATACAAAATCACCACGCGGAAAATCTTCTCCTTCTCGTGCTGAAAAATAAATTTTTCAAACTCCTTAAAGTTCTGCCGAAACTTCAGCTCGCTCGGCCGCAAACCTGTTTCTTCCTTAATTTCACGCAATGCCGTTTCCCAGCTCCGCTCCGCTTTCTCAATTTTCCCTTTCGGAAAATTCCAATATCCCCGCCCCGCGTACAGCAGGAGGTATTTCAACCCGTCTTTAGTTCTCCGAAAAATAATGATTCCGGCCGAAACAGTCTTCTTCATGTTGATATAGCGTTGAGGGTACAGCGTTTAGGGTTTAGGGTTTAGGGTTTAGGGTTTAGGGTTTAGGTTGTCCTTTTCTTAACCGCTATACGCTAACCGCTTTACGCTCTTGCGTCTTTCAGCATACCAAGCATTTTCTCAACCGGCCACGCATTCACGATATCTTTTTTTGTCGCCCAACCGCGCCGCGCCTGCGCAATGCCATACTCCAGCACATGAAAATGCGTGGCGGAGTGCGCATCGGAATCAATAGACATTTTTACGCCGGCCTCAACGCACTTTCTGATATGTTCATCCTTCAAATCCAGCCGGTCGGGGAAGGCGTCGATTTCCAAGACTGTTCCCGTTTCCTTCGCCGCCGCGATAATCGCGTCCATATCAACCTCATACGGAGGCCGCTTGCCGATGAGCCGTCCCGTGGGGTGAAAAAGAATGTCCACGTGTTTGTTCCGCATCGCACGGATAATACGCGCGGTCTGTTCTTTTTTAGAAAGGTTAAACAGCGAATGCACCGAGGCGCCGACGACATCAAGCGTTTGCAGTGCCTCATCAGAGAGATCCATCGTGCCGTCCGCTAAAATATCGCACTCGCTCCCCTTCAAGACTCGAAACGTTGAACCCGAAACTTGAAACTTCTTGTTCAACGCGTTAATTTCTTTGCCTTGTTCCAAAAGCCGTTGCTCGTTCAAGCCGTTCGTCATCGCAAGCCGCTTTGTGTGATCGGTGATAACAATATAATGCAGCCCCGCCGCAATCGCCGCATCCGCCATTACCTCAACAGAGTCCGCTCCGTCGGTCCAGTTCGTCTGCGTTTGAAGGTCGCCTTGAAGGTCTCCGTAGTTAATGAGCTTAGGTAACCCGTTTGCTCTACCTTGAGCCTGCCTGCCGGTAGGCATGGCTTGTCGAAGGGCGGCCTCTACCTCCCCCGTCATCTCCCGCATCTCCGGTTCAATGTACGTGAGTCCCAACGTGTCATAAATCTCTTCCTCTGTTTTCCCCGCGACCATTATTTCTTTCTGCGTAAGTCCGCGTTTGAGTCCGCGTGAGTCCGCGCCCCGAAAGAGGCCATATTCGTTCAGCTTCAGCCCTTTTTTGATGGCAAGCCGGCGCAAAGCCACGTTGTGGTCCTTTGAACCGGTAAAATAATTTAATGCCGCGCCGTACGATTCTTTCGGCACCACGCGCAAGTCCACATCAAGCCCATTTGCGAGTTTTACAGCGGACTTTGTGTCCCCGTGTGCCGTAACATTTGCGACATTCGGCATTGCGACGAAATAATCCATCACCGGTTTCGGATTGTCGGAAATGACAAGAATGTCAACATCGCCGATGGTTTCTTTGCGGCGACGAAGCGACCCCGCAATCTCCAGCCGCTCTACGCCTTTCAAACCCTTCAAGCGCTGCACAATGTCGCGGGCGATGGGAAGCGCAACACCGAGCGGTTTTCGTCCACCCGAACTTTTTAGAAATGTGATGCCTTGCAGGATGTTCTGCTCGCTTTTTTCTCCGAATCCTTCCAGCGTCTTGATTTTTCCGGCCGACGCCGCGGCTTCAAGCTCGCGAAGATTGGTGACACCAAGTTTTTTATACAGCGCCCCGATTTTCCGCGGCCCTAACCCTTCCACTGCCATAAGCTCCGAAAGATTCACCGGCGTTTTCTTTTTCAGTTCTTCGTAGTACTTAGATTTTCCGGTTTTTAATAACTCTTCTATTTTTTCGGCGATGGAAAGACCGACGCCCGGAATATCCTCAACAGCTTTTAAACCCCCGGTGCGGTACACGTCGGCAACTTCCCCATCAAGCGCCTCAACGGTCTCGGCAACTTTTTCGTACGCGCGCGGCTTAAAAGGAACACCCTGCATGTCAAGGTATTCGCCAATCTCCCGCAACACTTTTGCGATATCGCCGTTGGTCATAGAACGTGCGCGTAGCGCACTCAACAACTCTTCAATCTTCACTGTTCACCATTAACTAGTACCCACCGTCGTATTGTCGTGGTCTTTCAAAATCGGCGCGACGGCACCACGGCGCGACGGCGGCAACACAAGATTCGGAACGGAGAGCAGCAGCGCGGCGGAAAGGAATGCGAAGATGCCAGCGAGAATAAATACTGAACCGTAGCCGGCCCACGTTGCGATGATTCCCCCAAGCAATCCGGTGGTACCAATGGCGAAACCGACGGCGGTACTATCCAGCGCGTAATCCAACGAACGATGTTTTTTATCCAAATGTCCGGAAAAAAGAGACGAAAATGACGGAACGTACAGCGCGAATCCGATTCCTTTTAATAGTTGTACGGCGTAAATGTGCCACACGCGCGTGGCAAACGAAAAACCAAATGCAGAAATGCCGACAATGATAAGGGAGAGAATCAACGCATAAAAATCGTCGCGCTCGCCGTCTGTTTTATCAAGAAACAACGCAATGGGTATTTGCAATACCGATTTAAACATCCAGTAAATCGCCACCGCGATACCCACGGTAACCAACGTTGCTCCCGCGATATTCCGGACGATAAACACTGAAAATATGGGATCTAAAAACCCCCAACCCGCCCACAAAAATACATCAGCGAGAATAAAACGCTTGATGAACCTGCTGATGTTAAAATTGAAGGAAAGTCCGAATTTCATAAGACCTACCGCTGCGAATGAAATGTAAACTCGCCATTGCTCGCATCCACCATCACCGTTTGTCCGCGCGAAATTTCTTTCCGAAGAATTTTCTCCGCGAACACGCTGCGCAATTTATCGGAGATGACGCCGCGCAAGGGGCGCGCACCGAACACCGGGTCATAGCCCTGCCGCGCGACCTCTGTTACTGCCGCGTCTGTGAACTGGACTTCCACCGCCTGCGCTTCTTTGATGGTTGCGGCGAGATCGCTAAGGTTAAACGCCGCAATCTTCCGGATATCATCCGGCGAAAGCGTCTTGAACACAATGATACCAGAAAATCTGTTCAAAAGCTCCGGACGGAAGTAGTCGGTGAGCTTTTTCTTCAACTCCACGGTGATATCGGCAATCCCCACACCGCTCTCCAGCGAAGTTTTAATAAACTCCGAATGTGCGTTAGAGGTCGCGATAATAATAGTGTTTTGAAAATCCACGGTGCGGCTTAAGTTGTCGGTCAGACGGCCGTCGTCAAACACCTGCAAAAAAAGATTCAGAATGTCGGGGTGGGCTTTTTCAAACTCATCAAGCAGCACCAAGCTGAACGGCTTCTGTAAAATCGCGTCGGTTAAGGCACCGGACACCGTGCCGTCGGGAGATCCGATGAAGCGAAAAAAACTCTGCTTGTCCTGATACTCCGTCATATCAAAACGCACCATTGCCTCGAGTGAACCGAATTGTACTTTGGTGAGAATCTTTGCAAGCTCGGTTTTACCGACGCCGGTCGGTCCCACAAAAAGAAATGTGGCGATTGGCCCTCCTTTGCGCGATAAGCCGCTGCGATATTCGCGGAGTGCCCTAGAGACCGCCGTCACGGCTTCTTCCTGATCAACAAGTTTTTGATGAATAAGCTCCTCAAGATTTAAGAGCTGCTCCGCTTCTTTTTCGCCCGCGGCATGCAGCGGCACGTTTATCTTACGCTCGGCAATCGTAACAATATCTTCGGCATTCAGAAGCTTATCCCCGCGCTGGGCGGCATCCGCAATCGCTTCCTTCAGCAGTCCTTCGGCGCTCGAAGGCAGCGGCCGTTGCCGCAGATAGCGGTGCGCGATGGCGACGGCTTTTTTGATGGCGCCGAAACTGATAACGATCCGGTACTGCCGTTCAAAAAGAATGGACTGGTACACGAGAATTTTTGTCGCATCGTCTTCGCTGATTTCCGCGACACGGATGTGCTCAAACGAAGACGCAAATCCGCTCTGCGGTTCAATGTACTGCTTGAACTCTTTGGGATAGGTTACCCCGATGGCGGAGAATGCATCGCTCTGAATGGCGGGGATAAGAATGTCGGCGATGTTCATACCCTCGGCGCCGGACGTCTTCACAAGGTTGTGAATGTCCTCAATAAGCAGCACCACGTTTCCCGCGCGGATAATCTCGTCAATAATCCGCTGCACTCTCCCGCGCAGTGCCGCCGGGTCCGCGCCGGCCGTCAGCCGCCCGATATCCAGCGACACGAGCCGCTTATCAAACAGCGGGGCAGGCACGCGATCCTTCGCCATCTCAAAGGCAAGGTGCGCCACTATGCTTGACTTCCCGACGCCCGGCTCGCCGATAAGAAGGACATTCGGATGCGTGGGGCGCGAAAGTACGTCCACCATCTGCTCATACTCGTTTTTATGGCCGACCAAAAACCCGACTTGCTCCAAACGCGCGAGGTCGGTTAAATCTTCACTGTAGTTGTCCAGCGTCGGCGTGGGCCTGGCAGTCCATGCGCGGTTCATCACGCGATGCCGCACGTTATATGGCCCGTGCGCCAAGCCGGTCAAGGTCGCCGGCATGCGGCGTAGCCGTGCAAACGCACGGTGAAACCGGCTGAAAATCGCCGCATGTTCAAAGTCAGCGGGCGCGACATTAAACAGATCAAGCAGATTCTTGAGCTCCGTGTCCGGAATGGCGCCCAACGCGGCAAACAGGTCTCGTGGCGCGATGTCAAAACTCTCGTTCCGCAATGCCACGACAAATGCCTCGCGCGCGAGCGCCTCCAGCTGCATTGTGGCCGCATCCTCGCGAACCGCCGCCGGAGATTTTTTCCTTACCCACTCGTCAACTTTTGCGACAAATTCATCGGGGGCAATATCCATACGCGCGACCGCGGCGCGGATATCTTTCCGCAGCAGCAATTGCTGAAATACGAGCAAATAAAAATGACCGGAAAAAACACTGGCGCGCCGCAACGCGGATTCAAGAACACTGAACGCCGCCGGAGCAATATAGTCCGCGATGTTGACGCGGCCCTTAGGAATGCGGATGAATCGCCGCTCTGCCTGTCCATAGTGGAACAACCTGTCGGCAAAAAAAAGCGCTGCAAGGTAACCGAATCCGTTTAAGCACGAAATGTCAGAGAGTAGTAGCGCGATGGCCCCCGCAATGCTGATGCCATACGCGGAAAACGAAACAAACCGGACCAAAAACCGTCCGGCTTCCCCCATTGAGAGCCGCGCGTCGGAAAAATAAAATCGTGGCGTTTTGGACCCGACGTTATCCATAGAATGCAATTTTTAAAAAATAAAGCGGAACTGCCGCCCACGCGAGATACACGGCGACCCCTGCCGCAATCACCGCGCCGTACGCGATAAGTCCGATGAATGTCCGCACCGCGCGCACGGGAATGCCGATGAGATAACCGATGAACGAATAATCACGGTACAGCGGCTGAAAAAAGTAGCGCAGCGTAATGCGCAGCGCGAGCGTTTGATCAAGATATTCCAATATGTTCAGAAACTTTCCGCCGATGGCAAAATAACCTCCAACGTACCAATGTGTCAGAAATTCCCAAATGCGATAAAAAAAGCGCTGAATAAGATAAATAACCGCTTGGACCATACCTTCAGTATAGACGAGCCACTAGCCACTAGCCACTAGAACAATTTTTACTGCTCCTCGTGCCGCTTCCGGTCTTTTGCGCTGAACATCTTCACGATGCCATATTCGCCGTCATAACCCGGAGTAATGGACACTTTCCCGCTACGCATCCGTTCAATGCCTTCGGCAACTTCCGACAACGCCACGGTTGCAAGTTTTGGTATGGAAACGTCTAAGCTCACGGCCAATTCCGATCCGAATGCGACAATAAGTTTTTGATATTCCTTTTGCACGGCCTTGCTTTTCGAGCCGACGTCCAGCGCCTCGCCGATAATCTCATCCAGCGGCACCGTGTTCCAATACGGCGGTCGGTGCACGTCGCGGTATCCATCTTTCCGGTCTGCAAGCCCTGCAATGCGGTTCAAAACTCCAACGGTTACTTTCTGCCCGCATTTTGTACAAATTCCGCCGTGTTTTTTTGTTTGCTCGGGAGTCCAAATGATTCCGCAAAGCCGATGGCCGTCATAGTGATAACGCCCCTCTTCCGGAAAAAATTCAACCGTGCCGATGAATTTCGGGTTGCTCTTTTTTCTTACTTCATACTTCATACTTCCTACTTCCTTCCCCGGTGCCCCGCTCCGTATCGCCTCCATAATCCCGTCGTAGGAAAGTTCGGTGTCAAAAATATTCGCCTCCCTGCCGATGCGCTGCAAGCTGTGTGAGTCGGAATTGGAAATGAGCGCCACACGATCAAGCGCCGACACGCGCCAGTTCATCGGCGGGTCGGACGAGAGTCCGGTTTCAACGGCAAAAATATGTTTTGCATAGTCGCCAAAACATTCATCCAACGAATCAAAGCCCGACATGGAACCGAACACGGAAAACCACGGCGTCCAAATGTGGGCCGGCACAAGCGCCGCCCGCGGATCGGCTTCCAAAACAATTTTTAATAAGTCCTCGGAATCAATCCCAATAATCGGACGCCCGTCGGATTTCAGATTACCGATGCGCCCCAACGCGGTATTTATTTTTTCTACCGTCGCAAAATCCGGAGCGAAAATAAGATGATGCACCCGCCGCGTGTGGCCGGCGCGCGAGTAAATGCACGAAATTTCAACCGTGAGCAAAAATCGCGTCGCAGTCGCGAATGTTCCTTTGAGCGTCTTTTGCTTGAACCGTTTTTTTAACACAAAAAGTCCCGGCTCGGCAGGTTCTAACTTCTTCTGGAGCTCTTTCAACCATAAGGGATGCGTAAAATCCCCCGTCCCCATAACAGTGATACCCTTATCGTCTGCCCACGCGTCAAGCGTTTCGGGTAGCATTTGCGGCGACACCGCGCGGGAATATTTGGAGTGAATATGTAAATCGGCAACGATACGCATGTGCTTATATTAAAGCCTATCCCTAAAATGGGAAGAGGCGGTCGCCGTTGGCGACCGCCTCTCTTTTCACTGCTTCGGTAACGGCTTGCCGCACAAGCAGCATTCGTTATGCTGCACGGCGCATGCCGGGCACCACGCAACGGTGAGGTCCGGGTAACGAAGCCGCGCGAAGTACCGGCACCGTACGGCCACGCGCCGAACGGGATCCTTGACCTCCGCCTCACCATCGGCGCGCTCATGGCACGCCGGGCAGACCACGTCCTTTGGCTCGCTCATCGCTCACCTCCCTAGCTCCGCTCGGCGATGTCGCTAACATCGCACGGACGCACCTTCTTCGGGGTCGGGCACGGGATCTTGCGAAGTTCGCCTTTTGTCCCGACGGCGCGACACGCGCGGCAGCGATACTGGGACTGCCCATCGGGGCGCAACCGGATGAGGCGCACCTGGTCATGAGTGCCGACACCGACCCTCTTCTTCGCGCGCCGACGCGGACGCGACAGGCCCTTCTTTCTCTTTCGCATGCTCATCGCTAACCCTCCAGCATAAGGAAAGGTTGTTGACGGTGTTTCTACCAGAAGTATGCAAAATTGATCAAGAAAACACAAGAGAGTGGATTTTCTACTGTTTTACTGCTATGATGTTGGTGCAAAGCGCCCATAGCTTAATGGATAAAGCGTATCCCTCCGAAGGATGAGATTGAGGTTCGATTCCTCATGGGCGCACAAAATAAATAGAACCGCTTTTGCGGTTCTATTTATTTCGGGCGCGAGGAATCGAACGAGGGGTGGGTCGGAGGGGAAGCAACCGCGTCCCCTCCATGAAGAAGATTATTCAGAACCGTGGGTTCTGAAAGCGCAACGGCCAAAGGCCAGTGAGCAGCGAGGTTCCCGTGGGCGCACAAATGCAAAACCCGCCCCGGTTGTTGCCGGAGCGGGCATTCGCTAAACATCGCTGAACCGACTAGTTAGTCGGGGCGCACTTCCACCGCACATACGCGTCGTCCCTCACCACCTGCGGCAAGTCCCCTGCGGCAATTGCACGCGCCGCGCCGCAATGAAGGCACCGCGCGCTATAGGCGCCGCCTTCCTCCGGGTCCGAATGACCGAGCACCGGCACACGCAAGACGTGACCTGCGCTGATCCGGCACGAAGATCCGCACGTGCACTGGAGCGTAAATCGCCACGCGGAAAGGAACTGTTCGATCTCGTTCATGGCATACTCCGTATTTGGAAAGCCGACGGCAACTACCGCTACATTACCTCCGATTGTACCTCCTGTCCAGCAACGCCCCACGCAAGTCCGATTGCGAGCCACAGCATCAAGCGCCCCGGCTCAAGCGTCCAAAGAAAGTGATCCACTAACCCGAACGCCAGAAGAGACAACAGCATCAACCGGGCAATAACGATATCGAGCGATAATGCTCTGTAATTAGAAATTGGAAATTTGTAATTAGAAATTAAAATCGCCGCAATGAAAAATATAAACGAGAGTAATCCGCTGACACCGACCTCTGCCGCCATCAACAAATAAATATCATGTATCGGCTCCCACTGCCACACTTGGGTCATACCAAGTTGCTGGTATAAACCGTTTGTAACGCTATAAAGCACCTGGCTACCTATACCGACACCAAACGGGTGCTGCCGGATAAGCGAGAAGCCGAGTGTATTATATTCCAACCGCTCAACCACTGACGGTTCGGTCGCGGTAATTTGCGCGCGGGAAAGAATAAACGGAGAGAATATGACCGCGAGGGTACAACCGCTAGCCGCGAGGGTGAAAAGTAGAAAAAAAGCGCGGCGACGGAGTGCGTTGTGCATAAAGCAATAAAGCAATAAAGCAATTGAAACAAGGATAGCCACAAGCCACGCGGTGCGCGAGAACGTCAAAATAAGGCCGAGTAATACAACATATGCGCCGATGATATAAAAAATGTCGTTGCGAGCGAAGCGAAGCAATCTCACAATAATGTAAGATTGCTTCGTCGCTTCGCTCCTCGCAATGACACTTGAAACTTGAAGCCATGAGTAGCACAACGACAAAAGCCCCAGCACCAAAAAGCCCCCGAGCACGTTCGGATGCGGAAATGTGCCGTACGCGCGGAGAATTTTTCCGCCCGCGACGGCGAACTTCGCGATGCCGGGCGCATGCGCCGAAAGCGCCGGCTCGCCTAAAAACCATAATCCCACACTTCCCTGCCGGACAAACTGCGCGAAGGCGATAAGCGACTGAAACACCGCGGACGCGGCAATAGCCGCGCAAATGGTATTGAAGCGGACAATCCCCGCGCGAAGAACATACGCAACCGCCGCCGCAAATGCCACCGCCAACGCCAATCGCACAAAACTATACAACGCAAGCCCGGATGACGGCGCAAAAAATACGGAAACGCCGGCGAGCAAAACAAAAAGCGCCAAGGTAGCCCTTCGACTTCGCTCAGGGAATACATGGGTATTATTCGGTGAGCTTGTCGAACCGTTTCCCTTGTCTGCCTTCGCCGCGTACGCCACCGCAATCAAAAAAAGAACAAGCAACACGTCTGTGCCGTATACAAATGCGGTCTCGTATTCATGAAACCCCGGCGTGAACTGAAACAGCAATTTGCGCGTGCCGAACGGCAGCGCGAAGATCAACGCGTACAAGAGATAACCCGGCATGCTACGCAGCAAGAAATTCAATCTTCACCTCCTCCACCATGCTCGGCTCGCCAGCAAATTTATGCGTCAGTTTCACGTGATGAAACTCGTCTTTGATTTTACGCGCCAATTTATTCACGAGTTGATTCTCAGTGGCGGTAACCGTCCATTCGCTGCCAACCGTGGTTACGGCGATCAACCGATCCATCGGGTCACGGTCATACGCGCGGTTACCATATCCGCGGATTAATTCTTCAAGCGCTGTCTTGGATTTCTCGGGTACATTTTTAATAACAATGCGCCCTTCGTACTGCTTGTTCGCGATCATGGTGCATGCGGGACACTTCGCAAACACAACCGCCGCGTTGTTTTTCGCCAAACCCGCGGCTTCCGGGTTGTTCAGCCGATCCAAACTGTGGTGCCAATGTTTTTTGAAATACACCGCGCCACAATCTTTACAAATAATCAGTCCTTTTTTCCCCGCTCCAAACTCCGCCTGCGCGGCGCGGGAAAGCTTCGGAACCTGCGCGTACGGTTTCCGTGGTTGTTTTGAGTTATAAGCCATACATCTATTATCGCACAACAACACTTATCAAGGCGAGCACAAAAACAACATAGAGCGGCGCAAGTAAAACTCCGGATATGCGCGGAAGAAGAATGGGGCGAGTCACACGGTTCGCGCGCTGCCACAAATAAATAATAAGTGCGCCCTCCGCGGCCAGGAAAGTGCTGCCGATAAATCCGATAAGCCCGAGGAAATTTGTAAAACCGAGTGCGTAGAGCGCGGGCGGCAACGCGACGACGAGCGCTCCGGCAATCCATGTCGGGAAATGGAGGTCGTCCCGCAAAATATTTTTCACATTCAATCCCACCACAATATACGAGCTCCAAAGCGAAAGCAGCCCCAAGACTCCGATAACAACAAGCGTTCCGCTGGAAACGGCGCCGCGCAACCCCGAAACCGCATCAACGGAGACAACGGGCGAAAGCGCCCACACCGCAACAACAAAAAGAAAGTAGCAGATCGCGGGAAGCAACGTGCCAAATACCACCGAACGGCGTATATCGGACGCGGAATCCCGCCGGAAATACGCGACAACCTCCGCGACCGCGACGCGACCGGAAAGCGAAAAAAGCACGGGGCCGATGGCGAGTAATGCAATGCCATATGAAAACGGCGCCGAGGAAACAAAAGGTGCACCGCCGGAAGAAAGTCCGAGCCAAAATATAAAACCGAAGATCGCGACCATGCCGGCGGTAATAACACACTCAACCGCCGCAAAACGCCGCAAACTTAAAAATATCGCCGATGACCCCAAGAGCCAAAATATCAACATCCCCGCCGCCGGAGAAAACGCGTGAGCGACCAATGGAACAAAGCTCTGCGCAAGCACAAGATAGACGAGAAGCACAAAAAACATCTGCAATACTCCGGTTAAAAGCGTCAACCACAACCCCGGCACCCCAAGGTAATGCCGTGCGATGCCCACAAAGTTCAGGTTGCCCGGCGTCCGCAGCGCGAGATCAGCATACAAAAGATGCACAACCGCGAATACTAACCCGAGCACCCCAAGGTAAACGCCGGCAAACAATGTGCCGAACGGATGCAGGACATACGGCAATGAAAAAACTCCCGCGCCGATAATCGCGCCGGAGAGTATGCCAACCGGAAGCAGGAAGCGCCGGTACATACGGGCAACATCAATCATGAGAGCCATACGTGGACTGATGCACGGAACGCCCGAAAAGCTTTTTGCTCGTAAACCAAAAACCGACAAGAACGCAAAGCGCGAGGAACGTCGCAAATATGGCAACCGCGTACAGACCGAATCCGACCGCCATGCCGATGGCGGCCGCCGCCCAAAGACCCGCGGCAGTAGTGAGTCCGCGGATACGCGAATCGTTGAACACGATGAGTCCCGCTCCCATAAATCCGATTCCGGTGACAACCTGCGCGGCGATGCGCGTGGGGTCAACTCCGGTGACGCCGCGCGCCGCTTCGCTTGAAATCACGGTGAATAGCGCCGACCCCAGCGCCACAAGCGCGTGCGTGCGTACACCGGCATGCTTATGCGCCATCTCGCGCTCGAGACCAATAATCGTTCCTAAAAACACGGCGAGCGTAAGCCGAAAAATGAGTACGGCGTCCTCGGTCCGGAGCAAATCAAAAATTTGCTGCGTAAAACTCATATAAGTTATTTTACGGCGTACACTTCATCGCCTTCGCGTACGCGCGAGACCACCTTCACGCCGACCTCTTGCCCTTTTTTCGCCGAGGCGATCGGCTTCCGGTCATACTCCATGGAATCAAGCGTTTGCGTGAAATCCGTTGTTGCGCCCTTAAACTGCACATTGGCGCCGGCGTTGATCACCCCCGCGCACTTAATGATGCCGACTTCGATGCCGCCGTAGTAATGCGTCACAACACCAATGGGCTTTTGTTTTTTTGAAGCAACCTTTTTAACGGCCTTCTTCGCTGTTTTTTTTACCAATTTCTTCGCGACCTTCTTGACAGGGGATTTTTTCGTCGCCTTTTTTGTTATTTTTTTCATATTTTTATATTCTTATTTCCTACTTCTTACGTCTTACTTCTTTTTCAAACTACCCCCGCACATGACTCTCACCATAATGATTCCCTTTTCCGTCGTCAATCGCCTTCACCACAAGGTCTAACAACTCCTTTGGGTCTTTAGAAAACACCACCTTGCCCATGCCACGGTGCGACTTCTCAAGTATTTCTCTTATATAGTCCGCCGTGCCGCCGCTCCCCTCTAACACGCCCATAGGTTTATTGTCTTCAAAGCCGATCGTGAACTCATTCAGCGTTCCCATACGGCCGCACACCGTGATGATGGCGTCCGCCGAACGGGTGAGCAGCAAATTGCGGCCGGAATAATCAAATCCCGTATAGATGATAAGGTCGTGGTAATCGATCGGCAAGCGGTATGTTTTGAGATGTGCCGCCTCAGACACCGCCGGCGAAAGCCCGATGACGGTCCCCCCCTCGCTCTTTGCTCCCTTTGCCGCCCAATACGGAATGCCAATGGTCGCGCCCGTCACCAGCACCATGCCCCGCCGCGCAACCTCCCGGCCTATTTCCTCGGCTTTTTCCAACGCGTCAACGGCGCAATGCCCCGTCTCCGCCGCTCCGGAAATACAAATCTTATACCGCGGTTTGTTTATAAATTTATTATTCTTCATAAAATTTTACGAATGTACGAATAATTTACGAACCTGCCTGCCGGCCCGCTTCGCCAAAGCTACAGCGAGGCGAGCAGGCAGGTATACGAATGGGTATTGTACCGCTTCGATTTCACTCAGCGAATAATTTTATATCCTGAGCTTGTCGAAGGATTACATTAACTTTTCACTCTTCACTATTAGTTATTCGCTATTTTTAAATTATATCACACGTCTCGTCTTGGGTGGGCACCACCGCCATAACCGCGAGTTCGTCCCGCATCTTCTGCGCGAGCACGCTGGAGGCCTCGCCTTCACCCTGCACGATAAACACTTTTTTCACGCTCTCTCTCATGGGCGAAATCCACGCGAGGAGCTGCGCCTGGTCCGCGTGCGCGGAGTATGCCGGAATGGAACGCACCTTGCAGCGCACCGCGACTTTTTCTCCGAAAATCTTCACCTCCTTCGCGCCGTCCAAAATTTGCCGACCAAGCGTGCCAACCGATTGATAACCGACAAAAAGAATTGTGCTTTCGGGATCTTGCAGATAGCGCGACTCATGATGCAAAATGCGCCCGCCGTTAGACATGCCGGACCCGGCGATAATCACTTTCGGTGGCAATACTTCGTTAATCGCTTTTGATTCTTCGGTAGTCAGCGTGGTCTGCAATCCCGGGAAGTTAAAAATCGCGTCTCCTCTTCCGATCATCGCGCGCGTCGCCGTGTCAAAATACATTTCATATTTTTTATAAATCGTGGTGAGCTTGATGGCCAACGGACTGTCAACGAAAATCGGCACTCTCGGGATCCTCCCCTGTTCAACTAAGCTATTCATTTCAAAAAGCAGTTCCTGTGTGCGCTCCATGGCAAACGACGGGATCATCAACACGCCCTTAGACCGCACCACATCTTCAATCGCGTCCTCCAACGCCTCTTTGCGCGTCGCGGAGGGCTCATGCAAACGGTCGCCGTAGGTAGATTCAATCACCACTGCGTCCGCCTCGGTAAAATATTCTTTCTCGCCGATAATCGGAGCCGGTGAGTTTCCCAAATCGCCGGAGAAAAGCACCGTCTTCCCCTCAGCGGCGACCATAATGATGCTGGAACCCAAAATATGCCCCGCGTTATACAGCGTCACCGTGAAAGGTCCAACGCGGACCGGCGCGTGGTATTCAATGCCCTTCCATGCTCCGACCACATCATTCACCGCCGAAATATCGTAAAGTGGCTCTTTCTTAAACTTCTTCGCTTCCTCAATAATGATATGCTCCGAGTCAATGAGCATCAGCTCGGAAAAATCTTTCGTCGGCGGGGTGGAATACACTGTTCCACGGAAACCGTCACGGTACAGTTTCGGCAAGCGTCCGATGTGGTCAATGTGCGCGTGCGTGACAAACACGGCGCTGATGCTTTTCGGATCATATTTAAACGGCTCAAAATTGTGCTTCTCGCAGAAGTTGCTCCCCTGGTGCATGCCGCAGTCAACCAAAATCTTCGTGTCACCGGACTCCACAAGATAGTTCGCACCGGTGACCGCGCCAACGCCACCATAGAATGTGATTTTCATATATTCTAGAACTTACACGCTTTCCTCTTTTCTGTCATTCCCGCGAAGGCGGGAATCTAGGCCCTCACCGCGCACACTGGATTCCCGCTTCCGCGGGAATGACACCGATTGCGTAAGTCCTACTCATTATAAAACGATTCACCTCCCCGTGCCATGAGCAAAGGGAGGCAAATGTCGTAGTCAGCGCCTATCCGGCGCGTACTTCACTTCGCGGATGCCGTGGTTGTTCTTCTCCACGGTAAACGCATGACCGACTGGATGTCCGGGGTATTCGAAGAGCCGCAGGTCCGCCGGGTCGCCGTCGCGCTCACGGATGACGACGTACGCGCGGAGACCCGATGCGGGATAGCCGGCGTTCATGCCGCCGACGATGTCGTAGACCGCGCCGATCTTCACGTCGGACTTCGTGAGCGGGTGACCGAACGCGTCTGCCGTAGCCGCCGAGTACGTCACCCGCATGCAGGCGCCCAAAGCCACGATTGCCGCAACCGCAGCAACGCGGGACGCGTAGGTCCATCCGCGATGGGCGAACCAGAATCCGAGGAACATCACCCCGAGCACGCCCGCTCCGCATCCGAACGCCAGCCTCCAGAGTACCGGCATCGTCGTACCTCCGATAGAAGGGAATTCAATCTACCCTCATGCTACGCCTTGAGAGAATCACCCGTCAATGCGCAACAATAATTGTTGGGTGCCAAAAGTGTTCCCATGCCGCAGCAATCCGAAATACGAAGCAAACGTTCCGTCGGTCGGGTGTTCCGCAATTCTCCGGAACATTCGCTGTTTTGTCGCAGTGCGAAGTATCCGATGATCAGGAAAATGCACCCAGCCAAGAAAATCCACTCCCGAGGCATAGGTCTGTATCCATACCTTATCCGGATGCAATGTAAGCTTCAATGTATTCCGCAAAAAGTTGTCGATACGGAGCAGTAACTTCTCCGGCGTATGGCGATTGTCAGACATAATGATGAAGTCATCGGCGTAGCGGAGGTAGTAGCGCGCATGAAGTTGGTGTTTCACAAATTGATCAAATACATTCATATAGACATTCGCGAAAAGTTGCGATGTAAGATTACCAAGCGGTAATCCCTTCCCCGAAGCGGTGCTGGCAAAACTTCCGATAACGCGCTCACAGAGCCAGAGGACGTTAACGTCGGGAATATAGCCGCAAAGAATATTAAGGAGGGTGCGCTGATCAATGCTTGCGAAGAACTTTCTGATGTCGCACTTCAAGACCCACAACGTCCGTGTATGATTATTGCTCGCATGATACGCGAAGGCGCGGAAACGATTGAGGGCGCGATGCGTTCCCTTGTTGAGACGGCAGGAAAATGAGTCCGGGATAAACGTTCGGTCAAAAAACGGGTAGAGTATCCGATAGATGGCGTGATGGACGAGACGATCGCGGACGGTGGCTTTGTGAATCACTCGCGGCTTCGGGTCGGCGATGCGAAACATTTGATATTCCCCGTGATTATATATGTGCGCGACAAGGTCGTTGTGCAGCGCGAAGATATTATCCATCAAACGTAGCCCGAACTCCTGCACGTCGCGCTTTTTCTGCTTGCCCTCGGCAAACTCTCTCCACGCTAATAACAAATTATCAATTGAAATAATATCCTCAAACTTATGGACAAGTTGAATTTTGGGAACGGACTGTTGACCCCCCCCGCTACAATTTTGCCGGTGTTGCATAAGCTAAAAGATTCGTACCTTCTTTGGTTTCAATACTATCAGATACTGCCCAAAACGCATCGCTACTCATTGGGAATGCGCGTTGATACAACAATGATTGAAGCCGTTGAGGCGATTGCAGCTGCGGCGTTTCTCTCGCGCGGAGAAAAACTTCCATTTGTGCGGCGCGCGATACAGAAGATTGATACTGTGAAAATCCTCTTAATGGTGCTGTGGGAGGCAAAGTCGCTGGAGGATAAACCGTATATCGCGCTTTCAGAAAAATTGTTGGGGGTTGGAAAGATGTTGGGCGGATGGCAAGGGCAGATTATGAGACAAAACTCTCCCGGCGCAAAGCCGGGAGAGAAATGAAGTGAGTTGCGAGGGAGGCGGAGAAATTCTTGCCGTTCCAGTCGTTCGCGAGGTAGTTGTAGTTCCAGTTCCACCTGCCATCGTCGTTGCGGTAGAGGTACAGCACGTACCGGTTGCCGTTCGGACTCTCGAGAAAACGTATAACACGCCATCCGCGCCACTTGCCCCATCGAGTACTCTCCGGGCTGTATCGTATTCGGCATCACAATGCCCTAGCGCGCTATACCAAGTAGCTTCATTTTTTGAAGTGCCTGCCTGCCGAGAGGCAGGTCTGCATACACCACACTACCTGAAACCACGAGTGCCGATATGCAAACGCAATCGCAAATATTCCGGATGTATGGATACTGGTTTCGGTAGCAGGAATCTCCACCCCCGCAATGCGAGGCGAACGCCCGCGTATTCACCTAGTCCCGATTTCATTGTATCAGATACAAAAAAGCAAAGCACCCACGTACCAACCGAGTTGGTACGTGGGTGCGAAGTGCAAAGGGCAGAGTGTCTAAGGGCTAGGACTGAGCGCCCAAGTTCTTAGTGCTACCTGCCTGCCGCAGGCAGGCTTGCGAGGGAGGCGGAGAAATTCTCGCCGTTCCAGTCGTGCGCGAGGCAGTCGCAGTGCCAGTCCCACCTGCCATCGTCGCGGCGGTAGAGGTACAGCACGTACCGGCCGCCGCTCGGACCCTCGAGAATCGTCCCGAAGAAGTCCAGATAAGTGACCCCTCTCTCCTTATAGAGCCAGTTCAGGGTCGTGTGGCCTTCCTCGTTCCACAAGGCAAGGAAGATCCCTACGTCCAGAAGGATGTCGCCACCCTCACGAAGACGCTTGAGCTTCTCTTCGCCTGTGATGGAAGGCTCACCCTCCTTAAGACAGGTCGCGAGGTTCACCTTCGTGAAGTCCACCTCGGCGAGCTTCACCGCCCGCTCGTCGGTCTCCTTGTCCAGCATTTTCCAACCCTTGCCGATGAAGGTGACGGGCTTGAAGACGACATCGCGCGCGATCTTCACGATCATCGCGACGATCTGGAGGACGATCGCTCCCGAGAGGAAACGCTCCACGCCGTCCATCCCGCCGAGCTTGTTCACCACCGCCTCCATCGTGTCCCAATCCATCTTCGGATACTTCATGACAACTGCTCCTTCCGACTGTTAGTCAGAATTCCTTTCCGCCTGCTAGGCGGAAAGGCGGACTCGCGCTAGAGGACCTCCAAAATGGTGGTCGTAGCCAGAAAACCTCATTACACAAAGGTCTTTTGGCTACAACCACCAACAGGTTTGAAGCTTAACCGCCACGTCTAAGAACTGAATATATAGTAGCACAGGAAACCAATGTTTGTCAATAGGCGCCAAAAACTCTATTTTCCTACCTTTTATCTCGCAGCAGCTCCTCCACCACCCCCCGCTCGTTCCACGGAATTTTTTTCCCGCGCGCCAAGTGCAGCCACGGCTCACTGCCTTTTCCGGTCATAATCACCACGTCGCCTTTTTTCGCGGCATGGAGCGCGCGTTTGATCGCCTCGCGGCGGTCAAGCACCAGCTCATAATCCGTTTCCGCCGCCGGCGTCCTGCCACGCTCCTCCCAAATTCCACGCTCGATTTGTTCAATAATTTCCAGCGGCGGCTCGTCGTATGGGTCTTCGTTCGTAAGGTAAATCATTTTACAGTAGCGCGCGGCGATGGCGCCCATGGCACTCCGCTTCCACGCGTCCCGCCCGCCTCCCGCGGCGCCTAAAACGCAAATCAACTTATGCGCGCCGTCCCCGGAAAGCGCGCGGTAAACAGCTTCAAGCGAATCCGGTGTATGCGCATAATCAATAACCACCGTAAATGGCTGACGCGCCACATACTCCATGCGCCCCTCGACGCCCTCAAATGTTTCAAGCGTCTTAAAAATCACTTCGGTGGGAATGCTTAAGGCGCGCGCAAACGCCACCGCGGCGGCAACGTTTTCTAAGTTGAAGTCGTTCTGCAGCCAGCTGGAAATCATTTTTTTTGCGTCGCGCGAATCAAGGCGGTAGCGGGCGGAAAGTTCATTGTAAATAAAGTCCTCGCGATGGAAAAATAATACTTTACCGGAACCGTTAGCCGCCCGCTCAAAATACTCCTTGCCGTCCAACCGCTCATTGATGAAGAAAAGTTTTTCGGGTTTCGTGGAACGATGCGCGACGTCATAAAAAAACTGCGCCTTGGCGGCACGATAACGCTCAAAGCTGCCGTGCGCCTCAATGTGTTCGGGGTGTAAGTTGGTCACCATCGCCGCGTCAAAATCCACAAACCGATGGCGATATTGGAGGACGCCCTGCGAGGTGACTTCAATAAGCGCGTAATCGCATCCGGCCCGCGCCGCACGGCGCAAAAACCGCTGGACAAATCCGTGCCCCGGCATGGTCATGGACGTCATGTTTTTTTCACTTTCGCCGGCTACTTTTATCCGCACCGAGCTCATCAGCGCGGTTTTCTTCCCCGCGGCGACAAGTATGGCATTGATAAGCTCCAGCACCGTGGATTTGCCTTTTGTTCCCGTAACGCCGACGACATATAGCTTCCGCGACGGAAAGCGGTAAACAATAGCCGAAAGCCAGGCGATGGTGAAATGGAATGCACGCTTGAGTAAGGTTATCATGGCTTCATTTTCATTATACCGCTAAAAATGGAATGGGGCGGGTCCGAAGGACATCGGACACGCCCCAAATCTCGCGACTAGGAAACGGCGTACCACCACTCCCGCTGATGCAGAGGAGTCCAGCCAGACATCCTCGGAACACGAATGATGCTCATCTGACCACCCCGATGCCTCGACGACCGAAACTTCTGACTGTCACTCGGCCGGGAACACTTCGGTTTGAAGCGAGACGCCACAGCCACCTCCTTAAAAGAACTACTCAACTGTAACATGACGGTCGTGGCCGCTCAATTTTTCCTGACTACCTTTTATCGGGTCAATAGCACAATCAAAAGGCCAATCTTTCACAGAGAGGGCTCGCATAGCAAAGCAACATTGCGACGACGAGGTCGCGTTTGACGCGAACAGGGACGACTCCATAAAATAACCGCTTGTCCCTTAGGGACAAGCGGTTATGGTTTCTCGTCCCGTTTTCACTCTGTCAGTCGGTTGACCGCGATGAGGTCTCGATACCAGTAGCCGCTCTGCTTTATGATGCGGCGCTGCGTAGAATGGTCTACATGTACCAACCCGAAGCGTTGGTGGTAACCTTCGGCCCACTCGAAGTTGTCCATCAACGCCCAGTGATAATAGCCACGCACGTCAGCGCCATCCTTAATCGCACGCGCCACCTGATTGAGATAGCGGCGGACGAAACTGATCCGCCTCTCATCATTCACGACGCCGGACTTGTCCGGTCTGTCGTCGTACGAGCAGCCGTTCTCGGTGATATAGATGGGGCGTTGGTAGTCACGCCAGATGCGCATGATCACATCATAGATTGCTTGTGGATAGACCTCCCAGCCGTAATCAGTGCGTTCGGCGTCCTCGACATGAACGATGCGACAACCCAAATTTTTGTCTTGGGGGTTATTGGCAATCACTGAGCGTGAGTAGAGGTTGATGCCAATAAAATCCAAGGGCGACTTCGCTATCTCCATATCGCCGGGCTGCACTGCCAGATGCGCCAGATCTGTCCCATCCACATGGGCCTCGGGATAGCGACCGTTCTGAACGGTCTCCAAGAACCAGAGGTTGCTGAAACGAAAGAATCGCTCTGCAGCAAGTCTGTCCTCCTCGCCCTCGCTCGCTGGGCAGACTCCATTCATACTAAACGCGGTGCCTATCTCCTGAACTTGGCCGGTAGCACGCATGGCGCGAGCAGCCAGCCCCTGCGCTAAGTTCACGATATGGCTCGCCCGCATCGCGATTGAGGCATCGCGGATGCCGGGTGCGTGAGTGCCCAACAGGTAGCCGGCGCTGACGAAGACCTCTGGTTCATTGAATATGCACCACCGCTTCACCCGGTCGCCAAGGTGTTCGACTATGGCGGCAGCGTAATCGGCGAAATACTGGGCGGTATCTCGCTGGGCCCAGCCACCTCCGTCCTGAAGTGTCTGTGGTAGGTCCCAGTGATAGAGCGTGGGGAACGGCTCGATGTCAGCAGCCAGCAACTCGTCGACGAGTCGACGGTAGAAATCGAGGCCCTCGGGGTTCACGGATCCTTTACCAGTGGGAAAGATGCGGGGCCAGGAGATGCTGAAGCGATAGCTTCTCAGTCCCAGTTCCTTTATGATCCCCACGTCCTCTCGGTAGCGATGGTAGTGGTCACAGGCAACATCGCCGGTGTCACTATTCCTGACATGGCCCGACGTGTGGCAGAAGCGGTCCCAGATCGATTCGCCTTTGCCATCATGGTTCCATGCACCCTCAATCTGGTATGCTGCCGTAGCACAGCCCCATACAAACCCATGGGGGAAATCGGATAAATCTACGCGGCACCGTTGGCAATTTTGTTTTGCCATGCTAGCCCTCCTTGTAAAAGAGCGACTTGTTAATCGTATATTATTGACCCGGTAAAAGATAGTCATTTTTTTGGACTGAGGTCTCTTACTCCCTCATTCCCTCATTCGTGCGCCTGCCTGCCGGCAGGCAGGAATGGTGGAATAAGAGACCACAAATCCATGAATACGCCAGCCGGTTGCCATATGCAACTCGCATGAAACCGAAAAATACGCGCATGGGACGAGAACGCTCTATTTCTTGATGGTGCGCAGCGCATCCTTAAGCCGCGCCGAGAGTCCCTCTGTTTTGGGGTCAATCTTCGCGATCGCGGCGCGCGCCTGCTGCTTACTGTAACCCAAACTCACCAGCGCTTCTTCCAGATCCGCGTCGGATTCCATCTGTTCCACGTAGGCGCCGGACCCGAGCATCACGACTTTCCCCTTAAGTTCCAGCACCACGCGCTCCGCAGTTTTCTTTCCAATGCCGGACACACGCGTCAATAGTTCGGTTTTACCTTCGTTAATTGCCGCCGCAATCTGATCAACGGAGGCAATGCCCATAATACCCAGGGCGGACTTTGGTCCGATGCCGGAAATGGTGTTCAGTTGTTCAAATAATGCAAGTTCGTTTTCATTTAAAAATCCGAAGAGGGCGAGTATGTCCTCGCGCACGTGGAGATAGGTGAATAATTTCACCACTTCGCCGATAGCGGGAAGTTTTGACATAACATTTTTCGCGACCATCACCTTAAACCCAACGCCGCCGACTTCGATGACAACGGATTGGTCGCGTTTTGAGGCCAGTACGCCGGAAAGTGTTTGGATCATATACATCCATTATACCCCGCTTTTTATAAAATAGGACCTGCGCAATCGGTGTCATTCCCGCGAAAGCGGGAATCCAGAACGGTCAAAAGCTGCTCATTACTGGATTCCCGCTTTCGCGGGAATGACAGAAAAGCGCGAAATGCATAAATATCTCACAAAAGAACTCACCCCGGAATGGCTCCGCCATTCCGGGGTGTAGTATGCGTCGAACAGACTAGACCATGGAGCAGATCATCTGCTCCATGATCTTCGCCGCAGCGGCGATTGTCGCTGCCCGATCCTTCACCCGGCGGTTCAGGGCTGCGTACACCTGGAAGGCAGCAGTGGAAATCGCATTCTCCGCGCCATCCTTCATGTACACCGTCATGGCGAACTCCACCTGCTTGCGCTCCTCGGCGCCAAGCTTCCCCATCCACTCGGCGACGCACTCCGCGCCGCTGTTGTGGAGCTTGGAGAAGAACTCGTGCCGCAGCTCATCGCCCATGATCCCACGGAGGTACCTCGCGTACTTGTTGTCGGGGTTGTTGCAGGCGGCCTTAAAGGCAACCCGCAACGCGAGCCCTTCCGGAGACTCGCTGGCGTTCTTGATGTTGCCCATGAGGTCCAGGGCATCCCCGAGGCTGCGCCTCGCGTCCACGAACCACTCGGCGAGGAGCTTCTCTTCCTCGCCGAAGCAAAGCACGATCTGCGCACGCCGCTGCACCTCCCCGATCTCCATCATGGCGATCTTCTCAATCGCCACGATGTTCATCGAGTCCCGCCCGGCGAACCGCGCGGTGGAGGTGATGGCAACGGGCCCATCGTCCCCCAAGAGCAGCCGCTTCGCCTCCGCCATCCGGTTGGGGATGGAGAGCACAGCACGGAGCTGCTCGGCCCGCTCACGCACCACGGGCAACACGGAACGCGCGCACCGGTCGAGCGCCTGATGGAGCGCAACGGCCTCCATGGTGCCCGCCGCGAACCGCGCGACGAGCACATCCAACGACTGCTCGTTGTCCACGCTGCCGCTCTTGAGGTATTCGAGGAGCTTCTGCTCCATCGCGGGGAAGAGCTGCGCCACGCGCGCCCGCTCTCCGATCCGCGACTGCTCCATGGCCAACTTCTCGATCACCTCGTTGTGCTTCGGTTCCGCGGCACAGAGCGTGATGACCTCGGCGATGTTCGTCACGAGCAGACCACGCAGCGTCTTCTCCTCCGGAGAAATCCGCTGCGGATTCCCGAGTTCCGGATGACGCACGTGCCTCGGGGCATCCTCGCCCTTCTTGCGCTTGCCGTCCTTGCTCTGCTCACCGTGCCGATTGGTCTTCCCCGTCGTCGTTCCTCCGAATGGAAACCGAAAACCTACTGATTTTAGATGCGCTGACCTCCACACAGAGGCCAACACTTGCTAGCGACAGTATATCACTAAATGCGCTACTTTGTCAAGTTTTATAAAAGAAGTGCCCCGGTAGCCCATGGGCTACCGGGGACACTCACTGTTGTTACGGTTCCAAGCATCGGAGCACGGTCTGCGCCAGCTCCCAGCCATAGTCGCGCTTTTGCATCCGTTCGCGAAGCAGATCCACGATGGACCGAAGATCATCCCGCGGCTGCATACCCATCCAGTCCATGAAGTTAGGGATGGAATACGCGCCGCTGCAGAGGAACTGCACCGCCCACACCGTTGAGGGCAACCTCCCTTTTGAGGGACACGCCGAAGATGCTCCCTCTTTGATTTTCGCAACGCATCGCAAGAACTCCTCGGCGACGAACCGCATCCGGCTTCCTTCCGGCTCATGCGCCGCGGCATCGCGCATGATTTCGCCGATCATGCGTTGCAAACCGAACTCGCATTCCTTGCTTGCGATCTGGAGAAACAACGCCTGGATTCTCGTTGCCGCGCACTCACTAGAGGGCGCAGTCACGATGGACTCCCGCAGTTCCGCAAGCACCACCGGATACCGCAACGCCTGCTGCGCAAGTTCGCCGATCGCCGTTCCCTCGCGCCGGGCAAGCTTGGCCAACATTCCGAGAATGCAGCGATCCTCGGCATACTCCCGCGCCGCGACAATGGTGTCGCAGAAAAGCAAGCGCCGAAGCTCGGCCTCGTAGTTTTCCGATTGCGACACCGGAACATCCTCACCTTTCCGAAGGATGACTGTGGTATCTCCCATCATGACACCTCCATAATAGAGAAGCTGACTGATACTGGAAAGCATTATACCATACCAAAATAAAATTTGCAAGTTTCTTCAACTCCTGATATGATATAACCTATTGTTAAGTCGCGCGCGGTTAGCTCCCTCCTTCTCCGCCAGTTGGCGGATACGGCGGGCAGGCAGCGGTAGATTCAAAAAGGGCGGTTAGCTCAGGGGTAGAGCAGCGCTTTTACACAGCGAAGGCCGGGGGTTCAAATCCCTCACCGCCCACATTAGCTCAGTGGTAGAGCGACTCGTTTACACCGAGTAGCCCGGTTAAATTTAAATAATAAATCCGAAAAGGTGCCGCTTGCGGCCCGGGGGTTCGATCCCCTCAACGCCCACCAAATCTTTTAAGTTGTTGACTTTCCTGTTCCCCTGCTATACGCTATACCCTATACACTAATCGCTACCCAATACTATAATCGCTACCCAATACTATGCCAATTACATCATCCGCCAAAAAAGCATTGCGTCAAAGCAAAAAGCGCCACGAGCAAAACGTCGCCAAAAAAGACGCGTTTAAAGCAGCGATGAAACAGGTGCAGAAACTCGTTGCCGCAAAACAAATGGATGCAGCCACGACCGCGCTCCACGAGGCATATCAAAAGATTGATAAGGCGGCGAAGACCGGAGTGATTCACAAAAATACGGCCAGCCGATTGAAATCCCGCGCCGCGAGGATGCTCGCGCAAAAGAAATAGGACGTAAGAAATAAGAAGTAAGAGACCCCGCGTAACAACGGGGTTTCTTGTTTCTTACATCCTACTTCTTACGTCTTACTTCTATCCAAGGACGTAGTCCGTCAGCGCCAACGCATAATCCATCTTTCCGGATTTTATCGCAATGTCATAGTCGGCAAAACGGGATTTCTCGCTTAGCGGAACACGCGATGCCAACACATTAAAAAGTTTTGCTTCGTCGTCGCTTATAAGCAGCCGCTCAAGCAGCGGCAACGCCCGGGAGGGCGTGCTGCGCTGGAGCGCCATCAGCGCGTCAAAAAAATTCTGCGTTTGTTGATACGCTTCGGCCGCGTAGGTGCCGCCGGAGGCGATTTTTTGCAGTTCCGCGACAACACCCCAGGTATCCCCCGCGAATGCGCGACCGAGGTCGCGCAGCAATGTCGGCGTGAGACGCGCGCCGCACCTCCCCGCTTCTTCACGGATGAACCGCTCAAACTCCGAACCTACGGGCATCGGGAATTCTTTTACTGTTTTTGCTTTCTCAAGAAGAAACGCGAACGCTTTCAACGGCGCTTCATTCGCGACAATCATCGCAACAACGTCAGCACGCTCCACTAACCCTTCAAAAAACTTTTTGTACTGCTTTTCTTGACCTTCGGGAATAGGAAAAAGATTGTGGAGCGCGATCAGTTTCAATGGAGCGAACAGCGACTGCGCGGCGCAGATATCGCGGAGCGTTTGGAGTCCCGTCTCATTTGCTCCATCAAACTCATATACCGCAAACGCGGAATGTTTTGCGGCGTAGGCATCGCGCATATTACGCTCGTATATTCCCCGCCGGTAGGTATCGGTGCCGTAGAGATAAATCAACATGGAGAAGAAATAAGATTTAGGAAGTAAGAAGTATGAGGGTTACTGTCCCGCTTTTCGTTAATAAACTCTTGCTCCTTTTTCTTACCTCTTATTTCCTACGTCTTACTTCTCGTGCATGCCTATTCCTCTTCTATAACCTCCTTCTTCGGAATCAGCGCGGGGTCTGTCGGAAGCGTAAACGAAAACGTGGTGCCGCGATTCAGCTCCGACTCCGCCCAAATCTGTCCGCCGTGACGGTTGATGATGTTTTTCACGAGATACAGTCCAAGCCCCGACCCTTCGGTAGAAAACTTCTGCACGTTCTCGGCGCGGAAAAATTTCGTGAATAGTTTTTGGAGCGCCTCGGGCGGAACGCCCACGCCGGTGTCTTTGACGGTTACGAGTGCGTACGGCTTGGCGGGCATTTGCTGAACGCCGAGCGTCACGGTACCGTTCGGTACGTTATATTTAATCGCGTTATCAATCAGGTTGGACACCGCAACATTGAGCTTTTGCGCGTCAAAGTCCAACGGGATAGCGTCCTTGGGCGCGTCAAAAAACAGTTCAACGCCATAGGTCTTCGCGAGCGGCTTCGCGCCCTGTAGCACTCCGTCAAGAAACGCGACAAGGTCGCTGCTGACGAATTCGTACCCGAACTTCCCCCCCTCCATTTTCGCGACATCAAGCAAGTCATTCACGATTTGAAGAAGTTTTGCCGCCGCGAGATCACCGGTGTCCACAAGCATTTTCGAATCAGCGTTAAGCGCGGCGTCTTTTTTGAGCCCTTGAAACACCCAACCGACGGCGGTCAAAGGCGTCCGGAGCTGATGCGCCGCAACCGTAATGAACTCGCTTTTTGATTTCAGAATTTCCGCCTCGCGCGTCCGATCGCGGATAACCTTCGTAAACCCCTGCGTCTTGCCCGCCTCATCAACAATACGGTTCGTTGTCACGCGGAGCGATGCATCGTCAAACTGAATGTCCGCGACCTGTGGGTATGCGCCTTGTTCCGAACGCGCGATGACCGTCGGGGCAAGCGAAGGAAAGACGACCTGTACGAGGCGCTTCAACTGCGGATTACTTGCCAGTTCCAGCCCCAACTTCGTGCCAAATGCTGTTTCCGCTGAAATGCCGAACACGCGCTCTGCCGCCTTATTGAAAATGAGTACGTTAAAATTTTCGTCATACGCAACAATGGCGTCGGAAAGCTCGGAAATAATACTTCGCAGCCACGCGTCGGACATAGAAGTAATTTCCGCGCCTTCGGAAACGCCGGATGACGATTTGGGTTTTAAAAAATCAAAGAAAGACATTGTCTAAGAAGTAAGATTTAAGAAGTAAGCCATAAGATGCAAACTGTAAGGTTTTTATTTGTCCCGCTCTTACTTCCTACTTCTTATGTCTTATTTCTCTCCTAACTAATCTCCGCCCAGTTTTTCCCGCTCGCCACATCAACCTTCACCGGCACCGATAGTTGATACACGGATTCCATAATCCGCCGCAGCTCGGTTGCCGCTTTTTTCAGCATACCATCGGGCACCTCAAACACCAATTCGTCGTGGATAGAAAGAATAAGCGGAATGTCGGGGAATGCGCGCCGTGCCGCAATCATCGCCATTTTCAGCATATCCGCCGCCAAGCTTTGAATGGGCATATTGAACGCCGCGCGCCGCGCTTCGGAAGCCGACCGCTGATTCGGAGAAATGATATTCGGTACCCAGCGTTTACGGCCGTTCAAGTTTTCCACGTATCCGGTTTCGCGCGCCGCGGCGATCGTGCGCTCCTGCCACTGTTGGATTTCGGAAAAATTCCGGAAATATGCGGCGATGAATTCCTCGGCCTCTGTGTAACTCAACCCGCTGGTCCGCGCAAACGCCTGCGGACCCATGCCATAAATAATCCCGAAGTTTAATGTCTTCGCGGTCTGCCGCTGCTCTTTCGTCACCTTATCTACGGGAATATTCAGCACGCTCGCCGCGGTAATTTTATGAATATCCTCCCCGTTTTTAAACGCCTCAATCATTTTGGGATCGCCGGATACGGACGCCATGATGCGCAACTCAATTTGTGAGTAATCCAAGGAAAGCAACGTCTTGCCCTTCGGTGCCACAAACGCAGCGCGGAGTTCTTTCGCAATATCCGTTCCCGTGGGAATGTTTTGCAAATTCGGATTTTCCGAAGAAAGCCGACCGGTCGCGGTGGAAGTTTGATGCAGCGTCGCGTGAATCCGATGGTCCTTTGAAGCCGTCCCAAGTTCCAACAGCGGCGCAACATACGTTGATTGCACCTTAAACAATTCGCGATATTTGAGGATCGCCGGAACAATTGCGTGCCGCTCGCGGATTATTTCAAGCGCCCCGGCATCCGTGGAATACGCGCCCGTGCTGCGGTGCGGAATGCCGCTATGGCTGATACCGAGTTTTTCGAATAACACCTCGGAGAGCTGCTTTGGTGAGTTGATATTGAAGGGCGCCCCGGCATCCGCATAAATTGCCTTCGTAAGCACGCCTAATTCTTTTTCAAGTTTTTTTGAAAGCGTTTGGAGCAGTGCGACATCAACCGCGATGCCCTTCGCGCGCATCTCATCTAAAATCGGCGCGAGCGGAAGTTCGAGCTCGTCATAAATTTTCCGCAAACCGTAATGCCGCAGTTTTTCCTCGAGCACTGCGAGGTCGGCCGGCAAGGACTGCGTCCCATCGGGATCCAAAAGCCACTTTGCTATCTCAATCTTTTTTTCTGTAGTTACCATGCGTACAACTCACTAATGACCGGCGGCTAAACCTTCCACCCGCTGCACCAAACTGTTAAATCCGAGTTCGGCAAAATATGTTTTAAGTTCCGCGAAATTAATCGGCGCCCAAATTAAATCATCAACGGAGTCAAAATAAATCGGCGCGTGCCGGTCCAGAATGGAAAGTTTTTTGGACAAGAGCGCGATATCTTTCTGCCCCTCAAGTTTTTTGGAAACTTTCTCCGGTATAATGGCGAGATTTTCAAACACTTCCTCGGCGGTCTTGAATTCAAGAATAAGCGGCAGCGCGGTTTTTGGCCCGACGCCTTTCACGCCCGGAATGTTATCCGAAGCATCGCCGATAAATGCTTTGTAGTCATTGAGCTGGCTCGGCGCAAGCCCAAACTTTTCCTTCACCGCCGCTTCGTTGAACCGTACGGTTTCCGTGATGCCTTTGATTAAAAACTCCACGACCACTTTGTCGTCCTGCACCAACTGCAGCGAATCGCGGTCGCCGGAAAAAATAGAAACGGTGACATCCGGCTCGCCGCGGAACTTTTCCGCAAGCGTCGCGATGATGTCGTCCGCCTCAAAACCCGGGAGCTCAAATGTTTTGATGTTGAACTTATCAAACAGGTCATGGCTACGTTGGAGTTGCGGGATGAGATCGTTGGATGTCGGCGGCCGCTGGGCTTTATATGCCTTAAACATCTCGTCGCGGAACGTGGGCTCCGGCCTATCAAACGCCGCGGCGATGTGCGTGGGTTTCAGTTCCCGCAAAATCTTCAGACATACCTGCGCCAACCCATAAATCGCGCCGATAGGGTCTCCCTTCGGTGTCGTGAGCGGCGGCAACGCATGAAAAAACCGGTGAATGAGCGAATTCGCGTCAATGAGTAAAAGCTTTTTGGGGCCGGAGGATTGTTGCATATAAAACCTATCTTACAACGTTATGCCCGATTTGCGTACAACATACACCGCCGAAGCAGAAAGTATCGCCGCAACGCCGATCATCGTCAAGAAAAAATCACCCGAAAATGTTTGCGCGACAGATGCCTGTAGTGGCGGCAAATCTTTCTCAAATTGCGCGACGGTCGCGGTCGTCGTCTTTTTCGCCGTCTTCTTCGGCGTGGATGCCGCGGATGCTTTTGCGATATGTAAAATATTAGCCGCGAGATGAGTCGCCATAATAGTAAGCCCTGATCCCTAAACGCTAACCGCTAAACGCTCTAAAGTAGCCCTCCCTCCAATTCCGGCATTTTCAGCCCCAGATGTTTATACGCCAACGGCGTCGCCATGCGGCCGGACGGAGTGCGCGCCAAAAAACTCAAGCGCATCAAGTATGGTTCGTACACATCTTCAATAATCGCGGGGTCGTCGGAAAGCGCCGCCGCAAGCGTGTTCACGCCCACCGGCCCTCCGTTGAACTTTTTAATAATGACTTCGAGCAGATGCCGATCGAAGAGCTCCAGTCCCAAATGGTCTACTTCAAGCATATCCAAAGTTTTTTGCGCAACCTCGCCGGTAATGACGGTGATGTCGTTCACCGACGCGTAGTCACGCACGCGCTTCAACAAACGGTTGGCAACGCGCGGAGTAAACCGCGAGGCCTGCGCAAGAGCCACAACAGCATCATTTTTTATATCAAGTTTCAACACGACTGCCGAACGTTTGATGATGGCCTCAATGTCTTGCGGCTCATAATAATCAAGCTTAAACGTCGCCCCGAAGCGCGAACGTAGCGGCCCAGAGATGAGGTGTGGCTTCGTGGTCGCGGCGAGCAATGTAAACGGCGGCAGATCAATGGAAAGCGTCCGCGCGGCCGGCCCTTTGCCGATGACCATGTGCAGCTTCCGCATTTCCATCGCCGGATAAAGCACCTCTTCAATCAACCGGTTTAACCGGTGCACCTCATCAATAAACAAAATGTCGTTTGCCTCAAGATTGGAAAGAATGGCGGCGACGTCGCCCATTTTCTCCAGCGCCGGCCCGGAGGTGACGCGCAAATTCGCGCCAAGCTCCTTCGCCACAAGGTATGCGAGTGTTGTTTTGCCCAGTCCCGCCTGCCCGTAAAACAATAAGTGGTCCGGCGTCTCGTTGCGCTTCTTTGCGGCATCCAACATGACGCGCAAATTACGCTTGGTCTTCTCCTGGCCGATATATTCGCCCCACGTTGTTGGCCGGAGCGCCGCATCAAGCGTCATTTCGTCCGGTTGTTGTTGTTTTTCAGTGTCCATAAATGCGAAGTAAAGGAGTATTTGGTATTGAGTATGAAGTATCTTGTATGAGCTCAACGGAAAATCGCATTCTTTCCCATACTAAATACCAAATACTGAATACTAAATACTTTCCCCCACCCTATTGACAAACCAAAACCCCTATGCTAGAATGGCTGCTAGTCACCGTGATCGCCTCAAATGATCTGTGGGCAGGGAATCCCTTTTAGTCCGGGTGGTTCAGTTTCGGCTTGGCCATTCCTCAAAGGCATTCTAACCTCTTTTAACCTTAAATTGAAAGAGTTATTCACATCTGTCTCGCGATTTATCGCGAGGATTTGCCCACAGATCATTGGAGGCGATTTTTTGTTGTCAATGTTTAGTACTCACGAATATCTCGAATATTTCGGCTTAATAACGCGAATGCGGACACCGGAGAACACTATCTAAAATAACTTCTATCTTCTTTTCTGTATTCGCGTTATTTTTAGCGCCCTATTCGCGATATTCGTGAACACTCTACCACTTGATTTTCCCCGTCGCCGCCTGCACCTCCTCCAGCGTTGTCAGTCCTTGCAGCGCTTTCAACATGCCATCCTGCTGCACTGTCGTCATTCCCTGCCCGGCAGCCAATTCCTGCAGCCGCACTTCGCTGGGATCAGTGTTAATCGCCTTCTCCACCGCGTCATCCACACGGAAAAGTTCAAACACGCCGACTCTGCCACGATAGCCGATTCCTCCGCACGCATCGCAACCCTTTGCGTCGTAGAGCGCCGCGGTTTCAAGCGCCGGTTTTTGTACACGTTTCGGAAGCGCCGCGATAAATGCCTTGATTTTTGTTTTCGTGGCATCACCAACCGGAGCGGCAACACGGCACTCGGGACACAGGCGCCGAAGCAACCGTTGCGCGATCACAAGGTTCAACGCCGGGCCTATACTCGCCGGCTTCACGCCTAAATCAATAAGCCGAGGGATGGCACCCGGCGCGTCATTTGCGTGAATGGTGGAGAACACCAGGTGCCCGGTGAGCGCCGCTTGGATGCCGATGTCCGCAGTTTCTTTGTCATTGATTTCACCGACTAAAATAACATCGGGGTCCTGCCGCATAATGGAGTGCAGCCCGCTGGCAAAATCATAGCCGGCATCGCGGTCCACTTGCGTCTGCTCAATACCTTCAAGGTGATATTCAATCGGATCTTCAATGGTGATGATTTTCATCTCCGAACTTTGCTTGTGGCGCAGGAACACGTAAAGCGTCGTTGTTTTGCCGGATCCGGTCGGGCCGGTGTTTAGAATCATGCCGTTCGGCGCTTGCAGCTCCTCTTCTAGCATCGCCAGATCATCAGCACGGAGACCCAACGAGTCCAAGCTCATCGTGAGCGCGTCCTGATAAAGCACGCGGAGCACCGCGGTTTCGCCGTATTCCGAAGGAATCACCGAGACACGGATTTCAATCTCTTTCCCTTCCGGAAGCACCAACGAAAAACGTCCGTCTTGCGGCTCAGAGGTAACGTTCAGCTTTAGCTTGGAAAGCAGCTTGATACGCGCCATAAGCCGCGCATAGGGTTCTTTCGGGAAATCCAGCATGATGTCGTGGAGTAGTCCATCAACGCGGTAGCGCAGCCGGACGTGGACGTCTCCGGGCTCAATATGGATATCCGACGCGCGCTGTACCAACGCGCCGAGAAGTACGCTGTTCAGCACCTCGGCGATGCTCGCGGCCTTCGGGTCGTATGCCGCAAGAGCGTCGCGCACAGCCCCAAGCACTTTAAATGACGCGCGCGCCTTCGCGAGCTCGTCTCCGAGAATAACAATCTTGCCGGTAATCTGCGCGGGCTCTTTCGGTAAGTATTGGTAGGACTCCCAAAGATGCCCGAGGCCGGAGAGCGACCCGATGACCACCTCTACTGCATATCCGTCATCAGTGAGCCGTTTGACGATTGTTTGCACTGGCGCAGTGGAGCCGTCAATTGCCGCAAGCGTCACACGCTTACCCTTCGCGTGAATTGGGGCAACTTTGGCGCTGTGCGCCTCATCCTCCGGCACCAACCGCAACGCGTCAACTTCAAAGGGTGATTTTGCAAGGTCAATATACCGCAAGCCAGCGGATGTTGCCCGTCGCTCGGCATCGCGTTCTTCCGCTTCGCGGCGCATCTGCGCCAATTTTTCATCAGTGGCTTTAGAGTCCATATGCTATTATCCCTGCGCCACCTTATATCCTCCTCATCGTAACCAAGGTTTTCTGATAGCACAAGCCGCACGCCTGAAAGTATTTAGTATTAAGTATAGAGAAGTGAGTATAAAAAGTGGCTTCTGCATACTGTCTTCTAAATACTCAATACGGAATACTTTTTCTGGCTATTGACAAAATCATAACGATATGCTATATTTTTACGCAGTAAAGCCCGTCGTTGAGATGGGCTCCAAACAGCTTCTGTTGGTTCTCTTTGGAGATCCTCACCATGAGGAAGTTCCTGCTGCCGCTCATCCTGTTGGTTCACGTCGCATTCATCAACGGATGCGGGATGATCCACTTGCCCGGCCTGTCGGTCATCGAGGAGCCAGACGGGGTGGAGGTCCAGAATGTGACCTCCGAGTTCGACGTCTGCATTCATAAGATCGGGGGGCTCAAGCAAATGGAAAGCCCCTTGATCAAGAAGGGAGACCCGTCAATCTGGACCGTAGACACCAAAAACTTCCAGAACTACGGGATCACCATCACAATCGTGGTGACGGTCTTCCGGCACGGTGAACTCGTAGGAGAGGCCAGACGCTCCTACGGAGTGCCCTCAAATAGGGCAACCAACGACTTCTGGCCCGTTCATGACTCCGACATCAGGTTTCGGAGTGCCGATCACGACTGTCCGTAGGATTTTCGTAGGCCTCATTTCATGAGGAGAAAGAAGTCATGAGGAACATGCCCAAGGGTCTGTTGGAGTTCATGATCTGGTGCGTGCTCGTCGTTGTGACCATCGTGCTTTTCGCGACACGTTTTGCCTTCGCGGAAACTCACGACATCTCAACGACGCGGGGGGTCACCGACGGTGAATTGGGTGTCGTGGTCACAAACGACACCGACGCGAACATCGTGGTCTCGAGCACCGGAGGCGTGCAGGGATGCACGGTGGCGCCGGGAGCGACCTGTCTCGTACCATACCCGCCCGGTTGGCCATGGCTCACGGTGAGGGTGGAGCGGTACAACAACGAAGGCGACTTCTTCGGCGACTCCGAGGAACGTCACTACAAGACCGACGAGATGGGGAAGTGGAAGGTGAGGCCCCACAGGTTCTAGCAACCGAGCGGCCCTGCTGCGCACTACGCGCAGCGGGGTCTTCTCATTTTCAAAAAGAGTGATAAGGTGATGTTGAGATGAGTTGTGCTCCTGAAACCCCACTAAACGCTAAACCCTGATCGCTAAACGCTTCCCCCCATGTCCGGTCATAACAAATGGAGTCAGCTAAAACACCAAAAAGGCATTACCGACAAAAAGAAGGCGGTGGTTTTTTCAAGACATTTGCGCGCGATCGCGGCGGCGGCCGTAACCGAGCCGAACCCGGACTTTAATCCGCGGCTCCGGAGCGCCATTGAAGCCGCAAAAGCGGACAATGTCCCAAACGACAACATCGCCCGCGCCGTTGCGAAGGCGAAAGAAGAAAAACCGATGGAGGAACTGGTGATTGAGGCGTACGGCCCTGAAGGCGTGGCGCTCATCATTGATGCCTTAACCGACAGCCGCAACCGCACCATCGCTGAAATCAAACACCTGCTTTCACTCCACGAAGGGAAAATGGGTGCGATGGGAAGCGTGCAGTGGGCGTTTGAGCCGCCGCAATACGGCGCCGAGCGGATTGCCAAGTTCCCGCAGGCAATTACAGATGCTAGCGCGGAAAAACTTTTGGTTTTAGTTGACGCACTGGAAGAACATCAGGACGTGCAGCGTGTCTCAACAAACGCCGAGTAGGAGCGGTTAGGGTTTAGCGGTTAGCGTTGAGTTAGTGGACGCTAAACGCTAAACGCTCTACGCTAAACGCTATGAAAATTTTAGGCATCGATCCCGGAAGTTCGCGTATCGGATACGGCCTCATTGCTGACGATGGCCGAAACCTCACCGCCATCACGCACGGCCTTATTGAGCTGCGCCAAAAAGACCCGCACGAAAAACTCCTCGCCCTCGCACACGAAATGCGCGCGCTGCTCAAGGAAAGCGCGCCCGACGTTGTGGCGCTGGAGAAGTTATATTTTTCCACAAACCAAAAAACCGGTATCGCGGTGGCGGAATCCCGCGGCGCCATTGCGTTGCTTATTCTTGAAGCGCATCTCCCACTGTTGGAATATGGTCCGGGTGAGGTAAAGCTGGCAGTAACAAACGACGGCGGCGCCGACAAAATCGCGGTGGCAAAAATGGTGAAAAAAATCCTGCGCCTTACGTCAATCAAGGGCCCGGATGATGTGAGCGACGCGCTCGCGATTGCCATCACCGGCGCACACCGGTACAAGTTTGATATGCGCGCGAAAAGATAACCCCTCTCCCCTATTGACAAAGGTTACGGTGCGCCGATACACTGTTTTTGTTATTAAATAATAGTCCCTTTACAGCTTCTCGCCGCTGTAAAATCTAAAGGTCAATATTATGAAAAAGAAAACTATCACCATGGCCGCGAAAAAGGACGACGATGAACTCATCGACGATGAAGACGCGGAGTTGGAAGAAGGAGAAGAGGAAGAGCTCGGCGATAGCGACCTTGAAGACGACGAGGATGAGGAAGAGGAGAAAGAAAGTGCATATTAGCAGTATCAAATCCCAGCCAACGCTGGGATTTGATGTATAATAGATATAGTCAAAGCTCATCACATGCGAACAGTAAAGTACATACTCGGTATCGGCATCGCGCTTGCGGCGGCAGGCGCGGTTTTTGGTATTGCCGCGTATATATATATCAGCAAAAACCTGCCGGACCCCGCCACGTTTGACAGCAGGAAAGTCGCGCAATCAAGTAAAATCTACGACCGCGAGGGCGCTGCATTACTCTACGAAATCCACGGCGAAGAGAACCGAACGGTTATTCCGTTTAACGCAATCCCGGAGCTCGCGAAAAAAGCGACGATCGCCATTGAAGACGCGAACTTCTACGAACACGCGGCCATTGATTGGAAATCTATCGTGCGCGCGATGCTCGCAAACATCCGCCAAGGCCGGCTCGCGCAAGGCGCATCCACCATCACGCAGCAACTCGCAAAGAACGCGTTTTTAACTCCCGAAAAGACCATTTCGCGTAAATTTAAAGAGTTGGCGCTCGCGTTCCGGTTAGAAAGCCAGTACACCAAAGACAGAATTCTCGATTTATACCTTAATCAAATCCCGTACGGCGCGAATGCGTACGGTATTGAAGCGGCGAGTCAAACCTATTTCCGAAAATCGGCAAAAGATCTGACGCTGCCCGAAATTGCGGTGCTTACCAGCTTACCGCGCGCCCCAAGTTATTATTCGCCATGGGGCAACCATAAGGACGAGTTGCTGAAGCGCAAAGATCTTGTGCTGCAGCGCATGGCCGACCTCGGTTTTATTACTGCCGCAGAAGCGGCAAAAGCAAAAAAAATTGCTATTGAATTCACGCAGCAAATCACCCAGATTGCCGCGCCGCATTTTGTGATGGCGGTGCAGGATTACTTGAACACGCAGTACGGCGAAGAATTCGTGCGCACGGCCGGCTTAAAAGTCACCACAACGCTAGATACGAAACTCCAGGAAGTCGCGGAACGCGTGGTTGCGGAAGGCGCGAAGCGGAACGAAGAGTTGTATAGTGGAAAAAACGCGGCGTTAGTCGCGGAAGATGCACGCACCGGCCAAGTCCTCGCTATGGTAGGATCGCGCGACTACTTCGACGCAACCGTTGACGGCAACTTCAACGTCGCAACTCAAGGCCTGCGCCAGCCGGGATCAACCATGAAGCCTTTTGCGTACCTTGGAGCATTTAAAAAGGGATTCACGCCGGATACGGTCCTATTTGACCTGGAAACAGAATTTGACACCTCCGAAGATCCGGAAAAAAGCTATAAGCCGCAAAACTTCGACGAACAATTCCGTGGCCCGGTACGCATGAAAGAGTCTCTCGTCCAGTCTATTAACGTGCCATCGGTGAAAACGTTGTACCTCGCCGGCATTGATAATGTGTTGAAAATCGCCCACGACTTCGGCATCACTACCCTCACCGAACGCAGTAGATACGGGCTGTCGCTCGTGCTTGGCGGCGGCGAAGTACGTCCCGTTGACCTCGTAAACGCATACGCCACATTCAGCCAGGAAGGCATTCATCACAACCAAACCTTTATCCTCCGCGTGGAAGACGCGGCAGGAAAAATACTTGAGGAGTACAAGGATGAGGCATCGCAAGTGATCGACCCGCAATATCCGCGCATGATCAACGAAATTCTTTCTGACATTGACCTCCGCCGTCCGCTTTTTCAAAACAGCTTATCACTCACCACGTTCGCGGGCCAAGAGGTGGCACTAAAAACCGGTACAACAAACGACTATCGCGACGCGTGGGCGATGGGGTACACACCGTCGTTTGTGGTGGGAGTTTGGGCAGGCAACAACGACAACGCGCCGATGGTAAAGCGCGGCAGCAGTATTTTAGCCGCAGTGCCGATCTGGAGCGCGTTCATGCGCGAGGCGCTGAAAGACAAGCCGACGGAAACCTTCACGCACCCGGAGCCGGTATTCGTTGAAAAACCGGCGCTGCGCGGCAACGTCGTCATAAACAACCAGGTTCATGATATTTTGTACTACGTTGATAAAAACAATCCGCAGGGTCCGGTCCCGCTCTTTCCCGACGAAGATTCGCAATTCAAAAACTGGGAGGATCCGGTGCTTGAGTGGCTCAAAACTCACCCCATTGAAACATTGCCGCGAGGAGAGGAAGTCGTCGCGTCAACCACCGCCGCAACCACGTTAACACTTATCGTTGAACACCCGACAAACGGATCGTTTATTAAAAATTCGGTGATTATTGATGCCACCATCATCACCACTTCCCCCGTGGACAGCATTGAGCTGCGCTTCAACACCCAACTCATGAGTATTGCAAGTGGCCAAGCGCTGACAAAAACAAGTGAGTACGCATACCACTATCACACAGAGATTCCCGTCGCGAATCCTCAACTCCAAAACATCTTAAGCATTAAAGTTGTCGCTGGAAATGGCAAGATTGTGGAAAAAGACATTATCCTTTTCCGGTAGCACCTTGCCCTTTCGTATTCCTGCCTGCTCGCCTCGCTGTAGCTTTGGCGAAGCGGGCCGGCAGGCAGGTTCGTACCATTTCGTACTTTCGTAAAATACTACGTGTTCCTGATCGGCATGACGATGTAAAAATACGAAGCGTCATCGGGTGATTTCAGCACCGCGGGTTTTGCGTTGCCGTTCAGCACAAAAAGCACCTGATTGCCGCGCAGCGCGCGGAGTCCGTCAAATAAATACCGCCAGTTAAAACTCACCGCTTCGACGTTTGGTCCTTTTATTTTTGCCGGTATAAGATAACTGTTTTCGCCCAACAATTGGTTTGCGGCGTGTGCTTCCAAAACTTTTTTCGCGCCATCAACCGTAAGACGCACTTCGTTTACTTTTCCGCTGAAGCTGCTGACGAGTTTTAAGGCGCTTAAAAACGACTCCTTTTCCATGATCACTTCGGTTTCGCTCGTTTTCGGAACTATTTGCTCATAATCCGGATATTTACCGTCAATAACGCGCGAAATAAGCGTCGTGTGTTCGTTTTTAAAGAGAATTTGCGCCGCATCAACCGCGATATCAACCGCTCCGGTACCAGCAAATGCACGCTGGACCTCTTGAATGGTTTTTAAAGGGATGATAACTCGGAATGCTTCGCTGTTTTTTGCCTGAACCTGATGCGCCGCCAGTGTTTTCTCGGCCAAACGGAAGCTGTCGGTTGCCGCAAGTTTATATTCATTACTGTTACGAGTAAGAAGGGCGCCGCTAATCTCCGGCATCACCTCTGAAACCTGCGCGGCAAGCGCAACCTGGCCCAATGCCTCATTTAATATTGCCGCTTCAATGGTTATCGTCGCAATTGGCGTTTGTATGGTAGGAATAATCGGGAAATCACTATCGGAGAGCCCTTGAATTTTTGCATCATAACTATCGGTGGTGATAAGTAGTGTGTTGTTTTTTACCTCACAATCAATACGTTCATTGGGAAGATTGGAAACGATGCTATAAAACGTCGCAAAGGGTACGGTAAGCGCGCCCTCCTCCACGATCTTTGCTGGAACAGCGGTAGTGATACCGATTTCAAGATTTGTCGCCGAAAGCTGAATTTTATTTCCGGCGGTTTTTATGAGTACGTTTTTTAATACCGGCAAATTATTATTATCGGCAATAGCGCGCTCAATTAACCCCAATCCGTTTTTTAAGTTGTTCTTCAGTACTGTTATTTTCATATATATAAAGAAATAGTAGTAGTATTAGAGAAAATCATTTCGGTGGAAATCATCGTTTGGGTGAGGGATTATACAGAGGAACAAGGATCGCGGCTGTGTGGATAATGTGGGCACGAGTGTGGAGGAAGAGCGGATAACCAACCACTTTATTGCACGAATGTGTTACAGCGCATGTTTTCCTGCACAATCTTTTTATAGACCATATGCATCTTATTGATAAACTTATCAACAACTTATTCAGCGACACGTGAAACGCCGGTACTACGCCTGCTCAATCCGGTCCTTAATCAAAAGAACCTTCTGGCTTAATTCCTGGTTTTTCATCAACTCTTTTTCAATTTTTACACATGCGTAGATAGCAGTGGTGTGGTCACGCTTTCCCAGTTTTTCTCCGATGTAGGGATAAGAAAGGTCGAGTAAGTCGCGCAAAAGATATGCGGCAACCTGACGCGGCTCAACAAATTCTTTCCGCCGGCTGTTGCCGATTAAATCGGCAACGGAAATCTCAAAGAAATCAGCAACGGATTTAATGACAACATTCGGGTTGGCGTTTTTGAGCGGCTGACTGATGGTTTCGTTGATGATGTGCTCCACCGAGGCGAGCGTTACCTCTTGTTTTTTGGTTTGCGAGAGGAAAATAATGCGGTTTAACACCCCTTCAAGCTCGCGGAGGTTTTTTTGCACCTTAGTGGCGATAAGCTGGGCGATGTCATCGGGGAGCGATGCGTTGCGTTCCTGTAATTTCGTCTTTAATATCGCCGCGCGGAGCTCGTAGTCGGGGAATCCGATGTCCGCGATCATTCCCCCTTGGAAACGCGAGCGCAAACGCTCCTCAAGCGTCGGGAGGTGGCGCGGCGGCCGGTCCGAGGAGATAATAATCTGCTTATTAGTCTCGTAGAGCGCGTTAAAGGTGTGGAAAAACTCTTCTTGTGTTGCCTCTTTGCCGATAATAAACTGGATGTCGTCAATAATAAGCACGTCAACCAACCGATATTTCTCCTTTAAATCCTCCATCCGCTTGTTTTTGATGCCGGCAACCACATCGTTGGTGAATTTTTCGGAAGGAACATACCGCACCCGTACACGGTTTTGATAACGTTTTTTGATTTCGTTGCCGATAGCTTGAATCAAATGTGTTTTCCCTAACCCCGCCCCGCCATAGATAAAAAGCGGATTGTATTTCTTGCCGATATCTTCAATAACCGCGCTTGCCGCGGCGTACGCAAGCTCATTGGTTTTTCCTACAACAAATGACTCTAATGTGTAGCGCGGATTGAGGTTTGTTTCTTGGTCAATGCGGAGTTCCGGAAAAGTAAGCTGGGGGCTGATCGGGGCTACTTCAACGGCCGCGCGCGCGGCAACAGGCGCTTGAGGAGTATTGGCGAGTTGAACGATATATGAGACGTTTTTAATAGAATCCTCGTTGGTGCGCAAAATACCTAAAATCAACTTGTGATATTTACTTTGTACCCACTCTTTAGAAAACGCATTCGGAAGTCCGACGAGCGCGACGCCTTCATTAAAATGAACCAACTGACTGTGCTTCAACCACGTAACGAAATTCGGCCGTGAGACCTGAAGTTCCATTTCACTCAACACCAATTTCCAAAGTTCATTAGGATCTTTCATGTATGAGTTAAAAAGAAGTTACGCAGTTCATCTACAAAGTTAAGTGTAGACTGTCCTGCGCGAACCGCAACCGTAAAATAAATCTATGACTGTGTATGGCCTGTGGATAACTCGTTCGTAAAGAAATAAGACTTAGGAAGTAAGAAGTAAGAGAGGCAAAAGAAAAAAACTTTATTTATCAACCCTACTTCTTATATCTTACGTCTTACTTCTCCCTAGGGCTTGCCTTCCTTGCTCTCATTCTGGTACTATAGAAAGTAATGTCAAGAACATATCAACCTAAAAAAAGAAAAAGAGCAAGAACGCACGGGTTCTTAAAGCGCTCGCGGACATTCGGCGGACGCCGTGTGCTGCGGAAGCGCCGTCAGAAGGGACGCGCAAAGCTGACAAAGTAAGGCTCTTTTATAGATTCCCATGCTTGCAAAGAAGTTTCGCCTGACAACTGAGGCGTTTCCGCTTCACGCGCGTCAAAGACCGTCGCACGTGCGTCGGAGCGCCTCATTTGCCGTTAAGGCATACCCACCGCTTGCGGCACATGCGCGCGTTGGTGTGGTCGTCGGGAAAAAAGTAGACGCGCGCGCTGTTGTGCGCAACCGCATTAAGCGCCAAGCGTACGATGTGTTCGGCAGAGCGCTGCCCCATCTCCCCGTCGCTGACTATGTGTGCATCGTACAACCCGGCGCTCAAACCAAAACCAAAAAGGAACTGCAGGATGAGTTGTCCGCCGTGCTCCGCGTACCTCAGTCGCTAACCGCTAAACCCTAAATCTTACTTCTTACGTCCTACTTCCTCCCTATGTCCTCCCTCTTCCATTCCATCTTCTACCAACCGCTCTTTAACGGGCTTGTATTTTTTTATAATACCATCGCTTTTCGTGATGTCGGTTTGGCGATCGTACTCTTAACTATCGCCATCCGGTTTATCCTCTTCCCTCTTTTTTATAAAAGCTTCAAGAATCAGGCAATCATGCAGAAGATTCAGCCTGAACTGCAAAAAATTCAGCATGAACACAAGGAGAATAAAGAAAAACAAGCACAGGCGATGATGGAGTTGTATCGCCAGCACAACGTGAACCCATTTTCAAGTTTTTTATTGCTTTTTGTCCAACTTCCGGTATTGATCGCCCTATACCGCGTATTTTTAAAAGGGTTCGCGGACGTGGCGCTTGTAGACCTCTATACATTTGTCGCAAACCCAGGCCACATGAATACGGTGTCGCTGGGCTTGATTGATTTAGGGAAACGCAGTATACTCATTGTAGTTTTGGCAGCGATTGTGCAGTACTATCAAGGACGCGCAAGCCTGCCTGCCGGTAGGCATGGTGTGCCGAAACAAGGTGGAAGCCTGCCTGCCGGTAGGCAAGGCGCGCAGGATATGGCGCGAAAAATGGTGCTTTTAGGGCCGGCGCTGACAGTGATGGTTCTTTTCACGCTTCCGGCGGCCGTAGGGCTCTACTGGCTAACCGCATCCGCATTTTCACTGGTGCAGCAGATATATATCAACAAAATTGTGTATAGCCCTACTGTCTAATTCCTTTTCTACTTCAATACAAAAATCATGGCTGCAACTTGTCAAAAAAAGTTCATAAGATACCGTGTATATTATTCACTTTTTTGTGACTGCGTTTCGCCTATGATTTTTGCATTTCGTAACGAAAATAATTAAACAGCAGGGCTTATGGAAGTCATACTCAACAGAACGAAAAAATTGCTTGAACTGATGGGGTTTTCCGATTTCAGTGTGGATGCTGAGCCGGAAGGCCGGCGTTTGCGTATTTTTATCAACGAAGGCGAATGGTTCAAGCCCTGGGTACCGAAAGTGGTAACGGACTTGGAACACCTCCTGCGCCTTTCGGCAAAAAAGGAAAACGCCGATTATGTGTTCGTGGACGTGAACAACTATCGCAAAGAACGTGAGCGTTTGATTGTTGAAATCGCAAAAGCCGCGGCGCGCAAAGCGGTGATTTCTAAAGCCGAAGTGGCACTGCCGGCGATGAACGCTTATGAGCGCCGCTTGGTGCATACAGAGCTTGGCACAAGGCCGGATGTGAAGACTGAAAGCGTCGGCGTCGGAGGCGAGCGGTACGTGATTGTGAAGCCCATATAGAAGAGAGATAAGATATAAGAAGTAGGAAGTAAGAAATGGAAAAATTCAGAAACCTTATTGCGTGGCAAAAAGCACACCGCCTCGTGCTTGAGGTTTACCGGATTGCAAGAAAGTTTCCCGTCACAGAAAGATTCATTTTGGTGCCGCAATCTCTATTGCCGCAAATCTTGCGGAGGGTACAAAGCGCTTGTCGGCCGCAGACCAGAGACGCTTCTTCAATACGGCTGAAACATCACTAGAAGAAGTAAAATATCATCTTATTTTATCAAAAGACCTGACATACATAACTGATGCCGAGTATCTAGACCTTATTACTCTCGCCGAAGAAACCGGCCGCTTAATCAGTGGTCTCGTAAACAAAAAGTAACCCGCTCTTCGTCGTACTTCTTCCCCTACCGCGCCCCCTCTTACTTCCTACTTCTTACGTCTTACTTCTTCCCTTGCGGCAGCTCAAACGCATACAACTTCTCATCGTAGCGGTTCTTGAAGAGCAGCTGTTTGCCTTTGACCGCGAGATAGATCGCGTCAACCGGCGCCGTATCATCACCCAATAAAAGGAGGGTATCATTTTTTCCGTTCTCAATATTAAAACTAATCAGAGTGTCCGCCGAAAGGAATTTCTCTTTGAGGTAGTCGTCGGGCAGTGTGACGCGAGACGGGAAGTTTTTCGGAATCCCGCAGTAAAGTGTTTGTCCGCCAAAAGCGCATTTTGCGGGGAGTGTGAGGAAAGACAATCGCCGTAGGTCCGCGGTAAGCGAGGCATTAGCGAGAAAAAGTTCCGCGGAAGCGCCGTTTTCGGCGTACATGCGCAAACCATTACCGCTTTGCGCATCACTTAAAGACATTGCGCCCGCATTAATAAGGCGAACGGTTTTTTTAACTGTGTCATATGCGAGTGCGGGCGTGCGGATCTGCGCCGAAGGCGGCGGAACAACGAGAATGGTATCGCCAACCCAGCGCAGATCCCCGTCACTTGCCGCGAGCGCGGCTATCTCCACTGTTTTTCCTGTTGCGAGGGTGAGCGTGAAAAGCGCGGTCCGGCCGTTTGTGCGACGAAGATACGCGAGCAACTGACCGGCGGGGTTAAACGTCGCGGCAAACGTACCTTCGGGTAATCGTGCCCAACTGCGCGTCGCAGTGTCAAAAATGGCCATAGTATCTAACCCGGGGTAGTTGAAGCGGGCAAGCGCGTGAGTGCCGGTTGGCGAGGCCTCAACGCGGTGCAGGCCGGGGAGCGTCTGCTTGGCAACCTCTTCCTCGCGGCCATCGCCGAATGTGCGGAAGATTTTTCCGTCAAGCGTGACGAGGTAGATCGCGTTGGTCGCCTTATCAACCCAATAATCAAAAATCCGCTGCTGACTCAACGCCTTTACGCGAGGCGATAATGTTTCGGTTGTAGACCGCACGGGCGCAGTGATGGGTGTAGCAGGCGTTCCAATTCCCGAGACTCCACTAAAAAGGCGGTATAGCGCATATGCCCCCGCGCCAAGCGCGGCAAGGACGAAGAGGATCGCGAAGATTTTAGCAAAAGTACGCATGATTATTAAAGGTTATAAAAGTCGTTTACAAAGTCGTTAGTCGTTTGAGAAGAATGGTCGGCGGCATAATCTAAATCGTCACCGGTGAAATGCCACCCTGTATCTTTGACTTGTTTAAGAAATGCCCTACGCTTTCCCGCGGGAAGAGCAGCCCATGTTCCAGCGACTTCGTGCAGCCCTTTGTTGGGGTCATCAAGTTTAGCAATTTGGCGCGCGAGCTGTAAGTCGTGATCCTGCCCATCTTGGAAATCAAGATAGAGCCTTGCGCGGTAGAAGTCGGTGAGGTTACTAAGATACGCTTCTTGTTGTTGAGGGCTTCCTCCGGTTTTGGATTCGCCAAGGCGCCAATAAAAAGCTTGACGTTGAGGGTCTGATATCTCCGCAAGTAAATCTTGCTGTGCGTCAGGTGATAATGCCGGGTATAGCGCAAAAATTGTTTCATTCGGAACAAGCTGAATCATTTGGCTGTACGCATATTCCGACTGTCGGTCATATCCCACGGCACCTTGCTTGTTCGCCGCGGCGCGCGAGATGATCAACTTCTGTTGGCCAGGATCACGCGTCATAAAATACTTCGCCATCGCACTCGGGTCTTTAGAGGTCGTATCTCCTTCAGCCGCCCGCAGCTCATTTAAGCCCATCTTTCGGGCTTCCTCAAACTTCGCTTCCACGGCGGCAATGTTCCCATCCTTGATGAGTTTGATAATGTCATTTGTGAGGGCATCAATCACCGCAAAATTAATATCTGTTCCCGGCGTAACCGCATCAAGCTTTCTAATACTAAGATCTAAAAGGTGCGGGTCAATGGTATTTAGAATAAGATATGATCCGGCAAGGATTCCGACGCCAATAAGGGCGCTCAGCATCCGGCTGCGTGCGTCGGCGAGCGCCGATGGATTTCCGGCGGAGAGAATATATCTTATGCCTCCATACACAAGAAAACCAAGCGCGAGAAGACCGACGACACCGAGCGCAAAAGTAAATATGGTATTAATGTACACCCCCGGGTCCGCGACTACTTTTCCTTCTTGTCCGGGGAATTTGTACACAAGCTCCGTCGCCGCGTTAACCGCAAACGCGGTAGGGACGAGTTTTGAGAATAGATGGAGCATAGTTATCGTATAATAAGCAGTTGGGCTAACGTGTTTGCGGATTCAAGATCGTTTACGGTATTGTTTGTCGTCAATTGAAGCGTGAGCGCGCTTCCCGCGGCGGCTTCGGGAATTGTGGCGGCAAGCGTGGCGCTCCCACCTGAAGATTCGATGGTTTGTCCCTGAAGCGACCAACGAATCAGTAGTTGTTCCGGAGCGGCGATGCTCCAGTGATAGAAAAGCGCACGAAATGACGCATTCCCTGCCGGTACCAACCAACCCGGATATGTCGCGCGGATAACAACCTCCGGTGCAGCTACAGGAAGCACGAAGCTGTGCGGAAGGTCCGCTCCTTTATATTGTGACACAACGATCTTGATGCGTATCTCATCGCGGTCTGTTAAGGAGCTGGTCGGGATGGTGACGGTTTGGAGTCCGATGCCGGATTGGACAATTTTATCGTTTTTAATCCAACGGATCATTGTTTTGGAAAGATTGGCGAGCTTGCCTCCGTCAATAAGATTCATCGCAAGCGTAATTGGCGCCCCCGCAACCGGGAGGATTTTCCCCTGGTACCCGCTTTCAACATACGCGCCGGAGCGCCAGGTAACAAAAAATTCCGGCGTTGTGGCGATTTGCGCCTGCGCGAGGGAAGAAGTAAGAAGTAAGAAGTAAGAAGTAAGAAAAAGGAAAGCAAAAGCGCCTTTTTGGCATTTGGAACTTATTTGAAATTTGTCTCCCTGTGGGAGATGTCCCGAAGGGACAAAATTTGTCATTTGAAATTTCATTATGCCGCTTCTTTGGAATCCCCCTGCCCTTCTCCGAATGGCGGGCGGATCACGTCGTTATCTTCCTCGTTTTTGATATCCGATGTCTGATTTTCGCTACTCTCCTCCTCGGGTATTTCCGGTGAAACTCCCCGTTCAAGAGCCGCTTTTTGGCGCAACGCTTCAAAACTTCGGAGTTTTTGTTTCGCCTCCTCGGCTTTGCGGCGGGCTCCGGAGGCAAGGCGCTCCGCGTTCTGTGCTTCACCGATTGGAGCCGAAGAGGGGGTCGTGCCCGCAGCGGCGCGTATCATTTTGAGCCGCCCTTCAGATTCCGCGGCTCCTGTTTCGCTTGCCTTATGCGTCGCCTGCAGCTTTTTTCGGACAACCGCGCCGCCGATATTCACCGCTTCGCTGACAATCCCCTCGGGGTGATTAGCGGCATAGATGGTTGCAAGAGCTCCAACGGTGCGGAGCGGCGCCTTGCCCAAATACGGGACAATCTCAAGAATGTTTGACGTGAGCATGTAGTTTGCCCGTACCCCCTTCATTCTAAAGTATAACTGCGTAAGAGGAAATGCGAGGATATCAAGAATAAAAAAGTCATCAAGTCCAAATGCAAGAAGTGCAAGATCAGCAACATCGAGTCCGGCGAGAATACTGATGATAACAAAGGACTCTACCTGCGATATTTTGGGCTCGTTTTCGTTTTCCATACCTCATGCTTCTTATTTCTTACGTCTTACTTCTCGTTTACGCCACCTTCCTCTGCTCTAAGAGTTCCTCCGGCTTCGTGGTGACAATCTTGTCCTCAAGGTACGATGCCACGATTTGAATAGCCGCGTGCTGTAACCCCGCAACAAAGAGTCCTTGCCCGACGCTGACTTGAATCAGGAAATTTTTCTCCCCCTCGGTGAGATTGAATGTTTTACCGATGAGGTCAACCATCGCCGGCGCTTGTTTCAAAAGAATTTGGAGCGAGGAGTTGGTGATGATAGGCCGGCCATAGGGCGAGAGCAAGAAGTCCTCCACGTCTTGCGTGATGGTCGTTACGCCCAAAAAGTACTTGCGCGCGCGTTTCACGAGTCCGAAAAGGAATATGGCGCTATCCTGGTTTTTCATCATCCACCACGCCTCATCGATGATAAGTACGCGCTTTTTGAGCTCGGCCTTAATGAGGTTCCAGATGAAGTTCAGAATCATGTACATCGCAACCGGCCGGAGTTCTTCTTCAAGGTCGCGGATGGAAAACACGATCAGGCGGTTTTTGACGTCAATGTTGGTGGGCTTATTGGTGAATCCCGCGTAGCTTCCTTTCGTGAATTTATAGAGCCGCTCGGCGATGTTTACCCCTCCCTCAACGCCGCGGAGCACCGTCTCTAAATCTTCCAGCAGCGGCACCGCCGCGGTTGAAAAATCTTTTCCTGCGACAATATCGCGCGCGGCATATGTTTCGGTAATCGCGCGGTCCAGAAGCGCATCTTCCTGCGGCGTTAATGCCCCCAGCATCAGTTTCAAAAGTCCCGTGAGGTTCACGACGTGCGACTTCAATACATCCGATGGGTCCTCTCCCTCGGGGATGATGGGGATATCAAACGGGTTAATGTGGTGCTCGGACGCGAGCGAGATGCGGAAAAAACTCCCGCCGACGGTCTTGCTCAAATTCTCGTATTCATTTTCCGGGTCAATAATGATGACGTCGGTGCCAAGCATCAACAACCGCAGCGCTTCAAGCTTTGTGGTGTAGGATTTTCCCGCGCCGGACTTGGCAAAGATGACCATGTTCGCGTTCTCCAGCGAGAAGCGGTCAAAAATGATCAAGGTATTGTTGTGTTGGTTCACGCCGTACAAAATGCCTTCTTCGGAAGTGAGGTTCGCCGAAGCAAACGGGAAAAATGATGAAATGGGCGCGGTGTTCAAGGGTGTCCAAATGCGCAAGGCATCCTGACCTAACGGAAGCACCGAGCGCCATCCTTCTACTTGCTGGAACGTTGAGGGCTTGGCGTACACGAGGCGGCTCTCAAACATGGAGGTGATTTGGGACTCAAGCTTTCCGAGCATCTCAACCGACTCGGCGTAGAACGTCACATACACGCCGGCATCAAAAAGATTTTCCTGTGACTGCTGGAGCGAATCACGGAGCGTTTCAACGTCCTGTAGGGCGGTTTCAAGCATGGGGTCGCGCACCATCCCCTTTTCTTGTGCTTCGTTAATCTGCGATTGAATCTGCGCGGATTTTTTGCGGAGATTTTTCAGCGCCAGCGCGGTATCAACCGGATGAATGAAAATGGAAATATCCAAAAGGTCGGGAAAGTTAATGACGGGAGAAAACCAGCCCGAAGAAAGATAGCGCGGGTAGGTAAAAAGAAACATCGTCTTCGCAAACTTGTTGCCGATGCGGAGATAGTTCGGGCTCACTTCAAGCGCCGGCGGCGCGATGACGTTTTCCAGTTGTTTTTGATCGTCCATGTGTGGGAAGAAGTAAGACGTAAGAAGTAGGAGGTAAGAGATCGCTCGTCCGTTCTATTGCCCGCGCCCTTCTTACTTCATACTTCTTATATCTTACGTCATAATTTTACCACTCCTTTCCGCTCCACGGCTTCGGGATTGTAGAGGTTGTAGAAGAGATCCAGCACCTCCTCGTTCTGGAGCGGCACGATGCGCAGGCCGATTTGTTGGAGCCCTCCCATCACCTGCTCCACCCGCTGGGCAAGCTGGCCAATGTTTTCCCGTTCGGCATGTTCCCGTTCGGCGCCGGGCGATGACGGTGTTTTGTTGCCCCCAAAAAAACCGAAGAATTTTTTTGCGGTCGCGGTTTCGGCTCCCGGGATGCGGATGGGGTCAAATGGAACTACCACAAAAAAGTTCTTGTCCATAATGGCATTGTTGCCGACGAATCCGCGGATGAATTGGACATATTCGTCAATTTGGTTCTGTAGGAGCTCGTTGGTTTCTTCGGCGCGGCGCGCGCCTAATGTCTTGAGATACGATTCAATGTTCAACCGGCGGGAGTGCACAAAAATTTGTATAGAAAAATGCAGCGAATTGAGGAAGTTTTGATACGCATTCATGATGAGTCCTTGCTCGTCCTCGGACTTCAGGTCAAGATTGATGCCGGAGACCAGCAGTATCTGCCGCAGCGCGCCGTTTTTTAATACCACGACGCCGTTTTTCACGTAGTCAATGTCAACCAATTCTTGTGTCGGACGGGCTTCGGTGGGCATACAAGTAGTATATCAGAAATCAAATATCAGAATTAGCCGCACCTCATCGTCTTCCTCCTCTGTCATTCCCGCGGAAGCGAGAATCTAGGCCTTTACCGCACACGCTGGATTCCCGCTTCCGCGGGAATGACACCGACTGCGCAAGTCTTCTGGTATTTGATTTCTTATCTCTACCGGTAATCTACGCGCCGCACCGCTCTCTGCTCCCCCGTCGCTTTCTTCACAACCTCGAACCGTTCCTCTACACCGTTCGGAATGCGGACGGTGCCGGATGATGCGCGGCCGGCAATGGCGCCGACGCCGGTCGTGAGGTTTAACAACAAACGTTGCAGCGGCGACGACTTCTCGGCTTCTTTAGCGCGGAGTTCCGCGAGTTCTTCTTTGCGCTTCCAAACAAACAAGCGCGGACGGAAAAAGTAGGAGAGCGCGGAACCGATGAACGAAGTAATCGGCCGGCCGTTGTATTGGACAAAGGCCAGGACGACCGTTACGGTGGCGATGACGGCGGAAACCATAATCCAAAGGAATGTGGTAAAAACGAGGTAGAGAATGATGATAGAAAATACGCCGGCGCAGGCGATGATGAATTGCTTCAGCGTCAAGGGGCCGATAATCTTATCCTCTGTTTCAATAAATTGGGGAACTTGGTATTGCATGGCTCAGGTATTGAGTATCAAGTATTGAGAAGTGAGTATGGGCCCGCATGCGCCCCGCTCGCATACTGTCTTCTTGATACTCAATACTGAATACTTCTATTGTAACGGTGTCCGGAAATCGCTATAATGCACCACCTTCATTATCTTCGGTGGCAGATCTTTAGTTCCTGAGCTTGTCGAAGGACTACCTTGCTGTTTTTGTGTTTCCACCTCCCCTTTTCCACCTACTTCATACTTCTTACTTCCTACATCTTCCCCGGGTGTCTCAATCCTCACCGTCACCGGCGGCGGAGCGGTCGGTTTTTTATACTTTGATTGCGGAAGGCTGATCGAAAATGAAGGACGTTGGATGCTTGTCGCAGCTTCGGGCTTTGCTTGAGCCGTTGGTCGCAGATCCTCCTTCTCGGCGTGGAGAATGACCGGACCTTCGGGCATCGCTGGCATTGGTTGTCTGCCGTCTGCTTTCCCTCTTACTTCATACTTCATACTTCCTACTTCTATCTCTGCCCCCATCCCTTCCGCTCCTACTTCATACTTCTTATTTCTTACTTCTTCTGCCATTGCCGGCGCCGCCTGCCCTAAATACAGCGAGTTCAAATCAATATCCAAGCGGTTCAGCGCCGGTTCAATGGGACGAAGAATGCGTTTGTCAATTTCTTCGGTAATGGCGCGCGCTTCGTCGCTCGAGACCACAAGATAGTCACAGAGTTCGGACATAAAGTACTTTGGTGCGAGGTCTTTCACGGCCAACCGCGTGATGAGCCACGGGATAACGCCGACTTTGTCACCAAAGTATTCCAACCGCTCATTCATGTCTGAAACAACAGCCAAAACTTTTTCCGACGCGAGCCATTTGCGGACATTGTCCGGCAGTTCAACGAACGCCTCACGGAGCATTTGTGGTGTGGAGAGATATGCCATAGTGCGGAATGATTACTTGCGGAGCACTTTCACGCCTTTTAATCCCTTTTCAGTGAAGTTGTAGAGCTGGCGCAGCGTTAGCTGATCTTCTTGCGAGGCTGTTTCGCCCTTACGCGTTGTATCCATCACCACCACGCTTTCGTCGGGATTCACATTGTTGCGGACGATGTTTCTGATGACGCGGCGGCTCTCATCGGGTGTCACGAGCGTCCGCCCAACCCATTCTTGAGGGTCGCCGAGAAGTTCTCTGAAGTCCGCGGCCTTTTTAAGCGCATCAATGGTAAGGTCCGCCTGTTTTTTTAGTTCCTCGGTGGTTTTTTTTGCGGCTTCAGCCCCCCCCTCAACCTCACGAAGAATTTTTTCCGTCTCCTTGCCGGTTTCTTTTGTGACACCAAGGGCTGCCGTGAGTGTGTCAAGCTTCTTCTCTGCCGCCCTTGCCTCTCCTTCTGCCGCCTCACCTATCTTTTCGGCGGACTTGCGACGCTGTTCTTCTGATTTGGCACTTTCTCTATTTGCATTAGCGATTCTTTCCGCGGCGTCTGCGGTGCCCACATTTTCCTCTCGTACGCGTCGCGCCGATTCTTCATCTCTCTGCCGCTGAGTTTCTCGATCAGTTGCCTTTTGTTGGTCTTCTCGCCTTTTTGCTTCGGCATCAACGCCTTGCTCTGCGGTGGCTTGTGATGGGGCTCGAGGAGGGACGATTGTTGCCTGCCGCGGTTCTACTGGCGCCGCTTTTCCCGCCCTTGGTTGCGCCGAGGGTTTTGCCGGTGGCACTTGGCCCGGCTGTGCCGTCGCCTGCGTCGGAGCTCGCGGTGGGACTTGTGTCGGTTGCGCTCCTGCCCCCGGTTGCGCAGGTGGATTTGTCGCCGCCCTCGGCGGGACTTGCGTCTGTTGCGCCGGCGGAGGCGGCGTCGGTTGCCTTGCGCCCGGGAGCGATGTCGGCGGCAGCTTGATGCGGTTTTTCTCTGCTTCTTCTTGTTGCGCCGCGGCGATGCGCGCATCGTTGTCTGCTGCAGCGCGCTCTTCGGCTTCTTCTGTATCACCCAAAAATCCTCCGGTGCTTCGCTGCGCGCGCGCTGCTTCCGCGGCAGCTTGGTCGGCGGTTCTTTTAGCGTCCTGATCAGCTTGTTGCTTTGCCCGTAACTGGGCCATCATTTCAGGCAAGGACTTAGCGGGAGCCGGAGCTGCAGTTCCGCCGCCTGCTTGAGGCGCAGAGGACGGCGAAACACCGCCGGCTGGCGTTCCCGCCGGACCACTCGCAGGACCGCCACCCGTAGGCGACGTCGGGGGCGGAGTTGTTCCGCCTCCGGTGCCTTTCGACGGGTACGGCCGGTAAAACAAGCCACCAATTTGTTTTTGGCTATCCTCAAGTTGTTTATACGTTCGGCCGCGCTCAATAAGAATAAGTTCTTCGTTGGTCGGTTCGTGCCCGTACTGTGTTTTGAAGTTTGCTATAAACTTCGGGTCGTTCATTCGCTTGTCTTGGATGACTTGCGCGTAATGTTCCCGGTCATCATCGGTCACTGTTTCTTGATTGAGGAAGAGATTATCTCGTCGGGCGTTAAGCTCGGCCTTCTTCTCTCTCCGCAACGTCCGCAGACCCTTTCTGGCAATAATCGGTTTTCCACTCGCGTCTTTCATCGTCCTACCCTTCTCGTCTTTTGCGATCTCGTCAGTTTCAGGAACACCCTCCTCTTTTGCGCGGTCAATTTCCATTTGCGCGGTGGCATAATCTTGCTGCAGTTTTATGATGTCGTCGCCGGCGAGTTCTTTGAGCGCATTTTGCGCGGCAGTCATTTGTTCCGCCGACACCTTCGGGCTCTCGGCAAGATTCTTCCAATGCGCCTGGGTAAATGAAGCGATAACCGAGGAATTTCCCAGCTCCTCGGCGGTGAGATCGGCTACTTTATCCGCCGACACAAACCTGCGCGCAGCTTCGTAGGTGGTAAGTTTGCCGTCAGTAATCTTTTCGGCAAGCGACGGCATAACACCCAAAAGCGCCTGAATATCTTTCACGTCTTTTGCTTCGGTTCCGGGGTTTGTTTCTTTAGCCGCGCCCGCAAGCGCAATAAGTTTCTTGGGATCATCCTTGATTTCTTTCAACATACCGCGTGAGGCTGCTTCGGCGAGTAATGCCGCCTGCGCGACCGGTCCTTCCGGCAACCGCCCTTTAAGAACCTTCTTAAATTCTTCATCAGGAAGGGCGCTCTTAGAGAGGTATTGCTTTTGATAGGCATTAATTTCTTCTCCGCGCTGCCCAAATCCACTCAACCCCGCAACCGCTCCCTTAACTCCGGGAATCCAGCGCAATGCAGGTTTATTTAACAAGCTCGCAAGGCCCATAGCTCCTGCCTTGAGCGGCCGCGCGCCAAGATACACCGCCGGTCCCTTTACTGCTCTGACCGCCCCCTTCTGGATTGCGCCGAGCATAAATTTACGCGTGCTTGTTGCGACTCCCAGCGCCGCCGCGGCTCCCGCGATGCCAAATTTTTGCGAAACTATGAGTGATCCGAAAATGAGGCCGATAAGCACCGCCATCTGCGCGGCAACGGGAATAATGGTTGCGATGTCGTTAATAACCGAGTATGGCCCCGCAACAAGGTTCTCTGCCGCTTTGAAATCCGCGTGTGTTGACGCGAGAACCGTGAGGTAGAGGAAGAACGTCATACAGGGAAGGAAAAACGTCCAACGGAAAAATGTATCCCACCATTTGCTCCATTGGCTCCCGAACGCGGGAATGAACAGCGAAATCCATGCGAGCGGCGCGGCGATGAGCAGAAAGGTGAGTATGATGTAGCGGTAAAATACCATATATGCGATAGCCCCCATGGCGATGGTGGAAAAAACCTGGAAAAAGACAATAAACAAGCCCCCGACAATAATTTTTATGACATCACCAAGACTATCAACGGAGAGTGCATTTTCCGCGCCCGCCTTGATATTGGCAAACTGGTTTACTTTCATGGATTGCGCGAGAACCTCGGAAAGCGCGCCGAGCCCCGATTGGCTATCTGCCCCCCCAAAAATTTTTGAAAGGAAAAAATGGCTGAATACGTTCGCGCCGTCCAAGATGACGCCCGGGATAAGCAAGCTGAAGTTGATAAGCAGCGCCACAATCACGAGTTTACCGAGCAGTTTTTTTGCGCCATACTGTTCCATGCGGAGGATGGTTGCGAAGGCGATCGCAATAAGACCGATGGTGAATCCGAGATTTGCTACGTCGCGCGCGATTGCCCATCCCACCGGAACAATTCCTTTGGTGATAACGGATTCGTTGAGTTGCAGGCCGAAGTCAACAAGAAAGCCGATGAGCGAAAGCGCGAACGACGCAAGAGTATTTGAAAGCACAACAACCCAATGCGTGAAAAATCCCGCAAGCCCGCCCGCGGAAGCGAGTATGGCTTCCGTGAACCAGTTCATGGCATGCGAGGCCCGCACATACCCAAAAACACCGATAACGCTTGCCGCCGCGGAGAGCAGCGCCACGCGGTATCGGTTGTAATATGTTTTAAGCCGGCGGATCATAGTTGGCAAATGTCGTTATTGGAGCATGCGTAATCCTCCCGCTTGGGCGAGTGTTTGCAGTTGGAGCAATGTCATGCGCTCTTCGTGAGCAACTGTTTCGCCGGGCGCTTTGGTGTTGAAGAAAATAGTGCTCCCAAGCGGATTCGACGAATTACGGACGATACGCTTAATGACGCGCTCTGTTCCGTCTGTCGACACGAACGTGCGTCCGATAAATTGAAACGTGCGTCCGGAGAAAATGCTTTGGGAAATACGCTGAACAGCCGCTACCCCATTCGTGAGGTCCCCGACTATGCCGCCTTGGGAAATGCAGTAGTCAACGTCGCGTTGAGCGTCCTGGATGACGGATGGGGTAACGAGCGTCTGCATTTGCTGGAGAAGCGATGATGCTTGGCCGGTTTCAGCGTTCACAATGGTCGGCTCGGAGTTGATGAACACAACCTGGAATTCATTCACGCGAGCGGTAAATTGCGCGTCAGTTAATCCGGTTATCTGGGTAATAGTTTGCGTAAGTTCATCAACCGCATCCAAATTGTTTTGCATGGGCGACGTCACAAGGTCCAAGTTGCTATTCGCGTCAGTGTTCTTCTGAAGTATGGCGTCATGGATGGCGCCGCTCCGAAGTGCGGGAACGGTTGAGTGGCAAGCGAGCGTGTCGTCCGTAATGGCGACGTATGATTGGGCAAGCGCGAGCGCGCCGGAAAATTTATCATTTGCGGAATTACGGCGCGCGAGAGCGCTGTTCAGGCGAGTGATAAGTTGGCTGCGCGAAAGCGCGCTGACGCCTCCGGCGGATGTCCCGGCATAGCTTGATATCGCGCCACGCGTTCCGCCGGGGATATTGTTCACGGACTGGAAGCCGCCGTACGTTGTGCCGGCATTGCGTGATGGCTGATATGTTCCGCCGCCCCCTTGGTGCACACCGCGGAGACCGTTCACGCCTTCGGTGATAAGGCGGTTGGTGAGCGCGTTTACAATTGCCGCGGCATAATCGCCGAGCTGTTGAGCGTTGATGATGAAGTCAAAGTCGGAACCGACAGCTTTTTCAATCGCGGCGGAGGCAATACCGCCTGGCGTTGTGTCCTCACAACGAACAGTATGCGTCGCAGTCCGGAAGGAGCCGTTGACGTCGCCTCCGGTTGTGAAGTCGCGCGTGCTCCCGGAGCCGCCTCCAACTAGCGATTCTCTTCCGGTTGCAGCGCTTTCAGATACCTCCTGGCCAGTGGCGGTGTCGTAGCAGCGCTTTGTGCCAAGGAACCCTTTGTTTGCAAGCGCATTATTTGCCGCCGCGGCGAGTTTGTCGGCGACATAGTTATTGCGTGCGTCCCAGGCAATCAGCAGCGCTCCGTAGTAATTGTTTTGTGGTTGCCAATTCGCGTTATATGCAATCCAGCCGCCGTTTCTGAAGTCGTCATAAAAACCCTGAACATTTTGCACGATTTGATCAAGCGTGCACGCATACGGCGAGTTATTGGCAAAACGCTTTACGGGCAAAAGGCCGATACGCACCTGCAAACTGAACGGGCTGCACAAAAACCCCGCGCCGATTTGATTTACGAACTCACCGACTGCTCCCTGGCCGATGTCGCCTAAAAACGACTCCCAGTCCGTAATAAACTTTGGTTCCCCTCCGCCCTGGACCCATGTCACGACTTGGTCCACCATCACATCCAAAATACGGCGCTTGAGCGTTGAGACAACGAATGACTGCGCCCACTCAAGGAGTTGTTGGCTCAAGCTTGCGCTTACAACGGTAGCGGTGACAGTTGATTCAACAGCGGTTTTTGTTGATTCAATAGCTGTTTTGACTGTATTTCCAATAATGACCGGATTTACCTCACTTGAAAGGGTGACGATTGCGTGTGCGCGCTGTGGCACGAACAACGTCGGCAAACTTGAACTAAGCGCGACGAACGCAAGTAGCAAGACAAAAATTTTCTTTAAAACTTTTTTCATTAGATAGCGAGGTTATGCTCTTCCGCGAAAATGGCAATTTCCTTATTTAACGATGCAAATTCATCATTAAGTTGACCCCCGACGTTCAACGCCAAATATGCCTGCAGCGGATCATCGTTATAGCGCGAAAGAAAACCCATCATTTTTGCCTGTCCCTTAATCAATTCAATTTCTTTTTGATGCAGCGTGGCAAGCGATTGCGGTACGGGGAGTTTTAATAAGGCATCCACGGCAGATCTATACGCGGGGAGCACGGAGGAGAAGTCCATCTTGGAGAGGTCGTTCAAATTCTCAAAATGAATTCCGGCAAATTTTTCGCGTAAAATGGATTGGCTTTCGTGAAGGTAGGCTTGGAATGCTTCGGGCGAGTCAACAACAATGGCAAGGTCGGTAATGGCCACGCGCGGATGAAATACTGCGGGGTCAAATGATGCAAGTCCCTGGGCGATGAATTTATCAACCGCGTCAGTGGGTTTGATGAGATTGAGTTTCTGTGCCCCCGTGGTGCCGGGGCCGGTGGGATTTCGCTTGATGATTTCCGCGGCGAGCTGTTTTGCGAGGTCTTGCGTAGCATTGACTCTTGATGTCGGCGCCAGCCCGTCCTGCGGCGTCTCATCTGCGGCTTGGGATATCGCTGCGGCGGTCGCGCCGGTCGCTTCCAAAGAAATTTTATTAATCACAACCGGTTTTGGTGCCGCAGTCGGAGTCTGCGCCGGCTTCATCGTCCCCGTACTTCCCAAAATAAAAAGAAAAACAAAAACACCGAGCATTGCGGTTGTCCCGAATACCAAAAAAGTTCTGCCCGCTCGCCAAATTTGGTTGGGCATGTTTTTAGTATAGCATCTCCCTGTTAACAAGATGAGGAAAAGCTGTGGAGAGTTAAAACAGAAAGTAAGTATTCACTGTCACCGTGTGATAATGACAACTTCTACTACCATATGCGATCGCATAAGACGGTAGAAGTCTAAAAATTAATTCGTTAGCGAGAGGCGGAAGCGACTAGCGCAATTGCTTAAGAGTCCCCTCCTTTGTTACTGATAGGATTTCAACGCAGGAAAGGAGGTCGTGCTCATCGAGCCATTCAAAAAACTCTTTCGGAACAACAACGTTGCCGACCCACGCGCTTTTTTGGAGCATGGAGAACTTCATAAGTTTCAACATTGAGCGTAACGCGTCGCGCAAAACCCTTTTTTCTTCAGGGATGTCAAAGACGATAATTTTAACCTCACGCGATGCCGCGCTGTGTGCTATGCGTTCTAACTTCAGCGATTTATCACTCGCTTTTTCAAGGGCGCTTATCTTCTCTGTTCCTTTTGCGGTGGGCCTGATTGTTCCGGAATTTCCCTCAGAATCATTGGCAATAAATCCCTCTACGCGAAGTTTGGATATGAGTTTACTTAGGCGTATGCGTCGTTCTCGTTTTGCGATTGCGCCTTCGAGGATCGGCTTACGTTCGGGGAGTGGGGTACTTCCACCGCGAAGACGGCGATAATGCGCATCGCGCCCATAGTATGTAAGCGCGTCAAGAAGTTGGGCAGTCGTCATAACGGATGCTTGCACGAGTTTTAGAATGGCCAATGTAAGCTCACCTTTCATAATGTAGAAATGACTCTATGTAGCTTGGTAATACATCGATGGCGGTACACTTCTACTACTATATGCGATCGCATAAGATAGTAGAAGTGCTAGGAATGCAGGAATGATGATGCACATCTACTGCTTATCGTCTCGGGAAAAGGAGAGCGCGGCGAGTGCGATGAGGTCCTCAATGCGCAATTCTTGGCCGCGCGTCTTTTCAGTAAAGCTAAGTTGTTGCAGTATCGGTAAGAAGTCAGCTTTAGACCTTCCAAAACCTTCAGAAAGGTTATTGAGCAGGGTTTTCCGTGGTTGTTTGAACGCCGCATGAATGAGCTGGTAATAATGTTCAACCGTTTCGCGATTCAAGTTCCAAGTTTTAAGTTTTAAGGTTATCACTGCCGACTCCACCTTCGGTGCCGGAGAAAAATCCTCGGGCTTGAGTGTTGCGATAACGGAAACATCCGCCCAAATTTGCGTTGCGGCGGCGAGCAAATTCATTTTGCCGGGTTTTGCGGTCAAGCGAACAGCAACCTCTTTCTGAATCATAAGCACGGTGCGCTCCGGTTTCCGTTCAAGCTCGCTGATCACGCGCAACAGGTGGCCGGTGATGTAGTAGGGAATGTTACCTACGAGCGTATAGCGGTTAGCGTTTAGGGTATAGTGAGAAATAAGCCGTGGAAGTTCTTTGAGCGCGTCGCCTTGAATAATCTCCACGATATTCTTGTTTACTAGTTTACTAGTTAACTGATTCGCTAACGCGGAATCTTTTTCAATCCCAATAATGTGACAGCCAATCTCGGCGCATATGTCGGCAAGCGGCAACGTGAGCGCTCCCTTTCCCGGACCGATTTCAATAATCGTTTCGCCGCTGCGCAAATCCAACGCGGCGATAATTTTTTTTATCACCGAAACATTATTCAAAAAATGTTGTCCTAAACGCTGTGGCATATCAATCGTAGGTGATGTATTGCTCATCCTCATCCGGCAGCTCGTTGCGGAAACGGGCGCCGACGGTTTTGAAGTCGGTGAATTGCGATGGGATTTCGTAGAGAAAGCGCGATGGGACATTGTAGTACGTGAGGGTCAGTGCAAATCGCGCGCGTGTCATCGCGACATACATCAGCCGCCGCTCCTCCTCAACTTCGTTTGCTTTCACGAATGATTGCTCGTGCGGAATGAGTCCTTCGTTTACGCCCGCGACAAACACCTGGTTGAACTCCAGCCCTTTTGAGGCGTGGATGGTCATGAGTGTCACCACCCCCCTTCCCAGTTTTTTAGGATCGGGCTTGCCGTTGGGCATATCCATTGAAGCGACCAAGCTCACTTGCTCAAGAAAATCGCCGATCCCCAGGTGGTTAAAGGTGCCGGCAAATGCCATAAGTTCCTTCACGTTTTCAATGCGCTCGCGCGAGTTTTTGAATGTGTGCTCAAGGTATTCCATGTACTTGGTGTTTTCCAGGAAAAATCCGAGCAGTTCCAAAAGCTTTAATTCTCCCCCGAGCCGCGGAAGCTCGGTTTCCAAAAATGCCGCCTCGCGCTTGCCGAAGTTCTTCCGGATGCGTTCAAGAGAAATGCGGTCCTTGGGATTGTGCGCGAACCGGAGCGCGGCGATGATATCTTTAATTTCCATCCGGTCATAAAAACGCAGCCCTCCGTAAATGCGGTAGGGAGTCCCCGCCTGAAGCAGCGCCTGTTCAATGGGGCGCGACTGGGCGTTGGTGCGGTAGAGTATCGCAACCTGCGGGTCGGCATTCGGATCGCGGAAAAGTTGCGTGATGCGGGAGGAAATGTAATACGCTTCTTCAACCGGGTCCGGAACGCCTATGATGATGACCGCGCCTCCGTTCGGATTTTTTGTCCAAAGTGTTTTTGCTTTTTGCTCTTTATTGTTTGCGATGACGTGCGATGCCGCGGTGATGATGGTGGCGGTGGAGCGGTAGTTTTCTTCAAGCTTCACCACTTTTGCATTCGGCCAGTCCCGGTCAAAGTTCATGAAGATGCGGAAATCCGATCCGCGGAACGCGTAGATGGATTGGGCGTCGTCACCGACCACGCTTAAATTTTTATGTTTCGCGGCAAGCAGCGTGATGAGGCGGTATTGCACAGTGTTGATGTCCTGATACTCGTCAACCAAAATGTGCGCGTAGCGCTCCTGGTATTGCGCGAGCAGTGCGGGGTTTGCCTGAAGTATGCGGACGGGTTTTTCGATAAGGTCGTCAAAATCAAACGCGTTGTTGGTGCGGAGCCCTTCCTCATACGCGTCAAACACTTTGATCGCGATAGCATCCGCGTGGTTGGTGTTTCCTCGGAGGCTGGCAACGTCCATCAGTTCGTCTTTGATTTTTGAAACTTTGTACCGGAGCGCGGACGGATTATAGCGCTCGGTGTCCAAGTCCATCTTCTTGACCACCTCTTTGCACAAGCGCATCGCGTCGTCTTCATCAAAAATGGAAAAATTTCCGGTGCGGCCCAAGAGCGACGCATGTGTCTTGAGCATCCGCGCGCCCCACGAGTGGAAGGTGCCGATGAAGGGCGGTTGAAAGTTGGGAGTTTGAAGTTTAAGGAGGCCGGCAACCCGCTCCTTCATCTCCTCGGCGGCTTTATTGGTGAATGTGACCGCAAGAATTTTCTCCGGTGGCGTGCCTGTCGCGATGAGGTGCGCGATGCGGGAGGTAAGCGTCTTCGTTTTGCCGGAACCGGCCCCTGCGACGATTAAAAGCGGCCCCCCGGGGTGTTCAACGGCCTCCTTTTGCTGCGGATTGAGGTTTTTATCGTTTTGTGGTAGCATAACCGTATTGGTTACTATACACATAAAGAAGGATAGCGTGAAGCGTCTGATGCAGGTGATAAGGAATACAACCGCGGTGATACCGGTTGTTTTTGTTATAGCCACGTTGGCGTTGAATGCCGGAAATAAAAGCACGGCGCCGGAGACGGGGAACGCCTCAAGCGCTCCGTCCGTGCGCCAACTTGGCATGGTGGTGAATGCGTTTACCGCGGCGAGCGTTGAAGCTGCCGCGCCGCCGCATAGCGCACCTATTGCCGGTGAAGACGATGAAGACATCGGCGCGATTATTGTCGGCGACTCCGCGGTCTTAAACAATGCGAACCCCGAAAGCACAATGCTCCTGGGACGCGATGGAACGCTGGTCTATAAAGTGCAGAAGGGCGATACGCTCTCCGGTATTGCCGCAAACTTCGGCATCTCCCTCAATACGGTATATTGGGCGAACAAAGGAGTGAGGGGTGGCGCGCTCCGGGTGAGCCAGGAAATTACCATTTTGCCGGTTTCGGGAATCATTCATCAGGTGCAAGCCGGCGAAACGCTGGAGTCAATCGCGGGCATCTACGGCGTCTCGGAGGCGCGAATGCTCAAATATAATAAGCGCGTAGTACAGCGCGGCATCGGTCAAGGCGTGAACCTTATTGTTCCCGACGCAAAGCCGCAGACCGGCATCGCGTCTGCCGCAACGACCGTGCTCCCCGACCTGCATGGCTACTTTGCCATCCCGACTACGGGTTGGAATTGGGGCAAGCTGCATAATTATAATGCCGTAGATATCGCGAACGCGTGCGGCACGCCGATTTATGCCGCGGCTGAAGGGCTGGTTGCCGAGGTGGTCGGTCCGGAGTGGAACGGCGGCTACGGAAGCGACGTCATCATTGAACATCCGAACGGAACAAAAACGCGCTACGCGCATAACGACCGGAATGTCGTGTCGGTCGGCGATTATGTCGCGCAAGGCGACCTTATCGCGTACATCGGCAACACCGGACAAACGCACGGTCCGACGGGGTGTCACCTGCATTTCGAAGTGATGGGTGCTAGGAATCCATTTGCAAAATAACAAAAAACACCCGAGAGGGTGTTTTTTGTTTGCAGCTCCCAGTTTACCACTGGTCGCCACCGCCGGAGCCACCACCGAAACCGCCGCGACCACCGCCACGGGAGAAACCTCCCCCATCACGGCGCGGAGCGCGCGCTTCCATCGGGCGTGCCTCGTTCACTACGAGAGTGCGGCCATCGAGCTCTTTTCCGTTGAGCATTTCGACCGCCTTCGTTGCCTCCTCATCAGAGCTCATTTCTACGAACGCGAAACCCTTGGAGCGGCCCGTCATCTTATCCATGATGATCGTTGCCGATTCAACAGTTCCCGCCTGGGCGAATGCATCACGCAATGCGTCCTGGGTGGTGTTGTAGGACAAGCTTCCGACAAATAATCTTTTTGCCATAACTACAGATTGTTTTTTTGATACTACTAATAGTTCTATTGTAAGACGACCCTTTTTCTTTACGCTTATCTTTTCTTCCTCAAGGTTTTCGCCCGAGAGAGAACGCGAACGCTACGAACTTACAATGCTACCAGTATAGCGTGCCTAGTTGGAAAAGTCAATAGGTTTACGATAGCCACTCTTTAAGCGTCTTCGGAAATCCGCCACGGAGATAGAGAATGGCAAGCGGCGCGCCCCAGTTGGCGAAACGCTCAATGAAGTCCAGCCAGCCGACGCCGACCAGCGGCCGCACCAGCGCGGTCCAAAATCCCCAGAATGCCGCCCAAAGAAGTACGATGCGAACAGGTTTCAGAAGTATGATAAGCGCCACAACCACGTCAAACACTCCGATCCACCAAAGAAGCGTTGTTGCCATCGGGGATGCGATGCCGGTCATTTGTGTAATCCACTTTATCCAATCCGCTTTGCCGCCGATTGCCAAAAGACCATGCCCGATAAATTCCCCCGCGACCGCGACGCGGAGAATCCACTGCGCTTTCCGCGAGCCTGCTCCGCTTTCCTCCATCATTGGTTGGTAATCCATAGATATAAATAATTATTGCGACGTTTGAGTTTAGTATAGCAAAATTTAGTCGCCGAAGAAAAATTTTATCGCCACGCGCATAACGTCAGGAAGCATCCCGGCTTCAATGTCTTTAATGATATCTTCACAGCGCATCCGCTCCCCGTCGCTGTGATTGTAAACGTACTCGCCTTGAAGATACGCAAGTTTCTTTCCGAGGCGATCGTATATTGTTTCTCCGGAAACATACCCGACTTCTTTCCCGTCGTGACCGTAGAGTTTATTTCCGACAATCCAGCCGATTTTTACGCCATTGCGGACGAGGTAGTGATCATGAAGTTGAATCATATATATATAGTAACAAGAACACGGATACGGGCGAAAGCGGCATGCGGTGTTATAGTGACGTTATGAACGAACCATTATTCGCCCACGGACCGAAAACGGATGCGGGTTTGCATGTCTTGGGTCGCCCGATTGGTCTTGTGTTGATGGTTCTGTATAAAGCTCTATGGGGAGTATTGGAGCTCGTCGCCGGAATACTGATCATGTTTTCTTCGCGTCTGATTGCCGGCGAGCTTATTGAGGATCCGCAGGATCTGTTCATCAACTGGCTGCTACGGCAGACGCATGTGAGCGTCTCAAGCGGGATGTGGCTGGGCGCTGTTGTCGGTTTGCTTGGCGTCGGGAAACTGCTTTTGGCATTCGGGTTATGGCACCGATCCTACGCGGTTCGGAACTTTGGTGTCGTGTTCTTTGCCATGCTGGCGGTGTTCGGCGCCTATGAAGTGCTCCTGCATTTTTCGCTATTTAAATTAGCGGCGCTCGCCGTTGACGTATTCATCCTCTATTACTTCTGGAGGATATTGCCGAAACATTTCCGCCACGGGGAGATTGAGTGAGGAGGCGAGCGAAGGTCTCCTTCGCGTACCTGACGGCGGGTGTTGCCGCGCTCGCCATGGCACAGCCATCGGCGTAGCCAGGCCGTAGGTCCGCTTCGGCGGACCGAATCCCGCTGCGCTCATCTTGGCGGGCGGTGCCACGCTC